>Ga0209272_10000008_pt1 | contig 442728 bp, 418 predicted proteins | sample tdDd002_FD_187125 | JGI IMG/M metagenome (GOLD analysis project Ga0209272, IMG submission 187125) | Marine sediment microbial communities from the Atlantic coast under amendment with organic carbon and nitrate - tdDd00.2 (SPAdes)... | ecosystem: Environmental > Aquatic > Marine > Coastal >...
CACCTTTTGTAGTTACTTCATTTTTAATTGCATTCACATACTCTGGATCTTTTAATACCAAGATATGTGCATCAAATATTGCAGCATGCTCAGCATCAAGCTTTTCCATTGTTTTTTGCTTTATTTTTTCTAACTGATTTTCAGTCTTTAATAAAGCTGCTTGAAAATTGCTTAGCTCATCGTCAATTACACCAGTGTTATCATTAATCTCGATTTCTGGTGAAATCATCTTGTATACTCTGGCTATTACAATTCCTGCACTAGCTGCGATTCCCTTATACATTCCTAACAACATCTCCTTCTTTTAAATATATTCCCGCACTTATTATACAATTATAGGACCTAAAAAAACTAGTAATTTTAATCTTTTCTTAATCAAAATCACTAGTTTTTTAATCTTTTATTACAATAATTGCTCTTATTCATGAAAACGTTCCCACTCACGCTTTAAAACTGAAAGATTTCTCTCACTTCCATGAGAACTTCATCAATAGCTTTCATCGAGTTTATTGTTTCAATCAATTCAGTGTATGCTGTATCTTTTTCATTTTTTGATATCTCATTAACATCAAGAAGTCTTTCAAAGCAATACTCTATCCAACCCAGTTTATGTACGTGAACTGCACCAAAACATACTTCTAGGTTTTCCCTTGATATCTTTCTTTGCCCTTTATAGGTATCTACCACCGTCTTAAAAGCGATTAAATCAATAGAAGCATCATCATTTTTTGACCAATCCAATGCAACATTTAACAGTTCAAACTCCCTATTAACATAACCAGCTGCTTCCCAATCAATAACGATTGGTTCAAACTGTTGATTCCATAAAACATTTTTAGGGTCCAAGTCGCGATGACTGATGAAGGTTTTTTCTAAACCGTTATAACTTTCAAATGTTTGATTACTTAAAGAATGCAGATAATCAAAATCAACTTCATATCCCTGTAAATTTGACTCAATCTCATTTAAGTCCACCATACTAACCGGAGAAGGTTTTTCTTTCTCAAAAGCAGTAAAGTCGATACTGTGAATCATCGCTAACACTAGCCCGATTTTTTTGCATTGTGTGATGTTTGTTGGCTGATGTTTATACTCAACGTGATTTACCCAACGATAAAGCTGAAACATTGAGTCATCTTCTTTAATGATTGTAGATCCGTCTACTTCTATTGCACAAGATGCATTAACACCATTTGCCTTTGCAAAAGCAGCAACTTGATCTGCAAAAATAGTATTATCATATGCCTTCTTCTTTTTCATGATCATTGGATTAAGTATTTTAACTAAGTATTTATCATCATGAGTTATAATCTTATACGCTTTATGTAGTAACCCACCATGAACCTTTGTTGGTGTTGTTAAAAACTTAAATTCAAGGGTTTGAGCGACTTTTTTGACTTTATCAATCTCATTAACCAACTGTTGGTAATCTGCTCTATAGAGCTCATAAGTAGGGAAATGAGCGTTCATAGCCTCCCAGTAAACATCATTCTTGTGATTGAAGCCACATTTTTGTATCACTTTAGCACTCGCGCTGTTTCCTTCATGGTGTCTAATCACCAATCGATTAAGTTGATAACAGTCAAAGCTTAATTTCATTAGCTCAAAACAAATCTTAGTAGTTAAACCCTTTCCCCAGTGTGCTTCACTCAAAAAGAACCCAATTTCACCAATACTGTACTCCCAATCAACAAAAAACAAATCAGCAATTCCAACTAGTTTATTTGATTCCTTCTCAGCAATTGCATAAGTACAGGGCAAATCATTTTCTGGTCTATTCAGATACTCATCCAGCGCTGTTTTAGCTTCATCTATATCTTGATAACTATTCCAAGTTAAATACTGTGTTACCTTATCATTTTTGCCAACTTCAAATAAAGTATGTAAGTCATCTTTTGATACTTCTCTTAAAATAACCTCCCCTAAGTCAACCTTAGGTATAGTTGATAATTGTTCTATAGTCGGTTTCATCTTTTCACCTACTCAAAAACAATTTCAGAACTATTCAACTGATTCAGTAGTTTCACACAGAACTCAATTTGATAATCAAGATTTGAAATCCACATCATCGTTCCTGTTTCTGTAGCAAACTTCATTTCTTTTAACTCTTTTAATCGTTTAATGCGAGCCGTTACATACTCTAATTGTTCATCAAATGGTTTAGAAGTAAACTTTGCATATTCTAAGTTTTCATGTAGACGATAACAATCAAAACGATCAATGTTATCACAATCAGAAATCGTTTCTGATAAGACTGTTTCAACACCCTCTACATCTGATTTCCCATCAACATGTGCTGCTATCCCATATAAAATTTCTTGTTTAAACTGTTCATCAATATCAAGTGACATAATAAAGTCTTTTGCAACCTTTGCTCCGTATCGCCCATGATTTTTGTAATCATCTCCATCTTTAAACTCATGACAATATCCAATATCATGCAGCAAACCACCAATGACAAAGGCTTCAACATTTAAACCTTCTTTTGTTGCAATTTCCTTAGCAATATTAGCAACTCTAAAAGAATGTTTTAAACGGTATTCTCTTTGCGACTCATTTCCCTCTTGATTAAAGTAAGCACACTCATCAAAAGAATTCACTAGATAGTTATATGTTTTCTCTATGTTGTTCATTTCTTTCCCTCCAAGTTTATTTTCCTCATTTATTATAACATCTTATTTTGACATTAGAATAGAAACAACAATCAGTTAGGTACATCAAAGCAAAATCTGGCCAATAGACCAGATTCTTTTATTTTAGTTTACCTAAACTTTCAATTGTAACCGTTTGTTTATCTGCATCCAAAGTTACTGTCCCACCAATAGGAAGAGTAATCATTGGATGTACATGACTACAGTTATATTCTGCAAGTATCGGAATACTTGTTTCACCAATAACTTCCATCAAGACATCATAATGTTCTCGATTCGTTCCTTTATCGTCAAACAGTTCATGTTTTCCAAGAATGATTCCCCCAACTTTATCAAAAATTCCTAAAATCTTTAAATGAGCGAATGATCTTTCAACTGTTGCAATATCAATTAAACTATCTTCTATTAACAGAATATCTCCTTCTTTGATTTCTGGCATATACTCTGTTCCAAAGATTCCCGACATCGTATTTAAGTTACCACCAATCAAACGTCCTGTTGCCCTACCTTTTGATAACGTAACTAGTTTTACTTCTCTTCTCTCTTTCGGACCCACTTGACTTTCCCAATCTATGAACTCATCAGTCCAATATTTTGGATGAGGTATTTCATATGGCAACTCCAATGAACCGTTAACGATACATTCAAAAAAATCATACGTTTCATCGACATAAGGTGGAAACTCACCAAATGAAGCCACTAAGGCTGGACCATATAACATCGTGATTCCCGTTTTAGCGTATATTCCTAGCAGTATAGCACTTACATCAGAATAGCCACAAACAAACTTAGGATTTTTCTTAAATGCTTCATAATCAATATATGGTAGCAATGAATTTGAGTTCATCCCGCCAATCGCTGACATCATACATTTAACATGATCATTATGAATTAACTGATTAATCTCATCGCTTCTTTCTTTGATACTACCAGAGCGATACACATCACTTTTTCCAAACATCGACCCTTCAATGACTTGATACCCCTTACTATTCAGAAACTCTTTAGCTCTTTGAGTCCTTTTGGGGCAAAAAACTGTAATTGGTACTGAGGGTGAAAACACACCTATTGCATCACCTTTTTGTAATTTCATAGTTTCTCCTCCTTTTAAAACAAACTCCTATAAATCTTTAATTTTTGTTACCTCAACATCATTATTCTTATGTTTAGTTTTTACCATAAATGTTAGAAAAATCACTAATGATATAGGTAATAACAATTGAACACTAAATAATATAACAAACACAATTTTCTGAACTATCGCTTGTGTATCATTTAGTACTAAAACTGTAAAAAGTGGTAAGGCAATGACTGCCATAACAAGTGTTAACAGTGAAACAAACACCGGCACTATTAACCTTAGTATCTTCGATGTTGAGTTTCGGCAAACAACGTATTGAGCACCTGCTAACAACGCTACAATTGCGATGTAACTTAAAAACTGTAAAACAATATTAATCAAGTTTGGATATAAATCTATAACTACATTTTCCATAAAAACCCCCTGTTTATTCTATTCTTCGATACTCATCAATCAATAGTTTTGCTGTCTCATAGTCGATCTTACCTTCAATCGCTTGGTTCTTAATCAAGTGAATGTAATGATCATCTTCTACTTCAGCAAGCTTTATCTTTTCTATTAACTTGTTGAGTCTTACTCTTATTGTTGGATAAGTTACTGAGTAAAGATTGGCAAGTTCCTTCAATGAACCTGAAAATAACGTAAAGTTTTTGATAAAATTAATATCTTCATCACTTAAAGTATTAATCCACTTTCTTCTTTCACTCATATTAATCTCCTCCATAAACTGAGTATATTATTTAATTATGTTAAAGTCAACTTTGAATAAATTAAAAGAATCAGCATTGCTGATTCCTTAGTTACTATTTATGAGTTCGATAACATTATCCATCGTTACATCACCAAACACTTCCAGTTGATCAATACGATCTTCTGATATAACGATATAACACGTTTTACTTGCAATCTTGTATGTATATACATCATGATTTGTCCAATCATAATATTGTTTTTCTAACCCATACTCACTTCTTCTATCTAGTAATAACTCTAAATATTTATCTAGCAATACTTGATTCTTACTAAAATAAGAAACGATTTCCAAATCACTATCTGCCATATGATATCCATACTCATTTTTCTCGTTTGATGGATAAATCGATGTTTCTACTTCAGATGCAAGAAACGATTTATTAACATGCTGATAAACAAGATCTTCAGTTATCTTATAATCAACAGCTGTTTCAATTGAAACTTTTGAATAGGTATTCCTAAAATCAAAATCAGAGTCATACTCTCCAAAACCACCTGATAAAAGGATAAATAATGTACCGCCCAGCATTAAAGGTGTTACGACTATCGGAGCAACTATTGTAAAGATAATATTTGTTTTTCTATTTGATGATTTACTCTTATAGAACTTAGATTGAATAATCAACAACCCTCCAATAGCCAAGAAACTGATAAACAATGAAAAAATCATAAATGTACCTTGGAATATCGATGATAACAAAATTACAAACAATGCACCCAGGAAGATAGTTCGTCGCTTTGACTTCTTACATCCTTCTTCAACTGTGATTAAATGTGGCTCTTGACCATTTTTTATTCTTCTTTTGTTCTTTAAGTAGAAAGTCATAAATTCAACAAACTCAATCAAATAGAACAGAATAAAAGACCACCAAAACACTGACATCATTATACTAAAGGTTGTTGTTGTGTAGTGAGTAAACGCAAACAAACTTGAAGTGTTTCTTTTGATTTCAATCAGTTGCATAAAGAGATAAAACAAACACAATAACCACATCGGTAACCTCGTTTTAAAATCCCCTGCAACAAGGTTTTTGAAACGTTGTACTGAATCTGTTTCAATTGCTGTGTTATCTAAATCCTCGGTATAAAAACATTGCATCTTTCCAACTGATAAACAATGAGTCCACCCAGCTGATTCACAATAATCTATAAACTCTTCTGTATTTTTTTCAGGCTTAGAGTCAAAGATTGATGCTTTGTAAAAATACTCAATGTGGAACTTTCTTTTCTTTGGTTCACACTTAGTAAACTCTAAAAATAGTGCTGAATTACCTGATAACAAATATCCTTCTTCTGACATTTTTTCGAAATAAGACTCCTTTGATTTTACTTCTAACGGATAACCCATATGCATTCTTCTAATTTTCTCTTTTTGTTTTCTTTTAAACATCTTTACCCCTCCAGTAACTCTTTAATCAGAGTTCCATCTAATATCATTTTGTTTAATCGTTGGTACTCTTTAATAATTGCTTCTTGTCCAAAACTTGTAATAATGTAACTTTTTTTACGTCCTTCAACCTTTGTTTCTTTGATCATCTTTGCTTTAAGAAACTTATCAATCATTGCATAAAGGGTTCCCGGACCTACCTTCACTCGTGAGGAGGATAACTCCTCTACTTTACTCATGATATCAACCCCGCATTGTTCTTCAAGTAAAGCAATCAACACATAATACATTGGTTCTGTTAAGGTTTGAAATGAGTTTCTTGCCATATAATCACTCCTTATATCGAGTATCGATAATTCAACTATAGTATATTATCGATACTCGATATTGTCAACCTAAAAAAATAATTTGCAACTGACGCCACGTTATATTGTATGATAAAGAAAACACAATTAAGGAGAAGATTATGACAATAGCAATATCAACAGGACTTTATTACACAAAATCAGCTGAAGAGATATTAGATATTATTGCCAAGACAAAATGTGACAATATTGAACTGTTTCTCAACCAAGCATTCATTGATATTGAAGTAGAAAGAATCAAGGAAGAAGTCGATAAAAGAAACTTAACGGTTACTTCTATTCATTTACCGCTTACTTTTATAGCCTATGAACGAGGTGAAACGGAATCTTATTGGATTTTGAAAGGATTAGAGTATGCTAAAGTATTTGACTGCCAAGTCATTGTCACTCACTTCTTTTATCAAGTTGGCGAGAAAGTTCAAAACAATGATGTAAGACACCTTCAAAATATTAAAGAATTTAACATGAGTGATATTTATGTTTGTACTGAAAACTTGCCGAATATTGAGTTAGAAACTATTTTAAAAGATCAGCGATTACTTAAAGAGTTTTTAGATGAGAATAATGGGTTTATGACCTTTGATACAACCCATGCAGCCTCTCATGGTTTGGATCTTATAACCTACTATGACTCAATGAAAAAACACATCAGAAATATTCATTTAAGTGATTTTGAAAATGGTGATGAACACAAACTGTTGGGACATGGAGACCTTGATATTCAAGGATTTATCCAACATCTTTGTCACTGTGACTATCCATACAATCTGACCTTGGAATTTGACTTTGAGAATCATTCAAGAAACATCATTACCTCAGATGAAGAAGCCGTAGTCTTTCTTAACGAATCAATTGATATTGTCTTAGAAAATATTCAAGAATAAAGCATTAGTTTTATTCTTTTTGTATAATTGATTTTATTCATCTAAACGAGCGCTTTTATATCGATTTTATATATCCTTTTTGAACAATCTTCAATTAATTATAAAGTTTACATTTATGGGTGTAAACTTTACTTGGTTTAACACTTAATAAATGGTTCAACTATTATATATGTGATATTCTAGATAGGTAAAATTAAATTAGAAACAACAGAATTAAGGAGTGTCAACATGAAAAAAATATCGTTTAAGATTATCCTGGCTATTAGTGCCTGTGTCCTAATTGCATCACTTGTAATTGGTGGGACATCATTCACACAATCAGGAAAAGAAATGAAAGATATCTCAGAAGAGTATCTTGTAAATCTTGTATCAAACTACGCAGAAGTATTAGAACAAGATATTCAAAAAATAGAAACATTAACAAAAGTTAAAACAAGCATGTATAGTGAGTTCATTAGTGTCAGCAATGACTTTGGGAATGACCCATTTGCCATTGGAAGATTTAAGAACATGTCATTAAACTTTGCAGTTGAAAATGTATTGAATGATGTGTTAGTAGATGAATACACATTCTTCTCATCAGATTTTATTGAGAATAATGCCTTTTCAACTAGAGAAGATGACAGCGGAAAAAGAGTATCATTTAACTACCGTTATGATACAGCTGAAATAACAGAAGCTGATGAATGGTATTATGCTTCTTACAAAACAGGTAAACCTAACTGGGCAACACCTTATTACTGGGAGTATGAAGATGGAAGTATTGGACATATCGTCTCGTTTACATATCCCATCAAATACCGTGATGAAATTGTAGGTATCTCAGGAATTGATTTCAGTTTAGATGGTTTCTCAACTTTGTTATCTGATGTTAAGATTTATGAGAATGGTTACTTATACTTATTATCACCAGATGGTAATGTTATTTATCACCCTAACAAAGATATGGAGAACGTTTATACTGATGAAGCTGGTAAATTTGCGTTTATTGGAAAAACTTTCTTAGAAACTAATGAATCAAGTGGGTTTGAAGCGTATGAGCTTGATGGAGATAATAAAGTGGGTGCCTACGCAAAGTTAAGTAACGGTTGGACGTTAGTTGCAGCACCAGTTATCAGTGAAATGTATGCCGCTCAAAATCAATTAGGACAAATGATTTTATACACAACAATCATCTGTATGATTGTGTCAGTTATCGTTGCTCTTTACTTAGGAATATCAATAGCAAGACCGATCAGAAAAATCAATGAAGCCTCTAAGCAAATTGCTAAAGGTGACTTAACAGTTCAGCTTGATGTAAAATCGAAAGATGAAGTTGGTCAGTTGGCAGATTCATTTAGAGAGTTTGTCCTACATACATCAGAGTTAGTAACCAACATCAAGGAAAAAACACAAACTGTGGATGAGTATGTTACTGTTTTAACACAAGGTGCAGAAACAGTATTAGAAAACTCTGATACATCGAATGAACAAGCCAAAGAAGTATCATCACAAGTTGATGATGTTGCTAAGAGTGTTGCTGATACTTCAAATGTTTATGTCCAAAACTCAAATGAAGTCAATGTTCTTGCAAGTAGTATCGAAGAGATTTCAGCAACAATTACTGACATGATTGGTAATACCGATGAGATCAGTGTTAATACAAAAGATGTTGCTGATGTTGTAGCTAAGTTATCAGATGACTTTAAAGAGATTCAAGAAGGTAACTATGTTGTTAATAACACGATCGAACGAGTAAATGAGTCAATGCTTGAGTTCCAACGTCAATTAAAATCAATTAATGATAGTTGTCAGTCATCAATTAAAATTTCAAAAGAAGCAGAAGAAAAGTCGGCTGCTACTAAAAAAGCAATTAACGTCACAAATAATGCTGTTAATAATGTAAGTAAAGTTGTATCAATCATTAATGGGATTGCAGAACAAACTAACCTACTTGCCTTAAATGCAACAATTGAAGCTGCAAGTGCTGGTGAGGCTGGTAAAGGATTTGCGATTGTTGCGAGTGAAGTAAAAGCTTTAGCAAATGAAACAAGAGTTGCAACTGAAAAGATTGAAACTCAAATTAAAGCGATGCAAAATCAAATGAGTCTTTCTGTAAATAGTGTAGAAGAAACAACTGAAATCATTAAAGAGTTATCAAAATCAAGTTATGATATTGCAAAAGATGTTTCGTGTCAAGCTGAAACAACTGAAACTATTGCAACTAACATCAGTGAATCTTCAACATTAGTTGTTGAAAGTACAACAAAAATTGAAGAAGGAACAACTAAACTTGTAGACGCTAACTCACAGTTACAAGATATCTCAATTGGGATTAATGCAATTGCTGAAAGTGGTAAACAGATTACTGAGGCAACTCAAGAATCAACAAATAATATCACAAGTTTTGCTTCTACAATTCAAGAAGTATCTGCAACATCAAATGAAATCTCTAAAACATTAAACGAAGTAACAAATAATGTTAGTGATGTGGTTGAAATGATGGAAAGTACAACTGAAAGTGTTGAGAAAAACATCCATGCTTCTGCAATGGCACTTGAAGAAGTATCAAGTGAACTTAAAAACGAAGTTAATAAGTTTGAAGTATAATCTAAATCCAAAGTATGGGACTACCCTACTTTGGATTTTTTTAATCATAAATTTAAAAAGGATTTATATTGTTTTGCTTTTAAAGTAGTAAAATAAAGTTATGAAGGTATTACACTTCATAGAAGGAGTTTGCTAAATGAGAAAAACTTTTGTATTAGACACTAATGTATTATTGCATTCCGATCAAGCAATCTTTTGCTTTGAGGACAATATCGTAATCTTACCAGAGACGGTTATTGATGAGTTAGACAATAAAAAAACTGAAAGAGGTGAAATTGGTTATAATGCAAGAGCAACAGCGAGGATTTTAGATCGATTAAGAGTAAAAGGAAACTTACTTGAGGGAGTAAGACTAGAAACTGGGGGTATTTTAAAACTAGCTTTAAAATCTGAAGAAGCAGACAGACATAAAAAGAATGATGACAAAATCATCGCAACTTGTATAGAAATTATGGCAACACATGAAAATGTCTTTTTAGTTAGTAAAGATGCCTTAATGAGAATAAAGGCGACAATCTTAGGAGTCAAAACTGAAGACTTTAAAAACGATCAAGTCTCTGGATTAGATGAGCAATATAAAGGAAGAATAAAACTTTACACAACACAATCAACTTTAGATGAAATCATTGAGCAGTTTAAGAAACAGGCTCGCTTCTTTATTGGAAATGATGTTGAGTTCTTTGACCAACAACATGAAACATTTAAACACAATGAGTTTGTACAAAATGAGTTTGTAACATTAAAAGGCTATGAAAGTAACACATCTGTGCTTTCCTACTATCAAAATGGTTACTTATACAAGTTAAAAACCTCTTTTGGTAATGCTAATCCTTACGGGATTAAACCACGTAATGAAGGGCAAAGACTGGCAATTGAAGCTCTAAGTCGTGATGATGTTCCCCTTGTGATTTTAAAGGGACAAGCAGGTACTGCAAAAACATTCTTAGGTTTAGGTGTTGGACTTGAGAAAGTACTGATAGAAAAAAATGAATCCTCTTTCTCAAAGATACTAGTCTGTAGACCTAACATCAAAATGGATGAAGAGATTGGGTACTTACCTGGAGATGAAAAACAAAAAATTGCACCGCTGATGAGACCGATTGTTGATAATCTGAGAATACTCGTTAAGATTGGTGAAGGGTTTAAGGCAAAAAAGGATTCCGATTGGACAAGACGACTAGCTAAACTTTTTGATGAAGTCATCGATATGGAATCGGTAGGTTTTTTACGCGGACGTTCAATAAGCAACCATTGGATTATAATAGACGAAGCCCAAAACTTAACTCCCGGACAAGTTAAGGGAATTATCACTAGAGTTGGGATTGGATCAAAGATTGTGTTACTAGGTGATCCCGATCAAATCGATCATCCCTACCTTGATTCAAGATCAAATGGAATCTCGTATGCATCGGAGAAAATGAAAGGTAGTAACTTGTGCTTTCAAGTAACATTTAATGACAATGAATGTGTTCGAAGTGAACTGGCAGCAGAAGGTGCTAATAGATTATAAAAATAAGACTCTCGATTGAGAGCCTTTTTTACTTCATTCCATTAATAATGCTAATCATACTTTTATCAGTTTGTAAGATATCGAATTCATAATCATCTATCACTCCCTCAGTTGAGTCAAGTTCTTTTACAAGTTGGCAATATGTTGTAGTTTGATCTTTGTACTTTGACAAAAAGTAGAACTCCTCACCGATTGCATCCTCAAATTGGTCAAATTTTGAGTTTAACAACACTAAGAAATCTTGCTCAAAATCTGCTAGTTTTATGATGGTTTGGTCGATTAACAGCTGGTTGCTTTTGGATAAAGGCATTTGCTTTGAAAAGTTCTGGCATTCTTCGTAACTATCCTTTATATTTTGATAATACTTTTCAACTTCGATTTTTGAGAACTCTTCTGAGCCAGAAAACATCATCAATACCGTTAGAAGGTTTGTAAGCAATAACACCCCTATAATTATATCCTTTAATTTCATTATTGTACCCCTTTTCATAGAAAAACCTCACTTGGTGAGGTTTAATCATTTATCTCACATATTAAAACTAACATTTGAGAAAAATATTGTCAATTTTATTTATTAACTACTACCCTATCTTTACCATCTTCTTTGGCTTGATATAAGGCATCATCTGCTCTTTTAAGGCAAGTGTTAAACTCAGCATCATCATCTTTAAACGCAATCCCAGCACTTACTGTGATATGTCCTTTACAACTAAACTCATGGATGATTCTTTCATCACGAATTTTTTGAATGAACTGCTCAACGTATTTAACGACTTCGTCTGCATCAGTTTTTGAGATTACTACAACAAACTCTTCTCCCCCGTATCTTGCGACATAATCATCTGCTCTTCTGAAGTGACGTAACAAGATTTTTGAAACGCGTTGTAAACATTTATCACCTTGTAAGTGACCATAGTGATCGTTATAGGGTTTAAAGTAATCAATATCAATCATGACAATTGCAAAGTCATCATCATGTCTTAAAGCTGATTGCCATTTCTCGTGGACATTCACTTCAAAGTGACGACGGTTATATAAGTTGGTTAACCCGTCTATTGCTACTAGTTCTTGTAACCTTTGATTGGCTATATTTAACTCCGCCGTTCTTTGCCTAACGCGTTCTTCAAGTTCTCTATTGAGTAACTCAATCTCATTTTGTGATTCGTTTTGCTTCTTTACAAAGTTTCTAAACCCAAAATAAGCGTAAATGATATTACTTAGTGCATCTAATATTCTTAACGAGCTTTCACTAAAGGTAATGTTTTTATCAGCAGGAATCTCAATGGAAAAGTTTCCAATGTTTTCCTCTTCATCATAATACTGCATATAAGCAGCTTGAGTAGCAGGTTTTACTGCTTGAATGAACTTCTTCTTAGTTTCTTCTGGTATCTTTTCTTCGCGGTATTTATCAAAATCAGAAACTAAGGCAATAGAGTCATTATACATTAATGACTTGTCCGTAATATTTTTGATTTGAACACAGTGTTCTTTTTTTATATCGATTTTTGATAATGCTTCAAGGTCGTGACCAACTGTGTACTTAAATCGCCAAAAGCCATCTTCAAATCCTGATACACTTCCTGATTCAGCTTCAGGAATAATATCGACTGCCGTTTCAAGGGTTGATTTAAGTAATGTATCATCCTGATCAATAACTGATGACATTAACTTTTTGAGCAAGTTAGATATTTTCTCAAAATTGTCTATCATCATATTACTCTTATATAACACAAAATAAGTAGAAATTAACCGACTCAACAGTTTAAATAATCGCTTTGATTTTCTAGAATAAGAACCAATAAATGTGTCCTCTGCTTGTAAGAAAATGAATCCTAAATGTTCACCTTCATTTTTCAACACTGCAATTAACGCTTCATTTCTTATGATGACATCTCGTTGTTTTAGTTTTAAAAGATAGTTAGCATCTTTACTACTATGGTAATAAACATTATCACCTAAGTTTTCTAGCTTTAAACCTGATAATATGTTAAGAAAGTCATTTTTAGTATATTTTGATAGTTCATAAACATAGTCATCAAATCCATGATTCTTTTCGATGGAAATCTCATCGTCTTTAAAGGCTGCAAAAAGTAATCTTGAACTTTCAGGAATCTCTCCAAATATCAAATCAACAAAGTCATCAATAAAGTTAGACTTATGGCTACTTAACTGATTAGTATGTTCATTAAACAATCCAATAACATTATCATAACGATCTATCGTTGCCGTGTTTTCTTTATAGGTCAAAATCATTCTTAAAGTATCACGATATATTTTTAATCTCTCAATTGATTCTTTACTAAATGATTTGTCACTTTCTGCTGCAATATCTAAGGTTATTTGACCTAAGAAGTTATCACCATTTCTTGCAATAATTTCTACGGTACTCTTAATTGGTTTTGAGGCTTTGATCAACTCAAGGTAATTATCTAAGTCAGAACCAGTTTTCACATCTTGAGTGACTTCTAAAAGATTATCCACGACAAAAATATCAGAACCTCGTTCCTTGTCATACTTTGTAAACTCAAGTGTTAACTCCTTTAAACGTTTGGCGTCATGACCAACTGCATCAATAAAACGCCAACTATCTTCAACAATGATCGAGACCGATCCATAGTCAGCTTCAGGAGTAACGTCTAATGCTAGATTTAGGAGTTTAGATAACACACTATAATCATCACTGTCTGAGGTTACTATTTCTTGAATTATTTCTTGATAAACCTTTCGTTCATCAATCGACGTATTAACATCATTATTTATCATAGATATCACCTTATTTAGTATTATACCAAAAATTGTTAGTAGTTATTAACTTTTGTTCTACAAATATAAGTTTGGTCATTTACTTTACTCTTCTTTATAAGTAACTAGTTGACTACTTTTTTCATCCATAGGGTTTTGACTTTTGTCCCATCAATTTCACCTAGGTAGGTATCAAAGGTTTCAAAACCTAATCGTTGATAGACTTTGATTGCTCTTTCATTAAACTCTGAAACTGCCAAGCGAATATATGGCCCTTCATAATTATTAAAAGAAAGGGCGAACTGCATACATTCTTCTACAAACTGTTGTCCTAATCCTTTTGAGGTTAAATCAGGTTTCAAACCAAATCCAAACCACATCTCATAATCTAATTCTTTGTTGCTTTGGTAAAAGTCTCTTGTTACGTACTCATCTTTACCATCTGTCACATCAAAAAAATCAATTGTTAACTCACCGATTAACTCATCATCATTAAATACAGCAAATTTTGATTTTCCCCATAAGCTTTCATCTAACAAACTGTCTTTTTCATTCTCATAGTTATAGAGCGAAAACATGCCTGGATATTTCCACTCTTTTATCATTAGCTCTGCAAGTTCTTGAGTCATTGCTTTAAATGTATACATATTTCCCTCCTACAGATCAAACTCTAGTTCACATAACACTCCGTAGTGATCACTAGCTGTTATATTGTTAACTCTATCTTTTCCAATCACCTTATAGTTCATTAACTTAGGATGAGGTTTTGGATAAGTCTCTTTAAGTAATATCCAATCAAAACGATATGGGACTTCTAAGGTATGATAATCATCCCATCTAAAGTTAGTATCCATATCTAGTGTCGGTTCTAAACGACTTCCATGCTTATGGGCATACACTTTAGTTAAGTCAATCCATTGAGTTGAACATTCTCTAAGTGACTGATAACCCATTAAAAATCGGTAAATTGATGAGTTCTCAACAGTATTAAAGTCCCCTAAGATTAGATCGTAGTCTGTTTGATGTAAATCGTTGTTACTTATGGCTTTAATAATCTCTATTTCGCGATTTAAAGCTTGTTTATAGTCTAGGTGAATATTGGAAACTCCTAGCACTAACTTCCCTACTAAAAGCTTTACATGCATCACACCAGAGTTATGAACATCAGTACTTTTATCCCAGTTAGTCCATATATCACTTATTTCATACCTTGTTATGATTGCAAGACCTTCCTGACAATCATGATACTTCTTATAGTAGTGATATTTAAGCCCTAACTCTCTTTTTAGTTTAAGTACCACTTCTTCATCTCGAACTTCTTGAAGTGCAATCACATCAGCGTTTTCTGCTTTTAAGACCTCAAGAAGTATTACCATTCTTTCATCATACTTTATCTCTGTATTCCATATATTGTAACTAATGAACTTCATAATACCACCCTTTCAAAAGACAACTCCTTCTCAATTATATAACGAAATACCTTTCAAACAAAAGGCTTTGTTGACTGTAACAAAAAATCAAACCTAAAAGCAACCAAACATCATCTTAAGTAACATACTTATGACAAGACGAATTTGCTATAATACCAGAGGAGGTGTCTCAATGAAAAAAATTATCGCACTTGATGTTGATGGGCCTTTGTTAACATCAAAAAAGTAGTAAGTAGTAAAACAAAGCAGGTGTTACACCAATTACACCAAGAAGGTCACCATTTGGTTATTTGCTCTGGTCGCATTAAAGAAGCCATCAAAGACTTGATCAAACAACTTGAATTATGGGAGGCTTTTGAATACATTGTTGCCTTTAACGGGGCTATTGTAGAAAATATTAAAACAGGAGAAATGTTAGTTGAACAACGACTAGATCTTGATGACACAAAGATGTTGTTTAACTTAAGTTATCAGTTTGACTCTGAGCTGATTGTTTACTACAACAAATCAATCCTTTCAAAAACTGAAAAAGTACATAACTACTCTACTGTTAGTAAAAGAGGTTTTACAACAGAGTACATAACTGATTCTAGTCAAATCAAAATTGCACCATATAAGTTTTTATATGTTGATGAATCAAAGATACTTGATAAGATTGAACCTATTATCAAAAAAGAGTACTCAAGCAAGTTCGCAATTGCTAGAAGCGGACAAAAACTTCTTAGATGTAAACCCTTTTGGTATTGATAAAGGTAAAAGTATTTTAAAGGTAGCTATCTGTCTAAATACAGACATCAAAGATGTCATTGCTTTTGGGGATAGCTCCAATGATTACGAGATGATTGAAGCCGCAGGTGTTGGCGTTGCCATGGGAAATGCGACAGCTGACACCCTAGAAATTTGTGATGCTGTCACAACTAGTAATGATGAAGACGGCATAGTAAAATACATAAAAGAGTTTGTTCTAAACTAAAATATTGCCATTGGTATAACCTTAAGAGTTGAGTTATAATTGAATAATGAAAACAACTAGAGGTGACTAATATGGCTGGAGCAATGACTCATGTATATATTGCAAATGAAGTAGCAAAACAATTAAATATCAAGGATTTAAAGGGCTTTTTATTAGGAAACTTAGCCCCTGATGCAATAATGTGTAAAGATACCTATCAACGCTCCGATAAAAGAAAAACTCATTTTAGAAGCGACATCTCTTCAGATGACTGGTATAAGGAGGAGTTTAAAGCAATGTTTCAAACTAGACTGGTTAACTTTTATGATCAATATGCAAAGAATAATGACTTTGCCTTAGGTTATCTTACTCATTTGCTTACTGACCAGTACTTTCACTACACCATTAGATGTGAGGTAGTAAATAAACTCAAACAACACGGTGAAGTCTATCAAGGTAAACAATTAATGCACATTATGGTAGGTGAACTTGATTCAATTGATTTTATGTTGCTTAATCAAGACCACAACTTGTTTTCGGATATCATGAGTTGTAAAGATGTTGCCTTGAACTATGAGATTGAAGACTTAATTGATGCCAAAACTCTTTTAATCAACTTTGATTGGGTCGAAAACACATTCTCAAACTTTAGAACAATCAAACCTAACTTTGTGTACTATAGCGAATCAGATGCAAAACAACTTGTAAAAGAGGCAATCAACTTTATAATAGAAGAAATTAAATCATTACAAACAAAAAGGAACTAATGTTCCTTTTTTAATCTAAATCAATTTCACGATTCACTATGATTTTTTTGTAACGATATCCACTCTCTCTAATGGTTCTAACTTGTGTATCATAATTTACTTCAATCAATCCAAATCGAGGACCATAACCATCATTCCATTCAAGATTATCAAGCAAACTCCAGTAGTAATATCTTTGAATATCTACACCATTATCAATTAATTGAACAACCTCTTTTAAATGTTTATTGATATAATCTTTTCTAAGGGTATCTTTAGCATCAGCAATCCCATTTTCTGTAATGTAAATAGGTAAATGGTATTGATTGTATATTCTGGTAATTACTTTTGATAGTCCTTTAGGATAAATCTCCCAATCTAAGTCAGTCTTGTTTTCATTTGTTAATCCCTTTGTATTATGGACTTCGCCAAACAATGTTGTTATATCAAATGACGGGCTAATCATATTTCTGGTATAGTAGTTCACTCCAATGAAATCGGCATAAATACCTTTCTTCGCTACTCGTCTTTTTACATATGGGAAGGTCAGTATTCCTTCAACCATTCCTTTAAAGTAGAATTCATGAAATGAATGATCGATAAATTTCTTAGTTAAGTTAAAAAGCTTATTTTTTGTTGTTAGTTCAAAATGTGTCATATGGTTCAGAACACCAACCTTAGTTTCACCTTTAAACCCCTTTTCACTTCTAAGTTTATGGATTAACTGGTAACTCTCTACGTGTGCCATAATTAAATGCTTAGAAGCCTTAAAGAAGGCAAAGACATTACCATTCTCACCTCCAGGATACTTTCCATCCATGTAAGTATCATTAGCAAAGACATTAGGTTCATTAATAACGCCATACTCACATACTCTATCTCCTAAAAACGTAACGACTGTTTCTACAAAGTTAAGAAAATGACCAATGGTTTCTTTATTTTTCCATCCTCCTATATCTTGAATCCAAATAGGAGATGAGAAATGATGAAGTGTGATTAAAGGTACGATGTTATGCTTTAACAATAAATCAATCTCATCAATGTAATGATTAATGCCTTCTTCACTCACTTGTCCTTTTTTCGGGTAGATTCTACTCCACTCTATACTCATTCGGTACGTTTCAATACTTAACTCTTTCATTAGACAAACATCTTCAGCAACGCGATTCCAATGATCACATGCAGTGATTGAAGAACCACCATCAGCAATCTTACCTTCTAAGCTCCACTGATACCAGTTGTTATTATAATCTCCACCCTCTATTTGAGTTGCAGCAGTAGCAGCTCCCATCAGCAGAGTTTTTGGTATTTTTACTTTACTCACCCTTAGCCATCTCACTTTCATTCAAGATTTTCTTTTCGTCATATCCTAGCATAATGATAAACCCAATCATCGATAGAACGGCTGCTAGGATTGTTGCTGCTCTGATTCCAAAATCATTTCCTACATCTTTACCAAGTATTAGTAAACTTGTGAATAAGATCGTTGCGATACTACCACCCAGTTTAGATGAAAATGACATCGCAGCCACATACATTCCTGAATTCTCTTCATTTCTTATTCGTTTGTCATAAGCCGCACAATCTGCTGTCATTACTGTTGGTAATATTCCAAAAGCAGCTTGCGAGAATGGAACGAGGACTGCTAAAACAATGAGTAAGTAATATGGATTAACTCCCCATAATCCAAAGGCAGTTACCACAATAAAACTAAATGCAAATAAAACAAACCCAATCAACATAATTGGTTTTTTACCAAATCGTTTGGCAAACTTATTAACAAATGGATATGAAAGTAATGTTAGAACTCCAATAATAGTTGTTAACGGTCCTTGTACCTCTTCATTTAGTAAAGCTAGAACAGTAATGAAGTACAGTAGCCCAGTCTCAAAGATATAAGTTGCAACATTATAGACAACATTTCCAATCAAGAAAGCCAAAAAACTTTTATTCTTTGATACAGTCTTAATTGCTTTTGTAAAGCTTACTTTCTGCGTTGTAGTACTTGTTTCATAGTTTGACTCATTAATAAGTAAAGCCGGAACTAACATACAAATAGATGCTATTATACCAATAATTACAAAGGAGAATCTAATACTTTCTACTCTAGATATTGTAAGTCCTAGCTCAAGTGGTTCCCATAACGAACTCGCCATTGATGCTAGTAAAAACCCTGCAAACCAAAAGGCACTTGAGTAAGTTCCCAAATCAACTTTTTCTTCAGAAGTATGAGCCATATCAACAATTAATGTATAATATGGAATCGTGTACATCGTGATAAAAATGACACTTATAAACATAAAGAATGAAAACCAGATAACATTCAAGGTTGTAATTCCAGTTAAAACTGGGACAAAAAAGACTAAAACATAAGATAACGCCATCGGAATGGCAGCAATTCTCATAAATGGAATTCTTTTTCCACTCTTAAATCGACTTCGATCACTTAATGATGCAATTAATGGATCTGTAATTGCATCAAAGATTCGACTCGTAAATAAAATAATCCCTAATAGTGTTAGCCCCATAAACAATGATCCTTGCGGAATTAAATAAGGTAGCCTTGCGACATTACTTGGGAAGAAGAAGTAAACCAAAAACAGCATGTGCATGGCCATCATCAGCCCTACTCCCATATTTCCTGTTGCATAAATCAGTTTTTCTTTCAAAGATAGTGATTTCATATTTGACCTCCATTCAAAATGTCTCACTTGTGACAATTAAATTATAATGAAGATTTTTGATCTTGTCAAATAAAAAAGAACGACTTAGTCATTCTTAATAGATTCTAATAGTAACTTTGAATGTTCTTCAACTATAACCCACGAATCAATATTTTGCTCCACATCCAAATTTTCAGCATACATTGCCATTCTAGACGAAAGACTTAATAATGCATTATTGATTGTTATTGCAGTTAAGCTAGCGTTAATATCATTTTTAATTGAACCATCTTCTATCCCTTTAATCATTAATGCCTCAAGAAGTTGATCTGGAACTTGAGTATAGGTAATGAAGTCTTGATAAATATCAAGAGACCTTACTTCAGATGAAAGTTTTGAGTCCATCATTCCAATCAGGATTAACTTATCCAAATTAGATGAGTAAAATTCATTATACTTATCTAAAAGGTAACTTACTTGCATAAATCCATATCTACAATCCTCAAATGTAGTTTCTCTTAAGTAAGTAGCAAAGTCCTTGAATATATCCGTTACGATATCTAACAACAGAACTTGTTTATTTGAATAATATCGATAAGTCGTTCTCCTATCAATATCCAATTCATTTGCAATATCAGCTAGTGTTGTTTGATCATAACCAAGACTTATAAAGCGGCTTGAAGCGACTTTTTTGATGTTAAGTCTGGTTTTTTCTGATTTTGTTAACTTCATATTCATCCCTCTGTTCCTAATTTATTCTATTATAACATCTGTTTGGGATATGACATTAAAAAAATACTGTGAATCGTTTATAATATAGTAAAACAAAGTTATTTTGGTCAAGAACATTAACACTCAATGAAGTATTCTAATTGTGAGGAGGTCGTTATGAGAGATAAACAATCAGTACATAAAGCAATATTAGTCAGGAAAATGCAAGATTATATACACCACAACATCAAAGAGAACATTACTTTAAAACAGTTAACAAAAGTTGCCAATGTTAGTCCATCATATGGAGCAAAAATCTTTAAAGATCTTACGGGTAAGAGCCCGTATAACTACATCAAAAGTTACCGATTAACAGAAGCAGCTAAAGTACTACGAGATCACGATGTAAAAATCATTGATGTTGCCTTTGACTATGTTTTTGATTCTCATGAGGGATTTACTAGAGCCTTCTCTAAAGAGTTTGGACTACCACCTAAGGAGTACAGTCAACATAAACCACCAATCGGTTGGATGAGTCCTGCAACAGTTAGTGTAAAAGACAAGGAGGATTTTGAAATGAATCAATTTATATTCACTCAAATCATTGAAAGACCAAAAAGAAAAGTGCTTATTTCAAGAGCAAAAACAGCAACAGAATACTTTAAGTATTGTGAAGAAGTTGGTTGCGACCCATGGGGAACATTAACAAGTGTTAAAGAAGCCCTTTATGAACCAGCAGGTTTCTGGCTTCCAAAAAACTTAATAAAAGAAGGGACTTCGCAGTACGTTCAAGGTGTTGAGATTCCACTTGATTATGATAATGAAGTTCCAGAAAAATTTGAGATCATTGAACTACCTGAAAGCCAAATTATGATATTTCAAGGACCAACATATGATGATAATTACTTCGAAAAGCATGTTAGCGAAACAATGCAAGCAATCAAAGAATTCAAACCAGAACTTTATGGGTATGCCTATGATGAAACAATGCCAAGGTTTCAATTAGCACCACTAGGTGAACGTGGTTACATTGAAGGTTGGCCAGTCAAAAAGCTAAAATAAAAACAGGATTTTCCTGTTTTTTTATCTCGATTTATACTTGAAAGCCATGATAGACAGTAAAAAATATATCATGGTTATTAAGTACCTCATTTCATTTATTGTTGATAACAACTTACCTGGTAACAAACTAAAATATAAGGAGTTATTGATAAGAGTGAAAATAAGTATAGTGATTAAAAACTGAAGCCCTGTTAGAATTTTATGGGCTCTTATCTGTGTTATGAAATCAACTTTACACACTGCAAGAATCACAAGTAAAGCGATTTCAAATCTTATCGCAGAGTTTAGAATAAAAATAATATGGTAAATCCAATAGTTCAAGTTTTTGTTGGCAATACCCAATCCTAAATGGTCAATAATAAATGTTATTCCAAACAAGATGATCAGTAAAACCATAATCTTGATGTCTTTCATTTTATCATCACCTTTCCAGTGTAGCATCCACTCTTACAATGTTTTCAATCAAGAAATCAAGTAAATCGTATGTATACTTCGTGTTTTCATGATCCTCAACTGATATAAACCACGCAGCAAAAATAAGTTCAATTGAAATCATCATCTTTGGAATGATCTGTAACTCTGTCAGTGTTAATTGATTATGTTGTTGATACGCTTTCAAGTATGGAGGGATAAGATCAAACCACTGTTCTTTTCCGTCTTTAAGTGGGTACATTCTAGCTAACATACTCGTCAGGAAGTAACACACATCAAAGATTTTTAATCCTTTAGTTGTGATATCCAAGTCAATTATTCCACCAAGGTTTCCATCTTTAAAAATGACATTCCCAGGATGGTAGTCACGGTGAATATATTGAGTTTTGAGAGATTTAATCATTTTACTAAATTCATCATCAAGAATCTCTTTAACTTTGCTTAAATCATACGCATTTTCTTTTTCTATACTTGAGTAAGCCCAGTTATTGATGTCATGAAGCAAATCCATATCAGTTGTCTGTCCACTCATCTCAAATTGTTCTAAGGCGATATGAAGTTTTGCCAAGACCTCTCCAAAGACTCCAACATTTGCAATTACTTCTTCATCACTTATGATGTCCCCTTCGATGTATTTTGTAATCATATAGTATTTGTTTTCTGACACCAAATACGGTAAGCCATCTTTTGTTAGCAAAGATTGAGGCACATTAATATCAAACTTACCTAACCATGTTGTTAGTTCGTGATTTAACATTACTTTTTGAAGGTCTCTTTTTTCTTTCAAGATATAAACATTGTTAACTTCATCAACCAGTTTTAAGACTAGGTTTGTAGACTCAATAACCTCTACTCTAGTAAACTTCACTGAATAGAAACTTATAATTTCTTGATAGTTGCTCATTATTTTTGTCATTTGATCACCTCTTGTTATCATTTTCATTATACAACCAAATGCATAAAAAAATAAGGGAAACTAATCCCTTATTTACTATTTAAGTAATTCTTCTATACCGTACTTTTGTAACTTCTTTAATGCTTTTTTAGACCCTCTTTTAATATCATGGTCAAGTTTTCTTTCCTTATAACTAATGAAAATCTGATCCATGTTATATCCAGATGGATACAACTCTTTTGCACTCACTTCAAGTGATAACTTCTTAGCATGTAAGCTAATAATCTCACCATCAAAGAATACTTCTAAATGATTTTGAAAGTCTTTCTTCTTGTAAATGATTCCTGATTTTTGCATCGTACTAACAAAGACTTTGTCACCAATTTCATACTCTGGATAGACAACTTCATCTATCAGTGAAGTCACCCGCTTTTTGACTGGTGTAATCACTTCAAGGTCATAAGTCTTGTTTTGCATGTATTGCTTTGCTTGATTTAAAATTGAATCAGAAATCCCCATTTTCTTTGAAATCCATAAGGCATTAGATTCACCCGTTTGTCCAATGATTAGTTTGTACTTAGGTTCTAATGTTTCTTTGTCAAACTGCATCGCAGCTGTTTCAAAGTCAGGATGAAGTTTGGCATAATCTTTTATATCATTGTAATGTGTCGTTGCAACCGTTATAGCACTTCTCTTATAGACATCTTCAAGAATAGCAATCGCTAAGGCTGCACCTTCACTCGGTTCAGTTCCACTTCCTATTTCATCAAATAATAGTAATGTTGACTTCGTTGTTTGTTTTAAACATTCAGACATATTCTTAATATGTGAAGAAAAGGTTGATAGTGCATTCTCCATTGATTGGTCATCTCCAATATCGACAAAGATATTGTCAAAAAGTGACAAGTTTGTTCTGTCATCACATCTTATGTGAAAACCAGACTGAACTGCCATCGTTAGTAGCCCTATGCTTTTTAAGACAACTGTTTTTCCACCAGCATTAGGACCAGTAATAATTAATGACCTGTAGTTTGACCCAACTTCACAGTTTAATGGTACTACATCTCCTTCAAGTAATGGATGCTTTGCATTCTTAATAGAAATGAAACCATCTGTATTTATCTTTGGTTCAGAGCCATTAATAAAGTTTGAGTGTTTCGCTTTGGCAAAGGCAAGGTCTAAAAAGCCAATCGTATCTAGATTAAGCTTGATGTCCTCGATATGATTATAAACTAAGTTAGTTAACTCAGCTAATATCTTATACATTTCCATTTCTTCTTCAATTTTTAACACTTCTAGTTTTGAGACATACTTTGAAACTGTAGCCGGTTCAATAAAAGCAGTCTTTGCTGTGCTATCAATGATCGTTCCCGTGATTTGTTTCTTATATGACGCTTTAATCGGTATTGTATAACGATTATTTCGTTTCACAATGAAAAACTCTCTAATCATTGTCTTGTTCTTACTGTTATTTAGAAACTTGTTTAATCCCTCATTGATTTTTTCTTCATTAATCAAGAGATGTCTTCTGATACTTCGTAAGTTAGGTGTTGCATCATTGATGATTTTAGAGTCTTTAATCATCGCTTCAATACTGCTGACTAGCTCATCTTTAACAATAATCCCTAAACTTACTGAGTATAAGTACGGGGCAACAAACTCTTTATCCTTTAGTTGGTTCATAAAACGTTTGTTACTCTTTAAAAAGATCATTAGCTGATACAGTTCATCTTCTGTTAAAACTTGATCTTTTTCGACTTTTGATACTATACTTAATATTTCTTGAGTTCCTGCTATAGCAATACTATTCATTAAATCGAGTAACTGTTTCGCTTCAGTTGTTACTTTAAGTCGGTCTTTAACAGTTGTTAAATGACTACTCGGCTTTAAACGATCTAGTTCCTTTTTTCCTAAACTGCTTACACAAAAACTTCTCACTTGATCCTTTAGTTTAAAATAATCAAGTTTTTCAAATGTTGTTTGATTCATTCTTCTTTATCCTTCTTTCTATTTACTAGAGGGATAAATGATACATGTTATTTGCTTTCTCCCTCCAAAAACAAACTTATGTATTTCACTACACTCATAAAAATCTCCCTTCTTGTAACTTTCGTTACGCTTATATTTGTTGTTTCTCAACATTATTATACTACCATAAATTAGTAAGAGTTGACTATATTAATCATTTTAAAGAAAAAACTCCCTATAGGGAGTTATAAATGAATCCAATATCTTTGCTCAATGACACCTTCGTCATTAACAAACTCGTTTTCTAATGCTCCGCCTTGACTGATAATCACTTTTGCAGACCCTATATTGTCTTTATCACAAGTCAATAGTACAGAGTTAATGTTTAATTGTTTACACACTCTTAAACATTCTTTTAACGCCTTCTTGGCAAATCCTTTTTTTCTTTGAGTAGGTCTTACACCATAAGCAATATGACCACCAGACTGTATCAAACTATCATTTAAAAAATGCCTGATGTTAACTGCACCGATTAGAATGTCTTCATCAAAAATGAAATAGGTGCTTGATGGTACTTTTCCAGGTTTATTAGGTTGTTCACTCTCTTTAATCATTGAAAGCCACAAGTCATAGTCATCTTCATGCTTTCTTAACTTGCCAGGGTTGATTCGTCCTCCGGCACTCCTCCACTCTTTCATCATTTTTTCAAACAAGTGTTGATGCTCTTTTTGTGGTTTAACTAGTTGCATCACATTTTCACTCCCTTACTTTACATTTTCTAACAAGTCTAAACTCACTTGCCATAAGCGGTCTTGATTATCTTTATCTAAGATATCATCATTTTCCTCTAATAAGATAAATGAACCATTCTTATCGGAAACGAGTTGATTTTGATAACTATCAAAGTCCTCATTGCTCATTGTAAACAATGGTGCGATAATTTGACCACATTGATCAGTTGAAATGAACTGACCTAAGTACTTCATGATTGTTGCCATAACCTTCATTGGTTTAGGAATAATGTTTAATTGATTCGTCCATACCGTTTTTGAGATATGAAAGGCACAGCACGACACATTATAATCTTTCTCTAAAGATAGTCTTGATAACTTATGCATGAACATTCTTTTTGCAGCCATCGCTTGATAAATCCCTTTTTCATAGCTCCATTTGTTATTTTGTTGTAAATCATTATAGTTGATTTCTCCATAATTTGTTGCATTAAAGATCACTCTTGCTCCTTTTTGTGATTGCTTAAGTAAGTCAAGTAATCCAAGAACTAACTTAAACTGTGATAAGTAATTGACTTGAAAGTGCGGATCTAGATGATTAACTGTTTTTATTTGTTTCTTTGCATAGCCTATCCCAGCATTTACAAAGATTGCATCAAGATAGTTGTGATCATGGTTAATTTGAGTAATGACTTTGTCTACAGCTTTTAAATCACTTAAGTCACAGACTACATATGAAATGTAAGAATTATCAGTTAAATCTTTCAGTTCTGAAACTACCTTTTTACCCTCTTCTTCACTTTTTGCCATCATAATTAGTTCATTTTTCAGATCACTTTCAGCTAGGGCTTTAGTGACACCATAACCCATCCCTGACGTTGCTCCAGTTACCAGTATCTTCATATTATTCTCCTTTTAAATGAGTAAATACTTCTTGAATGTCTCGATTTAGAGCTGCAGCAATTAAGAATGCCAACTCTAGTGAAGGATAGTATTTACCACTTTCAATATTATTGATTGTCTGTCTTGATACTCCTGATTTTTTAGCAAGTTCTAGTTGTGTCATCTCATCATTATCAAATCTTAGTCTTCTTATATTGTTTGAGATATTAATCTTAATTTTACCCATGAATAACACCTCGGTGATACATCACTAGCTTGTAGGCTGCTTCAACTACCTCGCCTAACATAAAGCTTGAGTACATAACTACTAACATAACTCCAAACTGATAATCCATTAGGATTGAAGCAAGACCCAATACAAATCCAAGTCCAACCATAATAAATCCTACTTGCGATGATTTTAAGTTAATCAACTTATCCATTTCATCATCTACATCATCAAACAATTCTTCTAAATCAATATCTTGCCCTCTAGTTTCTGGATTGATCTCATTTTTAACTGAAGCTCCGATTGCACCGATTACATGTAACAAAATGTGACCAACAATCATCAAAATCACCATCAAAAGTACATTCCACAATATAATAATTGCTGTTCCTTTAACATCAGCAAAGCCTTCAAGACCCTGATTTCCTAAAAAACCATTTACTTTAAAAACAAAGTTTAAATATACAATTCCAACGACTACAAGTGTCATAATAATTCTTCTTACTTTATATTCCATAACAATCCCTCTTTTCTCTATTTATGGCCTAAGTGTAATTCATTCTTTACTTGATGTCAAGTATTTTTGACATCAAGTAATGTTTTTTATACACAACTGATAACTAACCACATAAAAAAACTCCCTACTGGGAGTTAATTAAACACTTTCTTTAATGTTACTTTGCTATAAACATAAGTGAAGAATAAGGCACTCCAGTTAATAAAGACGATACTGTACCAAACACCATTTATCCCATACAGTCCACCAAAGAGTGGGAATAATATAAACGGTAATAATATCTGACGATACAATCCTACATAAACGGCAAAGGTAGGTTTTTTGACTCCTTGTAAGACGGAAATCAAAATATTTAAGATTATATAGGTTGGTAAGGCAAATACTTCAATACGCAAATAGCTGGTTCCTGCTTCAATCACTAATGGATCGTTGTTAAAAATCGAAATCAAGAATGGTGTGAAGATAAAAATAATTATCCCACCAACAACCATCATCAGCCCACCAACAATTATTGTTTTTCTTTGAACCTCGTAGATACGCTCATAAAGTCCTGCACCAAAGTTTTGACCGGTTATTGTTAGCGCGGCTATATTTAAACCTAATGCTGGGAGCAATGTCATCTGTTCAAGTCTCATCGCTGCACCATAAGCTGCAATCGTTGAGGCCCCGCTGGCATACAACAAGACAAAGTAATTAATAACAAAGACTCCAATTGCAATTGTTGCCATGTTTAAACTTGATGGAATCCCTTGCTTTAGTATTTGACCTACTGTTTTAAAACTAAGTGAACTTTTCTTAAAGATTTTCAACTCAAAGACCGCGTTATTAATCAGACAATAACTTAGATACATTGTTCCAACTGCTTGAACAACAACAGTTGCTAAAGCAACACCTGCTGTACCAAGTTCAGGAAGTCCAAACCATCCAAAGATGAAGAGTGGATCAAGTATTAAGTTCATAAAAAAACCAATGATCAAAAAGTTACGATATGATTTGGTGTCACCAGTGGCATTTAACATTCCATTAATGGTCGAGTTTAAAACAAAGAATAACGCTCCCATAAATATCATATTTGTGTAATCAATACCTAGTATTTTTGCCTGGCCTATTGCACCCGATAACTCAAACAAGAACTCAGTTAAAAATGGTGCACCAATAAAGACTAAGAGACTAATGACAATTGATGTGATGATCGCATTGATTCCTAACTTATGAAAGTTGTTAACATCTTTCTCACCAAGAGAGATTGCACTTAATGCTGTTGTACCACTACCAACTCCAGTACTCAAAGCAATCACAATAAAAAATATTGGAAATGATATTGTCATTCCCGCTAATGCATCTGTACTTAATCTTCCAGCATAAAATGTATCCACTACATTATAAAGGGTGTTAAAAAACAATCCAACACTCGCTGGAATCGCAATCTGCCTAACATGTGTCATAATATCACCTTTTGTTAAATCAGTTCCCATCCTCTCACCTCTTATAAAAAGTATAGCACTTTTTATGCTAAGACCTTAACATAACACATTATAATAAAAGCAAGTACACTGTACTTGCTTGTTAGTAATAGTTTTTCACTTGTTTTAAAGTGTCGATTAGTGCCTGTTTATCTTTTGATAAAACACCTGCTAGTCTCACATGGTTAGAGGCATGATTACTTCTGAAGATACAGTTTTTAACATCGATTTTTGATAACATTAAGATTGTTTCATCGATTATTTCTAGTGGTGTCATTTTCTCAAAGTTAAATCGTTTCTTCATTCCTTCATGTAGTTTTTCACTTCTTATCTCAAGTGACAACAAAGAAAAGTATTTAGGTGATATCTTAGTGATTAAATCTGCAGTTTCAAGAGCATGCTCGTTAGTATAATGTTTACCTCCAAGACCAGAAATAACCATTACGCTTAAATCAAATCCTGCTTCTCTTAACCTCAAACAAGCTTCTAGTTGCTCATTTTTAGTAACCCCTTTACACATTCCATCTAATACAATATCACTACCACTCTCAATACCTAAATAAACTAATGAGATGCCAACTTCTTTAAGTTGCCTTAACTCTTTTATCGATTTTTGTTTTACATTAATCGCTGAACAATAAGATGATATTCTTTTAATTGATGGGAACACTTCCTTGATCTCTTTTACAATAGATAAAATCATATCTGTTTCAAGGTTAACGACATCACCACCAACTAAAAAGGCTTTCTCAGGTCGATGATAAAGTGAGGTTAACTCTCTTATATGACTTTTTACTTCATCTAAACTCTTAGTTTGATATTTGACCCCTTTATACATATAACAAAAGATACATTTATTATATGAGCATCCATTTGATACTTGAACGAGTAAACTATTGGCTTCACTTGGTGGCCTATAAACCGGTGATTGATAGATATTCATTAAAACACTCCTTACATGAACTGAACACAAATGGTTCAAAATTATTTACTGTCATATATATTTAAAACTTCGTTTCGATAATCCACTTCTAGAAGAATATTGCTTCCTTCATAATTATAACCCATTAAAAATCGACCAAAATACATCTCAGCGTAAAAATCATTAGGAGTGATTTTATCAATTTCCAAGTCAGTTACAAGATATGTCCACTTCAAGTTGTACCAGTTAAAATAAGCAAACGTTACTCTTCCGTCGTTGTTTAAAGTATAGATCACACCATAATCACCACTAGAAGATCCTCCTCTCACACCATAAGAAGGGGTTTCAAACTGTAATAGGATTGGATTACCCACTTTGTCAATTGTGTGATCGTTGCGTAACTGATCAAATACTAAAACATAATGATCATCGTTATTAAAAATGAACTCATAACCTGACAGCAATCCATTAATCCCTACTTCTTTTCCATTATACTCTTTATAGGCAAACTCATCTGTATAACTCTTTATATTTTTAGGTTTTATGTACTTTAATTCTCCGCCTCGTTCTAAGTCAAAATCAAAGTTTAAAGAACGTATAAGGTGACCATTTAGTTTAAAACTATCGATATAAAGCAAATCATCTTTATAGTATATTAAACTATACTCAGAATTCTCAGGGCCAGCAACCGAGCCAAAATACCTTTCTCGATCATATGAGTAGTTATCCTGTTGAACAAGGATTGTCCAACCGCATGCTTCAACGACATTTTCTTTTGAACTCTCGAAAATTGTTTTCTTTCCTGTAACTTGGTTACAACTGTTGACTTGTGCCTGCGAAACTTGACTTACATAACTTTGACGAGTTTCATCAAGAAGTACTACTTTGTCCTCATAAAAAAGTTCATAGTTTAGAGGTACAATAGAAATCAATATGTATAAAGCAAAAACCGGAATAAGAACTCGTTTGGTATTAAAATCTTTACCAGAATTTAAGTTGTCAATCTCTTTGTGTTCTATGTACTTAAGAATAAGACTAAATACAAACCAGGTTACTAGCAAGATGATTGCAGTTTTTGTGAAAAAACTATAATCAACATAGGATGTATTGAGTCGTGTAACGCGTTGATCTATAAAGTAATATATGATCAAAAACACACCAAGTAATATATTTAGAATCCTTTTGATTTTATAACTCATAGTTATTCCCCCTTAAAAATGTTTTATATTTTGTCGTATATGAACGATTTACCTCAATCATTAAGTCATCGTTAATAATCAATCCAAGTTTTGAGAATGGTAATACTTTCGATTTTTTTACATGATTGACATTTATCACTTGCGACTTGTTGACACGAATAAAACCCTGTTCTTTGAGGTTTTCAACTTCATAGAGCTTGTGCTTTATCTTTAAAAACTCTTCACCATTATATGCATAAACATTGTTTCCATCCGAATAGAAGTAAATGATATTCTCAATCATTAAGCTGCAAATTTCATCATTGCCATTCAGTCCAACAATCTCATTTTTATTCTGTCTTGCATCTGTTAATACGTAGTCTGACTGCTCTGTAACAAACTCTATTTCATTATCATTTAGTGCTTTCTTTAAACGTTCAAGCAACTCAAATGGTACTTGTATCTTCATATTTCCACCTCACCCAAAACTAGATTAACACTAAAGGTTTAACAAATAAAGAAGATTCTTATATCTTTCAAAATTGGATGATAAGTTGCAAGCAAAAAGAAGTGGCAAGCACTTCTTAACTGTTCATGTATATTGTTTTCCACTGATCATCTGAATCAATGATCAAACAAAAGTCGCCATTTAAAGTTTGTTTTTGATCATTATGTTCAATAATCAGTAGATATTTAATCAACACCTTGTTTTCAAAATGAGTCGCTCCCATCGGGTTATACCCTAGGATGTTATCAAATGGCACTTCTTTAGGGTTTTGCTTTAAAAATGCGTCTACCTTCTCTTTGTTAAGATAATCAGTTTCTTTTACTAAGCTTTTTATTTCATTGTAAGACTTTATATTCACTTCTTGTTTTTCAAACTCGCATAGGTCTGATAGTAAACCCTCACCTGTTAAAGCTTTGTTAAAGTTTACACCGAGCTCTTCCATCACAATGATGATGAGTGCTCCGACAGAGTACGAAAGTTCTCTGACTGAGAAGTAATTCCTTTTATCTTCTAGTTCAGCAATTAATTCATTGATTTTTTCTACGTACAACTCATCATTAAGTTGTATAAGTGCTTTTAACTCAACAAAAGTTGCCATCCCTTCTATCGTTTCAGTCACTTTCTCATAATGTAATTCTTTTGGGAATAACTTCTCACGATGTGCACGAATAGATAGGAATAAATCAAACTCCTCTTTTTTCTTAGTAGTATATGCATTGATTAAGTGTTTCACTTCTTCATACTTCATTGTCACTGATTGAGTGGAATACTCATAAAGCATTCCATTCTTTTCATCATGACCAACTAAAGAGTCAAAAAAGTTCGGATTACTAAACTGATGGGCATGTAACATTTCATGTACAACTTTGCTTACAGCTATCTCATCATTATCAGGTATAAAATCATAAATGTATGTTGCTATCATTTCCCCCTCAAACTCTGCTGCTGAGTTTGCAACAAATGAATTAGGCTTATCAATCACTTGATCAGCAACAATCGCTTTGTCATCAGTAAAAAATGCAAATTGGTAGGTCTTAAAACCTCTTAGTAATTTGTCAAAGTCTAGCGTTGAAATAATATTTGAAATCTTTCTGTATTTATCCTTCAAACTGCTCGCTCCAATCTATTAGTGTTAACAAATCTTCTTTTGTACCGATAAATGAGTAGACATGTTTATGAGTTGGTCCATGACCTCTTAAGGAAAACGCTGACTTAAATTGCTCAGTCACTTTTACAAAGTCTTTTGTAGACTCCTTTTTGTCAAAGTTCATGATAAACATATAACTAATAACGTTGTGCTCCTCAACAAAACCAAAATAGTAATCACTGATTTCCTTTAATCCTGTATCTACAATGTGTTTTTGGATTTTGGTATTACCAACATAATCAATCAGATTTTCTTGACTAAATTTCCAGACTCCACCTATTTTTGTACCGTTTAACAGACCCTCTTTAATATGTCTTCTCATCGTTCTTTCCGGGACATCTAACATCTTCATAACATCTTTTAAGTTATACATCTTCTCACCTCTATTCTAGTATAGCCAACAGTTTGGGTTCACACAATGACATTTTGGCAGGTTTTGGCAGGTCTTGGTAATTCAACTAGAAGTTGTTTGATTAAATAATTTACACATGTCATAATAAAGTTAATACAATAGAGGGGAGAACAAACCATGACAAAAGAGTATGAAATTAGTGATTTCACCAAGATAAGTGCAGGCTTTGGATTTAATGTCAAAGTATATTACGGTGAAAAGTTTAAAGTAGTTGTAACAACAAAAGATGATCATGATAAAAAATTAATAGTTGAAAAAGAAGAGGATACGTTAGTGTTAAATTACAAACAAGGATTCTTCTCTTCTAACCCGGGGTTAAGTGCTGAAGTTACCCTTCCATTTATTGATGGACTTAGAATCAGTGGTGCAAGTAATATTGAGTTGATGGATCGTGTTCTGGTTGCTGAACGCTTAATGCTAAAAGCTAGCGGAGCATCATCAATGGCAGGTTATATTGAAAGTAGCTTTACTGAAATTCATTTAAGTGGTGCCTCATCTGTGGAGATTACAGGGAGTACAAATGAGTGTGTCGTACATCTTAGTGGTGCAAGTCACATCCTAGCTAAAGACTTTACAACAGACTCATTAGAAGCAAAAGTATCTGGAGCAAGTCATATTACAATGGAAGTTGTTGACTTAATTGAAGGAAAGCTGTCTGGTGCTTCATCAATTAATTACCTTGGTGAACCTAAAATTGAATCAGCAACTAGCGGCGTTTCAAGTATCAGTGCTTATTATAAGGAAGATGAAGAAATAGAATAAACAAAAAACTCAATTCAAAACGAATTGAGTTTTCTTTTTAACCTTGATGTTTATCTCTTAATAAATCATTAACCGTTTTAACTGGGTTAAAAGTTTCAAGAGGTACTTCAACAAATAGTGTATTCCAGTTGTGCATTGCTCCATTCCAAAGCCCTGGAAGTTCTAATGCTTTTAAGTCGCGACCTTCAAATGTTTTATTTGAGATGAAGTAACGATCATCATTTACATAGTTCATTAAATCGTATTTTGATCCATCAAATCGTTTTACAAAACACACTAAGTCAACTGGATTAAAATAGTTTGAATGGTCTAACATTTCTTTAACCTCAGGTTGAGTTAAATCAAGTTCTGCTTTCTCACAAATTTGATAACTTGTATATTTCTCATCTTGAATGACATATGGCCCTCCACCGGGTTCACCTTGGTTTTTAACTACCCCACACACCCTTAATGGTTTATCCAATATCTCTTTCGCTAATACTAAGTCAAATGGTGCTGTAATTTGAATCTTTAAGAACTCTTCAATGAATGTTTTTATTTCACTTAAGTCATAATCATTGGCTTCAATTGCTTTTAAGTAAGCATCCACCTTTGTTTTTGCATCGTATCCAATACTTGCAAGACGCTTCTTATGATCAACTGTCACATTTAAGTGATTATCATGACACACATTATCAATGTTTTTAATGAACACTAAATCAGCTTCAATGTCATTTAAGTTAGCAATCAATGCACCGTGTCCTCCCGGACGATACAATACCTCTCCATTTCCTTTTACGAATGGTTCGTTGTTTTGGTCAACAGCTAATGTATTAGTTTCTTCCTTTTGGAACGAATAGCTAATGTTGACATCATCAAACTTGTTAGTATAGTCATTAAATAACGCTTCATGGTTGTTAGATATTGTAAAATGAATCGCTTTGTTTTCATTTAAATATGCATCTGCTTCTTTTACATGTTCATCAATTGGTGTGTTAATTACATCATTTTCAATATGGAATTTTATTAAAGCTTTTGGTAAGTTACCATAATTTAAACCATTAATCATAAAATCAACGATTCGCTTTTTTCCTTCTAAAGATGCACAGTCCACATCGTTTTCTTTGATAAAACTTAAGATGTCATCATAAAATGCAAACTTTGTGTTATTGTCAAAAAATGTTTGCACGCTGTCATTCATCTCTGAAGTATTTAAGAACTCATAAAATGCCGTAAACATTCTAGTTGCGGCTCCACTTGCTGGAACAAACTTAACACTATTAAGTTCTTTGTACCCCTCATCTATTTTATCGCAAGTTAACAATTCTTCTTTTGAAACAGCCTTAACTATCTTTAAATACTTCTGGCCACTTTTAAACTTTTCTAATTCTTTCATAATCTCTCCACTCTCATATATAATCTCAAAGTAAATCTTATACAAGTATTCTAACATACAAATTGAAAGAATTTTATAAGAAATCAAAGAGTTAAGACGCATTAACAATAAAAAACTTGGAATCAACCAAGTTTTATCTTTATTCTATTTACATCTATTGATAAGGGCTTTTTAAAGGGGTCTTACTTAATCGTTTTTCACCTAAGGCGAACATCTTATCTAATGTGATCATATCCCCTTCTAACGTCTTGATATAACCGCTTACGTATCCAAAGCCAAGTTTATAATCGATTGTTAGTACACTCTTTTTGTCTACACTTACTTTCTGGTAAACATGATACTTTAAGTGAACTCTTCCCTCTTGATCTTTAATAACCCATACATCCTTATCTCGTTCAAAAGTAACATCAGGTAAAAAGTAAAATGTTTCATTTAACCAAAAGCCATTTTCAGTTACCTCTTTATTTAAGTTCTTGTAAAAGTGAGTAAGGTTAATGGCAAACTTCTTAAATTCACCGTTATGTTTGATATCACCTAAACAAGTGAACCAATCATATCCACTGCTTAAAGGATAATAACCACGGTGATCATCTAAAATGGTAATGTTACGGCTACTTAGAACGTAGTCCTTACCCTTATATTGAATGTACCCACTTGGTGTTAACAAGTCCTTTTCAGTGTAAACTGAATGCTGCTTTGACATCGGTAAAGAAATCACAACTGGTTTGGCTATCCTGTTGAAGACAATGTCAAACTTGAGGTCATGAGCATTACCTTTCAAATACAATCTATTTTTATCAAGTTCATTGAGTATTTTAACTTTAGTGCCTTTAGTTTCACGAATAGACATTGATTTATGTTTTAAAGTTGGTGCCACAACTGAAATGTCAGTTAAATAAGATGAACTTGAAAAATCTTCTAAAGTATCGTTAACACGATCATAGACAACAAGTAATGTTCTATTCATCTTCCCAAACTTGAAGACTGCAGCTATCATGAATAAGTCATCATGTAATACTTCGATCGCCTGCCACTCTGTTAATAAGTTAGTGTTAATCGTTTTTTGTAAAAACAGTTTTTTTCTTTCAAGTAAGTTAAACTCATCAAAAAAGTCACTAAATATCCCACTTTTCATTTTTTTATTACGATCCAAGATTGACTTTTGCTTTACAATGACATTACGTTTCATATTTCTTACCCTCCCATAGTGCTTATCTCTAATATAAATATAGCATAAAAATAGTCAATAGAGATAAAAAAACTTTAAGAGTAAATCTCTCAAAGTCTAATCTGATAACAATACAATTTTATTTCTACCCTCATTTTTGGCTTGGTACAAAGCTTGATCAGCTTGAACTAGGCACTCTTTACAGTCTATTCCTCGATCTTTTGTAAAGTAAACGCCAAAGCTCATCGTCACAGAAACAAGCTCACCCTCATATTCAAGGCTTAAATTTTGAATATTTTTCTTTAGTTTCTTACAGACCACATTTATCTGATCAAGATTTTGACAAGAAATATATAAGAAGAACTCATCTCCCCCATACCTAACAATTACATCTGACTCTCTAGTACTTCCTGTCATCACATCTGCAATCTTCACTAAGATTTGATCACCAAAAACATGTCCATACTTATCATTAAATGCCTTAAAGTGGTCAACATCACAAATAATGTATGCCGCATTTTCACAATCTGAACGTTTGACAAACGGTGCATCCACAAGCGCTCGTCTATTATAAACTCTTGTGAGTGAATCAAAATAAACATTGCGTGCTAATTCTTCACCTGAAACATTGTTCATAACAATAAAGACACCAAAACAAATCATTACTGACCACAAAGCAAAGATTAGTATCGCCAAAGTGTGAATCATTCCTGCATCCATAAAGCTATATAAAAAATCAGCATTTAGTGTATACATCAATCTATAAATGTAAAAACTCGAAGCTACAATCAGAATGGAAGCTGTGAACCAATTAGCCATTTTTGTATCATGAACAGGCTTATACAAGACAGCATATAAACTCAATAAGTAGTAGACAATCAAATAACAGCAAATAATGATAATTCTCATATTAACATTCGGTTCAAACTCCAAGTAGTACACGAACAATACAAAAAACAGCACTGATCCTACGATGTCATAGATGATTGGATAACTTTTTTTATCGTAAAAATCAAATAGACCACGATAGGTAAATATGACTCCAATAATGATTGATGTATTACAAACCACAACGGATAAAAATGGTGAAATATAATCACGTAAAAACATCAGTGTAAAGCCAAAGGCTGTTAGTAAAAAACCAATTCCAATAAACGCTAAGCCGTTGAACGTTTTCCGATGCGGGTTGCTCATAAACATCCCAACTCCGAACACGTAGTTAAAACACATCGTAACAAAAACAATTGTTCTCATGTCTAAAGCCATACAATCACCCTCTACTGTATTTTTATTACTTTAATCATATCACACGTGCAATAAAAAAAGTTCACAATTAAGTGAACTTACTTTTAAAATCCTCTATTCTTAATAACATCCTTTATCCAAAACGCTGACTTTTTCATTGTTCTTGTTTTACTTTTTAGATCATACGAAATGTAACCATATCTATTCTTATAAGCATTTTTCCAACTCCAGTTGTCTACAAATGTCCATAAGTGATAACCTACACAGTTACTTCCTTCTGTGATTCCCTTATGTAATTCTTCTAAATGTTCACTAATAAAGTCAATTCTATAATCGTCGTGAATCATTCCCTCATTATCTTTAAATCTTTCTTCGTTTTCTACGCCCATTCCATTTTCAGAAACAAACCATTTTACATTGTTGTAGTTATCTTTTAAATTGATTGCAATATCATAAAGTGCTTTAGGATAAATTTCCCAACCACGGTAGATATTCATCTTTTTACCCGGCATATCATAGTTGTCAAAGAAAGTATCAGGCATTAACACTTCTGGTAATTCACTTTCCTTTGCCTTGATTCGTCTTGGACAATAGAAGTTAACTCCTAACAAATCAACCGTGTTGTTCTTGATTGTTGTTAACTCTTCAACTGAATACTCTGGTGTTAAGTCATTTTCTGTAATGAACTCGACTAACTCTTTTGGATACTCTCCAAGTACAGCTGGGTCTAAAAATGATCGATTAAATAATAGATCTGCAAGATTTGCTGCTTTTGTGTCCTCAAAACTCTCACTGCGTGCATAACTAGGTGTTAAATTAAGTACTGCTCCTATTTCACCATTTAAGTTCTTTGATTTATAGACTTCTATTGCTTTGGCTGTTGCAAGCGCACTGTTAAAGGCTACTTGTACTCCCCTTTTAAAATCAACAACTAATGGATAGTGAAATTGATAAAGGTATCCTCCTTCAACCGGGACTACTGGTTCATTCATCGTAAACCATTTTTTGACTCTGTCTCCGAATAAATCAAAACAGACTTCTGCATATTTCACATAAAGTTCAACGACTTCCTTACTTTCCCAACCACCGCGTTTTTGCATTTCAAGCGGCATATCAAAGTGAAACAATGTAATAAATGGTTCAATCCCTGCACTAATCAGAGCATTGATATAGTTGTTGTAAAAATTCTTTGCATCCTCATCTACTTCACAAGTGTCATAATCCTTTATCAGTCTTGACCATTGAATACCTGTACGAAATGAGTTTAACCCGATACTTTTCATTAACTCTATATCTTCAAGATATTTATCATAAACCTCACTTGTTAATTCTGGTCCCACTTTATCAAAGAAGGCATCAGGATCAATACTGTACCAGTGATCCCAGATACTATCATTTGTTTTGTTTTTACTTCCTTCACTTTGTGTACCTGAACTTGCAGTACCAAAGTAAAAGTTATCTTTAAACTTTATCATTTAAAGTCCTCCTTAATTAAACTTCCCCTTAAAATTAATACGGTCAAATTCATCCCTACTAATTATTATTCACAGATTGTGTGTTATAATGAGATCGGTGATGAAAATGGAAAAATATAAAAAGATAGCAAACGAAATTATAGCTAGAATTGAAGATAAGACTTATCAAATTGGTTATAAACTACCAACTGAATCTCAACTTACAAAACAATATGGTGCGTCACGTCATACCGTACGTTCAGCTCTAGATTACTTACAAAACTTAGGTTATATCCACACCCGTAAAGGAAGTGGATCATATGTTAGTAATGATACAAGCTACCGTGCTCTTGATATGATCAGCTTAAGCAACACTCACAAAGGACGAATCACTAATGAGATTATCGACTTTGAAATTTTGGAGTGTAAAGATGGTCTTGAAAAAGTGTTCGAACTTCCTCAGGGTAATCGTTTAATCCGTTTTACTCGCCTTAGAAAACGAGACAATGTTCCTTATCAGTTAGAAATCACAACAATACCTGAGTATTTGTTCGCCGATCTTACTGTTGAAACCATTAAAGGATCATTTTATGACTACGTGGAGGAGTCATGTGGATACCGTATCTCTCATGGGCTTAAGGAAATCTACGCAGTAAACTTAAGTGCCAATGAAGCCTTACACCTTGAAGTTAACGAGGGAGACGCAGCAGTCGTCATATTCAACAAAGGATACCTAAGTACTGGTGAGATCTTTGAGATGTCAACGAATATCCACATTAACCAATCTTTCAAACTATATGCACGTCGCTTTTAAAGAACCTAAGGGTTCTTTTTTATTGTATCTAAGTAATAGTTTTCCATGCTTCTAAACTGATGAAGTAACTTCTTCTTATTTCTTTTCTGATATATAAAGGACATTATATTATAGTTAAGTTTCTCAAGCCATCCATTGTTTATTAAACTTTCACTGTAATTTATCTGAGTCGTACTCCCCTGTACATCTAAACTATAATTTGTCTTTATTTTCAATTTTTTTGACGCAGTAAAAAACTCAATACATTCTTCACTCAAGGCTGTTATTGAGATTGTAACTGCTCTTGGCTTACCTTTATAATTATTTAGCGTCTTGTTATACATCGCACCTTCTTCAAAACGTTTTTTACTGTGTAAACTCATATCGTATTTGATAGAATCACTGATTAGCTTAAACAATTCTTCCCTAGGTACTTTTACTTCTAACGCAAGCGTCATCTTAAACCACCTTCGCTTGGAAATATAATACACTTCCAATTTCAGTTGATTTAACTAACTCTTTTGCTTTTTTCATTGCTAAAATTTCACTCTCAGCATTGGTTTTGAATGATAGCTCCATTCCTTTTTGAGAAACTAACTGATAAGTTATTCCATCTAGATTAGCTTCTTCTAATAAGTTAATAATAAATTCTCGTTTAATTGGTGCATTAAAAATAATCATATGAACACCTACTTTACTTTTTGATATAAATCGATAAACTCTTCTGCCATAATTTTAATCGTTTCTGCACTCATCATTTGATCTTCGGCATGCAGTAATAATAATGAAACTTCCGTTTTGTTCCCATTTGCTTCTTGTTGAATCAGTTTTGCATGAGCATGATGACCTTCGGCATACATTTTTGATCCTTCAGCAATCAACTCTGTTGCTTTTTCAAAATCCCCTTTTTTTGCTTCTTGAATTGCTTCGATATACATCGATTTAGCTGTTCCTACAGCTGAGATAATTTGAAAACAAATTAATTCTAAACCTTCCATTTTAACTCTCCTTTTATAGAAAGAGGAATAATCATAACAATTATTCCTCTTTGTTCATATTACTTTTCTACGTTATTCGCAATCAATACGAATGGAATGTATAACACAACTGAAATGACTAAGTTAATTAAAGCGATTAATGTCGCTCCTAATGAACCGTTTGTAGCTAAGAAAGCACTAATTACAGGTGGTGTTGTCCATGGAACAGTATTTACAACTGGACCAGCAAATCCTGAAACTGTTGCAAAATAACCTACTAACGTTAATACGATTGGAATAATCGTAAACGGAATAAAGAATAATGGATTTAGTACTAGAGGAATACCGAATGTAACTGGTTCGTTAATTTGGAAGATTCCTGCTGGTGTACCAAGTTGAGCAATCTCTTTATGATGTTTTACTTTAGATGACATTAAAATTGCAATTAACAATCCTAAAGTAGCTCCAGATCCACCTGGCATAACATAAATATCCCAAGAAAGACGTACCCATGGATGTAATCCATCTTTTAGAGTTGTAATTCCTTGTGAAAATAACTCAATATTCTCTAATTGTAAGATTCCATATACTGAATCTAAGAATGGTGCTAACATGTTCATACCATGTAAACCAAAGAACCATAAGAATGAGCTTAAGAATGATGCAAATGAAATTGCAAATAAGTTCTCACCTAATGATAATAATGCTGATGAAATGTTTTGCTCGAACCATAAGAAGATTGTTCCTGATTCTCCCAATTGGAATAAGTAAGCAATAACACCCATTGCAAGCAAACTGAAGAATCCTGGAATTACAGCAGCAAACGCTTTAGATACTGCAGGTGGTACTTGTTCTGGCATTTTAATCGTAAAGTTCTTATTATTAGCCCAGAAGAAAATTCCTGAAGTAATTAAAGGTATAATCATTGCTACGAATAATCCTAATGATCCTAAGTAGTTCCCAATCCAACCTGATGGCATACCATCATAACTACGGTTAAGAATACCTAACACATATAAAGCACCAACAGCAATTAGACCATTTGCTAATGGATCTTGCTTTTCGGCAGTTGCACGGTTATATGCAATTGAGAATGCTAATGCTAATGAAATAATTGAGAATGTTCCACTTTCAATTACACTAAATAGTGGTGCAACATGTTCGAAAGACCACACTATAAATGGATGATCTCCGCCAATAAACCCTGCCAGTAACCCCCAAGGTACAAATAGTACGTTATTAATAAGTACTGCAAATGCCCCTGCTAGAATTAATGGTAATGTCGCAGCAAACGAATCACGTATTGCTACTAAATGTCTTTGTGAACCAAATTTTGCCGCAATCGGAACAAACTTTGCTTCAAATACTTCCATAAATCTGTTCATTCAATAAACCCTCCTAGTAAATTTTTTATATATAATTTTTAACACTTTGTGTCATGACCCGAAAATTATAAACCTAATGTTTCTTTAACAGAATCTAGTACGGCTTTACCATCCATTTTACCGTAGTGAAGCATATCAATAACTCGTACTGGTTTTTCTGTTTCCTTCTCAAATTTTGATAACATATATCTGACTTGAGGTCCTAATAAAACAATGTCTGCTTCATCAAAGTTTGCATCTGCTTCATTTGCAGGTACTGCCCATATTTTGGCTTCAATCCCCTCTTCAGCTGCTGTTTTTTCCATTTTTGATACAAGTAGACTTGTAGACATTCCTGCACTACACACTAATAAAATATTCATATAAAAACCTCCATTTATTTAATTTTTGTAAAGTTTGTTTAAATTTCTTATACCATTATTCTAAATCTTATTTTTTTCGATGTCAAGTATTTGTCCGTACAAATTTGTTCGTATCTATAAATTGCACTGATTTATAATCAAAATTTGTAAAGACGCTATTATATATAGGCTTTTGGTAAACTAAATTTATAAAAGTAAAAAAAGAAGCCGCAAAGCAGCTTCCAAATTACGATAATTCTATTAATTGGTCAATCAAAGACCCTACATAAGCAACAGCTTTTTGAACTGGCTCATCACTTGTGAAGTCCATTCCTGCAACTTTTAGTAGTTCTAACGGTTTGTATTTCCCACCTGATTTCAACATTTCAATCCAACGATCTACAGCTGGTTGACCTTCTTCAAAGATCATTTCAGAACAAGCTGTCGATGCTGTTAGACCTGCAGAATATGTATATGGATACAGTCCCATGTAATAATGTGGTTGTCTCATCCATGTTAATCCTGCATCTTCATCAACTTCTACAGAGTCACCCCAGAATGTTTTGATAACATCAAGTTTCGTTTCACAAAGTAGTTTCGCAGTTAATGGTACATTTTGCTCTGCATACTCATACACTCTTCTTTGGTATGTTGCCTCAAGCAAATGAGTTACAAAGTTATGGTAATACGTTCCCATAAATTGTAAGATAACCCATTTCTTCATTTTTGGATCGTCAGTCGTAGTTAATAAATGACGTCCTAGTAACATCTCATTCATAGTTGATGGGGCTTCAACATTATACATTGATGGGTCGGTATTAAAGTATTTTTGCTCTTTATTGGCAAGGTAAAAATGCCCAGCATGCCCTAGTTCATGTGTTAATGTAAACGCATCACGCATATTGTCTTGGAATGTTACCAAAATATATGGATGTGCTGCATACGGACTTGCACAGAATGCACCCGATGATTTACCAACATTATCACAGTAATCAATCCATCTATTATCAAAGGCTTTGTTAATGATTTCAACATATTCTTCACCCATAACTGCTAACGAATCTAAAACAACATTTTTCGCTTCCTCATATGTAGCTGGTGGGTTAAATGATGTATCAAGCGGTGCTTTTAAATCGTGAAAATGTAATGTTTCAAGACCAAGTTGTTCCTTTAATAACTTAGCGTACTTTCTCATATGTGGCGCTAACTCATTATAAATTACATCAATTTGGCGATTGTACATTTCTTCTGTTACTTTTTGTGGTTTAAGTAACATTTCAGTTGCTGATTTATACCCTCGTAAGCGACTTGAAACAATATGTCTTTTTACTTCTGTCGCGTAAACTTTAGCATAAGTATTCTTGTATTGATTTAGTGTCTTATTGAAAGATTCATAAGCATTCTTTCTTAACACTGCATCTTCACTATACTCATATTTTCCTTCAAACAAGTTAAAAGAGTTTTGTAAAGTATTTCCTTCGCCATCTTTAATATCATCAAAGATCATATCAGCACCTTTACTGATTTCATAAATTGAATAAGGTGCGTTAGTCACTTCTCCTAATGCTGCTAAAACTTCTTCTGTTTCATCTGATAATTTATGTTTCTTTTCCTCATAAATTGGTTCAATAAATGTACGGTAAGTCTCTAGTTCAGGACATTCCTCAAAAAAGCTTACATATTGTTCATCTGTTATTGCACTCACTTCATTCTCAAAGAACGTTATATCTGTTTGGATACCTGTAACTACCGATCCAAATGACATTGATAATTCTTGTGATTCAACATTAGTTGCATCTACTGCTTGCGTTAAACTTGTATATGTTCCTAAAGCACTTAAGTCTACAATCAAGCTCTCAAAATCGATGATTGCCTGAAGCAATGTCTGTGGACTACTTAGTAATTTCCCCTTATATTCTAACAGTTCCTTTGTTTTTGCTAATGCTTGTTCAAGAGCAGCATCAAACGCTTCTCTTGATTCAAAAAGATCGTTTAAATCCCAAGTCGAATTAACGTCGACTTCGTTTCGTTTTAATCGTTCCATAATGTCCTCCTTTTATTTCTCATAATTCTAGTTTATATTAGCATTTAGTAATAAGCAATCTAATCTTTGACAATTAATTTGTTAATAAATTGATTGTTCATTTTTATTGTGGTAACTTTTATATAAGGGGTGATGATATGAAGGTAATGTTAACAGGTATAACAGGTACGTTAGCACCATTCATTAAAGAGTATTTAGAGAGTATAAATGTCGAGGTCATCGTATGGGACACCGACAAATTAAGCATTAATGATAAGGAAGGATTAAGAGCGTTTGTTAATCAAACTAGACCAGATTACTTCTTCCAAATTGCAACAGGACCAGAGTACTGGTTAGAATCAATCATTGATGTTATTAAAGACTATGAAATAAAACTATTATTTACATCAACTGAATCTGTGTTCTCAGAAACAAATGTTGGTCCATTTAAAACAACAGATTTACGTGATGCTGATAATGACTATGGTCATTATAAGATCTCATGTGAAGATATTATTACCAAGAGTTATAAGGATAACTCATATATATGTCGGTTAGGATGGCAGATTGGTTTAGTACCAGAAAAAAATAATATGTTGACTTTTATCAAAGACAACAGAAAAAACCTTGAAGCTAGTGATAATTGGATTTTATCAACATCGTTTATGCCTGATACGGCAAAAGCACTTTTTAAAGTTGTTACAACGGAGCAACCAGGAACGTATCACATCGATGGAAATACTGAGGAGTTAAGTTTTTATCAATTGACTACAAAACTTAATGATAAGTTTAATTTAGGTGCTTCAATTAAGAAGGTTAAAGAGCCAATCAGAAATAACAAGTTATTCTCAAATGTACAGTATGTTGATAGTATCATGACAAGATTAAACCAAAAGTAAAAGACCTCGACGAGGTCTTTTGTTATCCTGTTATATTGATGTTATTAAACTTAACGTATGGGAAATTGATAAACCCATTGTTTACTCTTTCAGCCGATACTTCCTCTGCTTCATTAAACATCTCATATAAGTTCCCCGAGAACATAACATCTGTAAGCGGGTACTTAATCACTCCATCTTCAACATAGAAACTATTTTTTGCAACAAAATTAAAATCTCCGTTAGCACTAGGCGTTCCACCACTACTACGACCAACAATGATTCCCTTTTTAGTTTCACTTATGATCTGATTCAATGATTTATCACCTGGGAGGACTTCAATATTATATCCATCATTTAGTTCTGGAATAAACCCACTCTTACTTGCAGCATAATACGTTAGTCTAAATGACTTCAATACGCCTTCATCTACAATGGTTAAATCCCTTGCAACAAAACCGTCACTTGTTATCATCATCGGACCTGCCATTTGCTCATCATCTACTAATGTTCTCCATGTGATTTTGTCAGACATTACTTTTGTATCTAATTTATCAATCAATCTTGAAGATTTTGAAATAATCGAACCATCCATTAAAAACTTACTAGAATAACATTGCAAAAAGTTAAGTAACTCAAATGGAACAACAATAATATCACCAATAAATGATTCATTTAAAGGTTTCGACTCTAATTCTTTTATTGAATTCTCAATAACAAAACGGGCATCCCCTTGATCAAGAAGAGGAACGTCAATATTACTGGTTGCTAGTGGTGAGAAATTAGAAGATGTTGTTTTATCACCCTCTTTTGCGGAACCCCAAAAGAGGTTCTCATAAAATGATCTTGAACTATCAATATAAGTACCATTGGTATTACCGTAAGTAATTTCTTCATAGTTATACAAAAAGTTCGCTTGTAAAATGTTGTATTTTGGATACTCTTTTGTAATGCTTTGACAAAAGACATCTAAAACATCATACATCTTGTCCAAATCAGGTTCCTTTTCACCTTTATAGAAGTAAAATTCTCCTTGATGAGGAGCAATTTTATAGCAACAATCTGATTCAACTGTCTCACAGGTCTTGATAGCGTCTAAAACTGCATCTTTTATTGAGATTTCATCCACTTTATTGATCATTACTGATGCTTTTCTGTGATCAACAATAATAGCGATATTGACTCTAAACTCTCTTGATGTTCTTAGTAAATTAATTTCACCATTATCAAAATTGTATTCGTACTTATCTTTAACTGATAAATGACATTCACCATCATTAACAGCAAGGTCATCTAAAATCCTAAAGAACGTAGAAAAGAATTCTCTTTTTTCCATGTTAGTTCCCCCCTATATTGATTCTACATTTTATCGTAGGACCACCTGATGCTGTCGGCATTGGTTGCATCTTACCGCACAATCCAGAAGCATCCCATGTCATATCATTTGCCACCATTGAAACTGACTTCAAAACGTCAAATGCAAAACCAGAAATCGTTGTATCATTGATGGCTTTTCCTAGTTTTCCATCGATGATTTCATAACCAAGTGTTACCCCAAACATGAACTCCCCGGTTGTGTCAGCTTGACCTTTATTAGTATTCATTAAGTAGTAACCTTTATCGATACTTTTTATCATCTCATCGAGAGTTGAATCACCCGGTAGAATTGCGGTATTTCTCATCCTAATTAGCGGTATGTCACCATAAGTATATGCTCTTGCATTTCCTGTGGGTTTCACTTTGAACTTTAGGGCCGTCTCTCTATTATGCATGTACCCTTTTAGGACTCCATTTTTGATAATTGTTACATCACAAGCTGTAACTCCACCATCATCAATAAAAACTGGAAAAGGACAATACTCTCCATTATATTGATTTGCAAAATCTATCAAAGTAATTAAGTCACTTGCAACTTGTTTTTCAATATTATCAGTTGCAACACTACCACCTAAAACCACATCAGCTTCTGTTGGATGTCCTATAGCTTCATGGGCCAACATACCTGATAAACCACCTGTTAAAATAACATCATATTGACCTGCTTTAACCTGTATGGCATCTCTTTTAGCTAAAAGGTGTTTATAGATTTCTCTAACCTTATCAAAAACTATTTCCTTATTAGAAAACACCTCATTAAAGTCTCTAGTTCCACCTATATTATCACTAAAACTAATCACCTCTTCATGATGATCTAATTTCATAGTCACTGTAATATATGATGATGGAATCAAACTATAAGATGAAGCCCCTTGTGATGTCACCAAGTTTTTCTCGATATCACGACCTGAGTAATAGACAGTTCTAGACTTTATTTCTGAGCATTCCTTTAAGATGAAAGTATCTATCTCACACAAAAAAATCATTAACTGTTGGGATGAGTAAAATGAATCATCACTTGATAAATTCAAACTACTTTCCTCATTATGTACACTTAACTCCTGAAAAGAAATATTGCGCTTCTCTCCAAGTATTTTGGCATTTGTGGTCGCCTTATCAATCACATCAATTATTTCGTTATTCGTCAAAATAGGAGATGATGCAAACCCCCACATTCCCTTATACCTAACGCGGGATGACACACCAGTATTTTCTTTTCTTTGGTTCTCAATAACATTACCATTCAATAATTTGATTTGTGTTTCAGTGTTTCTTTGAACTCTAAGTTCAGTATAATCAACTAAACCTCTTACAAAACACATTATGTCTTCTTTTAACACTCTACCCCTCCAATATATTTTTACGTACAAAAAAATAATATCACATCTACTGATTCAAAGTAAGTCAAGACTCAAATAATAATGCTTTTTTTCATCACAAACCATCTCCTTGTCCAAATGAATGTGATATACTAAACTAAAAATGTGGGGGGTAATGTATGAGTAAATATCAAAGTGTTAGAGTTCATCCAATATTTGATAGAGCAATGAGCTATCAAGAACACTTTCGTGGAAATTTAAGTGCACTAGGTGATGATTTAGGAAGAGATTGTCAGGTTGTGTCATTTGATGTTAATGCCGATTTAACAAATGGATTTTTTATGCCGTTCAAAAACGATGGCATAAGAAATGAGGATTGGTATAGCTATAACGCTAATGTGTTGGCACCTATATCTGGTGTTGTGACTAAGATTCATGTCAATCCTGAAGAAAACAAACCAGGATCATTTGAACCTAGTCAAGCTTCTTCTATTGTTATCGAAGGAAGTGAAGGATTATTTGTCACTGTGGTCCACATAAAAGACATTCAAGTATCTAAAGGTCAACATGTCGAAGCAGGTCAAAAAATTGCGCAGGGCGGAAACAACGGCTGTTCAAGGGCACCACATGTTCATATTGGAGCGTGGAAAAATGAAGAAAGTGTTCAAATTGAGTTTGACCTTGATTTAATGGGCGAACAAGTTAAAGATTTAGGTGAACTCTATTATGTAACAGGGTACAGTGAAGAAGAATACATTAAAATTAAAGAGCAAAACAAAAAAGGAAAATAATTTCCTTTTTTGTTTAGACTTCTAAACTAAAGACTTGGGAATCAAGAACTCTTCCATTTACTTGAATTTTGACTTTATACTCACCTTGATACCATGTTTTGGTAGTCATTTGTTTGAACTGATGCCTTTTTTTGACATAGGCTCCTTCATTCTTCTTTAAGTCTAGTTTTTTAATTTTAAAGACTTTTGAACTTCTTTTTCCATTTGCCATTGGATACTCAACGATATAATCAACCATGTATTTTGCATCTTCAAGCGCTTTGAACTCAAAGTTAAACTCTAAGTAATCACCTATTGTTAAAGCTTTACTTACAAGTTTGAAGTCGGATATCTCACACTGACTTTCTGCATTGTATCCTTGTAAGGCTAAAGCTCCTAAATGCCCCTTCTTAATCAAGGTTCTTGAACTGTGATTGACAATATAATCCATCTCTTGTTTAGATTGTTTGCCGGATGTTACCCAATCTTTCAGGATTTCAACCACAAGATCAGGGTCAATTTTTGCAATATCATTTAAATGATTAGCAACTGATCTAGTCACATACCTAACCTCATCATGATAAAGGTTATAAAGAGGTTTTATCCCTTTTTTGTAATCAAAGTTTATCTTAATTGACCATGGAAGTTTAGGACGTAAGCCTTCACTCGCTAGGCGTCTTTGGTCTTCATCTTCACTAAGTGACCATTCCATCATCTTCTCAAACGATTTTATTGGATAATGATTGATAAAGGTCCTGATTGCAAACTCTGATGAAAATGATTTTGTATACTCACCTAACATCTCAAGAGAGTGGTCTACATACTCATCATTACACCCGTTATTTGCAACAAAGTCACAAAAAGCACCAAAGACAAACATTTGTCCTACTTTCAATCCTTTAAGTGCCTGATATAAAATTTGTGTCGCCTCTATAAAATCTTCAGGCAATATCTCTTCAAGGCACAACGCAACGTATCCCATTCTCTCTTTCAACTCGCGCCCTTCAAAACCTTTCACACATTTAATTATGAAAGTTTCATGATCAAAAGCATGAATTGTCTTAATTGCTTTTGCAATGACTGATACTGTATCTTCGTTAAATAACTCATCTTTTAAAGAAAAACTTGGTTCCATAATGACTCCCCTTTACCATTTATTATGTTTAGTATACTATAAACAAGCAAAAAAAAGACACCTAACTAGGTTAAGTGTCTTTAGAATTATCTTGAAGGACTAATCATCTTTTTCACTTTATGTATTGCGATTCTTCCTTGTCTTTTTACAACATTCTTTAAAACTTCTTTCCTGAGGTCTTTAAATTCTACTGTGTTTTCATCATGAACACGTTTTAAACTGATTGCATCAAACTTACAACGGGTTGTACATGCCCCACAACCAACACAAACATACTCATCAACAGTTGTTGCACCACAGCCTAAACAGCGTTCTGTTTCTTTCTTTACTTGTTCTAAAGTAAATGTACCTCGCAAGTCTTCGAAGGTCTTCTTAGCAACATTACCATCAACTTCACTTATTTGCTGACGACCCGAATTATCATAGTCATCAATAACTAATGATGATTTATCAAATGCAATATATTCCTTACGGTCACGTCCGATGACTAAACTTTGCCCTCTATGAACGTATCTATGAATTGAGATAGCTCCTTCTTTCCCTAATGCAATTGCATCAATTGCAAATTTAGGACCAGTTGCAGCGTCACCACCGATAAAGATATCACTTTCGTCTGATTGAAGTGTAAACGTATCAACTAAAGCTGAACCGTTCACTCTTGTCTTTACTTTTGTCCCCTCTAAGATTGAACCCCACTCAATCGTTTGACCGATAGCAACTAAAACATGTTTACACGGAATTACTTTTGTTTGACTTTCATCAAGTTCTGGATTAAAGTTACCTTCTTGATCAAAGACAGATAAACACTTAACAAACTCAATTCCAGTTACTTCACAATCCTCATGCAAGATTCTTAATGGTGACCATCCCCCATTGATCTTGATACCTTCTGCTGATGCCTCATGAATTTCTTCATCTAAGGCTGGCATTTGAGTGATATCTTCAAGGCAATAAATATCGACGTTGTGTTCATTTAACCTAACAGCAGTTCTCGCAACGTCAATTGCAACATTACCACCACCAATTACAACAGTGTCTCCTTTAAGTGTCACTTTATTTTTTAAGTTAACTTCTCGTAAAAAGTCAACACCACTAAATACACCACAAGCATCTTCACCTTCGATATTAAGTTTTCTTCCACCTTGTGCACCAATAGCAACATAAAAGGCTTCAAAACCACCTTCACGCATTTCATCAATTGTGATGTCTTTACCAACTTCAATTCCAGTGTTAAACTCTACACCAAGTTCACGCAAAACATCGATTTCAGAGTTAATCACATCTTTTTCTAAACGATATGAGGGAATCCCTAATGTTAACATTCCTCCTAGAACTTCTTCTTTTTCAAACACTGTAACGTCATAACCATCAATTGCTAAGTAATAAGCGCATGAAAGCCCAGATGGACCTGCTCCAATAACAGCAATTTTTTTACCATAGTCATTTTTTTTCTTAGGTACAAATCGATGTTCTTCGTTCATGTCTTGCTCAGCAATAAACTTCTTAATCTCATCAACTGAAACGGCATCATCAATATCTGCTCTTGTGCATTCATCTTCACACAGTCTTGGACAAACACGCCCACATACTGCTGGGAATGGATTTTCATGCTTAATTAGTTCAAGTGCTTCACTAAAGCGACCTTGTGACGCTAATTTGATATAACCTTGAACAGAAATATGAGCAGGACAACTCGTCTTACATGGACTAGTTCCAGTATCTACTACATTCTTTCTATTAGTTCTATAATCAACGTTATACTTTTCAGGTCCCCATACTGTATTTACTGGCGTATCTATCATTTTAGGGACATCAATTTTTTCAGATGAACATAGTTTTTGGCCTAGAATTGCTGCATTTGTTGGACATACTTCCACACATTCTCCGCAGGCCACACATTTTTCTTCATCAACAACTGAGACATAGTTTGATCTAACAAAGTCATTATTATAAAACATTGATGCATTTCTAAGTGCAAAACAAGAACATCCACAACAGTTACAAATAGCATGGGTATGCCCCGGACCATCTACATTTGGCATTGTATGCATTAAACCATTCTCTTCTGCTCTTTCAATAATTTCAAATGCTTCATCTCGTGTAATTTCACGTCCAATACCGGTTTTAATATAATGCTTTGCGGCATTGCCCATTTGTATACACATATCTTCTTTCAAGTGTCCACATCCTTCTCCTGCTTCTTCCCTCGCAGTACGACATGAACAATCTGAGACACTAAAGACCTCATTATCATTTAGATACTTTGATACTTCTTCATAAGACACTTTTCTTGAGTTTCCATCAATAGCGCTCTCAATCGGAATAACTCGCATGGGCCCTTTTCCGATTGGAAACATCCCTGTAGCTTGTGGGCCTTTACGCTGACCATACTTTTCAAATGCCAAAGCAACTTGTGGATATTTCTTAACATTGTCTGCATTATTAACAATCAATTCAAAATGTCCTGGAACCCATAGTTCGAACCAGAAATGATCGACTCCATCAATCTCATTAACAATACAGACTCCTTTAAACGATAACTCAGCTAAAACTTCTGTAACATAATCAAGTGGCATTTGTGATGCTTGTGCCACATCCATTGCATTCATTGGTTCTCTGAATTGTAAATGTAAAGCAACTTCCGCTTGCTCGTTAGACACCAATGGTTCTAGTACTTCGTATTCAGGATACTCATACTTTATTTCATTTTTTGACCCTGGTTTTACACGGCTAATCTTGTTAGCCAATTCTAATACTTTCCCTTTATGCTCCATAATAACCTCCATATATACTAGACAAGAAATCTATAATAAAATTTTATCATTTGTACTTTTCAGTTTAAAACAACCAGTTATTTACATCCACAACAAACTATTGTAGACTAATAGTGAGAGATTTCACGAAAGGGGTAACAAAATGCTAATTAGATACATTGAGTCATTGATCACTTTATTCGAAGAAAAGAACATGTCAAAAGCAAGTAAAAGCTTGTATATATCACAACAAGGACTAAGTAGACAAATCATCGCCCTAGAAAAAGAACTTGGAATCAAACTATTTGAACGCAGTAAAAACGGTGTTGTACCAACTGTGGTTTGCAAAAAGATTTATCCTTTATTGCTTGAAATGCACAACAGTTACAATAGCACCAAAGAAATCATCAGAAAGCATACCAATACCGAAAAAGGAATTGTCACAATTGCCTTTGCTTCGGGTGTAAGCCAAGGGCTAAACAAAGATGTCATCCTAAACTTTAAAAATGAGTTTCCTCATACAAAGTTTCAAATCAAGGAATGGCCAAAAAGCAAATGCATTGAAATGTTAGATAAGAAAGAGGTCGATTTAGCGTTACTCGTTAACCCATTTGACTTATCCGCTTTTGAGTGTGAGCAGTTAACTGAAGGTTATATGTATATTGCAGTCCATGCAAACCACCCTTTTGCAACAAGTAAGGCCATTCCTTTTAAACGATTGGACAACCAGACTATCATAACGGGGCTTGAAGACAATTGTCTGCGTGAGCTCTTTGATTATTACTGTGATGTTGAAAAAATTAAACCTAACATAACGTTTTCTTCAAGTTATACACTAGATATCATTAACTCAAACACAGATCCAGATACCCTAGCAACCGTAACACCTGTGATGGCAGCTAAAATTACAAACCCTGACATCAAGGTAGTTAGATTAATCACTCCCGAACCTGGAATTCTTTATTGTTGTAGTGCCAAAACAAAAAAACAGCCAAAAGATGTATTGACTGTTAAGGGTTATATAAAAGACTATTTTGATGAAATCGATGTGATTTCATATGATGAAAAAGGCCATTAAGGTCTTTTTTTTAGGCACTCTGATGAAGTGGCAATATCTCTGTCTTATATGCATTTTTCTTTATCATCACTGCATACCACACAAGGTAAACCAATCCAAAGACTGCATTAAACACACCCCAGTTCGTTAAAATGACTGGACTAAAAAATTGACTTGCATCCATAACATTTAAGAAGAACAATGGTAAACTAGCTCTGATAATTAAATGTGTAATTAATGAATAAATGCGCGCTGTCATGTACAATTCTGGTTTCTTAGCAAGCATTGGATAAATCATAGCCGCCATTAAGATACAACATGATGAAAAGAAATAGGCAGGACTTTCTCCATAAACAAAGCACGCGTTCCATGTTGTGTACAAAATACTCCATGTATAAGTTGAGTAGCATAAGATATCGCGACTCTTCTCTTTTGATACTTCCCAATACTTAATTGGCATTGGAACAGTAATAATTAAGATAAACCCAGGTAAAGCATTAAGGTAATGACCTAAGGCAACATCTTTTAAAGTGGCTTCTAAAATATTCATTGTGATGACTGCATAAAAGAAGTACAGCACCCAGTTCCCCTTAAACAAATTATAAATCCCTTTTCGTTCAGATGACTGTGCTAAACGAGTAAAACCTAAGATGATAACCGGTACTAAAACACTCAACATTTTAACCCATCTGAACCACCCGCTTACACTTCCCAACCAAAATGGAATTGTAAGTAATGAAGCAATCCAAATATAATGAGATGCAACCCCATGCTTTCTCATAAAGTGAATGACTCCTAATAGGATGACAAAATATGATCCCATTGATAAAAAATACTCTAAGAAAATCGGCATAACTCTCCTCCTTAAGACTTGTTTTGTCTAAATTTATCAAACATTTTTAACTAAAACAAGTGAAGAAAATCACAGATACTGATTATCTACAATGATTAATTGTAGTAAAAAAGTCCAACATCACGTTGAACTTTGCTTTTTAACTATTAGGTATCTAGATAGCAGGTATATCGATAAGCGTTTTCGTTTGGATTATCGTAATAATCAATTACCTCATATTCTAGCTTACAATTAAACTTCTCAAAGATACTTTGCATCGCATTATTTGATTTTCGTGTTTCTGCTGATAGTTTGATTAAATGATGTTCTTTTGCAAACTCAATCATCTTACTCATGAGTAACGATGCAAATCCGTTATGACGATGATTAGGGTGTACACTCATTGAAATGATTTTAACATAATCATTCAACCCTTCCCAGTTGTAAAACATCGTCATTGCTGCAAGTTCATTATCTATTTTGATACCTAAAAAGATAACACGTTCATCACTAAATAATTCTTCAAAAAAAGATGGTGTGAAAGCATCATGCTCAAAGCATATATTCTCCAACTTAACTATTCTATCAAAATCCTCATAGGTTAAATTTTCTATCATTGACAGCCCTCCTTAATAAGTAGTTCTAAATCATACTTCGTTTCACATTTAAAGTATTATTCTTTTTCCCACTTTCAGATCCGTGAGTGTAACCAATCACGTCAAAATCTTGTGACAAAATCTTTGCAAACTCTTGGTAGTTATCACATCTACCTCTGATACAAGTTGATAGATGCACAGTATCAACTGAAGCTTTTTTGAACTTTTTAATCATTTCATGAAGGTTTTGAATGCCATCCTCGCAACCACTACAGGTATTGTAAGACACTAACTTCATTTCATTATTATAACCTTGAAAAGCATCTGCTTTATTGTTTAGTGCTTTAAAACATCCATTAGCAGTACACCTTTTAGTCACTTCTCCACATACCATTATTGCAAAATTCATCAAATAGTTCTCCTTGCTAATACAACTCATAATTACAGAGTTTATTATAGCAACATCATTAAAAAAGAGCAAACACTAGGTTTGCTCATATATCTTAATATTTGTCAAAGTCATTATCACTTAAAGAGATCTTAAAATCATCCTCTTTTGAAGGCGTTTCAATTATTGATTCTCTGTTTTCTAGTACATGTCTTAATTCATGATCAATCGCATTTGCATTATCTCGGTCACGTAATCTAAATGTTGCAACCTGAGCTTTAAGCATCGTTGCTTGTCCACTTAACTCTTCACTCGCTGCAGCTGTTTCTTCTGCAGTAGCACTTGTTGTTTGAACAACATCAGAGATCTGATTAATACCTTCTTTAATTTGCTCAACACCCATCGCTTGTTCTTGCGATGCTGTTGAAATACGACCTACTAGTGATGAAGCTTCACTAACACCTTCAACAATTTGACTTAAGGCTTCAGCAGTTTCGTTGGCAATTTTTGTACCACCCTCAACTTTTTGAATTGACCCTTCAATCATATCTGTTGTTTCTTTTGCTGCATTGGCACTTCTTGCTGCAAGATTTCTAACTTCTTCAGCTACAACTGCGAACCCTTTACCATGTTGACCTGCACGTGCTGCTTCAACAGCAGCATTTAATGCTAAGATATTAGTTTGGAACGCAATATCATCGATAACTTTAATAATTTTACTAATGTTTGTACTTGATTCATTGATTTCTGACATCGCATTCACCATGTCATCCATCTGTGAATTACCTTGAACTGCTAGTTTTTGAGCAGCTTTTGCCATTTCTTCTGCTCGTTCAGCATTCTCTGCATTCTGTCTAGTTTGAGCAGCAATTTGTTCGATTGATGCTGTTAACTCTTCAATAGAACTGGCCTGTTGAGTTGCACCTTGACTTAAACTCATACTTGAATCACTTACTTGGTTTGATCCAGATGCTACTTGATCAGAAGCAGAGTTAATGTTTGTCATAACCGAATTAATTTGAGCTATCATTCGTCTAAATGCTGTTGCTAGTGAACCAATCTCATCTTTTGATTGATAATCAACATTAACTGTTAAATCACCATCAGCAATTTTTTCAGACGCTTCAACTACACTCGTTACCGGTTTTACAATCGTTCTAGTAAATAAGATAGCAATTACATAACCAATAGCGATTGAAAGTAACATAATAGCAACTAACAAGATAATAACTGATTGCAAGGCTGCTGCTGCTTTATCTCTTTCAATTTGAATAAAGGCATCAATATCATCCGTATAGTTACCTGTACCAACCACCCATTGGAATGCATCAAAACCAAGAACATATGCACGTTTTGGTAATGCTTCTTCTTGACCAGGTTTTGGGAAGTAATAGTTATAAAAACCTCCATCACCTTTTGCAAGAGCAATCATATCAACAATTAGGCTTTGACCCTCTGTATCTTTTAGGTTTAAACGGTTTTTCCCTTCAACGTCTTCACGCCCTAGTAATACAACATTATTACCATCATAATCATCAATCCAGAAGTATCCACCTTGTCCGTATGCTGCAGATCTAATCATATTTGCAGCTACAACTTTACCTTCTTCTTCAGTAAGTAATCCAGCCTCAATACTTTCTAAAATACCCTCTAACTGAAACACCATTGCTTCTACTTCAGATTTAATCAATGTATCATAATCCTCATACATCTTTGTTTCTAATTGTGTTAATCTCTCATCGTTGATTTTCATCATGTTAAAAATACTTATCAGACCAATAATAAGTGCCACACTCAACACCGAACCAACAATCGAAATAATTATCTTAGTACCTATCTTTCTCATAACTGCCTCCGTTCTACTCTTTTCGAGATTTGACAAACTACAAATTCAATGAATATTAATATAGTCATAAAACTATCCCCACCAGATTAAACTTAGAAAAACGAACTAACGCTGTGATTTCAAGCTATGTATGTCATTGTTTTTCTGCAGTTTATGCTTCAAAATATCTTAATTTCCGACCAAAGATATCTTTCTTATATTTTATCATAAAGCGTTTTTACGTTATAGAGATTTACTTTCTCAACACCATAATGTGATAAAAAAGTACAAATATTGATTATGTTAATTAGAAAACTTGTATATAATTTGTAAATGATTACTAGTTATTCTATTAAAAAAACTCAGTTAGCTAACTGAGTCTTTTTAGTGCTTCTTTTCACATTTTTAATACTTATCAAAATCTGAGTCTGTTAAAGAGATTCTTGAATCAGTGAAATCATCTTCACTTAGAGAGTCTAAAACACTCTTCACATTAAGATCGATTTGTTCTGAATTTATTCTACCTTTTAACTTAAAGACTGCAACTTGTGACTTGAGCATCGTCGCTTGTCCACTTAACTCTTCACTGGCCGCTGCTGTTTCTTCCGCAGTTGCACTTGTTGTTTGAACAACATCAGAGATTTGATTAATACCTTCTTTGATTTGCTCAACACCCATTGCTTGTTCATGCGATGCTCTTGAAATCTTTCCAACTAGTGAGCTGGCTTCGCTAACACCCTCTACAATTTCGGTTAAGGCTTCTGCTGTTTCATTAGCAATTTTTGTTCCACCTTCAACTTTTTGGATTGAACTTTCAATCATATCAGTCGTTTCTTTAGCGGCATTTGCACTTCTTGCTGCCAGGTTCCTAACTTCTTCAGCTACAACTGCAAACCCTTTACCATGCTGTCCTGCACGTGCTGCTTCAACTGCTGCATTTAAGGCAAGAATGTTAGTTTGGAACGCAATGTCATCAATGACTTTAATAATTTTAGAGATATTTGCTGACGACTCATTGATATCAGCCATTGCTTCAACCATATCATCCATTTGTTTATTACCTTTTACTGCTAGGTCTTGTGCTGTTTTAGCCATCGTTTCCGCATTTTCTGCATTAGTAGCATTATCACGCGTTTGGGAAGCAATTTCTTCTATAGATGCTGTTAGTTCTTCAATTGAACTTGCTTGCTGTGTAGCCCCTTGACTTAAACTCATACTTGAATCACTTACTTGATTAGATCCGGCAGAAACTTGTTCAGATGCTGAGTTAATATTAGATAACACCCTATTCATATTATCACTCATTCTTCTAAAAGCATTCGCCAAAACCCCAAGTTCGTCGTTTCTCTTAATTGCGACTGTTGTATCAAGATTACCATCTGCTAGTTCTTCTGAAACATTAACAAGTTTAACTATATCTTTGGTAATCGGTCTAATAACGAAATAAATAATCAATCCTAAGAACAGTAATGTTATTGAAACCGTTATAACTCCACTTGTAACCATTTTAACTCTTGCCACTCTAGCATGTTCTCCTACTTCCTCTAATGAAGAAGCAATAAATAGAATAACAGAAACTTCACCATTGTTATCACGAATTGGTTGATAGATAGAAAGGTACTCTTGACCAAACAAAGTAATCTCACCAACATACCTTTTTCCATCGATATTTTTTGTGTAGGCAGGAGATTCATGATTTAGTATTGTTCCTACTGCGCGATTTCCATCTTCTTTAATGATGTTAGTTGACATTCGAACAAACTCGCCATCCATTTTTACAAACACTGTCATATAATCCTTGGTTTCTTTTCCGATCAAATCTGGAATATTATTGGAAGGCGTATCAAAATCCCCCTCACTATTTGATATCTTTCCGTCTAAAACTGAAAAGTTGTCTAGGTCATATCCATTCCTATAAAGTAACTCTTTTGCATAACGGTAATCACTTTCAAGTCTTTCCTCAGAAATCTCAAAAGCAATGTCATTTATCGCATCTGTATTAGAGAAAACATTGTAAACAGTTGATATTAGCAAAACTAATATAACAAATATGGAAATTGGTAATATAATCTTATTTTGTATCGTCTTTATTCTCATTAAAAATCCTCGCATTTTCTTGGTTTTATATTAAGCTCTTATTAAATTTTAGCACATACAGACTAATACTCAAGGACAGAGGCGATTTAAACTAATAGTTTACAAGTAGTTGACTATTATAAGATAAACCCATAAAACAAATTATGGGTTTAAACATGTTTTTTAGTACTTATCAAAATCTGAGTCTGTTAAGGAGATTCTTGAATCAGTGAAATCATCTTCACTTAGAGAGTCTAAAACACTCTTCACATTAAGATCTATTTGTTCTGAATTTATTCTACCTTTTAACTTAAAGACTGCAACTTGCGACTTGAGCATCGTTGCTTGTCCACTTAACTCTTCACTGGCTGCTGCTGTTTCTTCTGCAGTTGCACTTGTTGTTTGAACAACATCAGAGATTTGATTAATACCTTCTTTGATTTGCTCAACGCCCATTGCTTGTTCATGTGATGCTCTTGAAATCTTTCCAACTAGTGAGCTGGCTTCGCTAACACCCTCTACAATTTCAGTTAAGGCTTCTGCTGTTTCATTAGCAATTTTTGTTCCACCTTCAACTTTTTGGATTGAACTTTCAATCATATCAGTCGTTTCTTTAGCGGCATTGGCGCTTCTTGCTGCCAGGTTCCTAACTTCTTCAGCTACTACTGCAAACCCTTTACCATGCTGTCCTGCACGGGCTGCTTCAACTGCTGCATTTAAGGCAAGAATGTTAGTTTGGAAAGCAATGTCATCAATGACTTTAATAATTTTAGAGATATTTGCTGACGACTCATTAATGTCAGCCATCGCGTCAACCATATCATCCATTTGCTCGTTTCCTTTAACTGCTAAGACTTGTGCCTTCTTAGCCATTGTTTCTGCTTTTTCAGCATTAGTGGCATTATCACGCGTTTGTGAAGCAATTTCTTCAATTGATGCAGTTAACTCCTCAATTGAACTTGCCTGCTCAGTTGCCCCTTGGCTTAAACTCATACTTGAATCACTCACTTGATTAGATCCCGTCGCTACTTGATCTGATGCGGAATTAATGTTGGTCATAACTGAGTTAATTTGTGTAATCATTTTTCTAAATGCACTTGCGAGTGCACCAATTTCATCTTTTGACTGATGATCTACGCTAACTGTTAGGTCACCATCGGCGATTTTTTCAGAAGCGTCAACTATACTTGTTACGGGTTTGACAATTGTTTTTGTGAACAAGTAAGCAACAATATAACCGACAATCACTGACAAGGTCATGATACCTAGCAAGAGATAGATGACTTGCTGTAGGGTTTGATTTGCTTTTTCTCTTTCAACACGAATAAACTCATCAATGTCGTCTGTATAGTTACCTGTACCAATAACCCATTCAAATTGATCAAAAGCCATAATATAAGCTCGTTTCGGTAAAGATTGCTCTTCCCCTGGTTTTGGGAAGTAGTAATCATAATAACCTCCACCCGCTTTGGCAATATCAATCAAATCAGCAATAATTTTTTGACCTTCTGTATCTTCTAAATCAATACGATTAGTCCCTTCTGTTTCTCGACCTAGGTATACAACATTGTTACCTTGATAGTCATCAACCCAGAAGTAACCATCTTTACCATAGGTAGCTTCTCTTATCATATTAGCAGCAATCACTTTTCCAAGTTCCTCACTGACTAATCCTTTGTTAATACTTGAAAGAATTCCATCAAGCTGAAGTGTAATAGCTTCAACTTCAGATTTAATCAAAGTATCATAGTCCTCATACATTTTATCTTCTAATTGAGTTAATCTCTCATCATTTATTTTTCTTATGTTATAAATACTAATAAGACCTATAATAAGAGCCACACCTAACACCGATCCTAAGATCGTTATCCTAATTTTACTACCTAATTTCCTCATAATAGCCTCCATTCTTCTCATAACGAGAATTAAACTCAGTCCATTACCATCTCATCTTCATCATAATGATTAGATTCTTCAAGTTGATAGTTTAAGATATATAAAATTTTATATGCCAGAAATAACCCTTTCACATATTCGTTCTATATTATTATTTTATCATAAAGCATTATTTCGACGTAAAGATAAGTCTTGTGTTGGGTTTTTCCTATAAATAAGAAAAAATCCTCTTGGGATTTTATCATTGTTCACGTGAGTGAGCATTTTTACTATGAATGCATAACCATTACATTTATAAAGTCACTACTTATTTTGATAAATAGAATGGTATGACAACTTCAATGAACTGTTTAAGAGGCTCTTTAGACAATTCATACTTCATTCTAAGTACTGCACCTTGATAGTTATCATACAGCATTAGTGCCAGGATCTCTGGTGAGTGCTTTTTAGGTATTTGCCCTGACTCTATACCTTCATAGATCCACTTATCGATGTAGGAACGATGTCCAGATATTCCATCATTAATGAAATATAACAACATTTCATTTTCAACATTGTCTGAAACGACGTTCATCATTGGACAAGTTTTGATATCTCCATCATTGAAGAAAAACTCATTCATATTCTTGTAGTATTTTAAAATCTTATCCATTGGTGAAATTTCTTCTTGATCTATACTTTGTAATTGTTCGTTAATGTGTTTGTCATAAAGTTTTAGTGCTTCAAGGACAAAGGCATCCTTGTTTTCAAAGAAGTTATAAAAGGATCCCTTGGGAATTCCACACTGTTTTAAAACATGCTGCACACCTAATCCTGAGTAACCATTTTGAGTTAATATATCAATTCCAGCTTGTAAAATCTCATTTCTATTGTACTTCGACATCTTCTCACCCTTTCATTAGACCAGTTTACTTGAATATATCGGTTTTCTTTTATTTTGTCAATTTCCTTTGCCTACAACAAAGAAAACCAGTATCATTTTCTAGATACTGGTCTTATATTAATGTTTTAGTATTCGCATTGAGTTAAGGACTGCAAGAACCGTTACCCCAACATCTGCAAAGATAGCTTCGTACATTGTAGCAACTCCAATTGCTCCTAACGATAAGAAGAATAATTTGATCCCAAGGGCAAAAACGATATTTTGAATAACAATTTTACGTGTCTTAGCTGCAATTAGCTTAGCTTCAATTAGTTTAGTTGGCTCATCTGTCATTAAAACGATGTCTGCTGCTTCAATAGCCGCGTCCGAACCAAGACCACCCATAGCAACACCAATATCTGCTCTAGCAAGAACTGGTGCATCATTTATTCCATCACCAACAAACAGTACTTTTGACCCTTCATCTATGTATGCTTCAACATGTGTCATCTTGTCTTGTGGCAATAGCTGACTATGATAGAAATCAAAATTTAGTTCTGTTGCGACTTGATTTGCAATTCTATCTTGGTCACCTGTCAACATCACTAATGCTTTAGCACCTAGTTTTTTAAGTGATGTGGTGATCAAGTGGGCATCTTCTTTTACTTCATCTGCTATGTAGATTGCACCGACATATTGGCTGTCAAAGGCTACATGAACAACAGAACCAGCATAATCTCCATCTTTTGATTCTATGTTATACCTGTTCATTAATCGTTTGTTTCCGACAATTAGAGCTTTTCCATTATACGTTCCTGTTAATCCTTCTCCAGGTATCTCAGTAACATCGTCACTATCATTAATCGCAACGTCTTGGCTATAGTGCTTCATAATTGATAGTGCAATTGGATGAGTTGAGTGTACTTCCAATAACGCTGCTAACTCTAGTGTTTTTTCACCAACGACTTTTTGTACCTCAAAGTTACCTTTTGTTAAAGTTCCTGTCTTATCAAAAACAAACGTATCAATTGTGTTAAGTGCTTCAAGGTAGTTACCACCTTTTATTAAAATACCTTGTCTACTTGCAACACCAAGTCCCGCAAAATAACCTAGTGGTACACTGATGACTAATGCACAAGGGCAACTAATGACTAAGAATATTAATGCTCTGGAAATCCATTCTCTCATGTCCCCCATTCCGATAAGTGGCGGAATCAAGGCAAGTGCAACCGCCATAAATACAACGATTGGCGTATATACTTTTGCAAACTTTGTAATAAACTGCTCAGTTTTTGCTTTTTTGCTTGTTGCATTTTCAACCATATCTAAAATTCTTGCAACGGTTGAATTCTCATAAGTTTTAGTTACTTTTACTTTTAATAAACCTTCTTTGTTGATTGTTCCTGATAACACTTCATCATCAACACGGCATACTCTTGGTAAACTTTCACCTGTTAGCGCCGAAGTATCTAATGAAGAAACACCCTCTAAAACAAGACCATCGACAGGAACCTTTTCACCAGCCTTAATCAGGATAATATCTCCTTCTATTAAGGATTCTGGATCAACCTGTTTTGTGATTGAACCCATTACAAGATTGGCAAACTCTGCTTTAATATCTAAAAGTGATTGAATCGAGCGTCTGCTGTAATCAACAGCATAATCTTGGAAACTCTCTCCAACTTTATAAAATAACATTACCATTACAGCCTCTGTATATTCACCAAGTGCAAAAGCACCTATTGTAGCTATTGTCATTAAGAAATACTCATCAAATAGATTACCTTTTAGTAAGTTCTTAATTGCTCTTGAAACCACGTCATGACCAATTAATAAATAAGATAATACGTAACCCGTGAATGCAATTGTTTGATCAGGTTTAGTGATTATAACTGTAAACACAATAATCGCACCTATAATCATTTGATAATTCTTTTTGATAGATTTTAGAACAGAACTTCTTCTACTTGTATAAACAACTTCGTTGCTAGAATTGCTTAACTCTGCAGCTGTTTTATCTCCGGATTTTGAAGTTGCAACAGTCACACCATCCTCAATATCATCAACAAGTGATTGAATCTCGTCAACTAAAGTCGTTAGGTTTGCATTACTTTCAAACTGTAATCTTTTTGTTGCAAAACTAAAAGTTACTTCTTGATATCTTGAATCATTTTTGATTGCATCTTCAACTTTGGCAGCACAACCTGCACAGTTTAAACCATTCAAATATAATGTCTTTTTTGAAGCCAATGGTTTAGTTGACAGAATCGTAATCCCATCTTCAACACTATCAACAATTGTCTGAATCGAATCTAGTAATTTTTTACCATCAAGCTCACTTTTTAGCTTTAACTTTTTAGTTGCATAACTAAATGTAACGTCTTGATATCTATGATCATTTTGAATCGCTTTTTCTACTTTCTGTGCACAGTTGGCACAGTGCAGACCATTTAATATAAATATGTTTGGTTTTAAATTTGCTTTTTCCATAAGTATTCCTCCCTAGCTATTCCTTAATCGGAACATGATTCACATGATCAAGACAGATATCAAGCAGTTGCTCAATATGTTTGTCATCAAGTGAATAAAAGATTAATTTCCCTTCTCTTCTTGATTTAACAATACGATTCTTTTTAAGTAATCTTAATTGGTGCGAAACACCACTTTGACTTATTTCCATGATTTCAGATAAGTCTCCAACACACAGTTCACTAATTCTAAGCGCACTAACAATCCTTAATCTTGAAGGATCTCCAAGCAGCTTAAAAATCTCTGACATATCTACAGTGTCATCGTCATTGACTATTTGGTTTAATACTAAATCAACATTTTCTTTATTTACACAACATTTTTCCATAATATTGCCCTCCAATCACATATGAACAGTTATTCATCTTTATCTAATGTGAGTATACATTCATATGAATGAACTGTCAAGTGTTATAACAAAAGAAAATCGTTACCTAAGTAACGATTGGCTTCTTATCTATTTGCATACCACTTTGATTGTGATTGGTACATCTTTGAGTAATGACCGTTTTTACTCATCAAATCTTCATGAGATCCATCTTCAATGACTTCACCATTATCTAAGACAATAATACGATCAGCAATTTTAGCACTCCCAATACGATGTGTGACAATAAAGGACGTTTTATCTTCTGAGATTTTTGCAAATTGTTTATAAAGTTTAGTTTCTTCAATTGGATCAATTGCTGCTGTGGGTTCATCAAGAATAATAACTTCATGCTCTCTATAATAACCCCTAGCAATCGCAACTCGTTGCCATTGACCACCTGATAAGTCGACTCCACCAAATTCTCTAGATAACATTGTTTCATACCCTTCTGGATATGTTTTAGGGTTTAAATCAATGTTTGCCTTCTTTGCAGCTTCATCAACACATTCCTCGCATCTTGATATATCTGCTAGGGCAATATTATCTTTTAAAGACATCTGATACTTCTGGAACTTTTGAAAAACAGCGGATGTTTTTTCAAACAACCCTGACGGTTTAACATCCTTAATGTTAACATCACCATAATAAATATCACCTGAAGTCGGCAAATATATTCCCGAAATAAGACGCATCAAAGTTGATTTTCCAGCACCATTTTCTCCGACAACAGCGATCGTTTGCCCCACATTAATATCTAAGTTGATATTTTTTAAAGATTGTTCTTTCGCCTTGGGATAAGTAAAAGAGACATCTTTAAGGATTATATTGGTATTCTTATCGATAGTATCTAGTAACCCTTCACGTTCAGGTAAATTCACAAAGCTAACATAGTTTTCGATGGTCCCTAAGTTTTCAGTTATTCGTCCAATATGACTTGATATGATTTCTTCTGTTAAACCAAATGTTAAATCAACTGAAGCAAATATTGCGGCAAATGCTCCTACAGTAATTTCTTTTCGAATCAATAAAATTACTAATAAGATTAGTATTCCAAAGTAACCCATTAAAGTAAAGACTCTAAACATTAACTCTAAAAGTCCGCTCTTTTTGTTCACTTTCCATTGTTTGTTGTTTAAGATGAGTAAAGATTCTTTATAAACTCGACTTAAGAAGTTAAATGCTCCTAGAAGTCTTGTTTCTTTGAAGTATTGTCTATCTGCGATAGTCCGCTCATAATACTCAAACTTTCTTCTAACTGGTGCGAGTTCCTTTTCAAGGTCGCGATACAGTTTTACCTTTATAAATTGATTTGCCATAACTGGTACAAATACAAAGACCAATAACAGAATTAAATACTTATTGATTGTCCACAAATAGAATGCCATAGCAATAAAGTAAGGTAAGTAGAAAGTAAACAAAGTTGACATAATAATTTGAAAATAGACTGCGTACTGCATTCCTGTCCTTGCTTTATTAATATGATCATGCATATCGGGATTCTCAAATAATATCGGGCTTATATTTGAAGATTTTTCATTAATTCTTTTTACTCTTACTTTTTCGAGTTTCCATTCTACGACCTGATGAGAATGATTATGATATCCATTTAAAATCTGTGAAGCTAATATAGCAACAAACAAGAAGATTATACTTGATGTGACATTAGTACTCCCACCTTGGCTTAAACTTGTAATTGATTCAAAGAATCGCTGTGTTGCAATTAAAATCACAATATATGAAACCCCATGAACTACCGAAACAATTTGGTTGATTGTATAATAAACAGGTAAAGCCTTAAACGTTTCTTTTGTTAATTCAATTAAGATGGCAAAAAGGTTTTTGTTTTCATTAGACTTCATTGTACCACTCCTTTTGTGCCTCATACATTTGTTTGTATAGTGAGTTATTGTTTATTAGTTGATCATGTGTCCCCTGTTCAACTACAGTACCGCCATCAATAACAAGAATTGAATCAGCTAGTTTAGTTGATCCTAATCTATGCGAAATAAACAATGTTGTTTTATTGCGACTCATCTTTTCAAAGTCCTCATACAAAAGACTTTCACTGATTGGGTCTAAGCTTGCAGTTGGTTCATCTAAGATTCTAAAGGGCGCGTCATCGTATAAACTTCTAGCCATAGCCAATCGTTGCCACTGACCTCCCGATAAATCTTGACCACCTTTTTCTATTTTTCCTAAAGCTGTCTTTTCTTTTTCAGGCAAAGCATTTATAACATCATCAAGACTCATCAACTCTGTTACTTTCTTTAACTTCTTAGAATCTTTTTGGTTAACATCACCAACATAAATATTATCTTCTACACTCATCTCGTACTTAGCAAAGTCTTGAAACAACACTGAAAAGTTTGCAATCAATTTATTGTGTCTATACGTTTTGAGTTCTTTGTTATTGATTAGTATTTCACCCTCATAATTGGTATACAAACCAGTGATTAATTTAGTAATAGTCGTTTTTCCAGCTCCATTTGCTCCAACAAACGCATAGTGCTTACCATTCTCAATCTTAAAACTGATATGGTCTAAAATTTGTTTATCCGTATTTGGATACTTAAAACTGACATCCTTAAACTCAATTGTTACTTCATTAGGCATGTCTTTTAGTGGTGCTTCGAGTGCACCTTCTACAACTGGTAGATTAACAAACTTGCTCAAATCCCTAAAGTATTCTAACTTCATTGCAATATCGTAACTTGCATATGATAATGGCCAACCAAAGACTTCACCTAATTGAGTGATGGAGTTAAATATTGAGATAAATAACCCAATAGAGAGGATTCCACTTACTGTAGAAGGTATCAATGATAGTGCAATAAGGAATGATACAACGTGTAAGGCGATTGATGTTGACTTTCTTTTAGCCATTTCAATACCTGCTTTTCTAACTTTTTTCTTTAGTGCAATATCATAGTTATACTCATACATCTCATTCATTTTATCCGTATATCTAAATAGTGTTCTCTCTTCGATACTATCTCTAGAGTTTAGTAAATCTGCAATATAGTTATATCTTCTTTCGAACTTAGAGTTCTCAATATCTACAGAATACATCGTCTTACCAGATCGAATTGAAATCACAATGATTGGTAAAGAAAAGGCGACGATAATTATTCCAATCCACCACACATAAACTGACACCACTACCACAATTCCGAGCACCTTAAATATGATACTTAAGAATACTAAAAGTGTCTCATAACCTTGTGTAATCACAACACCTGGTGTTTTTGATACCCTTAAAATCAAATCCCACGTTTCTGGATCTTCAATATACTGATACCTTAAGCTAGCGCGCTTCATTGTAATTTCATATCTAAACTTTTCCTTAATGTTTAAGATGAGTTTCCATCTTGCAAACATGTTAAATTGTTTGAATAACCAACTAAACGCTATCAATCCCACTACATATAAGATTGGCATATATATGATTTGAATATCACTTTGATCATTAACGACTTTTAAAGCCTGATCAATAAAGTGTGCTGTCGCAATGATTTGAACTGTTGGTGTTAGTGCTTCAAGAATATGAAGTAAAGCCATTGCCAATCCAGAAACAGGACTACACTTAAACGTGATTGATATCAAATCAAACAGTTTATATTTTTCCTTGTTTAATATTTTGTACATTTTCCTTGTAATACCAATATGGTATTACCCTCCTCCCAAATTTTGAATAAAAAAACAACTCATCAAAGATGAGTCACAACCTAATTAATCCCACCCAAATCAATGTTACCATCATACGCGTGCACAATCAATTTCATTCTAAAAAAAAGACCTTTTCAGGTCTTTATTACTCTATGACAATATGGTTTTTTCCTTCCTTTTTTGCAAGGTATAACAGTTTATCTGCATCTTTTAATTTCTCAGTAAAATCGTCACTTAAATTAAATGAAACAAATCCACCACTAACCGTTAACACACCAATACCTTCTACAAAAATATCATTTAACGCATTCACTAACGCTTTGTATGTTTGTTCTTGACTTTCATGGCTATTCTCATAAATGAATACAACAAACTCATCGCCACCAAACCTTGCAACAAACCCATTATCACTAATTGTTTGGTCTAACGACTTCGCTAGAGTAATTAAGGCTTCATCACCCTTAATGTGCCCGAACTTGTCGTTTACCCTTTTAAAATCATCAATGTCTACAATTAATAATTTACACTGTTTTTGTTGGTTTTGCTCTGCTACATAATTGAGTAAGTATCGTCTATTAAAAACACTAGTTAACTCATCATGGTTAGCAAGCCACAAAAGTTGTTTGTTTTGATGTTTAATCACATTGTGAGACTTTCGCCAAACAACTGAAAAACGCGTTGTTAAGTATCCTGAAATAACTAAAGCAATAAAAACCTGAACAAAAGTATCTAAAAAGGCATTTTCATAGTTAATTGCCTGTCTTATTAGAAACGGAAAGTACTCTGGATAAAAACTGTGTAACATAAACAATGTTCCGTTAATTGTGATATGAGAAAATAAGAAGATATATCTTAAGGCTCCATTTGTTAAGAAACCAATCATAACTGTAAGCAAAAAGGCATATGATATAAAAATGAGGTTCATCTCACCAATCTCAAAGATTGCTAATGGAAGTAGGAAAAAAATCGCGATACTAAATACTGTGTTTTTCCATAATGTAATTCTTACTTTTTTCAAGATATCACGGATTGACAGTATCGATATTATAATCATTACTATCCACTTGAAGTTCAAACCAAAAGAGTATCCAAACAATATATTTGATACAATGTTTAAAACTGAGATAAAGCTGGTGAGTAAAATGATTTCACCAAACAGTTGAACATCTATGTCATCTGAAAACTTAATTTTCATATAATCCCTACTCTCATTTGTAATGTTTTGAATCAAAAGTTTGATCTTTACTTACCATCACTATACGTTAGACCCACAAATTAATCAAAAAAAGAGGTAATTTAATCATCGCGATTATAAATAAAAAAAGGAGTGAAAACGAGCGTTTTACTCCTAAGTAAATTATAAGTTTAATCTTAACACTTGTTCCCCATCATCTACTTCTCCGGTGTCAATAAATCCATACTTCAAATAAAAATGATAAGGGCTCACTTTTGCCATATGACATGAAGTGTGAATGTAATCATGTCCTTTTGCTTTAGCAATTTCTACGATATGATCAAGTGCTTGAACACCATAGTGTTTTCCCTGTTCATCACCAGCAATCATAAAGCGCCATAAACAAAACATATCCCATTCAGTTCCTTTTGTTTCCTCATTTGGAACGAGTAGCATAAAAAAACCGACTGGTTTGTTTTCTGCATATATTCCACGGTAATAGGCATATGAATGGACAGAACCCTCTGCAATGCTATAGACATTACTGGCAACACAGTCTTGTTGCTCTTTTGATAACGTATCCGATAACTTAATAATCTCATAAATGTTATCTTCATTTATTTCTCTAAACTCTAGTTGACTCATGATGACCTCCTATAATTTTTTATCAAACCAAGCCAGATATGATTCATTTATCTTTTCAAAGCCTAGCTTATCTGCAATTCTCTTTGATCCATAGTTTTCTTTGTCACAGCTCCAGTGAATATGTTGATATCCCTTCTTAAAAGCCTGTTTGATGGTTTCAGACGCTGCCACAAGACCATAACCATTCTGTCTAAACTTTTTTATGGTTTCGACATCTAACTCGCAACAATTCTTGCTAATACTTTCTTGACACACTATACATTTTGAGACAATTTCATTTCCACTTGACAACAACATGCAATAGTTCATCTTCTCACTTGGTTTGTATTCATTCCAAAAGAAAGTTGTTCCATCGTGTAAGGTCTTATAATCATTATATCCTGAGAAGTCTGCTAAGTTTTCTCTTGTCACCATAGTTAGTGTTAAGTCAGATGGCCTAGCTTGTTTAAACGCCCCCTCTTTTAAAACAAGGTTATCTCGTTCAACAATATGATATAACTTTTTTCCAAAAAGTGCTTTGACATCATTTAGTTTATTAGAGTTAAAGATGATACCTGCATATTCTGGATAAAGATCTGAGTTTGTAAATTGTTGAAGTAATGAAGTTACTTCAGGATTTGACAAATCACCTGCAAGGTAGTGCCCATCTTCTGTCATCATCAAGGCAACGCTTGGGTTGATGTCATCATCTGCATATATCTCACCTTGGCAGATACAATCTAAAACGCCTAAAACACCAACATAACAATCAATTTCACTAAATAAATCGTAAAAATTACGGTAATTCTGTTTAATTATTTTTTTCATAAAAGCTCCTAAATCATTAACAATGTGGCGAAAAAAATGGTTATAAAGAACACAACATTATTAAATGACACATCTGTATTTCTAATTTTCGTAAATAATGAGACACGTTCGTAAACAAAGATGTAAAACAGAACTCCAATCACAGCATGTAATACAAATGTCACTGTTTTATCAAGATACATCGCAAAGGTTAAATGTAGTTTGGCTCCGAAGAACTGATACACAATATGTTCACCTAAGACTCCCATCAATAGACATAAAACGCTTAAGATTGTTAATGCGACCAATTGATTAAGATCTACTTTAAATCTTTTTTCTGATGTTCCAAACAACATCGTTGAATATTTTACAAATGATAAGATAGTTCCAATATTGATAATTAAGAACATAACCGATTGTGATGAAGTCTTAATATCTTTAGAGATTAAGATTTTTGAGATACTTCCTGAAAAGAAAGGTGCTCCTGTAATTGATAAAATCGCAATCACTATCATCACACTAACAAATGGCATTGATTTAAATAGTCCCCTAATCTCAGTGATGTTTCTTGTTTTGTACTTATCTACAATAATTCCTGCACTTAAGAATAAACTTGACTTAAACAAAGCATGAACGGTGATATGATAGAAACTTCCATACATTGCGTACTCTGTACCTAGGGCGTAACCAAACACAATCAGACCCACTTGTGATACAGTGTGATAAGCTAGTATTAATTTAATGTCTTTTTGGCTTAAAGCAAAAACAAATCCTATAACTGCTGTTAAAAAACCAGTCAGTTCAAAAAACAATTGTAAGTTTATTGCAGGACTAAACAGCGTCATAAACATCAAAAACAAGTAAACTCCACATTTAATGTATATCCCCGATAATAATGCGGATACTGTCGGTGGTGCTGATGGTGTTCCATGCGCTTTTGGCAACCAACTAAATAATGGCATGATTGCTGATTTTAATCCTACTCCAGTGATAATGAAGGCAAATGGTAACCTTAAATTTAAGTCACTATTAACTACTATTAACTCACGTAACAAGGTAATATTGAGTGTTCCAAATATTTTATACAGGTAACCAATCCCTACTGAGAAAAAGCTCATTCCTACAATGTTGATTAATAAATAAAGCATTCCATCATAAATTGAACGGCTATCTTTTTTAAACATGATTAAGATACTAACAATGATTGTTGAAACTTCAATTAACACAAACAAGGTAAAAATATCATTGGCCATAAAAATACCAGAGATGATTCCTTCTAATATCAAAATTAAGAACAAAAATAGCTTGTTAGAGTAACTTTTCTTAAAATCATAAATAAGGAGTACTGTAAACAATAAAACTGTTAAAATAACAAATTTAGAGTTAATACCATCAACAATAAATTCAACTCCTATATTGCTTGTGTGTCCACCTACGACATAAGTGATGATCTCATCATTTCTAACTTGATCAAACAAAAAGATAACTAATACTATTTGAAGACATTGAATAAGATAGTAACTGATTTTCGCTAGCTTTTCGTTAAATAAGTACGACAAGGTACCACCAAGAATAGGAAGTAACACAAGATATAGGGCAATCATAGTTCATCCCTCATTTTCATCACAACTTTACTCCAGTTAGTTGTTCCGTATTTATGGTACAAGTTGATAAACATCGTTAAGGTAACAGCAGTTACACTAATCCCGATAACAATGACTGTAATCATTAATGCTTGAGGAAGTGGATTGGCAGCCACACTAACGTCAGTTGCATTAATAGGTGAAGTTGTTTCAGTAGTAAAATCAATCGACATAAAAAACAACACAATTGCAGCTTGCATGATATTAAGTGAGATAATTGATTTCATAATGTTTTTTCTAGCGACAAGACCATATACACCGATAAAAAAGATGATTAATGCTGTTACTTCTATATAGTTCATTTATCTCACATCCTCATATATAACAAATCTAAAAAAGATAACCAATGTCGCAAGACATACTTTAAATCCAATTAATATATTTAATACGACAATGACATACTTCCTAAAATCAACAGGAACCAAATCTAAACTATTTATCATGATTAAAGCAGTAAATAACACAAGTAAGAAGTATAGGACTTTCTCCATGTAATTAATCTTCTTTAAGTTAAGTGAGGTTTTCCCATCGGCAATGTACTTAATAATGTAACTACTCGCTAACACTACACCACCTTGAAAGCCACCACCAGGACCCTGATGCCCATAGATAACTAAATAGAATCCAAAAATGATGATAACAGGATACAATAGTTTTAATGTTTCACTGACAAGTTCTCTACTCGTTCGTCTCATCTTTATCACCCTCAAATCTCGAAAAGTATATAATTCCAATCACACTCGCCAATAACAACAAGGCTTCAAATAATGTATCAAAAACACGGTAGTACAAATAAATCCCCGTTACCGGATTACTGATTTGCAGGTAACTCTCGCTTAACATAAAATATGATAAATCTCGCTTTACATCAGCCAGATCAGGTAAGTTATAAATAACCAAGAAGATTAGAGCAAGAACATATAATAAGGCGACTTTTTTTCTCATTAAATTTCCTCCATCTCATCTTGATCAATATAGGAGATTCCAGCATGATAATCACCTTGTTTATTAAAGTAATCATACATTAAATCAAAGTGATAATTTGATTTATAACCATGAAAGTCAATTGCATTATTGTCACAAATCATAATAGAGTCAAACTTATATTTTTCTATCAATCTCTCAAGTGGTTCGTTAGTCACAATATAATGCACTTCAAGATTTATGGTCTTAACAAACTTTATGACATGTCGTTTAATCTTAAACTTCCATGCTTCACTTGTTTGATCATCTACTAAAACATAAACAGTAAAGATGCGATACTTTCTTAACGCAACCAAAAACAAGATCGTTGATAATGAACAACCAATAACCGCTTCTGCAATCGCAACATCTGGTGCATGTAACATAAAATAAGCGATCGAACATAACACTGAAAAAGCACTCAAAAGCACAATCGCTCTCATAATGCTATCAGATTGAATTGCTAAAAATGCAAAGATAATCATCAATACAAGTACAAAATACAACATTATCTTCTACCTCCATAGTTATTGATTACAATATTAATGAGTACTGGACTTAATATTAAGTTCAACACTAAAATCAGTAATAGCTTAAAGTTCGTTAACGCCATTGGGTTAACAAGAACAAGGCCTAAAATGATTAAAATTAAGGCTGTCGAATCAGTTAGTGATGAGATTAAGACACGTTTAGAAAAGTCTTTATGTTTTTCAAGACCAATGATTGTTAACAAAATAAATACCAAACCAATTATTATGAGGGCATGTCCAATATACTCCATATTAGGCACCTTCCCTTCTACTAATGTATCTAACAATAAAGACAATACTAATAAATCCCAGTAATGAGTAAACGAGAACAACATCTAGTAAATACATCAAACCACTACTGATGCTAAATACAACTATAAAGATGATAATTAAAGTTGAGAACAAGTTCAAAAACAACACGCGATCAAAAGCTGATTTTGATGAATACAAACGATACAACAACGCACAGGCGAAGGCGAGCAAAATTCCTAAGTAGATATTAAACATTACTTTTCCTCCAATCGTTCTTCCATACTTTTGATATCTGAAAAAATATCCTGATCTTGATTCATTTTTGTTAAGTAGTAAACTCCAAATCTACGATTTTCTTTTGAAACGGTCATTGTTCCAGGTGTTAAGGTAATTGTATTAGCAATGATATTTTGATTAACCATCGATTTAGTAGAAACATCTATTTTTTTATATCTCACTTTTGTTTTGTTAAAGATAATTAGCTTCACAACATCAAAACTCGATTTAAAAATTAAGTATAGTGCGTAAAAAGGAAACATAACAAGTCTAAAGATGTTATAGTCTGACTCCTTTTTTTCCTCAACAAAGAAACGGTCAATAAGGTAAATTGTAGTAGCCGATACAATCAAACCAACAATCAAGCTAAATAGTTCAAAACTTGCTGTTAAGATCAACCATATAACAAAGTAAATAAGTAATCTGATTAGTTTTTTCATCTCATCCCCTCTTTCATTCGTCTTACAAATAGTTTATCACATCAAAAAACGATTATAAAAGGTAAACTGCATTCTCATCCAATATAAAAGAAACACAAAGATAGCCTTTGTGTTCTCATGATTATTTTGTTAATGAAATGTTTTCAAGGTCAAATACTCTAATGGCATCGATAGGTGTTTTCTCTTTGGCCATCTTACAATAATTATTCAATACTGCTTTATCTTTTGCCCCATGATGAAGGGCGACTGGTCCTTTGATACAACCTCCTTCACAGGCCATTAACTCAACAAAAGTATTCTTAAGCTTGTTTGCCTTGATTAGTTTAAGGATCTTATCAACTTCCTTGATTCCGTTACATTGAATAACATCATACTCGACTTGTTGACCTAGTTGACCTATATACCAATCAATCGCTTTTGAAACACCCCCACTTGAAGCAAATTGTCTTGCAATCATCGAGGCATTGTTAAGCGGTGCTTCTTCAACGGTCGCTAAGTTTATATCAAGCCCTGAAAGCATTGCAAGAACTTCTTCAAATGTTAAAACATAGTCTAACTCTTGTTTGGCCTCTTCTTTTTTAGCAATACATGGACCAATAAAGACTGTGATCGCCTTTTTTTCAATTGATTTAACTAATCTGGCTGTTGCAATCATCGGTGAAACAGTGTGAGAAATATGACTGCTCAACTGTGAATATTTATCGTTAACATAGGCAACTGCTGCAGGACAACAAGAACTAGTTAACACTCCGTTGTTAATCTTTTCTGTTATTCCTTCAACAAACTCTTTGGCTTCAGTCTCAACAATCATATCAGCACCAAGTGCTACTTCAATGACATCTTTAAAGCCTAGTTCTTTTAAAGCACCACTAACTCTATTAATGTCTTTTAATGCAAATTGGGCAGCAATTGAAGGCGCAATTAAAGCATACACTGGCTGCATACTCTTTAACGCTGTAATAACGTTAACAAGTTGCGAGTTTTCTTGAATGGCACCAAAGGGACAATAATAGATACAAGCTCCACATTGAATGCATTTGTCTTGTTCAATCACAGCTTTTTTATTGTCATCTACTGTGATAGCATTAACAGGACAAACTTTGACACATGGTCTTCTTACATCACTGATGGCCTCATACGGACAGCTTTGGTGACATCGACCACATTCGATACACTTATCATCATCTATAACAGCTTTCCCTTTGATGATATTGATTGCATCAACAGGACAACTCGTAATACATTTATGAGCGATACATCCTCTACATGAACTATTAACAACATATCTGTTTTCTCTACATTTATCACACGCTGCTTCTATGACGTTAACTTGAAAAGGGCCTTGACCAACAGCGAGTTTAACCCGTTCATTCGTGATTACTTTTTCTTTATGAACACAACATCTAAATCTCGCATTCGGACCATGATTTATTTCATCAGCAATCGATAAAGCATGATCAGATAGCGTCTTTTCATACGCATACTTAGCAACTTTTGTCAGGACTTCATTTTTAACCTTTTGAACTTGATTTTCATACGTTTGCATAATCCACCTCTGAAATGAACTGAATGTTCACCTTTTTACCAAAGTGCTCCAATTCTTCTTTTAAGTTATTTACTATATTAATCTTCATACTCAACTCTTTTGGAAAAGATGGCGTTTGATGAGCCTTGTTGATTGATTTACCAAACCAGATGTTTAAACTAGTTGCCTCAAACATAATCAGGTTAAAGAGTTTCGTTGCACCATCTAACTTTGAGCAATCAATACTATTTGGATTATCACGATACAGTTGAAGCATCTTTACTACTCGGTTCATCGTAATTACACCCTCAGTAACAATATCAATATCAACCATTTTTGCAGTTGGTGGGATTTCAGCATCCATATAAGTTAGATCAGTTTCCAAATCGTGATCTGTTACACGCGATACGATTTGAGCCGCTGTACCTCCACAAACAACTTTCTTTCCTTCAAAGTCCATAAACATCTTAACAAAGGGTTCATCAAGGCGCTTATTGACTGGGGTTCCGGTAAACAAGTTAGTATTAACTTCTTCACGTAACTTGATTGCCACAACCGTTGTATCATCACCTGGTTCACCATCATATAACCGGTTACAGACGTTTAGTAGTTTTTGTGACAACTTTAAGGCATGACTAGTAGTATCCATCTTGACATACTCGCCAACATTGCTCCATTGCCATCCATAGTTTAGGGTTTTTCCAACCCCTGCGTGCATAACACCATCACTACATAAGTATAAAATGTCATTTAGTTGCAATTGGATTTTGCTAGTTGATACCTTTTTACCACAAATTTCTTTTACTTCTTTTTCAGGACTAATGATTTCTTCATCTCTTAAAAAGAAGAAAGGTGGATTTTCTGATTCAAAAATTGTACAGCTTAAATCATTATGAATTTCTAAAATGCTGAATGTTGAGTAAGCAATCTTCCTTACTTTACAAACCGGTAACGTATCAATGATTGTCTCAATCACTTCATAAAGTTCTGCACCTTTTTTTAGCATAGTAATGGCTATCTTAGAAGTGATTGTTGCTAAGATATTAGCCTTCACACTACTTCCAAGCCCGTCTGCTAACACAACAATTGTTCTATCATCAGACTTAAATACTTCTACTTTGTCTCCACATAACTCTTCACCTTTTTTATTCAGGCTGTTATGTGAGATATCGATAAATAACGAGTCTTTTTCCATCATAATCCCCACTACTCTAGCATGACTAGTTCCTTTAAGCTCTTTAAGCTCATTTTTGTTTCTGCGGTTGTTTCACCAAGCAATCCGGCGATTTCTTGGGCAACACGCATTTGATTATCAATCACTTCTTGTGTTTTGATGATTGTCTCAGCTTTTACACGTTCTAATTCTTCTTTTTTCTTTTCATTTGATGTGATATCAGAAAAGAAACAAATCGCTAGATTATGATCACTATTAAAGAAGATATTTATGTATAAGTACTTTTCAATGTTGTGGTCATAAACTTTTAAGTTTTTGATTTCTTGTCTTTGAACTAAGACCTTATCAAAGAGTGATTTATCAAAGAAGTAATCTATTGGTAAATCCTTCATACTAATATCGTCACGGTTAAACATCTCATAAAACTTTGGATTATGAGTTTTGATTAGATAGTCTTGCCCAACTGTACAAATCCCATTTGGACTATTATCAATCAACGATTCCTTGATGCTTTCTGCTTTATTTCTTAAGTAAATCATACAATCGTCACTGTGAGCATGGTTGTTATGAATGGCAATTGCCTTTTCCCGACAACTTTCATAACCACATGCACCACAGTTTATTTCATCATCAAGACAATACTTCCCCATGTTCATCATAATTAAACTGAGTTGTCTTTGAGAAGGTACAAGATCTTCAGTTCGTTTGTCACTGAAGGATCTTGAGACATCAATTTTATGAGCTTGATCATCATATTGACAACAACTCTTTTTATTATGCTCAAAGCTCTCTCTCAGCTTGATTTCTCTTTCAAATGCACCACAGCTCTCTAATGGCATCTCAGGACCATTAATACAACTACCATCACAAATATCAATTTCGATACAGCAATTCTTCATTTTATCGTTGGCGATTTCATCTAAAACACTCTTACATCTATTAATACCATCTACTTTTATATAACGGTACTTAGAATCAATTGTGCTTTCATCTAGGTTTAGAGTAACAGGGAACGCCTTACCTCTCTTAGAACCATATAAATCGAATGGTTGTGGATCTAGTTCAGACAACTTAATCCCTTCTTGTTTAAACCATTGTGACAACTCTTTAAACGTAATGACTGAATCAATCGCTCCTTCCACCTCACAGGCCTCTGCAATCTTTGCAAGGCATGGCCCAATAAACACAACATAGGGATTATCATATCTTTCTTTGATAAACATTCCATGTGCAATCATCGGCGACACAACAGGAACCATATACTGAATTAAGTCTGGATAGTGACTTTCTATTAACAAACTCGCTGATGGACAACATGAGGTTATCATCACTTCTTGAGAGCTTTCTTTAACAAACTTCTCATACTCTAATGAGATGATTTCAGCTCCAACAGCAGTTTCTTCAACATACTTAAATCCTAACCTCTTTAATGCCGTAACCATTTGATCAGTGTCATTCATGTTAAAGGCACTAATAAATGACGGTGCAATAGATACAACAACAGGTCGCTCTTTTTGTAACTGTCTTTTTATCTCATCTAATTCACTAATGATTGAGATAACTTCTTTACCACATACTGCCTGGCAACGACCACACTTGATACATTTATTATCAACGATGTCGATTCCTTTTGTTGTAAACGAAATCGCTTTTGTTGGACAAACACGTAAACATTTATAACAATTGTCACAGTTGTCTTTATCTAATTTAATAAATTTCATTATAACTTCTCCAACACTTGCTCACTAAAGAATTTTTGAAGTTCATCAGGTAAGACTGATGTGTGAACATCATCAATTTTAATACTGACACCATGACTACACTTCCCCATACAAAACGATGCTTTTAAATCAACTTGATCTTCTAAATTGTTTTCCTTGATTTCTTTTTTTAATTGCTCAATCACATCATAAGACCCCTTAATATGACAAGCACTTCCGATACAAACTTGAATAACCATACTCCACCTCTACATCAAAACGATGATTTTTTCTTTCTATCGATATTTTTTTATCTATTTAGATTTTAGTCCCATTTTCTGATGTTGTCAATCCTTTTTAGTGATATATCGATAATTTTTTATCTATTATTGTCAAGCTTTCAAATTGTTATTCATTTAGTTAATAAACAAAAGCGTAATCATATAAAATGACTACACTTTTTAGTGAATAACCAACTATGAAATTAGTTTAAATCTCCTTCATAAGCTGCAATGTACATGTCTTTAATTTCACTTATTAGAGGATAACGTGGGTTCGCACCTGTACACTGATCATCAAAGGCCATTTCTGACATTTCATCTAAAGTAGCATAAAATCTAGACTCTTTAATTCCATAATCTTTGATTGTTGGTTTGATTCCAATTGTGAACTTCAAATCTTGTATTGCTAAAACTAAACGTTCTACTTTTTCTTCTTCAGTTTTCCCACCTAGTTTTAAATGATCTGCTATTTGCGCGTATTTAAAACCAGCATTAGGATACTTGTATTGTGGGAAGGCTGCTTGTTTACGCGGATCATTCACTGCATTAAACTTAATCACTTCATTTAGCATTAAAGCATTTGCGATTCCATGTGGTAGATGATGCTCTGCTCCTAATTTATGGGCCATCGAGTGACATACTCCTAAGAAGGCATTAGCAAAGGCAATCCCTGCCATCGTTGAAGCATGGGCCATTTTTTCGCGAACTTTAATACTTTTTGATCCTTCCCCTGCCGCTTGAGGTAAGTACTTAAAGACCATTCTAATCGCTTCTAGTGCCATCCCATTTGTAAAGTCTGAAGCAAGAACCGACACGTAAGCTTCGATGGCATGCGTTAAGACATCAATACCAGATGCAACTGTGACAGACTTTGGCATATTCATCATTAAATTAGCATCAATCAACGCCATATTAGGCATTAACTCATAATCTGCCAATGGGTATTTTTGTCCTGTTTTTTCATCAGTAATAACGGCAAATGGTGTTACTTCTGAACCAGTTCCAGCTGTTGTTGGCACAGCGACAAAGTATGCTTTTTCACCCATAGCCGGGAACTTGTAAACACGTTTGCGAATATCCATAAAGCGCATTGCAAGATCATCAAAGTGCACTTCTGGGTGTTCATATAAAACCCACATAATTTTAGCAGCATCCATTGGTGAACCTCCACCAAAGGCAATGATAGTGTCTGGTTTAAAATCAGCCATCTCACTCGCCCCTTTATAAGCTGTTGCTAGGGTTGGATCTGGTTCAACATCACTAAAGATACGATACTCAATATCCATTTCCTCTAAAATTTTACACATTTCATCTAAAAGACCTAGTTCATGTAACACTCTATCGGTTACAATAAAGGCTTTTTTCTTGTTCATTTCTTTTAAATCTTTTATTCCTACTCCTAAGCTACCATATTTAAAGTAAAGTTTATCTGGCGTACGATACCAAAGCATATTTTCTCTCCTTTTGGCAACTGTTTTAATATTTAGAAGGTGTTTAACACCTACATTTTCTGAAACACTATTTCCTCCCCAAGACCCACATCCAAGCGTTAATGATGGTGCAAGTTTAAAGTTATAGATATCTCCAATTGCTCCTTGTGACGCCGGCATGTTAATCATAGTTCGACCTGTCTTCATTGCCGCAACAAATGTCTCTAGTTTTTCTTTTTCATTTAAATCATCAATATATAACACTGAAGTATGTCCAATACCACCGTGTTCAACTAACTGGACTGCCTTATCAACTGCTTCATCAAAAGTTTTGGCTTTATACATTGCAAGTACAGGTGATAGTTTTTCATGAGCAAAAGCTTCGTTAACAGAAACATCTTCCACTTCACCTACAAGTACTTTTGTATCTTCAGATACTTTAACACTTGCTAGTTCTGCAATTTTAAAAGCCGACTGTCCAACAATGGCAGGATTAAGTTTACCGTTGACTATAATCACTTGGCGCACTTTATCTACTTCTGCTCTTGAAAGTAAATGAGCACCACGTCCAATTAATTCTTTTCTTACTTCTTTATATACATCCTCTAAAACAATGATTGATTGCTCTGAGGCACAGATCACCCCATTATCAAAACTCTTTGATAACAAGATTGAGTTAACTGCCATCTTAATGTGGGCACTACTGTCAATGATTGCAGGTGTGTTCCCTGCTCCTACTCCAATTGCAGGCTTACCACTTGAGTAAGCAGCCTTAACCATTCCTGGTCCACCAGTTGCAAGAATTAAATCTGACTCTTTCATTACTTCTGCACTTAACTCGACACTTGGTTTGTCAATCCAACCAATGATGTTATCTGGTGCCCCCGCCTTTATAGCAGCGTCCAAAATGATTTTACATGCTGCAATTGTTGCTTGTTTTGCACGAGGGTGTGGTGACATAATGATTCCATTTCTTGTCTTTAATGCTAATAAAGCTTTAAAGATTGCTGTTGATGTTGGATTCGTTGTTGGTACAACAGCCGAAATCACTCCGATAGGTTCAGCGATTTTATCGATACCAAACTGATGATCAGATTCAATTACACCACAAGTTTGAGCATCTTTATACTGATTATAGATATACTCTGATGCAAAATGGTTTTTAATCACTTTGTCTTCAACAATCCCCATCCCTGTTTCTTCTACAGCTAATTTAGCAAGTTTAATACGAGCATTTGTCGCTGCCGTTGCAGCAGCAAAGAAAATCTTATCTACTTGTTCTTGAGTAAACGTTGAATACACTTTTTGTGCCTCTCTAATCTTAGAAATCTCTAATTGTAACTCTTCTAAATTTGAAACCATAAGTCGTTCTCCTTTTCCAAAACACAACCGTTATTTTATTCGGTATTTATTTATCGATAATAAATTATCTAATTGCATTCTAGTATCATTTAATCAAAAAGTCAACAGCAATTAGTAATTAATGGATATTTTTTTATCTATTGACATCTAGACCCTTTTTGACTAGTATTAAAGTATAAGTTTTTTATATCTATGAAAGAGTGATTATATTGCCAGTAAATAAAAAAAGACACAATGAACCAATTCCAGAGCCAACGTTAAGAAGAATACCAAAGTACTACCGTTTTCTTCTGTCAGAGCAAAACAAAGACACCGAATATATTTCAGCGACGACAATAGCTGAGTTTACAAAGTTTAAACCAATCCAAGTAAGAAAAGACTTACAAATTGCAGGAGCTGTAGGGCGTCCAAAGATTGGTTATGAAATGAAATCAATCATCAAAACCTTAGAATCATTTTTAGGGTATGACAACATCACTGAATCCTTTTTAGTCGGTGTTGGTCATCTTGGAACCGCCTTACTAAATCATGGACAATTTGATGAACATGGTGTTTCAATCGTAGTTGCCTTTGATAATAATCCTACTTTGATTGATACAACAATTAATGGGATTCACATTAAAGACGTTAAAAAGTTTAAAAATTTAGCAGAGAGAATGAACATCAAGGTTGGTATTATCTCAGTACCAGAAGAACAAGTACAGGCAACCTGTGATATGATGGTCGATGCGGGAATGAAAGCGATTCTTAACTTGTCCTCTACTCCATTAGTTGTTCCTGATGATGTTGTCGTTCAGAGTCTAAATATTGGTGTTGCATTAGCATTACTAATAAAGAAACTACAATAAACTAAAAATGATTCCCGAAGGAATCATTTTTTTGTTGAAACAATCGTTGTAATAGGACAAACTGCACACCAAGACCTTGGCTTAAACATGATTGAATACCCCACTCCAACAATAAATGTCGTGAGTATCATTGAAAGTAATCTGTATGATAAATGAAGAACTGCAGGATTTGTTGTAAAATGAAACATTGGATTTACTTCAAACAACTTAAAGACAATCAAAAACCTTGTTGTTAACATTGGCAACATTTTACCATTTGCTACCATAAACGTCGACATCAACACAATGAATAAGTTAATCAAAAAGTAATTAAATACCACTTTTCTTGCTTTTAATCCAACAAGACTTCTTGGTGCTTTTAAGCCAATATTAAGCTTTGATATTACATTAACAAATATACTTCTTCTAGGGCAGTAGGTTTTACACCACTTTTTACTTCCTTTTAAGTAGAAAGTTAGAACAGGATATAAGAGGCAAACAAATCCTAAAATGGCAAACTCCAAAGCAATGAAACTTAAGAGAAAGTATAGTATAACCAGTATAAAATGGTAATCTTTCTTTAACATAAAAAACTCCTTTAGTGAACCTAACATAAGATTACACGATAAGGAGTTAAATTTAAGTAACTAAGTTACACTAGATATACTTAATCAATCAAGATTGCACGATCACAGATGACTTCAACATCTTCTTTGTCATGTGTGACAACAATCGTTGTTATATTTAGTTCTTTTAAAACTTTTCTTAAAAACAATCTTAAGACATCTTTTAAATCTGTATCAAGTGCAGACATTGGTTCATCAAGAAGCAAGATTTTAGGTTTTGTTACCAAAGTTCTAGCTAAGGCAACACGTTGCTTTTGTCCTCCACTAATTTCATGAGGATATCGACTTAATAAATTCTCAATCTCAAGTAATTTTGAATACTCTTTAATCAATGCTTTTTGATCACCTTTAGATAGATGACTAATACCGAACTCAATATTCTTTTGAACAGTCATATGAGGAAATAAGGCATAGTCTTGGAACAAGTAGCCAATCATTCGATCTTTATAATTGATATTCACATGTTTCGATCCATCAATCAATATTTCACCAGTCTTAGCTTTCTCAAGATTGGCAATCAACCTTAAAATAGTACTTTTACCTGAGCCTGATTTTCCTTTTAAGGCAACAATTTCACCCTCTAAAACCTCTAGATTAAAGCCCTCAATAATTAAGTCTTTATCATAGGCAAAACTCAAATTATTTATTCTTAGCATTTTTCATCCCTACTTCCATATAAAGAATTAGTAGTACTGAGCAAATCACAATCAACAATGATGGGACTGATGCTACCTCAATCATTTCATTACCAGCATAGCGATAAACTTCAGTTGAAAGTGTCTTAAAATTAAATGGTCTAAGGCTATAAGTAAGTGTTAATTCTTTGATCAAATCAATTACCACAATGATGATAATAAAAGGTGTTGTCCCCCTCATCAGTGGCACATTGATCTTAAAGAATCGTTTGACACTACCACTCCCAAGTACTTTAGCTGCTTCAAACACATTGTACCTTGTTTTACCTAAAGTGCTTAAATAGTTGCTATATGAAATACTTAAAAACTTAATTGATAATGCCATTACTAAGGCAATTCTTGTTCCTGTCATTAGTCTAAAATCTAATCCTAACCCAATCAAGAACTTATCAATCGAGATAGCAGCCATATAAACACCAACTGCTAGAATAAGTGACGGGATTGAATAACCAATCACTCCAAATGTTGAGAAAAAACTTTTTGATTTCTTCAAAGAGTTTATAATACTTGCATAAATCATACCAATTGCTAAGATGATTCCTAATGTTAAGGCAGTAGTTAAGAAGGTATTAAATACTACAACAACTAATTCTAAATCAAAATACTCAATCTTCCTAACGGCATTAACTACCATTTCTCTAATTGGCAACATAACACCAAGTCCTATTATGACAAATAAGTATGGGTAAACTATGACGCTTTGTTTAGCAGTTAACTGCTCAGGCTTTATGATCTTATTTGAAACACCATCATAACGTTTTCTTCTTCTAAAGAAACGCTCTAAGAAGACAATGATAAACAATGTAAACAGTAAAATAATTGATGCTTTTGCAGCTGTTTCATTTTGACCAATCTTCCATGAATCACGGATTATTTTGCTTACTGTTTCAACCCCGTAGTAGTCAACTACAGCAAAATCTGATAAAGTCTCAAAGATAACAAATAATCCTGAACCAAGAACTGCAGGCCAACATAATGGAAAGATTACTTTAAAGAATGTTTTCACTCTAGAAACCCCTAGTAGTTTTGACGCTTCAAGATAATCAACAAGGTTTCTTTTTAGATAAGACCTTGCCGCAAGGTAAACATAGGGGTATAAAAAGATAGTATAAATAAAGACACTTCCATTTAACGTAAAATCATTTTTAAGAAAAACTTCTAAGAACTCAAACTCATAATAGATTAACTCATAAGTATAAGCTCCAACATAAACAGGAACAGCAAGAGGCAAGATTAATAATACATTTAGCACATTCTTAAGTTTAAAATCGTATAACGTATAAATATATGCTGCACTAAAACCAATTGCAATTGAGAAAAACAAAACCTTGAACACTAACTCTAGTGTCGTAAACAAGTAGTCAAACAGGATTTTGTTTTCGATCAATTTGACTAAGTAATCACTATTTGGTGTAAACAACTCACCAAATACCATCGCCATTGGTAAGATAATTAAAGCAAGAATAATAGTCATTACAATATATTTAAGTTGTAGCTTCATCATCTCACCTCTTCTCTCTTCTAGTCTACTATATTACTCTGGTTGGTCCCACTTAGATTCAATCATAATATTTAATGCTTCTTGGTTATTATCACCTAAGTTACTTAAATCAATACCTTGTTCTTTTAACACAGTAATATTTTGAGCATCTAACCATGACTGTAGTAAATCACTTACTTGAGCTTTTGGGTTCACAGGGAACTCGTAATTTGTTGCAGAGAATGCTTCTTGTTGACTCTTCTCACTTAAGAACTCAATCAACTTAATGGCATTGTCTTTGTTCTTAGCATGTTTGATTACTCCAGCACCACTAATGTTAACGTGAACACCACTTTCGTTTGCACCTTGATTAGGGAAGTAAATTCCTACAACATCACTAACACCATAGTATTTTGATTCTGTATCTGTTTCATTTACTAACTTTCCGTAGTAATAAGAGTTTGCAATCGCAATATCACCTTCACCATCTTTAACAGCAACAGCTTGAACACGGTCATTACCTTCAGGTTCTCTAGCCATAACTTCAACTAGTTGTTCAACCCACATTTTTGCTTGCTCTTTACCCATTACTTCAATAAATGAGGCAATTAATGATTGATTGTAAATATTTGATGATGATCTTACCAATACTTGATCATTCCATCTTTCATTCGTTACAAGATTTTCATACGTTAGTCCCTCTAACTCATCCATTGTTACTCGTTCTGTAGAGTAAAGCAATACTCTTGCACGCTTTGTTAAACCAAACCAATAGTTATCAACATCACGGTAAATACTTGGGATGTTTTGATTTAATGTTTGACTTTCAATACTTTGAAAAATTCCTTCACTCTTAGCGAAGGCTAAGTTTCCAGCATCACTTGTAATAAATACATCAGCGTCAGTTGTTTCACCTTGTTCCTTAATTTTTGAAACACTAACATATCCTTCGTCAGTAATTACATTTACTCTTATTCCAGTTTCTTTTGTAAATTGTTCATATAATGCATCATCAGCATCATAATGACGTGTTGTATATACATTAACTACTTCCTCGCTTGAATTACATGCAGCAAGACCTGCAACAGAAAGCACTAAGCTTAATAATACTAATAATTTTTTCATTTCATTTCCTCCAATTGTTAACGGCGACTAACTTTTTGTTGTCGGAGTTAGTCTACGATAACTTTGCTCTCAAGTCAAGCATTATAATCAAAAAAAGCAACATTTGTGAAAGTTTGTATAAATACTGTGTCTTTGTATTCAATGTGATTTTACAACCTTGAATTGCGCACAATAAACTTCTATCAAAATATAGTGTCAACAGACTTTATACGAAAAATATATGAGAATAAAAAAAAGTTTGGATAGTCCAAACTCCTTAAAATGAGTTCACTTTAGATAGGATATCTAAAATGAATTCCGTCTTTTCTTCTGTATATTTAACTCGATCATCTTGATACTGTTCATAAAGTTTCTTTTTAAGCTCACCATACTCATCTCTTGCTTTAGGATGCTTACGTAAGTAAACTCTAAAGGCTATTTGTTTTTGGTAGTTTATTGAATCCTGAAGGTAGATATGTAAATGGTAATATGAAATGCCTTTCTTTCTCTTGGAGAAATAGATACGATCACTAATCCCTGCATCTTTAACATACTCATAGCCAAGTGATTCTATCTTTTGTATCAAATCTTCAATTTTTCCCTCGTCTTTGTAAGTCGCTGCGATATCAATGATTGGTTTGGCAATTAATCCCTCGACTGAGGTACTACCAACATGTTCTATCTCAATTAAGATATCATCACTCACAGCTGATATTCTCTTTCTCTCATCTTGAAAGAGTGTGACCCATTGTGGATTATAGGGGCTTAACACGACCTTCTTTCTAGGTACTCCAAACATTCTTACACACCCTTTTCTAAAAAACCAGCAATAGCTGATTTAGTTTAATTGACTTAGTTCTAATGCAACTTGTGTTGCAACACGTGCATTGTTATAAACTAACTCGATATTAGAGGCAAGACTATCTCCACCTGTAATATCTTTGATTTTTCCTAATAAGAATGGTGTTGACTCTTTTCCAAAAATTCCTAACTCACTCATCTCTTGTAAAGCATCTTCAATCGCTTTATTGATGACATCATAATCCATTTCAAACTTTGTTGGAATTGGGTTTGCAAGTACTACTCCACCTTCTAAACCAAGTTCCCATTTTGCATTTAAGATTGCCGCAATCTCTTTTGGATCACTTGATACATTTGGTGAAGCAAACCCACTTTTTCTTGTATAGAAAGCTGGGAACTCTTCACTATCAAAAGTAATCACAGGTACCCCTTCAGTTTCAAGGTATTCAAGTGTTAGACCAATATCAAGAATAGATTTCACTCCGGCACAAACAACACATACACTTGTTTTTGAAAGTTCTGTTAAGTCTGCTGAAATGTCCATCGTTGTTTCTGCTTCACGGTGAACACCACCAATACCACCTGTTGCAAAAACTTTGATTCCTGCAAGACTAGCTGCATACATTGTTGCACTTACTGTTGTTGCCCCAATCATTTTTTTAGCAACTGCAATTGGTAAGTCACGACGAGATGTTTTTAATACATCGCTTGCTTTTCCTAACGTTTCAAGTTCATCATCACTGATTCCAACTTTAATCTTTCCATCCATAATACAAATAGTGGCTGGAACAGCCCCCAAATCTCGAATGATTTTTTCAACATTTCTTGCAGTTTCTACATTCTGTGGATATGGCATTCCGTGTGAAATGATTGTTGATTCAAGAGCTACAACTGCTTGACCTTTATCTAAGGCTACTTTGACCTCTTCATTAATATCTAAATATTTTTCCATTGTAAAATCTCCTATCTATTTATTGATCTGTTTTAGTATCTCTAATACATTTAATTCTTCTGAAATTGTTTTTGCTGATTGCAAGGTATATTTTGCTGCCATCGAAGAGAATTTTAAAGTCTCTTCATTGCTAAAGTTTTGACTCAATCCATAAACAACACCGGCAGTAAAAGTGTCTCCTGCTCCTGTTACATTAACGATACCATCTACTTTAATACCAAATTTATAATGTGATGATTGATCAAAAACATATGACCCATTCGCACCGTCAGTGATAAAGACATTTTTAACACCCTTTTTAACCAATGCCTGTCCTGCTCTAAGCAATGAGCCTTCATCAGTAATTGATACTTGTGTTAAAGCTTGAGCTTCTAAGGTGTTAATCTTCAGGGTATCAATAAATCCTAATACCTCTTTGAATTTAACCACTTTAATCGATGACACACCATCAACAACGATTTTTGCATCTATGTGATGTACTAAGTATTTAATGGCCTCTTCTGATAAGTTCCCATCAATCAAGACAAAATCATGTTCATTAATATAAGGTAACTTAGACTCTAAAAACTCTTGATTATCAATTTCATTAATAACTTCCATCGAGTTTATCGCTAGATCTAACTCCTTATCATCATCAAGCACACATAAGTAAACACTTGATGGGTACTTGTCACTAAACACTGAATGACTAACTTCTATATCATATGATTTAAAATCATTAACTAACAAGTCTTTAAATGAGTCATTACCAAAAGCGGTGATCATCCTAACATCAAGACCCATTTGTTTCATATTAACTGCAATGTTTCTTCCAACACCACCGTAAGAAAAACCAACACTTCCTGGGTTTGAATCATTCTTTACAATTGGATTATACGAATATCCCATGATATCAATATTCGTTCCTCCTAAAACTAAACATTTCTTCATAAGCTTCTCCTATCTAAAAAGATAAACTGAAAATTTCGGCTTAGTTCTAATTATAGTTAAAACTTTATTGAGTTTCAATAAAAAAGACGTGATTTTCACACGCCTTAAATAATCGTTAGATAAAGATTCCAAGTCCGATTGTAATAATATAAACTATACCATACAAAATAAAGTTTTTAACTGACAGCACAAAGGTTGACGCCTTATCTTGTTTATCAATAAAAGTTCTTGAGTTCTTATAGATAGGAATAATTGTTATTAGTGATAGCAATGTGATTAGAGGTAATACCCCAACCAAAACATTAAAGATTAAGATCAAAAACGTCGATAGATTTAATAAAGCAAACAAGTAACTAGCGCGTTTTTTACCAATAAAGAATGGTAAGGTAAAGCGTTGATTGACAACATCATCTTCAACGTCACAGGTGTTATTTGCTAACATGATGTTAGAAATATAAATGATCATTGGTAATGAAGTTAAAATGATAGCGATTAAATCAATAATCTTAAGATCAATAGCTAGAACACTGTTTTCAAGCCCAATTTTAATCAGTTCTAAATCATAGACTTGAATGTAAATAGCTACAAAGTAAATGATTCCACCCATTGTTAAACCTGATACCACTTCTCCAAGTGGTGTTCGCGATATTGGTAATGGTCCAAATGAATAAGTAACACCAATTGCCCCTGCAAACAAACCAAGTAATAACACCCAGATATCTGTCAAAACATACAACCACAGTCCAAATGCAGCGGATGTAAGTAACAGTAACAAAATAACAGTAATAACTGCCTTTTCATTCAGTTTGTCTCTTACAACGGCATTATGATACTCAAAATTAAACCCTTCTTTTAGAACAGCTCGCTTATAATCCATCAGGTTGTTGATTGCAGTAGTTGCCATATCAAGTGATAACAAGCAGATAAAAAATAACAAAAGTACTAATGGATTAAATGTATCAAAACGATACTTAGCAAAGGCAACTCCAGCAAAGAATGGAATAACACTTGCAACTTTGGTTTGAATTTCTACTAACTTGATAAATGATGATAATTTCATTTACTTCCCTCCATGTGTTCAAATATACAGAAATAAGGTTAAGGACATCCTTAACCTTTTACATCACTCTGTTAACTAACTTTGGTATCAACTCATTTAAATAATCTTTTCCTTTACCATTTGGTAACTTCAAGATTAAATCCCTAGCTCTTGTGTGATACCTTTGAACAAGTTCTTTTGTTTTCTCAATCGATTGTGTTGATACAACGATTGAATAAATCTCTTCAAAATCCAATTCATTTAACTCCCTTGATAACAGTTTTTTAAGATGAGAAGCTTGCTCTGTATCTGATTGTAATGCATAGATGATTGGTGAACTGTAATACCCTTTAATAACGTCCATTTGTACGTCTTTACCAACCACTTGTTGATCTCCTTCATAATCAAGTAAGTCATCTACTAATTGAAAAATCATACCAATCTCATAACCAATCTTACCTAAAAGTTTACTCGTCTCCTCACTTGCTTTAGATAGGTATCCCCCAGCAGCAAGTGACATTGAGATTAAAGCAGCTGTCTTTTTAGAGACCATTCTTAAATACATATCTAATGTAATATCCAAATCAAACTTCATTTGATGTTGTTTCATGTCACCTAAACATATTTGATTGACAGTCTTAGCTACCCTTGTAAATACCTCTTTATCTAAATCAAGATGAGATAACATCAAGAAACATTGACTTAGTAAATAATCTCCCATATATACGGCATAACTTTGTCCATACTTCGCTTGAATAGAAAGTTGGTTTCTTCTCATGTCTGATTGATCAATAATATCATCATGAACAAGTGTTGCAAGGTGAATTGATTCGATAGCCGTAGCAACATCTAAGATTATCTCTTGATTCTTTTTAGTTTTTTTACCAAACATACTTCCAATCAGTAACAATGATGGTCTAATCATTTTTCCACCAGTAGCAAATAAGTAATTGAGTGATCCGTCTAAAACTTGATCACCTGACTTAGTCAACTCCTCCATTTGCTTTTTGATGATATCTAACTTATCCGTAAAGTCTTTTTCTATAATTAAGTATTTAGTCATTTTACCACCCTATTTTAGTCTGTATATATATACCATTTTTTTGCTATTGGAATTTTCTTCCATTTTGTCTTTAACCATGGTAAAACATAATAATCTAATCCTAGAGTAGAACCACTTCCACCCATTGTTGCGAAACTAGCAAAGATGTACCATAACATTTCCACTGGAGCCATTCCTGACGCCCAAATCATTAGTCCCATTGCAATTGACACTACAGATGCTAAGAATGTAAACAGCCCTGCAATCAATGCTAATCCAACTAAAATTTCACCAACAACCATTGCTGTTTGGAACACGCTAGCCATAAATGTAAAGCCGCCTGCTTCTGTATAAAAGATTAAGTCCATAGACCACTCAACAATATCTGCAATAAACTCAGGTACAGGTAATGCCCCTGTCCAAGAACTAAATTGTTCTGCATAAAAGACGATTGTCTCAAAAATATTAGCATCTGCTGCTAATGTAGCGGTTTCCACTACTTCTTCAACGACAGTTGAAGCAGAACTCACAGCATCTGCTGTTGCACCTGAAACTGGTATTTTAGCAGGTATCAAGAATATATTGTTAGGATCAGCAATAATTTTGGGTAGTTTTACTATCCCTTCTATCAACCACATAAAACCTAAAAAGAGTCTTATTGGGAATATAAAGAAGTTAGGTGAACGTTTTGAGAAATGTCCTCCTAAGAAACTACGTCTATTTCTTACATGGAATATCTCATTCATCAAGTATGACCAGACTTTGTTAAATCCAGCAAGTTGAATGAAGTAAACGACATTAATAAAATGTTTGATAAACATTGCAATAAAGCCAGAGAATCTAAACATCTTTTTCTTTGTTCCAACTTCAGCAACACCATACCTTCCACCAATACTGACCATAGCACCATGGAATGATGGTTTATATTCTTTGAGTTCTTCACCTTTTAAAGTGTTTATAATATTTTTAGCTACTAAAGCTGATGAATGCTCAGCATTTTCAACCATTTGTGGAACAGGATTTTCACTACCTTCTGGAATGTAGTATATATTATCTCCTACAACAAAGACATCGTCATTAGTCGTCGAACGAAGATACTTATCTGTCTTCACAAGATTTCTTCTTGTTTTTTCTAAACCTTCTTTAGTGTTTTCTAACAAGGTAGAACTTTGAATACCAGCAGCCCAAATCACAGTGTGAGTATCAACACTATCCTTTTGGTTATTAATGCAAATGTGGTCTTTGTTAATGTCACAAATACTTGAATTAAGTAAAATCTTAACACCAAGTTCTTCTAATCTTTTGGTTGCTTTATTTCTTAGTTTTTCATCAAAGTAAGGCAATATTCGATCTATTGCATCCACACAATAGATACTGACTTCTTCAATATCAACAGAGTAGTTTTTACATAGTATTGGAATCCACTCTGCTAACTCTCCTGCCATTTCTATTCCAGTAAAACCACTACCCGCAACTACAAAGCTTAAAAGCGATTGTCTTTTCAGCGGGTCATTTTCCATAGTTGCTTTATTAAACATGTCTAAAATATGATACTTAATCTTTACTGCATCTTCATATGACCAGAGAGTTAAAGCGTTCTCCTTGGCTCCTTTTACACCATAAAAGGCAGGTTTAGAACCAGTACCTAACACTAAGTAATCATAAGAGTACTCACCATTTTCTCCAACTAAATTCTTCTCATTAAAGTTAATGTTAAGAATTTCATCTAAGACAATACTAACTTTTCGACCAGCGAACACTTTTTTAAGATCTACTCTAATTGATGACTCATCAACACGCCCTGCTGCTACCTCGTGTAACTCGGTCAACATTGTGTGATAAGAATTTTTGTCAATTAAAGTGATTTTGACTTCTTCATTCTTTTTTAGTTTTTTTGCTAATTTTTTTGCTGTTAGTATTCCACCGTAACCGGCTCCTAAAACAACTATATTTTTTACTTTGTTCACAAAAAATCACTCCTCACATCTTTATCACTATCAATTTACAAAAAATACCCCCGATGGAGGTATTTTTATAGTACTATTCCATTACAGCTTTTTCACCTGTAACTGTACCTGTTTCATCTTCGATCATAGAGTCCATGTACTCTTCAGATGCGAAATATAAGTTTCCTTCGATTGTTGCATCTTCTAATTTGAATCCATTTGCCTCAACATATACATCACCAACTAATGTACCACCTTTTAATAAGAAGTTTTCACTTCTAATAATCAGCTTAGGTACTGTAAGTGTATATGATGCATTCTTTTGTTTATTTTCGTCTGAACCATATAATGCAATTTTTCTAGCGATAACATCACGATTTGTAAACTCACCTTCAACAATTAAATCTTCAGTTAATGTGATATTGTTTTGTAAAACCGTAATCCAAGCTCCATTTTCTGATGTAGCATTTACAACACCCTCAGGATCAATTGTAAATGAAGCACTCGTAAATACATCTACATCATCAACTAAAACTTTACCCGTTACACTAGCAGGTGCAATAAAAGTAGATGATTTTCTTAACTCTGCATCTTTAAAGTATAAGTTCCCTTTAATCATTGCATCTTGAAGTTTAAATCCAGGTGCTTCAACATAAACATCACCAACGAAAGTTCCACCTTTTAATAAGAAATTCTCACTCTTAATAATTAACTTAGGTGCTGTTAATGTATATGAAGCAATCTTTTTATGATCCTCATCCGATGCATATAATGCGATCTTTCTTGCAATAACATCACGATTTGTAAATTCACCTTCAACAATAATTTCTTTATCATAAGTGATATCATTTAAAGCTATACCAATCCATGTACCATCCTTAGATAAAGCTGATACTAATTCTTCTCCGTTTGTTGCTTGCGATGCTGATGTTATTACATCAGGTTCTTGCTCATCAACCATTGGTTCTTTATCATCAACTGGTTCGTTTGACCCACAGGCAGTTAACGATAATGATAATAAAAACACACTTAAAACAATGAATAATTTTTTCATGATTAACTTCTCCTCACTTTTAGTTTCTTACATAAGTCTAGCCCTAAAACTCAACCTTATAATTTAATTTTATCATATTTGTGAAAAAAGTAAAAAAATACTATAATTCTTTTTCAAACGATGCTATTTTAAGCAAAACTATCCAATGTTATACTTTGAATTTTTCTTCTTAGTCTTATATTTTCTACTTGAATCATATTGCTCCATATAAATCCTTTTAGGGTTAAACTGAGTTCTCTTTGGCTTATCCTCGTCACTATAACCAATCAGTGCGACCCCTAACGGTATAACGTAATCTGGTAACAACAATAATTTTCTTAAAGGCTTGATTACACTCTCAATTGGGTGTAAGCCAATCCATACTGAGCCAAGACCTAATCCAGTTGCTGCTAACAGGATATTTTCCATGGCTGCACTACAATCTTGTTCCCAATACCTTTGAAGACCTCCTTTGGCTATTTTTAAGTTTCCGCAAACAACAATTGCTGCTGGGGCTTTGTAGTTTCCGAACCTAAGATGTTGTTGTAACTCTTTAGCTAAACTAGTTACAACAATAAACTCCCAAGGTTGATTGTTACAAGCACTAGGTGCTGCCATACCCGCTTTCACTAACTCAAGTAACACTTCAGCAGAAACCTCTTTATCTTGATACTTTCTAATGCTTCTTCTTTTTAACATGGCCTCAATCACTTCCATTTTATACCTCCGTTCTCCAAAAGATAATACTACTAAATTATATGGATTATTTCTTAACAGTTACTGCAAATAAATGTATGCATCAAAAAACCTAGGAATGTCCTAGGTTTAAAGTATTATAAGTTATTTGCTGCAATAGTTTGTTTGTAGTATTTTGTATGAGTAAGAATCTCTTCTTTAAGTGGATTCTTTTTCTCCTTAACCATCACATAAACTAAGTAAGCAAATACACAAATATTAAACAATAATGAAATAGTACTGATCACATACATATTAGTAGCTGTATAGTTTGGTACTACTTTAAATACTTCCATTGCTTGGTAATCAACAGAAAGTGAAAACATTGCATAAAGTGTTAAGATTTGAGCTCTATGCTGTAACCAAACACCCTGCTTAAAGATTTTTTCTGCTAAGAACGCAGCAAGTAAAATCCCTACTCCTGCATACATTGAACGCGTTGAAATGCAATTATATACATAAGCAAAGTTCCATAATGTATAACCAATAATATATAACCATGTCATATCTGGCCACACCATATCTTTTGACTTATCTTTTGATACTTTGATTCCCACAAAACCTGTTAAAGTTACGATTGTTAATACCCCAGCGATCGCATTCATAACATTCCAATAACCACCTATGATTAAGATTCCACCTGGATCTGTTACGAGTTCTTTAAAGTTTTGGAATACTTCAAACTCACGGTACACTGCTTCAGCAATATTTAAAGCTAAAATTGTTACTGGAAAGTAATAAGCAAACTTTGTTGTACCAATTTTGTGATGTCTAATAAACCAGAATCCATATACACCGATTAAAGCTGACACTACTTTAACCCAACCAAACCATGTTTTACCTGTAGGTGACCCCATTACCCCAAAGTAAACAAGTGCTGCTAAAACAAATGGTAAAATACCAAATAAAACGATTGAAGCTACTTTTGACCTTCTAGCTACTTCATTTAATGCAATACAAACGACCACAAATATTGCAAATACTAAGATACTACCTAATGTATAATTCTGAAATAAAATACCCATATAACCCTCCGTATATTTTGTTTTAGTAAGCCACTATTTCACGTATATTAAACTCCTCACCGGAAATAATGGTATATGTTTCATTTTGACACTTTGGACAAATCTTACGATTTTCAATGATATCGTAAGAGCGTCCACATTCTGTACATTTACCAATTGCTGGCAACTGTACGATTTCAAGCTTTGTTTGTTCATAATCAGTTCCATCAACTGCTGCTGGAAAACACTCTTCTAAAAAGCGTGGAATCGCTTGTGACAATTGCCCCACTTCAAGCACAATTGTATCAACAGTTGTCAATTTATTTTCTTTAACGAAGTTGTCAACGACTTTGACAACCTCGTAAACAATACCTAATTCATGCATAAACGCACCCCTATCTTGTAACCGTGAATGGATTAATTTTGTTAACGGCAATTTTCACTTTACGTGTTACCATCTTTTTAACCACTTCTTTTTTAAGATCTTCAAACTCAACACCAGCTTCATCTGTTACTTTTTCTAGTCTGATTGCATCAAACTTACATCTAACTGTACAAGCCCCGCAACCAACACAAGCATATTCATCAGTTTTTGTTGCTCCACAACCAAGACAACGAGAAGTTTCTTTAATGATTTGCTCTTCAGTTAAGATTCCTCTTAAGTCTTTAAATGTTGTTTTTGCTACTTGACCATCAACGTGAGCGATATGTTGACGAGCAACGCCATCATAACCTTGAATATCATCTAAGCTTTGTTTATCAAACATAACGTAGTCATGATTATCACGACCAAATAATAGTGATTGACCATGTTGAACGAATCTATGAATTGAAATTGCTGCTTCTTTACCATGAGCAATTGCATCAATTGCAAATCGTGGTCCAAAGGCAACATCTCCACCTGCGAATATATCTTCTTGTGATGTTTGTAAAGTCACTGCATCCACTTTGATTGTGTTACGGTTAGTTAACTCTACATTTTCACCATCTAATAGTTTTCCATAGTCAAATACTTGTCCAACAGATAATAAGACATAATCACATTCAACGACTTTTACATCTGTTTCATCATACGTTGGGTTAAAACGACCATTATCATCATGAGTAGAGACACAACGCTTAAACTCAACTCCTACAACTTTTCCATTTTCAACTAAAATTTTGTTTGGTCCCCAAGAGTTGTTTACACCCACATCTTCACTTAATGCTTCTTCAACCTCTTCAACATGCGCTGGCATATTTTCACGAGACTCAAGGCAATAAATATCAGTAGTTGTTGTTTCTTCTAAACGAATAGCTGATCGTGCCACATCAATTGCCACGTTACCTCCACCAATAACAACCACTTTACCCTTAACGCCTGTTGCCTTTTCTAAGTTGACATTTCTTAAGAACTCAACACCAGATACTACACCTTGACCATCTTCACCTTCAATACCAAGCTGACGTCCGTTTTGAGCACCAATCGCGATATAGAAAGCATTAAATCCACCTTCACGCAATTCTTCAATTGTGATATCTTTACCGACTTCAATACCTGTTTGGAACTTAACACCCATGTCTCTTAACACATCGATTTCTGCATCAATTACATCTTTTTCAAGACGATATGACGGAATTCCTAATGTTAACATTCCACCTAAGCGTTCTTCTTTTTCAAAGACAGTCACATCGTATCCATCTAAACTTAAATCATATGCACACGTTAATCCTGAAGGTCCAGAACCAACTATGGCGATCTTTTTATCTGAGTAATCATGACGCTTATGAGGCATAAAACGAGTTTCTTTATCTAAATCTTTTTGAGCAATAAACTTTTTAATATCATCTACTGCTACCGCTTCATCAATATCAGCACGTGTACAATCTTCCTCACATAAACGTGGACAAATACGACCACATACTGCTGGAAGTGGATTGTGTTTTTTAATTAATTCTAGAGCTTCTGTATATTTACCTTGAGAAGCCAACTTAACATATCCTTGAACTGGAATATGTGCTGGACATTTTGTAATACAAGGAGCAGTTCCTGAATCTACCGTGTTCTTGCGTTCAGTACGATAGTTTGTCTGCCATTTATCTTCTCCCCATTCTGTATCACGAGGTGTTACTTTTGTTTTATTGTCATCAAGTTCTGCACTTGAACATAACTTTTGACCTAGTTTTAAGGCATTTGTAGGACATACATCAACACATTCTCCACACGCCACACATTTTTCTTCATCTACAACAGCAGTATAGTTTGAACGCACAATATCGTTATTAACAAACTCATTAGCAAGACGCATTGCATAACATCCACAACCACAACAGTTACAAATAGCATGAGTATGACCAACACCATCTAGGTTAGGAATTGAATGCATTAATCCATTTTGCTCTGCTTTTTCAATTAATTCTTTCGCTTCTTCACGTGTAATCTCGCGAGCACGACCAGTACGAATATAATACTCAGCAGCGTGATCTAATTGGATACACATATCTTCTTTTAAGTGACCACATCCCTCACCCATTTCCTCACGAGAAGAACGGCATGAACAATCCGACACACTAAACATATGAGCATTATCAAGGTGCATCGAAATTTCTTCATAACTTGCACGACGAGAATTACCATCAATGGCACTTTCAATTGGAATAACACGCATTGGACCTGCACCAATTGGCATTATACCTGCTGCCATCGGCCCACGTTTAGCACCGTAGTAATAGAAAGCCTCACCTATTTCAGGATGTGCTTCTCTTAATTCTGTATTATTAACAATCATTTCCATGTGTCCTGGCACAAAAATATCTTGCCAGTAAACATCAATACCATCTACTTTATTAGCAAAGGCAACTCCAGCCCAAGCGATATGTTCAAGTGCTTCATGTACTTTGTCTACATCTTCATTCAAAGCAGTTGCAACATCTTGTGCACTTAACTTCTCACGGAATTTAAGTTGCATCGCTACCTTAGCTTGGAACTCATCACAAGTCGGTTCAAGTACGTAATACTCTGGTCCAAATGGAATGTTCTCACGAGAACTTCCTGCTTTAACCATCCCAATGTGATTAGCTAAATCTAAGATTTCTTGACGATACTCACGCCCTTTTACATCTGCCCAAGTTAAGGCAAAATCAAAACGTTCTGACTTATTAAAATTTGTTGGTTCTTGTTTTTTGGCCATAATTATTATCCTCTCATCGCTTTTCTAATCCAATTTGCCCAGGCTTCAACACCTTCACCAGTCTTAGCTGATATTGGGAAAATTACGATATCTTTGTTTAATTTTCTAACTCTTTCTTCTAACAGATCAAAGTCAAAATCAAAATGTTCAATTGCATCAATCTTATTAACGATTAAGACATCCACCTTTCCAAAAATCTTTGGATATTTTAATGGTTTGTCATCCCCTTCAGGAACACTTAGGATGGCAATATTAGTCATTGCACCTGTGTCATAACCAGCAGGACAAATAAGATTTCCAATGTTTTCTAAGAAAACCAAATCTAACTCTTCTACACCTAACTCATCTAATCCTTGTTTTGTCATTGTTGCGTCTAAATGACATAAACCACCTGTATGAAGTTGGATTGCTTTTGCTCCCGCTGCTTGCACGGTTTTAGCATCAACATCAGAATCAACATCTGCTTCCATAACTCCAATTCTCATTTCATCTTTCAATGCGTTAATTGTACTCACTAAAGTTGTTGTCTTTCCACTACCAGGAGAAGACATTACATTGATTAAATACGTCTTAGTACTATTCAATGCTTCTCTAGTTGATTCTGCAATCTTTGCATTATCTTCATGAATACCTTTTTGAATCTTAAATACTTTTAACTCATCCATTTACATTTCTCTCCCTCATATATTGCCTTAATTTTACCAATAATATTGGGGTGCTACAATATGTGTCTTTTTTCACAACGAGCTAACCATTTACTTTAGCTTTCTGTTTACACAATAACAAAATCAAATATTATTCAAGGATGTAATAATCAAATTAAACATCTGACCCATTCCCCCTATTTTAAAGGCTTAGAGCAATAATCTGTACACTTTACACTGTTAACACATATATAAAGTAAAATTTGTGCATTTTTTCACTTCTAACTTGATTTTAATGCTTTCAAACCATAGAATAGACCTAATAAGGTTAGTGCTAAGGTGGTGTTAAGGTGACTAGAGAAGAAAAGTTCAAAGTGATATCTGAAGGTATTAAGTATGGTGTGAGTAAAACATGTAGTAAGTATAATATTTCACGTACCATCTATTATCGTTGGTTAAAACGATATAAGGAGCTTGGAATTGAAGGATTAGATGATATTCAAAAAAACTTTACACCAGTTAACAAAACCGATGAAAAAGTAGAAGCAGCTCTGTTTAACTTAATCAAGACCTACCCTACTTACGGGCCCCGAGCTCTAAAGTATTTATTAGAAGAAATTGGTCATGTGATCAGTGAGTCCGCAGTATTTAATATCATGAAACGTCATAACTTAACCAATAAAGAAAGAAGACTAAAGTTCTCAAAAAAGAATCCACCACAAATCACTCGTGTGATTCCCCCTCTATCAGAACTGGATAGCGGTGAATGCTGGATCTTTTGGGTTACTGAAGTTGGTACCTATAAAGTAACAGGTAAAGTATATGCCTTCACTTTTTTAGACTTAAAGAGTCAAATTGCCTGTACACGCTTATATAATCATGTGTCCTTTGGTAATTTTGAAGATATCTTAACAGCTGTTGCCTTGTCGGTTGCAACTAGTTTAAGTTTAAAAATCAAATACTTATGTTTTTTTAAGGATGATAAGATCATCAGTCACTCTAAAACTTTTATGCCAAGAATCAACAAAATCATAAGAGAAAACAACCTAAATGTTTTAGTTAATGTATTAAATAAGAATGATGATTTAAACTCTATCAATCTATTAAGAAAACAATACAACGAAAAGTGTTTGTCATTCTTGATGGACAACATTAAACAAAGCAATTCATTCACGGAATTTAAACACAACTTCCAAGACTTTGTAAGAAAGTATAACTTAGTAGATCAGATTACATTTGATCAACAATGTTATTCACCAGTTGATTATCACAATAAACTCACCAACACGAAGTTGATTCTCCCTATATGGGCTTACTTCGATCGTGAGTATTAGGAGGTCTTTATGAAAGTAGCAGTTATTGGAGCAGGATTTAGCGGGATGTATGCCGCTTACTTACTTGAGAAAAAAGGCTATCAAGTGACCATATATGAAAAAGAAGAGCAAATCGGAGGACATTGTAAAACGATTTTAAGTAAAGATGTTTATACTGAAATTGGAACGATATTTTCCTTCTCAAATAAAATAAAAGAACTATTAATTGATCTTAAAGTTGAGTATCAAGAACGCTTTATTTATCGACACTTCATCGATAAAAACTATCAAGAAGTCGAGTACATGAAACGTGAAGATGTTGTGTTACTAATGGAAGAGTTAGGACGTTTAAAAATCATTAATAGTACATACAAGGACTCTCTAAATTCCTTAACTTATGGACAAATTAACAAAGACTTACTTATTCCTTTTGGTCAGTTTGCAAAGAAAAAGAGTTTACCGATGGTGTCTGCTTTAATCAGTCCATTGCTCTCTTCCTTTGGCTTTGGAAACATTGATGAGATTGCAACCTACTACGTCTTAAAAGTCTTCACAGTTGAAACAATTTATGCTTTCATCAAAGGAGACAAACTCCTTTACCTAAACAAAGGAATGTCTGAGTTAATTCGTAAGTTAAGTTTAAACATTTCTGATATCAGATACTCTCTTGAAGTGACAAACATTGAAGTTACTGACAACCAAGTAAAAGTAGAAACATTATATGGAAGTGATTACTTTGATAAGGTTCTGATTACAAGCAAACTTCCAAACAATGTAATTAAAGATGAGGTATACAATAAGATTATGAATGATATTGATACCAATCCATTTTTTACCTGTGCCTATGAAGTTAATAACAAAGACTTGGTCACAACTTACTTTAAGTCACACTTTGGACTAAAAGAAAAAATGCAGTTTTTCCATTCTTGCAAACACAATGGAAGACGAATGGTAATCACTTACACTTATGGTAAGATTTCAAAAGAAGTCATAGATTCAATCACTAGTGATTTAAAGCAAGTTGGTGTTGATATTAAACAGCTAATTACAATCAAGCAGTGGTATATCTTCCCCCACTTAAGACAACACAACTTAACAGAAGAATACTACAAGTTGATTCAAGATCATCAGCAATCAAGTCCAATTTGTTTGATTGGTTCTTTGATTACTGAACCAAGCATTGATAAATTGTACTTATCAGTTAAACAATCAATCAACACTATATTTGAAAATGAAAAAGCCGCTTAAAAGCGACTTTTTTAATTGCGAGTATACTTAAAGATCAACTCACCATTTTTATCTTTTTCATTAATGTAGTGAAAGCCAATTCTCTCATACAACTGCCTTGCTACCTTATTGTCATCATAAAGGCTCAAATAAACATCATCTACTTGATACTTATCTGTCACAATATCAATCAACTTAAGCATCGCTTCTTTTCCGTATCCTTTGCCTTGATAATCTTTATCAATCATAATACGATCAATCCAAGTGTATTTGTGCTTCGAAAAAGCACCATACATTGCAAAGCCTATTAATTGATTCTCATTGTAGATACCAACAGGACACCACTCTTTTGTCTCTGCTGCTTCATCAAGGCATTCTTTGACTGTCTCAATAAAACCAACTTGGTGTTCAAAAAGAGAAACCTTTAACACGTCGTCATAATTATTTTCATCTATCTCTCTAAAGCTAATCATTTTCTCATCCGTCTTTCCCAATTCTATTTTTCACTTACTTTAGTTTATCAATAATATTTTTGTAGTAAGGGCTTTTAAAATCCTCGTTCACTATATCTAAGAAAACCTCATCAAACTCAATATCACCAAAACTGATTGCTTTTCGTCTTGAGCCAATGGTCTTAAAACCAACCTTCTCGCACATTCTGAGTGACGGTTTATTGTAAGAAAACACTTCAACCATAATGTTCTTTAAGTTAATTATATTAAACCCAAAGTCCACTAACAGACTTAATGCTTCTGTTCCAACTCCGCGGTTTTTATCATCTTGATTCCCAATAAATATTCCAGCAAGGGCATTCTTATGGGTGTGATTAACTCTCATCAGTCTTGCAACACCGATTACTCCTCCCTTTGCATTATCTACGATATAAAAACCATAACCATGTGAACTTGTCATTTGCTCCAAATACTTTTTTTGATCTTCATAAGTAATTAAATCAGCAATATCACCTGTTTTTATTGAGATATCTGGATCATTACTCCATTTTGCAACTAACTTTGATGCACTAGTATCAATTGGTGACAAGAAACACTTTTCACCGATTACTTTCTTTAAATATTCCATTATTTCTCCGTTCTACTTAGAGGTTATGAAAAAACTTCCTCCAAGATTATTTGATTTATGTTATTCATTATTTTTCCTCCTTTCTAAGTAGTCTTTACAATTATATCAAACGCAACTCTTCAAACACAATACATAATTGAGTTCCTTAAGTATGACCCTTAAAGAAAAAAGTTGTCAATGACAACCTTTACCCTATAAAATCTCTTTATTAGTACGTTTTATCTTCTACCACTATCCAAAAGTTCACTCATAAGTTTTGTACAAATTCGGTCAATATCCCAGTGACTTGGATGAAAAAATGAGACATTAGATAGAACGATCACACCACATTGATTATCAACATCAAACTCCATCGCTGACTTGTAGCCACCGCCTCCACCGTTGTGCCAATAAATTGTGTTATCATTTTCTTTTATAACATGAATACCTAAACCAATATCCATTTGTTGGTCTACTTTTAAGGTTGGAGTTCTCATAAAACTCAATGATAGATCACTATTACATAAATGAGCTTGAACATATTTTGTCATATCCACAACAGTTGAGAATACCCCACCTGCCGATTTTAGTGCCTTTAAATCCCAAGGAGCAGCAGCATGACCTTCTGCATCTAATCCTTGTACAAGTACAGCACTAGCTTCTGTAGCAGTAGTGTATGAGTTGCTCATATTGTACTTATCAAAGACATGCTCTTTGATAAGGTTATCTACTGATTTACCGTAAATTTTTGATAAAGTGATTCCTAAAAGTCCATAACCATAGTTTGAGTAACTGTATCTTCCTAAAACACTTGAGTCATATAGTGTTAGATTCTCTAAATAACTTAAAAGCTCATCCTCTTCAAAAGAAGCATAATAATCTCTAAGACTATTGATGTTTGCCTCGAAGTCATCACCTCTTCCTTTAAACCCTGAACTGTGGTTCGCAAGATTTAATAAGGTGTCATCTATGTTATGTTTAAAATTGAAATCATAATAACTTTCAAGTTTTTTATCTAGTTCAATCTCCCCTTTAACTACACCATCAGAAAGTATATTCGCTGTTAGAACCTTTGTAATTGATCCGATTCCAAAAACACTATCTTTATTGTCGGTAACCCTTAGTTCTTCACCTTTTTTAAATCCATAGTAAGTAATGTTGCCCCTTTCAATTAAACCAATTGAAATCTCAGCGTTATGCGGAAACTCCTTTGAATACTCCCCAACAACACTCATTACTTCATTATTATTTCTCATAACTCTACCTCCACATTAATCCTTCACTTCATCGCAATAGCATACTTCCTTAATCCAAACTTATTGTAATAGGCTTCTAAGTTTTCTACACAGGTTAGTTCAACAAACAGATTCTTTGACTTTCCAAATTCGAGGATATTCTCAATAATCATTTTCCCAATCCCCTTGTTTTGATAAGCTGGGGCTACGCCTACACCACAAATGAGTGATGTCAAAACACCATCTGATATCATGCGACCTGTTCCGATTAATCTATCCTCATCATAAACATAGACGACATAAAAACTACCTTCCATAATTTCAAGTAATTCCTCATTACTTTTACGGATATACTTATTCCAATCTAGACTTTCATATAAATCGTATATGTCTTTATCATTTTTAAGTTTATTTTCAATTATATACATTGTTTACTCCTTAACAATTTTCTTAAACCAGGCAAGATGTGTTTCCTCAACTTTTTTAAATCCTAGTTTTTGTGCTGTTTTGTTTGAACCAATATTACTTGCATGGCAATGCCAGTTCAATAAATCAAAGTCAAGATCAAACAACTCTTCAGCAGTAATTCTGCATAACTTTTCAGCATAACCATTACGCTGATAGCCCTCAAAAGATTCGATACCTAGTTCTGCTGAATTTTCTGAAATACTTTCTCCACAGATGTAACAGTATGAAGCAATATCACCCTCATTTACTAAGACATTTGCAAATCTTATCCTTGAATGATTAGGGTACTCATTCCAATAGTGAAGGGTTTCTTCATAAAAGTCTTGATAGTTTTTAAGATGACTCAGTGATTTAATATTCTCACTTGTTGCCTTCACAAGTTTTAAGTCACCAAAATTTGGAGACATTCTGACTAAATCATCTTTATTTATTTGATAATTATAGCGTTTTACAAAGGCATAAGTCTGATCTATAAAAATTTCCTTAACTTTATCAACTTTAGAACTTTCAAAGATAAATCCTGAGTGGCTCGGAAATGTATCGCTCTTTGTAACTTCTAAAATTCCTTCAGCAAACTCACCACTATTAATGTTACCTGTTATGTAGTTTAAATCAGCAGTTAACATAACTGCATAACTAGGAGACGTATCAGAATCAGCATATAATATTCCATCAACTAATCCATCAAGTGCCGAAAGAAAAAACGTATATGAACCAAGTTCTTTAAAAATGTCATAAAAATTTTCATAATACTTCTTATTTATTCTCTTCATATTATCTCGTTAATCTCCTGTCTTCTAAGTGTAAAACTATATCGAACTTTCTATATTATTCATCCCTTGGCTTATGAGATATGAATCTTCGACTCTTAATAAAACCTTCTCATACAACAACGCCAACTTTCTTACTATAATATAGTATCATATAATGTCAGATGTTTGTTAGGACATAAAAAACACTAACCTAAGTTAGTGTTTTAAAATTATGTATTACAATGAGTATAATAGTTTCTATCTTCTTGATACTCTGTGTAAGTATCAAGTTTTCCAGAATAGTCAAATGGATTTTTGAATGCTTCCATAAACTCTTCAACTAAGAGATTTGAATCAGTTTTTAACACTTGCTCAACCCATGCATTTCTAGGAATAATATATGGATTGGATTGCTGCATTAACCTTTGCACTTCTTCAAGGTTTGGTGATTGCTTTTTGACTTGCTCTATCCATTTGTTAAACCACTCATCAAATGGATTTCCTAATGGATTTACTTCTTTAGTCACATCTTTTGAAAGTAGTCTAAAGGTATTTGTGTAATCACTCGAATGTTGTTCCATTAAGTCTAAAAGCTCACTCACAAGCGCTTTATCTTCTACTTGGGGATTTAGCATCCCTAACTTATCAAACATGATAGAAAGCCAACTCTCTTCATACAGTGTTTCGAAAGCACTTAGTTCTTCTTTCGCAATCTCTATTGCTTCTTCTTTGTCATCACTCAATAGAATAAGTAAGGTTTCTGCAAATCTTGTTAAATTCCATAAACCAATCGTTGGTTGTTTACCAAATGCATAACGACCATATCTATCAATTTGACTATACACAGTGTTTAAATCATAGTCATTCATAAATGCACATGGTCCATAGTCGATTGTTTCTCCACTTATGGTCATATTATCAGTATTCATGACCCCATGAATAAACCCAAGACTTTGCCACTTGGCAATCAGTGACGCTTGATTTACAATAACACTTCGAAGAAGTAAACGATATTTTCTTTCATAGTGACTTAACTGAGGATAGTGTCTTTCGATCGTATAATCAGCAAGTTGTTTTATCAGTTCAATCTTATCTTGCATTCTTGCATATTGGAATGTCCCAACGCGAATGTGACTTTTAGCTATTCTTGTTAAGATAGCACCTTCATGTGCTCTTTCACGGTAGATTTTATTTCCAGTCTTTATGACTGTAAGTGAACGTGTTGTTGGTACTTTAAGTCCATGCATTGCTTCACTCATTAAGAGTTCTCGCATCATTGATGACACACTTCCTAGTCCATCTCCTCCTCTTGAATAAGGAGTACGTCCAGACCCTTTTAATTGAATATCATAGGTTTGATCATTATAATCAAACTCACCTAAAAGTAATGCTCTCCCATCACCAAGTACATTAAAATGCCCGTATTGATGACCACAATATGCTTGTGCAATATAATCATCTGCATATTTAGACTTGTTCCCAACAAGTAAATCTAGCGCTTCTCTACTTTTCAGAAACTCTATATCTAAACTTAAATCATGAGCACACTCTTCATTTATGTAAAGCATACTTTGTCCTTCAATTTGATTCGGTTCTATGACCGAATACATTGTTTTATCTAATGTCATATATGAGTTATTTAATTTTTTCATATTCTCACCTTCTTTAATTGTACACAATTAATTATATCAGTTTCTGCCCTTTTCAACTAATCATGTGCATTAAAAAAAGAGTGCTAGGCACTCTAAGAATAATGTTTAATCAACTCAATTCTCTTTTTTAAACTCAATAGTTAGTTGCTCTCCCCTGCTTTTGATAATATCACTTGCAACAAAACCAATCTCTATTGAATAAATGGTTCCATCATCTAAAGGCTCCATACAACTTGGATACTCACCAGCATAACCATCTTGTTCTTTGCATATATGAGTTATAAAATACTCTGTTGTTTCCTTTGTTAGATTAACAAGGGAAACATTATTTACCATTTCCTCTTTATCATTTATAGTGATCATGTACTCATCTCTCCAGATCAAATGATAGTAATCTAATTTTTGAAAACAATCAGATTTTGAGTTCTCCCAAGAAATTAAGATCCCATCATTAATTACCTTTGCTTCGAAGTTTGTTGGTTCAATATCCTCTACAAAGCATACTTGCTTATCTTCTTTAGTATCAAGTAATCCAGTAAATAGCATTATCATGATTAAAGAAGCAATTGCTAGTAATAAATAAATATATCTTTTCATGTTATCCCCCCGTCCATGTTACCAAGTTATTTAAAGATTAATATAACTCTTTATAAATATCAAATATGTCTTCCCTAGCTAAACAAGTAAAATTATTCTTCAATAGTCTTTGTTGATTCTCTATAACAGAGTCAGTAAATGTATCCAAGTCATTTGTTGTGACCCCGTACTCTTTAAGTGGTTTTCTTCTGATAATTGCTGTCATCAGTTCTTCAAGTTTTTGGTAAACATCAATTACCTCACAGTTAATCAAGTTAGCTATAAACTGATTCAAAACATTGATTTCTCCGTCATCTTTTATTGATAAGTACTTGTTCATGACACCCATAAAGATCGCATAATTCGCTTCACCATGAGCTACGTGATAAGCGGCACCCAGTGGGTAACTCAATGCATGAATTGCACCTGTACCGGCGTTACCAAATGAAATACCTGCATATAAACTTGCAATCAAGAAATCATCTAACAAATCAAATCTCTTCTCTGGACCATATTCCTTAATCCCAACATAACCATTGATGATGAGTTCGATTGCCTTATAACCAAAAACTTTTGTTGTTGTTGATGCTAAAGGTGATAACACTGATTCTACAGCATGAATCAATGCATCAACTGAACTAGTACCAAAGAACTCAAATGGTAAGGTCTTTAAGAGTTCAGGAATAAGTACTGCTTGATCAGCAAACAATTCATCAACCACTAAACCCTTCTTAGTGTTTTTCTTTGTTAAATTTAAAATGCTAATCTTTGTTATTTCACTCCCTGTACCACAAGTGGTCGGAATGATAATTAACTCTTTGTCCTTGATAAACTCTAACTTGTGGTCAAACAAGTCTTCAACAGGCAACACATTTTTTAATGCAAATAGTTTTGCAATATCAATAACTGTTCCTCCACCTATAGCAATAACTCTCTTAGGTCTCCTCGCAATACTTGCATACATCTCTTCAACCATCACATCTGATGGTTCACCATGACCAAAGTCTTCTTGATACAGTAATTCTGCCTTTGTATTTTCGACATTAAAGAATGGTTCAAAAATAAATCGATTCGTTATAATCAAATCTTCTTCATTAAAACTAAACTCTTCCATATACTCTTTTACAGTTTCAAACCTCAATACCTTAGGTACAATCGTTAATTCATTCATTACTAGTTTGTCCTTTCTCTATTCATATAAAAGTTCTTGTTATCTTGCTAAGTTTTCTCTCGCTATTATCATACAATGTCTTTACCTTACGTTCAATTAAAAAAGAACAAACTTAAATAGTTTATTCTTTATCTTAAAGTGAACTTTTCGTTTTGAATTCCTTTTAAGTAATCTTTTATTTGTCTTCTTCTATTCGGTACCATAAAGAGTGGTAACTTATCAAAACTAAACCACTTTAACTCTCTTGTTTCAGGTCCACTTCCAATAGACTTTCCACCGATAATTTTTCCGCAAAAGATATGTTGAATATCATTCTTTTTTACTCGGTGATAAGTTCCTACTTTACTGAGTATTTCGATCTCAAATCCCGTTTCCTCTTTTGCTTCTCTAACAGCTGCATCAGAAAAAGTTTCACCATCATCAACCACTCCTCCTGGCATATCCCAAATTGGATAATCCATTCACTTGGCTAATAACACCTTATCTTTTGCGTCGTTTAAAACAACTGTAAATGATCCGTTTGTTGACATAATTACTCCTTAACTTCTTATTGTAGATATACTTCTATGAGTTAGAATCAAAACTCTATGTAAATCTTTAAAAATTCACTCACTATAATTATATTTCATCACCCACGTATTGGCATGATGAGATTCTCTAAGTTTTGGGCTTAGTTCTTCAATTGACAGTTCATCTAGTTCATCAATTAAAATAAAGCCATACTTCTTATAAAAAGCATTAGACCAATGAGCATTTTTTAATGCTCGAAGAATGATATATTGAATGTCTTCAGTTTGTTCAAGCAAGTCATTCAACATTTTAGTTCCAAGTCCATTTCTTTGATGCTCAATAAGAACATACATTCCAGTAACAATCAACATATCGTCAACTAGCTTACTTGATAAAAAGGCAAGATCCTTGTTATCGTTGTATATGAAAACTTCACTATCATTAAGAAGGTCTATAAAGACATTCTTTGTTCCTCCTGCTCTGAAACTTTCATCAAACAAACTATTTGCGGAATCATAAATACTAATTAGTGTATCTATATCTGTTTCAATAGCTTTTCTGAATGTTAAGTTTTTATACTTTTCTAACATGCTTTCACCTTCTTCACACTATATCTTATTATAAACTTAATACTTATCTATGCTAGCCCACGTTACATCTTTATTAATCATACGAGTCATACGGAATGATATAGGTTTAAAACCACACTTTGGCCAGAATGTTGAGGCAGACAAGTTAGACATTTTCCAATCGGAAATAATAAAGTCAAACCCCTTTTCTTTCATCACCTCGCAGGTATGGTCAGTTAGGTGTTTACCTAACCCTTGACCTGCAAATGCTTTCAATGTCCCTGCAACACTTAACTCGATACTGTTATCTGGAATCATTATACCATTATCTAAGTACTCATAGACTTGAAATGCAACTGCCTTATCATTTTCTTCTGCTAAAAAGACAATGGATTCATCATCATTTACAAGATCCTTAAATCCCTTATTAATTCCATCAACTGTTTCTCTAATAACTGGCAGGTAAGTAGGTGATTGGTTAAGTGACGATAAAATCACTCTTGATAAACTACCAAGCTTTTCCTCATCACCTTTACCGGCAAATCTAACTTTAGTTTGACAAGATGTTTGAAAACTGCTGAAATCAGTTAAAGGCATGACACCATGAACGTGGTCAATGGCAAAACTCAATCGCTGCAATGCCTCTAAATATAAATGATCCCCTAGAGGGATATTGATAATGTGATTAAAACATCCTGCTTTGATCCATAACTTAGACACTTCTGAATATAACTCTCTGAGAAGTTCAGGGGATTGTTCACGACAAATAGCGATACCATGATATGGAACCCAAATATGTCTTCCATTTCCTCTATAAGCATCTACTCTAATCTCACCGACAATGTACCCTACTATTACGTCATCAATAAAAGCACAAAGACCGATAATGTTGGTACTTGAAAGAAAATCATTCATTAACTGCTCTATATTACCTAGAGTTAAATACTCATTTTTTAAGAATGGGAACACTTCTGTTTCGTCTTCTTGTCTTTCAAATAATAACTGCGAAAAAATGCTTGCATCATTTACTGTTACGCTTTTATATTGTATATTTTTCACTTGTTTCTCCTATAAATTTACTCTAGCTTTCCTTATTTAGCAACAACGATGAATCGATGTTCAGGATAGATTAGTTCTCCTTCTATTGTGTGTTGGTCAACTAGTCTTGACAACTCTTCTTTATTCTCACTTAGCGTATAATCATTACTCATATGCATTGAAGATAAATGTTCAGCAAAATCAGTTATTGTATCAAACACTAACTCACAATCTAGATACTCAACTAACTCAACAATCTCAAATCCACCTTTAAGTAAGCGCTCTTTGACTCTATCTATAGCATAAAGCGGGTGAATGCTTATAATTAGACCGTTTTGCTTTAGTATTCTTTTGTGCAAATAGATTGAAGTAGGACCTCTTCTACTGTAAATCATGTCAAACTCTCGACCTTTAATCTCTGACAGATCATGAGTGTCTATAAATCTAAACTCAGCATTCTTTACTTCTTTTTCACTTTTCATTGCGGTTGCAATTTGGAGCAACTCATTTGAGTTATCACCACCTGTGATTTTTTTGGCGTAGTTTGCCATCTCTAAAGTAAACTCGCCATGACCACATCCTATATCAAGGACATTAGCATAGCCTGGAAGAAGTGCTATAAGCTTTTTTCTAAACTCATCTTCTCCAGATAGTCCTCTTTTAGTGTATGTTGCTAAACTCTTATATCCTTTATTTCGTTTTGCAATATTGTTATACCATTTCTGACTATTATTCATTGTTATCACCTACCTAGCATCCAGTTTTGATATGATGAGTTCAAGAATCTCTTCAGGTGGTAATGTCCCATCTATCTTAATAACAGGACAGTTTAACTTTTTTGCACTACCATGAACTGTTTCAATACCTCTACTTTCAACATACTGTTTAAACGCAAGTTGCTGATTGTACATATCTCCACCTTCAAGCACCCTCTTACCAAATCGTTGATGTTCTCTTTTTATGATTCTACTTACCCTGATTTCTAATGGAACGTCAATTTGAAAGGCAATCTCAATTTTATTTATTATCTCTTGACTCCAGTTCATCGTCACTCCAGACATGATGAAGTTTGGATATTCGTTAACTTTTTTAGTAATAAAGTTCATTACCTCTTCTTTTGATCTTGGTTCTGAAAAAGGAAGTGAACCTAAATGCGTTGTTTTAATGCTTGTTTTATGATCTAATGACCATGCTCTTGACTCTCTTTGTTCTGGAAAGTAACAATCCTCAACATCTAGCTCATAATAATCTAATTGCTTTGCTAGTTTGTGAGCCACAGTTGACTTGCCTGCACCATTTAATCCCATTATTGCTATTCCTGCCATGTGTTTCCTCCGATTAGATAATCTATACCTCAGGTTTGAACCCTCTTCTACTCCAAAGCCACAATGGTGTATGAACATCAATAGGAACAAACTCTGATTTGGTAAGTAGCTCTTTCCAACGCTCACTTACTTCTGAACTTGATAATTTTTCATTTTCTTGGGTTACACCTAATTTGACTGATGCTTGCATCACATGAGTATCTGGCGCAACAGAAATATTTCTACGGTCATTAAATTGACAGTCAGTGTATTGCTCAATCACATAAAGCCAGTAGTTAGAAATCTTTGTTCCTGATAAATAAGGGAACCTCTTTTTATGAGTATTCATGTAAGCTTTTATCTCAAGAATATTGTAGTTAGAAGCTTGAAAGAATTCTCTAACATCTCCATTAAACGTTTCCTCGAACGTTTGACATAATCTTCTCCAGATTGCTGGTTGTTTATTTGGTTGAAGCGCCACTTTATGTTTGGTTAACTTTTCACGTAATCTCTCTTCAGACATCAACAATACCTTCTTGGGTATAAAAACATCTCTTGTATCCTCATCTAGGTAAGTCTTCTTAACTGATTCCCATAACTTATATGCGCTACGTTGATAGTTAAGTGCCATTGGCAAAGTATAATAAAGATAGTTTTCCTTCGAACTGATCAAAAGATTACAATTAACATCCTCCGGCATTACTTCTCCACCTAAAATGCCATCCTGATGTAGTTTAATCAACGTTCTAACACGCCTTAACACTTCTGACTTATCCATTGTTGCACCTTCTTCACTTTGCCTTAAACGCTAAATAAAAAGTTCCTAGAGGAACTTTAATGATGTAATTAATCCTCCATCACAATAATATCACAGTTGATAGATGAGAAAAACTTATATTGAAGGACTAAATGATAAACAATGAGATAAATTAATCTAAAGTGTGTTATACTTTGTAAAGATTAGAGGTGATTATAATGAGTAACAAAGAACTAGCACAAAAATTCCTTACAGATAATGAAGAAGTCATTTCAACAATGACCAAAGAACTGATTGCAAAAGTTGAGTATAATTCAACAGATAAACTACATCAAGTGATTGAAAGTGGAGAAATCTTTACTAATAAAATGTTAGAAGAGGAAATTGGAAAACAGTTTAGTGAGTTTCCAACTTTACCATACCGTCAAAAATGGATTATTGTTAACAAAATCTACTTTATGCTTCTACCAATTGAAGAACGTGAACTAAGATTAAAGGAACATAAAAAGAAAGTCAACAAAAACCGAATCAAGAAGATCAACAAAAAGAGAAAAATAAAAAAGGCCGCTAAAAAGGCGTCAACTGTTAAAAAACCTTCAAATGAACTTTAGTGTTCGCTTTAGTAGGTTTTTTCTTTATCATTTTTGCAATAAAAAAACTCTATGACTTGATCATCATCGATGATTTGTCATAGAGTCTTTATTTAATTACTTAACGCAGATATTTTCGCTTTGAGGACCTTTGTCACCTTCAACAATGTCGAATGTAACTTCTTGACCTTCTTCTAAAGTTTTGTATCCTTCACCTTGAATTTGAGAAAAATGTGCAAAAACATCTTTTCCATCTTCACTAGTAATGAATCCATAACCTTTTTCTGAATTAAACCATTTAACAATACCATTCATATGTGTATACCTCCTATATTTTTGTCTTAAACGATAATGAAAATTATAAATAAGATATCACAACATATAATGTTTTTAATATTCTATTAAAACTCTTTTTATTTTTTAAGCCTACTAACCTTAACACACACAGAGTAGGATAGCAACAAAAATATGATAATTGTTCAACTTATCGCTTTTTACGTCGATTTCTTTTGTCAAACTTAGAAAAACTATGAGTGATTTCATTTTTCTCTTCAGGTTTTTTACGATTCCCCTTTTTAACTCTTCCTTCATTAGACGAGCTAAAGCGAGTTGAACCGGTACTTCTTTTATTGTTTGCTTTTCTTTTAGCTTTAGGGTCAAACCTGTCAGAGTTGCTTTTTTTAGTTCTCTTTTGCTCCCCATCAGCTTGTTTTCGTTTTGATTGATCAGGTTTTCTCTTTCTATTACCTCGATCACGATTCGCTGCACTATTCTTTTTAGATGGCTGCGATTTTTTCTTAGCCTTACTCTTTGCTCTTGAAGCGACTAGCGGATCGTTCAACTCAATTGAGAACATTTCATGCTTGACTACAGGTATTTCTGTTTTTAGATGTTTTTGAATCTCTTTTAACAAGTTGGCTTCTTCTGGACAGCAAAAAGCAATTGCTGTTCCACCTAAACCAGCTCGACCTGTCCTACCAATTCTATGAATATATGTTTCTGGAACTTCTGGTAAATCAAAATTGATAACATGAGAGAGTTCATCGACATCAATTCCTCTTGCTGCAATATCAGTTGCAACTAAAACTCTAATCTCCCCTGCTTTAAACATTGCCAAGGCTTTTTGTCTAGCACTTTGGCTTTTATTTCCATGAATTGCACTTGATGGCACACCACGGTCTTGTAGTTGTTTAATAATACGATTCGCACCATGTTTTGTTCTTGAAAAAACAAGAACGGACTTTAAGCTATTATCTCTTAATAAGTCTAATAGTAATTTGATTTTTTTAGGTCGCTCTACATAATAGATTGATTGTTCAATCTTATCTGCTGTTTTTTCTACAGGTGCCACGACCACTCGTTCTGGATTATCTAAGATTTCATTAGCAAGTTCTGCAATAGCTTTTGGCATAGTTGCTGAAAAGAACATTGTTTGTCTTTTCTTTTTAACCATCGCAACAACTCTTCTCACATCTCTGACGAACCCCATATCAAGCATTGTATCGGCTTCATCTAGTACAAGATAAGAAACATGTTTTAACGTTAACTTTTCTTGCTTGATCAAATCTAATAATCTTCCTGGTGTTGCTACTAAAATATCAACACCTTGATTAAGTACTTTCACTTGACTTGATTGATTTACTCCACCAAAGATGCATGTTGTTTTAAGGTCAAGATGCTTCCCATATTCTAGGAAGTTATCATAAATTTGTATAGCTAACTCTCTTGTTGGTGCTAGCACTAATGCTTTGACCTTTCTTTTACCTTCAGTTTCTTGATTTTCAAGATGTAAGTTCTGTAAAATTGGAATCGCAAAGGATGCTGTTTTACCAGTCCCAGTTTGTGCGCTTCCTAAAATATCTCTACCTTTTAATAGTAGAGGAATTGATTGTACTTGTATTTGTGTAGGAACGATATATTCCTTTTTCTCTAAAGCCTCTAGTATTGGGCTTATAATTCCTAATTCTTTAAATGTCATGTAATACTCCTTAAATAAAAAATAAAGTATACTCTGTAACTAATGTACAACGAGTATACTTTTTAATCGCAAAGCCTATCATAACACATTCATGTAGATTAATATACTTATTTAAATAATAATCTATTATATAATGATTTTCTGTTAGATAAACTCAAACTTTTCAACGTCAAACAAGCCTTTATCCGTAATTTTGATCTCCGGTATAACCGGTAATGACATAAATGACAGTTTAACAATTGGTTCTGGTTCTTTAACTCCTAACTCATCATGACAGGCTTTATGTAAGGCTGAAAACTTCTCTCTTACTTCTTGCCCTGTCTTATCACTCATCAAACCAGCAATTGGTAGTTTTAACTCTGATATAACTTGTCCATTCTTAACAACGACAATACCACCTGATATCTCTGCTAAGCGTTTAACCGCTAAAGCCATGTCTTCATCTGAAGCACCCACTACCACAACATTGTGTGAGTCATGAGCTATCGTTTGTGCAATTGCCCCATCTTTAACATTAAATCCTTTAATCAGACCTACTCCAACATTACCTGTACCATGATGTCTTTCAACAACTGCTATTTTATTAAGGTCACTTTCTTTTTCAAATAAGAATAAGTTGTTTTCATCACGCTTTATCTTTACTTTAGTTTTCTTAGTTAATATTCCATCTTCAACTACTTCAATCGCGTAAACATCATCAACATCACATCTTAGTTTTAACTTATCAATACTGAAGTCATTAATGTTCATTGAACCACTTACACTCTTAATATCAGCCGTTGTTACTTCTTTAAGGTAATGACCCTCTTCAGCCACTAACTGACCGTTCACAAATACTTTTTGGGCATTAAACTCTTCTAAATTATCAATGATAACTAAGTTGGCAAGTAATCCAGGAGCAATCCCCCCTCTATCATTTAAACGGTAACACTCTGCAGCATTGATAGTAGCCATTCTTATCGCGTCAAAGGGATCTAACCCTTCTTTTACACATGTTCTTAAAATCCCATCGATATGACCTTCTTCTAAAATAGTTTTAGGTTCACGGTCATCTGAACACAACGCACAATACCTTGAGTTATCTTTAGTCACACCAGGTATCAAATATTTTAAGTCATGGCAAGCTGAACCTTCACGTAGTAACACATAAACTCCTCGTGAGATCCTATCGAGCATCTCTTCGATAGAACTACATTCATGATCTGTATGAATACCTGCAGCGATATAACCATTCAGTTTTGATCCTGTAAGTCCTGGGGCATGTCCATCAATGATTTTTCCAGCCAACTTAGCTTGTTCAATCTTTTTAAGCACCTCTTCATTTCCATAATTAATTCCCACAAAGTTCATGAATTCTCCTAAACCTAGAATCTGGCCATCCTTTAATGGTTCAATCATATCATCAGCAGTAATCACAGCACCTGAGGTTTCATATGGTGAGCAAGGGACACAAGAAGGTAACATATATTTGATGTCTAATACAGAACCTGTAGAGGCCTCTAACATGTAGTTTAGACCTTCCATTCCACACACATTAACAATTTCATGAGGATCAGTTATCACCGTTGTTGTTCCTTTAGGAACTAACAATCTTCCTGCTTCACTTGGAGATAGATAGGTTGATTCAATATGCATATGGGCATCAATAAAACCAGGGGATAAGTAACCCCCATTGGCATCAATCACTTGTTTACCAGAATATGAACCAACACCAGCAATATACTTATCGTAAATTGCAACGTCACCCTCAATAATTTTAGCTTGATACACATCAACTACTTTGGCATTTTTAATCACGATATCTGCTTCTTTTCTGTTATTGGCGACATCAATCAACTCTTTTAAGACATTACTCTTCACAACAAACTCCCCTTCCCAAATCGCTCAATCTTACTATTAATTCCATTTTATCATAACCATTGTTATAAAAAAATATCCCTATCATTACTGTGTAATAATAGGAATACTTTATAATTAACACTTATATCTTCTTAACAAACTCTGATTTTAGTTTCATTGCACCAAACCCATCAATTTTACAATCAATATCATGATCACCTTCGACTAGTTTAATGTTTTTAACACGAGTTCCTCTTTTTAACACAGAAGATGAACCCTTTACTTTTAAGTCTTTAATTACAGTGATAGTGTCACCATCATTTAAAACATTTCCATTTGAATCCTTAACTTTTTTTGCATCTTCAGTTACGTCATTCCATTCATTCCCACATTCAGGACAAACAAAGAAACTTCCTAACTCATATGTATACTCTGAATTACATTTTGGACAATTTGGTATTTTCATATTACACACTCCTTACATCCCTGTAAATTTATCACATGTATGAAATAGAGTCAACCTTATCAAACGGATAATGTAATGAATACTATTTACCATCTACTCTAATCATTCTTGAGAGTCTTTTGAGTTGTCTTTCAATTGCATCTTTATCACTTCTACCCGCTTCTTTAATCTTACCGATTCCACCGTACTCTAACGTTAAGTACTTAACATCACATTGATTTAATACCCATTCAATGTCACTATAATCTTGCTCAGTAAGTTCAAGATGAATGTCAAGTAAGCCTCGTTTTTCATCTTGTCGTGTTGCATTAACATGGATTTCTACCACTCTTTCTAAGGGAAACTCACTTAAGTATTCAATTAGAGATAGACCTTTATAATCTGCACACACTCTAGCATGACTTAAATCTAAGAGCAAGCCAACATCAAGTTGATTACACAAGTCGTGAAACAGTTTAGGTTCACCTGTAATAAAGTGATTATCAAGTGAATCGTAGTAAGCTGAATAAGGATAATTCTCAATCAACAAAGGTACGTCCAAGTTTTCTTTGAAATAACTCAGTACTTCAACAGATCTTGAGAGTGCCTCATCATAAGAAGGATCTCTTGATTCAAAATCTAGTTTTTCAATATAAGCATGAACACCGACAACCGGTGATTGTAGTTCTTTAATTCTTTGATTAATTGCTTTAAAATCGATTTCTTTGTAGTTGGGCATTGTTGCCCTTTCAGTATATCCAAAGTAATGAATCATCAATGGTTTATACTCTTTAGCTATCTTGATATGTTCTTCAAAATAATCTTCAAGTGTGACTTTTATTAAATCAACATCAACTTTCTTATCATTTAGTAATTCCATTAACTCGACTGAGTAGTTACAACATAGTTTAATCATTTTGTTCCTCCAGTATGTATTTCTTCATTAAACGAAGTTGTTCTTTTCTATTATCAATCAACAACGACAACTTGGTCAACATCTAAAGCGACATTCACACATTGTCCTACTTGGTAATCATTAACATTGAGCAAGACTGATTGAAGTTCAAACTCATCTTTAGTTAAAGTAATAATGTTATGACTACCCAAAAACTCAATCTTGGTTATTGTCATTTCAACATGTTCTTTAAAACTCTCATCAACAAGAACTTGCTCATATCTTAGGACTAACTGACCTTTTTTATACCCTTTGGGATTATTTAATTTAAATGGTCCTGCTTTTAAATAACCACCCTCAAACTCACAATTGATATAATTCCTATTTCCAAACAGTTTTGAGACCTCTTTGAAGGCAGGATATGTATAAATGTTTTTAGGTGTATCAAACTGCTTAATTTCACCCTCTACCATCACAGCAATACGATCTGAGAGTTCAATCGCTTCATCACGGTCATGGGTTACTAATACAGTCGTAATATGATACTTCTTATGAATACTTTTTACAAAGTCTCGTAAACTTTTTCTTAAGGTAACATCAAGTTTGGAAAAGGTTTCATCTAGTAGTAATACCTTAGGTTTTACAATGATACCCCTTGCAATAGCGACGCGTTGTTTTTCACCACCTGAAAGTTCTGACGGATATTTGTTGTTATAACCTTTTAATCCGATGACTTCAAGTAGTTCAGATACTCTTTCTGCTATTTCTTGTTTACTAACTTTTTCAATCATTAAACCGAACCCAATATTTTGAGCAACGGTCATATGTGGAAATAAGAGAAGCTCTTGATCAACAATAACGGCTTTTCTTTTATTGATTTCTAGGTCAGTAACATTAACTTCATCAAAATAGATTGAGCCTTTATCAGCAGAATCGATACCACAAATCACATTGAGGAGTGTGGTTTTACCACAACCACTTTCACCAAGAATTGAGACAAACTCACCATCCTGAATCGTTATATCAATATTTCTTAAAATAGACTTTTCAAAAGTTTTATCAATATTACTACATTTTATTGATGACATTAGACTGCCTCCTTTACATAACTAAACAGTTTATCTATTAAGTAGTTAATAATCACAATCGTTACAATAAATAAAAAACTGTTGAGTGCTATTTCACTTCTACTTCCTGATTGAATAATTGGAAATATTACCACTGAATGGGTTTTAACAATTCCTCCACCAATAATCAACGTAATTAAGTATTGACTATAGGAAAGGATAAATGACATTTTTAAAGCTGATGATATGGCATGTTTTAACAGTGGAAACGAAACGTACCAAAACACTTCAAGTTTACTTGCACCAAGCACTTTTGCTTGAATTTCTATTTTATTACCAATCACTTCATAACTGTTCATTAAGATTCTAACAACATATGGAATACAGGGAATAATTTGAACGAGTACCACACCTATTAATGTGTTACTTAATCCTAACTTAATCATCGTTAAGTGAATTCCCATAACGACTGCAATAATTGGAATTATTATGGGTAAGACTAAAATCGTCTTAATAATTGATTTACCTTTAAACTCATAAAAGACTAGTACCTTTGCAGCTGGGAAACAAATCAGTAGGGTAAAGATTGAAACCGCCAAAGATAACATAACACTAGTTAATATCACTGGCATAACTTGTTTTATCATCAAGATTATCTCTTTAACCTTTAAACTAAGAATTGGCAACAAATCTGGATATGGCCAGCGATTAGAAAAGATAAAGACGATAATTGTTAGAATAATCAAACTATACAACAAGCTATTTAAGGTAACCAAAACTCTTTGCTTATTCATTAGAAGTAACCCCCTAACACTTTAGAAAGGAACTGATTACTCTTTATATACAAGAACACAAACCCAAGTGACATCACGGTAATCACAACATTTACTGCACTTGAATAAATCTTCCCGATAAAATCAATATTGTAATAATGAATAACAGATAACTCTGCTAACGATTTTGGAAGTGATGGACCAATCAGTGCCGGTAATTCATACGCTGAAAATGAGAATGAGAACAAGATAATGAATCCACTTAAAACTGTTGGTGCAACAATCGGTAAGATAATATGCGTTAGAGATTGACGGTAACTTGCACCAAGATTCATGGCAATACTTATATATTTCATATTTATTTTATGAAGGACAGATAAGGTTAACATCAAAATGAATGGAGCTCCTTTCAGGATGTAAGCTAATATAATCCCGACTCCGCCTTGATCATAAACTAGTAAAGGAAACTCGCTTGAATCATTAATGATACCCAACATATAAAATAGTCTTGATACTACCCCTGCTTGTGAAAGCATAGTAACAATAAAGAATCCAACAATAATATGTGGAATTGCAATCGGAAAATCAATTGTTAATAATCTGGTTCCCCTTTTCACTTTATTGTTAAAGTAAATAATTGCCAATGAAAGACCAATCACTACTGACACAAGTGACGATATAAGGGCAATTTTCAAACTAAAAAAGAATGAACTTAAAAACTGTTTGTCTTGAAAGACTTCAAAGTAGTAGTCTAGTGTGATATCAGTTAGTCCAATCTCAGGAAAATAACCTAAACTTTTTATCGTAGCAAAAAAAAGCCCTATAATGAATATAAGGACTACTATAGATATAGAAGGTAAAATCATTAAGTAGGGCTTTAGTTGTTTTTTCATCCTATTTTTCTAGAACTTCCTCACGCCATAATTCTTCAACTATTGGAACTAAGTCAGCTCTCATCTCCTCTAATCGTTTTGCTAATACTTCTTCTTGTTTTAATACACCTTTTCCAATATCAATATGGTCAAATAGTTTTTTATCATCATCTGATAAAAGATTATAATCAATACTAGGTAAATCACCCCACACTAACTTATTATACTTTTGAGCCTGAGCTTCTGGGCTTAAGATGTAATTAATAAAAGCAATGGCTCCTGCTTTGTTTGGAGCATTAAATGGAATAGCTAAAAAGTGAATATTTCCAATCGTTCCATTTTCAAGTAAGAAAGTTTGAGCTGTTTCAGGAAACTCACCTTTCTCAATTTTAACACTAGCATGAAATGGTGTGTAGTTAAAGGTATAATCAACCTCTCCATCACTAAACATCTTATCAAGCTGTGACAAATCAGCCGGGTAAGTTTGTCCTTGATTCCATAAATATGGTTCTAACTCATTAAAATAATCTAATGCTGGTTGAATCACTTTTTTAACTTCATCTTTATCAGCTTTTAGATCTTTAAACACTTCTGTACCTACAATATCAAAAATCATATTTCTAACAAAGGCACTTCCTGTAAAGTCTTTTACTTCAGGATATGCAAATTTACCAAGGTTTGCTTTGGCAAATGTTAGAAGTTCTTGATGATTTGAGAAAAACTGATCATGTCTTGCTGTGTCACCAATAAAGACTAACTGTGCCTTACCATAAGGAGCTTCATAACCATCTGTTGGAAAACCAAAGTCAAATTGTGCGGACTCTTGATCAACAAAAGCATTAAAGTTATCTACTTTTGTAACGAATGGACCATATAACAAATTATTTTCCATCGCTGCTTTAAAGTTTGCACCATTAATCCAAACGACATCTACAGTCCCTTTTGAATTAGCACTTTTTTCATTAAGAAGTTTTGGAATAACTTCAGGAGCAGCCATATGAACATAGTTTAACTCTAATCCATACTTTTCTTTTAAGCTAGGCGCAACACTGTATTCAATCCAATCATTGATGTTAGGATCTCCACCCCAACCATAAAAATTTATTGTTGTCCCTTGAGCAGCGTCTAATATCTCTTGATTAGATAGCGTATCAAAGTCAACTTCATCATTCGTTTGCTTTTGGCAAGCTGCTGTAAACAAAAGCAACAATGTACAAAGCAAAATAGTAAGTTTCTTCATTTATATTACCTCTTTAACTTTAAGATTTTTATTACATATATTTTATCACATCACAAATGATATTCACTTAATATACAAATAATCTATCTTGAAATCATTTACATCAGAAAATATCCTCACTCTCTATAAGAATCACTTTTAAAGTGCGATGGCCAAATCTTATCATTTAAAAATGGTGAACTATTAGAGGTCGACCATTTGAATCGTTAATGAAAGATAAAGGATACTTCTACTCTCTCTATACTGTTGCACAATCAAAAAAACATGACTAAATTTAAACCCTAGTAGTAATTTTCTACTAGGGTTTTGAGTTCAAACACTTATTTCTTATCAGCATTGAAAAAATATTACTTTTCTACTCATTACGCTTCATTAACTCTCTTAGCGCTACTATAGTCTCTTCAAATGTAATCTCTTTTGCATAATCAAACTTCTCCTGATACTTCTTCCATTCATTATTTAAAACTGGACTATCCGAAATAGATTGAATGATTTTTTCACAATCATCAATTACTTTTTTACTATTCCTATGTTTAGTTGTTGCATCAAGTGCTTGTCTAAATGTAATAATACTAAAAGTTCTAGCAGCACTTAGAATATAGATATCATAAAAATCTCTTGGTCGTGTACTAAAGATACCTCGACTCAAAATCGTCTCTACTTTCTCAGCTAAAACGGTTTCAACATTATAACCCCATAACGGTATTTTAATATTATGATCAAACAAACCAGTAAATTCATATCTAACAGGATCTGGTGTTATTACATCACCCGTTGTAACATCAATAGATAGAGGTGTAATAATCGTTTCATAGAGTGCATCAACTCTAACACAAAAACCACCGTAAACATCATTATCTCTAATCCTTGAGAAACTAACAATTCTAAAATTTACACCATCATCTAAATCGAGACTACAAATTTCATTTATTAGTTCTTCTAGAACTTTTTCAGACAAAACTCTATAACGAAGAGTTGTATCAAGATCCATAGTTGCTCTTGTATCTAGACCAACAAGTGCAGATATAAGTAAACCACCTTTTACAATAAAGTTATCACAATATTTTGATTTTGATAATCGATTGAGAAAACACTCAAACATATAGTTTTGAAGTACGACCTGAGCAGTTAAGCTTTTCCTTTGAGCATAACTCTTGATTCTTGACTTTAGACTCATCACTTTACTCATAGTAAGACCTCCATGTAATACTTTAGTGTTTTTTGTACCTTGAACATAGATGCATATTCCGCAAGTCTATTCAAATCTTTTTCATCAAGAACTGCATAATTTTTTATGATGCTTACAACTGTTTCCTCATCAATTCTAGATCTAGACCTTAAAATATCACAAACTGTCCTCTCCGCGTTGTAGGTTCTAACTAAGTTACCAAATGTTGTTTTCATCATTACTTCCCCTACTTTATGTAGTGGAGGTTTAACATAAAATGCATCACAATCATTACGAATACTATGTGGTAAAGAAGTTCCGTTTGGAATTGTAACACTATGAGTAAAAGGTGTTCTACTTGAAATACCATTTAAAAAAGCAGCAGTTTCATGTGAAAAAATTATATTCTTTGATCGAAGCATCATAATATACATATCATCTTCTATACTTCCAGGTAGCATGTAGATACCATGTATCACTCTCTCAAGCAAGCCTGCTTTTACATAATTAGTAAGTGTTTGCTTCGAGAAACCTAACTCTGTGACCTCTGAAGTTGTTATAACATTATTTTCTTTTAGCTTATCTAGTATTCTATTATTGATTTTCATATCCTTCACCTCATGACAACTTTACTTTCATACATATATTTTAATATATATGTGTACAAAAGTAAAGTTTGGTGGATTTTAGGCATTAAAAACATACATATTAAAAAAATCCAGACAATGTCTGGATTAATCTAATTCAACAATAAAACTTTCATAAGGACTTAAAGTTAGTTCCTTTAAGTTTGTGTATTTCTTATTATAGTTTGTTGCTAATATTTTCTTGATAGTTCCCTCAAATGAGTAGTTCAACTCTTGCTCACTGAAGTTCACAACTACTAATATTTCTTTATCATCATTCATACGTTTGTAAGCAAATAATGACTGATGCGCAAGGTCAATTGCTTCGTACTCTCCATAAACTATAAGATCAGAGTAAGCATCACTTTTACGAATTGAGATTAAGTTCTTATGGTAATTAAATACTGATTGTTCACTTAATTTATCTGCTTCAACATTAACTTCTGTGTAGTTCTGATTTACTTTTAACCAAGGCGTTCCTGTTGTGAATCCACCATGTTCAGTGTTATTCCATTGAATTGGAGTGCGGGCGTTATCACGACCATTTTGATAAACCCCATCCATGAATTCCTCTTCAGTTAACACGTTGTTCTCTACTACTTTCTCTTGGTAAGCACCATGAATTTCAACATCATTATACTCTTCAAGTGATACATACTTCACGTTTGTCATACCAATCTCTTCACCTTGGAATACATAAGGAGTTCCTTGCATTCCATGTAGGATTGTTGCTAAAGCAGTAGCAGATTCATAACGATACTCTTTGTCATTTCCCCATCTTGATACAATACGAGGTAAGTCGTGATTGTTCCAGAATAACGAATTCCATCCTTTTCCTTTTAAATCAACTTGCCATTTTGAAAGGATTTCTTTTAGTTTAACAAAATCAAACGTATGTGGTTTCCATTTACCATGATCTTTGTCCCAATCGATCACCATGTGTTCAAACTGAAAGATCATTGAAAACTCTTCACGTTCAGGATCAGAATACATCATCGCTATTTCAGGTGTTGCACCCCAAGTTTCTCCAACTGTTAATACATCATAGTTACCAAATGTCTCTTTGTTCATTTGTTTGATTAACGGATGTAATCTTGGACCATTACCGGTAATCTTTTTATCTACTTCTTTACCAATTAAATCAATAACATCTAATCTAAATCCACCGATTCCTTTTTCAAGCCACCAATTAATCATATTATGTACTTCTTCTTGAACCTTAGGATTTTCCCAGTTTAAATCTGGCTGTTCATCTGCAAACAGATGGAAGTAATACTGACCTGCTTGTTCATCCCATTTCCATGTTGGACCTGAAAAAACACTTGCAATATCGTTAGTATCTTCTTCATCTCTCCAGATGTAATAATCACGGTAAGGATTATCTTTTGATTTTCTTGATTCCTTGAACCAATGATGTTGGTCAGAGGTATGATTGACAACCAAGTCCATCACAATTTTAATCCCACGTTGATCTGCTTCTTTTATTAATTCATCCATATCATCCATCGTTCCAAAAATCGGCTCAATTGCTTGATAATCACTTATATCATAACCATTATCTTTCATTGGTGATTTATAAACAGGACTTAACCAAATGACATCAGCACCAAGTTCCTTGACATGGTCTAACTTATTAATGATTCCTCTTAAATCTCCAATTCCATCACCATTTGAGTCCTTAAAACTCCTTGGGTATATTTGATAAACGACAGAATTATGCCACCATTTTTTTTCCATAATTTTTCTCCTTGCTTTAGTTACTTTGCATTTACAAAAAGTCTGTGCTTCTACTTGAAACATATAAAGAATTGAATGTTTCTCCCTTAGTACCCTTTATATATAACATTCAGTAGTGTACATTCTCTAAGTACCTAAACTTTATTAAATTGCACAACAATAATAACATAATTATCTCATTCAAAAAAGAGATAATTGTATTCAATAATTTAACAGGAAAACAACAACATCAGTTTAGACTCTTCAAAAAGGACGAAGATTAACTTCGTCTTTAAACTCGTGTATTATATGGTGAAATTTCGTGTAGGTTAGTCGATATCAAGTTCTTTCAAGTTAGGGTACTCATCTAAGTAATTAAACCCTTGATCATCATATGAATCAATTCTTAAATAAATGTTTCTTAAAACAGGTCCTTCTGGTAAATCTGTTGCACTTCCATTAAATGGTCCATCTAAAGTCAAATGTAACAATGTATCTCCTTTAAGATTGCTAAAGTTATTTAATGGATACTCTGTATCAACTGAAAGGTATAAGTAAATCAGTTTTTTCAGTTTTAGCTCACCTTCATACTTATCAGCTCTAAGTTCAACATCAGTTACGCTCTTTAGCCCATTTATCAGATCAAAATCAAATGTACCCTCTAATGAAAAGTCAATGATGATGAGATCTTTTAGTTTTTTAACAAACGACATGTCTGCTTGACCAAGTTCTTCAAGTTTTAAGAACTTTAAGTTCGTGTTTGAAGACAAAGAATCAATGTTTTTATGAGCATAACTTAAGTCACTACTAAATGCTTGAAGATTTTTAAACTTAGAAACCATTGCAAAATCAAGTTCATCATTGAAGTTTTCAGTAACAAACAACTTTAACTTTGATTTACTTAATGAATCAAAGACATCTTCACTGCTGTGAGATCCAATCAGGAAGAAATACTCTGCCTTTTTTAGATCTTTATTATTTAAATTGGAAGTATATAGTAAGTTTTTTGCCTTTACACGTTTTTCAAAGTTATCACCTAGGAATACAAACTCAACATCATTTAGCTGATTCTCATATAGGTAATCTTCATGAAAAGCACTGAACCAATAGTCATCAACTAACTCATCCTTATACACAAGATCTCCATCGTTATAAATTTCCATGGTATCAGCCTCTTTAACATAAAACTCTAAGAAGTTTTCATTCAAATAAATCATATCATCAATAAATATTTCGGATGGCTTTCTTATAAATAAGAAAAGAATAATTACAAGTAAAGCAAGTAACACGTACTTAAATCTATTAACTATTTCAATCATATTAACCCTCCTCTATACTTTCATCATATCACTTTGATGTTTTACTTCAATAAAAGGTAAGAGAAATATAAATAGGTAAAAGAAACCATTCTTTTCTTGGGGAGAAATCGCTGTTTACCTAAAAAGGTGTAACAATAAGATGATTTACATTATAGGGTGACTTCTTTAACTTGCTCTAGGACAATTTTTGCAAGTTGTTCAGGAGGAGTTGTTTTATTATTTTTAATCCATGTGAGCAATAGGTTAAATAATATCCCTGTTCTGATGGTAACAAATATTTCTTTGTTTTCTTTATCATCCTTACCTAAGTCAACGCGGTCGAATAACGAAGAGAACATGTTTTCGATAGATGAATGCAAAATGTCAATTCGTCTAGCTCTAATAATCGCTTCAATAACTAATGAATCTTTATACCAGAACTGTAGTAACGGAACTAAAAGATTTGTGGAAAGCAAGTTATCAGTCAAATCTTGTTTATCTCTGTATGACCAAACATACCTCTGAAGTTGAATAAACTTTGTGTCACATTTATACTGTAAAACATCTTGTTTTGAATCAAAAAGACGATAAAAAGTAGCACGTCCCACTCCAGCTTGAGTGACTAACTCACTAACTGAAATTTCAGTGAAATCTTTCTTATGCAAAAGCTCATGTAATGCATTAAATATAAGGTCAGCAGATTGATGAGTCTTTTTATTGCTAGTTAAATGATACATATTATTACCTCCTGTCTCAGTTGCCCTTGATTAATTGACATCTTTCTACCCCTATACTAGACTAATACTATAAGTGAGTCAATTGTCTCACTCAAGATAGTAAATATGTATCAAGAATTGAAAGGAGTAACTATGAAAGATATAATTAATTTATTTTTCCCAAAACAAATAAATAATACATTTAGAGGATACAAGATTGTTCTTTACTTGTTTTATATCATAACAGCTGTAACATTATGGAGAAGCCAACACCATTTATTTGCGGCCGATGGTGGAGCGCAAACAATTGCAACTATTCCGCTTGATACTTTCACAGCAAATGGAGCACAAGCGGTCATTGGAACTTTTAGTCTATGGGGTTTATCTCAATTAATCATCGGTTTAGTCTACTTGTTAGCATCGCTAAGATACAAAGCAATGATCCCAATGATGTACCTTTTTATGCTACTTGAATACTCAATTAGAGCATTCTACATTCCGATCTCAAAATCTATACCAACAGCGGATACTGCACCAGGGGCGATAATTAATCTGCCTTTTGTACTTTTCTCACTTGCCATGATTGTGTTAATAATCATAGGAGATAAAAGAAGTAGGACATAACTATTAAATCTGAGACATAGATCCAAAAAAAGAATCAAGAGAGAACTCAATGTTCACTTGATTCTTTTATATTCAAGAATTATGCTGGCCAACAGATACGATATGGTAATACTCATTCAAGTTTTCAACAGACCTACATTAAAGAAGTTAAAATATAATGTTGCCAGCTACGGAACTTTTCTGTTATAAAAGAGGTTCATCAATATCCCCCCTTTTCTCACGTACTCAAGATCTAATCAAACTTTTTAATCACAACGACTTTTCAAGTTTGGAGTAAACTTCAAATTTATCTAGGTTATGATTTTCTCAAACAGTAAACCATCAACCCAATCTCCATTCACCATCATAACATTCTCTTCTTGCCCTGTTTGATTAAACCCATTCTTTAGAAGCACTTTCTGAGAACCGATATTTGTTGATGCACTTCCCGCTGTAAACACTTTAACCCTATACTCCTTTAGAGCAAGTTCAATTATCATTTGCACAGCTCTACTAGCATATCCTTTTCCTAACTCAGATTCTGATATCCTATATCCTAAATCGGCTTTAACAACTTCTTCTCTCTTAATATTACCAAGATTTACCCTCCCTACTACCTTACTTGATTCATCTCTGATTATACACATTAGACAATCACCTTGTGACTGCTCTATTAAGATATCATCCATCAACTTTTTGAACGATTCAATGTTAAAGTATCCGTTTGGTCTTTTAGGAACAACAGACTCAAAAAACGCACGATTTTCCACTTCAAAATCAAATATATCCTTTAAGTTACCTTTATTCATTTTTTCAAGTGTAAGTTTCATATTTTACGCCCCTTTACGTTTCTTGATTACATTTTATTTCAAACTATCTGGTAGCATCTATTGATTTTGGGTTAAATCCAAACACGAGGTCTACCATGTCCTTCTTATCCTGGTAATAAGCTTTGCTAGAAGAAGACATTTTACTAAAACTACGGTCTAGTTTATCTTTAACAAACTGTCTTCCTTCATCTATATCAAGTTTTCTTTGAACATAAGCAAGATGTAACAATGAAGGGATATTATCATAGTGTGAGATAGCGTCTGCATCAGCAACACACACTTCTTCTAGACTCAATCTATTTGAGTCTAAGCTTCCTCTATGATTATAAATACACTTCTTAACTAACTCTATTTTGTCTTGAGGATAATTAAACTTTTTAAGTATCTTTTCAGCAATATCCATTCCATGAATGTGATGTTCTTTATACAGTTCATAATCAGTTACGGATGCAATATCATGTAACCAACCAGCAATTTCACAGACTTCTTGATCTGCTCCATATAACTTTGCTAGCTGAACTGCATGAAAAGCAACACTCTCAATATGTTCAAAACAACCATAACCAAAGAAGTTACTTGGCTGTTTACATCTATATTCTACTTCATTTCTTATTTCATTTATTAGATTCAAAGAATCATTCCCTTCTACTATTACAAAACATTATTCTTTTAACAAACTCACTAAACAGCAATACCTAAACAATACAAGATGATTGCTTGTTGAACATAAATAAGATTCTTCTTAAACTCATAACCAACGAAGTAGTCAGAGTTTATAACATCCTCACTAACCTCTTCACCTCTAAAGAAAGGTGGACATGGGTTTAACAAGGCATTATCATTGCATAATGTCATACTCTCTTCAGTGATCTGATACTTATCATAATACTCTTTATTTCTAAGTACTTTTGGTAATGGATCTGTAAGAACCACATCAGTATTCTTTAATGCTTCTTCTAAAGAAGTTAAAAAGCTATAGGTTTCACTATCTGCTTTGATTCTATACTCCTCGTAACTAACATGATTTAACTTCAGGTTAAAGACATTTGCTGCACTAACCCATGAGTTGACTATATTTCCTTCACTACCAACAAACGTATAAGTTAAGTCAGTATAATCATCACGCAATCTACTTAGTGAGTACAGATCAGATAGAATTTCACATGGATGATTCTTAGATGTCATAGCGTTTACTATCGGTAAATCTGAACTAGCTGCCAACTCAGATACAATGTCATAATTTTTATGCCTGACAACAATCCCATCAGCCCAGTTCTTAATGTAGTTTACAACATCAACTAATGCTTCTCGTTTATCTAATGTTGATGGAGGAAACAAGATACACTCTCCACCTAATGATTTTATTCCCTTTTCAAATGATAACCTTGTCCTAATACTTGATTCAGGAAAAAACAGCACAAATGTTTTTCCATTTAAAAGTAACTTATCATTTTCTTTTAGCTTATCCGCCATATCAAAAACATGATTGATATCATTCAAGCTTAAGTCCTCAATACGTAAAAAATCCATTTTAACTCCTCCTTTTATCATAAGAAATAACTTTCAAACATACTACTCCTTGCTGTGATTCAAATGAGTTTCTAATAAAAAAGTTCCCAAAAGTGGGAACTTATCAGTATTATTTTCTCTCCCCATTCAAATCTTATCATAATCATCAAATGAATAGAAGAAGGAGTACTATAAATTGAGTTCTTAATTTGTCTTAAGACAAAACATGCAAGTTAACTAGAATGTTTTACTTACCTTCAAAAGGATGATCATTTATCACTTGGATTCTATGGTTTTGAAGACGTTCAACACTTCTCAAGTATTCTAACTCATCTCGAGAGCAAAAAGAAATAGCAATACCATGCTTTTTGGCTCTTCCGGTTCTACCGATCCTATGAATATATTCTTCTGAAACCTTAGGAATATTTAAGTTGAATACATATGAAATGTTATCGATATCTAATCCTCTTGCTGCAACATCTGTTGCAACAAGTACTTTAATTTCTTTACTTTTAAACATATTTAAAACCTTTTGTCTTTCGACTTGGTTCTTATCACTATGAATTGCTTTAGAACGAATGTTAGCAATACTTAAAGCCTTACTTACTTTGTCAGCTCGCTTCTTTGTTCTTACAAAGACAATGACTGAATCAAATTCCATATTTGTTAGCAAATGAGTAAGTAACTCACCTTTTTTAGGTTCAGAAACTCTATAAACACGTTGCTCAATCGTTTTCTTTTCCTCTTCTTTAGGTCTTACCCTAACGTAAGAAGGATTATTAACAAACGATCTAGTAAGCTTTAAAATGCCATCAGGCATTGTAGCTGAGAACAAAATGTTTTGTCTCTTTTGCGGTAATTTACTAATGATTCTTCTAACATCTTTAATAATACCTAAATCTAACATTCTATCCGCTTCATCTAAAACAAGATACTTTACATGACTTAAATCAATGTGATCGTGTTCAATCATATACTGAAGTCTTCCAATTGTACTCACTAAAATATTCGGTTCACGCTTTAAAACTTTAATATGTCTTTTAGGTGTTATTCCACCAAACATTGCTCCTGTTTTAACAGTAGTGTATTTTCCATACTCCTCGATATCTTCACCAATCTGAACTGCAAGTTCTCTGGTCGGAACAAGTACTAAACACTTGATCTTATTGCTTTCTTCTTGACTTAACTTATGAAGAATAGGAAGTGAAAAAGCAGCAGTCTTTCCAGTACCTGTTTGAGCAATACCTATTAAGTCATCCCCTTCCAAAATATTAGGGATTGCCTTTTCTTGAATATCAGTGAGTTCCTCATATTTTTTCTCAAACAGTGATTCTTTTATCAGTTCATTTATCTCTAAGTTTTCAACTTTCATATTTCTCTCCTTAAAACAACTCTAATTTATATAAAAAAGAAGACATTGTCTTCTTTACTCTTTAATGGTTGCGGGAGAAGGATTTGAACCAACGACCTTCGGGTTATGAGCCCGACGAGCTACCAGACTGCTCCATCCCGCGATATTATGTTTGTCATATTTTTAAGACATTAGCAATATACCACACTTCAGGACATATTACACCTCAAAAGCGATAATTGTTAAAAATAATGTGATTTTACCAATCAAACTCACAATATATTGACCCTTTAACAACTATAATGAGCATTATTGACAGCATTACCTCTTGTCATTCTCCTCTAACAGCTCAGGGGATTGTATTCGCACTCATCTTACAAAAACTGGTTGTGTTACAAAGTTTGTCTTTCTTTTTAGCATACACAAAAACAAGAATGTAAGAATTTTATCCAACGATAAATAACTGTTCTATGAATTTAACTTCCTCTAGAACAGTCTTAATTGATTTTATTTGTTTTTTCTTTATCATCTGGAATACTTCTATACCTGTAATTGTTATTGAGGCTGATTCAAAACCCTTGAAACCCAGAATTGAATTTGTCTTTCGTTTAATCCGTCTATGATCCATTTGGGTGAAACAAGGTTTCACCTTAGTTCTATAATATTATTCATATACTTGCTACTTCGATGTTTAATCCCCATCATAGCCATCAGTATTTTTTATAGCATTTATTGTTGCAGCGTATTTATCAGTTGTTATTACTCTCGGCTTTCGATTATGATTAGCACCCAAAGCCTTATTCAAAAAGGCCTTTGCAGCTTTTACACCACGTGTTTCAGATAGGTAATAATCAATTGTGGTTCCTTTTGAATCTACCGCACGATAAAGGTAATGCCATTTCCCTCGAACTTTAATGTAAGTCTCGTCCAACCTCTATGAATCGTTTGTCATCTTCAAGTGCTTTCTTATTTGAAGTTCTAGAGTAGGAGTAAATTTAATTACCCATCTGTAAATTGTTGTATGACTAACTTCTATTCCTCGCTCTAACATCATTTGCTGTAAATCCCTATAAGATAGATTGTATTTCAAGTACCATCTCACACAAAGAATAATGACTTCCTTCGAAAATTGTTTATCTTTAAATTAATTTACCAAAAAAACCCTCCAACTGATAAATGTGATAATTATACCACTCTTCAATTGAAGGGCAAAAAGTTTGCAACACTACCATCATTATCAGGATCAAAATAGAAAGCATGGTACAAAGCGTTAGCTATGTCTGCTATAAAGTGACGTAGCATGCATCATCAAAGTCAAATATCTTTATCTCGCCTTCATCATCAATCATAAGGTTTCCTAAGTGCATATCAGAGTGTATTAGACCATAAACTTCTTTGCTATTAGATAAACTTTCTATTACTTTTATTGGATCAGCGAGTTTATCTAAAATGAAAGAATCTGCTCCACCTATATATTTTTCTGCTCTAACGATGTAATTTTCCTTAATATACTCTTTTCTATTAAAATTTTTTGAACTTTCCTTAGTAATTGAGTGAACTTTACCCATACTTTTTCCATATTCTTGCCAAAAGATATCGGACTGTGTGTGCTCATAATTAGGCATAACACCCTCCATATAGCTAAACAATGATACCATAAAGCATGGTTCATTTTTTTCAAGTTTTGTTACTAATAAACCGTTTGGTGACTTAATTGGCAATGCTACTGATGCTCCTCCTTTTGAAAGAGTCTCAATAAACTCCATCTCAGATTGAATTTCTGTATACGATCTATGAAAACTGTGTGAAATCCGCATCACATAGTTACCGTTATCACAGCATATCTTGTATACCATGTTCTCTGAATCACCTAATAAATCAATTCTCCATCTATTAAGTCATAAATGTCAAGTGCAGAAGACACTATTCCATCATTAAATAACTCTCTAATTCTGTTATTTATTTTCACACTTCCTAACATTTGTTTGTCATTTCAGTTTAACACTATCTTGATTATTACATTTTGTATGTTTTCTTCACTATTTATCATAAAAGATTTATTCTGATTTCACATACATTATTACATTTTGCTTATATCATAAGCTAGTTACGAAACGCTAAAACACGACCTACCCTTAATGGGTATATCGACATCACTGACAGTTTCGACTTATACTGAAACTTATAATGTACTATACTCTCGTTTCAGTAACGAATATACTTCTAAGTCCACAAAATGTCCATGTTCAAACTCGCAATCCCTTAGTAGACCTTCTTTTTTAAATCCAAACTTTTTTAGTAAACCGATGCAAGCTTCGTGCCTTGGATCAACGCGAGCTTCAATGCGGTTAAAATCCTTCTGGCAGAATGCAAAATCAAGGACCGCATTAACACATAGACTCGTAATCCCTTGGCGCCAGTAGTCCTTACTAATCACAAAACCAATTTCGGCTTTTTTATGCCATGATTGATGATTACGAAAACCAACTCCTCCTATGCACTTTCCTGTTCTCACGTCTTCAATCGCCCAATGCCCTGGCCCATTCACAAACTGATTATTTTCCATTTAATAAAAGATAAAATATACTCCTCTGTTGGATTAACATCACCATAATAATTGGTAACATCTGGATCTGAAAGAAACTTTTGCATTTCAGCAACATCTTCTGCTTTTGATTTTCTTAATGCAAAAAACTCATTTATATTAATTGTTTCATACATAATTTTTTTCCTCCTCTGATACAAATCATATGACATATCTTAAAAACATACATTTCTCATGTAAAATAAGATTGCATGAGTATCAAGGTTAGTTTTCAACAGGGTGAACTTATTTTCTTATCTCGTGCTTAGTTTCTTCAACTCTTGCAAACTGACAGCCCGCTCTTCTAAAACATTGTTCACCATAAGTTTTTGCACCAACAATTTCATTTCCCCTCTTGATAAACTCAATATAAATCGGATATGAACGCAAATTATAAGTATAGGGCTTAACATAAATTAAGGCCATATTCATTTGTCCCCAATCACATACCAGATTTCCATCTAGTACTTTCACTAGCATATTCCTTTTATCTCTATCATTATCATACCAACCTATGAAGTCTTCTAGAATATGGTTATCAATTGGATTATCCACAAGTTCAATCCCTAGAAAGTTTGCTATCTCACTATGATACTTACCGTATTCTCGATTATCAATATTAAAACACAGTTTATCAAAACCACAAGAATCAAAATACTCTCGGTTTTGCTCATTCAGAGGGTTAATGTATGCAAATAAGATGTCGTTTCCTTGATATCCTCCTCTTTTAACATGAGGAATTTTACCATAGGACTCTATTACAATCTTCTTTCCCCACATTGCTCTACCTTCCCAGGTTTCAATTGTATGTTCTCTAACCCTTGCTGTATCTAAATATATTAGCAAAGGTTTTAGTTCACTTAATGAACTCTCTACTTTCTTAAAATACTTCATTGTTTGCTCGGGTTGGCAGTCGCTTTTATAATACACATTTGCAAACCCTGCAAAAATTGCTCCATCAATAACATAAACCTTGTTATTATCAAAGATATCCTTTTTAATCTTATCAAGCTTAGTAATCAGACTTTCAGTATATATATCAAAATGCTCTTCATTCACATAGCCATCATCATTGAAATAGTCATCTCTTTCTTCCCATAATGGATGGTCTTCTAGACCTTCGTGAATCCAAACCACATTAAACCCATTTCGTTCAAGTTGCTGCGCAACAAACTGACTTGTTGTTGACTTTCCACAACCTGGTATTCCTTCTACAAAAATTAATCTATTCATTTGCCTCTCCATTTCTCTTATTACACAAACAAACACCGGTTGTGTTGCAAAGATTATCTTTCTCTATTTTATCACACACGAAAACTAAAATGTGAGTGTTTTACCCAACGACAAATAACTGCTCAATGAATTAAACTTCATCTAGAACAGTTACGACCGTTTAAATTTGTTTTTTCTTTATCATTTGAATGCTTCTATACCTGCTATTGTGATTGAGGCCGATTCAAAAGACTTGAATCCGAGAATTGAATTTGTCTTTCGTTTAATCCGTCTATGATCTTGCCCAATGATGTTATTCATGTACTTACTACTGCGATGTCTCACACCATCATAGCCAACAGTGTCTTTGATAGCTTTTATTGTTGCTGCATATTTGTCTGTAGTAATTACCCTTGGTTTTTGATTATGATTTGCTCCCAAAGCCTTATTCAAAAAGGACTTTGCTGCTTTTACATCACGTGTTTCAGATAGGTAATAATCTATTGTATTCCCTTTTGAATCTACTGCACGGTAAAGGTAATGCCATTTTCCACGAACTTTAATGTAAGTTTCGTCTAATCTCCACGAGTCGTTCGTCATCTTCAAATGTTTTCTTGTTTGGAGTTCCAGAATAGGAGTATATTCAATTACCCATCGATATACTGTTGTATGACTTACTTCTATTCCTCGTTCTAACATCATTTCTTGTAAATCCCTATAGGGAAGATTGTATTTCAAGTACCATCTAACACATAGAATAATAATTTCTTTTGAGAATTGTTTACCTTTAAATTGATCTAACATTAAAAAACCTCCAATTGATAAATGTGAGAATTATACCACACTTCAATTGAAGGACAGAAAGTTTGCAACAGAACTAACTTATAAACTAACCAAAGGTTTAAAAACCAATTACCTATAACCACAAGCCATAATGTTGTAATTTTGAATAGTCTCTAACTCTGTTCGTTTCTCTTCCACATATGAAAAATCACTTTCTAGATTCGAAAAGTTTATTGGTTTTTTAACGTCTGAATGATATGAAAAAATTCCATTATCTGTTATCATGTACTCGGTTTTAAACAAACTGTTTTGATAGGAACCATATAATATTTTTTCATTTTCAACAAGAATTATATAGAGATGAGTTGATCCTCCTCCTGGAATTTCAGGATCTACAGGATAAACAAACTTTATCTCATTATTGATTCCGTACCCAATCAAAAGGTCTTTTTGCTCAAACTCAGATGCACCCTTAAGGTGAGAATATATACAAGCAAATTCTATGTCTTTAATCATATACTTTTCATTCTCAAAATTAAGTTTATCATTGCAGACTAAATCTTCTCTACATTCTGTATTTAACCAAACTTCTGAAAGAATAGAAACAACAAAAAATAATATAAAAAAAGTGAGTAATCTTTTATTTGAAATCGACATATCCTTTTACCTGATAAACATCAGAATAATCAAAAATAGCGAATGGTGCTATAGGCATAAATGAATCCCCTGTAGAACCCATTGTGTAGTTAGCACCATACCTATATGCAAACCAAACAAAACCTGCACAGTTTGTTTCTTGAGTGGAGGGATTGCTCTTTCTTGCAGCTGAGACATACCATCCGTTGTTATAGCCTGCATAAGAACCAGCTTTTAATCCGGCATTACTCACTTGAGACAAAGTAGCAGTTCTTGGTTTTCCATAGGCAACATTGTTATATCTACTAATGAATTCTGTAACAGTAGTTCTATTTATTGTATAACGGTAACGTGGGTGGGATTCTACAATTAACCCCCCGTCTATTCTAATTCCTACGTGCCCAATTACACCAACCTTTGCAACCTCAGTATCATCGGAAAAATAGATGTATCCTCGCGAAGCTCCTCCACCACCTCCTCCTGGATCAACTGAAGATGGAGTTATCTCATAAAACTGATTACCTGGTAAAGCATTAACACTTGAAGAACAAATTACTATTGCAATAAGAATAATTGCCATGAGTGTTCTTTTTCTCATTTTATCACCTCACATAAATTTTTTTGGGAAATGTTCCATTTTCAAAAACAGCGATATTCCTCTTAAAAACTGTTTCACCATTAACGAGATTATTTGCTAATATAAAGAATTTTTGTTCCTGTTCGTACAAGACATACAATACCTCGTTACTGACATAAAAATCTAAAATATTCATTGGACTTTCAATAGTCTTACTTTGTAAATCAAAAACTCTATCTACATCCAAGGTATCCTTGTTTCTATAAATAACATAACGACCACACTCTATTGTAAATACTATCTCATTGGATTCGTGAATAAAGAAATTCATATTCTCATTGAAGCAAATAGTTGTAGATTGTGCAACCTCCTTTCCATCCATTAGTTTATATACTTTCTCGTTAGTTATTAAGTATATTTTTGAATCACTAGAAACGCTTCCTTTCGATATATATTTTGAATCTAGAACCACTTTGTTTAATATAGTTCCGGTCAAATCTAGTGTTATGACTACAGTGTTGAAGTCATTATCTAAACCTTGTAAAACAATTTTTGTTCCATTAAAACTCATATCAGAAACAAAATATAGCTCCACCTCTTTTCTGAAATTTCCTAATTGCAACTGGTAAGTATCATCGTCATCTCTAAAAAGAAAGACTTCCATTCCATCGAAACTCCTATAGTAGAATACTCCTATCCCATATGTTCTAACAGTATTTATTGTTTCATCCTTCAAGAGTTCAAGATAAGTTTTGTTACGTTTTGATGTAAGGATTAGTGAGTCCTCATTCCCATACATGTTGTCAATATTACTTATAACCATACTAAAGCGGGTTTCCTTGTTCTCGAGAAATCTACTAACATATGACTTTCCATTACTATAGTTCTCATACAAAACAAATATTTCCTGATCGGACTCACTAGTATCTCCCATATGAAACCATGTAATTGTAGTTATTGAAAATATAATTATAAGAATAGTAGCTAGTTTTCTTTTTTCAATTTTATCCATTTTAAACTCCTCAGCAAAATCTATTTATATTCCAAAGATAATCATCTAGTTTCATAAAAACTGTCCGATTTATCATCTTATCACAGCTTAATTTTAAAGCGAAACAAAAAATCAAGGAGTTTCGAGTATACTTACTCTAAAGTATCAGGAACCTTACAGCATGATCATAACTCAAAAAGATACAAACTAAACTCTCAACTTTTTTCAAAAGGTGAACATAATTATTCCACAAGGAGATTTATCAAAAAATCACTCTTTTTAGAAAAGTTCGTATCTGATATGTTCCCACCTTATTCTCATATTTAAAAAATCCTCACTACTTATGAGAATCCAATTCTGATAGGTCCCCACCTTATTCTTATATTTTTAAAAAAACTCACTACTTGTGAGAATCCAATTCTGATAGGTCCCCACCTTATTCTTGTATTTAAAAAAACCCTCACTACTCGTGAGAATCCAATTCTGACAGGTCCCCACCTTATTCTTATATTTTTAAAAAAACTCACTACTTGTGAGAATCCAATTCTGATAGGTCCCCACCTTATTCTTGTATTTAAAAAAACCCTCACTACTCGTGAGAATCCAATTCTGACAGGTCCCCACCTTATTCTTATATTTTTAAAAAAACTCACTACTTGTGAGAATCCAATTCTGATAGGTCCCCACCTTATTCTTGTATTTAAAAAAACCCTCACTACTCGTGAGAATCCAATTCTGACAGGTCCCCACCTTATTCTTATATTTAAAAAATCCTCACTACTGTTAAGTGAATAATCACTATATCATCACTAAAAATAACATCTAATTTAATCATACATTACTCCCTGTAATATGTAAATAATACAATCTGTAGGATAGAGTAAAATGGTCTTGGGGTTAGAAAAAGTACAAATAATCGAAGATAGTTTGATGAACTTTATTTGGGAAAATAGATGTTTAACAAATAGAAAAGTATAAAAAAACTCAGCCATAATTGACTGAGCTATTCTTATAAAAAATGGGGCGACTGAAGGTAACTCGAACCCATCTTCTAATTAGATGATTAGGCTCACATCCCAAATAATTCAAGGGATTTCAGAGTTAATGTGAAGTATTAGAAAGTTCGATTTACATTGTCGAATTTTTCAATTTTAACTGCTATTTTTTATTGACTTAATTATATATTGGTAACTATAATTATGCAACAAATATTTGCCTGAAAAATCATAATAGTTGTTCATTTAAACCTCTCAATCAAAAAAACTGCCCTTCAACTTATTATTTCTGACGATGGTAGAAACACAAAAAGAGGGATGTTATCAATGTGAATTAACAACATCTCCTTGTTTATCGAATGTGAGGTTAATATTGTTTAGTATTTGTCTTTCATTATAGCTGATACAAACGACCTTTAATTTCATTTCTTTACCTCCATCATTCGTGTAACTATCTTTATTATCATTATTATTAATAATTGATAAAACATAAATAAGAATTACCCAATTGGGTAATCCTTCGTTTATATCAACTGGATATTGATTGTCACATAAAAAACCGTAATGATTGAAATATCCAAGACATTATAAATCTAAAGTGAGTAAATTGAAATTGAGTACTTTTGAACGAACAAAAACAATGCTGATAGTCTCGATGGAAAGTCGTTCAAGTACAAGTTAATACTTCTCTTTTGAGTAGAGTTTTTATTGGATCAGAAACAAAAACCACTTGATATCAACAACACACACATTTACTTTTCATATTTTTGTTTATTTTTGTAGGATAGAATAAACATTAATGCACCTATTGAGTAAAGTGGCAATAAATTAAAACCAAGCCTAAAAAAAACCTTTACCCCTAACCCCAAACTCATGTCATTTTGAAATGTAAGAACTCCATTTACATTCAAATACAATGTATAGAGAACTAATAAAGCGGCAATACTCATAATAATATATCGTAATATGTGAGTTTTTGCATTCATTTAGTGAAACCTCACACTTCCTTTTATTGTCCTAAAGTTACTTGAGGATTCAAACAAATCCTTAGGTGTGAATAATCCTACCGTCTTTCCATCGCTTGCAATGTTAAGGTTACCACCATGATAATAAGAGTACCATACAAAACCAGAGCAATTTACTCCAAGGTTATATGGATTGTTTTGCCTTGAAGCAGGAAGAGCGTAATACCCATAGTTGTTGTCTGCTAAGGATTTTGCCAAGGAAGCTGCACCATTCCTCACTGAATATGAAGCAGAAGGAACATAGAAACCTATATTATGGTACCTGTTTATAAAACTGTATATTGTGGATTTGTTCAGACCATATATTGGAGCCATGTTTGCCTCTGCAACCATTGAAGAAGATGTTGCAATAGCAGCATGCCCTCCCTTACCATCAAGAAAATCGCTAGATATGAAAATAGTTCCAGGAACATAACCTCCTCCTCCGCCTCCAGGATCTACAGAGAATGTTGTGTATCCACTATTATCTGTAATAGGCGCGATTGCATTCGCATTGCCAAAGGGTGCAAAAGTTATCGTAATCAACAAAATTATACTAATTATCTTTTTCATATTAATCTCCTCTAATTATTATTGAAACTGGAATGTATCCGTTAATTGATTTTTCTACAGCTATTTTTTCATAGCTGCGATTCGACCGATCATACTTAATTATCTCATCATAATCCCCCCTTACTAACAAATAAACGAAATCAGGTGAGATTTTCACATCAACAACATAAACATCTTCCGAGTTGTCATATAGTTGAGTAACTTCACCTTCAATAATCGATAGTTCATCAAAACGTCTATGAACTATAAATCTTCCGCATTCAATACTCAGATACTCATTGTCAAAAATTAATCCAAAAGGCTCATATATTGTATATGAACAGCTATCTAGTAGTGTCACTTTGCCTTCTTCTCTTATATCTATATCAAAAATACCCGAAGTAGAATTAAAAATCAGTCTATCCTGATCAAAAAAATCAAGATCACCCACTATATCTTTTCCAATGTAGATTGATTTTTCGTTCGTTTTTGTTAAAGTATTATAAACTACAAGTTCTACATTGTCATGACTATCAAGTGTAAGATAGTAAACATGTATACCATTAACAATATAATCAATAATGTAGGATTCCTCAGATAAAAGTATCTCATTATCTGTGGAGACGATATTATACATGTTACCGTTCGAAACAAAATAATAAACAGTATCAAATAGCTTTGGAAGAGTGTTTTGGGAGGCATTTTCAATTGAAATTACTTCATATTTTTTTCAGAAAGATTTATAATTGCAAAAGAGTTTGTACTAAATGAAGTTAATAACTTATCACCATTTTCTGCAGTTTCATATCCATCCTGAAGCGGAATAAAAAAGCTATACTCAAAGTGATTGTCACTCATCCTATAAATCTTAGTGCCCAAATCCAAACTAGAATCTGTAGAAGTATAAACCAAAAAAACCTCGTCCTCGATCTCTTCAACATCTTTAAAACTTGTAATAAAAAGAATGAGAATCAAAACTAAAGCAAAAATCAATTTCCTTATATCGAACTTCATTCAACCCCTCCTAAACAACCAATTATTCTCAAACCAAAATATCCATCCAAACAACTGAATTTATCTGCAACTCTATTTTTAAAATTCAATGAATCAAAAACAGTAACACCAAGAACATGCTCGATTAATCTTGTTTAGCAAAGGACTTCGAAAATAAGTCAAAGCATCTCATCTATATCTCTAATCGCTATTTATAAGGACATGTTTATCTACAATATCCTGAAGAGAATGAAATTAAAGAATATAACGTTTTTCACACTAGTTTGATATAAATAATTTAGGGACTTTTGATGATTAAATTCTTAATATAATTATGACTGTTTATTTTGACTTCTAACTTTAACTAGTATTATTATGAGAGCTACTGTAACAATCTTTCCAGCAAAAAAAAATACATTTTAAATGATTTAAATACTTCTTATCAAAAAAATCCCATTACAATATATAAAGGGATAGTAGTGATATTAATAGTAATCCCCCCGGATATCATAATATATTACAATTTTATCCTACTCTTCTATCCTGAACATGTCAAGAATGAAGAAACTCGATTGGGTAAAATGGTCTTGGCCAAAAGTAAACATTATCAAATAGTTAAAAAACACATTTTCAATATTAATATGATAGAAAGTATGATAAAAACCATAAAAAAACTCAGACATTTATTGTCTGAGTAAATAATTTTGAATGGGGCGACTGAAGGGAATCGAACCCTCGAATACCGGAGCCACAATCCGGCGTGTTAACCACTTCACCACAATCGCCATATCTTATTGCTTGATTATAATATCATAGAACTATTACTAAATCAATACAAATTTGATATTTTTACCTATTAATTTTTACTGACTTCATATAGATTAATTTCTCAATTTCTTTTGGCATTGCATCAACAATTTCAAAATCAACTTTGTAGTGTTTTAATGATTCTGTGAAATGGTAAAAACCGATTCCAACATCATTATGAGTTAGGTTAAATCCACCAATTTCAAACTCTTTTGAATCAATTGAATAGAAGTGATAATAATCCCCTTCTTTAAAGACACGCCATGGTTGAACATTTTTTGCTGATGGTGAAAGTCTAAGCATTGTAAGTGAACATAAAATTTCTGAGTTCTCTTCATCTAGATTAGTTCCATCTAAATTCTTAACGATTGTTTCAAATTTCTTTCTTTTATTGGCTTGAATTGCTGTGCGCATTGCTTTTTCTTTTAGGCGCATTTCATCTTTATAACCTAAAGGGCTGACTACAACTACAAATTCATCATCATGAATTGTAACTAACTCAGCAACTTGTTTTCTATCATACGTTCCTGCCATCCAGCATGTTCCAAGTCCTAATCCTTGAGCAGTTAAAATAAACGACTCAAACAACTGTCCAAACTTAAATGACTTTTCTTTGCAGTTACCATCAAACTTTGCCATTGCAATTAAATAGTTTTTGGCTCCTGCAATAAAACCGTAAGTTCCTAGTTCAACATTATTATCATTTTCAAAGGCTAACTCGAATCTAAATTGATCACAGGTTTGATTTAGCTCATCGACTAAATCTATAAGGATCTGTTTCTTTTCTTCTTCGATCGGTTTAGCTTGATAAGTTCTAGTAGAAACACGATTTTTGATATTATCAATAACACTCATATATTATCTCTCCTTTTCCAACTAACTAAAGTTTATAAGATAACGACTTGCTACGCAATTTAAATGCTCATAGAAAAACACACCACAGGGTGTGTTTAGAAAACGACTTAATTTAAAAGTAAATATGTGTCGATATAGGCTTTAGCATTAGTTAAGACCTCTCTTGAGTTTTCAAAAGAAATTGCTTTTAATGCTTCTTCATATGGCATCCACATTACCTCTGTTATTTCATCTGGATCTATCTGATGATTTCCTTTTTCTTTGGCTTTTGCTAAGAATAAGGTCACTTGTTTTAAATCACCATGTTTAAGTAAAGTAAACGTAATCACTTCTTTAAAGTTAGGTTCAAAAATAACGTGGTAGTTGGTTTCTTCTAAGATTTCACGAGTTGCTGTAACAAGGTCTGTTTCATTTTGTTCTTGTCTTCCTTTTGGAAAGTCGGTATTACCAGCCTTGGTTTTGATCAGTAAAAACTCTAGTTGCTTTCCTAACTGTCGATAGACAACGGCTCCGCAAGACTTGATCATAAAATGAACCTCGTTGCCAGTAACAGATACACCGTTACGGCGATGATATCATTAATTGTAGTAATGAATGGCCCAGCAGCAACAGCAGGGTCAATGTTGATAGCATTCATTAAGATCGGGATTAAAGCTCCTGATAAAGTCGCAACTGTTAGTGCAACAAGTAAACTTGCTGCCACTACAAGGGCAATTTGCACTTGTGAGTAAACTAAGAAAACAAAGATAAAGACTAATAGTCCGACTAACAACCCATTTAAGAATCCTGTTTTAATTTCTCTAAATAGATGTTTAAAGGTATCTTTTCTTTCTTCAAATTGATTTGTTGATAACGCTCTTACTGTAACAGCGAGTGATTGAGTTCCGGTGTTACCGGCCATCGCTAGAATCAGTGGTAAGAAGAACGTTAGAATTGGTACAACTGCTAGTGTTTCTTCAAATTGAGCCAGTAAAATGGACGTGACTCCACCAACAACAAGTAAGATGATTAACCATGGAAGTCTTGACTTGATTGAATCAAAGACTGTTTCTGTTTGAACATCAAACTCTGCATCAGATAAGGCTGCTAATTTAGCGTAATCCTCGTCTTTTTCCTCTTCTAAGACATCTAATACATCATCGACAGTAATGATTCCTAACAGGCGATTTCTATTATCTACAACAGGTATAGCCCCTAGGTCATAATCTTTTACTTGATAGGCAACATCTTCTTGGTCAGTTAAGACATGAGTTGTAATCACTTCATCTGTCATGATGTCTTTAATCAGTTCATCTTTTGTTGCTAAGATTAACTCTTTAAGTGACAACACACCTTGTAACACATCTTTTTGATTCACAACATATATATAATAGATTGTTTCAGCATCTCTGGCATTAGCGATTAAGGTTTTCATTGCTTGACCGACCGTGAACTCAACATCAACATGAATAAACTCGGTTGTCATAAGTGAACCGGCTGTGTCTTCTTGATACTTCATTAAGTATCTAATTTGTTCTACATCAGTTATATCCATCTCTGATAGGTACTTTTTGCGTCTTTCTACTGGCATTGACTTTAAAATATCAGTCGCATCATCAATCGCCATTTCTCCAAACATTTTTGAAGCGAACTTAACACTCATAATATCAAGGATTTCATCATAATCCTCTTCTTCAATATACTCAAAAAACTCTGACACTTTTTCGGGGGTAAAGACTTGAATAATTTTCTTTAACTGATCGTCTTCAAGGTCAACGACAATCCCGGCTTGATCAAAGGGATGTAATTCTAAAAACTCCTCATTAAACTTTTCAAAGTTTGATTCAAGGAGTTCTAATACTTCATCAATATGTTCTTTATTATCATACATAAAATCACCCTCTCATAAAGTATTATATCTTTTTGATGCTTTTTTTACAATTTCATTAAAGATTTCTTAACAATAGTGTAAAATAGAGTTTGGGTGATTATATGAAAATGTCAAGATTCAAAGTCGATAACGGCTTTTTAACATTAATATTAGTTTTAGCAGGAATAAGTATTGTAACGATATGGCACGCAAAGCATGCAATGGGAGCAGGATTTCAAGATCACGAGAGAATGCAGACCTTGTTTTATGTCGTTGGTTTTGTACTAGCTTATATTGTAATGGCGGTTGGGACCGACCTTCTTTATCGGAATGCTTATACCATTTATATCATTGGGATTATTTCTTTAATTGTTTTGATGATTGCACCAGCGAGTATTGCAACTCCAGTGAATGACACTAAAGCATGGTTTCAACTTGGACCAGTGTCATTACAACCGAGTGAATTTGTTAAGGTAGCAGTTATATTACTGAACTCACACATTATTAATCAATTTAATGAAAATGTTGTCAATGCGACGATTCAAGAAGAGTTAGTCTTAATCATTAAAGTAGCGATTGTAGCAATTATTCCCTCATTCTTTATCTTTATTCAACCAGATACGGGTTTAATCTTAATTATTGCGATTATTTGTTTGGCTCAGCTTTATGCATCGGGAATCAGGAAGATGTGGTTTATTGTCTTCTTTGGAGTAACCTTTGTTGTTGGAGGGACAATCATTTTATTAGCAATCAACAATCCAGAAGCATTACTACCTATCTTTGGTAACTTTGCTTATCGTATTCGTCGTATTGTGATGTTTGTTGAGAACTCTTCTCACCAACTACGATACGGAATGATGGCGATGGGTTCAGGTGGAATGATGGGTCATGGTTTAGGAAATGTAACTTACTACATTCCCTTCGCTCATACAGACTTTATCTTTACTGTATTTGGTGCTGTCTTTGGTTACTTAGGTGTTGCGATATTATTTGTTATCTTGGTGACACTTGATGTGAAGATCTTACAAATTGGATTTAGTTCTTACAAAAAGATTAATCGTTATACAACAGCAGGAATACTTGGAATGCTCTTGTATCAACAGATTCAAAATATCGGGATGTGTTTAGGCTTGTTGCCTATCACCGGTATCACTCTCCCCTTCATTAGTTACGGGGGATCGAGTTTATTCTCATACATGATTGCAGTAGGTATTATCTTTACAATCAGTAATGAGCAAATGTTATATAGAAATTAGGTGAACAAAATGTATGATGTAATTGTTGTTGGTGCCGGACCTGCTGGAATTATGGCCAGTATTGAAGCGGCAAGAAACTACAAACAAGTATTATTGATTGATTCAAATCCTGTCATCGGTAAAAAGTTATCAATTACTGGTGGTGGTCGTTGTAATGTAACAAACAACAAAACGATTGAAAACTTAATGGAGTACATTCATAACGGTAAGTTCTTGTATAGTGCTTTAAATAACTACGGACCAACAGACATCATTGAGTTCTTTGAGTCACGTGATTTAAAACTAAAAGAAGAAAACTTAGGACGAATGTTTCCTATTACAGATAACGCAAGTGATGTTATCTATGTATTAGAACAAGAATTAAAAACACTAAATGTTACACTAAGACTGAATACCAAAGTCACTGATATCATCATTGAAGATGGTTATTGTAATGGTGTTAAAATCGGTGATGAAGAAGTGAGAAGTTACAACACTGTGATTGCTACTGGTGGTAAAAGTTACAAACACACAGGATCAGTTGGTCTTGGATTAGAGTTTGCTAAAAAATGCAAACATACAGTGATTGAACCAAAACCAGCTTTAACACCTTTAAAGACAAAATCGCGTGAAGTCAGTCATTTACAAGGAGTGTCAGTAAGAAGTGTTAATACATACAATCATGATAAATCAGTGTGCATTGAAAAAAATGACATCCTATTTAGACATGATGGATTAAGTGGTCCTGGTGTCTTAAAGATCAGTGATACGATTTTAGAAAATGAAAACAAAATGATTATTTTTGACTTGTGTCCAGACTTCAAAGAAGAACAACTTGTGATTAAGATTGAAAACTTAATTCAATCTAATCGTCAAAAAACAATTCCAAATGCCCTAAAAGAGTTAGGGGTTAGTAAAATCATAGAAGAGGTATTAAATAGAAGTTTTATTGACCTTGAAAGAAAAGCCTTACATATTAATCCAAAAGAGATGACGACTTTAGCTAAGAACTTTAAAAACTTAGACTTTACTGTCATTGGTGATTACGGAATTGATAAAGGTTTTGTAACAAAAGGTGGCGTTGATTTAAAAGAAGTGATTCCAAAGACGTTTGAATCAAAGTTAGTCGGTGGGATTTACTTTGTTGGTGAAGTCTTAAACATTCACGCTCATACAGGTGGTTACAACATTACAGCTTGTATGTCGATGGGTGCTAAATGTGGCTCATCAATTTATTAGGAGATCAAATGAAAATAATAAGTGAACAAGCTTCATTAGAAGCGATTAAGACATATCAAGAAGTCTCAATTACCTTTAGCGCTGATATGATACTAGAGTTTGAGGCAATAGATAGTGGTTTAAAAGGATTTAAAGCGATTGAAAAAAAGGTAACACCCTTCACAAAGAACTATGATGATTATGGTTTGTTAACTGATTCTTTAAAAGAGTTCGATATTAGTAACTGGCAGTTACTTACGATTTTAGATGATGATCAAATCGTTGGTGGAGCCCTACTCGCTTTTCAAACAACAAATGTTAATATGTTAGGTGGTCGTGATGACTTAGTTGTGGTTTGGGATATTCGCATTAACGAAGCGTACCGTCATAAAGGATTGGGGACTGCATTATTTGATGAAATCAAATCCTTTGCTAGAGAGATTAAAGCGACTGAGATTAATATTGAGACACAAAACAACAATATTAAAGCCTGTAAGTTTTATGCAAGCCAAGGGGCGGTTATTAAAAGTTTAAAACAAGAGGCCTACAAGGATTTACCCGAAGAAACACAGATTATCTGGTCAATAAAGTTAGGTGGCAAATAATGGAAATATATGCTTTATACGATGAGGTTAAAAACAAAGAGCAAGTTTTTAAGTTAATCAAACAACAAATGGACTTTATCGGTTCTAAGAAAACGATTGAAGATATAAACGTTTCGCTTCAGAATGCGTTATCAAACCGTAGTGCAAGATTAGTTGTTTGTGCTGAGGATGAAAGTATTAAAGGGTTTGCCTTCTTTAATCTCGCTTCTGGTCTTGAATCAGGTGGGGATTATATTTGGATCAACGAACTATTCGTTAGTCCTGAATATAGAAGACAAGGGATTGCAAAAGCATTACTTGAAGCGATTGAATCATTTGCAAAAGACAACTCGGTTAAGTACTTAGCATTATCAACTTCAACAAATAATGCTAATGCTAGAAAGTTGTATCAAGAACTAGGTTTTGATGCTGACTTAACACTATGGGTTGATAAATCATTATAAGGAGAATAATATGGAAAAAGTAACGATTTATGAAATACCAAAATGTAAGGTAGTTTGTTCTGAGTATGGAATGTTTGGGGATGGGAAACTAGAAGCGTTTAATGCATGGTTTTCAAAGATAGACCGTCCAATTTTTCCCAATGATTATTTATACTTTGATAGCAAAAAAGAGTTATTCAGATGGATTTATATCTACTCTGAAGGATTAGAGACAGAAGGGTTTGAAGTTGAAGACTTTGAAGGTGGTTTATATGCTGTTGTAGCAGGAATTGATAACACCGATACAACTGAAGTCTTTGATACGATTTATGCCTATCTTAAAGAAAAAGAGTTAATAGTTGATGAAAGCCGTTATTACTTAGGTAACATTCCAACAACAGAGGCAGGATTTAAAGCTCTAGGATACAATCAAATGAATTATTTTGTCCCTATCATAAAATAACAATAAAAAACACTCTCAACAAGAGAGTGTTTTTTATTGTTAGTTAAACTTATGTCCTTGTGGACAGTCATCACATTGACGACACATGAACTCTTCACGTTTATCTTCTGGAATAAACGCTGTGATTTCATCGTCATTAAATCCGACTTGGAATAACTTTTCATTGGTAATAATTGGTCTTCTAATTGCAGATGGATTTTCTTTTAAGAATAAAAGTAATTCACTTACACTCATCTCATCAATATCGATGTTGTTCTCTTTAATTACTTTAGATCGTTTACTTACGATATCATCTGCACCATTTTCTGTTCTCATTAACAATTCACGTAGTTCTGCTTCTGTTAAATCTTTAACGAAAATATTAACTTCTTTATATTCAATTCCTTGTGCATCTAACCATTTTTTTGCTTTACGGCAAGATGAGCAACTAGGCGTTGTATAGATCGTTAACATTAATCTGCCTCCTTAGATAACTTTTTTCTCCCATATACCTAATTTATAAATTATTAGACCTACTGAAACTATTATAACATTACTTACAAGCATTGCCCACCATATAATTTGATGATCTAGCACTAAATAATTAGATGCGAACCAAATGATTGGTAATCTCACGACCCAAAGCCTTGATGCTGTAATTAAAAGTGAATATTTTGTATGTCCACTTCCATTAAAGACACCTTGTAAGTTTTGGAATAATCCCATCAGTGGTAAGTTAAGCGCCACAAAGACTAAGTACTCATTTGATAATGCATAGGTGATGGCATCACTTGGATTGATGAAGATTCCGGTTGCGTACTTTCTTACTGAGATTAAGATAATCGTAAAGATGACTCCTAATCCACAAGCAAGTAAGCTACTCGTTTTGAATGCTTCTTTTGCTCGTTTTAAGTTATCGGCTCCTAAGGCGACCCCAATAAAGGTTGCGAGTGCCCCGCCAAGTCCCATCACTGGCATCATAAAGACACTTGTGATTCTATTTCCTACACTAAAGGCTGTAAGCACCGTCGCCCCGTATGAGTTAATGATGGTATTTAAAACCATAAACCCAAGACTAGACATCGATTGTGATAACATCAATGGTAGTGAAATTAGAAAAACTTTTAACATAAACTTGCCATCTGGTTTTGCATACTTCCAATCAAAATGAACACTGCTTTTATCAGTAAATAATTTGATAATTGGTAAAATATAAATAACCTTTGATAAAACGGTTGCAACAGCTGCTCCTTGAACACCCATATTAAATCCAAAAATAAAGATTGGATCTAAGACAATGTTAATTACATTTCCTGCCAATGTGTAAGCAAGAGGTGTAATCGTATCACCCTGCCCTTGTTTAGATGCCTGAAATATCATAAACAAGAAAAACAGTGGGGTTTGAAATGCTATTGCTCTTAAATAATTGACACTGTCTGCAATTAAGAATGTTTCTTCACCTGCCATAAGCGTGACAACAGGTTCACTAATCGCATAAAGTGCTGCCCCCATAAGTAGTCCTAATCCGAGCGATACAAAGACAAGCTGACTCACCACTTTGTTCGCTTTATCTTCTTGATTTGCTCCGATGTACTGACTTATTAAAGTTGTTGCACTCACTCCAAGCCCCATCCCGACTGTTAACATCAGCATGATTAATGGAAAAACCAAACTAACACTAGCAACCTCAAATGAGGTTTCACTAATTTTGGTTACCCAGTATGTATCTACCAAGTTATAAATCGTATGAACAAAGTTAGATAACATTAATGGTAGTGCAACTAAAATGATTCCCTTATACAAATTCCCTTCTTTAATAAGTTCCTTATTTTTATTAATATTAAAGAACTTATTGATAAATTTTCTCATAACCTAATCCTCCACGAGGTCATTATACATTGACTTACTCTTATTGTATACAAATTGAGGGAATTTACACAAACAAAGTTTGACTTTAGCCCTTTGTTTATTGTATTATTTAAACAAATGAACACAATGATTAGAATGAGTAATATATGTCGTTATGATAGAGACTTTGTGGTTGGTGGAAACAAAGATAACAATTATATGAATGGATCTATGAGTGCAGCTAATCACTGCCGTTACCTGCGTTAAAGGTTTGAGTGCTAAACGAAAGTTTAGAATTAAGGTGGTACCGCGTAATAACGTCCTTTGAATAATCAAAGGATGTTTTTTTATTATAAAGGAGTTGCCCACTATGAGATGAAGTAAACTAAACAATTTAAATAAGATGATATAGATAAAAGGAGAAAATTATGGAAAGAATGGTATCGGGTATTAAACCCACTGGAGATTTAACATTAGGAAATTATATTGGAGCAATCAAAGAGTTCATCAAGTATCAAGATGAGTATGAGATGTTTATCTTTATTGCTGATTTACATGCTTTAACAGTCCCTCAAGAAAAATTAGTATTAAGAAAAAGAATTAAGGATTTTGTGGCTTTCTACATTGCTTGTGGACTAGATCCTGAAAAGGTAAATATTTTTATTCAATCAGAGATTCCACAACATGCTGAACTTGGTTATTTACTAGAGTGTCACACCCATATTGGTGAGTTAAACCGCATGACACAGTTTAAAGACAAAAGTCAAAAACAAGGAACTGATGGTTTAACGGCTTCACTTTATACTTACCCTGCTTTGATGGCGGGAGACATTTTAATGTATGATGCTGATCACGTACCGGTTGGTGATGATCAAAAACAACATCTTGAGTTAACTAAGATTGTTGCGAATCGTTTTAACAATCGTCACGGGGAAACCTTTAAAGTACCTAATGCTTTAATTAAAAAGCAAGGAGCTCGTATTATGGACTTACAAACACCAACTAAAAAGATGAGTAAGTCAGATGATACCGATAAAGGTTACATCTTACTTGGTGATGACTTAGCAAGAATCAAAAACAAAATTAAATCAGCTGTTACTGATAATGATGCAACAATTAAGTTTGATAAAGAGAACAAACCAGGTATTTCTAACTTATTAACGATTTACTCTGAGTTAAGTGATTACTCAATCAGTGAGTTAGAAGAAAAATATAAAGACAGTGGATACGGGGACTTCAAAAAGGACCTTGCTGAAGTGGTTGTTGAATCGATTAGACCGATTCAAGAAAAATACAATGAAGTGATTTCATCAAAATACATTGATGAAGTACTAGATGCTGGTTATGAAGTAGCGTCTAAAATTGCTTACAAAAAGATGCGTAAGGTTAAAAACAAGCTTGGTCTTGGTCGTAAACGTTAAAAAAGGACTTAAAGTCCTTTTTTGTTTACTCTAATGTTTGAAAACGATCAGTAATTAACTTATCAGCAATCTTGAACATAATCAGTGTTAAAACTCCGTAAAAGATTGAATAAGCTAAGACTAAGATCATGCCATCAAATGTTGGGAGTAACTTGAAAGTTAGGAATCCCGTTCCTGCTACTAGAGCAACTCCAACAACCATACTGACAATAACATTCAAGTTGTTTTTAACGGCACGCTGCGGGTTATCCCACTCAAGTAATGGTCTTAAAGTATCAACAATGATTCCCAAAACCAATAATGGTAGTGAACCAATAATCCCTACTACAATACCAAGTAAGACAAAAATGATACTGATATCCAGTAAGACAAACATAATTCCTCCAACCATCAGCCCTGAAATCACTGATAACAGTAAAGGAACAGTTAATCTTGCAATCACATGCTCTTTTCCACTTAAAGGTGCAATTCGTGCTAACCAGAAGTTTTTACCCATTCTTGACCATGTTGTTGATGCTGTTGGATTGACAACATTCATAAACATTAATGATCCAGCTAAAACCAGGACAATTAAACCATGGTTATCTAGTGGAATGTTCTCAAGTAACTCTGGAATTCCACTGTCACCAACAAAGAACATAATTCCGTAAATGACAGGAAGTAAAACAATGATAGAGACACAGTTCAATAAATAAACTGGTGTTTTTAAAATAGTAATCAAATCAACTTTTGCAAAGGCTAAGTAAGGTTTTAATGAAAGTGATAAGTTTTTGTCATACTCTGCATCACTTAGAACCTTTTTCTTAGAACTTACATCACGGCCATTGATAATACCACCAATATAAAGTGCTTCAGCAACTGCCATTAAGATTAAGTAAATTCCTAGATTAGCTCCGACATATAATAAACCACTCACGAGTGAGTTTGAAGCCCCTAAAACAGATACACCAAGCCACATTGCCAGTGGATTAATCTGTGCTAGGATTCTTAATAAACTTTGATTATCACTTAAGAGATTCATCATAAAGTTTGGATCTTGAGTTCCATCCATATTGCTTATTTGGCTCGTTAAGAAGAAGTTAAACCCAAGGTATAATCCAAGTACCAAAAACATTGAAACAACTCTAAACAAGTCTTTTTTAGCACTTAAACTTGTCACTCTCATCACAACCATCATCACAATCCCAGAGATAGCTAAAGGAAGTATCGGAGCGACTAAAATCGCTAATGTTGAATACAAGTAATAGATGATACCAAACTCATTTACAAGACCAATACTGATAAAGACTGGAACAAGTAACAATAAGGCAAAGATTAACTCTTGTAAGTAAACGATAAAGAATTTGGCAAAGACCACTTGTCTACTTCTTAAAGGCAAGACAAGTAATGACTCGATATCGTTTGAGTAATAAAAGATTGAACTGATTTGAATTAAACCAAATAGTAAAATGATTACACTGACTAAGTTATAAGCAAGTCCAACCAAATAACCATGTTGGCCAATCATCGAGAATGCTCCTGCTAAGTTATGAACAAACTTACAGAAGGCTTGATACATAAAGTAAAAACTTGGACTAGCAATAACTAGGATTAATAATATCCATAAATTTTTAAGTTTGAAGTTTTTTGGTTTCAAACTATTTAAACTGAAACTATTTATTAACAAAGATTTAGTTAAAACTAAAGTATTTTTCATTATTCTGTTAACTCCAAGAAGATTTTTTCTAATGAACCATCTTTACCAAGTTGTGTTTTAATGTCTTCCATAGTTCCTACTGCAATAATTTTTCCTTTGTTAATAATAGCTAGACGATCACATAATTTTTCGGCAACTTCAAGAACATGTGTTGAGAAAAAGACTGCTTTACCATTGTTACAACGTTCTCTCATTAACTCTTTTAATTTAAATGCAGATTTAGGATCTAGACCCACCATCGGCTCATCTAAGATAAATAAATCAGGATCATGAAGTAAGGCACCGATTAAGACAATCTTTTGTTGCATCCCGTGTGAGTAAGATGAGATTTGGCTTGATACAGCATCAGTTAACTCAAAGATTTCAAGATACTTTTGAATCAATTCTTTTCTTCCTTCTTTAGGAACTGAATAAATATCAGCCATAAAGTTAAGGTATTGAATACCAGTTAATCTGGTCATAATTTCTGGGTTGTCAGGAACATAACTAATTTTACGTTTAGACGCAATTGAATCATCTAAGGTATTAATTCCATCAATTAAGATGTCACCTTGATCTTGTTTCAACAGGCCACAAACCATTTTAATTGTTGTCGTTTTCCCCGCCCCATTAGGTCCTAAGAAACCAAAGATTTCTCCTTTTTGTACATTTAAAGAAATATCATCTACTGCTTTAAATGTCCCTTTTGAATACGATTTTGTTACATTTTTAATGTTTAGCATAATGCCCTCCTATTTAAAGAAAATCACTGTATAGAAGATAACGATCGCCGCTACGACTATCAGTACATATTTATTTCCAAAATTAACTGTCCATCCGATTGAGTTACGTTTCTCAATAAAGACTGACGAGTCATTTGAATTCACATAAAATAAACCAAGTTTCCAATGTTTATCATCATTGTGCTCTAAGATATCACTTTCAAGTTCACTTCTGTTCCGTTTATTACCAGCATAGAGCATGTTAAGAAAGATTAATCCAAAGATGACTGTTGTTCCAATTAAGACATTATTATTAATTTGTCCAGTAATCACACCTGCTTCAAGCAAATGATTTAAACCAAAGATCGCCGTCATAATGACACCTAATGAAAGGAGTGACATCAAGACATTAAATCTGAACTTTGAAACAACAAAGAATGAATGTTCTGGATTTTGTGAACTTAATTGTTTTCTAGACTTTACAGCAGAAATCACAAGTACTGTATAAAAGACTGATGCAACAAGCTGTTCGATCAGTAGTGAAACCGAAAACACCTCATAGTAACTTGTGATGACAAAGGTAATGAAGATCACAAGTGGAAATAGTAAAAACAAGCGATAGTTAAAAGTTTTATGTTCACTCACTAACGGTACAACAATCTTGTTGCTTACTTTCCAGTTTTGACTGGCCTTAAACCTTTTAACTAGTTGATTAAAAATGACGAAGTTGAGTAGGTTAAAACCCATTACAATAAATAGTGGTATTGAGTTGTTCCCTTCGATTAAATTAATATTTTCTGTTAACCCAATAAAAGTAAAAACAATTAAGTTAACTGCTACCCAAATTATTCTTAGCCTTTTTAAGAATGGGTTTTTAAATTCTGTCGAAGGAATTCTTACCCCAAATGCAATCGTTCTACTGACAATATATGGCATTGACGCTGCTGACAGCCCAAGTAACATTGCGATTAACATATTATCCATTGTGAGCACCTTCTTCCATTTGCTCATAAATTGCTTTAATCATGTGTTGCATTGTATCCCGATCAACCTTTCTTGCAATTGCCTCTGTGACAATTGGATTTAATAACTCTTTAAGACTCTCTAAGTAATTGTCATCATGACGATAAAACTCTGGTGCATTAACAAGTACTCCTTTTCTACGATTCACAACTAAGAATCCCGTTTCTTTTAAAATACTATAGGCCTTATTAATGGTATGAAGGTTGACCCCGATATCTGTTGACAGTTGTCTTACTGATGGCAGTTTATCTCCTTCTTTTAACTCGTTCTTAGCTATTAAACAAATGATCTGATCTTTTATCTGTACATAAATTGGTATTTCTGAATTAAGATTCAGTTCTAAAAACATATAATCACCTCTGTTATAGTCATAGTATAACAACTATTACAAATATGTCAACTAAAAAAAGAGAACTTTTATGTTCTAACAAAAAAATCACCCTACAAGTAGTAGAGTGATTTTTTTAATTAATCTTCTAATGTTTCTTCAATTACTTCTAAAACATCTTCAGAGTTGTAAGGTTTAGTGATATAGTTATCAGCACCTTTTTGAATAGCGTTAGTTAATGCATCTGGCGAACCAATAGCACTTACCATAATACATCTTGCATCAGCGTTTTCAGCTTTGATAGCATCTAAACACTCAAACCCATTCATGATTGGCATTGTAATATCTAACAATGTTACATCAGGTTGGAACTCTTTATACTTCTCAAATCCATCTTTTCCATCTACAGCTTCAGCTACTACTTCGTGATCTCCACTTTCTAAGATAGCACGTAATTTTTTTCTTGATAATCTTGAATCATCTACAATCAACATTTTTCCCATTCTAATTTCCTCCGTTTATTATAAGCTAAATACGATATCGATATCTCCATACTTTGTATTACATGGAACGATATATAATGTCTTTTTCTTTTGAACTACTGATTTTGAAATCAATGTTTGTGGTAATAAGTCAGCTTTAACACCAAACTCATCTAAGATTGCTAAGAAGGCACCATTATTTCTATTGATGTACTCACCTAAAGCATCTACCATATCTTCAACTTCATTAATTGGCTCTTCTGCATAAATTGAAGCCATTTGAAGTAATGTAGGGAACTTCCCTGAAATACCACAGTCTAATTCAATATCTTGAATTTCATCAGTAACGATTTTTTGTGTTACGAAGAAGTCACATGCGAACTCTTCAACAGTTTTACATCCCATTGGACGTGTTTCAGAATCAATATCAGCTTGTAATCTTGAAACTAACAGCTTAACGAATGGACGTAACATAATCACGTCATCAGCTTTGAAGTTCATGAAGATCTTATCTAAGATAGCATCTAAGTCATTTAATTCACTTAACTCGTCTTCAACTTTTTCAAGTTCTAATAAGAAGGCACGGTACTCGTACTCTAACTCTACTAAAGTGTCGCGCGTTAAGAAGTCTTTGTTTAATAAGTACTCTTCTTCTGAAATGAATCTTTCTCTTTGAATTGAAAGTAACTCACTTACTACATCTTCACTTTCAAGATAACCCATTTCAACAGCTAATGAACCAAAGTATTTGTTATGAGAACGTTGTTGTTCTAAAATAACTTCATCCATTTGCTCTTGTGTTAAGTAACCTAATTCGATGGCTAAATTACCCATGATTGTTCTTGAGTTATAAGAAGCACTAATCGCTTCTACAATCCACTTTTTGTTTAGTTTTCTTTTCTCTAAACAGAAGTTGATGAAACTTTTGTTGTTATCTTTTGTTGCGTTAATGCGACGATCTCTAATTAAGTCGTTCGCAAACTGTTTGTTTGTAACATTTTTTTCCATAATCATTCTCCCTTAGGTATTATTTTTTAACATAATAATTTCCTACACCAATACTTATTTTATCAAATAATTTGGCATATTCAAGGTACATTTCAGAACCTCCTAGTAATAATATTCCGTTTGACCTCAATTTCTTTGAAATCTTCTCTATCACTTCTAGTTTAGTCTCTTTTTCAAAATAAATCAAAACATATCGACACATTACATAGTCAAATGACGTATTTAGGCCTATACTTTCTAATAAATTCTGTTGCTGAAAGTGTACTAAGTTACGATATTTTGGTTTAAAGCAGTAATCTTTTCCATTTAGATCAAAATACTTCTCTAATATATTGTCTTTACATCCTCTGTTTATTTCGTATTGAGAGTAACATCCTGCCTTAGCTTTTGCAAGAACTGACTCACTTAAATCAGTGGCGTAAAACTTAAATCTGGATAAGTCGATATCTAAAATTAGATTAGTTGACAAATACTCAGATATAAGGATGATCATTGAATAAATCTCTTGGCCGCTTGATGCAGCAGCCGACCAAATATTAATAGTTTTTAGTTTATTTTCTCTAAGTTCCTTGACCCATGCTGGCATTAACGTTTCATTGACCAATTTTGAGAAGGTCTTGTCACGAAACCAGCGTGTTTCATGGATTGTAATTGTTTCAATTAGTCTTTGTTTTACATACTCGTCATTTTTTACTAACTTAAATATCAGTTCATCAATATTTTCTATTTCAAGCTCATCCAATAAGTTTAACAACTTCATTTCTAGAATGGACTTATTATTAATACTGATGATGTTACCTGATTCCTCTAAAATAAAGTCAGTAAGTCGTTTAAAGTGACTGTCTGTTAATGTCATTTAGTTAACACCAAGTTCATTACTGCACCAATATCATCGATTGGCAAGGTGATATCACTCAATCCTTCTTTAATGGTATTTTTACTCATACCGAAGATGGTACAGGTTGATTCACCCTCACATAAACAAAGACAATTTGTATTTTCCTTAAGGGCTCTTACTCCCTCCACTCCATCTTTTCCAATCCCTGTTAGGACAATTGCCAATACATTCTTTCCTTCAAACTTCTTGGCAACACTCATAAAGGTCACGTCAGCTGCTGGGATAACACTATTTACAGGCGGAGTCTTTTTATACTTGATAATCAACTTATCTCCTAGACCCTGCCCAATCACTGTGTGGGCATTTCCACCAGCGATATAGATATTACCCGGCTCTAATACATCACCATTACTTGGTACAGAGATTGGCAATTTATACTTTTCTTTTGGAGTATTTGCTAGTAAAGTCGTAATGTTACCAATGATGTGTTGTACGATAATAATCGGTACATCAAATGTTTTGGGCAACTTCGAATATATTACATCCAAAGCCTTCGGTCCTCCTGTCGAAGAGGCAATCACGATGATATCAGGCTTTTGGATTTTTCTTGATGAATAGACTTGACCAGTAATCTCGTCAATAAACATACTCTTCATAATTAGCCTTTCATAAAGACTAGCTTAATTTGAACATTGTAATTAGTTCGCTTAGTCTCTTCGATACTTCGCGCAATTCATCCGCTTCTTTAAGAACTTGCTTCTCTGCTAACTCAGCAATCATATTAGAACTATCTTTAGCTTTTTGTACATTCACACTTGTTGTTTCTGTCATCGTTGTAATTTCAGAGTTAGATCTTGAAATCTCTTCAAACGATACAGCTAGTGTATTAATATTTTCACTTGATTCAACTGTTGCATGGTAAATTTGTTGACCACTTTCATTTAACTCCTCAATACCCTTAGCAATTGAGTTGATTGTTGAAATCGCCTCATGTAAGTTTTCAGTATCTTTTGAAAGTTGATCACTATTTTGAGTAACCATATTAGCTGTCTCATTTAACTCATGAGTAATATCAATTGTTGCTTGTGTTCTACTTGATACATCTTCAGCCAGTGACTGACTTGAAGTTGAAATTTTTGCAATAATATCGTTAATATTTTCAACTGATTTCATTGAAGTATCCATGTTAGATTGCATAGCAGTAATCTGCTCTTCAATTTGATCTGTTGCTTTTCTAGTTTGATTTGCTAACTCTTTTACCTCTTGGGCAACAATTGCAAATCCTTTACCAGCTTCACCTGCACTCGCAGCTTCAATAGTTGCATTTAAGGCAAGTAGGTTGGTTTGTTCAGCAATGTTATTGATTATTGAGATAACTTTTGTTACACGTTTAGCCATCTTGTATGTTTCTTTCATTGCTACTAATGCTTCATCAGACTTCTCTTCTGCTTCTTTTGAAATTGAAATTGAAGATTGAGACACTTCGTTTACCTTTTCTAAAGCGTTTGCAAGTTCAGTCATTTCATCATTAATTGTTAAGACACTCTTACTAATGTTTAAGTTACTTTCATTAATGTGATCAAAGTCATCACGCAACTCCTCACTTGACGTTACAAGTGATTTTGTTTGGTTAGCAATTGATTCTGTTGTTTGGCTCATTTCATTTACGGTAGCCGAAATCTCTTGGACTGATGATGCCATTGTGTTAACATCTCTTGAGTTGTCAGAATATTTGCTTGTTGCAAAGTTGATTCCATTAATTGTTTCCTGAGTAGAATCTTCCATTTCACCCATTACTTCTAATGTCTGAGACGACACATCTTTCATTTCATCAATCGCAACATATACTTTGTCAACACGTGAATCTAGTTCTTCCGCTTTTTCTTTAACATCTATCATCATCGACTGCGTCGTTTCAATGAATTGATTAAAATATCTTCCTAGTAACCCAATTTCATTACTTTGTGTTGTAACAACACGTTTCGTTAAGTCACCTTGACCATTGGCAATCTCACGTAAGATCGCCACAACTGCTTCAAGATTTCTTAATCTAAAGTGTAAGATTAAACTGACTGCAAATAAGATAATAGCAAATGGGATGAACTTATTGATACCGTTATCAATCACTTGCGCAATAATTGCCTCATCAATAATCTTAACATCATAGAATGAACCAATAGAGTAATCTGTATAATACATAAACTCTTCTTCAATTTCCTCAAGTGGTGTAAAGTTAAGACTCATGTTTAAGTTACTATCACCATTAGATGAAAACTTTGTTTCACCACTACGTACTGATAGGTCATATAAGGCATTTGAAGTTGTTTCATTGATTTCTGTTGTAGAGAATAATACTTCTCTTTCAGTTTTTGCAAAGATAACAGCAATACCATTTAGTAATGCGTACTCTTCGTTTGTTAATAATACATCGTAGGATACAAGTAAATCTTCCATTTTAGTAAACATACTGAAGACATACTTTTCACCATTAATTTTGAAGTTAGTAGAAATCATCATTCTTTGTCCCGCAAGACCGAATGGTTGATTAATAAACTCAATAATTGGGGTATCAAATTTAACAGCATTACCTAAACTGTGACTCATATCTGCGTCTTCACCAATCAGTTTAACTGCAGATGAGTTAATTATATGTCCTTCTTTATCTAAGATAACAAAGTCAACTGGACCAATTTGATCCTTTACATACTTTTTAATTTCTGGATCATCAAGACTTAACTCTGTTCCTTCTAAGGCATTTGAAGTTGCTCTTGCATAACCCGCATAAAATTTAGCACTCATTTCTTGATTGACTGCGATTTGATCTTGAATGATCTCATTACGCTCATCGAATAACTCTTTAGTTACTTTCGAATCAACAAGGTAAGACGTTGAGATATCAAAGATTAATAGGGCAGCAACCAGTAACATTGCCATTCTTAACACTTGGAACTTTAAAGATGCCTTTTTATTTTCATCTTTAAACTTTTCTCTTTTTACTTTGTTCCCATCTTCATCCACTTCTTTATTTAAGAATGGAAGCGCTGGTAACTTCATATTTCTTAAAGCTTTAGGAACTTTAATCTTTTTAAAGGCTCCACCAACTTTTTGTAGTTTAGCTTTTTTGTCACCTTTTTCTTTTGGTTCCTTTACTTTTTTAGGTTTCTTTTCTTTCTTCGCTTTTTTCTCTTTTTTTGATTTTTTCTTTTTCTTTGAATCTTCTTCAACCTCAGTCGCCTCTTCCACAACAGCTTCTTCAGTTTCTAACTCATTTGTTTCAGTGTGATCAATCGGAGAACTTCCCTCTTCCTTTAAAGTTTCCTCTAAAGCAGGTGTAACTTCTGTTTTAGGGTTCTCCTCAATTGCAGTTTTTTCCTTAACGTTGCTCATATTAATCCTCCTTCAAATCCAATACATTATCAATATCTATTATGTAGGCACTTCTTTCATTATCTACATACATGTGTTTTACAAACGTTTTGAATGCTTCTTCCTCGGCATCTGGAACATCTTGAATATGTTCGGATTCAAGGTTATATACGTCCTTAATCTGATGTGCAACGATTGCAACTTTATCTTCGTCGTTATTTCTTGTGTGAAGTACCACTAAATGATCAAAGTCTGAAACCTCTTTATCTTTGTCAATTAATGAATCCATCTCAATCATGGTAACGATAGTACCACGTAGATTAAAGAACCCCCTTACGTAATTAGGTGAACCTGGGATCTTAGAAAAATGTTCAATCTTTACTACTTCATCTACTTTGCTTAACTCGACAGCATAAGTTCTGTCTGAGATGTCAATAAATAAATAGCTCTCCATCTTACATTCCTCCTTTTCTTAAGAAGTAGTCGGTGTCAATTGCAACACCAACAAAGTCATTCTCACCTTTAAGTGATCCTAACAATCCTTCTTTGAATACTGTTTGAACTTCTACTGTTGTTGGAATATTGACAGTTGTTGAGATTCCATCAACTAAGATACCTGTCTTAGTTTCGCCTTTAATTAAGATTAAATGACGGAATCCATCTTCTGCTTTTGATTCAAGATTAATGATTTCACCAACATCGATGACTTTATACTGAGTATCTTGAACATAATAGAATGTATCATCAAGAACTCTATTTAAATCATTAACATCAATTTTGATTAATCTTTCTACTTTTTCTACAGGAATCATTAAGTTTTTCTGATGTCCGATAATAAATTGTAAGTAAGAATCGTATTCGATGATTTCTTCATCTACTTTTTCTACTTTTCTTGTTTGTTTATCATTAATACCTGCAAGTTTTAATAAACCTTCTGTATTAATAATTGGGATAACTTCACCAAGTGATGAAATCGTAAGTGAACTATACAACTCACGCTTTAATACATTTGGTAACTTTTTAATTAATGTTTCTTCAATTTTCTCTATTGATGAAACAAGTAATGCTATTTTAATGTTTCCTGACTGAACGATTACGTATTTAGAATCTTGTAAGCTACGCTCTTCAAAGTCTTCATTTGCTAATTTAAAGATATTTACAATTGGAATAATTTCATCTCTTAAATATAAGAAGTCTACATCTTTACTCTTATCAACACGGCATGCATCATTTAACTCTACATCAACAAACTCCTTAACTGCTGACTGTGGAATAATAAATTGATGATCATCAAATTTCACAATAACACCATTGATAATGGCGATTGTAAGTGGAATTTTAAAGGTAAAAGTTGTTCCTTTTCCTACTTCTGTATCAATATTAATTTGAGCATTTAATTGGTCTAAGTTGGTTTTTACAACATTCATCCCAACTCCACGTCCACTAATGTCTGTTACTTCATCATTAGTTGAGAACGCTGGCTCAAAGATGTAGTTAATGGCTTGCGAATCACTTAAGACATCTGCTGATGCTTGATCAAGTAATTCTTTTTCAACGATTTTCTTTCTAATGAAGTCAGCATTAATTCCTGCTCCATCATCTGTTACTTTAATTAGTGCATGTCCACTATCTAATGTTGCCGACAAGTTAACGATACCTTGTCCATCTTTTCCTGCTTTTTCTCTGACATCTGGCATTTCAATACCATGATCGATTGAGTTTCTAATAACGTGAGTTAATGGGTCATGAATCAAGTCGATAATCGTTTTATCTAACTCAACGTCTTGCCCTTCCATTTCAAGGGTGATCTTTTTACCTAATTGTTTACTCAAGTCACGGATTACGCGTGGGAACTTGTTAAAGACTAACCCTACTTTTCTCATCCTTGTCATCATTACTTGATCTTGTAGTTGTGACGTTAGTCGTGTCAAGTTTGATAGTGCTGTTTCAAGTGTTGACTTGTCTGCACCTTGACCAACTAATGCACTTAAGTTGTTTCTAGATAAAACAATCTCACCAACATTATTTAATAAGTCATCTAACACTTTAACTTTAATTTTAACTGTTTCTTCAACTTCAACTTTAGTTTGAGTTGCAGCTGGTTTTTTAGGTGTTTCCTTTGGTGCTTGAGCTACTTCTTTCACTTCTGTTTGAGGTACTTCTATTGTTTGAACAGGAGCAACTCCTTTGAAGAACTCATTAAACTCATCCTCTTTGATCAAAATCATATCTTTTCGATCAAACTTAAATAATGCTTTAATGAATGATTTCTTTAAATCTGTTACAAAGATGATTGGAGTAATATCACCCTCTTTTGCATCATTATCAATGTAAATAATTTCAGCAACATCTTTTAACATGTTTAAGTTCGTAGTTAATGTGTTACTTTTTTCAACATTATACCTATAAACAAGTGCCCCTTTTGTTAGTGCTTCTTGATAGGTAACTTGATTAGCAACAACTGCTGTATCATTTCCTAATTTACGATTCTGTAGTTCACTTAACTTGTTAGACAGTTCTTTTGATTCTTCATCATAGGCTTCAAGATTAGCTACATCATAGACCATTCTTCCTAATAAATCACTACCGGCTAACAGTAAGTCAAACAAAGTATCATCAATCGTGAATTCATTTTTTGTGATTTTAGTTAAGATATCTTCCAGTGAGTGAGCAAGTCTTACGATTTGTGTATATTCGAAGAAACTAGCTCCACCTTTAATACTGTGAGCAAAACGCATAGCATCACTAATAAGTTGTTCATCAGTATAGTTACTTTCAATTTTTAGCAAAGTAGCTTCAAAATCCTTAACATTACTCTCAGACTCCTGAATAAATAGTTCTAAGAATTCGTTCATAATTACCTCCTTATTGTTCTGCTATTGTTTCTGTTTCTAAACTTTCTTCTATTATCCTATCTTGCTTAAGTTGTTCTTTATATATAATGAACTTTCCAACTAAACTATGTAATTCATTGAAGGCTTCACCAATGTCTTGAATCGATGTGACAATATGACCTTTTGAATCCATTTGCTGTTTCATGTTCTCGCCAACATTATCAACATTTGTTTGTACTTCATGAACATTCTTACTCATCTCTTGACTTGTCGCACTAATTTCTTCAAACGTTACCGCCAACTGGCTGATATTTTGTGAAGAAGATTGTGTTGCAGCTGTAATTTGTGAACTTGATTGTGCAATTTCATTAATACCTTCTGCAATGACATTCATTTGTGAGTTTGTTTGGTGAAGTGAGACAACACCATTCTCGATTTTTTCATTAGATACATTCATTAACTCAGAGGCATCTTTTACTTCTGTTGTTAACTCTTCGATTGAACCAGTTTGTGCATCAACACTCGTTGCAATCTCAATACTTGATAATGATAATGATTCAATAATTTTCGAAATTTGCTTAACAGTCGCAATTGAGTGTTCCATTTGATCTTGCATTGTTTGTACTTGATCTTCAATCTGCTCTGTTGCTTTTCTTGTTTGATTAGCAAGTGATTTAACTTCGGTTGCTACAATCGCAAACCCCTTACCTGCTTCACCAGCACTTGCCGCTTCAATTGTTGCGTTTAGTGCTAATAAGTTTGTTTGTTCTGCAATACTGTTAATAATATCGATAACTTTTGATACGTTATTAACTGCTTTGTTTGTTTCATCAAAGCTCTTCATTGCTGATTTTGATCTCTCTTCCGCGTCTCTTGCAACACCGATTGATGATTGACAACTTTCGTTGATCAACTCAAGGGAATCTGCAAAATCTGCCATCGCCTTATTAATATTGTTCATAGATGTTGTAATAATGTTATTTCCATCTCTAATTTCATCAAACTCTTTACTAAGTCCTTGTGTGACTTGTGTAACTTGGATAGCATTTTGGTTTATTTCATCTGTTGTTGAACTCATCTCATTAATCGTAGCTGATATTTCTTCAACAGAACTTGCCATAATGTTAACGTCCCTAGAGTTTTGTGAGTACGCTTCTGCAGTTGCCTCAATTGCTGAGTTTACCTCGTTAATTTGATCAATTACTGTGTTAACTGAATCGGTAGATGAAATCGTGCTTTCAAACGCAGAACCCGAACCTTCACGTAACTTTGTGATCAACTCATCGAGTACTTTTGATTTGTCATCAATCTCTTTTACGATACTTGCAGTATGTTCAATGAAACGATTAAATTCATTTGCAACAATACCTAGTTCAGATTTTGATTTGATATCTACTCTTGCCGTTAGATTACCTCTTGCAATTTCAATAGCAACATCACGAATTTTCCAAAATTTCCCAACTAGTGGGTTAAGTGCAAAGCTTAGAATAATCAAGCATGTTACAAAGACTGCAACCGCTACAATGATATTAATCCAAACTTGACTCATTAATTCTGCTTTTTGTGCTTCGTTTGCAAACTCAGACGCAACATTAAATAATGCAAAGTTGTTGTATGCAATTACAACGCCTGCGGCTACAAAAAAACAAAAAGCAACAAGAGTTAAAAAGATTTTCTTCATCGAAGTAAACTTTTCAACCTTGTCGGCCCCCTTTAGTTTATCCTTTTTTCCCATATGCGAATCTCCTCTCACCTATACAACATTTATCTTGTGTCATTTTATAAGGCACACAATGTCAGTAGTTAATATAATTTTATCATAATTAGCGAATTTTTCTTTTAATTTCAACCTTTGGAATTACGTTTTCGGTAAAATTTACAATAGATTTACAAGATATTTTAAATAGGTTCTTCTAATTTAGAAAACGACGTTTTATTTGATAACTCTCACATTGTCAGAAACAATAAAGTGAAAATAATCCTAACTTAAAATTTGATTACAATAATAGATAACACTATACATCGTGAGGTGAATAGAATATAATTGTTAGATAGGAAAGATAGGAGTTTATATATGAACAAAAAAGTAATTGTACTTGATCTAGATGGAACAACACTAGACTCATTTGAATCAATAAATAAAAAGAACGTAGAAGTCATAAATAAGTTAAAAGAAACAGAACATATTGTCTGTATTGCAACAGGTCGTCCATTTAGAAGTAGCAAGAAGTATTATAATCTTTTAGGGTTAGATACTATGATTGCCAACTTCAATGGAACTCACATCATTCATCCGTTTGATGAAGACTTTGACGATGTCTTGCTGACAATTGATGTTAAGGCTTTAAATAAAGTCATGAGTACTGATGTAGTGAGAAATAATATCGAAAATGCCTTCTGTGAGTATGCAGATGAGATTTACTTACATAAGGCTGATCCAGAGTTTCATCAGTTTTTACTAATTGAAGAGAAGGACACACCAATCGTTCACATCGATCTTGCTAAGCTTGATGTTAATCCAAACTCAATGATCATTAAAGTTGATGAAGAGTATGTTCATGACATTATGGATGAACTTGCAAAGTATGACGAGTTTGGTTTTAGACGATGGACGAGTGAAGGATTTACAGGTTTCATAGAAATCTTTAACAAAGTACATTCTAAAGCAACAGCTCTTGAATATATTTCAAAGTACTACAATGTTCCGATTGAGGATTTTATCGCTATTGGAGACGAAGAAAACGATATTGAAATGGTTAAACATGCTGGAACAGGTGTTTGTGTTCAAAACGCTTCACCTAAACTAAAAGCTGTAGCAGATATTATCTTAGATAAAATCAATAAAGAAGGGGCCGTTGGTCACTTTTTAGAAGAATACTTTAATCTATAATCGTCACTATTTAATGAGAGGGGTGAAATAGTGAGAAAAGTTAAACTGAGTTATCTTGGTGCTTTGTTTGTCTTGTCATTACTTTTAGCAGTCATTTATTACCTTGTTTCAACTGGGATGATTATTGAAGTTTATCAAGCGTTCACAACACTTAATTACTATTACTTATTAGTGGGTGTATTACTAGCCTTTTTCTTCTGGCTATTTGGGTCATTAACTACCCATGTCATCATCAAACATTTTTATCCTAACTTTAAGTTTAGACATTCATTTGAAGTAATTATGATTGGACAGTTCTTTAATGGAATTACTCCATTTGCATCAGGTGGACAACCGATGCAAGTCCTTGCATTAAGAAAGAACGGTGTCCAAGCATCAAAAGGAACAAGTGTGTTGACAATAAAGTTTGTTGTTTATCAGATTGTTCTTGTTGTCATTTCAACTTTCTTAGTTGTGTTAAAGTATGGAGACTTAAGAAACCAAATCGACTTTTTAGATTTGTTTGTTATCATTGGATTTGGATTTAACTTGATTATTGCTATTGCCATCTTATACTTAAGCATTGCAAAGGATAATAACATTAAAGCCATCCTCGGTTTGGGTAAAATACTTAAGAGGTTAGGAATTGTAAAAGACTATGATTTATACTCAATTAGAGTCCATAACTACTTACATGATTTTCATGAGTGTTCAGATATTTTAAGAGGAAACACAAAGATATTAATGATGTCAGCTATTTACACAACAATTCAGATCTTATCAATGTTATGTGTACCCTACTTTGTCGTTAGAAGTTTTGGTATAGATGTTAACTTACTAGCAGTTGTTGCCAGTGCCGGGTTTATCTTGATGGTTGCATCACTCGTTCCGATTCCTGGAGGTAGTGGTGGTGCAGAAGGTGGATTTATTCTCATTATGGGGATTTTCTTATCAAGCACTCAAATTACAACCGCTTTAATCTTATGGCGAGGAATTACATACTACCTTGGTATTGTTGCCGGTGGTCTTGTTTATATCGTTCATATCTTAAAACATGAACGTGACCGAAGTTTAAATACATAAAAAGTTGAGATAACTCTCAACTTTTTTTAGTTCTCTGCTAGATTATTTAACCAGTCTCTTTTTCTAAAATAATGAATACTAATTAACGCATTTGGAAACTGAGTAAAATGCACAACTGCATAAATAAGTAAGATATTACATTTAAAGTAATAAGATAACACTAAGGCAATCGGTACTTTGACAACCCACATAAATAATCCATCGACGATCATAGTTTGATCAACTCTACCACCTGTTCTTAAAACAAAGATGACAATTCTTGTAATGACCATTGGTAAAATCGTTAAACTCCTTAAAATCAGAGCATAGGTAATCATTGACTTAATACTTGGACTGATATTATAAAGTTCTGGTAAGAACGGACTGAAGATGATAATTAAGATCATCACAACAGACCCCATAATCATTCCATAACTTAACATCCACATCGCATTTTGATTAGCTTCATCTATCTTTCCAGCACCTAACCTATTTCCAATAAAGATTGATGTTGCTGTTCCTAGTCCATTGATTAAGATTAAGAACAAAAAGAAAATAGTATCAACAATTGTAATCAAGGCAACACCATCAGTTCCGGTGTGAGCAAAAGATTTAAAGATCAAAATATTTGCTGTTGTAAATCCAATTTCATTGATTAAAAGTGGCCCCATCTTCTTAAAGATATCCACTTGCAGTTTCTTTTCAATTGAGAACGTTTCTTTAAGACTTCCTTTAAACTCATAATCGTTTTTAGCAAATAAGCCGATAAAGACAATCGCTTCAACGACTCTAGCGATAACTGTTGCAATCGCCGCTCCTTCTACACCGAGTTCAGGAAAACCAAACTTACCGTAAATCAGTAAATAGTTAAAGACTAAGTTAACAAGCATGGCAACACTTGATACATACATCGCAACTTTAGCTCTCCCTATTGGTCTTAACGTTCTTGTAAAAGCACTCATAATCGTATAAGGAATAAACGATAGTATCATGATTTGTAAGTAAGACACTGCATACTCACGCGTTAACATATTGCCATCTTCAATAAAGAAGTCTACAATTTGATACTTGAACGTATATCCAACGATTAAAAACACAATCGTGATTAACATCGGGTAAAATAGTTTGAATCCAAATGTTTGTTTTAGCTTTTTTGTGTTACCTGCTCCGTAATACTGGGCAGTATAGATCATTGCTCCCGCTCCCGTTGCAAAAATGATTGGGAAAAACAGCTTGTAATACTGGTTAGCAATACCCACTGCAGCGATTGCTTCTTCCTTTAAACTACCAACCATAATGTTATCCATAAAGTTAACACTTTGCTGGAAAAAGAACTGTACAATCAAGGGCAAACACACAAAAAAGAGTTCTCTGTAAAACTTAACTGTTCCTATATAATTTTTCATAACATAACCTCATTTCATCCACCATAAGAGTTTAACATTTATCCTGATAAAGTTTCAATCCGTTTAGGCTACAATAATAAATAATTTGTGCTATAATTTTTATAGAAATGGAGGGATTATTTTGAATTGGGATTTAACAGCAATATTTAAAGACACAGCAGAATGGGAAAAATCATTCGAAATAGCTTCTAACTTAATTGAGGAAGTTGCAAACATGAAAGGAACGCTTAATGACAAGGAAAACTTTAAAGCGTTCATCGGTCTAAATGAAAAATTAGACATGGAAATTGAAGAACTATATATTTATAGTTATATGTCATATCACCTTGATATGAAAAATACTGAACAAGAAGAATTTGTTCAAAGAATGGGGATTTTAGTTTCAAATGCAAGTATGAAGTTATCTTGGATTAGTCCAGAAATCATCAGCATTGGAAAAGAAACAGTTATGGGATTTATCGATAGTGATTCTGAATTAGAACAATATCGTTATCCGTATGATAGTTTATTTAACAATGAGGCGCATACATTAACAAGTGATAAAGAAGAATTACTTTCTTACTTCTCACTATTTAACTCAAATCCTGGAAAATTATACCAATCACTTACAGTAACAGATCATGAAAATGAAATGGTAACATTAAGCGATGGTCGTGAAGTAAAAGTAACAGGAGAAAGTTTAAGTGGTTTACTTGAATCAGAAAAAAATCAAGAAGATCGTAAATTAATCTTTGAAACAGGTTACAACTGCTACAAACGTTCTAAAAATACGTTTGCTAACATTTACGCGTCATTAACACAAAAACACAATGCCGTTGCTAAGGCAAGAAACTATGATAACATCTTAGAATCATTCTTATCTTATTCTAAGATTCCAAACGATGTTTACTTAAACTTAGTTAACACTACTAAAACAAATTCAGAGGCATTAAAAAAATACTATGCACTTCGTAAAAAGGTGTTAAAGTTAGATGATTACCTTACAATTGACCGCTTCTTACCATTAGTGGATTATAACAAAAAGTTCACATATGAAGAAGCACGTGAAATCGTTTTTGATGCAATGAAATCAACACCAGTTGAGTACCAAGAAAAGGTAAAAACAGTACTTCAAGATGGTTGGGTTGATGTTGACATTCGTGATGGTAAAATTGGTGGAGCTTATTCATGGGGAACTTATGGGTCACACCCATATATCTTATTAAACTATGATAATACGATGAATGATGTGTTTACAACAGCTCATGAAGCAGGACACAGTGTTCATAGTTTATATGCAAAAGAAAGCCAACCTTATGCAACACACGGTTATACAATCTTCGTTGCAGAAGTAGCATCTATCTTTGCTGAACATGTATTACTTGATTACTTACTTGAAAAATCAACTGATGATACTGAAAAAGTATACCTATTACAAAAAGCGATTGATGATATGATTGGTACATTCTATCGTCAGACATTGTTTGCTGATTTTGAATATCAAGCAAATAAATTGGCTGAAGAAAACCAACCAATTTCTGAACCAGTATTATCTGGTATTATGAAAGACTTATATATGGAATACTATGGATTAGATTTAGATAAAGAAGAAACTAAGAAATTAGTTTGGGCTCGTATCCCACATTTATTTAACTCACCATTCTATGTCTATCAATACGCTACTTGTTACGCAATTTCATCAAAACTATTTGCTGACTTCAAAAATGAAGGAGATGCAGGGTTTGATAAATTCGTTAACTTACTTAAATCAGGTGGAAACACTTACCCATTTGAGCAAGTATTAAATGTTGGAGTTGATTTAAGAGAAGAGTCAACAATCAAAGCAGTAACAGACAGATTAGCTGAACTAGTTGACCAATTAGAAGATATCTTAGGATAATTTTTTGGAACCTCAGATGAGGTTCTTTTTTTGCGCCCTATTTTACAATAAGTTTTTATTATTGTAAAATAATAACTATAAGATATAATTATTGTTTTTAAATCAAATGGAGGGTGATTAAGATGAAAAAAGTAACAGTATTCACGACCAATACCTGACCTTATTGTTTTCAAGTGAAAGAGTTTCTTTCCGATCACAATATTGAATTCGAAGAAAAAGACATTATGACTGATTTTATGGCGCGAACATATTTACAAGGAAAAGGAGTTCGAGGCGTACCAGCTATTTTAGTTGATGATGAACTTGTTCAGGGATTTGATCAAAAACGCTTAGAAGAATTATTAGATATTTAACACTAAAGTGTGGGTTTCCACACTTTTTAGTTTACTTTGATGTATAACAATTGATTAAATATGGATTAGCGATGTTATTACTTTCATTCATTCTTTATGTTATCATTAACTTAATAGCGGGAGGTAAATAATGAAAAAACTATTTATAATTAGTTTGACAACTCTCTTTTTATTTGGTTGTCAAAGTGAAACAACAGAAGAGCCTGTAACAGACAGTCGCTCAATAGAAGAAATTGCAGCAGATTTTAATCAGGATTTACTAAGTGAAAACTATGAAGTAATCGAAAGAAATTATAACTTCACTAAGCAAGTTAAACCTTATATGCGACCTGCTTCACTTGAAAAGATTTTTACAGATTTAGATTGCGGGAAAATCTTAGAGCAACAAGAATCCTTTACTCAAGAAGCAAATGGGTATCAAATTGTTTCAACACCAACAATCTTTGAACGCAAAAACTTTAATGTTAACTTAGTCTTTGATGAAAACAAATTGATTGCAGGATTTAATGTGAGTCCTTTTACAGGAACGACTGATCTTGAAGATAATGACACATTCATGGAATCTAAATTAGTTGCAAAGGTTAATGATTTAGAGTTGAACGGAATATTTACAACACCTAAAAATGTTGATGATTATCCAATTGTAATCTTAGTGCATGGTTCTGGTGCTAGTGATAAAGATGAAACTATCTTTGAAAACAAGCCATTTAAAGACATTGCCCATGCTCTTGCAACACAAGGCATTGCATCGTATCGTTATGATAAAGGTACCTTTGCAAGTCCACAATCATTTGCAGATAAGTATGACTTTACTGTTTATGAAGAAACTATCAATGATGCCGTTAAGATTTATGAAATGATTAAAGGTCAAAACCCTGACTCAGATGTATACATTTTAGGACATAGTCTAGGAGGTCATTTAATTCCCTTAATTGCTGAAGAAGTTGATGCCTCGGGTTATGTTATTATGGCAGGTAATGTCAGAAGTTTACTTGACCTATTAAAAGAGCAAATTCCATACTTAATCAATCTTGATGGAACAGTAACAGCTGAAGAAAAAGCCTATCAAGAAACATTTAATGCGGAAATAGAAAAACTTGAAAATTTAGATTCGTTGGCAGATGATGAAGCCGTTATTGGTGGTTATAAAGCCTACTGGGCATTCCTTGAAAATTACAAACCATTAGAAAAAGCACAATCAATTTCTAGTAAAGTATTAGTGGTTCAAGGAGAACGAGACTACCAAGTAACAATGGAAGATTTTAATCTTTGGAAAACACTTGAAAAGGATAACTTTACCTACATTAGTTACCCTACTCTTAATCATTTAATGATGCCAGGTGAAGGGCAACCAAACCCTGAAGAGTATCAAGTAAAATCAACCGTATCTCAAACATTTATTGATGATATGGCAAGTTGGATAAAAGAATAATAAAAGAAGCCAGCAAATGCTGGCTTTTTACTTGTAATCATCTAAGTTGACAGGATTTAAGGTAAATCCTTTTACAATTTTATCAATATCCATTAACACTTTTTTATAGACTCTTTCTTTACTTCCTTCACTAAAGGCAGCACAGTGTGGGGTCATCACCACATTCTTAAATTCATGAATAGGATAGTTTGATGGAAAACTTAATGAGTCTTTCTCAATCGGATACTTAAACCAAACATCACTTCCATAGCCTTTTAAAGTATGGTGATTTAAAGCATTGTATAAATCCTCTTCTTTAACAACAGCACCTCGACCGACATTAATTAAAAACTTATCACACATTTTAACAAGCAATCTTTCATCAAAGACTTCCTTTGATTCACTAGTTAATGGAACCGCAATCACAATAATGTCGTTAAGTTCTACTAATGTTTCAAGAGAACTTGCATTCTTTACTTCTTCTTGAGGGTACTTATCATAAACCATGACTTCACAGTTAAAAGGAGCAAGTAACTTACTCAACTCTTTACCAATGTGACCATAACCATAAATCCCTACTTTTTGATCAAAAAGACTAACCCAACCTACTCGGTTTTCATTATTTCGGTTTGAAAAACTACCTTTAGTTAAGTTAAAGTGATACTCAACCAAATTACCTAATAAACTAAGGGTCAACATCATAGCGCGTTCTGCTACGTTCTTAGCGTGTTCATGACTATTGTAGACTGTAATATGATGTTTGATTGCCAAATCAAAGTTTATCCCATTAAGACCAGTATAAGGAATATAATTAAACTTAAGATTAGGATGTTTAGTGATGATGTCATTATTTATCCTTCCTCCGATTAATCCTTCGCAACTTTGATCTTGCTCACTTAGATTAAGCAACTCAAAATCCAAATGATCTAATGTCTTGTAAAAATTATAAATTGACTTTGAATACGTTCCTATTTTCATTGAATCACCTCACTTCTATTATACAAAAAATGACTAGAGATATGCTATAATATGTTCGAGGTGATAAGATGTTTTTTAAAAGAGAGTCAAAAGCATTATTTTTAGTACATGGATTTACAGATAATGTCGAATACAACTTCAAGAATTTCATCAGTTATGTTGAAAGCCACTCAAAAATTGACTGTGTTGCCTATGATTTACACGGTCACTCTAAAGAAGAAAACATTGAAGACTTTGATCATAAAAAATGTATTGAAGAGATTGAAGAAAAGTATCAACAAACAAAAGAAAAATACGATAAAATATATCTGCTTGGATTTAGTATGGGTGGGGTGATTGCTAGTCATCTGGCCTCTAAATTTGGCTGTGACAAGTTAGTTCTACTTGCGCCTGCATTTAAGTATATTGAAAGCTCAGGTTTAGCAGAAAACCTCTTTGATATCATTCAAACTGATATCAAACGAAGTAGCTTCAAAGATATCTTCTTGTTTAATGAAAAAAGTAGTATTGAAAAGTATGTCAAACAAAAATACAAAAATGAAAAAGTCGTTTTTTCAAAATACTTTACAGGTGATATTTCAACATCACTAAAACCTTATATTAACTTTGTCATGTTAGTTGATAAACTTGATAAAAATCTTGATTTTATTGATGTTCCAACCCGTGTTTACATCGGAGAGAAAGATGAGTTAGTGCCTGTTAAATCAGCGCTTTATGTCTATAAAAAAATTGTTGCAAAAGATAAAATGCTTAAGGTTTTACCACATGTCTATCATGAGTTACTTGAGTCTTCTTTAAAAGAAGATTTATCAAAAGAAATACTAAAATTCATCAAAAAAAGAGAAGACTAACATCTTCTCTTTTAGTATAAATTTCTAATTAACTTATCCAGTTTAGCGACTTGTCTGTGCTCATTGTTCATGATAATGACCAGTTCATTTTTAACTTCGTGATCATCTACTTCAGTTATTGTAAACTCATTGAGTACAACATCCACTTTATAATAGTCATCTTCTATTTGAACATACCCTTTAGCCCTCAAGACTAAAGAAGTAATACTGTCTAAAAAAATCTTTAAATCAGTATGACTGATTCCATTAAGCTGGATTGTTCTTGTAAAGGGACGGTTGTCTTTATTGTTTAAACTCTCGCATGGAACCAATGCACTTGGTGTATAGTTTAATTCACTTAAGGATATACACGCTTTCGTAACTTCATGAATTGTTGCTTTTTCATTAATTGACTTCACTACTTTTATAGTCTCTTTTAATGAAGTTGAATCGACCAAATCAATCTTATTTAACAAAAGATGGTTTGCTTGCTTTATTTGTCTGGAAACAACATTCATAACCTCATGAACTTTCATAAAATGCTTGGCATCAATCAAAGTAATACAACCTTTATAACCTATACTATTTGATGAATTCTCTCTCACAACACCTAAAATATCACTGAAGTTGGAGGGATCAGATAGTCCAGATGTTTCAATAAGCAGTATATCTAACGCTCTATTTGAAAGATCAATCAAACTTGAGATGAAGTCTGATTTAAGACATGAACAAAAAATCGACCCATTCTTAAGTTCAACTAACGTTGACGCTTCAATAGTAACAGAATCAATTGAGGTTTGTCCAAACTCATTAACAAGGACTCCGATTCGTTTAGTTGAGTGCTTTAACTGGTAATTTAGAAAAGTCGTTTTTCCACTTCCTAAAAAACCAGTGATTAAATACATTTCCATAGTGTTCACCTCGGTCATATTATATCATTAATAACTAAAAAAGAGATTAAATCTCTTTCTTAATAAATACAATACTTTGATATGGTTTTAAGTATACTCTTCCATCCCTAATCTCTAGATCAGAGTAGTTTGAAAGTAACAGTTCAACTATTTCATAGTCAAACTTAATTGAATGAGCTTTAACATCCATATTAGAAAATGAAACTAATGTTTGATGATCGAAACTTCTTTCATAAGAGTAGATATATTTTGAGTATCGATTCGTTTGTTTGTAATCACCATAACAAATGATATCTTTGTACTGTGATGTTGTTCTTAATCTTGTGACTTTTTTGTAATAGTTAAAGATTGAGTTTTCATCACCAATTTGTGCCTTAACATTAACTGTTTGGTAGTTAGGGTTAACAGGCATTGCTGGTGTTGCAATACTGAACCCAGCATTTAATGAATCGTCCCACTGCATCGGTGTACGGGCGTTGTCACGCGTGTTCTCTGCATTTCTTTCAACATACTCTTCTTCAGTTTCTCCATCCGCTAAGGCGAATTTTAGGCTATTGTGGATCGCAACATCATTAAAGTCTTCCATCTTCTTAAATGGGTAGTTAGTCATTCCGATTTCTTCACCATTATACATAAATGGAGTTCCCCACATAAAATACATCACATTTGCTAACATTTTAGCCGATTCAATGCGGCACTCACCTTCATGACCATATCGACTTAAAACACGTGGTTGATCATGATTTAACCAATAAATCGCGTTCCACCCTTTTGAATACAATCCTGTTTGCCACTTTTCAAAGGTTCTTTTTAGTTCCAACACTTTTGTTTGATTAAAGTCTCCTTCAAGCGGTTCATAACAGTGATTGTGATCAAAGTTAAATACCATATTAAATTCATTTTGATCAAATCCAACATAGTCAAGAGCTTGTTTTGGTGTAGCTCCTCCACCTACTTCACCAACGGTCATTACATCACGCCCACGTAACACTTTATCGTAGAACTCTTGCAAATGTTTATGAACATCAGGTAAGTTTGAAAACTTACCCCAATCTGGTGCATACCCGTTGTATAGCTTCATTTTAGAATCTTTAAATGATGTATCTCTAGCAATATGGGCAACTGCATCAACTCGGAATCCATCAATTCCAAGATCTAACCACCAGTTTGCCATCTTATACATCTCATTACGTAATTTCTCATTTTCCCAATTTAGGTCAGGCATTTTATCAGAGAATATTTTCATGAAGTATTCATTGGTACTCTCATCCTTTTTCCAAGCACTTCCACCAAAGAATGATGCCCAGTTATTTGGTTCTTTATCTTGTTTACCTTCTTGCCAAATGTAATAATCGCGGTACTCATTTTCTTTTGACTGAGACGCTTCGATAAACCAAGGATGTTCATCACTTGTATGGTTTAATACAAGATCTGCAACAATTCTAATACCTTTTGTATGTGCTTTCTCAATTAATTCCTTACAATCATCTAAGTTTCCAAATAATGGGTCGATATCATAATAATCACTAACATCATAACCATTATCATCCATCGGTGACTTATAAAACGGACAAATCCATATTAAGTTGATTCCTAAGTCCTCTAGATAATCCAATTTCTCAATAATTCCTCTAATATCACCTACACCATCATCGTTGGTATCATTAAAAGTGCGCGGGTATATTTGATAACCAAAGGCTTCTTTCCACCATTGTCTTTCCATTGTTTACTCCTTATAGTCTGAATACAAATACTTAATGATCTCTCCAACACGGTTAGACCAAGAGGTTTCTGAATGTATTCCACCTTTTATTACTTTGTACATAAATTTATCTTCTAATTTTGATCTTAATATATCTGCTGCAACTGCATTTGTCTCTAAGTATACTTGATTAGTTGCAGTTTCACCACTTTGTTCATCATCCCCACAATCAGCATAGAATGTAATGATGTTATCAAGGTTACCTCGCTTCATAAACTCAAACATTTCTTCTGTTGCAAAGAAATATGCCGTTGATACTGCAGCTACTCTACTATAAGTCTCTTGATAAGCATAAGCTGCGTAAATACTAATTAACCCACCCATTGAACTACCTGCAATTGCTGTATATTCTCTTTGGGGTTTAGTACGGTATTTAGAATCAATGATCCCTTTAAACTCTTGTGATAAGAAGTCTAAGTAAACATCACCTTTTCCACCAACATCACGGGTGATCCAATCATCATAAACACCTTTTAAAGTTGTATCCACAAATGGTGAATACTCATCTAAACGCACCATTCCATCACCACAATTGATTCCACAAACGATGATTTCTGGTAAGGTTTTATCTTGTTCAAATGCCTCAATGATTTTCCAACTATTTCCATAACTTGCTGTAGCGTCATCAAATAAGTTGTGGGCGTCGTGCATATATAACACTGGATAATGGTTATCACTCGTATGGTAACTCTCTGGTAAATAGACATAAGCTGTCGCCTCTCTACCGAGTGAATCTATTTTAAGATCAAATGTATGATACTTCATTTTTACACCTCTTTTTTAAAAGCGCTAACCAACTGGTTAGCGCATCATTGCTTTAAATATCACTTGTTGATTTTGTTGCACCATTAATTCTTTGTGTTGTTTCTGCATCAAAGAAATGGCATGAGTTATTATCAACACCAAAGTTATGAACTTCACCCATTGAATACTCGTAATAACCCGGTACAGAAATGATTAACTCTTTTCCACTATCAAGAGTCGCGTATAAATGTTTTTCTTTACCTAACATCTCTACAACATTAACATTACAGCTAAATGATTTACCACCCGAAACGAAACGTTCAGAACGAATTCCTAGGAATACATCTTTATCAATGTGGTTTTCTAATGACACTTTATCATCTTCGTTTGGCTCAACAGTAACTAAACCATCTTCACTAGTAAAGATTTTACCATCGTATTTACCTTTCATGATGTTCATTGTAGGTGAACCAATAAATTCTGCTACAAAAATATTTGCAGGTTCATTATAAAATTCTTCAGGTTTACCTGCTTGTTGAATTTTACCATCGTTCATTAAGATGATTTTTGTTGCCATCGTCATTGCTTCTACTTGGTCATGCGTAACGTAAATAGACGTTGTTTCAAGTTGCTTATGTAATAATACTAACTCAACACGCATTCTTTCACGCAATTTAGCATCTAAGTTTGATAATGGCTCATCCATTAAGAATACACTTGGTTTTCTAACCATTGCACGCCCTAGGGCAACACGTTGACGTTGTCCTCCTGAGATGTCAGATGGTTTAGAGAATAAGTACTCTTCAATTTGAAGGACTCTAGCCGCCTCACGTACACGTTCATCAATTAAATCTTTTCTTTCTTTACGCATTTTTAAACTAAATGCCATATTGTCATATACTGTCATATGTGGGTAAAGTGCGTATGATTGAAATACCATTGCGATATCACGATCTTTTGGTAATACTTTATTAACACGCTTCCCATCAAATAATAAATCTCCTTCTGTTACTGAGTTAAGTCCAGCTAGCATTCTAAGTAAAGTTGATTTACCACATCCAGATGGTCCTAAAATAACGCAGAAGTCTTTGTCTTCAATTTCTAAATTTATATTACGAAGTGTAAACTCTTCACGACCTTCGTACTTTTTTCCAATGTTTTTTAATTCTACATTCATATTAAACCCCTATCCTTTCACAGCACCCTTAGCAAGGCCTGAAATTAAATTCTTTTGAAGTAATGCAAACATTATTACAATTGGTACAGCCGTTAACACACCACCAGCAGCAAATACTGGTTGTTGCATCGTACGAATATCAGCGATTAACGTTTGTAATCCTGCAGCTAACGTATAAGCTTCAACGTTCCCTGCTAGTAAGATTCTTGGTAACATGAAGTCCATAAATGGACCAATGAAACTCCATAATGCAATAATCGATAACATCGGTTTTGCAATTGGCATAATGATCAAACGATATACTTCAATACTAGAACATCCATCAATCTTTGCAGCTTCATCAAGTTCCATTGAAATTGAATCTAAGTAACCTTTTAAGATAAAGGTATTACCCGCAATACCACCAGCAGAGTAAATGAGTATTAACATCATTTGTCTCGTAAACATTGGTCCTATTGCCTGCACAATAATTGTATGTAATGTATAGTATGCTGTGATCCCGGCAAAGGCTGGGATAGTTTGTATTAACATGATTGCCATTAATGACGCTTTACGTCCTTTAAAACGGTATCTTGAGTAAGCGTATCCAGTAAATGATACGATAATAACCGTTAGAACTGCTGTCGTAATCGCAATAAAAATAGTATTTTGAACCCATTTTAAGAAATGAGTATCTTCAAACAATACCTTAAAGAAACGGAATGAGAATTCATATGTATCTCCACCTACGATAATGTATTGCTCTTGTGCACCGTTAAATGATGCTTGAATAATTTGAAAGATTGGCCAAACTACAATGAAGACCCATGCAAATAAGATCGCATATGTCAAAAGTAATAACACCCATCCACCAAATGTTAAAGGAGGTTTATCAGAAAGATATAAATCATCTTTTTTTCTAAATAATTTCATTACAGTCTCTCCTCCTTAAACGCTTTAGAATTCTTAAATCCAATGAATGCAAAGAACATTAAACCAAGTGATACGATCAACGTAACCGCTGCACCTAAGGCTTGGTATTGGTTTTCCATTGTTAACTTATAAATGTATGAGATTAATAAATCCGATGAACCAGCAAGGTTCCCATATACAGATGGATTAAATGGTCCACCTCCATTGAATAAGTAGATGATACTAAAGTTATTAAAGTTAAATGTATATTGTCCTACTAGTAATGGTGCTGTTTGGAATAGTACAATCGGTAATGTAATTGATGTTAACTTTTGCCAAGCACTCGCTCCATCAATTTGAGCTGCTTCATATAAGTCACCTGGAATAGCTTGAAGTACCCCAGTCGATAATAAGAAGACATACGCACTACCTAACCAACCTTGCAAGAGTACTAACACTAATCTTGTTAAGTTGGTATCTAGTTTAATCTGTATCAACGAGCCGTCTGCACTAAAGAGATCGGTAATAATCGCTGTAAGTGGCCCCTGCGCCCCAAACATCATCGAGAAGAACATGATTGAGATAAAGGCAGGTACTGCCCATGGTAGTAAGTAAACTGCTCTAAAGAATGCTTTACCTTTAATGCGTTCACCATTTACTAAGATTGCAAGGAAGAATCCAATTGCAATTGCAAATGTTGTCGCAAATACTGTCCAAATAACCGTCCAAGTAAAGATTGACCAGAACGCACCACCGGCAACCCCTTCTCCACGAAGTAAGATTGAGTAGTTTTCAAGTCCAATCCAAGTAAACTTCGCTTGGTGATTTGGATCATAGTTTGTAAATGAAATCAGTATTGCCGTTGTTATTGGTACAAACACAATAAAGATTGTAAATAGTAAAGCTGGACTTGTAACGATAAACGGGAATCCATTTTCAAGGAATGATTTTCTTGTTTCACTCCAATCTCTAATTCTGATTCCTTGTCTTTCTTCTTTAGCTACTTTTCTTGTATCATTAAAGACCATAATGAATAATGCTAGCGCTATAAGAATTAAGAATATCGCCATAATCCCTTCAATCATAAAAATGATTGATTTATCTAACTTTGCAAATCCTTCACCATTCGCTAGTGATAACATCCCTGAAATACCTTCCCCTTGGTAGTTACCATAACCTAGAGCGTAAGGAACTGCGACTAAGTAAGTATAAACTGACACTAATGAAAATAATAACCCTTTAATATATTGTTTATTAAGAAGTTGTCCAACACCTGGTAGTAAAAGACCAACATAGGCTTTGTAACCGTTAGGACTTGTGACTTCAACCGGTGTATTTCTTCTCACCTCGTGTAAGTTGGCTTCAAGTACTTTTTCAAGTTTCTTTACACCTTTATTTAAATCGATTCGTTTAACTCGAATATATTCTTTTAATGATTTTGATGGAACACTATACTTTGACATAGTAATCGTTTCATCTTTTTCACGCTTATATTGTTTCTTAGAATTATCATATGCTTGTTTTGAGATTAACTTATCTTTTAATTTAGATTTAGATTCATTTAATTTCTCTCGATATTTCGCTTCTGCCTCAACTCTAACATCCGTTAGTGCTTTTAAAGCATCTGCATCCTCTGAGGAATTAAAGGTTTGTTGCTTGTTTAACGCTTCATTTAACTCATCTTTTGTTTTTAAGTAAAATGTAATGATATCAGGTAATTGTTGTAACTCTGTTTTTGAGTACTCAACTTGATATACAGCATCCCAAGTTAAATCAACATAACTTGTATAAAACCCTAATGTCTTTTCAGCCTTAAACTTTCGAACCTCTAGTTTTAATAATTTTGAACTTGACCCCTTATGCTCTTGTTTGAACGCACTAACTTCTTTTCTTAACTGTGCATCAAACGCTTTCTTCTTCTTGTTATACTCTGATAATGCTACATTATATGCATGTGTTGCTTTGTTTTTCTTAAACTCATTTAATGCATCCTTATCTTGTGAACTCTTTGTAGCTTTCACTTTTTCTTCTAGTTCAATCAACTCAGATATATACTTGTTTTTTCTTTCGTATTCTAATCCGACATGATCAATTAATTTTTTCGATAACAAAAATAGCCCTCCTTTACTTTAATCAATAGTCTTTCTCAAAGATATTAACCTTATACTCATTATAATATATATGGATAGTTTTATATAATAAATAATTGAAGTTAAATCCATAGATAATCCTGTAACAAATAGCTGCGTTAAAAACATTGCTGTCCAAAAGTAGATGTACAGCTTGTTAATTCCTATTTTTGTATAAGCAAAATAGGTGTGTAAAATGAAAAAGAATGGAATAATTGCTCGTGTTACATATATATTTATGTTTGTACTAATGAAAAGATTGAATGCATCAGACTTTGAGGTTGCTGCTGCAATTCCATTTGTGTCTATCATTAGTTGATACCATTTATCAAAAAAACTTATATCTTTAACTATAAATAGCATTTCTAATGATAGTACCATAAATAGAACAAATATAATTAACATGATAATATTGAAATCTCTTTTATCTAGACTTACAACTTTAAACATCTTATTCCCTCTTCCTTAAAAAAATAGGGGCCAAGATTGGCCCCAATATATTATTGTAATTGACTCATCATTGCATCAAATGCTGCTTTAACTTCGTTATAAGCATCTTCAGCAGTAGCTGGTTTTACACTTGGCCATGATTTCATAGCATTTTCCCAAGTTCCCCAAACGTTACCCCATTCTTTGAATAATGGACGGTTAGGTGCTGCATCGTATGATGCGTATACACTTGCGATTACATCTTGTTCTAATTGATCTAAAGCTTCAAATGCGTCAGCTGGAGCATTAGGAATGATTTTCCCTGCAGCTTCGAACCAATCTGGAGCGAATGTTGGGTTCATAATCTCTTGAATGAATTCTTGAGCTAATGCCATTTTAGCAGCATCTTCTTCGATTCTAGAGTTTACAGCGAATCCCCATCCACCTTTCCAGTGTTTTAATGGTAATCCATTAATAGTAACTTCACCGATTGGAGCTAATCCCATATCTTCACCAGCATGTCCTAATAAACCATTAGTAGACCATGGACCTTCGATACGTAATACGTTTTCTCCACCAGTTTTAAAGTTGTTATCCATATATCCCCAAACATCGTCTGTAAATACTGGAGACTCGATATCTTGGTGAGCTTGGTAGTAAGCGAATAATGCTTCGAATAAACCTTGTTGCTCAGCAGTTAAGTCAGCGAAATCTTTAGTTAAGTCAGAGAAGAAAGTTCCATCTTCGTTCATTCCTAACATTTCGATATCAGCAGAGTTAGTCATTGCTACACCGAACCAAGTATTCCATAATGGAATTAATACTGTGTTAGCATCAGCAGTAGTTAACTCAACAGGTTGACTTAAGTCAATCCCTTTAGTTGCTGCATTTGCAGTATTAGTGAAAGTGATTAACGTTTCAATGTTCATTGGGAAAGCAAGGTAGTCCCCATCGATTTGTAATAATCCACCTAATCCAGCGTCATAGTCACCGAATCCACCAATGTTGTTAGCCATTTCCTTAGCAGGTAAGCTAGCTAAAACGAAGTTTTCTGCTAATCCGTACATTCTATCTGCAGGAATTGCAAATACGTCAGTTACATCAGGGTTAGTAGCATCAGTTGAGTCAATTAAATCTAAATTGTCAAAAGATCCTGTTTCCTTGATAATAATTTTTGCATCTGGGTTGTTTAACATCACACGGTATGCAGCTCTTTCATATACTGCTAACCATGGAGTTTCTGCTTGAACAGTAATTTCTACTGTTTCAGGAGCTGCCATTTCTTCTTTAGCTGGTTCATTTGAACATGCAACTAAGCTTAAAGCAAGAACTGCAACCATTAATAAACTTAATAATTTCTTCATAGTAAATCCCCTTTATATTTTTTTATGTATCATAAGCACTTTCAGTTGATTTGCACTCAATTTGAGCAATGCTTTATTGAACGGTAGTCAATTACTTAAACCATTCAATAAAGCCAAATCTTCCTTAGTGTTTTGACCCAACGATGATTGTAGTGTTACCTGGAAGTGTTAATTTTCCTACTTCAATAGTAACATTATTGTTTGAGAACATAACCTCATAAGCACTTAAATCAGTCTTAATTGGAAAGGCTTCATCACTGAAGTTAGAAATAACAAAGATTTCTTCTTCACCTAAAGTTCTTTTAAAGGCAAAGATCTTTTTCCCAAACTCTACTACTTTGATATCACCTGTCTTGATGACATCACTATTTTGTCTAATATCAACCAATTGTTTATAAATCTCAAAGTAACTGTCTTCATCGTTTCTTTGTTCTTCAAGTGAAGTCGATTTATTGGCAATGGTAGGTGTCCATTTAGAATTAGGTTGACCTTCTTCTACCCATTTAAATGGTTCACGAATTCTCTCATCTGGTTTAACACCAGTCATTCCGATTTCTTCACCGTAATAAATCCAGCTGATCCCAGGTTGCATTAAGTAATTTGCTGCTGCCTGAATCATTTTTTCTTTAGAGTTATATAACTGGTTTAGAGCACGGTTTTGATCATGATTGGTAACAAAGTTTGATATGATGGCATCTTCTTTAATAGAATAGAAGCTATCATAAACCTTTGTAACGTTTTTATTTAATTGTGTTGTATTCATTTGATTAAGAGCATCAACTAAGTCTTCCCCAAAATCAAAGTTAAACACTGAATCCATTCCTTCAAGATATCGTTTTGACACATCAACAGATGTCCAAATTTCACCAATGATGAAGGCGTTTTTATTTTTCCTTTTTACAACATCGTTAAATTCAATGAAGAAGTCGATGTTTTTTTGTAACGTATCTAGTTCTGGATGTTCACGTTTGTCATAAACATGTTTAGCAGCGTCGATTCTAAATCCATCAACACCTAACTTTAACCAATATTTGGCAATATCGTATATTTCATCACGAACTTTTTCATTTTCAAAGTTAAGTTCAGGCATTTGATCCCAGAATGAACCAAAGTAATATCTGTCATCATATTTATGCCATCCACTTTTATTTTTTAAAGCCTCATAGTCTTCTTTTGACACCCAAGAGTAATAATCAAGATACTTTTCATCTTTTGCCTTCCAACCTTTAAACCATTCATGGTCAGTAGACGTGTGATTGATAACAAAATCCATTAAAATTCTAATGTCTCTATCATGTGCTTCCTTGATTAACTCTTTATAGTCATCAAGAGTACCAAATGCTTGGTCAATTTCACGGTAATTGATTACATCATATTTGTGATAAGACTTTGAAGGATGGATAGGAGTAATCCAGATACAATCAACTTGTAAGTCATCCTTTAAGTAATCCAAACTATCTGTAATCCCTTTAATGTCACCTATTCCATCATTATTTCCATCACGGTAAGCGATTGGAAATACTTCATAACATAAGCTAACATTTTCTTTAAAATCTTTTGATGCATCCCTAACAGTAACCTCAGAGTTACTAGTTATGTAAATTATAGGAAGAATTATAACCAGTAACAAAGAGATTGCTATAATGATTTTTTTCATAGATATCTCCCCTTAAAATATAATTTAGACATAGAATATAACTGGCTTTTTACCCAGTTTGACTTTTCCATCTTTGACTGAGAGGGTTTCGTCATAAATTACATTCATATAGGTGTTATCGTCGATATCTAATTTGATTTCCCCTTTGCTCAAACCAACATTGAAAATTCCAATGACATGTTTATCTTCTAGTTTGTATTCGGCTACAAAGACTCCATCGATATCACATTTGGTAACATTATGAACTCCATATGTGAATAAGTCACCTGTTGTTAACTCATTCATCACTGTTATAAAATTCGAAATATCCTTATATTGATCCCATTCTACTTTATCAATATCAAATAGATCAGGTTTTGTGATTGCTAAGTGTTCTTGCCCAGCATAAATCAATGTACATCCATATTGGAAGAAGCTTAATGCTGTCCATTGATGGATTTTATTTATATCGTTATCGACCATTGGAGCAAATCGTCCAAAGTCATGATTTTCTAAGTTTCGCATTTTGACAAAGTTTTTAGGGTATGTCCACATTTGTGCAATGTAGGCATCCAAATACTTTTCAAAACTGCCTTCTTCTTTTAAGTAACTCTCATATTGTTTGTGAGTGTCATAGTCATAGGCAATATCAAAGGCTTGATAGATTTCCGATTCTGACCATGCTTCAAATCCTAGATCACGAATATACTTTAAGAATTCCGGATGAACAGATTCACTTAACCAGATTGTATCAGGATTGATCTTTGCAATTTCTTCACGTGCTTGTAACCAAAAATCAAGGGGCACAAGAGACGCAACATCACAACGATACCCATCAACACCAAGATCAGTCCAATATCTTAAAACTTCAATCAAGTAGTTTCTTAGACCACGGTGTTCAAAATCAAGGTCAGTAATGTCCCACCAATCACCTACACGATTAGCAAATTCACCATTCTCGTTTTTATAGAACCATTCAGGATGATTCTTGATTAAGACAGAGTCATGTGACGTGTGATTAAAGACCACATCGATCATCACTTTGATTCCCTCTTTATGACATTTGTTTATTAAATTTTTAAAGTCTTCCAATGTTCCATATTCAGGATTAACCTTCATGTAATCGCTAATCGAATAAGGACATCCAAGATCGCCTTTTTTCTTTTCAATTCCTATCGGGTGAATTGGCAGTAAATGAATCATGTCTACTCCCATATTTTTAATTCGATCCAAGTCATCAAGAAACGCACTAAAAGTACCTTCCTCAGTGTGCTGGCGTAAATATACCTGATAGATGAAAAGATTTCTCAGCTCAACGTTAGTGTTAACAGCCATATTTTTCATCTCCGATTTTTGTGTTAAAGATTTCTTCTGATTCCATTGTACACTATGAAAATGTTTTCATAAAAAGCACTTTTTTAAAATTTTCTAAATAATTTTTTTTGGGAGTTTACAATTCTTATTTTTTTTGTAACAATGATATTGCAATTAAGCGAGGAAAAAAAGCTTAAATTTTTTAATAAAGGGGAACACTATGATTACGAGAGAAGCCTTATATCATAGGCCAAAACAGGCATTTGCCTATGCTTATGATGAAGATCATTTACATATCAGATTTCGTTCAAAAAAGAATGAAATTAAAAAAATAATTTTAAGATTTGGAGATCCTTATAATTGGGAAAAAGGTGGCGGAGGTGGAAATTTAGTCGCTGAAAATGCCTTCGGATGGGTCGCTACTGACGAAATTTTCATGGAAAAAGAGGCTGAAACTGAACTTTTTGACCATTGGATCGCCACAATTAAACCTGAATTTCGACGTGCAAGGTATGCTTTTATCGTTGAAGATGAAGATGAAAAACTAATTTATGGAGAGAAAACAATCGTTGAATTAGGGACTGAAAAAGACGAGGCTCACCTGCAAGATATGGGGAACTTTTTCTGCTTTCCTTACCTTCATAAAATTGATAATTTTTCAGAACTTGAGTGGGTTAAAAATGCAGTCTTTTATCAGATATTTCCAGAGCGTTTTTGTAACGGAAATCCTGAACTAAATCCTAAAGATTGCCTGCCGTGGGGATCTAAACCTGAGTGGTTCAATTTTATGGGTGGAGACCTTGAAGGAATCATCTCAAAGATAGACTATTTAAAAGACTTAGGAGTCAATGCACTGTACTTATGTCCAGTCTTTGAATCACCTTCAAATCATAAATATGATACAACAAACTTCAAAAAAATTGATCCACATTTTGGTACAAACGAAGACTTTAGACATCTTGTAGACTTGTGCCATGAGAATGGAATTAAAGTCATGATTGATGCGGTGTTTAATCATGTTGGAAGAGATTTCCCACAATGGAAAGATGTGTTAGAACATCAAGAAGAGTCAAAATACAAAGACTGGTTTATCATTAAAAAGTTTCCAGTACCTAAGTATGACGGGTATGATGTAGATAAGTATAAACTAGAATATGCAAGTTTTGCCTTTAGTCCATTTATGCCAAAACTAAATACAAGCAATAAAGAAGTAAGGGAGTTTTTACTCGATATAGCCTCTTTCTGGATTAAGGAATATGATGTTGATGGATGGCGCCTTGATGTTGCCAATGAAATTGATCATTCATTCTGGAGAGAGTTTAGAGAAGAAGTTAAACAAATCAAAGAAGATGTCCTTATTCTTGGTGAAATTTGGCATGATCCACTACCATGGTTAGATGGATCTCAATGGGATTCCGTGATGAATTATCCACTAACAGCAGCGATCAATTCATTCTTTGCTGACAATGAAACAACAGCAAAAGAGTTCATGCATCAAGTGAATAAAATCTCAACAGACTTACCTGTTAACTTTAATCAATTGGCATTCAATTTACTTGATAGTCATGATACAGAACGCATTTTATCTAGAGCAGATACACTTGAACAAGCTAAAATGGCTTATTTATTCCAGTTCTCTCAACCTGGTTCACCTTGTATTTATTATGGTGGTGAAATTGGTTTAGATGGAGAAAGTGATCCTGATAACAGAAAGGCAATGCCTTGGAATGAAGAAGATCACGATTTGGAGTTTAAATCATACATTAAAAAACTAATCTCTTTAAGAAATGAGTACCAAGCCTTTAAAAATGCACCAGTATTCATTTACTCTGAAGACAAACAACTCGTTTATAAAAAAGATGATCTTTACTTCATCTTTAATAACGACAATCAAGCAACTATTCATCATCATGAACTTGATGGTGAGTTTATTAACCTACTTGATGATTCAACTCTTAATTTAAATCAAAGTATTAAATTAGCGAAACATCAGTTTTATGTATTAAAACGCAAGGAAATTAAATAAGGGGGCCAATAATATGGCGAAAAATTTAGAAAAATTAAACACAATATTAAAGAAAAAAGCAAGAGGTCGTAAGGTATATAACTATGTGGTTCCTGATTTATGGAATTGCTTCGACTATCAAGGTAAAGAGCAAATAAAAACACCATGGGGAGAGTTAATTGTTAACCCATTTAAGTTTTATTCTGACTTAGTGTCTAACTATATTATGAAAGGTCATGAAGGAAGGGACTATTCTCAACCGTTGTCACAAGCTCTTGGTCTTGACACAGCAAATGGTGAATGGATTAGAAAAGCTAGTGTTTATTCAACAATGATTAGAACAAGTGCTGCCTATGACCATGACCGCAGTGGTAAACTAGATGATGAAAACATCTATGGTGTAAACGAAGGTGGAACATTTGTAAAGATGTTAGCCCTACTTCCCCTACTTCAAAAAATGGGAATTGATACATTGTATATGTTGCCAATTTCTCAATTTTCTACTAAAGATAAAAAAGGTGATTTAGGTTCACCGTATGGAGTCAGTAACTTCTTTAAAATTGACCCCGCTCTAAAAGATAAAATGATCGGTGAAGAAATGACACTTGAAGAAGAGTTTAGTGCTTTCGTTGAAGCCTGTCATATGGTTGGAATTAGAGTTTTAATTGATATTATTCCAAGAACAAACTCGGTTAACTCTGACTTAATTGTCTCTAACCCTGATTGGTTCTACTGGATTAAATATGAGGAATTAGAAAACTATCGTCCACCGTATGTTGATGGTGTTGCTCCAACAACAGCACCTAAACCTGAATACTTTGAAGCAGTTTACAATAGTCATGAAGTTATCGAACATATTAACAAGTTTGTTGTTAACCCTAAAGATTCTATGCCTAAAAAGTGGAATAAAGTTGTAAAGATGTGGAAAGAAGCGAATGGAAGTATTGAAATATTAGACTTAGTTAGAAGTGAGCTAGGTTTAACGATTGCTCCGGCATTCTCAGATCACATCAATGATGTACAACCACCTTGGACAGATATTACATTCTTCAGAATGTATAATGATCATCCAATTGAAGCCGTTAATCGTTTACATAACCCTGATACGGCACCATATATTTTATACGATACTATTAAATCAAGCTGGCATCCTGGTTTAGAACCTAATCAAGAACTCTGGGATACATTAAGCGCCATTATTCCTTACTTCCAAGAGAACTTTGGTATTGATGGTGCAAGAATTGATATGGGACATGCATTGCCTAGTCCTTTAGTTGATCAAATCATTAAAGCAGCTAAAGACTATGATGAGGACTTCACGTTTATCGCTGAACAATTAGATTCAAGTCTTGCAAGTGTAGAAAAAGAAAATGGTTATAACATGATCATTGGAATGGGCTTCCATGACGGACCAAGAATTTGGACTGGTCATGCAAATGCTTATTACTATGGATTAGCTCAACTTGAAACGCCAGTGTTTGCATGCGGGGAAACACATGATACACCAAGAATTGCTGCTAGACCAGAAGGTGGAAAACCACTTTCAAAACTATTAACAACACTTAACATGTTTATGCCAAACGGTGTACCATTCATTAACTCTGGTCAAGAGTTCTATGAAATGCAGCCGATGAATACCGGTATTGACTGTCGTGATAATGAAATGTATATGCTAGAAAAAGATGATCCATACTATGGAAAGTTAGCTCTATTTGACAAATATCAACTGCATTACACAAACCCTGATCGTTGGGATTTAGTTGATATGCTTGAGAGATTAAGTGGCATTCGTCAAGAGTATTTATCTACTTTGACAAACTCTGCCAACTTCCAAGGGCTTGGATTTAGTTCTCCAAGTGACATGGCAATTGGTCTTGGGTATGTGATTGAAGGCCAATATAACCAAGAAATGGACAACTTGATCTTAGTTATCGCAAATACAAATGTCTATGAAGGGCGTAGTATTTATGTTAATATTGAAGATATAAGAAGTAAATCATCCAACTCTAATCGTATGGGTAAATTAATCTTTTCAACACATGAATGGGAACGTGATGTTCATGAATTTGATTATGATGGAAACCTTAACCTATACATGGCTGCTGGGGAAGTAAAAATTATCAAACTTTAGGCGGGAGGATACTTATGTCAAACATTAACGAAGTAGCAAAACTTGCAAAGGTAGGAATCGCAACTGTATCACGAGTGATTAATGGTAGTGGTCCTGTTAAAGATGAGACTAGAAAACGAGTTGAGGCAGCTATTAAAGAACTTAACTACATCCCTAGTGAGACTGCAAGAAGTTTTAAACGCCAAACAACAAAGAATATCGGATTATTGATTCCAACAATTGCCCATCCATTCTTTAGTCACTTAACCTATCATGTTGAGCAAGAACTCGCTAAAGAAGGTTACAAGCTAATGATTTGTAATTCAGAGGACAATGTTGATATTGAAGATCAATACATTGAGATGTTAAAGAAAAATCAAGTAGCCGGTATTATTATTACGACTCATAATGATCATAATAAGTTTACCGAAGTTGATTTACCACTTGTATCAATAGACAGGTTCATCTCTGATAAAATTCCATACATTTCAAGTGATAACTTAAGTGGTGGATATGAAGCAGCAAGATGTCTTCATCAAGCAGGATGTAAAATGCCTGCATACCTTGGAAACACTTTCCATATTGATACTGATATCTTAAAAAGAAAAGAAGGATTTATTAACTACTGTAAAGAACATAATCTTGAGTATGTTATCTACGAACATGACACAGATAGCTATGAAGTCATCGCTGAGAAGTTCTTAAAACTACACAGTGATGTTGATGGTGTGTTCTGTTACGCTGATATGTTAAGTCTTGCTTTAATCAAAGTAACCTATAAAATGGGGATTCAAGTCCCTGAGCAATTAAAAATTGTTGGGTACGATAACATCGTAGTTTCTGAACTGGTATCACCTACCCTTACAACTGTAGAGCAAGATATTAAACAAATGGGTGAAATTGCATCAAAAACAATCATAAAATTGATCAATGGTGAAGAAACGAAAATGAGCCATATTGTACCAATTAAGATTGTTGAACGTAAATCTACTAAAGGGTGTTGACATTAGTCAACGCCTTTTATATAATACTTGTGTGGAAACAATTCCACTTATTAGATTTCCCCTTAAAATCTAATAGCATCCTTGCTAAAAACACCGAGAGGTGTTTTTTCCTTTGTAAACATGCTATAATTTCTTTAGGGGATGTGAGAAAAATGAGAAAATATTTATACTTATTAGTTGGGGTAATCATGATTTTATTATTCAAAGAAGTAGGAGCAATCTTTGCTATCTTTATGGTACTGGCCTTCTTATTTGAAGCGTTCATGAACAAGACCTACTCACCTTGGAAAAGAGTTCACACAAAAGAAGATTACTCTAAAGAAGGTAAACTAAAAATTGATGAGTTAAACTCACTTAAAAAATAAAGGCTTAGGCCTTTTTTTATTGCATGCACATTCTAAAAAGAGTTATGATGTTTATGGAGGGGTTATATGAAGAAAAAATATTTATTATTTATCATTACTTTGTTAATACTGCTTGTCTATTATTTCCCAATGAACATTAGAGACCAACAAGACACTGTTTATGCTTCTGCATCAATCATTAAAAACACTACAGAAAATGGTTTCAGTAAAACAATCTCTAGCGAATTCAACTTTGAGAAAGGAACTGATGAGTACCAAACACTTAAAGCACTCACTTCTAAAATCAGTTATCATCGCTGCTTTAAAACCTTGCAAAGTGAGTATGTGATTAAAAACAACAGCAAACGAGTTAGTCTTTTTATTAACAATCAGTTTGTTACAGTCCTAAATAACAATATTTGGATTGGAGATAACGTTTACTGCCTTAATTACTTTGGAACACATTCATTACATCAAGATATTTTAGATTTACTTGAAGAAAGTGCCGACTAACACACGAAAACGCCCGTTTAAGAGCGTTTTTTATTTTTGTTACTTATTCTCGTATGGCCTTGCAAAGCGTTTCTCATAAGCATTATTGCGCTTTAACCAGTTATTCCAATAAAGTTGCATAGTTCCTGTTTTAATCATCGTCTTCATCACGGTTTGTCTTGTTTTTGATAATCTAATCGGTTTGATTAAAATGTCTGTAAATGTATTTGTGAAAGTACCCTGTTCTTTTAACTCCCTACCTAAACCAATCACTGCATTTCTATTTTTCTTTTGGTAGTTATCAGGCATTAATCTAACGCCTTCACTCCCACCCATGATTACACTTGGAAGTAAGTCTAAACCTAGTTTAAAGGCAATACGTTCAAGGGTATCTCTTAAACTGTATGACTGGTATCCTTCTGAAAACCCAGAATGAATAAAGAATCCAATTCGTTTACCTGCAAGTTGTTCCCTTTGTTCATTTAATACTTCAAAGAATCTAAGTACTTGAGCAGGCATTGAATCAACATATAAGGGAACCACTAATAGGATCGTATCAGATAACACGATATCATCGATCGCTTTTTCAAAGAAACGTGGTTGGTTAATGTTAAAGACTTCAAAATCACTTTCAAACCCTTCTTGGAACCATCTTAAGATGACTTGTGAGTTACTTCTTTTTCCTCTAGGCGAACCATTTAATAATGTTAATCTCATCGATTGCGTCCTCCTTACCTGTCAAAAAGTCATAAGCTACTACTTCAGTCTTTGCATTCATCACTGCTCTGTTGAAGTAGAACAAAACATTATCTCGATCAGTTTTGTTTTCTTCAGGATCAAAATAGATGAATCCCCATCTTGGATAAGTCTCATATCTCTTTTTATGACGTGATTCACCATCAACTATTGTCAAATAAGGATGAATCGTTGGTATCGCTTTATCTAAACTCTTTTTGGTTAAGCTTGTAATCGTTCCTAAGCTATTTTCTGTAATATGTAAAACGAAGTCAGTGTTAACCAAGTTAGAGACATGAGAAGGCGTATCGTCTTGATGAGCACACTCACCTGGTGTTTTCACCCAACAGTCCCAACACCCAGTACAATAACTGATTTGCTGCTCCGAAACTTTCATCAACTTGACGTCATGCTTTGCTGAAAGTTGACTTACTATGTTACTTATTTGTTTTTGGTACTTGTCACTAAATGTTCCATCAATTACATATACTCTCATTCTTGTTTACCTCTCTGTTTACATTGATAATCACTCAATACCCCTTTTCTTTCTAAGGTTGCTTGAGTAAGGTCTCCACCTACCTTATCAAGTTTATCTATCGCATCTTTTAAAGAAAGTGAATCTGGTTTTAAGACAATGCTCATACATAGTCCTTGTGTAAACGTACTCATTGAATCAAGTAAGTACTTTAACTCTTCTGTATCGAGTAACTGGCTTAGATGACTTTCTTCCATCATATCCATTAAATTGGCTTCTTGTTTTAAGATATCAAAGAAGTCATCGGTATTCTTATACAGATACATGTATATCTTGGGATATCTAATCGTAAAGTCTACTAACCCTAAGCCCATGTTAAAAAACTCATTATGTGAATACTTTCTTACAACAAACCCACTTAAGATATTGCGGTAATGCAAGTCAACCTCTTTGATTAAGTTCTCAAAGTTTTGATAAGCTGTGTAAATAGGTGCTACAGAGCAACCGAGCATTGATGCAATCTTTCTTACATTAAGGCTCTCTATCCCCTCTTCTTTGGCCATCTTAATCGCAGTTTCTAAGATTAATTCTTTAGTATATTTTGTTTTTGGCATCTAATCACTCCTTATATAACGCTTGTTAGATAACGTGTGTTATATATAAAATATCATAGTTCCATTTGACATGCAATAAAAAAAAGATGAGTTCTCACTCATCTTCTAATTAATTACTTTTTCATTATGATTGTACCTGACAGTGCTTTAATTTGAACATTATTTTTAATGGTCTCAATCGGTGTTGATGATGCACGGTTATCAAGTGCATACAAATCATATTCTCCGCTAATACTCAATTGTAAGTCACGATCTGTACCATTGATATAAACATCAATCTCACTATAATCACAATAATCACTAACATTCTTGATTTGATACTTTACAAACCCTTCATTGATTTTTGTTACTTTAACATGCTTTTTAATTTCACGTTTCGTATTAAATCTAAAAGGTTTAAAGGCCTTTCTAAGGGCAATTAACTCTTTCACATATCTCACTTCAATGAAAGCTCCATCTTTAAGATCCCAGTCAATTTTATTCACTTCATCACTAGACTTATATGAGTTGTGATCAAAGTCTTTGGTTCTTAAGAACTCTTGACCAGCATGTAAGAATGAAATTCCTTGACTAACCATGATAATAAATGCTCCAAGGCGTTGTCGTGCTTTTGATATTTCAACATCTTCTTCTGGATGAACAATGCGAATCTTATCATAAAGTGTATGGTTATCATGACACTCTAAGTAGTTAACACTTTGGTATGGTTCATCAAACATCTTATCAGAATGCCCATACTTAACAACAGAAGCTGTCAAACTTGAACACAGTGTATCAGTATGTTTTAAGTCACCGGTTATAAATCCACCTACTCCAGCTTCATCATGACTTGTTTTTCCTTTAATACTATCTCTAAATCGATCATTAAAGTGACCAATTTGTGGAATCTTATCATAGTTAAACATTGATGCCATTTCACTTTGAGGCATTAACGTTGGCATTTGCCATCCTTCCCCGTAAAGCATTACATCTTGAGGTAGTTCTTGACGAATGGCATTCATTGTTTTTGTATCTAAAATTCCCATTAAATCAAATCGGAATCCGTCAACTCCATAAAATTCATGCCAGAACTTTACAGATTCTACAATAAACTTTCTCATCATCAAAGCACGAGATTCAACATCATTTCCACAAAATGACCCATTACTTCTCGTTAAGTCATCTCCATAACGGAAGTAATAACCTGGAAAGATTTTTTCAAATGGTGAGGTTGCTAAATCAAACATGTGATTGTACACAACATCCATATTGATTCTGATTCCATGTTCATGGAATCTTGAAATCATATGTTTAAGTTCAATTATTCTTGCATATGGATCACTTGGATCTGTTGAATAAGACCCTTCGACTACATTATATTGTACTGGGTCATATCCCCAGTTATAAATCTCAAATTGATTATACTCATCAACTGAACCAAAATCATAAATTGGTAATAATTGTAAATGGGTAAATCCTAAATCTTTTAGGTAATCAAAACCAGTTTCAAGTCCAATACTTGACTTTGTGTTTTCTTCAATTAATCCTAAAAACTTCCCTTTTTTCTCTATACCAGATGTTAAACTTACTGAAAAATCTCTAACATGTAACTCGTAAATCACAGCATCAGTGTGATCAGTGAACTCTGGTAATAATCCTCTATTTAACTCAACCTTAGTTTTGTCAATGTTAACGACAACACTTCGTCCATTATTTGGTGTACATGAAATTGCATATGGGTCAGTGGCTTCATTCCACTTTCCATTAACTTTTACAAGGTATGTATAAGCCGCTCCTTCAACATTTTGATGAACCGTTACACTCCATACACCCTTTTTAGAGCGAATCATTGGATAGGTTTGTCTTTCACCTTTAGATGTAATATTTAAGATACAGTCTGAAGCAATCGGACTCCATACTTTAAAGATTGACATCTCTTCAGTGTAAGTCACACCTAAATCATCACCTGAGTAATAAAACTTTTGGTCAAAAGCAGGTTTCTTAATCACTCCACGAAAGACAACATCACATGATAGGTTGTTCTCTAAAGCAACACTATACTCTTCACCAAAGTCAATTTCAGTAACAATTTTTGCACTGTATTTTTTATAGTCCCCAATATCTGTAACTTCAAACTCTGTAATTACTTCCTTAGAATCTTTACCTTTCAAAACGAAACGTCTTGAATCTCCATTGTAAAATCCTTTAGATACTTCAATTGTAATCACATTAAAATCATCAAAATAAGCTTTAATAGTATCCATAGTTTCCCCTTTCAAAACTACATCACTGTCATGACTACTGTCACAATATTGACCAGTACTGTTGTAGAAACAACAATGACAAATAAATTAGTTGTAACCTTCTCACTGACTCTCCTTGCAAGTGACGCGCCGATAAACCCTCCGGCAATTGCTGCTGGAATCATAAAGACTAACATCTTTAAATCATAACTAGCAAAACCACTAGTTGCAGCAATCATCAACACTTTTGATACCTGACTAAACATTTTAATCACTAATGAGTGCACTGCTGCCTTTTTCATGTCAAATGAGAAAAAGATTGTAAACATCGCAACATTTAATGGTCCTCCACCAACTCCTAAGAATGCAGCATTAGCCCCTAACGCTACTCCTAAGAAAAAGCAAAACCAACTGTTGTCTATTTTATATCTTTTAAATTTATTTTTATTTCTTACATAATACAACACAAATGATAACATAATGATAAAGATCATTGATTGTATTATTTGAATCACACTTTTATCAAATCCATCGGTGATAATCTTAAAGAGTTGTCCTCCAAGCATTCCACCTAAAATGGACCCTAAAACGATATTTCTTGTTATCTTACCCTCAAACCTTACTTTGGCTTGTAAGTACTTAGACGTTGAAATAAAGCTCATTGCAAGAACCGTAAAGGTTGATAGCATCGTAATTGATGAAATATCATTGATGGCCATAAAAGTAAGTACTGGTTTGATAATCACGCCACCACCAATACCGATTATAGCACCGATACTTGTTGCAAAAAATGTAACGAGTATATGTATAAATTCTACCACAAAACCACTACTTTCTTTTCTTTGTTAATGAGATCAATCGGTTAATCTCTTTTTGAGTCAACACTCTATAATCACCAAGTTTTAAATTCTCAACTGTAAGGCTTCCAAAACGTACACGTTTTAAACTCATTACTTTTGAACCCACAGCTTCAAACATCCTTTTAACTTGATGGTATTTTCCTTCTGTAATCACAAGCGACACAATCGATTGCTTCTTTCTTGGATTATATGTATTTTGTACTACTCTAGCAGGTCTTGTATAGTGTTCACCAATATCAAGTCCACCCTCTAAAGTTTTTACCATCTCTTTTGTTACTTCACCTTCAACTCTCGCTTGATACTCTTTTTCAAGCTTTGCTTCAGGACGTAGTAATTGATTCACTAAACTTCCATCATTGGTTAAGATTAAAACACCTGTTGTGTTGTAATCAAGTCTCCCTACAGGATAAACTCTTTCTTTGACATCAAGTAAATAGTCGGTTACGACTGTTCTTCCTCGATCATCATAAGTTGCTGTAATACACCCTTTAGGTTTGTTTAAAACAAAGTAAACATGTTTTTCTTTTGTTAACACTTCACCATTAACAACAATTTCATCATCACTACTCACTTTAATACCTAGTTCTGTTACAATGATACCATTTACTTTAACCTTACCATTAGTAATCAGCTCTTCAGCTTTTCTTCTTGAAGCAACTCCAGCATGAGCAATGACCTTTTGTAATCTTTCCATTTCTTCACCTACTTTACTGCCTTAAACATAATACCACAACTTAGTCTTTAAGCAAAATTTTTCCAGTTTCTAAAACCTCTAACCCTTCACTTCTTAACAACATCACTTGCTCTTCAAAGCCATAAGGATCTTTGATTGAGACTTGATAATTTGAATTTACAACTCGCCACCATGGGAGATTATGCTTTTTAGAACAGGTATGTAATATTCTTGCCACTTGCCTGGCTCCGTTTCCATTACCAGCAAGTAGTGCTACTTCTTTATATGACATGACCTTACCCACTTCTATTTGCGATATCACATCGATGATTCTTAAACTAAACTCCGTCATTAAAAGATCCTCTTTAATTCTTCAGATTGAAAGGATTGAATCTCAAAGTCATAACCTTCATGACATTTAAAGAAAAATGACTTTAACTGAATATCTTCGAAGTGTTTAATTTCAGACAGATCAAAGACAAACTCATTTTCATAGTGCTTGATTCTATCGTAACATTCTTCAAGGTTTGAAACGGTAAAACTAAATAAGTTTCTAGTATGACCTTGAGTAATACTACTTTTATCTTTTTTAACAACTCCTATAAAGGACTTACCTGTCACCTGATATAAAATAGCCCAATCAAAATCATGACCTATTTGAAGCCCCAAGACGGTTTCATAAAAAAACTTTGCTTTATCAAAATCAGTATAATAGTGAAAACTCACTGATGATGTTATCTCCATTTGTTTCATTAAAACACCTCCGCTACTATTATACCGTTTACGCTTTCATAAAGAAAGACACCACCTAGGTGATGTCTTTAAATAATTAGCATTTTTTCTCAAGTTTCCAGATATCACGTACGTAATCTTCAATTGTTCTATCAGAACTAAAGAATCCACTTTTTGCAATATTTACAACACAGGCCTTAACCCAAGCATCACGGTCTTTATACCATGCATTAATTTTTTCTTGAGCTTTTACATATGAGTCAAAATCTTTCATTAAATAATACTCATCATTAAACATTAACTCATCATAAATCATTCTGAACTCATCACTTGGTACATCCACTTGGTTAAAAAACCCATTAATTAACTGGTTCATTACTTGTTGGATACGTTTATCAGAGTGAATCATATCAGCAGGATTATAATTTGTTTTCTTGATTTCATTAACTTCTTCTTTAGTTAAACCAAAGATGGCAATATTATCACTACCTACTAAGTCATGAATCTCAACATTTGCTCCGTCCATTGTACCAATTGTTAAAGCTCCGTTCATCATGAACTTCATGTTACCCGTTCCACTTGCCTCTTTTGTTGCAAGTGAGATTTGCTCACTAACATCAGCAGCTGGCATTAAGTACTCAGCGTAACTAACATTGTAATCTTCAACAAAGACAACTTTTAACTTCGCATTAACTTTTTCATCATTGTTGATGATTTTACTCATCGAGTTAATTAGCTTAATAACTTTCTTAGCAAACGTATAACTTGGTGCAGCTTTCGCTCCAAAGATAAATGTTTGTGGATGGAAGTTATCATAAAATGCTTCATCTGTTGTTAAACGGTTATATAAGTACATGATATGAAGCGCATTTAATAACTGACGCTTATAAGCATGTAAACGTTTAATTTGAATATCAAAGATTGAATTTTCATCAATTTCAATTCCTTCTTTATCCATGATGTAATTCTTTAATGCTAACTTTCTTGATTGTTTCGCATTATATACATCTGAACGGAATGTTTCATCATCAATGAACTCCATTAACTTTTTAAACTCATCTTCAGGATTTGTTCTCCAATCAGAACCAATCTTAGATGTTACTAATCCACTTAATTCTGGATTACAATATTTAAACCAACGACGGTGTGTTACACCATTTGTTTTATTGTTAAATTTAGTTGGGAAGAACTCATGCCATTCTGCCATCTCAGTTTCTTTTAAGATTTCAGTATGAAGGGCAGCTACCCCATTTACACTAAATGAACCAACGATTGCTAAGTGAGCCATATGCACTTGGTGATCTTTAATGATTGCCAATCTATGTACTTTCTCAGGATCGTTACTTGCTTGTAACACTTTGTTTTGCCAACGCAAGTTAATTTCTTCAATAATTTTATAAACACGTGGTAATAATGGTTGAATAATATCAACTGGCCATTTCTCAAGTGCTTCAGCTAAAATTGTATGATTTGTATACGCAAGAGAACTTGTTGTAATTTCCCATGCACGGTCCCAACCATAGTTATGTTCATCAATTAATGTACGCATTAACTCTGCTACTAAAATAGCAGGATGTGTATCATTAATTTGAATAATATTTAACTCATGGAAGTTCTCTAAACTTTCATTGTTTTCAAGATGTTTTCTAATTGCCCAGTTAAGACCTGCTGCACTAAAGAAGTATTGTTGTTTTAAACGTAAAATCTTTCCTTCTCTACTTGAATCATCAGGATATAACTGACTTGAAATCGCACGACATTCACTCTCATATTGGAAGAACTCTTTATTAGTTGGATAGTTCTCACTTGCTTCTGCTTTCCACATTCTTAAGCGGTTAACGATATTATTATCTGCACCAATCATTGGCATATCGTATGGCACTGCTCTAACATATTCAGCATTCACGTGTTTAAATCTAACCTTACCGTCTTCAATATAAGACTCAACATGTCCCCAGAATGGAATTTCAACACTACTGTTTGAGTGTCTGATTTCCCAAGCATTTTCATGCTTTAACCATGGATCTGGATGTTCTACTTGATATCCATTTTCAAAACGTTGCTTGAAGAATCCATACTTGTAACGAATTGTATTTCCATAACCTTGATAACCAAGTGAAGCAATTGAATCGATAAAGCACGCCGCAAGACGTCCTAATCCACCATTTCCTAATCCTTGATCATCTTCTGCTGTTTCAATAGCATTAATATCTAAACCTAGTTCTTCTAATCCTTCTTTCCAAAGATCATAAACACCTAGGTTCATTAAATTGTTTGTAAGCATTCTCCCCATTAAAAATTCCATTGAGAAGTAATATACTTTTCTTTTGTTCACGAATTGTGGTCCACTAATTTTATTCGCACGGGCATAGTTTCTTGCGATACTAGCTAACACAAAATATTGTTCTTCAATCGAAGCATCCTCAATCGATTTACCGAACTTAGCAGTTAAAGATTGTGAAAAATTATCTTTAAAACTTTGTTTATCATTAATCATATAATGCACCCCTTATTTATTTTGACACGCTAATTTTATCATCAAAATCCTTTTAAAACAAACGATTTCCTTAATTAAAACAGCATTTAAACGTTTATTTGTTATGGAAACATTTTCATTTTTCACTATTTCTAAATAAGAAAAACACTCCCTCAGGAGTGCTTCAATTATTCTTTTAATAAGTAAATGGTACTTAACTTTGGAATGTGGATTTTTATCGAATCCTCTTTACCATTAATCTCAACTTTTTCAGTAAAGATAGTCTCTGTGTTAACCATTCCACTACCACCATAAATTGTATCATCACTGTTGATAATTTCAGTGTATCCACCGTCTTGAAGGACTCCAAAGCGGTAGTCATAATAATCTTTATCTTTGAAGTTACAGATTACAACAATGTCTTTATCCAAATGTCCACGACGAATGAATACATAAATACCATCATGTGGCTTATGAACTTCACTCCATACAAATCCATCAGGTTCTGTATCTTTACTAAATAGTGCTTCGTTAAACTTATACACGATGTTTAAGTCACGTACATATCTTGCAACCGAATCATGTAATGGGTATTTTTTCATTTCCCATTCAATTTGTTTGGCTTCATCCCATTCACTAAACTGAGCAATTTCATTACCCATGAAGTTTAATACTTTTGAAGGATAAGCATACATATAACCAAATAACATTCTAAGGTTTGCAAACTTTTCTTCGTATGTCCCATACATTTTATTAACAATTGACCCTTTACCATGAACAACTTCATCATGACTGAACGGTAAGATGTACTTGTCACTATAACGATACATCATTCCAAATGTTAATGGGTTATAGTTTAGTGTTCTATCTTCATAAGATTGTCCCATAAACTTTAAAACATCATTCATCCATCCAAGGTCCCATTTAAAGTCAAATCCTAAACCACCATTAAAGACTGGTTCAGTAACATTTGGATAAGCACTTGAATCTTCAGCGATTGTTACAAATCCTGGATACTTGGCATGAACAACTTTATTAAACGTCTTTAAAAACTCGACACCGGCTTCATTTATACCGCGATCAGTATTACCAAGGTAGTAAATCATGTATGAAACTGCATCTACTCTTACACCATCAAGATGATAATAATCTGCCCAGAAATTAACACTTGAGATTAAGAATTGACGAACAACTGGATTACCTAAATCAAACTGTCTAGTTCCCCATTGTTCATTTTCTTTCAAATCATCAAACGGATACTCAAAGACTGTTCCGCCATCAAAATCGATTAAACCATGTGCATCTTTACAAAAATGTACTGGAACCCAGTCCATAATCACACCAATACCATTTTCATGAAGTCGATTCACTAACTCCATAAATTGTTTTGGATTACCATATCTAGATGTTACAGAAAAGTATCCTGTTACCTGATAACCCCAACTTCCATCAAATGGATGTTCACTTAGCGGCATAAACTCAACATGAGTGTATTCCATCTTTCGTAAGTAATCAATTAATGGATCGGCAATTTCAGTGTATGAATAGTAATCATCACCTTTATTCATCCATGAACCTAAATGCATTTCATAAATGTTGACTGCTTTTTCATAAAGTGATTCTGTTTCACGTTCTTTTATCCATTTGTCATCTGTCCATTCAAACTCATCAAGATATACAATCTTTGATGAAGTCATTGGTCGCAACTCTGAATAAAAGGCGTATGGGTCTGACTTTTGAATCCACCCATTATCATATGTTTCAATATTATATTTATATTTAGTGTATTCACTAACACTTGGGACAAATACTTCCCATATCCCTCTGTCATCAATTTTAGTCATCCATGTGTTAGAACCTTCCCAACAGTTAAAATCACTCGCGACCTGGACATTTTGTGCATTTGGTGCATAGACACAAAACCTTACGCCACTAATACCTTCTTCAACTGTGAAATGAGCTCCAAACAAATGATAGGCTTGATACAATTCCCCTCTAAAAAACGCTTCAATCATTTCTTTAATCGTCATAATCTCACATCCTTTGCTAGTTTAAATAATACTACATTTTGTCAGTTAATGAAACAGTATTATTAATCAATTTTTATCAATGTATATATATTTTGTTAATAATAGTTAAGTTCTGTCATGTGGCAATGTTTCCATTCTATTCTGGTAAGAACTTACTACCGCATTCATCTATTTACTAGGAGTAGAGAATCCTCTATACTAAAAATAGATAGAAGGAGGTCATGATGAAAATAAACGATTTTAAACTTGAAGTATTTTTTGGTCAACACGAGTTCAGTGCACCCTACTTACTGACACAATCTGATTGTGAGGCAATGTCTATTAAGGAACTACTTAGCTATGAAGACGATTCAACCGATCAATTCTTGAATAGTTGGTTAGGTTACACTGAAGTTCCCGGTGACCCAAAACTTAGAGAAACGATCGCAACCTTATATACATCAATGAATGATGAAAACATCATCGTTCACGCAGGAGCACAAGAACCAATCTTTAATTTCATGAATGTTTTGTTAAATGAAGATGATCATGTCATTACTCAATTTCCAATATATCAATCTCTTTTTGAAGTGGCGAACGCCATTGGTTGCGAGGTTGCTAAATGGGAGTTAGAAGAAAATCACAATCAATGGATTATGGATATAAATAAACTAAAAGAGTTGATTCAACCCAATACCAAGCTGATTGTTTTAAACAGCCCAAACAATCCAACTGGATATACCTTTACAAAGGATCAACTCCTTGAGATTGTGGCAATTGCAAAAGAAAAGGACATCTATATCTTTTGTGATGAAGTTTATAAAGGAATTGAGCTTGATGGAGAAAAACGCCCATGGCTTGCAGACCTTTATGACAAGGGCGTTTCTCTTGGGGTGATGAGTAAAGCATATGGTCTACCTGGATTACGCATTGGCTGGTTAGCTCTAAAAGATCAAGACTTAATCAATAAACTAATCAAAATGAAACACTATACAAGTATTTGCAGTAGTGCGCCATCCGAGCAATTATCTATAATTGCCTTAAAACATGGTGAGCAAATACTAGAAAGAAACGTATCAATCATTAAAGATAACCTTTTAATCGCAGAATCTTTCTTTAATAAATACAAAGACTTGTTTACATTTTATAAACCGATAGCAGGTCCTGTAGCTTACATTAAGCTTAATGAAAAGTATAATGTTGAAACATTTTGCAAAGACTTAATCAGAAAACAAGGTGTTTTATTGTTACCTGCTAGTATTTACGATCAGGATTGCAACTTCTTTAGGATGGGATTCGGTAGAAAGAACTTTAAAGATAACTTAAACCAACTTGATCAATATCTTGAAGAACACTTTAGAAAATAAAAAATGCGCAATGAATGCGCATTTTCTTATTTTCCAGTATCAATTGTTTTATCAAGGTTAAAGAACATTGGAACTCTTACATCAACAAATGTTGGTTGTTCTGTATAAATGAATGCCTCTACTCTTTGATAGTTGTTGAAATCCAAATCAACAGGACAAAATACATGTAACATCCCGTGAGCTTCTCCATCTACGATTGTACCTTCAAGTGAAGGTAACTCACTTTCTAAGGCTTCACCACGAACAGAGTTATAACAGATATATTCACTATCTTGTCTTACATGAGCTAGAAGTAACTTAAGCTCTTCTACATTACTCGTTACTTTTAACTCAATCGCATACTCAATCACACGTTGAATCTCACCATCAGGATTTAATGTTGAGTAAGGAGCACCATATGATTCAAACGATTCAATCTTATAGGTATTCCCATTTGCATCAGTGATAACATCACCTGGCATATACGCTTGATTTTCAATAGGACTTTCAGTAATCACTATTTTTGGTTTGTATGTTGTAATCGTTCTTTTCTTAACAACTTTACCAATTAAGTATTCTTCTTCAACTTTCTTAAACTGAAAATCACTCATAAACAATAAATCCATCGCATACATTTTACCAGAGTAATCGCTCAAACTAAATGTATCCTCATAATTAAACTTACCATTCATCTCAGTAAAGGCTGTTAAGTTTTCAACTGTATTATTATCATTTAATAACTGATCTAATCTAGAGCGTGATACCTCTTCACCCTTATAAATAACTGTATAGTCATCTAAATTATCCATAAGACCTGTAAACTCAATCTCTTTTACTTTCAAAGTTGAAACCCCATCAAATGTATCATATAACTCTACATTCGTAACATTTACAATAAAGTTTTCTTCAACTTCAACTATTTCTGCTTCATAAGTACTTAAGTAAATCAATACCCCTAAAGTCACTGCAATAACTGGTGCAGCTATTGCCAATCCTAACTTCATATTCTTAGTCATATTTAAACCTCCTAATGTTGTTCAAAACCATTTAAGCTGATACCATTGTAGCGATCAAAGTCTCCTGTTCCTCGATCAACCATAATCAGCATTGGATCTTCCTTATCAAAAAGAAGACTATTTTGAAACTCAAAAATGATATATCCTCTTGTTTGCTCAGTAATGGTTTTATCGTGTAATTTATTTTGTTCTCCTTCGACGTAATAAGAGTGAACATTCGTATCATATCCATAATTCTGATTGCTAACTAAAGCGAGCTCAGGTATTTCAAACGACTCTACAAGTGGTGTAATCGTAATATCCATTACCACAACATTTTTTATTACTGGTACTTCATATAGTCTATCTTTTATAGGTCCACTCTCTGCTCGCAAAAGAGATAACGGAACTTCTTTTAAACTATGAATCTCATAAGTTGCAAATTCATTTAAATAATCAGCAAACTCTCCATTCACTTGAAACTCATCTACTGTTTTACTTACCATACCTTCACTACTCAAAGTGTATTTTACAATCGTTTTATCACTCTCAAAGCAAAATGTATATCGATTTAATATAGACGTTGATTTTAAATATAATGATCCACTAATATTAGTAGTGGTTTTATCCCACTTGAACTCTTCTTTTCGTTCAAATAGTGGATTGTATCTTTCAAACAACACAAACTCATCATTTGTTACTTGAGACGTATATAACAACTCATCTAACTGAGTACCTTCAATCTTATTCTCTTCAGAATCTAACAAGTAAAACTTAAATGAGTCTTTGTTACCTTCTAAATTAACTTCAAAAGGTAGTTCATAAATCTTTGTTTTAACTTTAGTAAGTGGTTTTAAAAGTAACTCTAATTCAACATAGGGCCCTACTTTTATATCCATACTTTCTTCTATTATAACATTTTCTCCAATTGTTGCTTCAGTCGTTGACTGACACCCCATTAAAACAAACACAACCATTAGTGCAAACAAAACTTTTTTCATTCTTTCCCTCCTAATTTTTTATAACAATATTATTATACGCCCATCAATTGTTTAAGTAAATAAAAATAGAGCATTCGCTCTATTTCACATTAAAATGATAGGGTATTCTTACTTCTGATGCTTCAAAGATATCTGTTTGCATCACTAAGTAAAGTCTCTCATAATCATCTAAATTAAGATTAGCGGGACAAGATAATAATACTCTGTCTACTCCTACACCTGAAACACTTTTACTCTCTAAAGTATCAAGCACTTTTCCTTTGTAGTTTCCACCACCACTGATACATATTTGATCTCCCCCACTGTAAACTGATGAGTGATTAACTCTCATTTGATCTACACTGTATGAAACATTAAACCAATAATATTGATACATTTCATATTGATTTGCTTCATAATTTGTATATAGTTTGTATGGTTGATTAAACGGTACAACAGAATCAAGTTTAAATGTATTTCCAACAATATCAGCTACTACATCACCAGGCTTATTGATGAAGGCATCCGCTTTGTGTTCTGTATATGATTTTTCAACGAAGTTAATCTTGTTAGTCGTTACTTTTTTATCAACTAATCCAAAGAAACCTTTTTCAACTTCCACAGTTTCAAAGTGATAATCATTAATAAAATCAACACTCCCTAATAATAACTTCCCGTCGAAGTTGTTATACTTCATAGTTTTCTCGTATTTAAATAATGGATTCTCAGAATGATAAATCTCATAATATTCTGAGTTATCATACTCTTCAAATGTATCTTCAATACGCTTTATTGCAATTTCTTCTTCACCATCAAATGCAGTCCATTCTCTTAAGCTTTGTACTGGTGAAGTAAAGTTTACTTCATACATCTTCATTGATGTAAAATCAGATGCGTTTTTTAATAAGTTTAACTCATTCACTTCTAATTCAATCTCTAAATTTTGTTCAACATACTCTGTTTCATAAGTCATAACATAAGCTGCGACTCCCGAAACAGTTAGTGCTAACACTAACACAATTACTAATATTGCTTTTTTCATTTCTTTCCCTCCAATGTAAATACAGACAGGGAAACAACATAAAAGATACTCCCCCACCTTTTTAAGTCCATAATTAATATACAATCTGTACATCTGTAAGTAAAGATTTAATTGTGAGAAATTAAAATTGACCTTGCACTTTGCAATAAAAAAACTATGAGAATTCTCATAGTTTCTTATCGATTAAAGTTTTGCTTCTACTTGTTCAATAACTGACTCTTTAATTTTAAGAGCTTTTGCTTTTAAACTTGCTACTTTTTCTTTAAAGTCATTTACAACAGCTTCATCACTTAATCCTGGAAGATTAATCTTAACGTTTAAGATTGCTCCTTCAAGTCCAGAGTGTAAAAGTAATGCTCCTACTCCTACGTCACTTGCAGCATTTTTGTTACCATTTTTAACAATCACTTCAAGTTCTCTTAACGCTTCTAATGACGCCTCAGCAATACGGTAAGGTACTTTGATTGCTTCAAGAGTTCCTGCTTCCATCGCTTTCTTTCTTGCTGCTTTTTCTTCATCAGTTGATTTAGGTAGAGCCATTGCTTCCATGAATAAGTTGAATGATTCAGTATCTTTATCAACTAAGACAACAAACTCTTCTTTTAACGTCACTAATTTTTCAAATGATGCGTTAAATTGATTTTGAGTTTCTTCATCAAGGGCTTTAAACTTCTTTTTACCTACTGTTAAGTGTCCTACCATTCCTGCTAGTGCTGCACCTAAACTTGACGCTAGGGCACTAACTGAACCACCACCTGGTGCAGGACTATTTGAATCTACTTCATTAATAAAACCTTTTACTGTCATTTCTACTAACATAATCATTTTCGAATCATCCTAATTGATGACTCTCTCCTCCTTAGAACAATCCTTTAATAATTCCATCTTCATCAATATCCATATTGCAAGCAGCTGGTACTTTTGGTAACCCAGGCATTCTCATAATATCACCTGTTAAGGCTACAATGAATCCTGCTCCTGCATTAACTACAATATCAGAAATTGTTATATCAAATCCACTTGGACGTCCTAATGCTTTAGGATTATCACTAAATGAATATTGAGTTTTTGCCATACAGATTGGTAAGTTATCATAACCAAGTTCAACTAATTTTTTGATCTTCGTTTTAACACCTTTAGCATAAATTACACTATCAGCACCATAAATCTCTGTTGCAATTGTTTCGATTTTTTTGTTAATTGAATCGTCATAAGAATATAATTGAGTAAATCTAGACTCTTCTTCCATTACACTAACAACTTTACGTGCAAGGTCTTCTGCTCCTGCTCCACCTTTAGCCCATACTTCTGTTAATGATACTTCAACACCAAGCTCTTTACATAACTGAATCAATAAATCTAGTTCAGCTTGCGTGTCTGTTGGGAAGTTATTAACAGCAACAACTAATGGTAAGTTGTATTTCTTAATATTTTCAATATGCTTTTCAAGGTTAGTGAACCCATTTTTTAAAGCATCTAAGTCTTCTGTCGCTAATTCTGTTTTCTTTAATCCACCATGCATTTTTAATGCTCTAATTGTTGCAACAATAACCACTGCATTAGGTTTTAATCCTGCTTGAGGACATTTAATGTCTAAGAACTTTTCAGCTCCTAAGTCAGCACCAAATCCCGCTTCTGTTACAACATAATCAGCTAACTTTAAAGCTGTTTGTGTTGCCATTACCGAGTTACATCCATGAGCAATATTTGCAAATGGTCCACCGTGAATGATTGCTGGTGTGTTCTCTACTGTTTGTACTAAGTTTGGCTTAATTGCATCTTTTAAAAGAATTGTTACTGCTCCAGTTGCTTTTAAGTCATCTACTGTTACTGGTTTTTTATCCATATCATACGCAACAATAATCTTTGCAACGCGTGCTTTTAAGTCTTCTAGACTTGTTGCAAGACATAAAATTGCCATGATTTCACTTGCTACTGTAATATCAAATCCATCTTGACGAGGAACACCATTTGTTGGTCCACCTAGACCGACTGTAATATAACGAAGTGCTCTGTCATTTAAATCAACAACACGTTTCCATACAATACGGCGAACGTCAATTTTTAAATCATTTCCTTGATGAATATGATTATCAAGCATTGCTGAAATTAAATTGTGACTTGACGTAATTGCATGCATATCTCCCGTGAAGTGTAAGTTAATATCTTCCATTGGAACAACTTGTGCAAATCCTCCACCAGCTGCCCCACCTTTAACACCAAAGCTTGGTCCTAAAGAAGGTTCACGTAATGCTGTGATTGTGTTACATCCAATTTTATTTAATCCCATACTTAAACCGATGTTAACTGTTGTTTTTCCTTCACCAGCTGCTGTTGGGTTAATCGCTGTAACTAAGATTAATTTCCCATCTTGTCTGTTTTCTAAACGTTTGTAAACGTCTAGTGATATTTTCGCTTTATGTTTACCATATAACTCAATATCATCTTCACTTAAGTTAATACTTTTTGCAACATCAAGAATATGATTCATCGATGCTGCTCTTGCTATTTCAATATCTGTTTTCATAAAGACCTCCAAAATTTGTCACAACAATTATAATACATTATGAGCAAAGAATAAACGAAATAATATTTCTTTTTTCCTTTTTTTAAAGTAAAATGTAGGAAAGTTAAAAAAACATATGTAAGGAAGTATTATTATGAATAATATCAATGAAGTATTAGATTTTATTTACAGTCAACAACGCATCGATTTGGGACTTGAAAGAATTGAAGAAGCTCTAAAACGAGTTGGAAATCCTCACTTGCAGTACAAGACAATTCATATTGCAGGAACTAATGGAAAAGGATCAACAACCAACTATATTTATACGATATTAAAAGAACAAGGATACAAAGTTGGAGCGTTTACTTCTCCATTTTTAGAAGCCTATAATGACCGCATTAGAATCAATGACCAGTTCATTAGTGATGAAGAAGTCTTAACGATTGTTAACACTCACGTTGAGATGATTAAAGAGTTGAACTTATCATTCTTTGAAATCTTTACCTTTATTGCAGCCATTCACTTTGCAAATAACAAGGTTGACTTTGCCATCTTTGAAGTGGGTATGGGTGGACGATATGATGCGACGAATGTTGTGAAGCCATTGGTATGTGGAATCACTAACATCGGCTTTGATCATATGAACACCTTAGGAACTACTATTGCAGAAATCGCATATCAAAAGGCAGGAATCATTAAGGAGAATGTTCCAATCTTTACAACCTGTGAAAAAGATGATGCAGTTAGAACCATTGAAAAGGTAGCAGCAGATAAAAATGCCCCTTGCTTGGTTATTAATGACTTTGGTAAGTTTGATTATCACCTTTCAATGAAAGGAACGTACCAAAAGAAAAATGCAACACTTGCTCTAGCAATCATCAAATACTTAAGTGCATCACATGAAATATCAGAAGAAAGCATTAAAAGTGGTTTTATGAAAGCAAAATGGTTAGGACGCTTTGAAGAAATCCAACCTAATGTCTTTGTTGATGGAGCTCATAATATCGAAGGGATAACTGGTTTAGTTCATACGATTGAAACAGATTTTAACGATAAAGACGTCAAAATATTATTCTCAGCATTACGCGACAAAGAAGTGACAGATATGTTAGCGTTATTATCTCCATTTGATCTTCAGTTAACAACATTTGATTTTTATAGAGCGATGCATGAAACGGACTTAAAAGCCCTTAAAAAGCCATATATACTTGACTTTAAGCAAGCTGTTGATGACTTACTAAACAACAAAACAGATGATCAAGTCATTGTGATAACCGGATCATTATACTTTATAACAGAAGTAAGAAATTACCTTCTTAATTAGAGTATATTGATTATTTCATAAGAAGTTTGAACAAATCTTCATATTTGTTTGACTAGTTAGGTACTTTCAAGTATACTTACTTAGTTATTGAATCCGCGATAATGCGGATTTTTTTATTGAAAGGATGTTATATGAAATTTACAGAGATTAAGATTAATGATAGAACCCAAAAAGCGATTAAAGAGATTGGGTTCGTAGAAATGAGTCCAATTCAAGAAAAATCAATTGAAGTAGCAATTGATGGTTTCGATATCGTTGGACAAGCGCAAACAGGTACAGGTAAGACTGCTGCCTTCGTAATTCCAATACTTGAGAGATTAGCAAAAGATAACAAAGGAACAAGACACTTAGTTATGGCTCCTACAAGGGAGTTAGCGTTACAAATAGAAACTGAATTTAAAAAAATTGGTAAATACCAAAAATTCTCGATCACTACAATCGTTGGTGGAGTTGACTTTTCTCGTCAGATAAGAGAACTTAAAAACAAACCAAATGTTATTGTTGCAACTCCTGGTCGTTTAATTGACCATATCGGGAAAAACCGTTTAGACTTTAAAAACTTACAAACATTTGTAATTGATGAAGTTGATGAAATGTTCAAAAACGGATTTAAGGAAGAAATTGACCAAATCGTTGATGTATTACCATCAATCAAACAAACAATGTTGTTTTCAGCAACGATTTCACCAAATGTGAAAAAGATTGTTAAAGAAACATGTTATGATGCAAAGTACATTACAGTGAGTTCAGGTAAGAATGTAAACAAAAATGTTAAACAATCTTACATTATCATCAAAGAAGAAGAAAAGTTAGATACGTTAATCGATTTACTAAGATTGCATGAACGTGAAGCGGCAGTTATATTCGGTCGTACGAAACGTCGTGCTGAAGAACTTGGTGAAGCATTAGTTAAAAACGGATTTAATGCTGGAAGTTTACATGGTGACTTAGATCAAAAAGCTAGAAATAGAATCTTAAAAAGATTTAAAGATGGAGCGATTGATATCTTAGTTGCAACAGATGTTGCTGCTCGTGGTATCGATGTTCAAAACATTACACATGTATATAACTTTGACTTACCGCAAGAGACAGAGTTCTATACGCACCGTATCGGTCGTACAGGTCGTGCTAATAGATCAGGTAGTGCTATTTCATTCTGTCGTAAAGAGGAATTACCTCATATCGAAAGAATCATGAAAGAAACGAATGCAAAGATCACTCGTGAGCAAATGCCTAATCCAAACAGTATGGATCAAGCAAATACTTCTAAAGTGTTTGCAAAGGTTGAAGCGTTAATTGAGAATGGTAAAGAGTATGATGAGAAATCAGCTAAAATCATTCATGATTGTTTTACAAGAAAAGAGTTAGCTGAAACAATTATCAAATTGTTAGCACAGGAAGCTCCTAAGAACACAATTAAGTTAACAAAGGAACCAGCTGTAAGAGTTAGACAACAAAAGCCAAGAAATTCACGTTCTAGAAATAGTCGTGGTCGTGGACGTAAAAACCACAGCAGAAAACCAAGAGTTAGAAACTAAGCATACACATTGTATGCTTTTTTTATTGCATTAAAAAAAGTGCCGAAGCACTTTATAATGTATCAACCAATAAACGAGCTGTTGCTCTATTTGTTGCAAGTGGAATGGCATAAACATCACATAAACGAAGTAATGCATTGACATCTGGTTCATGTGGTTGGCTTGTTAAAGGATCACGCATGAAGATGACTAAATCAATTTTGTGATTTGCAATCATCGAACCGATCTCTTGGTCTCCACCTAATGGTCCACTCTTTTTACAGTTAACTTTTAGTCCTGTTGCACTTGAAACTTTTGCTCCTGTTGTACCTGTAGCATATAAATTATGATGTGCCAATGTATCTTTGTGAATCATTGCAAACTCAATCATATCTACTTTTTTTAAATCATGTGCAATTAATGCTATATTCATAATAAACACCCCTTATGTTTTTATTTTCTAAGTACTATTAGTATCTTATCATAATTACCATTCTCAAACCATTAAAAAGAAAAACTTAGTCCGAAGACTAAGTTTGAAACTACTTGATTCTTTTTTCTAGTTTGTACAAAAAATTGTAGATGACCGGCATTAACAAAATGTAGATGATAATTTCAACTGATTTTGGTAATCTAATCATGAACATTTCCATGAATCCAGCACCACCGTTAAAGACTGTAATGATATAAGTCATCATTAACATTGATACCACAACATAACTTACTGCTGACCCTAGTGCAACACGGAAGTTACTTAACTTCTTATTCTTTAAATAGAATAATCCTGGTACTACCCCAGTAAAGACAGCTCCCAAAGTAAACAGGTTAACTCCCCATTTTGAAATTGCTCCAAAATCTGAAATTAAACCAACAACTCCACCTACCCATGGTCCATATAAGAACCCTGATGCATACACAATAAACACATGTGGGCGGAAATGCATGACATTTGGAATGATTGGGATATCGATGAAATATTTGACTACCATTGCAACAGCACCAAACATTGCACCTTTGACAATTAAATTAATACGTTTTTTGTTACTCATTAAAAAAGACCTCCTAAAATAATTACAGAGAGGCTGAAAAAAATCCAGCGGATGCACCGGTTTATCGCCACCTAATGTGTTCGTCCATGCTCAACATCCCATAGCAAGACACTTTACGCAAACCAGTTACTCTGACTGAAAATATTATAGCATTTAAACTGATTTTAGTCACTTACTATTTATAATATTCTTTAAGATAAGTAAGTATTATCGTAAGGAAGTTTGGATTAAAAATTGTTATTTCTAATCGCGATTGGAAAATGGTAGAATACAAAAGTAATTTTTAAAACATGGAGGAATTAAAATGAAGAAATTTTTGGCAGTTTTAGCTGTTATGACATTACTTGTAGGATGTTCAAAAGTATCAGTTAGAACTGATCAACAATATGATGAGTTCAAACAACCAAATCATATTGTAAGTGTAGATTACTTAATTGAAAACAAAGAGGAAGTTATCATCTTAGATGCAAGAGGAACTGACGCTCATGCAAAAGGTCATATTCCTAATGCATTGCCAGTGGCATGGCAAATGATGAGCGATATGAATCACAGTCTTGGTGAACAAGGTTGGGGAAATATCTTAGATGCAAAAGCGTTATCAGAAGTGATTGCTAACCTAGGGATTACAAAAGATTCAGAAGTTATTGTTTATGCTGATACTTTAAACGGTTGGGGAGAAGATGGACGTATTGTTTGGACTTTAACTCAAGCTGGTATTGATGCCAAAATGTTAGATGGTGGATTTAATGCTTGGAGTGTAAATGGTCATGAAGTAAGTAAAGAGGAAGTTACTACGACAAAGTCTGATTTCACACTTGAATCATTAAATAAAGATAACTCAATCTTAACAGCAGAGTTAAAAGATAACTATGACAACTATGTTGTAATCGATACACGTGATATCAAAGAGTATGAAGGTGCTCAAAAATATGGTGAAGCACGTGGTGGTCATTTACCTAATGCAATTCATGTCGATTTCAAGCAATTCTTAAAAGCAGATGGTACATTAGAAAGTGCTGAAACAATTGAAGCGGTATTATCAGAAGCTGGTATCAAAAAATCAGATAAGTTAGTAACTTACTGTACGGCTGGGATCCGTAGTGGTCATGAACAAGTTATCTTATCAATGCTTGGATATGACGCAAAGAACTATGAAGATGGGTTCTACTACTGGGCTGCTTTAGAAGGAACTGAAATCGTTGAAAAATAGATATAAAGTATTAGTCTTAATATTCATTGTCGGATTGTATTTCATTCCCCCAGTGAATCAGACGATTAACTACATTATCTTCACGTTCTCACATTTAAATGTTGGAACAATCAAGGCCTATATATTAAGTTTTGGAGTCATTGGACCGATCATATCATTTCTCTTAATGGTCTTTCAGTCAGTGATAGCTCCATTACCTGCCTTCTTAATTACTTTTGCTAATGCAAGTATTTGGGGATTTATTCCAGGAGCATTACTTTCTTGGAGTAGTGCCATGGCAGGTGCAGCACTATGTTTTTATATCTCAAAGTTCTTTGGACGTAACCTTGTTGAAAAACTAACAAGTAAGTATGCCTTAGAAGAACTTGATGAGTTCTTTGAGAGACATGGAAAGTATGCAATTCTAGTTGCTAGATTACTTCCATTTGTATCTTTTGATATTGTTAGTTACGGTGCAGGGTTAACGTCAATTTCATTCTGGCATTTCTTTATTGCCACAGGAATTGGTCAATTACCTGCTACCCTAGTTTACTCATATGTAGGAGAAATGTTAACCGGATCAACTAAAATGATTGTGATGGGATTACTCATTTTGTTTGCTTTCTCGGCATTTGTAGTATTATTAAAGAGGATTTATGATGACAAGAAAAATCGCAGCAAAAATCTTTCAAAAAACAGCGCAATCTAACCTATTAATCAAAAAGGAAAAGACTGAGTTTAACACAGTCTTTTTTCCAGGTTGTGCACTAAGTTCAACTTCACCTGAGTTAGTTAGGAAAATCACCGACTATCTTGGTGATGTGAACTTGTTTACAGGATGCTGTGGAAACCCAGCAATTCAAATGAAAGATCTAAAATCAGCAAAGAAAATTGAAAATAAACTAGTTAAACATTTAGGTGACTATAAGCGTATCTTAGTGGCTTGTCCAAATTGTTATCAAGTGACTAAAAGAAACTTTCCAAACAGTGAAGTTGCATTCGTTTATGAAGCACTCAATCCAAAAGACTTTAAACTTGAAGGAAACTACTTCATGCACCATCCTTGTCCTATAAGAGACAAAGAAACTAAAAACAAAATTGAACGTTTTGTTGTTGAGTGTGGGTTAAATATCCTAGATAGTAAAAGTTACTGTTGTGGTGCTAAAAACATGATGAAGATGTTAGACCCTGAAAAGTTTAAAAAGGTTAATGATCATGCTAATGATCGTTTAGCTAATCCATTAACGTATTGTTTTGAATGCAAGGAGAACTTAAAAGGGAGTACTCATTTATTAGAGTTACTCTTTCATGAGAAAACAAGCGAGATTTCATTTTTTACAAGATGGGCAAATCGTTTTAAGGTAAGTAGATGAAAAAACTATGTTTAGTACCAATTGTTTTGTTTGCTGGAATGTTATTTCTAAATCTAGATTACTTTCATAATATTGAAGCTACTTTAAGTAAGTATTCTAATATTGCACCTATGATTTATATTGTCATCTTTGCTGTTGCACCCTTAACTTTTTTTCCAAGTTCAATCCTTGTTGTTATGGCTGGACGATTCTTTGGATTTGGATGGGGATTTGTTTATACACTAGTAGGTGCTTTACTTGGCTCTAGTATCGCTTTTATGATTACACGAGGATTTGTCACTTTACCGAAGTATATTGCTAATAACAGGCAGATAAAGACTTTCAGCGATAAAACATCCTTTAAAGTCATCTTGTTAATGAGATTTGTACCGATTATTCCATTTGATGTGATTAGTTATGGTGCCGGACTTTCTAAAATATCCTATTTTGAGTACGCACTTGCCTCTTTTATTGGGGTTATACCTGGAGTGGTTATCTACACTAACATTGGTGCTCAATCATTTGACTTAAACTCAACAAGCTTTTACATTGCTGTAACTGCCCTTGTTGTATTTGCCTTAATCATGTCAAAGCTTGCAAGTATCATAAAAGTAAAACTAGACTATTAAAAAACTATAATCGTGCGATTATAGTTTTTGTTTACTCCTAAACTCTCTTGGGCTTAAATCAGTATACTTCTTAAAGAAGTTTGTCATGTTAGCTGGTTCATCAAAACCAAGTTGATCAGATATCTCATAAATGAGTAATTCAGAAGACACTAACAATCGTTTGATTTCTAACACTACCCTCTGATTGATAAACTCCTTAGCACTCATATCAACAACATGGCGCGTCACTTGATTAATCGTCTTTTTTGAAACACCGAGTTGTTGTTCATAAAACTCAAGCTTATATTGGTTCAAGTAATGTTTTTCTACAAGATGTTGATACTCATTAAAGAGTGAAAACTCTCGTTTGGAATAAGTATGTTCTTTGATATCCATTTCTCTTACTAAGGTATGAATAAAGCTGATAAAGAGTGATCTGAGTAAGTTTGGACTATCAACTTCAGTTTGATTTGATTCTTGATAAATCATCTCAAGTAGTTGTCTATTTGGAGCGGTTAGTGATGTATCCATTTTAATGATCGGACTTAAAGAAGCCTGATCAAACACTCTTGTGAAGGTCTCTTGGTCAATAGGACCTAAATCATATAAAAATGGTTCATTGATATGAATGACCAATCCTTTAACATTCTTATTAACTTTATAAGAATGGACTTGATTCTTTCTTAAGATAATGACATCCCCAGCCTTGTAATGGTACTCCTTAAAATCAATAAAGTGAGAGCCCTTACCTTCTAAAATGTACATCATCGTATAAAAGTTCAAACGATACGGCGACTCTATTAATTTCTTAGGTCGCGTTTCAAAGAAGTTAGATAAACTAACAATCTCAAAATGTTCTGATTGCTGAGTACTTTTTTTATAATCGATACGATTAATCTTTCTCATAATATCACCCATACTTATTATACCTCACTACACTCAAGAAAAAACATAGCATCGCTATGTTTAAGTTCTTAAAACTTGCCGTTTTTATTTGCCCATTGATCTTCTGGTAAGATTACTTCAATCGTATCCCAGTGCTCTACAATACGTCCATTTTCAATTCTGAATAAATCATAAAATGATACTTCTTCATTCATGAATGTTCCATTACTTACTGCTAATACAAAGTTACCTTCTCCTAATACCCTGTGGTTTTGTTTGTAAATCATTGGCATTCCTGCTTCAACAAGTGCTTGAAGAGCTTGACCTAATCCATCTAAACCATCTGCAACACCAGTATTATGTTGAATATACTCCTCTGTTGAAATATATTCAGTAATTCTATCAGGATTAGCTCCCATTAAAACATCATCAATAAATCCTTTTACTAGTTGTTTGTTCTCTTCTGTTTTATCAAGATCTGTTAGTGTTGTTTCACCATCCAATTGTGTTCTTCCTGATGGATTAGGTTGTGCAATTTCTGCTAGGTTATCCCAATGCTCAACGATTAAACCATTTTCAAATCTGAAGATATCAAATCCAACTTTTGGTCCAAAGAAATCATATTCTGTATGCAAGAATACAAAGTCACCGTCTCCAAATGCTCTGACTACTTTAGCATAACTACCTTCTGGTAATGTTTGTAATACCGCTCCAAATCCTTCTAAACCATCTGCTACCATTAAGTTATGTTGGATATACTTATCTGGATTAACATATGCGACTGGCTCTGTGTTTGTTGTTCCGATACTTTCAATTAATTGTACTGCTTTTTCTACGTTTGTTAGGTTATTCATTTTTACTTCCTCTACTTTCTCTTCTTGTTTTTGGCATGCAGCAAGAGCTGCAATAATTGCTAATGAGGCAATTAATACGATTACTTTTTTCATTTGTTTCTCCTATCTTATGAGCTGTGCTCTTGATGACTATATAATATCAACTTTGCCTTCTAACTCGAATATGAGAACTAGCCTAAAACTTATAAAAATGAAACCTAAAAAAAACCTGACAACTAAGTTATCAGGTTACCTTCTTATTCGTATCTTACTTCTCCATCGATTAATGTCATCGCAGCGCGAGCATTAATTTCAAGTGGATGTTTTTTCCAAATGACGATATCAGCATCTTTTCCTTCTTTGATTGAACCAATACGATCATCTAGCTTTAAAATCTTAGCTGGATAAATTGTAATTGCTTTTAATGCTTCGATAGCGTCCATCCCTGCTCCATGAGCAAAGGCAGCACACATGTTTAAGTCTTCTAACTTAATCACAGGAGCATCTGTTGTAATACTTACAAGCAATCCGGCTTTATTTAAAATACCTGGCGTTTCAAATGATTTCTCAACTAACTCAAATTTAGACTTATCTCCATATGTAGGTCCTACAATTGCAGGATACCCTTCTTTAACTAACTCATCAACGATTAAATGTCCTTCTGTACAGTGATCTAATGTTAAGTCAACATCAAACTCTTTGGCAATTCTAATCGCTGTAAAGATATCATCAGCACGGTGAGCATGGGCTTTTAAAGGGATCTCTTTTTTAAGTACTGGAATTAAAGCTTCCATCTTAATGTCAAATCCTGGTTTGTCACTCTCTTCTTTTGCTGCTTCTTTTTTAGCTAAGTATTCTTTAGCTTTAAACATTGTTTCTCTAAAGATCGCTGCTGTTCCCATTCTTGTCGATGGCATTTGTCCTTTAGCATTGTAAACACGTTTTGGATTTTCACCAAATGCACATTTCATTGCTGCTTCTGGAATTAGAGTCATATCATCAATTCTTTTTCCATATGTTTTTAGAACAGCAAATGTCCCACAAATAACATTAGCAGACCCTGGTCCACTTGCTACAGTTGTGACTCCACCTGTTCTCGCTTCACTAAAAGCTACATCCATTGGATTAATAGAATCAATAGCTCTTAATTGGGGAGTTACAGGATTTGTTGCATCATTTCCATCTGAACCTGCAAAACCAATTGTTTCAGCAAACAACCCAAGATGAGTATGAGCGTCAACTAAACCTGGCGTCACGTAACGTCCTTTACCTTTGATGACTGTTGCACCTTCTTGTTCTAATCCTTGACCAATCTTTGAAATCTTTCCATTTTCAATTAAAATATCATAACCCTTTAATAACTCATCATTTTCCATCGTAAATATTTTCACATTTTTGATTAAAATCATTATTATTCCTCTACTTTCGGTAATGTTTTTGCAAATTCTATAAAGTCTTCAAAACTTCCTTGATAATCTGTTGTGAACTCAATGTTTTCACGGTTTAAGATATTATCAGTTACTAGATATGTTTTAACACCTAATGTTCTGATTGCAAGATCTTCTTTCACATCGTTACCAACCATTAAACAGTTCTCACTTTTAAGGTCAAGTTTATCTAAGATATCTTGATAATACTCTTTACTTGGTTTACAACGAGAGAAGTCTTCAAATGTTGTAATCATCTCAAAGTCCTCATGATTAACCCCAATCCAGCTTAATCTTGATAAGGTAGCGTTCCTTGGAAAGACTGGATTAGTTGCTATCACTAATTTATATCCTTTGTCTTTCAAAATCTTAACTAACTCTTTAGCTAAACCACCATCACAAAATCCTTCAGCAATCTCATTAAATGATGTTTCATAAAACTTAACAATTCGATTGTAAAAATCAAGATTGTATTCTGGGTAAGTGTTTTTGAATGATTCTTCAAACACTTCCAAGTTCGACTTATCTGTTTGGTTTTTAACCATATCAAAGTACCCTACATTGAAGGCCTTGATAAATTTCTCTGAATCACCAAGATAAGCAAAGTCTCTTGCTAATAATTTATAATACTTATCTATGAAATACTCAGTATTCATATTAAGTAGTGTTCCATCTAAATCAAATAAAATTGTATTCATGTTACTTTTCCTCTTTTAACGTTGGGTTGATTGTTCCCACTTTCTCTAATAATGCTGGAATATCTAAGTTCTGTGGACATTTATCAAGACAAACTCCACAGTTAACACATACTTCTGGCCCATTCTTATCACGAATCAATAAACCATAGGCCCAGTCTAGGTAATTATCGCGCCCATACATACGGTAATCATTATAAGTACTAAATGATTTTGGTATGTTCACATTGAAAGGACATGGTAGACAATAGTTACAACCTGTACAATCAATCTCTAAGCGACTCTTAATCTCTTTTGCTACTTGATCAACCAATTGGTTTTCTTCGTCTGTAAGCGGTTTAAAATCAGTACATGTTGCGATGTTATCTTTCATGTTATCAAGTGATGACATTCCACTTAATACAAGCTTAACATTGTTAAATGTTCCTAACCATCTTATCGCCCATGAAGCAATCGACATGTTAGGTTCTTTATTTTTAAAGTGAACCTCGATGTCGTCACTAAATCCAGCTAAGTTCCCACCTTTTATCGGTTCCATAATGAAGGCAGGTATCCCTCTTCTTTCTAACTCAAATAAACCTTCTATCCCTTGTTGGTGATCTGTATCAATGTAGTTAAGTTGAATTAAACTAAACTCCCAATCATAAAAATCAAGTAATTCGATAAACTCCTCATACTTACCATGGAATGAAAAACCAATATGTTTAATTTTCCCTTCTTGCTTCCATCTTTCTAACTTTTCAATGACATTCCACTCTATCATTTGTTTGATTCTTTTAGCATTCATTGCATGCATGAAATAAAAATCAATGTAATCTGTTTGTAACTTGTTTAACTGATCATTAAAGATCATTTCAATATCACTTTCTTCTTTTGCCATCCACAAAGGCATTTTAGTCGATAAGTAATAACTTTCTCTATCATAATCTTTTAGAACTTCACCCATCGCTGTTTCACTTTGACCTTTATGATAAAAGTAAGCAGTATCAATGTAGTTCATTCCATTGTCAAAGGCATATTTGACCATCTCTTTTGTTGCATTAATATCAATGGTATCATCTTCATTCACAGGAAGACGCATACAACCTAAACCAAGCATTGATATCTCTTTGTTCATTTTCTCTAATTTGTTATATTTCAATATTCACACCTCCAAATTAATTTTATCAAAACTGGACCTAAATAAAAAGAAAAAAGAGCCAATGGCTCTTTAATAGGTAATATCACGCTTATCAAAATAAACAAAGCTACCAGCTATTGAAACGGCTACGACAACTAAACTGATGATAATTGAAGCGACGCTTAAACTCCCATCAACAATAATTTCTTCAGCAACAAAGAACTTAAACGGTGTCAAATACTTCAAAAATTCAAGATTTTTATGCAGGGGTTGAACTAACTGCATAAAATACATTACTCCAAGTAAACTTAGAACAAATCCACCAGATTTTTTTGGATTTTTGAACATTGCAGATGCAAGTACTCCAATTGCAAAGAAGACTAGTTGGACGATAAATGCTCCAATATTATTTAACATAAAGAACTTAAAGAATCCTTCTTCTAAATCATATGAATAGACAATTTGAAGTAATGGTACATTGGCTAATACTAACATCAGGAAACAAATCACAACACCACCAACAATTTTATTAGCTAACCATGATTTCCTAGAAATTGGTAAAGACAACACAAAGTCACTTGTTTTATTAGTGAACTCATTGCTGAGTAATCCTGCACCAACCGTTGCAGCATGAAAGCCAACGATAACTGCTAAAAAACTAAACATCATCCCCACATATCCTGTAACAGTTGAAAGATCTAATTGACCCATTTCAAAACTATCAAGAATAGCAGGTGGCATGGCACTAAGTAACTCCTCAATTGTATTGTTACCATAGTAGGCACTAAATTCAAGTCCCGCCATAAACAAGAAAGTCCATGCACCTAGAGCCCAGAACATCAAACTTTTAAAATTCATTTTGATTTCTCTTTTTACTACGTTCATAATGACCTCCTATAAACTCGCAATATCTTTGCGGTAATATCTTAAGTAACTAAATATAATGGTAATTGTAGCTGCACTTACAGCGTAAATGATTCCACCTGTTGGTAGTTTTTCTGCAATATAGATCCCACTAAAATCAAAAACAGTGAATGGGTTCCAGTTAAAATTCGTATCACTTTCGATTGCTTGAGCTAGTCCATTGATTGAATAAAACAATACAGATATTCCTAGAGCAGGACTAATAACATTCTTTAACTTCTTAATGAAGGTGGACAGTAATAAACTAAGTCCAAAAAAGAAATAAGAAATAAAGAATATACTTGTTAATGAGAAGACTATCAGCCCTGTATCTGGAGTTGCGTCTCCTTTAAACAATTCAACACTAAAGTAAACACTTACTAAAAATACAATGGATACAACAATCATTGAGATCATTGAAACCAAGTATTTTGATGCAAATATATTAAATCGTGAGATTGGTTTTGATAATAGAAAGTCAGCTGTTGCAGATGACTCTTCTTTAGTTATCATTTGAAACCCTAGTATCGCAGCAAAAATAGCAATAACTAATAATCCAAATGTTAAGACTAAAGCAGTATAGCCTTCTACTGTTGACATCGGTAACTCACTGAGACCAAATGCACGTAACATTTCAGGTGGAAACTGACTCATTAACGAATCAAATAAAGCGGCTTCTTTTGAAACCATCGGATAAGCTGAATAAAACAATAGATTCATCAATGTAATGGCTATAGACCATGACAATATAGTTTTTATCTTCGATTTGAGTTCAAACTTAAATACACTCATAATACACCTACTCGTAGTAATGCATAAAGATTTCTTCCAAAGTCGGCTCAGCAATTATTAAATCATCGAGCTTATGGCTTTTTAATGTATCAATAATGATATTGATATCACCATTATAGAAGAAACTACTCGCATTTTCTTTTGATGTAAAATTCGTAACACCTTCAACTGATACTAACTCTGAAAGGTTTTCGTTTGAAACAACTCTAACTTTTTTGTAATTGTTATCATTCAAATCATTTACTGATTCAATCCTAATGATTTCCCCGTCTTTGATAATCGCAACACGGTCACACAATCTCTGAACTTCACTTAAGATATGTGATGAGAATAATATAGTCGCACCATCATTTCTTTCTTTTTCAAGTAAAGTAAAGAATTTTTGTTGCATCAAAGGATCTAATCCACTTGTTGGTTCATCTAGTATGATTAACTCTGGTTTATGTAAAAGACCTTGAACAATCCCAACTTTCTTTTTATTACCATAACTTAAATCATCTATCTTACGCGTTAAATCTAGTTCCATATACTCAGCCAATTCTTGTATTCTATCTGTGAAATCACCTTCAAAGAAACTAGCGGAGTAGTTTAATAAGTCTATCACTTTCATGCTGTCGTAATAAAAGACTTCACTTGGCAAATACCCTATTCTTTTTCTTATTTCTGGTCCAGATGATACAACATCCTGACCAAAGATTGTAGCTTCTCCTTCTGTTGGATAGATAAGTCCTAACAAAAGACGAATCGTTGTAGACTTTCCTGCACCATTTGGTCCGATAAAACCAAAGATTTCTCCTTCTTTAACGTCGAAGCTGACATTTTCAATACCTCTTGCCTTACCATAATATTTTGTTAACTTACTTATATTGATTACTGACATAAAAAAAGCCTCCTTTACTATATCTAATATATCATAAGGGAGACTTTCATTTAAACTAAATCACGATTTTATTGTATACAACAGTGTTACTATTGATTCTTGGCATAGATCTTTCTAACTCGACTATATAAATTATCAATTAGGTTCCATGAATAACCACCACTCGTAGAAGTAAAGATAACAAATGTAACATCTAACTCTCTATCGTATCTTGCAATGCTTTGATAACCTGGAACTAAACCGGTGTGGCTATAAACATATAAACTTGAATATATCTCTTGGGCGCTCCTCTTTAACAAGTAACCTTTATTAAGCGCTTCAATAAAGAGGGCTACATCACTGGCTGTTGCTAACATTGATCCACTTGAAGCGGTATGATCCATCTCCTTGTTTAAGTCCTCTTCAAAGTTTTTGTCATAACCAGTCATGATTCTATCTTTGTCGTTAACATCACTCATCAGATTATAGGTATCCATTAATCCTAATGGTTCAAAAATATTTTTTTCGATGTATCGATGGTGATCATAACCTAATACAGAGTCTAAAATTAATCCAAGTAACACATAATTTGAGTTTGAATACTCATACTTTTCACCCGGTTTAAACGAGGCTTCTTGATTAACGACAAACTTCATCATATCGGTATTATTTAAGATGGGCTCATCACCCGGAAAACCTTCAACAAAGATAAAGTTCTTTATTCCACTTGTATGATTAACAAGTTGTGCAAGTGTTATCTCTTTTGCATTGGTAACACTATCTTTATATTCGGGTAATAAATCTGATAACAAATCATCACGACTCAAAAGTCCTTCATCAATCAACATCGATGTCGCTGTGGCAACATACAACTTTGAGATGCTGGCAATCTTAAAAATTGCTTCCGGATAAGCTTCTTCATTAGTTGCCTTATTATGAAGCCCTGCCGTGTATATAAACTCATCAGTTTCTGTCTTAACGGCAACGATAACGCCATCAAATCGTTTTTCCGCAAAATAATCTACTTCCTTTTGAATATCATTTGGTAATGGTCTTAATGCTGTAAATAAATAAGACCACGGGACAAAGAACAAACTAACAATTGTTCCCACAATTAGTACTACTCTAAACATATTTTTAACTGTCATTGTTTCACTCCTCACTGCAATATTAGTTTAACACTTCTTAAAGTTTTGAACACCAATCTTGCTTTGAGCCTTGTCAATTACTGGTTGCACAAAAAGAAAAAAGAGGCAACTGGCCTCTTTTCTCATAAAATAATTCGGGAGAGTTAATGTAAAAATTTATTATCTACCTAAATTATATCAATGTATTATATATAAAACATTTGAATCGAATTATAAATGATTACAATAAGATTAAATTTTTATATTAAACTTCAAAAATAATTGATTTTTTTTACAATTTTTTGCAGTAGAAAAAGAAGCATTTGCTTCCTTCTCATTGACTATATATATTTTCTTACTCGGGGGAGTACACAAGGTAACTTGTGCTATTTCATATTATCACTTGGCATAGGCTCTTACTTTTGAATAATGTTATAGTTATCTTAAAATAGAATGAGAGAACGCTTTTAATATATTTTTTATATAAGTACTTTTACTTTATAAATGACTTAGAATTTAATCATCTCTTAATTTAATTGGGAAATCTTTCTATTTTTTAATATATATATGAAAATCATTGATAATCTTAATTTTCTTTTAAGAAACTTATCATTGCACTCAAATGATTTTAGGTAATACTGATGGTATTATATAGGTGTGTAAGGGAAATAAACCCTTGCGAACTCCCCCCTAGTAAATATATAGTCTTTAGAAAAGAGAGCAATTGCTCTCTTTTCTTTTTTTTTTCAACAAAAAAGAGTACAGCATGCTGTACTCTTAACCTTTTACTCTCTACCTTTAATTTCCTCAATGACTTTGTCACTGATCATCTTAGGTACTTCATCATAATGAATAAATTCCATTTCAAACTCACCACGTGCTTGTGTCATTTGTTTTAAATCAATTGTATAACTTAACATTTCTGCTTGTGGTACTTCAGCATTTACAATTTGATCTACTCCAGTTTGTTCGATACCATTAATGATACCACGGCGTTTATTAATATCACCCATAACATCACCTAAGTAATCACCAGGCACTGTAATCTTAACTTTCATCACTGGTTCAAGTAATACAGGATTTGCTTGTTTACATCCTTCTTTGAAGGCTAAGCTTGCCGCCATCTTAAATGCTAGTTCACTAGAATCTACACTATGGTAAGAACCATCGTATAAGACTGCTTTAAGTCCAATGACAGGTACACCTGCTAATACACCATGTTCCATAGAGTCTTCTAAACCTTTTTGAACTGCAGGAATATAGTTTTTAGGAACAGATCCACCAAAGATTTTTTCCTCAAACTCAAAGTCTTCATTAGTTGGACTGAACTTAATATGAACATCACCATACTGACCAGAACCACCTGATTGTTTTTTATATTTTCCTTGAACATCACTGTTACCAGTAATTGTTTCACGGTAAATGATTAATGGGTTTGAATACTCCGCTTTAACTTTATATTCACTTTCAAGTCTTTCTAATATAATACTAGAATGTTTTACACCCATCGTCCCAATTAACAATTGTTTTGTCTCTGGATTACGTTGTAAGACCACAGTTAAATCAGATTCCTGAATTTTTCTTAATGCCTCACCAATCTTATCTTCATCTTTTTCATTAGTTGGACTAATCGCTTTAAAGTAGTTTGGTTGAGGTACTCTGATTTGGTTATAAACAATAGCATTATCTTTATCACACAACGTATCACCTGCGGTTGTATTGTTTAACTTAGTAATTGCTACGATATCACCAGCAATTGCAATATCTGTTTCAATTTGCTCTTTACCTCTTAGGTAGAAGATATTTCCAACTTTTTCCATTTCATCTTTAGTTGAGTTATATATTTCTTGACCTGATTTTAAAGTACCACTACGTACTTTAGTAATTGAGATTTTACCAACAAATGGATCGACGATAATCTTAAACACTAGTGCAGACATCGCTTCATCTTTGTCAACTTTTCTCTCAATAATTTCAAATGAACCTTTTGCTTCCCCATAAGGTAATCTCTCATCTAATGGGTTAGGTAAATATGAATTAATCATATTTAACAATGTATGGATACCAATTTTGTTAGCAGCTGAACCAACAATAATTGGAACTAATTCACCTTTTAAGATACCTTGGCGTAGAGCTGTTTTAATTTCTTCATCTGTAAACTCTTCACCTTCAAAGTATTTTTCCATTAACTCTTCACTTGTTTCTGCTACTGACTCAACGATCATATCGTGAAGTTCGTTAACTTTTTCTTTTTTCTCATCCCAGATTTCTGCATCTTCACATGTTGTTCCATTATAAATTCTTGCGTTCATATCAACAACATTAACGAATCCTTCAAAATCCTTTTCGCGTCCAATAGGTGTACAGAAAGGTACAGCCTTTTTCCCTAGTTTTTCACGAATCTCTTTTAAAAGTTTTTCATATTGGATATTTTCCTTATCCATTTTATTTACAAAGATAATTGATGGGATACTTCTACGTCTTAATTTACCCCATACTTTTTCCGTTCCTACTTCTACTCCACTTGAAGCGTCAATAACAACGACTGCTCCACGTGCAATGCGTAACGCACCATTTACTTCACCGATAAAGTCAAGTGACCCTGGTGTGTCTAAAAAGTTGTTTTTGAATCCATCCCATTCTACTGGTAATACAGAAGTTGAAATACTCATTTCATGATTTTTTTCTTCTGCTAAGTAATCTGATACACTGTTTTTCTTGTCAACGCTACCTAACTCCTTGGTAGCACCTGAAACATTTAACAAAGCTTCCGCTAATGAAGTCTTCCCGCATCCTTGATGCCCCACAATCGCTAGAGACTTCATTTGTTTCGTTTCATACTGTTTCATAAAATCACCCTTTTCTTAAGATTAGATTAAAAATATACATTTAGTATATCACTAAACCCCTCTAATAACCAAAGATAAATTACATTTTTTTATGACAATGAAATTATCATATATTTTGTAAATGATGGTGATAAATAAAAAACCATTACGACTGTAATGATTTTTCATTTAGTACGGTACAATCACTGATTACTTCTTCAGTAATGAACTCTTTTATTATAGCGTCAAAGTCAGATTTAGTTAATTTTTCTAACTCTTCTAATAAGTCAAACATCAAATAGTCATTCGTTAAATGAAACAACATTTGTCTAGCAATGTAATCAACAGAATCAAATTGATTCATATATTCACCTATCTTTAACTTCTTAATTCGATTAAAGTTTTTTTCATCAATAGAGGTCGTTAACAGTAAGTTTCTGATTTCAGAAGTAAACTCTTGATACTTAAAGGTATCACAAGAAATCATCGCATAACCAAAACTTGGTTCTTCAGAGTAATAATAACTAAATGAGTCATTAATAATTCCTTCTTTAACAAGTTTTTGATAGTGACTTGAACTCTTAGCAAACAATCCATCAAATAAAATGCTGATTGCAATTTGTCGCTTTACTTTATCAATTGTCTCTACATAAGGATTTTTAGTTTTAATACCGACAACACTTAGTGGTGTTTGAACATTGAAGTTAATTGTTGAAGATTTTGTTTTAACAGCAGCTGGTTCCTCAACTGTCTTTTTAACAACTCCATCAAATGCTTCAAATGTCTTGGCTGCTTGATTGTCCTTGATAAGCGTGTAGATTTCATCACGATCAAAGTTACCAACTAAAATCAAACTCATGTTAGAGGGATGATAAAAGGTATTGTAACACTTATACAATATATCTTTATCAATTTGATAGATTGATTCAACCGTTCCACCGACATCTATTCTAACTGGGTTTGTATGAAACAAGTTCTCTAGAATTCCCAACATTAATACTTCTGATGGCATATCAAGATACATCTTTAATTCTTGTTCAATAATCCCCTTTTCTTTTTCTACTGTTTCTTCAGTAAAATATGGAGATTGAACATAATCTAATAATAAACTTAAGTTATCTTCCAAATGATCAGTACAACTAAATAAATACGCAGTCTTTGAAAATGAAGTAAAGGCATTAGCACTTGCTGAGTATTCACTAAACTTCTCAAAAACATCTTCACCATTCTCTTGATCAAACAATTTATGTTCTAAAAAGTGAGCAACACCATCAGGAACTTTTACAAAATCTTGCTCACCAATTGGAATAAATTCACTATCAACACTTCCATACGCTGTCGAAAACAATGCATATGATTTATTAAAATCAGGTTTTTCAACCATGTATACTTTTAATCCATTCTCCAATGTATCGATGTAAACTTTTTCATTTACACGATTATAGGTTAATTCTTTCATTTACATACCTCCATGTAGGAAGTAAATCTTTTCTTCCTTAACTTCTTTGGCATAGTTCACAACATCTTCTTTAGTAATGGCTTCAATACCTTCAATGATTTGATCCATAGTCTTATCTCGTCTTGTAACAGCTTTAGAGTAATAAAATCTAATCACTCCTGCCTTAGAGTCAATCCCTTGTTTGAACCCATTGATGATTGTCTTTTTAGCGAGCAACAACTCACTATCAGTTATGTCACCTGTTTGCATGGCATTAAGTTGTTCAAAGATCACTTCTTTTGTTTTATCAAGATCACTGGCATTAATTCCTGTGTGAACGATATTTAAACCTAATAACCCTTCAAATTTAGATTGAACAGTATAAGCTAATGAATGTTTTTCACGAACATTCATAAATAGTTTAGACGTACTCATTCCACCAAAAATCGTATTAAATACAACACCAACATAATAATTGTCACTCATGATATTACCTGGTGAACGAAAGGCGATATTTAATTTCCCTTGATTAATTTCTTGTTGTTCATACACATCTTCAAAGTTAATCTCACTCTTGTCGTAATATACAGGATCAACATACGCGTAACTATTATCAAATGAACAGTTGTTACGAACTAATGACACAGCTTCCCCATCAATATCACCAACAACAAAGATATCAATATTACTTTCAGTTAAAATTCTTTGATACTCATCTTCTAAGTCTTTAACAGTTATAGTATCTATCTCATCAATGTATCCGTTTACATCAACACTGAATGGTTTATTTTCACCAACAATCTCTAAAATACGTTTAAACGAGTATAACCCTTTATTATCATAAACACTTCTTATACGTTGTTTTAACTCTTCTTTTTGAACAGCTAAATCCTCGTCCTTAAAAATCGGATTAAAAATTCTATCTTGTAATACTTCTAATCCTTCAATAAAAATATTATCACTAATAAATGAATCATTCACTAAACTCATCTTCACTTCAAAAACACTTAACAAACCAACATTATTGATTGAAGATGATAATGATGCTCCATATAACTCTTGTAACTTAATCGCAATATCTTGTTGCGTTTCATACTTTTTTGAACCACTCATCATCATTAAAGTTAACAATGCTCTTATTGATGCTGTCTCACGATTTAGTAAATCACTAAACTTGATTTCAATACGAGTAGTTTTAAACTTTTTCGTTGTTATAATATGCAAATTATAACCTTTTTCTTCATACTTTTGATATAGCACAAAATCACCTCCAAACCATTATACCTTAAATCACACAATAAAGGTATTAAAAAAACTCAGATGTTAATCCGAGCTTTTCTCCATACCCCAAAGGCTTATAACGTCATTTTCTTCATCAAAAGAATATGACTCATCTATCCATAAATGGTGTAAGGTATTTTCATTAATTGGTTTAGCATCAAGATGATACTTATCATCTAAAATCAAAGTATAACCCTCACCTTTCTTGATGACTTCCACTTTGTCTTCTTCATCTTGATAAACACCTAAGAATCGATCAAAGTTAATGTCTTGAAAGTTTGGTTTCATTACCTTAACTTCGTCACCATTGATAATCTTTTCAATAGAAGTTGCAATCTTATAATTATTAGTGAATCCAAGATTACTCAACACAACGACTGATACATCAAGTGTTGTGTTTCTTCTAAGTAGTGAGATAAACCCTTCACATGAACCAGAATGGTCAATGATATCATCTTCAATGAATAAACCTAAACCATAGTTATTATTTGGAGCCAGCATCTCTTTAAGTGATTCTTCACTTAAAACTTCTCCAGAATGTAAGGCTTGGTCCCATTTAATCAAATCTAGTACTGTCGAATACATTCCACCAGAAGCTGACATTAACTCCATATTGATGTAGTCACAATGAATCAAATTTTCTCCATTCAAGTAATATCCATTAGCATAATTTGAGATGATCTTGTTGTTCATATCAAACCCTGTGTCAGTCAATGATAACGGATCTAAAATAGATTCTTTGACATAATCTTCTAGTGACTTAGCTGATACTCTTTCAATCATTGCACCAACAATGTAGTAACCACTATTTGAGTAGTTAAATGATGAGCCTGGTTCAAAGTCAAGTTCTCTTTCAAAAAAATTCTTTAGCAACTCAGCTTGGTTGTGACTTAATCTTTGAAAGGTTGAATGCGAGTTTTCAAAGTCTGAGTAGTTTGCAATCCCTGATGAGTGATTTAGAAGTTGTCTAATTGTAATTCTTGGATCAACTTTGTACTCAGTAAAAATATCTGCCACTTTCGTTTCAAGTGTTAAGTCTGTTGCCTCTATCAACTTAAGCATTGATGCTGCTACAAACTGTTTAGTAATACTCCATATCTTAAATTTAGTGTGTTCTGTATTGTTAACTTGATGTTCGATAACCGCATCTCCCACTGAATAAGTCATCGTTTTGTTGCCTTCTCTAACGGCAATAGAACCACTAAACTTAAAGGTACTTGTGTACGCTTCTAAAAACGTATTAATATGTTGTTTCATTTTCCTTCCCTCTGCTTTCTTTAGTTTGCCACATCATCGTACCAAAAAAAAAGACTCCACACAATGTGGAATCTTTGTAAACTCTTAGAACTCTTCAATTTTCATGAAGTTAGTATGTTTAACTCTTGCAGCAGGAATACCAGCAGTAACAACGAATGTGTCACCTTTATGTGGTTCACAGATTGAGTTAACAGCATTGAAAGCACTATCAATGATGGCATCAGTTGAAGTTGTGTAATCTTCTAAGTGAGGGAATACACCCCAGTTTAATGCAACTCTTGTACATGTTTTTTCATATGGTGTTGAGGCAATTACAGGAACAGGTAATCTGAATCTTGAAATTGCTTTAGCAGTATATCCTGATTGAGTTGACGCGACAACCGCAATTGAATCTAAGCTTAACACAGATTGACCTACAGCAATACCGATTGCCTCAGTTACATTTTTGTGTGAAGACTTGATTCTATTTTTAAGAATTGCTTTATGGTCTAAGAATGACTCTTCTACTTTTTCAGCAATTGTTGCCATTGTAACAACAGACTCAACTGGGTAATCACCAGCAGCAGACTCACCACTTAACATGACAGCATCACTTCCGTCAATAATTGCATTCGCAACGTCAGCACTTTCTGCACGTGTTGGACGTGGATTTTTTTGCATTGAATCTAACAAATGTGTCGCAGTAATAACAAGTTTACCTGCTTCATTACATTTTTTAATGATCATTTTTTGAACTAAAGGAACGTTTTCAAGTGGAATCTCTACTCCTAAGTCTCCACGTGCAACCATGATTCCATCACTTACTTCGATGATTTCATCAATTTTGTCAACACCTTCTTGGTTTTCAATCTTAGAAATAATTAAGATATCTTCGTTTCCTTCTTTTTTAAGAATATCTCTAATTGCTAATACATCTTCTGCACGACGTACAAATGAAGCAGCAATATAGTCAACATCCATTTTACAACCAAATGCGATATCAGCATAATCTTTTTCAGAAATGAAATCGATATTTAATTGTGAGTCTGGTAAGTTAACCCCTTTTTTGTTTTTAACAATACCAGTATTTCTTACTTCACACACTACAGAGTCTTCCGTTTTAGACTTAACTAATAAACCAACTAATCCATCATCTACTAAGATTCTGTCTCCTGGTTCAACGTCATTTACAAGTCCTGGATAAGTTACAGAGAACTTCGTTTCATCTCCCTCAACTTCATTCATGTGAATTGTAATCTCTGACCCTTTAACAAGTTCAGCAATTCCATCTTTAAAGTTTTGAGTACGAATTTCAGGTCCTTTAGTATCTAATAATACAGCAACGTAAGTACCTAACTCTTTATTAACACTTCTAACTAATTCCATGTTTTCACGGTGAGTGTCGTGGTCACCATGACTGAAATTGTGACGTGCACAGTTCATTCCGTTATTAATCATTTTAGTTAATGTTTCATGATTGTTACTTGATGGTCCAATAGTACAAATAATTTTAGTTTTTTTCATAATTTAGCATCCCCTTATTTTAATTCGTCTGATACTCTATGCATTTCTTCGCAACTAGCAGCAGTTTTATTAATCTCGATAGTTTCGAAAATGTCAGTACCGACTAACTTATTTCTTTTAATGTTAACACTTTGATTCACAATTCCTTGTGATAATAAATCGACAGCATAATGTCCCATTCTTGATGCAAGCACACGATCAGCTGCAGTAGGCGTTCCTCCCCTTTGAATATGCCCAAGAATTGTTGCTCTCGCTTCAATTCCAACTTGATCTTCAATTGTTCTTGCTAATGCAAAAGCATCTGTTACATTTTCTGTTAATACAACTAACGCATGGCGCTTATTATTCTTTTGAGCGACATTTAATGATGATACTAAATCATCAGCATTAAATCCACTTTCATGAGTGATAATATACTCAGCTCCTGTTGCAAGTCCTGAATGAACTGCAAGGTCAGGACATCTTCTACCCATTACTTCAACAATCGTACAACGACTATGTGAAGATGATGTATCACGCAATTTATCGATATTTTCAACAATTGTATTAAGAGCAGTATCAAAACCGATCGTATAATCTGTTGTTGTAATATCATTGTCAATCGTCCCTGGCAAAGCGATTACATCAATCCCCATTTTTGCTAAGGCAGCAGCACCCTGATAAGTACCATCTCCACCAATTGCAATTAACGTATCAATATCACGCTTTTTCATTTGTTCAATTGCTTTTTCTCTTACTTCTACCTCTTTGAACTCAGGAAGTCTTGCACTCCCTAAGAAAGTCCCTCCTCGATTTAACTTCTCAGAAACACTTTTACGATTCATCAACGTATAGTCACCCTCTACTAAACCTCGATAACCGTTTCTAACCCCATAAACTTTGTACCCTTCAAACAGTGCTTTTCTGACAATAGCACGTAGGCATGCATTCATACCTGGTGCGTCACCACCACTTGTTAATACAGCGATATTCTTCATAACATCCTCCTATAAAATATCAATTTTATCTATCAAAACATTAAACGCATTATTTCTTTGGTCTACTTGACCACTTACATAGCAAACTTTTCCCTGCAAGTTCCCCTTAACAGTTGCATAGATATTAGGAAAAAGCGTTAAGCTAACTTCTCCTAATTCGTCAGTACCTGTAAAGAAAGCCATTAGTTTATTGTTTTTAGTTCTTATCTCTTTTACTCTAGTAATTAACAAGACCAATTTGATCTTTTTATGCAAGAAACTTTCAACTTCTAAACTAGTGTTGCATTCAATGTTCATTTTATATTTATCAACCGGATGAGCATCAAAGTAATATCCATACGCTTCCAGTTCAAATCCTAAAAGCACATCATGTGGATACTCATCATAATTGTTAATAACTGGTTTGTTGATTGAATTAAACTTAAACGACACTTGACCGACATTACTAAAGCTTATTAACTCAGCATATTGAATGATATCATCAAGATTTAAGATCATCGTTCTTTTATTGTAGTCAAAACAATCGAAAGCACCAGACTTAATCAATTTAACTATTACATCTTTCTCAATTTTACAATTAGATAACTCTACTACAAAATCAATAAAATCATTAGTTTTTTGTCTGGCTTGTATACAGCACTCAATCACTGATTGTTTGATTCCAGTAATCGTGTTGAGTGAAGAGCGTATTCCTTCTTTTTCAACCTTAAAGTGATTTTCACTTGTTAAGACATCAGGTTTTAAAACAGCTACCCCATATCTTTTGGCTTCTCTTTTATATAGTTGGAAACTATAATTTGAATGCCTAGAATGATAAAGCATTGCCGCCATGAAGTATTTGGTGTAATGTACTTTCAAGTATGCTAACTGAAAGGCTACTACACTATAAGCTACCGAATGGCTTTTAACAAAACCATAATTGGTAAACTTAAAGATTAACTCATAAACCTCTAAAGCAAGTTCTTCGTTGTGACCTCGTTTTTGACAACCAGCAACAAACTTATCTTTTTGAAGTAATAACATCTCTGAGTCTTTCTTACTCATCGCTTTTCTTAGTAAGTCAGCTTCAGCATAGCTAAATCCTGCTAACTTACGAGCAATTTCTAATATCTGCTCCTGATACACTATTATACCATAAGTATCTTCTAAAATTGAAATTAAACTATCATCTAAATAGTGAATTTTTACTAATTTTTGTTTTCTTTTGGTAAATTCATCAATGTTTTCCATCGGACCTGGTCTGAATAAAGCATTTGCAGCATAAATGTCTTTAAATGATGAAGGCTCAAGCTTTCTTAAAACGTTTTTCATCCCATCACTTTCAAACTGAAAAATCCCATTAGTATCCCCTTTTGAGAATAACTTAAGTGTTTGTTCATCCTCTAAGTTAATTCCTTCAAGATCAAATGGCACACCAGTGTCGCGTTCAACATCATCAATAATTGTTTTAAGTAGTGAAAGGTTTCTTAAACCCAAAAAGTCCATCTTGATTAAACCAAACGCTTCGAGATGGTTCATTGAAATTTGAGTTGATAAAAATCCATTTTCACTACTTGACTGAACCCCGATGATATCACTTATCTTTTGATCAGATAATACCACCCCAGCAGCATGAATCGTTGTATGTTTTGGGTTACCTTCTAGTCGCTTACTGACATTGAACATCAACGTGTATTTTTGACTTGAATTAATCAAGTCTCTAAAGGCTGTTACCTCTTTATAAGTTTGCGCTAAATTAACATTTGCTCCACGTGGAATCAACTTTGATATTTTGTCAACTTCTCCATTTGGAATATCCATTACTTTACATACATCTCTAATCGCCATTTTTGCGCCATATGTCGCGTAGGCAATAATTTGAGCTACTTTATCATGACCATATTTCTTTTGAACATATTGAATCACTTCATCACGCCTGTCATCTTGAAAGTCAATATCAATATCTGGCATTGAGACTCTTTCTGGATTTAAGAAACGTTCAAAGATTAAGTCATACTTAATTGGATCTATGTTGGTAATTCCTAAACAATAACTCACTATTGATGAACACGCACTACCACGTCCAGGTCCCACATAAATTCCTTGTTTTTTGGCGTATCTAACAAAATCAAACACAATCAAGAAATAATCACTATAGTTCATTTTAGTTATGACATCAAGTTCATAGTTAAGACGATCAATATGTTTCTTTGAGAGTTTGGGATAACGTTTACGAAGCCCCCTCTCACATAATGCTCTTAAATAACTATCTGTATCATAATCGGAATACGACTTATACGTTGGAATATGAATTTTTTCATCTTCAAAAATCACATTACATTTATTAACCACATCAATAACATGTGCAACCATTTCACCTTTATCAAGTGCAACCATCTCTTTTGTAGACTTCATATACTTATGTTCAAATGAACTTGACACCTCAACCACATGATTATCATGGATTGCTTCTAAATAAGGATAAAAGTTAGCATCTTCTTTATGAGCAAACAACACGTCATTAACTAAAAGGACTTTAATAGAGTATTCACTTGCAAACTTTAACATCGAAGTATTAAAACGTTTCTCAATTTCAAATCCATGATATGAGTATGACATATAAAAATCATCAAATATCTTACCTAACCTTCGGTATTCTTCTATAGCGCCCTCGCGGTTGTCTTTTAGAAGACAATCTTCAATATAACCATTCTCATATCCGGGCGTCACACAAATTAAGTTTCTAGCCACTTTTGCTAAGACCTCATGCGTAACAGGATGATTTGTCATCACATATGAAGAGAGTTTATTCAACTCTTTAAACCCTTGATAATTTTTAGCATATAGCAATAACGAAAACACTTCACCCTCAACATGATAATCTAGTTCTAATCCATATATTGCCTTAACATCATGTTTGTTAGTCATTTTTTTGAACTCAGGATAAGCATATACTACATTTTTATCAGCAATTGCCAAAGCATTATAACCAAGTTCTTTTGCTCTTGTAACAAGTTCTTCAACACTTGATAATGCTTTTAGTAATGAGTAATTTGATTTAACTTTCAAATGAGAAAACATAGCAACACCTCCCTTAAAAATATTTTACCACATTGTGTGAATGCTTTCATAAAAAAACTGCCTAGGCAGTTATAAATTATTCATAATCTTATACGCGTTATACGTTTGAGTAAACAACGTTGCAATCGTCATTGGACCAACACCGCCTGGTACTGGTGTAATCAATGATGCTTTATCTTTAATATGATCAAAATCACAATCTCCGACCATCTTACCTTCTATAAAGTTCACCCCTACATCAAAGATAATAACATTCTCTTTTACCATATCTTCCTTAACGAGATGAGCTACCCCTGCACAGGCAACAATTAAATCAGCATTTAATGTATGCTTTCTTAAATCTTTTGTTTCTTTGTGACAAATCGTAACGGTTGCCTCACGTTGTAACAGTAGTTCTGCCATTGGTTTACCAACAACAGGACTTGCTCCAATCACACAAGCATCCAACCCTTTAACCTCAAGTTTGAGTTCCTCAATTAAAGTATCGACTCCTTTTGGAGTTGAGGCAACATGAGTGGTCTTCCCGTAGTAGAAATCCCCAATATTTGCACTTGTAAGACCATCTACATCCTTTAGAGGACTCATAACCTTAAAAACATTATCTCTTGAAATATGAGCAGGTAATGGCATTAAAACCAACATTCCGTTTACTTCACTATCTTGATTAAACTTTCTAATTTCATTTAAGAAGTTAGTTTCTGTAATAGAGTCAGGATACTCAACTAACTCAACATCAACTTTTGATAGTTTTGCCATTTTCATGATTCCTTTTACATAAGCAATGGCACTTTTATTCTCACCGACTAACAACACGGCTAGTTTAGGTTTAAACCCTAACTGAGTTTCATACCTCTCAATATATGACGCTAATTCTGTTCTAACTTTTTTAGATATTTGTCTTCCATCAATAATGTTATCCATACAATCCTCCAAAAATTAATCTAAAAACATTATATCAAATAAAATCAAACATTGTAATAAGAGAATTTGCGATGTATAATATAAAAGAATTGCGGATGTGCTGGAACTGGTAGACAGGCACGGTTGAGGGCCGTGTGAGCGTAGCTCGTAAGGGTTCGACTCCCTTGATCCGCACCATTTCAAATTCAAACTCTTGTTTTAGAAGCAAGAGTTTTTTTGTTGACTTTTTTTGATAATTGCGTAATAATAAACTTGAGAGACCACTCAGTCTCTAAGGAGGTTGTATGAAAAAAGCATTTTACCAAATAGAAGAGTCTAAACGATTAAAGATAATCGAAGAAGCGATGATTGTCTTTTCAGAGGAGTCATTTGATAATGCCTCATTAAACAAAATAATAAAAGCAGCGTGCATTTCAAAAGGTGGATTATTTAAGTATATAGATAACAAAAAAGATTTATACCTTTTCTTGGTAGAAAGAGTTATAGATCAGCTATTAGAGCATCAGAATAACATGATTAATTATGACAATGATGATTACTTTTATAGGGTCAAGAGTTTGATTGAGAGTGGTCTAGATTATTACAGTGATAAACCATTAAACTATCGATTCATCATGAATGTGTTTTATGATGTTAACTCGTCAGTTTACTCTGACACAACTAACTTAAGACAAGAGAAGTTAATGAGCTTCAATTTTACATCAGGTGTTAACTTTGATACATTCAGGTATCCAAAAAAAGTCATTACTGTCACACATGCCCTAGTGGAGGGTTTTAATATCCAACTCATAAAAAACATCAAGGCTAAAGAGAACTTCTCAGAGTTCAGATCAATCCTTTTAAATGAGTTTTTTGACAGTCTCGACATAATTGAAAGAGGTGTTGAATATGTTGAACTATAACATTTGCGGAAACCCTAATGGAGAGTTATTAGTCTTCATTAATGGGGCAGGCTTATCAACTTGGATGTGGTACAAACAGTTAGAGTTCTTCAAAGACTATAAAATCATTACATTTGATTTAACCGGTCACGGTGCAAACTGCAGCCAAGAATTTAGTACGATTAAAGACTTGGCTAATGACATTTCAAAAATAATAGTTGCTGAAGGTAAAAATGCTCTCTTAGTAGGTCATTCAATCGGAGCACAAGCTACACTTGAGATGTTAAGAAGTTATCCGCATTTGATAAACAAGGCAGTCGTTGTAAGTGCACTTAATAAAGACATGGGATTCAAGAAAACAACTTTAAAAATGATCTCATTGTCCTACCCCTTAATTAAGAGCAAACTATTTTCAAAACTTCAGTTTAACCAACTTAAATTACCACAAATACTTTTTGAAAAGTACTTTGATAACACACTTACAATTAGCAAAAGCTCTTTACTCAACTTAACAAAGGACAATATGGACTTTTGTTTCAGCCAAGAGACAGATAAAGCCAACAAGTTAATTTACGGAGAAAAAGAGATTAAGGCAATGCGTGATTCAGCAGAAATACTTTCAAAATTATTTGATACTGAGGTTACATACCTTAAAGGGGGACATGGTGTTCCCTATGTTGATGAGAGCTTTAACACGATAGTAAAGTCGTTCTTTGAAGGAGGAACACATAATGATTGATTATATCCATATGAAAAATGAAGGCAAACAGAAAATCCTTTTTATGCACGGACTTGGTGGCAATGTTGATCAATGGCACGAGCAACTAAGACACTTCTCAGTTAACTATGAGGTTTTAGCCATTTCATTGAGTGGGCATGGTAAATCAGACCCAGGTGTTTATGATATCAAGTCTTTCATCCAAGATATCAAACAAGTTATTAATAAGTTAAAATACGATAACTTTATTTGGGTTGGTAATTCAATGGGCGGTGTCTTAGCATTTGAAAGTCTAAATGAATTCAACATAAAGTCAATCATCACAAATGGGACTACTCCAAAGCTTAGATATGGTAAATTCACTTTGAAGTTGATTGAAATGGTTGATCGTTTTCTAATCAAGAAAGGATACTCTAAGTACATCAAATTTGCTGCCAATAACTCAACCAAGAAAAAGTCGATCAAAGATAACTTGTATAAAATGATGATTCAAACAGATCCTGAAGCGGTTGTAAAAATGCATCAACTTCTTGGAGATTATGATTATCTTGAATCACTCAACAACTCTAAAATTAAGATTTATATCATTAAGACTCCAGGTGACAGCGCGATCAACAAAGAACTGAAGAAGTACTTAAGTTCCATTACAAATGATAATGTATATGTTATGAAATCGGAAGTTGGTGGACATATATTTAATATGGAATATCCTAAGCTTTACAACGAAATCATTGAGAAGATACTAAAAGACGACATTTAGTCGTCTTTTATAGATTGAAAGGAACCATCTAATTAATACTATAGGTTAACCTATTCAATTTTAACTCACTTGAGATTAAAATATATATCAGCGTCTTCATACTCATAAGGTATACATGAGTTAAGTATTACAAGAACTTGGTATTTGAAAACGACTCTTTTAATTTTGTTACACCTATTACAATTAGCTAATGAGATTTATAGAGGATTTTGTTATAATAGGAGAAAATGGAGGGAAATAAATGAGAGAAAAAAACTTACGTAAATATGCTGAGTTACTTCTTAGAAAAGGAGTTAACTTACAAGAAGGTCAAGAGATCTTAATTTCATCATCAACTGATCATGCTTACTTCGTTGAGCTATTAGTTGATATCTGTTACAAGGAAATCAAATCAGGATTAGTACACATTAACTGGAGCAGTGATGCCATCACGAGAAGCAAATATGAACATGCAACTCAAGAAGTATTAAATCATGTACCGGGTTACTCTGTAGCTAAAATGCAAGAATTAGTGGATAAAGGAGCATGTACTTTAGGTGTAGGTGCTGCAAATCCAGACTTATTAAAAGGGATTGATCCAAAAAGAATCGCTGAAGCTGGAAAAGCGGGTGCTAAAGTAATGCGTCCATTCGTTAAATACCGCATGGATGGAACAATGCGCTGGTGTGGTAGCGCAATCGCTTCTAAAACATGGGCTACGAAAGTATTCCCAGATTTAGAAGAAAATGTGGCAGTAGATAAGTTATGGGAGTATATCTTTAAAGCAACAAGAGTTGATCAAGAAGATCCAGTTGCTGCATGGGATGCACATACAGAAAAATTACAATCTAAACAACAATGGTTAAATGAAATGGACTTTGAATATCTTCATTATCAGGCAGAAGGAACAGACTTAATGGTTGGATTACCTGAAAGACATTTATGGGTTTCAGCAGGTCAAAGCGGGAAAGGTGATGTATTCTACATTCCTAACATTCCAACTGAAGAAGTCTTCACAACCCCTTCTCGTTCTAAAGTAAACGGAACACTTCGTTCTACTATGCCACTTAACTTACGTGGTAGTTTAATTGAAGATTTCAGTTTTACATTTAAAGATGGAAAAATTGTAGACTTTGATGCTAAAGAAGGTAAAGACGCATTAAAGTTCTTAATTGAAATGGATGACGGTGCTGCTCGCCTTGGTGAAGTTGCTCTTGTTCCACATGACTCACCAATCTCTAACTTGAACACATTGTTCTTTAACACATTATACGATGAAAATGCATCTTGCCACTTTGCAGTTGGTAATGCAATCGATTTTGCAATTAAGGATGGATTTGGTTTAAGTAATGAAGATAAAGAAGAATTAGATATCAATCACTCTTTAACACATGTTGATTTTATGGTCGGTTCTGCTGACTTAACGATCACAGGAATTAAAAAAGATGGTTCTAAAGTTGCCGTATTTGTTAACGGAAACTGGGCTGAGTAATAAAGACAAAAAGACATTTTTCAATGTCTTTTTCTTTTTATCTTTTACTCACAGTCACAAGAACTGAGTGGTTGATACTTAATCCCGACTCAATCAACTCAAGACTTAGTTCGTATTTATTTTTTCTAGACGCTAACTTCGACTTTTTGAAAGTGTAACTCGTTTGCTTACTCTTAGCAATGTTTTGGTATTGTTTAGTAAACAAGTCACTTTTAGTTACTTTATCGATTTTAGAACATATTTCACTTAAATCATTGGAATCAATCTTAAATAAGGATTCAAAATCAACGGTGATAAAATCCACTTTATCATTAGTTAAAATCATAACTCCTTCACTTGCCTTACTCACTGCCTTCTTATACACTCGTTTACTAAAGTTACTATTAAACACTCTTAAAGCGTAATCGAAGGTTCTACTAAAGACATCAACTAACTTAGAGAATCTAAGCACCTCTTGTCTGACTGAGCTTTTATCATGATTCGCATCATACATGCTAATGAACCCATAAACACTCTCATTTTTCATTAAAGGAAATAGTAAGACCCTTTTAAACTTGTGCTTTTTAAACTTTTCTACTAAGTAATGATCATCTTGGTCGAGTTGAGCAGTACCCTCATAATTCACCACTTCATGACCACTTAACCTTGCAATTGTTGTTGAAAGTGTTGAAGTTTTAATGATTTCTTGTTCTTTAAAGATATTGTTCGGATCATATTTTGCTACTAAATGGGCGTGTTCACCACTATCATCATACAGATAGGTAAACACTTTCTTACAACCCATAGTATTCGCCATTGTAGCAAGAGAGGTCGTCGTTGCGTCATTAAATGACTCTATATCACTAACATGATACATCGCTTCGAATAAACTATCATCACCAATTTTACTTAAGATGATATCCACATTTGAAGCAAAGCTCTTCTCTAATACAACGGTTACATAAGCATAGTTATTTGTATCAAACATCACACGCTTATCAATGACACAATACTCTTTTTTAAACTTATGACTAAATCTATCCTCGATACTAACCTCACTCATAGTATCAGTATGAACTAAGACATCATACGGAACACCAAACTCATCTAAATCCCTAGGATAAACAACCTTACCCTCTGCATTTGAGATATAAAACTTTGTTGTCTTTTGATTAAAGTTAGCATTTATTTCTACCATTAATGCTTCAAAATTTGCGAATCGATCATACCTTGATAACAGTTCTTCATACTTTTTGACATAAACTGAACTTTTAATCACAGATGGACTTATTGCTTTTACATGTTTTTTATTCTCATACATCAAGTCATCAGCAGCTTGCACCAATCCTTCAACGAAAGCATTTCTATCAAATGATGATGGTCCACCGATTTCTTCTAAATACTCTATACTATCTTTAATCCCATAACTGAGACTAAAGTTAAAGTCATATTTTGCAGAAGCATTAATTTCTTGAAAGGCCACCATAACCCTTGAGAAATACTTCTTAAGATTAACAATACTTGTGTTTTTAGCTACAACTAAGAACTCATCTCCACCAAGTCTAGCGAGGATATGATTTGAGCGGTTTTCACTCCTTAAAACAAAAGCTACTTTTTTGAGTAAAATATCTCCAGCCTGATGACCAGTGTTGTCGTTTATTTCTTTTAATCCATTTACATCAATGAAGGCTACTGTAAATTGTGAGACATTCCCGTTTGAAGGCACTAACCTCTTAATAGCAGCAATCGTGTAACTTCGGTTAAATAACCCCGTTAAGCTATCGCGTTCAGATCTTCTTTTCAATCTTGAAAACTGACTCTTTTCACTAACAAAGCGGTACATTTTATCTAACAAGAACAAGGTGATAAAGACCCCGATAATCCCTTGGTAGTTTATTGAATCTAAAAGAGTTGTCTGATAATCAATAACAAAGTACGGAGATTTTGGGTGATTCTCATCAAAGACTGAAGCCACACTGCAATTTGCAAAAGCATCTAGAACAAACATTGACTCGCCATTTGATAGTTCTAAGGACTTTGAAACAATCATTGTTTCACTTGAAAATATTGGAATATATGAGTTTAAATACCCCCTTGAGTAGTTTTTGTACTGATCATAAAACGTTGGATTAGTTTCTAAGACAGTCTCATTACCAAATAAATTGATGATAACTGCATCTTGATTTAATAAGTAGATAGACTCATAATCACTTGTTAAAAGTGATAGGTCATTTAATGCTTCTGTTACACTGACAGAGACAACAAAGTAACCTGAAAGTTGACCATCAGTAAACTTAGGCGACACATAATCAACGACTAACTCATTGTTGTTTGCAAATACAATCTGTTGTTCATTATAAGTGTAATTTCGAATTGGAGTTAAGTAGTACTTTTCCTCCTTAAAAGACTTATAGGCTTTTAAGTCTAGTTCTAGGTTTTGATCTAATACATCAACATAAGTACTTCCATCAAATGTTATCCCTCGAAAGACCCCATCAGAGTCAATGAACACTGCACTTAATATATTTGAGTGTTCAATTTCTTGAAGCAACACCTGATTGAACTCATTACTTTGATAAGTTTGATCAAAGATATCATTTAATACCTTTACTTCTTCTCCATGAGCTAACAAGACATTATTAGAGAAGTTTTCCTCAAATAATTCAACATTGCTTTTTTGCTCATAAATCAACTCATCTTGAACACCATCAAAATACCATGTTGCTATCATAAAAGATGATAAGGCAATCACAGCCAATACGATTGATACTTTAATCAACCACCAAATAAACTTTAAAATTCTCATATAAATCGCCACCTTTATTGATTCGATTATATCATAAAAGAGCTCTTCTCTTTAAGGCATAAGCCCTTGTACAGCACTAATAATAAAAAGAGTTTCTAATTTGACATATTGTTAACTCAAAAAGAAAAAGCACAATGTGCTTTTAATCTAAATCAACCAACTTAACATCAAGGATGTCAGTTTCTAGTAATTTCGAGAAAATCTTAAGATAGCTTCTAATGATTAACTGTAGGTTTTCTTTATTATCAGGATAGGTATTAATTGCGTTAAAAATTCCATACATAATTGATTGAGAAAACATATCAACAAGGTGTACACCTACTTGATCATAACTCTCGTACTCAACCGTTGCATAAGCATTCAATAAACTCTTAATCATATCGTTAATACACTGACGTACATCTGCTGAAAACGTTTGATTTTTAATCATGATTTGTAACTCAAGGTAATCACTTTCAAGAATCGTCTCAAACTTTGTAGAAAAGTACTTCGTTCTTTCATCTATAAATTCCATCAATTCTTTTTTAGTCGGATAGATCTCATAGACATTATCAAATCTAACATTTAAAAAGACACGAAGTTTATCAATTAATGGTGAGAAGATTTCGGCAAGTAAAGCATCTTTGTTTTTAAAGTATCGATAGACATTCCCAACGACCATATCCGTTTCATTGGCAATTTTTCGCATTGAAAGAGCGTCATAACCTTCTTCGTGCATAATCTTTTTTGCATAATAAAGAATATCTTCTCTTAATTTAGGATTTAGCTGTCTAGCCATCTCATCACTCCTTATGAATATACTATACACAAACTATTCTTTTGATTCAATAATTAGTGCCAATAACTGTTTTCTGCTTGTTCTTCTAGTAAACTCAATACCACTATCTGTTGCATATACTCTTAATCGTCTTAGTTTGAAAGTACTGATATCTAGCTCATCTTCGACCACCATCGAATACATCACTGGCACAATCACCATTGTTAATACTGTTGAAAGTAACAGTCCAAATAGTAACACAGAAGCCATAGGTGAACTCATCGGATCTTTTGATAAAATAAGTGGGACTAACCCAATACATGTTGTGATGGTACTCAACGTTATCGCACGGTACCTTTTATCAACTGCAAGTATACAGGCTTGATAGACGCTTTTACCTTTTTCAATTTCGGCATCAATCACTTCAACTAAAATGATTCCGTTATTTACAACGACACCTATTAAGCTAACTAACCCAAGCAATGCCATTGCCTGCAAGTCAATTCCAAAAATATATAAACCTAAGAATGAACCAATAAATGAAAGTGGTATACTCACCAAGATAATTAATGGTTTAGAAAACTGCTCAAACTGAATCAACAGTATAATATAGATCAATATAATCGCAACTAACCCAGCAACTCCTAACGTTTGAAGAAGTTTCATCATTTGTGTCATTTCTCCATTAAACTTTAAGTTGATTCCTTCATGGTCTCTCATTAGTTCTTTAAACTCTCGCTCTATCTTTAATGATGATGCTCCTGGTTTTAAATCACTCATAACGGTGATTGAACGCTCTTTGCCAATTCGATTAATGGTAGGTAAATAAGTACTTAACTCAACATCTGCAATTTGATGAAGCAGGACTTGCGTATCAATAACACTCGAAGAGATTGGTAAGTGATACAAATCTTCTAAGGAGTTAATATCTCCCTTAACAATAATTGGCATTTCATTTCCACCAACTGTATAGTTTGATGTTTTAGCTCCCATTAAAGAGGTATTGATTTGTTTTACTACATCATACTTCAAAATACCCATCAACGACACAATGTCAGCATCAATATCAACTTTATATTCGTAGGCATTACTAACAGCATCATCTCGTACATTGGTTGTCCCTTCAATACCAATCAAAATCGATTGTGCTTCTTCTGATATTGCTTTTATTTGACTTAGGTCATCTCCAGTAATCTCTATCGAAATCTTTGCATCAACAGGCATAGAGATTTCTAGGTATTTCACATCTATCTTAGCTCCAACAATCTGCTCATTTACCAGATTTTGAATTTTAAACCCTATGTCTGCATTTGAAGTATAGTTCTCATTTTCACTATCAAGTTCAACCATTATCTGTGCAGTATTTTCCGACTTAATACTTGCAGGAACTGTTAAAAAGAATCGTGGTAACCCCGTACCGACAGAGGCTGTGTAATGAGTGACTAATTCTTCATTATCTAAAATATCATGTACCTCATCCACTATTCTTTGTGTTTCAGTTTGGTTCATTGTTTCACCTTTGATATTCAGATAAATGATTGGTTTATCTGAATAAGGGAAAAAGGTAATCCCAAGACTAACAACTAACACCGCTGCAATAATCAAAGTTGAAAATGCGAGCACAATTGTTGATTTTTTATGGTTTAATCCCAGTGTTAACATTCGATTGAATACTTGTCTAATTCCTGATGGTTTCTTTTCAATTTTTGCTGTATTTTCTTTAGTAAAACTAATGCTTGCAAAGAGCGGGATCAAAAACATGGCAACAAAATAGGATGCAACCAGAGATGTAATCACCACAATCGGTATCGTTTGGACAACCCCACCAACAGTTCCCGGTATAAAAAGTAATATACCAAAAGTAACAATTGTTGTTAATGTGGAGGTGAAGACTGGGGCCGCATTTTCATTAATTGCCTGGTGAATCGCCTCACGTATATTTAAATCCTCATTTAATTTTTGTTGAATAGCATCACTTACTACGATCGCATTATCAACTAAAATTCCTAAAGAGATAATTAAAGCTGTGATTGAGATAAAGTGGAACTCAATTCCAATTAAATACATCATAATGAAAGTTGTAAAAATAGATAATGGTAACGATAATGACACCACAATTGCGTTCTTCAGTTTAACTCCGATCATCACGACAACAACAATCAATGCAATCGATTGAAGTAAGTTGACAATAAAATCAGTCACTGAATCATCAATATCTTCTGGAGAAAAGACAACTTCATGGATGCCAAGTGTTGGTGGTAGTTGTTTTTTGATTCTTTCTAATACAGTTCTAACATCTTTACCTATTAAGACACCATTAACTCCTTGATCAAAGTAACCACTGATCAGAATTGCATTTTTACCATCTTGCATATATGAGATACCTTCATCATAACCAATACTTACCTCGGCGATATCTTTAAGATAGACAAAACCGATTAAGTCATCACTGCTTCCTGCAATCACAATGTTTTCTATATCACGCAATGATGAAAAGGTTGAAGGTGTATTCACGTTTATAATGCCACTCTCATATTGTATTGAACCGGAAGGTATTGTTAAGTTTTGAGCCATCAATAAATCCGCAATATTTTCAATAGAAATATTGTATTGGTTAAGTGCATTGATATCAACCACAACATTGACTTGTCGATCTAGTTCTCCATCAACATCAACACTTGAAACCCCCTCAACATCAAGAATTGCATCCTTAATTTCCGATGCGTATGATGCTAAATCCTCTTGTGAATAATCTTGACCTGAAACAGCCAAGATAAACTGAGGTGTTGTTGCAAGTTCTGTGTTGACCTCTGATTCAAATGCCATATCAGGCAAGTCTTTTTGAACATCATTAATTTTTTGCCTTAATAGTGGTAAAACTTCGTCAGGTTTAGCTTCAAAATCAAATAGAACAACTACAACTGATGCTGAGTTCATTGAAATCGATTTTAAAGTATCGATATGACCAACCTCATTAACTGCATCTTCAATTTTCTTAGAGACCATCATCTCAACTTCTTTACTATTCGCCCCCGGATAAACGGTTGTAATGATCGCCCCTGGCATTGAAGTGTTAGGATTCTCTTGTTTAGGAATTACATAATAACTATATATCCCAAAGATGATCCAAACAGCAATAATAATAAAGACAACTGATTTTCTTCTTAAAATCTCATCAATTACTCTATTCATCATGCTCACCAACAACATCAACCAAGTAGCCTGGTTTTAACTGTTTCATTCCATTGGTGATGATGATGTCACCTTCTGTAAGACCTTCAACTCTTACATAATCATTGTCAATATCAGAAGGAATGACAATACGTTTAACAACACGTTTATCTTTAACAACATACACATAATCTATGCCATCATTTTGTATAATATTAATTGGAATCCATATACCTTTTTTATCTCCAACGATGATTTCAATCACGCAACTCTCACCAATATAAAAATTGAACAAACTTTCTGGGAAGGCAATATCGGTTTCATATGTTCTACTTGACCGATCTGGTATTTTCGCAATACTTAACACTTCACCATCGAACTCTAAATCATTCACTTTTACAATTGCTTTCATTCCTTGTTCGATTCGACGAACATTGTTTTGACTTATTCCTATTGTGGCGACAGTTTCGGAACTTCCAATCACCATTGCAGGAACTAAAGGATTAGAAACCTCACCTTCTTTGGCCACTATCGTTAAGACATACCCATCAATATCAGAATACAAGTAACTGTTATTAATACGTTCATCAACCGAGTTGTAACTACTTCTTGCAACCGCAGTTTGTGATTTAGACGCTTGATAGTTCGCTTCTGCTGCGCGGTATTCGGCTTCTGCAACTGATGTATCTAGTGAGTTTCCTTCACTGGCACTATCATATCTTGTTTGCGCAAGTTCATAACTTGATCTTGAACTATTATAGCGTGTTTGTGCACTAACAAGTGCTGCTTGCTTTTCATCTCTAATCGTTTCATTTGTTTCCATATCAACTTGCTTTGAGTTACGATCAGAAACATAGTTTGCATAGTTTGGATCCGCCGGGTCTGTAGCATCAACTAAGGCAGAAGCCTCATTATGAACTGTTACACTGGCTTGATAATTTGCCTCAGCTTGATCATATTCTACTTGCGCTTGATCAAGAGCAACTTTATCATTATCCATTTGATCTTTTGCATCATCTTTTTCTTTTTCCAAATTATCTAAGTTGGCCTGTGTATCATCTTTTGTAGATTGCAACTCATACTTCTTAACTAACATCTGTTGATAGGCCGCTTCTTCTTCTGCTTCATAACGTTTGATTTCCTCACTAAGTTGTTCTTTAGATGCTTCAAGATCATCTGTATTTTGTTTGGCAAGGAGATCTCCTTTTTTGATTTCATCACCTTCATCAACAAAAATTTTCTCTACTTCAATTACATTTTCAAAGGTTTTATTGATCATTTGCTCTGGTTGCAAAATTCCAACGTATTTGACCTTTTCAGTTTTTTCAGTCATCTTAATTTCTGCTACCTCAACTGGATAAACTTTTTCCTCTATTTCAACAACTTCTTTTGGACTACATCCTGTTAATACAACCAAAAGGGCTGTCAATATCACATATTTTTTCATATTAACCTCCATAAATAAACAAGTGTTCATTTTTAATTAGTATACACTAGTTCATTTATAGTTTCAATTCATTTTGCTCAAAAAAAAAGAGTCAAACATCAGTTTAACTCTTCTGTACTATTAAAGTCATTTACCAGTTCAATAAACTTATCGGTTGAGACTGGTTTTGAAAAGAAGTATCCTTGTACTAACTTCGCTCCAACTGCTCTTAAACTATCAAACTGCTCAATGGTTTCGACACCCTCACAAACAGTTTCTAGACCCATTCTATCCGCTAAATCCAAAATCATTTGATAAATTTTTGCTTGATTTGAATCAGCATCATCAACATCTACTACGAGTTCTCGGTCAATTTTTAAGGTATCTGCATCCATATTCGCAAGATATTTTAATGAGGCATACCCGCTACTAAAGTCATCAATTGCAATCTTATATCCTGCTTCTTTAAGGCTTTTAACTAACTCATAACCCTTTTCTGCAATTAACGTTTGCTCCGTAATCTCAAGTTCAATATTCTCCCTTGGAATATTATACTTATCAGAGATCATTGTGATATCTTCAATACTCATTCTTTCCATAGATAAAGTTGATAAGTTTGAAGAAATTTTAATTGTTGAGTCAAACAGTCCTTTTGCTAACAATTCTGTTGCAAACTCTAAACATTTGTCTAAAACAATCAAGTCCAACTGTTTGATCTTTTCAGTATCTTCAAGTAAGTGAATAAACTCATTTGGGAAGAACATTCGGTCAAAAATGATAACACGCGCTAGCCCTTCAAATCCAACTATCTTTCCTGCATCAATATCAATATAAGGTTGGAATACAGCAATAACATTATCTTTCTTTAATCCACCCAATAAATTTAAGTAAAGTTCTTTACGTCGTTTAAACAATTCGATATGGTCAGAGTTCACCATTGTGTAAGAACTACCACCCTTTTGTTTTGCAAGCCTTAAGGCAAAGTCCAATAATGAAATGTATTCGTTAATGTCATCTAGCTTATGTGACTTAAAGTCATAAACTCCCATACATGCTCCAAATTGATGCATGATTCCATCAATTTCAACTGGATCAGTTATCGCATCAATTACTTCTTGTGGATCAAACTCAATACCTAAAGGCGATTGAATCAAAAACTCATCAGCTCCTAAACGGTAAGTTATGTAATCTCCAAATCTTATTTTTAATCGCTGCGCTTGTATTTGTAAATACTTATTACCAATGTTATGTCCATAGGTTGTATTTAATTTTGAAAAATCTCTAATATTAATGATACCTGTAAAACTATAAGCTAACTTCCCTTTATAGAAGTCGTCTTCAAATGCCACACGATTGGCAAGACCTGTAAGTTTATCGGTTACACTTACAAGATGTTCTCTTTCTGATATAGACTGTTGTATCTCTGAGAAATCACGGTAATAAATTAACGTTTTACCAGATGATAAAACTTTGACTTGCATCTCAAAATATTTATTTCCTATGCGTAGTATGTCATTTGAGATAAAGTCCTCTTCACCTAACACTTCCACATAGTTTCTTCCTATTAACTCTGATGCCGGCATTTCCGGATTAGAGATTAAATAATCAAAACTAACAAACTCGATCATGTCACTTTCATCAGCAATCACATAGTATGCCCCCATACTCATCATAATCGCTTTTTCATCATCATCAAAGTATTGAATGTACCTTGAATCTTTGAAAATAGTCACATAAATAAACAAGAAGTAACCTACATAAATCATATACACTGGAGATTTATCTTGAGGAATATAACCATACATCACTGCAAATGAAGCCAAGAATGGTAGCACTAACCCCACAAGGATTATGACTACTTTCTTCCATGTCTTGTCATCCACTTTCATTAAATAATAAGCAATAATTAACCCGTAATAAAGCATCAACAACAAGAATAAGTAATACCCTATACCGTACTCCACTGACATTAATGAGCCATTAGCATTCAAGTTGATGGCTTTAAAGAAGAAATTAAGTTTATCATCTAAGAAAATTAAAATTGACATAGGTGTTGCAAAAATAAATGCCCAAGTGAAATCCGAAGGCTTTATCTTAGTTGTTAATGATTTTACTAGTATATAGTTAATTCCTAGTGTATGTGCAAGAACAGGCAAAAGCAGTATTCTAAAGAATGGTTCATAAAAGGAATCAAGTGATGTTGCAAACAAGTCAGCTATTACAAGCAAGAACACTAAAACCGCATAGAAAAACATGTTCCTATACGTGTAATATGCCTTATTTCTTACAATGTCTCTAATCACTGTTATAACAGCTAAAAACGCCACTATTTGAACATATATCATTTTATCGCCTCTTCCTCATATGAAAAGTTTATCATTTGCATAATCCCATCACAACTAATGTGGTTATTTACCATTATTTTATAAGGTAAAATAGAATAATTGACTAACTGTTTACTTTTGATAATAGACGTGTCAAGTTAGTTTGTCTAACATTCTCTTCATTGCTGCGAACACCATACCCAAAGGCATCACGCTCACCAAGTAACACCAAGCTTTCTTTTGCACGAGTGATTCCTGTATACAGTAACTTCTTTTGCAACATCCTTGAGTATGATTTTATCACTGGCATGATAACCAACTTAAACTCTCCACCCTGACTTTTATGAATACTTATTGAGTATCCATGGGTTAACTCAATAAACTCCTGAGGGTAAAATGTTACAAGCCTACCGTCAAAATCAACGACAATCTCGTTCTTCTTACTGTCAGAGTTTTTGGCATATTTTATTACCCTAATGATACCCATATCTCCATTGTAGACATTGTCATTAGGTCGGTTTTTTAAGAGTAAGACTTTATCTTGTTCTCTAAAAACTATCTTTCCAAAAGTTAACTCACGTTTCCCTGTTTCACTTGGATTAAAGACAGATTGTAATGCTTGATTAACAGCATCAATTCCTGCAACCCCACGGTACATCGGAATCAATACTTGCATATCATCATAAGTGTAACCTTTGTCTTTAGCACTTTTAGAAATCTTTTCAATTAGATCAACAATTTGAAACTTATTACATTCAATGAAGTTTCGATCTGAAAACTTCTCTGTTAAATCTTCGGGTACTTCCCCATTTCTTATTTTATGAGCAAACTCAATTAAACTAGATTCAGAATCTTGACGATAAATAACGTCTAATTTCGTCACATTGATTGCTTTTGAGGCAATCATGTCGTTTAAAACATTTCCAGGTGCTACACTTGGCAACTGAGCATCATCACCAACAAAAATAATTTGTGATGAACTTGGTAATGCGAGTAACAAGTTCTCAAACAAGAAAGTATCTAACATACTGACCTCATCAACAATTACAAGTTTTGATCTTGTCTTGTTAAACTCATTGTACTCAAACGTATCATTTGCTTGATCCCATTTTAAGAATCGATGTATTGTTGAAGCTGGAAGTAAGGTTTGCTCACTCATTCGCTTTGCCGCACGACCAGTTGGTGCTATTAAAGCAATATCACTTAAAGCTAATGGTCTTGTTGCCTCACGACCAAAAAGTTGCATGTAAATATCAACAATTGCCTTAATAACTGTTGTTTTTCCAGTTCCAGGACCACCAGTAATAATCGATACAGATGAATTTAAAGTATTATTAATCGCTTCAATCTGATTTTTAGAGTACGTGATTTGTCGACTAGATTGCACCTTATCAAGATATTTCATTACCGATTGATCATTTATTGACTTTTTAAAGCTCTCATTTTGTAACATTGCTTTTAATTTAACAAAAATGGTTTGTTCTGATTTATAGAAATCCGGATGATAATATTTACCATCAGTCAAAATCAGCTCTTTATTGTTACAGATATCAGTTAGGTACTCATCAAGTTTATTTACTGGAATTTCTTCCTTTAGTAACATTGCTGTTGCCCACAGCAATTGTTCTTTCATTAAGTAGGTATGACCTGCTTTATAACACTCATCAATACAAGTTGAGATAAGGGCTTGATAAAGCCTTCTTTCATCTTCATAAGTAATCCCTACTTTTGTTGCAATCGTATCAGCAACTTTAAATGTATAACCATCGATAACACCGATCAGTTTATACGGATTACGTTCAATAATTTCTTTGGTGTTGTCACCATACTTTGTATAGATCTTCATTACTATTCTCGGACTTAACTTAAGTCCATATAAGAATGTCATCGAATCTTGAGAGTTTTGATGGTTTAAAAGAACGTGGTAGATTCTAGTTGCCTTTTTCTGTGTCAGCTTTGGAACTAACATCAAGCAAGATGGATCTTCAACAATTTGCTCTAAAGCATTATCACCTAGAGTATTAACTATTTCAGCAGCCGTTTTTTCACCTATCCCACTAAACAAACCACTTGAAAGGAACGAAATCACTTCATCTTTTGTTTCAATTTGTTTTGTTTTGTAACTATCTAAGTTAAACTGATCTCCATATTTAGGATGATGTCCAAAACTACCTTTTAATTGGTAGTCTTCTCCCTCTTCAAGTGCAGGATAATATCCTACGACACTCATTGTTTTATCTAAATGATCTTTAGCAGCTTCATCTTCACTACTCTTGAATCTAAAAAGACTGATTGTATAACCAGTATCTCCGCTAAAGATTGTTTTTTTACATGTTGCAATAACTTCTACCTTTTCAATCATCTAATCCCTCCATCTATTAGATTATAACAAAAAGACACCGAAGTGTCTTTTCTTATTGGCATTCTTCTACAATTTCTATTGCGTATCCTTGCATCGGATAACTCTCAGCAACTTCTGAAACATAGACGCCTACCTTTACATTGTTTTGTGTTAATAACTCAGTTCCTACTGTATCGTCATCATAGCTAAAGATATAGTTTACTTCCTTACTATCTTCTGATATAAACTTAATCTGATTCTCTTCAATGACAGTTGCAACACCATAGATGCAGTTCATTGTTCTTGAGTATTCCATTTCAGCCTCATCCATTGACTTAAGGGCGTAAGCCTCTGATTCAGCCATCCCATTTGCCATTCCTGGGGTACCTTGATTTGGCGCTCCATTTGTAAAGACAAAGGCCACAGCAATACTTGTTAGAACAAGTGATATATTTCTTGTTGTCATAAAGTCAGACCCAACTTTAATATTCACTTCACCAAATTGTTTTTGTTTTGCTCTAATTTGCCTATTTAATCTATCATTACGAATCGTAAACAATAACAGAATTAAAAATATAACAAACAAGAAGATTAATAAATAGTTCATATTAAACACCTCTTATATAGGCTTTAAACTCTTTTAAAAAGCCTCTAGTCACATATATTGTTTCTTTATCAGTCATAGTTAACTTAATTCTTGAGTTGATTTGATGAGACGCTTTAACTACTCTTCTAATATTAATTACATAGGATTTATTAACACGAATAAAACCATCCTCACGGTACAATTCATCAAAGGTATACAGTTTTTCTTTAATTCGAAAAACACCATTTGTCGTATGCACAAACACGTCATTATTTACTGCCTCAACATAATTGATGTGATTTAAATACACTTCAACTGTTAAGTCCTGATTTTTTGCACGTATGATTTTGTCCATGTTAACACCTAATTCCATTATAGATTACTCACTTCAATATATCTCTTTATATTGGTAAGTTGCATTATTCACTGACTTGGTTTGATTGGTCACTATTTTCATCTGTTTTATCTTCAGACTCTGTAAATTTAGTGTAGTATAAATCGACTTCATCTTGAATTGATTCTGTATCAAACTCTTTTAGTGGTGGTAACTCTTCTAGAGTTGCCAATCCAAAATAATCTAAAAACTCATCCGTTATGCTATAAAGCACTGGTCTACCAATACTTTCTTCACGCCCAACATCTTTAACTAATGCTTTAGCAACTAGCTTTCTAACCATTGAATCAGCATTAACCCCACGAATTTGCTCAATACGCATTCTTGTGATGGGTTGGTTGTAGGCAATAATCGCTAAAGTCTCAAGGGCCGCTTGACTTAACTTAGATGACTTTGGATTCTCTACTAAGCGTTGATAGTAATTATGATGTGATGGTTTAGTAATAAAACGATATCCTGAATTAAACTTAGAAAGTAATAACCCTCTATTTTCTGCTTCAAGGTCTGATTTTAGTTCATTAATAACATCATTTGTAATATCTTTTGGTGTTCCTAAAACAAACATTATTTCATCAAAAGAAATACCTTCATCTCCAACAACAAATAAAATTCCTTCTAACACTGCTTTTAACTCATTAATCATTCATTCCACCACTTTTACTTAAATATATTTCATCAAACAAACTATCTTGTTCGATGTAAATCTTAAACTTTCTCGCTAACTCAAGGATAGCTAAGAATGTTGCTACGATATAAGTTCTATCATATAAATCGAATATATCATCAAATAATACTTGTTGACCTTCATTTAGCTCAAGGATTCTCATAATATCATCCATTCGTTCAGAAACAGAGACTTCACGTTTCGCTAGTCTTGTTTCCAAAGGCTTTTGCATTGCTTTTCTTTCCATCATTTTTTGGAAAGCACGAATTAAATCGTAAACTTCGATTCCCTCTTCTAACTCAACAGTCACTTCTGGTTTGAATTGATCAAGATTTGAAGGCAGCTTTGTAAAGATTAACTGTCTGCTGTCATTCATCTCATCAAGGTCAGTCGACACTTCTTTGTATTTCTTGTACTCAATCAATCTAGAAATTAATGCTTCTCTTGGATCTTCTTCATATTCACTATCTTCTGTGATCTTTTTGTTTGGTAATAACATCTTTGATTTCATGTAAATCAATTCTGCTGCCATTTCCAAATACTCACTTGCAACTTCTAAATTAAGCTGCTCCATCACATTAATGTAGTTAATATATTGTTGAGTTACCTCATTAATTGATATGTCAAAAATATCTACTTTAGATTTTTTAATCAAATGGAGTAACAAGTCAAACGGACCTGAAAACTCATCTATTTCTACGATATATTCCATATAGTCACCTCTTAAACATAAGTATTATACCATACTTAAAAACTAGTTTGAATATTTCTTAATCAAGGCATCACTTACTTTAATCCCATCAATGGCACTAGAAGTGATTCCACCTGCAAACCCAGCTCCCTCACCACATGGATAAAGATTGGTAAATGAGACTGAATTAAATGTTTCTTTTTCTCTTGTAATCCACACTGGACTGCTTGAGCGAGACTCAACAGCAGTAATAATTGCATCAGATGTCGTAAAACCAGGAATCAACTTTTCAAACCTAGTTAACCCTTCTCTCAGTGCTTTGTTTTGCTCCTCTGTAAACAGTCTTGAGATTTTGCACAATTTTACACCTAAAGGATAACTTGGCTTAATCTGACCAATTTCTTTACTTTTTACATTGTTTAGATAATCACGAACGAGTTGAGCAGGAGCACTATAATCACTTCCAGCTAATGCAAAGGCATTTCGCTCTAACTGTCTTTGATAATCTAACATTCTTAAGTTAGAATCACCTTTAATTTCTTCTGGCGACACTGTACATAAAATCGCACTATTGGCATTTTCTTTATTTCTTGCAAACTCACTCATTCCATTTACAACAACAGTATTTGTCTCTGATTGAGCAGCAACTACTTCACCACCAGGACACATGCAAAATGAATAAATACCATGTCCATCACGACTTTGATGTTTTAGTTTGTATTCTGCAGCACCAAGTCTTGGGTGTTCAAAAAAACTTCTGTATTGACGTTTGTTAATCATGACTTGATCGTGTTCTATCCTGAATCCAACAGCAAACGGCTTCGCTTTCATTTCTGTATCAATCTTCTTTAGTTTGTAGAAAGTATCCCTTGCTGAATGACCTATTGCTAAAATATAATCATCATAAAATAACTCAACACCTTCAACAAAGATCGAAGTAATCTTTTGTCCATCAGTTCTAAAACTACTTACCTTTTTGTTAAAGTTAATCTTAGCACCTAACTCCAATGTTTTTTGACGTATGTTCTTAACTACATCACGCAGTACATCAGTTCCAACATGAGGATTGTGAACATAAGCAATTTCTGGATTTGCACCTGCTTCTACTAGTTCTTTGTAAACGTAATGTGCAAGTGGATTCTTAGATCTTGCCGTTAACTTCCCATCAGAGAAAGTTCCCGCTCCACCTTCACCAAACTGAATATTTGATTCTACATTTAACTCTCTTGTTTTCTTAAAGGTTTCAATGTCTTTAACACGGTCATCAACACTAGCACCACGCTCATAAACATCAACATTGACTCCTGACTGTGCAAGGTTTAAGGCAGCAAAGATTCCAGCCGGACCATAACCGATCACACATACTCTTTTCTCACTCTTTACGATAATCGGTTCTCTTGAAAACTCTTTATACTCGAGTACTGTCTTTGATAAATATTTTTCTTCATTTTCAATATTAAAGGCAATATTATACTGATACTTCAAAGCACCTTTTCTCGCATCCAAAGAACGTTTGACAATCTTTAAATCCTTTATTTCATTTGTATTGACACTTAGTTCTCTACCAACATGTTTAGCTAACTCATCATCTTTAACATCAATTGATAGTTTCAAATTATTTATTATTAACATAAAATCCCTCTTTTTCCATAGTATTTATATTATAGTACATATTAGGTCTTTTAAGAAGGAGATTCATTGCAATTGTTTGTTAACTTCGCTATAATAACTAAGTCTTAAGACCGCAGTTTATTTATACCATCCTGCGACAACAAAACTAGGATAGGAGGAAAATTATGAGTAATTTAGGAATTTTCTTGGGTTTTGCATTAGTTAACTTTGTTTTACTATCATTAGCATATAAGTTTTTCAAAGCGAAAGGTATTATTGCTTACATAGTAATCAGTGTAATAGCTGCAAATCTTCAAGTAAACGTATTAGTGGAGTTTGATTTTGGGTTGTTTAGTTTATATCCAACTCTAGGTAATGTTATGTTTGCAGGGATTTTCTTAGCTACCGATTTATTAAATGAAGTTTATGGTAAAGAAGAAGCTAAAAAATCTGTATACATCTCAATCTTTATGAATATTTCATTCATTATTGTGATGTTTATTGCAACAACATTCAAGCACCTTGCTGATTCTAACTCATTTGCAGATGCATTAAAAATGTTCTTTGCACTTGATGGAACAGTCATTAAAATTGTTTTAGTTTCGAACTTAGTGTATTTGATTAGTCAATACATCGATGTAACAATTTATGCTTGGATTAAAGAAAAGTTACCACAAACAAAGTTCTTATGGGTTAGAAACAATGGATCAACTCTTGTTTCTCAATCGATTGATACTGTGTTAATTACGTTGTTATTTGTATATTTTGTTGGAATCATACCACCAGAATTTTTACTAAGTAACATCATTGCGACTTTCTTAATGAAAGCAATCGTTGCATTGATTGACACACCATTCTTATACTTAATGAAAAAAATCAAGTAAAGTATTGGTTTTAAAAAAGTCTTAACCCTTTGGTTGAGACTTTTTTTGTTAAATTAAATCATGCATTTATTGATTAAATAAACTTATTGATAGCATTTGCAATGCCATTCTCTGTGTTAGCATCAGTGACATAATCAGCTACGGCTTTAACATGATCTTTAGCATTACCCATTGCAATTCCCTTACCTGCATACTTTATCATTTCCATATCATTTTCACCATCACCAAAGGCCATGACCTCAGATTGCTTTATTCCTAATTTTGTTGCTAAAAAGTCAAGAGCAACACCTTTACTCACATCCGCATTAATAAATTCTAGAAACTCAGGTCTTGAAGTAAAATAAGAAACACTTTCAGGTACGCGACCTTCAAGACGTTTTTTAACACCGTCTACATCTTCTATCTTTAAAAACCATAAGAACTTAGTAACACCATAACTTAATGCTTCTGAAAAGTCTTCAACTATATAAGCATTACAATTAAATCTTTCAGCGTACCATTTTACTTTTTCATTCATCTCACTGGCATATAGATTGTTATTTGCCCAGACTATGTATGGAATCTCAAACTCCTTTGATAATTGGTCTAATATCTTTGCATCATCATCATTTAGTTCTTTAGAGTAAATCACTTCTTCACTCTCAACATCAACAACATTCGCCCCGTTAAATGTAATAACCGGTAATTTAAAACCGACTTCATCAATAATTTGAGTTATTCCAGAATAAGATCTTCCAGTCGCAATCGTAATTTGAATCCCTTGATCTCTAACTCTTTTTAAGGCTTCTATTGTTTCTTTAGACAATCTTTCTTCTTTTTCAACTAATGTTCCATCAACATCAAATGCTAATAATTTATACATTTTTACACCTTCTCTCAATGATGATTCTAACATTTTAGCGAATCGATAACAAATGAAAAAGCACTTCTACAGTGCTTTAAGTTTTAATTTATATGAACTTGTTGATCGCAAAGGCAACGCCATTATTATTATTTGATTTTGTGACAAAACTTGCATACGTTTTCACATGATCACTAGCATTCTCCATTGCAACTCCTAGTGAAGCAAACTTAATCATTTCGATGTCGTTTTCTCCATCACCCATTGCAACAACATGCTCTTGATCAACATCAAGCAGTTCAGTGACCTTTGATAGAGCAATACCTTTTGAAACATTTCTATCAACAAACTCAATAAACTGAGGATGTGATGTAAAGTAATTTGTACTTTTACGGATGTTATGGGGTATTGCTCTTTTTAGGTCATCAATTCTATTATTTCTAGAGATTAATAGCAACTTCGTAATACCTTTCGTTGCTAGGGCAAGATAATCACTAGTCTCTTTTGCGTTAACATTAATAATATTTGAATAATACCTTACATCATCATTTATTGAGTTAGTATAGAGGGTATCATTTGACCAAAAGATAAAGGAAATATCGTTCTCAAGTGCAAAATCTACTAACTCTAAGGCAGTTCTTGCATCAAGGCATTGTTCATACATCACTGTTTTAGTCACTGAATCAACAACACATGCTCCGTTATAAGTTATAACAGGTCCTTTAATCTTTAACTCTTCAATAAAATCATTGATGCAACCAACTGGTCTTCCTGTTGATATCGTAACAAAGCATTCTTTACTTTGTGCATATTTAATAGCAGTCAATGTCTCTTTTGATATGACATGGTCGCTATTTAGCAAAGTTCCATCAACATCTAGTGCAACAACTTTATACATAAGCCCTCCCAATTTTTTTATTCACCAAATCCACTTTCTACCAATGTAACTAGGGTAGATAGTGCCTCTTCTTCTTGTTTTCCTTCAACACAAATCGTAAACTCTGCATCGTGCTTTAATCCTAATCCCATGATACTAAGTAAACTTTTTGCATTTACTCGCTTTCCACCTACATTTATACTAATTTCACATTCATATGCCATACATTCCTGAACAAACTTTGTAGCAGGCCTTGCATGTAATCCCGTTTCATTAATAATCTTGACTTTTTGCCTAATCATAATGACCTACTTTGTATGAGTCGTTAGCTCAAATTCACTCATCGGGATTTCGCTTGGAGCAACCCCATCAAGAGTCGTAGCATAATAAGATATTTTAGCAACATCTTCTGCATATATGGCATTTAACAATGCTGTATCTAAATCCACAGCCCCACATAAGACTCCATGTTTTTCTAATAAAACAGTGTCATTCGTTTTTATTAAAGGGTCTATTGATTTTGCTAATCTAACAGTCCCAGGAGAACCATACGGTGCTACTGGTGCAACAACACCAAAGTGTAATGCTTGAAACACAACAGGTCTAAGTTCTTTTCCTTTTACAGCATGAGCAGTTGCGAATGTAGAATGGGTATGCGCGACACCAAATAAATCATCACGATGACGATATACTTCAAGATGCAAATCCGTCTCCACTGTAGGTCTAACTGAATCCACTTTTTGTTCGATGATATTTCCCTCTAAATCAACAACAATGATATGATCTGCCGTTAGGTCAGCCCTACTTACTCCAGACGGAGTTATGCAAACATATCCTGTTTCTTTATCGCGTCGACTAAAGTTTCCAGACTTCCAAATACATAAGCCTTGTTCTTCAGCTTGTTTTGCAACTTTAACGACATTTTCTTTTATTTGTTCTAACACGTGTGTCCCTTCTTTCTTAGGCAAATGTTCTTCCACCATCAAGTGCAATCACTTCACCATTTATATAACTACCTAATTCTGAAGCAAGAAATGCTACAGCATAACCAACATCTTCAGGTAATCCAAATCTACCGACTGGTATTGATTTTAATTTCTCTTTTTTAATTTCATCAGGTGTCGTTGTATCCATCATTTCTGTGCGAATCAATGACAACCCTAATAAGTTAGTACGTATTCCCTTTGGTCCCAACTCTTTAGCTAAAGTTCTAGTAATTCCAAGCAGTGCAGATTTAGTTGATGAGTAATGAGCGCCACCGCCACCACCTGTGTACATACTTGTAGATCCAATATTTATTATGGCTGCACAACCTGAGTTGATAAGTAAATTCTTATGTTCTAAGACTGTATTAAAAACACCCTTTACATTAACACTATACACTTTTTCAACATCTTCAATTGTTAAATCTTCAATGTTTTTCATATAGGTGATTCCAGCATTATTAACTAAAATATCTAACTGGTTAAATGTTGCTTTTATTTGCTCTGCCATTTTACTTACTTGATCTTTATTAGTAACATCTGCATTAATGAATAAGGTTTCAACGTCATACTTACTCAACTTCGTTTTAACAGATTCTATCTCTGTCTCATCACCAATATAATTAATCACAATATTTGCACCTGCTTTTGCAAGCACCTCAGCAATTGCTGAACCAACACCTCTAGATCCACCTGTAATAAGTGCTACTTTCCCTTTTAAATCAATATTTAACATCTACTCTACCTCGATTCTCTAGTAACTATTTGTTTTGATGAAAACTGAGTTTGGATTCTTCTTTTTTTCTAGTTGACATAGGTGTGTGAATAACTCATCACCATAACTGAACTTCTTTGATTTTAAAAAGTATCTTCCTCTTACAAGTTTTCCACCATTTATTCTAATATACAGTCCTTTATTTGCTAATCCTTTTATGTAAATTGAATGAATATCATCAATCTCATATCGATCAATTTTACCAAAACTTTCAAACTCAATAGCGTGATCAGAAAGTCTTACAACTTCTGGATATGATTTTGATACAAGAGTGTTAAAAAGAACATAACCACATAAAACGATCATAACCAAAGTCATTGAATTCACTCTACCTAACACAACCAAATAAATGTTATATGCAAGTAATAGGCCAGATAGAATGACATTTGGAATTGTAATGCTGGCAATGTACTTACTTTTATCATGAATATGTTCTTTCATTTTTACCCTCTTCTCACTATAAACTTGCGATTCTTCTTCTATTCCAGATTGCTGCAACTAATGATACAACCGAAAGTACTACAACAGCTCCCATTTCACCGATCCACTTAAATGGCATAACCAAGATATACGTTAATGGATTTGCCCCATCACAGATACTTGAAATTAATCCAACACCTTCATATGAAGCTGCATCTGCCATGATTGCTACATCAGTAAATACTGGAGCTAATGATGTTGAAATCATTAAACCAGCAACTATTAACAAGATTCCTGTTAATAAAGCTCTAAATCCGTTTCCTTTACAAATTGGTACTACGAAGATAAAGATGAATGGTAATACCACTAAGTCTACTGCCGGTAAAACACCATTTAATCCTATCTTTGATAATCCAACTGCTATTAACAACGTTAATGGCGTAATGATAATTCCTAATGCTAATGTTAATGGATGACCTAATGCAACTGCAGAATCTAACCCAATATAGAAGTTACCTTTACCTTCATAACGCTTTTGAACAAACTCTTGTGATGCTTGTGCAATTGGGATAAGTCCTTCCATTAGTAATGAAGCCATTTTTGGAATCAAGACTAATGCTGCTCCCATTGTCATTGCGATTGAGAACACTGTTGTTCCTCCAACACGTGGGTCAATTGGATACCCTGCAAAAAGTGCTACTAAGAATCCAATGATAGTCCCTAATACGATTGGTTCAAACAGTATTGATGCTCCTCCTAATTTATTTTGGAAATCATCTAAGTTAAAGTCTAACTTATTTAATCCTGGAATTCTTTCAATTACTTCATTTACTACCCAAGCAATTGGTGCATACGCTGCTGAGAATGCCATTGGAATAGATACACCTGTTAGTCCATTATACTCTTCAAACAATGGTGCTGTTACATCTGCAATGACCATAACGATCACAATGTTTGCAATTGCTGCAACAAACCCTAACAATAGGTTATCTGTCAATGATGCCACTAAACCACCTGTGAAGGCATAGTGCCAGAAATTCCAGATATCAATGTTGATTGTTTGTGTTGATTTAGTTGCAATCATGACCATATTGACTGCAATACCAACAGGAATAATTAATGTTCCGACTTTACCAGCAAATGCAATTGCTGCTGCAGCTGGCCATCCTACATCAATAATATCTAATTGTAATCCAAAGTTAGCACTTAACTGTGCTGCTGCAGGTGCTAGAGCGCCACCCATCAACCCGATTACTGCATTTAAACCTATTAGTCCAACCCCCACAGTTAAACCTGCTCTAAAACTTTTTCCAAAACCAATACCTAAGATTAACCCAAACACTGTGATAATAATCGGCATCATTACTGTGGAACCTAATCCACTAATAATTTCGAAAATAAACATACGATACTCTCCTCCTAAAATTTTGATTATATTTGTTAGACCTTACAGTCCTAAAATCTCGATCATTTCGTTTACAGCTTTATCAAGTCCAATCCCTGTTAAGAATGGCATTCCCTTCATTGTAGGGACTCCATAGTCTTTTTGTAATTGAACATTATATACTAACAACTCCACACCATTAAGGTTGGCCTCGATGTCGATCATACGACAATGTGATACACTAAATCCTGATTTACCTTTTGCCTCTAGTGATTGCTTGATTTTTGTCTCAACCATTGTTGAAGTAGCAACACCAGAACCACAGCATACTAATATTTTCATTATTCTCTCCTTTAGTTAAATGCCTCAATCAACTCTTTTGCTTTTTTAGAATCAATTATTGACTTTAATTTATTTTCATCTTGTAAAACTTGCATTAATGCTTGAAGTGAATCTAATTGAGATTTTGCATCTTTTAATGCCATCATAATGATGACTTTAATTTGAACCTCACCTTCAGGATTTCCCATATCATTGAAACCAATGTCATCTTTTAATACAGCAACACTTAAACAACTCTCATTAACATGAATGCTATCTGTGTGTGGCAAGGCAACACCGTATAAACTTGACATTAACCCTGTTGGATAAATTTTCTCCCTCTCAATGATTGCATCTACATAAGTATTTTTTACAACATTGTTTTCTTCAAGTTGACTACCCATATAACGTAGTGCCTCTTCCTTTGAAGAAAATGATTTATCTAGATAGATAAACTCTTCCTTGATATGATCTGATACAGCCATAACATCCTCCTTAAGTCTTTCCTTAGTTAAGATATTACATAAGCAAACGTAAATTGTCAACAACAAACGAACACAAATGCTCACAAATATAAGAAAACACACATACAAAGTGTTCGTTTATGTTCAAATATAATCAAAATAATAAAAAAATAGTACTATTTAGCACTATTTAGAGACTATATATGATAATCCGCTATCGTTTAATTTCGAAATAACATCTTCATCTACATTACAATCTGTAATAATTGTAGAACGAATATCGTCAAATCGTTTGACTACACTTAAATGCACCTTATTAAATTTTGTATGGTCTGCCAAAACATAAGTTTCTCTTCCACATTTAAGCATCATTGATTTCATTTTTGATTCATATAAATTGATTGTAGTAAGTCCTGATTCAAAATCAACACCATTAATTCCAATAAAGGTCTTATCAACATTAAGTGATGCTAATGTGTTTTCAGCAATAATACCTACACTCGATTCAAAGCTACGTATTAGTTGCCCACCAACATGAATCACTTCGACTTTCTCACAATCCATTAACTCAGACACAACTCTAAAAGAGTTTGTCACTACTGTGATGTCTTTTTTCTCCCCCTCTCTAATAAATTTAGTTATCATTCCTGCTGTTGTTGATGGATCAATAATAATTGCATCACCATCTTCAATTATGGAATAAGCTTGTTTAGCGATAGCTATTTTTTCTTCTACTTGCTTCATATTTAAATCAACAATATTTAACTCTTGTTTTGGATTATTTACTTTCATAGCCCCACCATGAGTGCGCTTTAATAATCCCTCATTCTCTAACTCTTGAAGATCTCTTCTAATCGTTACTTCTGATGTTCCAAACTTATCACTTAAAAACGAAACTGTAACCGAATGTTTTTGTTCGATAAGCTTTAAGATTTCTGTTCTTCTTTCATCAGCAAACATATTACACCCACTTTCATTTACTTTCTTTTACTGTACACTTATTTTCGTTTTGTGTCAATCTAATCCCAAAACAAAAGCACCCAATGGGTGCATTGTTTATTTGCTTGTTGGAATGTATCGTTTAATTTGTCCTGCTAAGTTAGATAATGGCAATGATTGTAATCCTACATTTCCTGGTCCGATAAGTTTTACTAGTAGTAATCCTTCTCCACCAAAGACAACGTTTTTGAATCCCTTTACCATTTCAACAGAGTACGTTACACTTTCATCAAAGTAAGCTAGGTTACCTTGATCTACATATAATACTTCTCCTGCTCCTAACGTTTTTTCTTCAAGCGATCCATCAATTTCAAGTGCAACGTCTCCTGTTCCACTTAGTTTTTGTAAGATAAATCCTTCTCCACCAAGTAAACCAGCACTAAACTTCTTAGTAAACGCGACATCTAAGTTGATACCTTGATCTCCTACCAAGAAGGCCCCTTTCTGGCACATAATTGTTTTACTTCCTTCAAGTCGCATGATTTTAATCATTCCTGGCATGTTTGTAGCAAAAGCTACTTCTTGATTAGATTGTTCTGCCGTAAATGTATTCATAAAGACACTTTCACCACTGAATCCACGAGCTAGACCTTTTAAAAGACCTCCTCTTGTATTAGTATCCATTTTTACATGTTCTGTTCTCCAAATCATTGACCCATTGTCATTAAATACACTTTGACCTGCATCAAGATTCACTTTAATAACTGGTAATACTCCACCTGTAACTTCATAATTCATATAAATACCTATCCTTTACTTATTTTTTTGACCACTTCATCTATTGATGAAGTAAACGCTCGTCCTTCAAACGATTTTAACACTTCAACTGGGACTGCGAATATAATTGTATTTGATTTATCACTACTTAAATCAGATAATGTTGATAACGTTCTTAAATGCATTGCTCCTGGGCTTTTAGCTATCTCGTCAGCTGCTTTTGCAAGTTTTTCAGCTGCTTCAAGTTCACCTGTTGACTTAACAATAATTGCATTTTTTTCACGCTCAGCTTCAGCAACTCGTGCAATTACTCTTTCCATTGCATCAGGTAACTTAATGTCTTTTATTTCAACTTTCTCTACCTTAATACCCCAAGGATCTGTTTCAGTATCAACAATGTCTTTGATTTCCTTGCTGATAACTTTTAAGTTGGATAACAACTCATCTAATTTAACCCCACCAATTGAATTTCTTAATGTTGTTTGGGCTAGTTGAGTTACTGCATAATAAGCGTTCTTTACTTCTAATACTGCCTTTTCAGCGTCAAACACACGGTAATAAACAACAGCATTAATCGTAATTGTGACATTATCTTTAGTAATACACTTTTGTTCTGGTACATCCTGTGTGATGGTACGTAAATCAATTTTTCGATACTCATGTATAATTGGAATCACTAGTCTTATTCCTGGTTCTAACAACTTAACATATCTACCAAATCTAAACTTGACACCACTTTCATACTCTTTAACAATAGTAAACATCAAATCTCTCCCTTCATGTCTTCATTATATCTTAAACTCATAAACATGTATATGTAGTAATTTAAACAAAAAAAGGACAATAATGTCCTTTTATCTTACAATATCATATACCATTTTAGCTTTATCAATACTATCTGATGATAATACAAAGGCTTTCTTAATAATATTGATTGCTTCAGTTGGCTCTGTATTAGCATGTACTTTTGCTACAACATCACCCGCTTTAATCTCATCACCAATCTTCTTAGTTAAGATAATTCCTACTGCATGATCTACTTCATCAGTTTTAACTTTACGCCCTGCACCTAAATGCATCGCAGCTTCACCAATCATTAATGCATCAAGTGCACTAACAAAACCAGTTTCGTCTAAGACAACATCATAAACATCATTTGAAGGTTTAAACATCGATGTATCAATAACGAAGGCCTGATTTCCACCCTGCATTGCAACCATTTGTTCTAGTTTCTTAAGACCAGTTTTATCTTCAATTGCTTTTTCTACTAACTGTCTAGCTTCTTCAAGTCTCATTCCCTCATGAGTTAAACGAACCATTTCACTTGCAAGTTCTACACATAGTAAAGTAAAGTCTTCAGGACCATTCCCATTTAATGTATCAATTGCTTCAATTACTTCTAAACTATTCCCAACAGCTAATCCAAGTGGTTGATTCATATTAGTAATAAAAGCTACGGTTTCACGATTTAACAACTTACCAATTGCCACCATTTTCTCTGCTAACTCTTTAGCATCTTCAAACGTTTCCATAAATGCACCTTTACCACATTTAACATCAAGAACAATCTTATCAGCACCACTTGCTAATTTTTTACTCATGATACTTGATGCAATTAATGGTATAGACGCCACTGTAGCTGTTACGTCACGAAGTGCATATAACAGTTTATCTGCAGGAACTAAGTTAGCTGTTTGACCAATAACACTAATTCCAATCTCGTTTACTTGTTTAATGAAGTCATCACTAGCAATACTAATATTAAATCCATCAATACTTTCAAGTTTATCTAGTGTTCCACCCGTATGACCTAATCCACGACCACTCATTTTTGCTACTTTTGTTTCACAAGCAGCAACTAATGGTCCAACAACTAATGTTGTTTTATCTCCAACTCCACCTGTTGAGTGTTTATCAACTTTAACACCAGCAATACTTGTTAAATCAATCACATCACCACTATGCAACATTGCAAATGTTAAATCAGCAATCTCACGGTCTGTCATCGAGTTTAAGAAAATCGCCATACATAAAGCTGACGCTTGATAATCAGGTATTTCCTTATTAGTATATCCAGTTACGAAGTATGTAATTTCTTCTTTTGTTAATTCTAATCCATCTCTTTTTTTAGCAATAATATCTACTATATTCATCCTAACACCTACTTTTCATATTCATCCAAAAAGGAATGTTGCTTTCCATCTTTATTCCAACCAAGTATCGCTTCCACACTTACATTACTCGCTGATCTAAAGATTGATTTGTCAACATCTTTAAATGTTAACTTTAAGTTCTTGATTAGTTCTTTTACTTCTCTACGTTTTGAAGGCAAGTTCTTCTCAGTTACGACACAACCACAGTCCATGTACTTTAATCCCGTAAAATTTCTCCAAGCAATAATGTTTTGCTCTTCAATCAAATACATCGGTCTGATCAGTTCCATCCCCTCATAATTTGCTGCCTTAAGTTTTGGCATCATTGTTCGGTAATTTCCTGAATACAAAACATTTAACAATGTCGTTTCAATCACATCATTAAAGTGATGTCCTAGTGCAATTTTATTACATCCCAATGCTTGTGCTTCACTATACAAGGCACCACGTCGCATACGCGCACATAAATAGCATGGATTTTCAGCCAATGATTGACTTACTTCAAATATTTGAGTATTAAATATTTTAACAGGAATACCTAACATCTTACAGTTGTACTCCATATTAGATAAGTTTTCTTCATTAAAACCGGGGTTCATTGCCAAAAACTCAAGTTCAAACTCTAAATGACCGTGACGTTGAAACTCTTGCATTAACTTTGCAAGAATCATTGAATCTTTTCCACCACTTATACAAACAGCAATCTTATCACCATTTTGAATCAAGTCATAATCAACAACTGCTTTACAAAACTTCCCCCATAATTTAGGTCGGTACTTTTTTATGATCGACCTTTCAATATCTTTTAAATCAAAATCCTTTTCTACCATAACACCCTAAAGTATTTAATTATTATCTAAATACTCCTTACACCTTTCATCTAAATCTAAAATCAAGTTTTTCATTCTAAGTTCAAGATCATCTGTAATCTTCATTTTGACACCACTTGCCAAGTGATGACCACCACCACCATAATTAAAGGCAATATCATTAATCACAGGACCTCTTGAACGAATATTGATTCGTATTTGATCATTGCGTAAATCTTCTGTCATAAAAACCCACACAACAAACTCTTTTATGTTGTTAAAGCTTCCAATCATATTAGATGAAGAAGCCACATCTGTTCCTAATTCTTTGATCACATCATCTGAAATAAAGATATGTGCTAAGCCGTTATCTGTTAAGTTCATATTTGTCGATATGTAACCTTGTAGTCTTATTTCAACAAATGGTCGTTCATATAGTTCATTGTAACATTTAACGATATCAATTCCATGTTCTAACATCTCAGAAACTATCTCAAATGTTAGTGGTGTTGTTGATGAATACAAAAATCTATTTGTATCGGCAACAATTCCCTTATACAAACACTCAAGTGCCTCTTTCGTTACTTTAAGTTCATCCTTAAATTCACGGTAAAGACGGTATATTAATTCTGATGTCGAACCAGCTTTATCGTCTACCCATTCAATATCACCATAACTATCAATTAATGGATGATGATCAATCTTAACCATAAAATCAGCTAACTTATGATGAGCTGAATCGATACGAGCAGTATTTGCAGTATCAAGAACAATGATTAACGCACCATCATAATCATCAATATCAATGTTATCCATTCTTCCAATATGTGTTAATCTCTCAGGATAAACTCCAACGGGATAAATATCTTTATATGGGAAAGTTTCACGCAAAATATGAGTTAAACCCATTTGTGAACCCATTGCATCAGGATCTGGTGAGATATGACGCGCAATTATAATTGTTTGATACTCTTTTATCTTTTCAAAAATAGCATGTTTATGCATATATTAACCTCAATTCATAAAAAAAAGTAAGATGTTTCCATCTTACTTATTATATCATTTTAAGCAATGTTTTTCACTTATTTAGATAATTTAACAACGTCTCTTGCAATTACTAATTCTTCGTTTGTTGGAATTAATAATACTTTGATTGTAGAGTCATCAGTAGAAACTACTGTTTCTTTTCCACGTACATTGTTTTTCTCATCATCAATCTTAGCTCCAGTAGCTTCAGAGATTAAGCTGATTACATTTTTTCTTAATGCAGCGTTGTTTTCACCTAAACCAGCTGTAAACACGATTGCATCACATCCACCTAATTGCATGTAGTAAGAACCGATTACATCAGCAATTCTTTGAGCGTATAACGCTTCAGTAAAGATTGCTTGTTCGTTTCCTTCTTTAGCAGCATCTTCAACGTCACGAGAGTCACTTGAAATTCCACTAACACCTAACATACCAGATTTTTTATTTAAGACAGTTGTTACTTCTTGAGCTGTCATTCCTTCTTTTTCTTTTAAGAATGTAATGATTGCAGGATCGATATCTCCAGAGCGAGTACCCATCATGATACCAGCTAAAGGAGTTAATCCCATTGAAGTATTGATAGATTTTCCATCTTTTACAGCAGCAATACTTGCACCATTTCCTAAGTGACAAGTGATTACTTTAGACGTTTCAGGGTTTCCTAACATATCAAGAGCACGTGCAGAAACGAACTTATGACTTGTACCGTGGAATCCATAACGACGAATACCATGTTTTTCATAATACTCATATGGAATTGGGTAAATATAAGACGTTTTAGGCATTGTTTGATGGAAAGCAGTATCAAACACACCAGCATGTGGAATGTTAGGTAAAGCTTCTTTAAATGCTCTATATCCCGTTAAGTTTGCAGGGTTGTGTAATGGTGCTAAATCTGAAACAGATTCGATAGCAGCAACTACTTCGTCAGTAATCAATACTGAATCAGTAAACTTTTCCCCACCGTGAACCATACGGTGTCCACATCCGTCAATCTCATTTAAAGATGCAACTATGTTCATATCTACTAATTTCTTTAATAACATAGATACAGCTACTCCATGATTAGGAATATCAGTTACTTCTTTATTTTTTTCTCCGTTAAATTTTAACGTAAAAATTCCATCTTCTAATCCAATTCTTTCAACAACACCTTCAGTGATTACATCTTCACTAGGCATCTCTAACAATTGGAATTTTAAAGATGAACTACCAGCGTTAACAGCAAAAATCTTAGCCATTTTAAATCCTCCATTATTTTTAAGTTTTTATCTACAAAAGTTATTTTACACTACTTTTTCTATTATTGTTAGTCTTTTCAGACAAAAATCTAAAAAATCACCACAAAATTATAATCGCGATGATTTTTTAAACTTTATTTCATTAATTGTCTAATTTCTTTATAATTCGGAACGTAGTTTTGTACTAGTTTCCAGAAGGATTTTGAGTGATTTGCCTCGTAAAAATGCATTAATTCATGTATGATAACGTAACGAATGATCTCTGGTTGAAACTTTATCAACTCACTATTTAAGACAATCTTATTTTTTGAGACATGACACACACCCCAACGGGTTTTCATCTTCCTGATTTGAAGTGAAGGTTCTTCTCTTTTTAAGTCTAAATCGGCAAAAACTTCGTAAAAAATATTAGATAGAATTTCTTTTGCATAGTTCAACTTAAACTTCTCTACAAGTTCTTCTTTATTCGTTAGATTTCTTCCTTTAATGGTAAGCTCATTATCTTCAAAGCGCCACTTATTACCAGTCTCAAATCTAAGATTGTAATTCTTGCCTTGAAGTGAAATCCTCTCTGTCTTTGATGATTTAGCAATCAATTTATCATGAATAGTTTTATCTACCTTTTTCTTATTCTTAGTAATAAACCTGATAATGTCTTGATCAGTAAAGCGACGATTAGAACTAATTCGCACAACACCTTCATCACTCACACGTAAATATGCATTTTTAATTTCTTTGACAGTTAACTCAACTTGATAAGTTGAATCATCAATTCTTATAAATCTTTTACTCATATATGCTGGATTCTGTCTTTACAATGTTATACATCTTATAAACTTTAAACACCATAATACCTAACATTAATGCAACAAAAGAGTTAACAGCTACTGCAAACATCGAGACACCTTGACCATGAGAATGAAAAGAAAGCAAATTTGTTAAAACAAACATTATATTCACCAACCAAATCGGAACAACCATTTGTAGGTATCTCTTATAAAAAGACATCTTAGCTTCTGTAGTTGTATTCAAATTAAAATCAGTGCCATCATTTAGCTTTCTAACAAGAATCCATCTATAATGAGTCCCGATTAATTCAACACCGTTCTCATCTAAGAACTCAATGTAATTTTCACTCTCTGGATGGCTTGGTAGGTTATCTAGTAAATCTATCTTGTATTGATACTTTCCTGGTTCTGTTTTCTTAAAGACATATCTAAATGGAGAGTAGGTATGAAGTGATAATCCTTTACTCGCCATCTCATTTAACCAAACTTCTTCTTTTCTATAATCCATGTAAAACTTAATAATTGTTTTATACATTACAGTTCACCCCTTCTAAATCTCTCTACATTATTTTTTACTTCTTTTATTCTTTGATATTCTTGTTCAATAACATCGCGCCCTAGTTCCGTTAAAGCATACTCCTTTTTACGCGCAGATTCTCCCTTAAAAGGTTCTATCCACTTTTTCTTAAGTAAAGTATTTGTTGCCCCGTATAGTGTTCCGGCTCCAATGTTTACTCTTCCATCACTCAAATCTAGCACTTTTTGCATGATCCCATACCCATGCAAGGGTTGGTCGAGACTAATCATTATATAAAGTACTGCTTCGGTTAAAGCACCACTATTTTTTGATTCTGGCATATAATCCCTCCTATATCGGTATCCGATATAAACAATATATCGTAAGCCGATATAAAAGTCAATATTAAAATTTGAGAAAATAAAAAAGATTGTCATCACAACAATCTCTTGCTATTACATCTCTATTAATTTTAATACTTTCTTGTGGGCGGTCGATATCGGTAACTCCAACATTTGATTAGGAGTATACATTCTTTGAGTAACCCCGCTTACCTCAACTTCATAAACCGACATGATCCACTTTCGATGAGTAAAGACATGATTAACTTCTCCAAGTGCTTTCACAGACTTAATTGTCATATCGTAGTGCAGATTAAGGTAGTTTATCAGGTCATCTTCAAAATGTCCTTGAAACGTTACAAACTCATAAAGCCCTGCTAATAGACCCTTATCAGGTCTTTTTCTCATAAAGAAGTGATTATCTCCATCTCTTATAATTGCTACAATCATTGGCACAATCGTTTGTTTCGTCTTTTTGACTTTAACAGGATAATCTAGTTCATATCCTGACTCAAAAGCCAAACACTGATCCTTCAATGGACATTCAATACACTTCGGTTGTTTAGGTGTACAGATCGTTGCACCAAAATCCATTAAGGCCTGATTGAACTCTGATGGTGAAAAGTCTTTCATCTCATCAAGTACTTTACTCTCAAACACTTTTCGTGTCTTAGGTAGTGCAATATCATCATCAATCATAAATAGTCTTGAAAACACTCTAAAAACATTCCCATCAACTGCGGGTTGTTTTTGGTTAAACGCAATTGAAAGAATAGCACCTGCTGTATAAGGTCCAATACCTGGAAGTTTTAGAAGAGACTTGTATTCATTTGGTAAAACACCTTGATGCTTCACATCAATTTCTTTTGCACATTTATGCAAGTTCCTTGCTCTAGAGTAATACCCTAGACCTTCCCATTTCTTTAACACTTCTTCTTCATTTGCATTAGCAAGATCATCAATCGCTGGAAATGCTTCAATAAAACGTAAAAAGTAAGGAATAACTGTTTGTACTTGAGTTTGCTGAAGCATAATCTCACTTATCCAAGTATGATAAGGATTAAAACTTCTTCTCCAAGGCAAATCTCGTTTGTTTTCTTGATACCACTTTATTAGTTTGTTCATATTATCACCATCTCTATTATACAAAAGTTTGTTACCTCAATCACTTGATACAATAAAAAAGAAGGTACAGTGTACCTTCCTAACTAATATTATTCAAAGAATGTGATGTCGTTTACTTTATCACGATCAAGTTTTTTAACAACATTAACAATTAACTTAATTGTTGCTTCAATATCAGAGTAACTTAATAACCCTGTATTTGAGTGCATATAACGCATTGGTACACCAATTGTTAAAGATGGTGCTCCATCACGTGAAATATGCATTGAACTTGCATCAGTTCCACCACCAGCAAATCCATTGATTTGGATATCAATTTTAGACTTTTCTGCAACTTCAATTACGAAGTCACGTAAAGCTGGTTGGCAAATTGTTCCTTGATCCATCAATGTAATAGCAGGACCTTTTCCAATACTTGCACTAAAGGCTTTTTCACTTCCACCAGGAAAATCAGTCGCAAACTCAACATCAACAGCAATTCCGATATCAGGATTGATTTTAAATGATGCTGTTTTAGACCCTTTACATCCAGTTTCTTCTTGAATTGCTCCAACACCAAAGACGATGTTTTTGTGTTTCACTTCATTTAAACGACGCATTACTTCACTTACTACATATACTCCAATACGGTTATCCCAAGCTTTTGCAAGAATTGTATCAGAACATCCCATTCTACGGAACTCACAGTATGGTACTGCAAAGTCTCCCACTTTAATTCCTGTCGCTTCAACTTGTTCTTTTGATGTTTGACCTAAGTCAATGTATAAATCTTTAATCTGTGGTGTCTTACCTCTAGCTTTTGAACTAGAACCAACGATACCATGGATTCTTTCACCGTTTGAAGTCACAACTTCAACTTGTTGCATGATTAACACAGCAGGATTCCATCCTCCTAAGTTAACAAACTTCAAAAAACCATTGTCATCAATTGCCGTAATTAAAAACCCGATTTCATCTAAGTGTGATGTTAACATGATTCTTGGACCGTTTTCATCTCCAACATTTTCAGTGATTACACTTCCAAGGTTGTCACGGTACATATCATCTACATCGTTTTTTAAATACTTTTCCATTAAATCTCTCGCTTCATGTTCAAATCCCGCTGGTGCTGCTGCATCTGTGAATTTTTTCAAGCGATCTAAAACATATTTTTCCATATCTGTTCCTCCACCTAATCAAAGATTAGGTATACTTGTTTTCTTAACCGAAAGTAATCTTTTCTACTGTTTCACGGTCTAATCTTTTACACACTTCTACTAATAACTTAACAGCGTTTTCAATATCATCATAATGGATAATTCCTCCATTAGAGTGAATATAACGTGTTGCTAAGCTTAATGATAATGATGGTGCACCACTCTTAGTTACATGCATTGCTCCCGCATCAGTTCCACCACCACGTAATCCAGCATATTGAAATGGAATTTCCATTTCTTCACATACACCAACAACGAAGTCTCTTAATCCTTTATGACCAATCATGCTTGAATCAAATAAAGTAATTAATGGCCCTTTACCTAATGCACATTTAAAATCATCATTTGCTGTACCTGGAATATCTCCTGCGATACCAACATCTAATGCAAACCCAATATCTGGTTCAATTTTAAATGATGATGTACGTCCACCACGTAAACCAACTTCTTCTTGTACAGTTCCAACACCATAAATGATGTTTTCATGCTTTTCATCTTTTAATCGTCTTACTACTTCACCAGCAATGTAACAACCAATACGGTTATCCCATGCTTTTGCATATAAGTATTTTTCATCAGCTAATTGAGCAAATTCACAATATGGTACTGCGAAGTCACCAATCTTAATTCCTAAAGCTTCAACAGCTTCTTTATTTTCAACACCTAAGTCGATGTACATATTCTTAATATCTGCTGGATTTTTTCTTTCAGCTGGACTTAAAGAATGAGGAGGTTTTGCTCCAATAACACCTGTGTACTCTTTTCCATTTGAAGCAACAACTCTTACTCTTTGAGCAAGCATTACTTGGCTCCACCATCCACCCAATGTTTGGAATGATAAGAATCCATTTTTATCAATTTTAGTAATCATAAATCCAATTTCATCTAAGTGACCAGCAATCATGATTTTAGGTCCGTTTTCATTTCCTTTTTTAATTGAAATGAAAGATCCTAAATTATCAGCAGTCATCTCATCAGCATAATCTTTAACATAATCTTTCATTAATAAATGAGCATTACGTTCAAAACCACTTGGTGCTGCAACATCTGTGAACTCTTTTAACGTTTTAATAATTTCTTTGTTCATATTATTTCTCCTTATTAGTAATTAGATTCTTGGCGTTCGTAATTAACTTTGTTTTTTTCAATATATCCTTGATAAATCTCATCCAGGTCAAAACCTAAAGAATAACCTAAATTGATATAGTTGTTAAAAACTTCGTTATAATGATCAACTTTGATATTCGTTGAAAGCGATGCTATTCCTGAAAACAAAGCAATAAATTGTTTGTTAATATCAATGTCTTTAATATGCCTTTTAAACATATCTTCATTTAACTCCACTCTTAGTGTGTTCCCTAATGAAACTAAGAAGTGAATACCATCAACATATTCTTCTAGAATAATCTCTCTTTCTGATGGAAGCTTTGTAGACCAATACTTAAAACATCTTGTCTCATTTGCTAGCTCTCCTAATTCTACAAGTAAAGCAATTACTCTTCGCTCATATGTATCCACTTCCGCTAACTCATGATTAATTAAAATATACTTGTCTAACTCAGCCTGCATTTTCCTAATTGTTTCAAAGTTTTTCATATTTTCACCACCTAAGAAAAATTATAACAAATAAAACAATTATTGACTAGTAAACTTAAAAAAACTCTCACTATTCATGAGAGTTTTCCAGTAGTATTTCATATTTCTTTTCTAGTTGTTGACTCAAATCATCTATTTCAGTTTTCAAATCGTTAGCTTTTACTAAATCAAGATAGTATTCTTCTTCAAAAGTCTTTTGATTTAACTCTTCTAGTCTTGCTTCATCTCGATGGATTTCAGTTTCTAATTGCTCTAGTTTAAACTTTGATAATGTCTTTTTAACTGGTTCTGTTTTCTTAACAACTTTCTTTTTAGATACCACTTCCTTTGGTACTTCAAGTTTTGCCTTTTCCTCTGCATAAAACTCAAAATCACCAAAGAACTTCGTTAATTTCTTCTCATCTAGTTCAATAATGTAGTCACTGATTTTATCAATAAAATATCTATCATGACTGATTGATATAATTGAACCTTTGTAGTTAAGTAAGTTTTCTTCTAATGTCTCTCTCGCAGAAATATCTAGGTGGTTGGTTGGCTCATCTAAAAGTAAAACATTAAAATCACCATTTACAAGTTTAGCAAGTTCTAAACGTGACTTTTCTCCTCCACTTAAATCTCCAACAAGCTTAAACACATCGTCACCTTTAAACAAGTATTTAGCCAAAGTGTTTCTGGCTTGGCCATCTGTACAAGGTACACTGTCTTTGAAGTTCTTAATGATTGTTTGCTTTCTATCTTGATAAGCAATTTCTTGTGATAGATAACCAAATTTGACACTCTTGTTAATCACAAGATCGCCACTATAGTCAGCGTCATCACCCATCATCATCTTAAACAAAGTCGTTTTACCTGCACCATTTTCACCAATAATACATGTCTTTTCTGGAGCTATAATCTCAAGTTCAGCTTGATCAAGTAGTACTCTATCACCGAATGCTTTCGTTACAGAAGTCGTACGCACAATTCCTCTACCTGTTTTTAAAGGACTTTTTAAGTTAAACTTCATTTCGTCTGGTGTATACACCTTTTCAACCTTATCCATTCTTTCAATACGACGCTCAATCGCTTTAGCACGAACAAACATCGCTTCGTTATCAGATTGTTTCCCCCACTGCCTTAGTCTTTTGGCAGCAGTTTCAAGTTGTGTTATTTTCTTTTGTTGATTATGATACATTTTTTCTTGTGAGGCATTCTTGATCTCTTTTTGCTCCACATAGTATGAATAGTTTCCTTTATACTCATATGCTTGACCACGTTCAACATTAATAATCTTAGTTGCAACGCGATCTAAGAAATAACGGTCATGACTAATAACAAGAACTGTTCCTTCATACTTCTCAAGGTATTTCTCCAGCCACATAATCGTTTTAAAATCTAAATGGTTTGATGGCTCATCTAGTAATAACACATCTGGTCCCTTACATAAAATCTGCGCTAGTATTACACGAGATTTTTCACCACCACTCAATAAATTAAAGTCTTTCTCTAAAAAATCGTCTCCTATACCAAGTCCCATACAAATGGTTTTTATTTTAGATTCAACAGTATAGCCTCCGATTTGCATAAACTCTTCTTGTAAGGCACCATATCTTTTCAACATTTTGTCATCGTCTAACTTAGTTTCTAACGCCTCAAGTCGCTGCTGCATCTCATAGATGTGTACTAAACCAAGCTTAATCACTTCAATTACTGTCAAGTTATATTCTGGTATTTGATCTAAATAACCAATAGTAATCCCTTTTCTAATAAATATTTCTCCATCATTAGGATTCTCAGTTCCATTTATAAGCTTAAAAATCGTTGTTTTTCCACAACCGTTACTACCTACGATACCAACACGATCTCCTTTATAAACTGAGAAACTACAATTAGTCAACACTTCATTAAAGGAATATGATTTTTTGATGTTACTTAATGATAAATACATTGCAATCACTCTCCCAAAAGTATTATAGCACAAAACTAGTTACGAAAAATAATCAAAATACCATTGTAGAACATTTTCACAAATTGTATAATAGAAGAAAATGGAGGTGTCACAATGGACAATATTATCGTATTAGGAATTTCAGTATCACACAGAAATGACGTATCAGCTCAGATTCAAGATATTTTAACTAATAATGGATGTAAAATTCATGCTAGACTTGGTTTACCTCTTCAAGACTTTAACACTTGTTCTGATATGGGATTAATCATTATTCAATTAATCTGTACAAAAGAAGAAGCATTAAAAGTTAAGACGGAAATTAATTTATTACCGGACGTTAAAGCAGACTTAATGGTATTATAAGCAATCAAAAACCAGATTATCTGGTTTTTTTGTTTGCCTGAATCACTATGCTAACTACATTAGTTGCTTTTGCCTACTTGATTCTAACTCCAACTATCTCTTAAAATCAAAAGATTTTAAGAGATCTGCATGTGAGTAATGATTTGATAATATGTCGTTAAAATACCCTCTGGTATTACTAAACCAATTAAGATGGTTTTGATTGTTCCTACTATGTTTGGCAATCGAATTGGTATGTAGCTCATTTCTTCGGCAATTTTTTATTCTTTCCCTAGTTTATGTTTAAAAAGATGTTTATAGACATCACTGAAGCACAGGGCACAGAGATTTGTGATTCCACTGTTCTTTTTGAAGCATCTATTAATGCAACCATTTGTATAAAATTACTCCTCTCGATTGTAGTACACTTAAACAATGATTTACAAGAGCATAAAAAAACTCCCGAAGGAGTTTAAGTATTATTGTTCTGAATCAATTGTTAAGATTACCAGATTGTTTTCTCCTAACTTTACAATAGAATCAATTGTAAAGCGGTAAACCTTATCACGAATATAGATATAATTGTAATCACTCACTTTTATACTAGCTGCCAAGAATAGTGTATAGGTCACCGCATCAACTTCAACTGTCGTAAAGTACTTCAAGGCACCGATCATCGACTCATCTTTCATTAATCTAACATTACTAATTGACTTCGTTCTAAGTTGCATTCTTTCATCGAGATCTTTTACAGAGTTAAAATAACTATCTTTAATCTTATCTTTCATTGTATACATCCTATTATCTGCTACTCTTATCAACTTTTGAATGTACTCATCGATGTTAAATAATTCATTTTTAGCATTATGAGTTTTTAAGTAAAATTGATGATTCACAATCCCGTAACTAACACTAATAAAGAACTTATAACGATCTGACACATTGATTTGCTCAAACTTGTCATTTAAACGTTGGAGTAATATAACCATATCATCTTCAGTGGAATCCTCACTAATGATGATGAACTCATCTCCACCCCATCGTATGATAGTGTCATTTTCTCTCGACAAATCATCGAAAGAAAGACAAACAACTTTTATTAGAGTATCTCCGTAATCATGCCCTAACTCGTCATTGATATTCTTTAACCCATTGACATCTATAAAGGCTAGAGAAAACTGTTTATTATTATTAACATAGTCTTGAATCAATTCCAGTCCTGCCCCTCGCGTTAAGGCACCACTCATTTCATCGTAATGAGCTTTTTCTTTGTATTCATTCTTTTCACGGTTTGTGATATATAAGTATAGCGTTACTTGTCTAACCACAATATAAGTAATAACTAGTAAAATAAAATGCTCAATAATGTATCTTGATATACCATTTGTAGGACTCCAGAATAGGTAAACTCCATTTTCTGCAGTAATTGGATAGTAACAATAGAAGTAATCTTCGTGACCCACCATATCTTGTGAGTAAACAACGTTCGCAATTGTATTGATTGAATGTAATCCAACTTTTTCACGTGAATACATCCCAGTTTTACTGACTCTTGTACTAAAACGATCATCAAACAATTCTTCTTCTATGTAGAAGTTGGAGAAAGTATAGTCATTCTTTTCTTCAAACATCCACCCAAAGTTATTGTCTTTGTTAATATCATTTAACATATAGCCATTATGACTTACATAGATGATACGATGGTCACCATCGCCATCCATTAAGCTAACATATTCAAATAGGTTGGTTAAATTGTATGTAACCACTAAAAATGACGAAATTCCATTTTCATCAAAAATTGGCGTTGTCACTCTTATAATCGGAGTGTACTCACCTGTATAATTATTATATCTTACGATTCCATAATTTGTTTCAAGTTCAATCTGCGATACGAGTTGTTGTCCCCTCTTTAACTCTCTCGCATCCAGGTAATAAAACTGGTCATGATGACTGACTAAAAATTGATCATCTATAACTTTAATGTTTCCATAGTTATGATAAATTCTTAGCTTTTCAAACCCATTCCTATTTAATAGAGCAATATTGTTAATTCTGTCATCTTCTTTCATTAACTCTAACCAGTTTTCAACAATACCATTACTATCTTGGTCATCAGTAACTCGCTCGGCAACTGTTTTAGCGTTCGAAAAGTACGATAAGAACTCATCATTGACACTTTTTTGTACAGTAGCCAACAGTCTCTCTTGCTCGGACTGAATTTGATTTCTTTTTCCCAAGTAAAGTTGTGAAGTAAAGATTGTTGAAAAGACAAAAAGAGCTAACATTGCGATGGCAAAATTAACTAACATTCTTTCTCTAAACACTTTGCGATCTTCATCTGTAAAGTTTCTTGAGTTAAATAACTTCACATCATCACCTACTTTCACACTTTAATAATATGTCAATCTAGCCTATGTTTCAAATACTTAAGCTTAATCTTCACTAATTTGTCACTTTCTTGATACGACAAAAAAGCAGATTTTATAATTTGCCATGGCAAACATAAAATCCGCTTCATATTTATTGTCTAATTCCTATTTTTAACTTCTTCTCTAATCCTTTTAAGATCTTTTCGATTGATGCTTTTACTTCATCATCGGTAAGTGTATTTTTTGGATCTTGATATGTAAGTTTAAAAGCAATTGATTGGAAACCTTCTTCCATTTTTTCTCCATCATAAACATCGAAAATATCAACTGATTTTAGAATTCTTCCACCATTGCGTCCAATCTCATTAATGATATCAGCAACCTTTATTGTCTTTTCAGCCTTAATTGCTAAATCTCTAACCATTGACGGGAACTTAGGAATATCTTGGAATTTAATTAATCTTACTTTTGACTCTGCAATTTTATCAAAACTAAATTCTGCTACATAAATTGGTTCACTACTAATACTTGGGTGAACTTGTCCAATGTAACCGATATGTTTGTTTTGAAGTACTATAGAAGCTACACGTGTAGGATGGAACTCTTTTGGCGCGTCTGTCGCTTCTTTAAATGAATATCTACCACTCAATCCAACATAGTCAAATGTTTGCTCAACAATTCCTTTTGCAACATAGAAATCAACTGGCTTTTCAACTCCTAGCCAACTTGTTTGTGTGAACATACCACTTAAAGCAATGGCCACATTCTTAACTTCAATATATTGTTCTTCTTTTTGATAATAAGAACTTGATATCTCAAAGATTCTTAAATCATTGTTTGTTCTTGCTTGGTTATACTTAATAACATCTACAAGACTAGGTATCAATGAATAACGAAGAGTAGACTTATCTTCACTCAATGGATGCATTAATTTAATTGGTGCTACCACATCATTAGTAAACTCTGTCAATCTTGATTCATGTGTAAGTGAGTAGTTCACTGTTTCACTCAAACCTAACATTGTTAGTACATTCTTAATATCTTTATTTAACTGATATTCAGGACTGATTGATCCTGTTTTCACTTGAAGAGATGGCAACTCACCTTCAATTTTATCGTATCCATATAATCGACCAATTTCTTCGATAACGTCTTCTGAGATTTGTAAATCACTTCGTCTCGTCAACTTCTTGAAACTAATTAATCCTTTGTTGTTCTCATACTCAAACCCATAGCGGCTTAAGATGTCACAAATCTCTTGATCAGTAATCTCGACACCTAGCAGTGAGCGAACCTTAGTTGTTTTCACTTCGATGAACTCATCTTTGTTTTGGATTTTATTCACTGAAGCAGTATAAGTCGAAACTTTAGCATCTGCGTATTTTTCTAATAAATAAGAGGCGCGATTTAAAGCTTCTAGGGTTCTATTGTGATCAATACCTTTTTCAAATCTTGAACTAGAATCACTTCTAAGTCCTAATCGTTTTGATGTTTTTCTTATCGTTTGTGAATCAAACACGGCCGCTTCTAACACAATAGATGTTGTGTTGTCATCCACTTCTGTATCAAATCCTCCCATAACTCCACCAAGTGCTTGGGCTTTAGTTCCATCAGTAATCACAATATCGCTTTGTTCAAGTTTTCTTTCTTGATCATCTAAAGTTTTCAATAATTCATTTTCTTGTGCATTTCTGACTAGGATATTCAATCCTAACTTATCTGCATCAAATGCATGTAATGGTTGACCATACTCTAATAATACATAGTTAGTAATATCGACAACGTTATTGATAGGACGAATATCATTTGCAATCAAGCGCGCTTTAATGAAAGCAGGACTTTCCTTAATAGAAATACCTTTCATTTGTCGTGCATTAAACATTAAACAATCTTCTGTAGCAACATCAATAGTGATTTCATCTTCAAAGTTATGAGCAGTATAATTTGTCTCCATACTCCTAACTTCTTTTGAGTAAATTGCCCCAACTTCATATGCTAGACCATACATACTTAATGCATCAGGACGGTCAGCAAGGACATCAAGTTCTAGTACCTCATCGTTTAATTGTAAGTATTCTAGTGGATTTTCTCCAATTGGAGCGTCTTCACTAAGAACATGAATTCCATCTAACTCACTATCATCAACGAATTTTTTATCAATTCCAATTTCTGTTAAAGCACAAATCATACCGTTTGATTCTACCTCACGGATTTTAGATGCTTTAATCTTAAAGTTTCCAGGAAGGACTGCTCCTACTTTAGCAACCATTACTTTTTGACCTTTGTCAACATTTGGTGCACCACAAACAATTTGTAATACTTCGTCACCAACGTTGACTTTAGTAATGTTTAAAGTATCAGCATTTGGATGTTTCTCTTTCTCCATAACATAACCAATGACAAGATTAGTCGCTTCACATAAACTACTTATATCTTCAACCTCAATACCTGTGAAGGTAATCTTGTTTGCTAATTCTTCTTTAGTAACGTCAAGATCAATAAAATCTTTTAACCAATTAATTGATAATTTCATTATTTATTACCTCCATCTAAACGTTTAAACTGATCTAAGAATCTAATATCATTAGTATATAAGTGTCTTATATCAGTAATTCCATATTTCAACATAGCAATTCTTTCAATACCCATTCCAAATGCAAATCCTGAATATTTTTTAGAATCATATCCACTCATTTCTAGTACATTCGGATGAACCATACCAGCTCCTAGGACTTCAATCCAACCTGTTTCTTTACACATTGAACATCCTTTCCCACCACATTTAACACAACTGATGTCAACTTCTACACTTGGTTCTGTAAACGGGAAGAATGACGGACGGAATCTTACTTCTTTACCTTCACCAAACATTCTTTTTGCAAACTCTTCTAGAGTTCCTTTTAAATGAGCAAGGCTAATTCCTTCATCAATAACTAAACCTTCTAACTGCATGAACTGATGTGAATGAGTTGCATCATCATCATCACGACGATACACTTTTCCAGGACAAATAATTCTCAATGGTCCTTTTTCATCATTGGCAAGCATCGTTCTAACTTGAACTGGTGACGTGTGTGTTCTTAAAAGGTATTCCTCTGTAATATAAAATGAATCTTGCATATCGCGGGCAGGATGTCCTTTAGGTAAGTTTAACATCTCAAATGTATATAAATCTGTTTCAACTTCTGGTCCACTCTTCACATCATAACCCATAGAAATAAACAACTCTTCCAAGTCATTTGTCACTCTTGTTAATGGGTGTAAGTTCCCAAATTCTAAGTTAAATGCAGGTAAACTAATATCAATACGCTCTGCTTCAATCTTAGCTTGTAATTCTCTTTCTTTTAACTGTACTTCAAACTCCTCAATCTTTGCAGAGATTTGTTGCTTCAGTTCGTTCACCTTAGCACCAAATGCTGGACGTTCTTCGTTAGTTAAATTTTTCATGTTCTTCATCAACCCTTGAACAGGACCTTTTTTACCTAAGTACTTAACTCTTAGGTCATTAAGTGCTTTTAAACTATCTACACTTTTTAACTCTTCAATTGACTCAGTAAGTAACTTTTCAATTTCATTAAAAATACTCATATCTTTTCCTCCTTGACAAATAAAAAAACTCTATTCCTATAATAGGAACGAGTTATCGCGGTACCATCCTAATTCATACCAAAAAAACAGGTATGCTCTCATTTTTAATAACGGCTTTTAACCGAACCTTCTTTTGATGTCATCTCCCGAAGATTACTATTAGGTGAATTCACATATCTATCCTCTTAGTTTACACCAACCACTAAGTCTCTTTAAGAAATCAATATGTTACTAATCCTAAATAATAATTCACTATGTTATAAAGATTATAACACAACAAATTTAACAGTCAAGATTCAACAAAAAGTTTGGGATTTTTTATTTAACTCGTTATAATAAAGATGGGTGATAAAATGAGAAAACTACTAATTCCTTTAACAATTGTGATTTTGGTTGTTGCAGGACTTGCTATAATGACATACTTAAATGTGAATAGCTTAGAACACTTAAATGAAAGAAGTATCTACTTAGACTACGTTTTAAAATATGACAATCAAGTGGTCGACAATAGTTTTGAAGATAACAGTTATCAGGTACTAGGGTTTGACTTTTCAAGTTACAACGATTTCTCAAGAGAGGTTGAATTTGACGAAACTCCAGTTCTACGTGAAGAGTTAATCAATAGTGGAGATGTTAAAATAACGAACCTAAACATAACATTAACTCAAAATGACAAAGTACTACTTGAGACGACAAAGTATAATGAGATTAACCAATACTTTGATGAACATCAAGAGGATGGTTACTTTCAAGTTCGTATTGTAATCAATTATAGTTACAATCTTATCGCAGGTGCTTATACCAAGCAGTATGATTTAAAGGTTGATTATCCTACAGAATATATTTTTGATAGAACAAAATTAGCAAAAGGTGATTTTGCAACGATTAGAACAAAACACGCTAATGCAAATGATATCATTTTGACTGATTCAAAACTTGCAAGGTTCTCACTAAAGTTCTACAAAGAAGGTGATGAGTATATTGGGTTACTTCCTATTGATTACCGAAACAGTTTAGGAACGTATTGCGTCAATATAAATAGTGTCTGCCATGAGATAGAAGTGATTGACAAGAAGTTTAAAGAAATGCATTTCAATATTGATTACTCAACTTTAGCTGTAACGTCAACTAAGGAAGCATATGCTGAGTATAACCGAGAAGTCAGTTCAGCATTAACTGATAATGAAGAAGGTAGAATGTATGAAGATCAATTCATTGTTCCCGCTTCTGGAAGACTTTCAAGTGATTTCTTAGATACTAGGTATATCAATGGAAGCAAAACGCCATCAAGTTATCATTCAGGTATTGATATAGCCAATGAAATTGGTACTGAGATATATGCAACTGCATCGGGAATTGTCGTCCATGCTCAGTTCTTACAAGTTACAGGAAATACTATTATTATGTATCACGGAAACAACTTGTACAGCTTTTACTTACACCTCGATGACATGAATGTAAAAGCGGGGCAAAATATTGTTCAAGGTGCCATCATTGGAAAAATGGGGACAACGGGTATGTCGACTGGATCCCATCTACATTTTGGTATTAGAATAGGATCAAATTACGTCAATCCATGGGATTTTATCGAGGAGGATAATAATGGAAAAATCTATGAAAAGTAACGTTGTGGTCTATCACTCTAAGTATGGAGCAACAAAAGAATATGCCACGCATATCGCAAAAGAACTTGGATGCCAGGCATTAAAAATATCATCAAAGTTAAAATTAGATGACTATGAGCAAGTGATAATCGGTGCTCCGATATATGCTGGAAGCGCTGCTGGAATCAAGAAACTAAAGTTAAACAGTCAAGAAGTGTACTTATTCTTAGTGGGGTTATCTCACCCTGTCAATAATCTTGATATCTTTGAAGGTGTTGTTGATAAACTTGACCCATCAATCAAAGAAAAATTAAATGAAACATTATTTTTGTCAGGAAGTATGGACCTCAATAAACTGAATTTCATCCATCGCCAAATCATGAAGATGGTCTCAAAAAGTCAAGAAGGTGGCGACTTATCAAAACCAATTAATAACATTGATTTCGATTTAACGAAAGCATTCATCAAAAAAATAAAAAACTCAGGCTAAATGGTCTGAGTTTTGTGTTTCTTAACTAGATTATATTGTCTTTGATTAACGATCGCTTCAACTTTACATCCTTCAACAAGATACTCTTCACTCATAACAAGTGCATCATTTTTCAGAGTATTTAATATACTCATTTCATTAAATGGAATTAATAACTCCACTTTCACAAGATTAAATAATCTTGTTTCAATCTCATTTACTAGTTCTTCAATTCCTTCTTTGGTTTTACATGAAATTTTGAATCCCTCAATACCTAAAGCTTCAGCATCGCAAACATCAATTTTATTGAGTGCATAAATCATAGGAACGTTAGAAGCCCCAATACTATCAAGTACTTGATTGGTTACTTCAACTTGATGACGATACTCTTCATTACTGACATCTACAAGATGAATCAATAAATCAGCTTCAGTCACTTCTTCTAGTGTCGACTTAAAAGCATCAACTAAGTGGTGAGGTAATTTATGGACAAATCCAACTGTATCAGTTAACAAAAACTTTTGATTATTTTTCGTATATACCTTTCTAGTAGACGTTTCAAGAGTTGCAAATAACATATCCTTTTCAAGAACAACCTTATCTTCATTTTCACCAACCATGACATTCATAAAGCTTGATTTACCAGCATTAGTATAACCAACTAAGGCAACAACCTTTTCATCTTTTCTTTGTCTTCGTGACGTTTCTCTACTCTTAACAACCTCTTTAAGTTCTTTTCTTAACTTTGAAATTTGACTCTCAATTCTTCGGCGGTCAGTCTCTAGTTTTTTCTCACCAGGACCACGAGACCCAACACCACCTTGTTGTCTATTGAGTGATTTTGTTAACCCTATCAATCTTGGTAACATATATCTTAGCTGAGCAATCTCAACTTGCAACATTGCCTCTCTTGTTTTTGCACGTCTTGCAAATATATCAAGAATGAGGATAGTCCTATCGATTACTTTCACCTCTAAAGCCTCTTCAAGATTTCTGATATGAGATGGACTTAACTCGTCATTAAAAATAACTAAATCAACATCATGCAGTTCAATGGCACTTTTAATCTCATTAACCTTCCCACTACCAATATAATAATTTGCTGTTGGTTGTTTAAGGTTTTGAGTGATATGTCCCACACTCTCTATCTCACATGCATCTGCAAGAGATTTTAATTCCTGCATTGATACTTCAATATCAATATCCATTTTATAATCTAGTCCGACTAAAATTGCTTTTTCCATCTAATCATCTCCCTTTACAAAGTATACACCATAAAAGAAAAAAAAGAGCATTATGCTCTTAATTTCTATCAAATAAACGACTTATTAAAGGGGTCTTTACATCAATCGCATGGTAGGGGCACATTTCTTGACAACAAAAACATCGAATGCATTTCTGATACTCATATACGGGAACATTTGACTTACCATCTTTAAATGTCAGTGCTTTGTCATCAAGAGGACAACTCTCTACACAAATACCACATTTAATACAATCACTTTCTTTAATAAAAGGTTTACGTAAGAAAAATCTTCTCATCCCTGTGACACCACGAATATCTTCAGACTTTAGTTTAGTTTTGACTACATTAAAATCTCTACAAATTAAGTCATCAATATCATCCCCCATTACCTCAATCTTGTCATACTCATAAACTCCAACACCATCGTTTTGACCATAAACAATAGTCGGAATGATTTTTGGATCAATATCAATCAGTTTACAAAATACACTATCAAGAGCAATTGGATCAGTAGATAACAAAATCACGTTCATCTCACGAGGGTCTCCACCACGAGGACCATTGCCTTCCATTGCAACAATCCCATCCATAACATGTAGTCGTGGTTTTACCAACTTGTTCAAATCAACTACCATTTGTGCAAAGTCATATGCATTACCAAACTTAACATGCATACCACCTTTGTTAAATCCATAGACTGCACCAAAGGTGTTTTTAATAGCACCTGTCACACGCTGAAATGTATGAGTCTTCATTTTACATAAGTTGATGATTCCATCAACTTCTAAAATACCGTTGGCAATAATAAATTGTTTGCAAATCTTCCCTTCAGGAACTGATGTTTTAACTCCATCACTAAAATCAGCTAGTTTAATATCAAATTCTTCCACTGGTAGTTTTAAGCCACACGAATAAGCAACTTTCTTAGTTTCTCCAAATCCTGGCGAATCACCATAGTAAAGATGATCAAACTCATTTTCCTTTAAAAGCTTTGCCATTGCCCTAAAGACTGCCGGATGTGTTGTTGCTGCCTTCTCTGGCTTTGTTGCTGCAAGTAGATTGGGTTTCAGTAATATTTTTTCATTTTTACTAAAAAACTGATCAATACCACCTAGAAGATTGACTCCTTCTTTTAACTTATCAAACACTAAATCATTATCATAACTATCACATTTTAATACAACTACCTTTGATTTCATAAAGCACCTCCATTCTAGTATTATAGCATTTAACCCCCTTTTCACTCCAAAAAGCATTAAAAAAATAAAACAAGATTAAAAAAACATAACTTTTTTATATCAAACTCTTTACAAACGTCCGTTATCCGTGTATTATCGTTTTTAAATATTTAAAGGAGGATGGCTATTATGAGGGGAGTAGACAAAAGATTCGGTCTCTGGACAGCAGTATCAATGGTTGTTGGGATCGTTATCGGATCGGGAGTCTTTTTTAAGGCACCTAAAGTTTTAACAGCATCAGGGGGAAGTGTATCAGTTGCATTAGCAGCTTGGGTTATTGGAGCAATATCAATGATTTTTGGGGCGTTGGTATTTGCAGATTGTGCATCAAAAGTTGAAAAAGCAAATGGATTAGTTGATTATGCAGAAGCATTTGTTTCTGAGAAATTTAGTGTTTTAGTTGGATGGTTTTTTGCAGTATTATATTATCCTGCTCTTGCTGCAGTACTTGCATGGGTAGCAGGATTATATACATCAATTTTAGTAGGTAACAAAAGTATTTTATGGCCTGCAGCTGTGTTATATGCCTTACTAGCTGCTGCATTAAACTATTTTAGTCCTGTTTTATCAGCACGTTTTCAAGTATCAACAACGATTATAAAGCTAGTACCATTAGTACTTATATCAGTTGTTGGAATTGCTTTAGGGGTTTATTCAGGTACTACGTTCGAAAACTTTAGTGTTGCTGCAACAATGATTGACGAAAGTACACAAGGATTTTCTAAAGCCGTACTAGCAACAGCATTTGCCTATGAAGGTTGGGTCGTAGCAGTCAGCATTAACAATGAAATTAAAGATTCAGAGAAGAACTTAAGAAAAGCATTGGTATTTGGAGCTTTATTTATCTTTGCAATTTACGTTACTTACTTCTTAGGAATTGTTGGAATATTACCAGTTGCCGAAGTGTTATCAAATGGTGAGGGAGCAGTTGCAGAAGCTGCAAGTGTTGTATTCGGACCTTTAGGTTCATCGATTCTAACTGCCTTTGTTGTTGTGTCATGTTTAGGTACTCTAAATGGTCTAACAATCGGAGCAAGTCGTGGATTCTTTGGTCTTGCTGTTCGTGGTTATGGACCTCGACCTGAACAGTTTGCAAAAGTGGATGAAAGAACACAAATTTCAAACTCAAGTGCGAGACTATCATTCGTATTAATCGGACTTTATCTACTTGTATGGTACGGAAACTTTGAGGGATGGTTTGGGACTTTTGTAGACATTAGTGAGTTACCAATTGCTTTAATGTATGCATTATATATGGTGATATATGTTCAATACATGGTTAAATCAACGGAAGAAACTGTCGTAAAAAGATTCGTCATTCCAGTTATTGCCTTACTAGGTGGTGCCATTGTTGTCTTTGGTGGATTAACTAAAGCATCCGTTATATTGGACTTATCTATCTCAATTGCTGTCTTTGCGAGTGGATTGCTGTTCACTACAAAGCGAAGTACAAACAATGAGAGCCAAACGGTGCCAGAACTAAAACTTAGCAGAAACTAAAAAAGAGTTATGATAACTCTTTTTTTCTTTGTATTATTGTGATCCATTGAATAATCACTCCACCAAACACAAATGACACAAGACATGCAATAAATAACATTAAGTCATAAGTTGGGTTTGGAGTCAAACTGATTATACTGTTTGGAAGTAGAACTAAACTCGACATAATTATTAATCCGATAATGAAACTGATAATTGAGCGTCGATTATCTTTTAAAAGTTTGTCTGTGATCTTAGCGCTTAAATAAATCCCTACTAAAATCCCCAGCATAATGAAGGCTAACATAACTAGTTTAACAAGATTAAACTCTGTTACACTTTTGATTAGTCCTACAAAAATATAGTATTGCCCAATAATAAGTAAGACCATTGACCCAGAAACACCTGGAAACAACATTGTCGCTCCACCAATCATCCCAACAACAAATAGTACAATTAAGTTTACTATCGTTAACGTCGGATAAATCAACTCTTTGTAGTCGTATTCAGCCTTACCTGGATTCAAATAGACCAACGCTCCTATAAGCAAAATTCCTAACAGTGTGAATTTTAAGTCGAGCTTATGCTCTCTTAACTCACTTTTTCTCAAACTCGGAATACTCACAAGAATTAAGCCCGAGAACCAAAACATCGTTTGATAGGGATAGTTCGCTAAAAGGAAGTCTATCACTTTAGCGAATACAACAAGTCCTATTGCAGCCCCACCTAATACTTGAACAATTAACCAAAGATCCTTCATTCTATTTTCATTATTTAACTTAAATACATTTGTTAAGGCTTCCATCATTTTATCAAAGATTCCTAGAATAACCATCATCGTTCCACCACTAACACCTGGAATTATATTTGCTATTCCTACCATGATTCCACCAAAAATATTTTTCATCATTTTTATCACCCGCAATTATTATACCATTTAAGGATGTAAAAAAAAGACATTACTGTCTTTTTATATAAAGAATGTAAAATCACTCTTATCCATAATTTCAAACTTTTCAAAATAGTCATCTTCTTTTGGAATCCACTCATTTTTAAACCTTGGGAATATCTTTTCTCCGTTACGTGCCTTTATTCGTGCATATTGTCTTTCTTTATCAATCGATAAGAAGACTCTAATATCAGAATAATCACCAAAGTATTGATGAGACGAGTAACTTCCTTCAATAATGACTAGTTCGTTATTAACTCCAATAGGTTCACTAAAGTCTTTTGTCATACAATCATATTTTTGGTAAGTAAAAATGCTCCTTAGATTATTAATGACTTCTGACTTCATTCGTTCATAATCTATATTACCACCCACCTCGCTAAGGCGTGATTCAGTTCGTTGGTTGTCTTGTAAGAAAAAATCATCAGCATGAATGATATCACACTCGTAGATATCGTTAAGCATACTGGCCAATGTAGATTTCCCACTGCCACTGTTCCCATCGATATTGATCACTGTTGGTCTTTGAGTGTCATCAATTGCTTCAAGGAGTTCTATAAACTTTGCATATTCTCGCTTTATTACTCTATATCGTGGTTGATAGGCTTCTCTATACTCAACAGAATGACTAATTGCCTTTACATCAAGTAAATACTGATCAACAAATAGCTGGTCATCTCCCACAAATTGCATTGTTGCCAACTCATCAACTAATGCCTTTTCATCCCCTTGATAAGTTGAACTTAGTACAAATAACTGGGCGGCTGTTTTAACACTTATTGAGTGATCCGATTGATCGACAAAGTGCATTCGGTATAATGCTTCTGAAAGATACTCAAACTCAACATGAATAAAACCATCTTCTATAATCTCAGAGCATTCTTGTTTTATTCTTGTTATGGCCTTTTCGATACTGTCCACTAAATGAGCTGGCCCCATGTGCTTTTGATAAAGGCGCTTAACAAAATCATTGATTGTTGCTTTCTCATAAGTTAATAAAAAATCCTCGTACTTCATACACAACCCTACTTTCTACTCCTATAATACTAAATTTCCAAAGAAAAAAATATAAGATTACTCTTATATTTCTTTAATTCCTTTTTCGGCTAAGAACCAGCCTATACATATTACAAAGATTACCACCGATAAGATGATCACATAACTTAATCCAAAATTGTCTATAATTAATCCACCACTAAAGGCGGCTATTGGATAAGATACACTACTCATTATACCGATAACGGCAGTACTTCTTGCAAACATCTCTTTATCAAAGGCTTTAACAAAGAAGGTTTGCATCGGAACATTTAAACCAGCATTTGCCATTCCCATTAATGCCATTGAGACTAAGAAGGCAATATAAGTATAGATGAATGGATAGACTTGCATATTCATTAATGCGACTACCCCAATAGCAATCAAGAAGAAGAACGAAGTTAAAATCATGTACTTTCTTAAGTTGTTATAGTATTTCTCTGGTTGCGTCATATTTGACAAGAAAATCATCATTACGATCATTGCAATACTCATGACAACTTGAACATTCGACATATAATATGCTTCAAGTCCAAGTGTGACATTGAACAAGTAAGGAAGTCCGATACCAAATAACAATGCGAAAGGGAAATTTAGAAACACTGAGATTAGCATCATTCTAAAGATTACTCTTTTACTATAAATATACTTCCATCCTTCAACAATATCAGCACAGATTTGTTTGAAAGTCATTTCTGTTTTTACTTCTTCTTTTGAATCAACTTTAATAAATAGTTCAGTAACTCCCGACAAAATGAAGCTCACTCCATTGATGATAAAGATACCTACGACCCCGAGTATTGCGTAGATGAATCCGGCAATTGCCATACCAAATATTGATTGTAGCTGATTCTTTATTCCTAGATAAGAGTTTGCTTGTTGTAGCTTATGTTCAGGCACCATATATTTTATAAGGGCTTGTGTTGCTGGTCCAAACAATGAACCAAAGGTAACAAGAATAAATCCTGATACATAAAGTGTTAACAAAATAAGTCCTTGATCACTAGTATTCATAATAATGATAGATGCTCCGAGTATCAAAATTCCACGAATGAAATCGGTCACATACATTATTTTTACTTTGTCCATTCTATCTACAATAGCTGCACCAAAGTTTGACAGTATCAAGGTTAGGATTCCTGTGAATGCCAGGTATGATCCCCCTTGGACTGCTGAACCAGTTAATTCTAAGATATACCAACTGATCCCAAAACTATAAATCACATTTCCAACTTGTGTTACTAACATTCCCATAAAGTATAATAGGAAATTCTTATCTAGTAGGATGTTTTTATCATCCCTTATGTTCTTCTCCATATTGTCTGCTCCTAAATAATTCTTATCTTCACGATAGTTCCATCACTTGCTTTGACATCCACTAAATCAAAACTTGGACAGTCTTTCAATTCCCTGAAAAAAGGCTTTATCATATCTTGAAACTCTTTTACATTATACTGTTGTAATTGCTTAGAGTGACCTGCAGCCCAGTAAGCGAACCTTAAAACAGTTGAATTTAACGGCAGCGAAGGCAAGTTAATATTGACCCCATCTGCTTTTACTCTAATCTTAATTCGTCTTGAACTAAACATAGTCTCACTCCTTAATTAATTCTGATGTCGCCAGCTGTTGTTTTCACATTCACTTGGTCTTTGTCGATTGCACAATCATCAAATGATACATCACCAGCTAGAATAGAACCTTTACAACTTGCAACTTTACATTGTTCAAATGAAATATCTCCTGCGTTTACACTTAAATCAACTTCACCAAGTTCCACATCTTTAAAGTCAATATCTCCTGCTAAAACGCTTACTTTACTATCTCCCAACACTGAATCACATACATCTACATCACCGGCATTACATCTTAATTTAAATACTTGTGATGTTAAATCTTCGACATCAAGATCTCCAGCTCCAACTTGTAAATCAATTTCAGTTGTTCTAATGTTTTTGAAGTTATAATCTCCAGCCTTAGCATTTACTTTGAAGATGTCAGCAGCAATACCTTCCACATCGACTTCCCCTGCTATTGACTTAATTGTAAAGTATTGGTATTGGTGATTAGGCACTTCTATATCCACACTCACTTCTGAAATCATTCCACTATTTAATTTAAAGAATGGAAATGTCTTCATGAATCTCGTTGCAGTAATGATTAGCTCACCATTCTCAAAACCAATATTTATGTCTTCTGATATTTCTTCACTATACTCTACAGAAACATCATCTCGATCAGTAGCTTTAATCGTAAGATCAAAGCTACCTGTATCGATTACTATTTTCTTAACATCGTCTAATACAAATACATCTTTCATATGTCTACCTTCAACTAGTTAACCTATTTCTAGTTACCCTTCATATTTTTGATGAGTTTTAATGAATTATCTTCCACGTCATAATCACTAAATCCTACACCGTTTAAATTCATGTTTGTGTCTATAACGAATCTCTTAACTTCATTTGCATTTAAGTTTTTCATAATTTTTCTCCTTAATCTATCACGATACGCACGATGTCTCCATCTGCACTGTCTACTGTGACAATTTCTCCTTCCAAGTCTTCATCAATCATTTTAATGATTTGATCAATATCGATTCCGTAATCATCCATGTCTACGCCACCGATTTTCATATTTGAACTCTTTGTTGCATTTAATGCTCCTTTTGCAAGAGCAATTGGGATATTCACTCGAACTTTGTCTCCGTCTGAGCTGTCAACTACCACTCTAAACATTTTTTTTGTAAAATCCTTTTTAGGCTTAACGACAATCTCTTCTTTAACTTCATCTACTTCAACACTTGCATTATCATTATCCATTTTATCTAAAATCTTTGTAGCTTCATCTGCTGTGATTTTTCCATCTGCTAACATATTTAAAATTTCCATGCGTTTTACATCTTTCTTTTTACCGAACATTTTCTGTTCCTCCTATTTCTCTAGTAATTTATATCCTTCTTCAGGGCTAATTTCCTTAGCTTCAATCATTCTTAAGATCTCCGCCTTCGATAACTTTTTTTGCTTATCGACAACCTCAACTGTTTCATATCCTAATGATTGAATAACATCATTCAACATTTTCTTAGCTGTTGGATAAGATACACCGAGCTCACTTTGGAGTTGCTTCATATTTCCAGCATTCTTAACAAATACTTCTACAAATTTTAGTTCATCCTCTTTTAAGTAGGAGAACTTTGATAAGTGGAACTGACCACTAAGTTCTGTTCCACACTTCGAACACCCTAGCTTTGTTACTTTTAATTTATTGTCACAAATAGGACAATAACCGATTACTTGATTTCTCATTTTCCTTCTCCTTTATTCCGTTTTTATCTCTCTTGCAACTTAAATATACAACTTACTTTCAACATTGTCAACAATAAAGTAAATATTTTTTATTTTAAGTTAAATAATATTTAGTTTCACTTTAATATATTCAACTCTAACTTAATATTATTGATATTTGTGCTTATTTTGGTAAAAATCTTAACATTATTATCAAATATCTGAATATTTCCTCGTAACTCAAATATTCTTAACCAATAATCCACCTCTTATTGTGTGTTACACAATTAGTTTATCTTACTTTTCAGATGATTTCAATACCTTTTTGTGTTTTACACAAAAAGTTTCTAAACAAATTAAAAAACCGCAATTGCGGTTTATTAATTACTTAATATATTCAATCAATAACTTAATAGTTGCCTCTATTGCATCATAGTGTGTTCTTTCCATCCCATGACTTGCATGAACACCAGGACCGATTAAGGCACCTCGAATATCATTCCCTCCACGAAGTGCTGCTGTAACATCACTTCCATAGTATGGATAAATATCAACAGCATGATTAAGTTCTGATTTTTTTGCTAAATCAATAAACGCCGATACCATATCGTAATCATACGGACCACTTGAGTCTTTGGCACAAATACTCACATCATACTCAGTACAAGTTAGGTCTTCACCTATACATCCCATATCCACTGCGATTAGTTCATCGATATCACTTGGTAAGTGACTTGATCCATGACCAACTTCCTCGTAAGTAGAAATAATCACTTTAACATTACATTTTGGTGTGATCTTGTTTGAGTGTAAATACTCAATCAAACCAAAGATGCTTGCAACATTAATTTTATCATCCAGAAATCTTGACTTAACAAACCCACTTTCTGTAACCGTTGTTTTAGGATCAATACAAATAAAGTCTCCAACAGCTATTCCAAGTTTAGTTACATCTTCTTTTTTCTTAACAACTTCATCCAAACGAACATACATTGTTTCTGGTTTTCTATCTTTTGATGATGCTTCCTTATGAACATGAGCAGCAGGTGCTGTTGATAAGAATGTACCTGTGTACTCTTTCCCTTCTCTTGTAATGATTGTACAGTACTCACCATCAACCGTTGCCCAAATCGGGCCTCCTATAGAAGTGAACTTGATATCACCATTCCCAGAAATAGATCTAACCATTGCACCCAGTGTATCAACATGAACACTTAATCCTATCGTATAATCTTTATTTTCTCCTGGTATCGTAATGATTCCGTTCCCTTTTTTTGAACGTTCAAAATTCAGCCCATACTTCACAGCTTCGTCTTCAATTCTTTTAATAATGTTTTTGCAGTATCCACTCGGTGAATGAATCTTTAGTATTTCTTCAGCTAGGTTTAATACATATTGTTTGTTTACCATTTTCTTCCTCCTACTAAAAAACACACAAAAAGTGTGCTCTTTATTTAAACAGTCATTACATCTTTTTCTTTTTCTTTTGTAGCTTCTTCAATAAGTTTGATGTGTTCATCTGTGATTTCTTGAATATCTTCTTGCCAACCTTTAACATCATCTTCTGAAATGTCTAGCTTCTTAATATGATCATTAGCATCACGTCTGATATTTCTGATTTGCACTTTGAACTCTTCTGAAATCTTTTTTACATCTTTAACAATAATACGGCGTGTCTCCTCAGTTAATGCTGGGAAAATTAATCGAATAGACTCTCCATCACTATTAGGATTAATCCCTAAGTCAGCAGCGATGATTGCTCTTTCGATTGTTGCAGTATTGTTTTTATCAAAAGGTTTAATTAAAATTTGTCTTGCTTCCGGAACAGATACAGTGGCTAAGTGTGGAATTGGTGTTTCAACTCCATAAGCTTCTGCAGTAATTGCATCCAAGATAGCTGGATTAGCACGACCAGTTCTTACTAATGCAAACTGCTCATCTAACTTCATTACACAAAGTTCCATTCTCTCTTTTGCTTCATTAAAAATATTTTGTGGCATTTAAACCAGCTCCTTCCATTTTTAATTATACCAAGTTATCTATACGATATAAAGTTAATTTGTGATAGTAGTACCGATTTTTTCACCTTTTGCTACTTTCAAAATATTACCATTTTCGTTTAAGTTGAATACAATTATTGGAATTTGGTTTTCTGCACACATTGTTGCAGCCGTTAAATCCATAACTTGTAGCCCTTTTTCAATTAGTTCTTGGTTTGTTAATGCATCAAATTTCTTCGCATCTTTATTGGTCCTAGGATCACTGTCATAAACACCATCCGTACCATTTTTCGCCATTAAGATGGCATCTACATTTAACTCAGCAGCCCTTAAGGCAGCAGCTGTATCTGTTGAGAAGTAAGGTGATCCTGTTCCTCCAACAAAAATAACTACTCTTCCTTTGTCTAAATGTCTAAGCGCACGTCCTCTAATATATGGTTCTGCGACCTTATCCATTTCTAATGCTGTCATAACTCTTGTTTGAGTACCAATAGATTCAAGGGCATCTTTTACAGCCAACCCATTCATCATTGTTGCAAGCATTCCCATGTAGTCTGCAGTAGAACGATCCATCCCTAAAGACTCAGCGGTCTTACCTCTCCAGATATTTCCTCCACCTACTACTACACTTACTTCAATGCCTTGTTCAACTACGTCTCTAATTTGTGATGCATAGGCAAGAACTGTATTAGGATCAATCCCAAATTCTGTTTCTCCTTTTAACGCTTCACCACTTAACTTAAGCAAAACTCTTTTGTACATAGTTATCCTCCTCAAATTTATTTTAAAAAAAAGAACACAAAAAAGTGTTCTTATAAATGCTATCCTTTAACTGCAGCCATTACTTCTTCAGCAAAGTTATCTTCTTTTTTCTCGATTCCTTCACCAACTTCGTAACGAGTGAATGATAACACGCTACCATTATTGTTTTTAGCGTACTCACCAACAGTTACATCTGGGTTCTTAACAAATGCTTGGAAGTTAACACAGATTTCTTGTAAGTATTTTCTAATTCTTCCTTCAACCATTTTATCAACGATTTTTTCTGGCTTACCTTCATTCAATGCTTGTTCACGTAAGATTGCTTTTTCTTTTGCTACTTCTTCAGCAGAAACTTGCTCTTCGCTTACATATTTTGGATTCATTGCAGCAACGTGCATTGCAACGTCTTTTGCAACTTCTTCATTAGCTCCTTCTAATAAAGCTAATACACCAATTCTTCCACCTAAGTGTAAGTATCCACCAAATGATTGTGAATCAGTTTTTTCAACAATTTCAAATCTTCTAAAGCTTAATTTTTCACCGATAATAGCAGTAGCACTAATCATAGTATCTTGTAATGTACCTTCTTTAGTTTCTAAAGCCATTGCAGCTTCCATATCTTTAGGAGTATTTGTTAATAATGTATCTGCGATAGAATCAACTAAATCTAAGAAGTTTTGATTCTTTGAAACGAAGTCAGTTTCAGAATTTACTTCAAGGATTACAGCCTTATTTCCATCAAATTTAATTTTTGTTAAACCTTCAGCAGCGATTCTATCTGCTTTTTTAGCAGCTTTAGAGATCCCTTTTTCACGTAACCAATCGATAGCTCCATCAATGTTACCATCAGTTGCTACTAATGCTTTTTTACAATCTAACATACCAGCACCAGTTTTTTGGCGTAGTTCTTTTACCATACTTGCAGTAATTGCCATAATTTACACTCCTTCATAATTTCTATATTATTTTATTTATACCATTTGCAATATTACCATAAATACGCTGTTTTTACAACATTTTAGGTCAAAAACCAACGATTTTTCTTAAAAAGAAAAGATTAGTTTTAACACTAATCCTTTTTGACTATTTAGCAATATATCTAATAATTGAATCTAGAATCTCATCGTCAATAACATGTTCCATACGACATGCATTCTTCTCAGCAAGTGCATAATCAACATTCAATGTTTTTACTAAAAACTCCGTAATCACATTATGTCTTGTATAAATACGCTTCGCGTACTCAATACCTTCATCCGTTAATTTGATGATTCCATATAACTCTTTTGAAACAAAACCATCGCTCTTTAAACGATTCATCGCATTGGTTACACTAGGCTTAGAGACCTCGAGCGCCTTAGCAACATCAATTGTTCTAACCCCTTTATTATCTCTATCCAATAAGTAGATAGTTTCTAAGTACATTTCTGCTGATTCATTAACTCTCATAATTGTTCCTCCCAAGTTATCTCTGACTAACTAATTATAATATACTTAACTTTCTTAATCAACCTATATGTTTATCTGATTTATTCCTTCGGTTAAAATAAGTTTTTTGGTATACTTAAATAAATATTCTTGGAGGTGGTTTTTTGATCGAAGAAACAATGTACCTTTGCGAAAAAGAAATCTTTGATAAAGATGGAAAAATTTTGAAGAAGAGCTCTCATCGCGCAATAATCTTTAAAGAGGATAGATTGCTGATGGCCTATGTCGGCAAGTATCAAGATTATCGTTTTCCTGGTGGAAAACTAGATCCTGGTGAAAGTATCGAAACCGGTCTTGCACGAGAGGTATTAGAAGAAACTGGGGCTAGTGTGACTTCAATACTACCTTACGCTAACATCATCACAAGAAATGTAGAAAGAATCAGATCAGATTACGATTTCTTTGAATTAGATACATATTACTATATATGTGAGATTGAAGATGAACTAACGTCGCTCAATCTTGATGAAAACGAAGTCAACGATCAGTTTGATATTGCATGGATTACGGTTGAGGATGCATTAGAAGCTAACAATAAAGTGATGAAGTCTGATTGTGTTCCATTAGTGATTGAAAGAGAAACGAGAATGTTAGAGATTTTAAGAGATAATATTATAACAACAAACCTAAGGAAAAATCCTTAGGTTTTATTTTTAGTATTCATCATATATAGGTCCAAAGATTTCTTCTATGATATCTTCTGTTGTAACTAGACCAACAACTTTGTTTTGACTGTCAATTATAAGTCTCATGTGCTCATTTATACGTTGCATCATCATAAACAAGTCATCAATAGGTTCTTCTTCTCGCGTTAAGTTCATCGGTCTCAATATGTCTTCAACACGCTTACTTCCTTTGGTGACGTAATCCTTAAGATGTAAAATCCCTATGTATTGGCCTTCTTTCTTAACAGGAACTCTAGAGAAGAAACTACTAAAAAATGCTTCCTCACTAAATGTTTCGATATTAATGAAGTAAAAATCCTCCTCCTTGGTCATGATATCTTTCACTAATGTTTCATCAAACTCAAATACATTTTCAATCATTTGCTCTTCCACAACATTGATGGTTCCACTTTCTCGACCACGCCTTACGAGTAGTTTTATATTTTCTTCTGTTACTTCATCTTCTTCCTCTTTTAAGTTAAGCAACTTAACAATTAATGAAGTACTGGCTGAAAGTATAAAGACAAATGGTTTAAAGATAGTCATTACAACAATTAAAGGTTTTAATGTTAACTTCAAAACTGTTATCGGTGAACTTAGTGCAACACGTTTTGGGACTAGTTCTCCAAACACAAGCACAAAATAGGACAGAATCAACGTTACAACAATAATAGCAACCTGATTATAATAAGGAACTCCAAGAGAATTCAAAACTGACCCAAACGGTTCACTAATCGCCACCGCTGCTGTGGCACTCGAGAAAAATCCCGCCAGAGTTATCCCGACTTGTATCGTTGCTAAAAAGTTTGTAGGGTACTTCATAATCTCTTTCAAAGATTCTTTTATTTTTTTGTCATCAAACTCTTTAAGTGCTGATTCATCTACAGTAACAAACGCCATCTCTGAAGCAGCAAAGTATCCATTTAATAAAGTTAAAAATAATACAATTAGCAATTGAGTTATCATCACATCACATCCTTACTATAATATCATATCATAAAAATGAAATTAAAAAACTACCCACACTCGTGGGTAGTCCATTAAAATACTTCTTTAACAACAATTGTTTGTAATCTGTCTGGACCAACACTGAAGATATTGATCGGAACTCCTACCAAATCGCTAATTTCATTTAAGTAATTCTTAGCAGCTTCTGGCAGTTCTTCAAAACTTGTTACTGTTGTAATATCTTCATCCCAACCAGGAACAGTCTTATAAACCGGCTCACACTTCTCAAAATCCTTAATTGATGCCGGTACGTAATCTATTTCATTTCCGTCTAAAATATAATGAGTGCAAATTTTTAATTCTTTCAACCCAGTTAAAACATCAAGTAACATAACGGAGATTCCATTAATTCCACTCACTCTTCTTGTGTGTCTTAAGACAACAGTATCTAACCATCCAATACGACGTGGTCTTCCTGTCGTCGTACCATATTCATTACCGACTTCTCGAATAGCATGTGCCACCTCATCTTCAAACTCGCTTGGGAATGCTCCCTCTCCTACTCGAGTTGAATAAGCTTTTGTAATTCCTAAGCATGTTTTTACATATGAAGGACTAACTCCCGCGTTTAAAGGAACAGATGCTGCTGTTGGGCTTGAACTCGTAACAAACGGATACGTTCCATGATCTAAACATAACATCACACCTTGAGCACCTTCAAATAACACTTTCTCATCTTTTTCAAGCAATGAATTTAACAAAATTGATGTATCACATACATAAGGTTTCATTAACTTTGCATATTCTTTATATTCATTGTATACCGTTTCAAAGTCTAATTCTTCAAGACCATAAGCTTTTAATAACGGATTCTTTACTTTTAAGTTAAATTCTAAACGTTGTGCAAATGTTTCTTCATCAATAAAATCGCAGACACGAATTCCTTGACGACTCGCTTTATCAGTATATGCAGGACCAATTCCTTTTTTAGTGGTACCAATCTTAGCATCACCAAGATAAGCTTCAATCGCACCATCAAGTAACATGTGATACGGCAAAACGATATGTGCACGATCAGAAACAAATAGTTTAAAATCATTAACACCTTGTTTCTTTAAGATTTCAAGTTCCTCAAAAAATGCTTTAGGATTAATCACCATACCATTTGCCATAATATTGGTAATTTTCGGACTAAAGATTCCTGAAGGAATTAAATGTAATGCAAACTTTTTCCCATCAAACTTGATTGTATGTCCAGCATTATTACCACCCTGGTAACGGACAACAACATTACTTTCTTGAGCAAGATAATCAGTAATTTTACCTTTACCTTCATCTCCCCATTGTGTTCCAACTACTACGCAACTTTTCATAATCTCACCTCATAAATGTATTCTTATGCGAATTAAAAAAGAATCCACATAAGTTAAAATAACTTATTGTGGATCCGCATGTTTTAAGCCTTATCACAACATCAATATTATATTATAACTAGTTAAGCTTGTCAACGATGTCACGAGCAATCCATACACCATTTGCACCAGCTTGCGCTAGCCCTCTTGTAATTCCTGCTCCATCTCCACCTACATATAATCCAGATATTTTAGTCTCAAACTTGTTGTTAACTTCTGGTCTTGCAGAATAAAACTTCGCCTCTACCCCGTAAAACAAAGTATGCTCTGTTGCAATACCAGGTGTAACGTGGTCAAGCGCTTCAACCATTTCAATCAATGATTTCATTGTATTGTATGGTAATACTAATCCTAGGTCTCCAGGAATTGCTTCCTTTAATGTCGGGGTAACAAACCCTTCTTTTAGACGTTTCTCCGTTGTTCTACGCCCTTTAATAATATCTCCAAACTTTTGTACGATAATAGAACCATTACTTAACATATTTGCCAAACGACTCACTTCATGAGCAAACACGTTAGGTTGGTTAAATGGACTCTCAAATGAATGAGAAACAAGTAACGCAAAGTTTGTATTTCTTGATCCTAATTTAGGATCTTTATATGCATGACCATTCGCAAGCATTGTTCCTGAATGGTTTTCAACTACAACATGTCCACTTGGGTTTGAACAAAAAGTTCTAACTGTAGTTCCCACGCTTGTTCTAAAAATAAACTTACCTTCATATAAGTTTTCATTAATTTCTTCCATGATTTCATCATTTGTTTCAACGCGAACACCAATATCTACCTGGTTGTTTTTCAAAGTAATTCCATGTGATTTACACACTTTAGTTAGCCAACTAGAACCATCACGTCCCGCAACGATAACTACTTTTTCAGAAAGCACTACCTCACCATCAATGATCACTCCAACTACTTTTTCATTTTCAACAACAATCTCTGATACTTCTGTCTTATACGCCATATCAACTTTGTCTTTTAAATACTCAAAGATATTCTTTAAAATCTCTAAATTCTGCTCAGTTCCTAAATGACGAACTTTTGCACGAAGTAACTTCAATCCTACTGCTAGACCTCGAACTTCGATTTCCTTAACTTTTTTAGTCGTAGGATCAGTTATTGTTTCTGTCGCTCCATACTTCAAATTAATTGAATCAACATAGCTAATTAATTCTTCAACAAGATAATCATCTAAGTATTCTGTCATCCATCCACCAAACTCACTTGTGATATTAAACTTACCATCAGAGTAAGCACCAGCACCACCAAAACCATTGGTAATTGAACAAGCAGGATAACAACCGCTTACACCATTACTGTTAACTGGACACTTATCAATCTTCTTTTCAAGAATTGGACATTTACGAGAGTAAATATCATGACCTTTATCAACTAGTAAAATGTTTAATTCTGGATTCTTTTCAACTAACTCATATGCAGTGAATATTCCCGCAGGACCCGCACCAACTATAACAACATCATATTTTTTATTCATTCTTACACCTCCGTGCCAAAAGTATTATACCATAGTTTATTATGATATGGTAAATATTGCATTGCTCTTTACAATTTAAATACAAGTAGTATAATCTTGTTGAGGTGATACAATGTCAGATAAACAAAAAGGGATATTAGCAATCACTGCAAGTGCTTTAGCATTTACAGTAATGGCGGTATTTATTAAGGAAGCAGGAGATCTACCTGCCTATCAAAAATCATTATTTAGAAACATTATATCAATGTTATTTGTTGGTTCCCTACTTATAAAAAACAACCTAAAAGTCTCGTCAATTACAAACTATCGTTTACTAATTATTCGCTCAACTTTAGGAACTGTAGGTATTATTGCTAACTTTTATGCAGTCGATCACTTAGCACTAGCAGACGCCAACATCATTAATCGTTTAAGTACGTTCTTTGTCATCATCTTTAGCTTTATCTTTCTAAAAGAAAAAGCAAGTTACAAACAGTTGTTTGCAGTTCTACTAGCATTTGTCGGAGCTGGAATTGTTATTCGACCAGAATTCAACATTGAGTTCATACCCTATCTAATCGCCATCATCGGTGCAATTTGTGCTGGTGGAGCATACACAGTATTAAGAGCACTCGGTGGAAAAGAACATCCTTTGTTAGTTGTCTTTTTCTTCTCAGCATTCTCGACTGTTATCTTGTTGCCTGTCGTAATTTTGAATTACCAGGCAATGACAATGTATCAATTAGGTAGCTTAATTCTTGCCGGAATATTCGCTACTTTGGGGCAATTCGGTGTTACATTCGCTTATAAGTTTGCACCTGCTAGTCAAATATCAATCTATAATTTTAGTGGTGTAATATTTAGCGCCTTGTTTGGATTCATTATTTTTGGTCAATCCCCAGAATTAATCAATTACATTGGATACTCGATTATATTTGCTGCAAGTTTCTATATGTTTGTTGATAAACAAAAACAAGCTTAACCAAGATGTAAATCTTGGTTTTTTATTGACTAAACACAAGCCACTACTTAAGATAGATATAGAGGTGAAAATATGGCAAACGAAATAAAAGCAGTAAATCGCGAAAACATCAACGCTCTTAAGTGGAATGCAGACTTCATCAAAAGAATGGGTCTTATAGAAGAGTACGATGACAACACAATCCCAATGTGGGTTGCTGATATGGATTTAAGAATTGCAGAGCCAATCGAGAAAGCTTTAGTGAAAGCAGCAACTCAAGGTTCGTTTGGTTACACAACAACTTTAGGAGATTCTTCCTACGTAGAGGCATGTCAACAATACTTTAAACGCCGATACGATTATGAAGTTGAAGCAAAAAAAATCTTTATGGCTCCTGGAACATTACACACGATTAATGCGAGTTTAAAGGTATTTACCAAAGAAGGTGACGGTATCATTATACAACGTCCTGTATATACTCAGTTCACAACTCAAATTGAATCAACAAAACGCGTTGTCAAAGACAATCATTTAATCTTAAAAGATGGTGAGTATCATATTGATTTCGCTAACTTAGAGGAACTAGCAAAAGATGAAAACACGACTATGATGATCTTTTGTAATCCCCATAACCCAGTAGGTAAGATGTATCAAGAAGATGAACTAACGCGCATTGCAAAGATATGTGCTGACAACAATGTGATTATCATCAGTGATGAAGTACATGCTGGGATTATCAAACCAGGATTGAAACATATCCCAATTGCTAAAGTATCTGACTACAAAGGAATTGTGACATGTACAGACTTTGGTAAAACATTTAATCTTGCCGCTTTACATATTTGTAATGTTATCTGTGAGGATCCATCTGTTATTATGAGACTAAAAATGAATGGTGCTGCTCCAGCGTCATCATCATTTGGAATCAACGCTGTCAAAGCAGCATACCTTGAATGTGACGAGTGGATTGAAAATTTAAACAAGCATATCTTAAGCAATAAAGAATACATTTATGATTTTGTTAACACTCATTTACCAACGGTTGGATTTACAGTGACTGACGCAACTTACTTTGGTTGGTTTGACTTTAGTGGCTACAACTTAAGTGAGGAAAAAGTCAATTCATTAATCAGAAAAGAATGTAATCTTGTCCTCGAAAACGGAGCAATGTTTGCAAAAGATTATGACAAATTCCAACGTATGGTCTTAGCTTGTCCAAAAGAAACTGTAGTAGAGGCAATGAACAGAATCAAAAGAGCCTTTGAAAAATATGAACCAAACCACTAGTATTAGTGGTTTTTCTATGCTTTTATGTTAAAATACTCTAAGTAAGGAGTGATAATATGTCTTTAGTATCATTAAAAGGAATTGTTAAAAACTATACAGGGAGAGCCTTGTTTGATCATATTGATTTTTCAATAGCAGCTGGTGAAAAGATTGGTGTTGTTGGTGTCAACGGAACAGGTAAGTCTACACTACTTAAGATTGTTGCTGGTTTAGAGACCCCTGATTTAGGTGACGTCATATATTATGGTGACAAATCTATCAGATATCTGTCACAAGACTACAACATCGAATCAGATCTCACGATCATTGAACAAGTTTTTAAGACAGATGACAAAGATATATTGCTCATAAAAGAATATGAACTGTTACTTGAAAGAGTTGAAAAAGGTGAACAGTTAACAAGCGAGTTACTCAAGATGCAAGACACGATTGATAAAAGAGATTTATGGGATCTTGAAAGTAAAGTAAAAACAATACTGTCGAAGTTAGGGGTAAGAAACTACTCTCAAAAAGTTAATGAATTATCAGGTGGTGAAAGAAAACGCATCTTCCTGGCTCAAACTTTACTTAGTCCTTGTGATTTGCTGATCCTTGATGAGCCTACCAATCACTTGGATTCAACAACCATCGATTGGCTTCAAAAACATCTTTTGGCTTCCAAGCAAGCTTTATTGTTAGTAACCCACGATCGATATTTCTTGGATAAAATCACATCATCTATACTGGAAATCGATCACGGTCAAGTCTACAAGTACTTAGGAAATTACACTTACTACCTTGAGCAAAAAGCTCAAAGAGAGACTGATGAAGTAAATCGACAAACGAAACTTAAAAACATTTACCGCAATGAGTTAAAATGGATTCGTGGTAACGCTCAGGCTCGATCTACAAAACAACGCGCTAGAATTCAACGCTTTGAGAATCTTGAAGAAAGCTTAAAACATTTAAGTAAAGATGAGTTAGAACTTGCCTTAATTGCAAAGCGTATCGGAAACACAACGATAGAACTAGAAAACATCACAAAAGCATACGGTGGCAACACCTTAATCAAGGATTTTTCATACAAGGTTGAGAAAAGTGATTGTATTGGAATCATTGGGAAAAACGGTGCAGGTAAATCAACCTTAATCAAAATAATAGCTGGGTTAACCGAACCTGATGAAGGTCAAGTCAAAATTGGGAAAACGATTGAGTTTGGTTACTTCACTCAAGAAGTAGACCAAATGGACCCCGAAACAAGAATGATCGACTATTTAAAAGAAGTAGCAGAAGTCATCACCTTATCAAATGGAGACACGTTACCTGCTAGTAAGTTATTAGAAAGATTTTTATTCAACAAGAGTAGTCATTACACACCAATAAAGAAGTTATCCGGTGGTGAAAAAAGACGTTTGTTACTATGCAGAGTGTTAATGAAAGCACCAAATGTGTTGTTACTTGACGAACCTACAAATGACTTTGATACATTTACATTACAAGTATTAGAAGACTTTATCGACACTTATAATGGGATTGTAATAACAATCAGCCATGATAGATACTTCTTAAATAAAGTATGTAATAAAATCTTTTCTTATGAAGAAGGAATCATTAAAATTTATGAGGGTAATTATGATGACTATCTTTCTAAACGAGAAGTTGTTAAGAAGGTATCTGTCAAGAAAGAAAAACCAAAACCCGTTACAAAAAGCCACAAGCTTAGTTTCATGGAAAAGAAGGAACTCGATGGCATAGAAGACGTGATTTTCACACTCGAAGCCAAGTTAGAAGAAATAAATGAGGAACTTTTAGGTTTATACGCCGACTATGAAAAAGCCAAACCATTAATGGAACAAAAAGAAAAATTAGAGCAACAAGTAAGTGATAAGTACGAAAGATATGAATACTTACTAGAAAAAAAGGATAACTAACGGTTATCCTTTTCTTTATAGTATTTACTATCACTATCCATCAGTACAACCAACTCTTCTGGGTATGGACTAAAGATAGATTGGCTAAATAAGTAATGTTCTTCGTAATGTAGCGCCCATATTTTTAGAACTTTCAAAATCTCTCCAATGATAATTTTCTCATTTCGATATTTGTCCATCAAATCAAAGAAATAACTTTTCTCCATCGCATTCACTTTGGTTTTAAAGTAACCATATATATGTTCTAAGGTGTTTACAACATTCCCCTCTTTTGGTGGATGGTAAAACAACCTCGTTAAGCATTCTCGGTATTTTTCCTTAACTTCTTCAAACTCTAAATGATCATGATTGGCAACAATTCGACCTAACACTTTTTGTAGTTCCGGATCATACATCATTAATAGATACTTGTTTCTGGTTTGGAAGGAAACAACATCACTCATTTTAGTTGTTGATTCAAACTCTGCCTTCGAAAAGATCGATGTAAAAAAATGTTCTCTAATAATTAAATTCATAAGTCGCCCTTCTGTTTCTACACTCGCGTTGAACATATTATTGGTAAATATCCTAGCATATACACCTGACGTTTTGTAATTAACTTTTCGATCACCCTTATAGAGTTTTACATCATCTACTCCACATGATGGGCTTTTAGACTTAAAAATTGCACCTTGAATCTCATTCTTATCAAGACCTAAAACATGCCCATAAGAATACTCCTTCATGATTTCAGTCAAGTCTTCACCCGTTTCTGTTATCACAAACTTATAGTTGTCACCATCAACCAACAAGCGCATTGGTTTTCTAGGACTACCAAGTCCAATCGCCATTTCAGGACAAACTGTCATGACATTACAATATTCATTGATCTTTGACATTAAAGGAAAAGAAATCATTGTTCCATCATACCTACAGTGATCAATATTAAGACATCTACTTACGATAATATTTGGTTTTGCATACTGTTTTACTTGTTCCATAACATTCCCTCCTTGTTTCCATTATAACGATTTTAGACAAAAATAAAAAGCCAATAAATTGGCTTTAAAATAAATCATCAGTTTCTTCTTTTTGATCAAACTCAATACGAACTCTTTCAACATTACTCAAACATTCATCAACAAGTGTTTGATAGTCAAATTTTGTTTCAAAGAACTCACACTTTTCTTTCTTAGGCGCTGTTTGAGGATTCTTTGGCAAAAAGATTGTACAACAATCTTCAAAAGGTAGGATTGAAGTTTCATATGTATCAATCTTTTTTGCAATATCGATAATTTCGTTTTTATCATACGTGGCAACCGGTCTTATAACAGGAGTGTTGATTACACTCTCTATTGTGTGCATACTTCTTAAAGTTTGTGATGCAACTTGACCAATCGATTCACCATTAACTAAAATTAAGTTATTTCTTTTCTCTGCTAATCCCTCAGTTATTCGATACATCATTCGACGCATAACTGTCATTTGGAATGCAGGATCTACGTATTTAACAATATGCTCTTGCATTGTCGTAAAATGAATGACATGTAGTGTAATAGATGGAGCATAATCAGAAAGTTTCTTCAATAAGGTTTCAACCTTCTCTCTTGCTGCATCAGAAGTATGAGGGGGTGAAGCAAAGTGAATTGCCTCAATTGCAACTCCTCTTTTTAATGTTAGATAACCAGCAACTGGAGAATCAATTCCCCCACTAATCATCAACATTCCTTTTCCACCAACACCAACAGGATAACCACCTGCTCCTTTAATATTTTCCACAAACAAGTAAGTACCTTCTTTTCGCACTTCGACACTAACCGTTACGTCTGGTGTGTGAACATCAACTGTAATATCTTCTGTGTTTCTTAAAATATGAGCTCCTACTTCTCGACTAATTTGCATCGATTGAAGTGGGAATGCTTTAAAGTTTCTTCTTGATTCGACTTTAAACGTTTTAAACTTCAACTCAGACACCATTTCTAGTGCCACTCGTTTTATGTCTTCGATTTCTGTTTGTGCCACTTGCACTAATGAGAAAGAAACCAAACCAAAAACTTTTTGCATACGATTGATTATTTCATCTTGATCTTTCTCTTCAAAATCAATATACATTCTATCTCTAGTCTGAGTCACTTTAACTTCTAAATCACTCAGCTTTCTTTTTACATTTTTTGTTAGAGTATTGATAAACATCTTTCGGTTCTTACCTTTTGTTGTTAACTCTCCATACCTAACTAAGATTTTTGAATATTTCATTATATCCCTCTTAACTTCATTATATTTTTCTCTAATTTATTAACAATCTGCTCTAACTCATGTAACTTAATATGATGAGAGAACGAGATCCTTATCGGAGTAGAAATAACCTCTTCATCATCTGTAATTGATGCTATCACTCTACTTCTTATATTTCTAGTTTTTGAACATGCACTCTTTGTAGATAAATATATCCCATCTTCACTCATAGCCCTAAGGAATGTCTCAGGTTTAATGTTCTTAACACTAAAATTTAATATATAGGGACTGTAGTTATCTTCTGGTGTATTAATTGTAAGTTTATCCATCGTTTGCAGTTTCTCTTTAACAAACTGATGGAGTTTTAGTACGTATTGATAATTTTCTTGCTGAGTTTGCAATGCAATTCTCACCGCTTTCGCTGTTGCAACACAAGCCGCTGTTGAAAATGTACCCGCTCTTAATCCACCTTGTTGTTTTCCACCACTAAACAATGGCAACAACTCAATACTAGACTTTTTATACAAAAGTCCACTGCCTTTAAGACCATATATTTTATGTGATGAGATAGACGCCATATCAATGTTCATCTTTTTCACACTGAAATCTATTTTACCAATAGATTGAGTTAAGTCAACATGAAATGCAATTTTTCTATGCTGCTTTAACATTTCTCCGATACTATAAACATCATTAATTGAACCTATCTCATTATTTACATGCATGACAGATACTAAAATTGTATCTTTTTTTATAGCAGCTTCGACATGATCTGCTGTAATAAGTCCATTTTCATCTGGCGTAAGGTAAGTTACTTCAAAACCAAAATACTCTTCTAATTGTTTAAAAGCTTCATAAACACTAGGGTGTTCCATCATCGTTGTAATTAAATGCTTACCTCGTGATTGATACTTTAAAGCAAAACCCTTAATTGCCATATTATTCGCTTCAGTTGCTCCACTTGTAAAGAAAAGTTCATCAATCTCAACCTTCAAAAATCTTGCAATTTGCTCTTTCGCTTTTATATATAAACTATGAGCATCACTCCCAAGTTTATGAACCGCCCCATTATTTGCATAATACTCATTACTCACTTTTAGGAAGGACTCCATCACTTCAGCACTAGGTGGTGTTGAAGCAGCATAATCTAAATAAATCATAATTTACTCCTTTCTAGATAAAACCTCTAGTTATCCTAGAGGTTACTTTCACGCATATTTGAACTAAAGTAATCGTTTAATTTATCGTAAATCCCCGGTTCAATTCGCTCAAGCACTTCCATACTAGCTGTGATTGACTCTTTAAATTTCCCCATCCCAAATAATTTTGACGATTTAATCAAACCCTCATTAACAAAACTGTGAGTTGATCGATATCTGTTTCCATATAGAATAGATTTTTCTGCTATAAACGATGTTTTGACATAAGCTCTTGTATAGTTGTAATACTTCAATGTTAAATCCCTAGCTGTTGATACTCTCGTATTTAATGTCTCTACATCGAGAGGAACTGAGTTTATTTGTAACACCACATTGTTTACTGACTCAACAGCATCTTTCAAAAAGATGTTATAAGCTTGCGGCATATTATCTAACTTTGAAATTTTCACTAAGTTTCTTGCATTAGAAATCAATCCTTGCATTTGATCAAGTTGCTCAAATGCTCTTGTTTCATCTTCTCGTAAATCACTAATTTTCAATGTGAGTTTATTTAATCTTTTTTCAACTCTTAACAACTTATTTAATGTATCAGCTATTAGTCCTTCGACTTCAGAATAAGACAAATCACCTGATTCGACCTTCTGTGAAAGTGTTGCATAATAATTTATCGTTTGCTGAGTAGCCGTTTTAATCTCGCTTAATACTTTTGTTTTAAACTGATACTTCTTTTTGATATCAATCAATTCTTCATCAACTGATACCACTCTTTTATTAATCTTTTGAATCTTTTTGTCAATCAACACAATTTGCTCATTATAGATTGCAAATGCCTTTTCCTCAACTCTTAATCTTTCAACGGTTGAGTCACAATACTTAACAATACCAGTTAATTCAACCTCAACATTGTCTAAGTCAAGACTGCGAACACGATTAAGTACTTCTTCTAATTTATTAAGTGCAACATCGTAATTTCGTCTAAACTCTAGAAATGTAAGATTTAAGTTCAACCCTTCAACTCGACGATGTTCATTCAAGACATCAACCAGTTTATTTTGTACTGTATTTTTCGCCATTTCTATAATAGCAGGAAATTTTGATACAATAATGCTCGCACTATCTATATCATCTAATAGTGACTTCATTAAGTCATCTACAACAGTATAATCATTTCTTTGAATTAAGTCCTCAACATCGATAATTTTATCATTAATATGATCAAACATTAGTTTTACACGCTCAGTGACACTCTCAAAGTAAACTTCAGTATCTTTATATTGGTCTTTGATTGATCTAAACTTTTCTTTTGCGTTTGTTACTTTCAATCTTGATTTATTTTCATTCTTAGACATTCTTAAAATGTCTTCCAAAATATTTTGTGTCTTAACATGATTTTTATCAATCAGGGTGTTGATTTCCTCAACATAGTTATCGATATTTTTAAATGATCTTATTTCAACTAGGCCATCAAGTTCTAAGATTTTTTCACTAATCACATCATATAACTCGTGTTCAATCTCTTTCCAATCACGCTTCCATTCTTTTATCTTTTGTTCAACTCTTCTATTATTAACAGAGTAAGATAACTTCGAAATCTCAAACGGTACTGGCATGTTGATGATTTCCATCTTACGTTGTTCTAATTCATCTACTACTTGTTCGTATTTTTTACGACTTCGATTTGCAACATGATAAACAATTGCATACAAACAAATGACTATAACAAATCCTAAGATGTAAATGTTATAATCAATAAAAAATTGTCCTATTTCTTTTAAAAATGTTATCTCCCCAATTGAAGAGAAAAAATCGCTAACCTTCTCTTTGAAAAACTGCATACAATCACCCTCAATATATATTCATTTCTATAATATCATATATCGTTATTTTTTGGGTCAAAAAAAGAGTTAATTTTCACAATTTTATTAAATTGTTGCGAGTTTTATGTATAATGTAATAGAGGTGAAAATAATGTTCGAAAAAACTGCTTATTCAGGTGATAGACAAGCTGATTATAAACTTGTAATCAAGCAACTAGAAGCCTTATTAAAAATGGAAGAAAATATCATTACAAAACTATCAAACTCAAGTGCATTATTAAATGTATATTTAGATGATGTTAACTGGGTTGGTTACTATTTATTTGATGAAAACAAAAAGAATTTAGTATTAGGGCCATTCCAAGGCTTACCTGCATGCACAAGAATTATGATGGGAAGTGGTGTGTGTGGTACAGCTGCCGCCGACTTAACAACTCAACTTGTTGAAGATGTACATTGTTTTGAAGGTCACATTGCGTGTGATGCCAATACAAATTCAGAAATTGTTATCCCTATATTAAAAAATGGGACATTGTATGGGGTTTTAGACATCGATTCGCCATCTAAAGCCAGATTTGATTCAATTGATCAAGAATATTTTGAATTGTTTGTTAAAACTTTGGAGAAATACTTATAATAAATTGACACTAACACCAAGGTATATTATAATAACAAAGCGTCAAAAAAGTAGCACATAATAATTTATATAACGTGTTTGTACCAATGGGAGATAGTAACCGAGTCGGCTGCTAGGTGAAATCTAATATAAACACCCTATGTAAAAGGTATTATGAGGCATCTTTTGACAAAATAAATCAAAGGAGGCTATTTAAAAATGGCAAGATACAGAGGTCCACAATGGAAAAAAGCTCGTCGTCTTGGGTTCTCAATTACTGAAACTGGAAAAGAGTTACAAAAACGTCAAACTCCACCAGGTCAACACGGGAATGCAAGAAGAAGAAAATTATCTTCTTACGGGTTACAGTTACAAGAAAAACAAAAAGTACGTTATATGTACGGATTAAACGAAAAACAATTCAGAATCTTATTCGACAGAGCTAAGAAAATTAAAGGTGTTCAAGGTGTTAACTTCCTTTTATTATTAGAATCTCGTTTAGATAACGTTGTTTACCGTTTAGGATTATCTACTTCTCGTAGAGGAGCTAGACAATTAGTTAACCATGGTCACGTATTAGTAGATGGAAAAAGAGTTGATATTCCTTCTTACCAATTAAAACCAGGACAAAAAATCTCATTAAGAGAAAAATCACAAAATCACCCAGCTGTAGTTGCTTCATTAGAATTAGTAACATCTAGAAAAGATTTCGTTACATTCGATGAAAACAAAAAAGAAGGTGTATTCGTAAGATTACCTGAAAGAGCTGAGTTAAACCAAGAAGTTCAAGAGAACTTAATCGTTGAGTTCTACAACAGATAAGAATTCTTAAAAACCATACTGCAAAGTATGGTTTTTTTATTTCTTGTATCTGATAATCCCTTTTAATGAATAATGAAGAAAATAACTATTTAAACCTAACAAACAACCAAAGAGACTAACAAGAGAGATAACAACCAAATAGTTATTTGTGTAAAAGTGATACCTCTTTATAATGCTCAGTAACATTGGTAAAACGAAGACAAGTTGTATAAGGCAAAAAAATAATGCCATTAATAACATTGTAACATGCAACAGTAATAGATACTCTCTTCGACTTCCCTTAAAGCGACTCGAGCATTTTGCTGCTTTTGCCACATCCCTTTTACTCGCATCCTCTAAAGGTTTTAGTCCTCTCACAAGACACCCCCTTACAACACAGACATTTGTAGAGAAAACACTTAATACATCCCCCCGGTGTATTAAGTGTATGTCTACATTTTAAATTATCTAAGTTGTCTCTTCAATACGATAACAAGTGCGAATCCGTGCGTTTTAAAAGAAAAAAACTAGACGGGTTTATTCTGTTACAACTCTATTCGGAACATCAAACAAGTAAGATTGAACCTCATCTACTCTGGTCTTATCAATCAAGTACTCTAGTTCTCTAAAACAATTGATAATTGATGAAAACTCCAACTCAGTGACTGAGTGCTTTGCCATGTTAAAAGCAAGTTCCATTTTCACTTTGTAAATCTCATCATCAAGATGGTGGTTCATCAACTCATAAAACAGACCTTTTTCAACTTGGAAGAATGCAAAAGCAATAGGTGTTTTTCTATCACCTGACTCCTCTTCAAATTCTTCAAGAGCAATAATTTCATCACAACAGTCAAAATGATTATCTTTCACTTTATTATAAGCAGAGAAAATCAGATCTGTTAAAAATGTTTGAACTGACCATTGAGGTGCCAAACTATCTGCATCATAATCATTTCTATATTTGTTATACAACTCCATATATCTCATACTTTCAGCTTTATTACACTCGTAAATACTGGCCGATAAATAAAGCTTAGAAATGTAAACAAGATAAATCTTTTGAGCCGCTTGATGATCAACTTGTTTAAAGTCTTCACTATCTAATATCGCTTTTACATCCATCACAACTTCCTTGTAATTACTCACATTAATCTGATTGCTTAAGAGTGAGAATGTATAAACATAAAAGATGAAATTGATTTGAGCAAACTGTTCTTTTGAGTTTTTGATTTGATCTAATAATGCAGATGCAGTTAATAAGTACTTATCATTTGCAGTCAATCGATAAAACTCGATATTTAATGTTGAAAGTGTTAACAATGTTGCTTGAAAGTATAATTCTAACTCCGGACTAAAATGTGATTGCAACATCACCTCATAGGTTTTTGCTGCAAGCGCATAATACTTTTTTGAATCAGCTATTGAAACTAAATGGGCGATAACATTCACCTTGCCGTATAAGTTCAATAAATACATTCTTTCAAAAGTTGGTTCGTGTCTATTTTCAAAATAGTCTAACTCAAGTTTCGACCTCAAACTTAGTACCTCTTCAAAGTATTTATACTTCCCAGCTCTTTCCCCTATATAATTAAGGGCTTTAGCTAAAGTATCATTCACTTTGAAATTCTGGAGAGGGTTCTGTCTATTTGTCAATGTTCTAAATAGTTCAATAGCCTGATAAGCATTCTCTAACGTTGAGGTTAAGATTGCTTCGTTTAAAAGCAATTCTGCCTTTTGCTGTGTTATGTTAAAGCGTAAATCATCATTACTCACTAAAGCCAGTGAATAATCGAGTAACGTTATTGCTTTTTCAAACTCTTTGACATCAAAGTTGACCAATAGTTGTTTTGAGATGTGTTTAGTGATACATAGATTTAGGTGAGCAAGTGCCTCATCATTAAGCTCATAAAATGAATGATGGATCAAGTTCTCACAAAAAATTAATAACCCATCAAAATCTTCTTTTTGTTCATATGAACGTGTTTGCTGTAATACTTCTTGATATGAAACAACTTTGCCTTGTGAGAAGGGCTTTCTATCTTTAATCAATGACTCTAAGGTCGCTAACAATTGTTTAGATGTAAACCTAACCGTACCGCTATATCCTCTATCAAACATAAATTGTTTAAATGTTGTCTGATTATTTATTGATGCTTCTTCAAAACGTTTACACAAAAAAGGAAGTAACTCAACCATTAAAGACTTAGCAGGTAAAGAATCCTTTTTCCAATGTCTTACTCTACTTTCATGGCGATCAACCTCAAACGATATCGCTGATATTTCTATATTAAATATGTCAATCATTTTTCTAAATACTTCATTAAAAGCATATGTCACAATAATCCCACCTTTATCCATATTATAAGCAAACTAATAAAGAATAACAATAAAAAAAGGTTCTGCGTGCAGAACCTAGAGAGAGACTTCATAAATAATTTCTTCAACAGAATTGTTCACTTCAGTCATCTTTAGTTTTTTTAGTAAATTGATAGAGGGAATGTTTGCCGGATCAACTCCAGCCACCATCTTTTGATAACCATTTTCTTTGGCCCACTCAAACAGTTTACTACACACTTCGTATGTGATTCCCTGTCTAGAAAATGACTTGTTAATGGTGTAACCAAATCTTAAAGTTGTCCCATCAGCCTTAAGATAAAGATCACCAATCAACTGGTTTTCGTCATTCACCATTGCGAGTTGCAGCCCGTCTGTAATATCAGATAGAGCTAATATCGCAGTACAATACTCACCGTAAGTAAATCCCTTAAATCCTTGATATTTCATCCACTCTAAGTCATTTCGATACAAGATGATGTCTTTTATCAACTCTCGATCAAAGTCTCTTACAACGACTCTATTTGTCTTAAACCACAGTTTAGACATGACGAAGCATGGCATACTTTTTCTTACCACGACGTAAGACAGTAAACTTTCCTTCAATCGCATTTCCCTTAGAAATTAAATGCTCAAGATCAGTTACTTTATCTCCGTTCACGCTAACAGCATTTCCATTTATAAACTCACGTGATTCGCGTTTAGATTTTGCTAAACCTGCTGTAATTAACGCATCAACCAAAATCATATCTTCATTGATTTCTCCCGCTAAAACATCACCAAAACCGATCTCGATTTCTTTCGCGTTTAACCCTTGAATATTTCCACTAAATAACGCTTGCGTAATATTTAAAGCCTGCTCAAATCCTTCATCTCCGTGAACCATTTTTGTTAATTCTTCAGCAAGAGATTTCTGAGCAACTCGTCGATGAGGCTCAGCTTTAAAACTTTCTTCAATCTCATTAATTTGTTCAACTGATAAGAAGGTAAACTGTTTTAAGTATTTCATGACATCAGCATCTTGAGTATTGAACCAGAACTGGTAGAACTCATAAGGCGACGTTTTTTCAGGGCTTAACCAAACGGCACCTGATTCTGTTTTCCCAAACTTTGTACCATCTCTTTTTGTAATCAATGGCCAGTTAAATCCAAATGTTTCTACTTCGTGACCTTCTACCTTTCTAATTAAATCCATACCCGCAATAATGTTACCCCATTGTTCTGTTCCACCAACTTGAAGAGTCACCCCTTCAGCTTGGTATAACTTTAAGTAGTCTAATCCCTGTAACACTTGGTACGTAAACTCAGTGAAAGAAATTCCGTTTTCAAGTCTTGATTTAACACTTTCTTTTGCTAACATATTATTGATGTTAAAGTACTTTCCTACATCACGTAAAAATGTAATCACATCGTATTGTACTGTCCAGTCATAGTTGTTAACAATTTTTGCATCAACAAACTTCTCAATCTCAGCTTTGATACATCTTACATTGTGATCAATATCATCTTTTGTTAACAAGTTTCTTTCAGCACTCTTACCACTAGGATCACCAATCATTCCTGTTGCACCACCAACAAGCAAAATCGGTGTATGCCCTGCCATTTGTAATCGTTTACAGTTAATTAAACCAAACAAATGCCCTACGTGTAGTCCATCACCTGTTGGATCGATTCCAAGATAGAACTTTGAATTCCCTGAATTTAGTACATCTTTTAACTTCTCATCACTAATTTGCGCTACTGACTCACGCCACTCTAACTCCTCATACAACTTCATTACTCTTTCCTCCTTAAAATAAAAAAAGTCCTTAGATTTCTCTAAGGACGTTAAAAACGCGGTACCACCTTAATTCTATGTGTTAACATAGCTCTTAAATAATCGATAAAGGGATTAACCTACTGACTCCAAACGTGTACTCTTTAAGGTATGTACTAGTTTGCACCAACCACTAGTTCTCTTGTGACATACTTCTTAACTCTTTCGTTTTTCATTATCATTAAATGTAGTATACAATTTGACTTTTTTAAAGTCAATGAAATCTTTATTTTTTAGTTGTTGTCTTGTTGCATTTCTACTTTAGTTGGTTGTTTATTCTCATCAAGACTCACAATCAACAGGTAATCAGTCACTTCATCTTTCAAAGAAAAATACATGATATTATTTTCCGTCTTGATATGAACAATCAATCCAAAGATTTGTTTTTTTGTGGGTTCATCTGTACCCAGCAACTCCTCATAAACATACTCTGGAACTGATAACTGATGAAAATTTACATACTCAGCTACAACTGAATCGTTTTGGCCAAACTCCTCTTCCAAGTAATCAATCGCTACTTTAACTTGAGGATCTAGTTCAACTTCTACCTGTTGTTGATTTAGAGCAATAAAGATATAACCTCCAAATAGTAAGAACAGAACTACGACTAAATAAATTGTTATTGTTTTTTTCATAATACACCTCTTTACATGACAATAGTATACTCCTATCCAGAGAATAAATCCATAATAAAAACAATCAAGCTTTCACTTGATTGTTTGTCTTTACGCTTCTTTAACTTCTTCTGTTTCTTCAGCTTCTTCAACTACTTCTTCTTTCGAACAGCAGCATTCTTCATCTTCACAAGTTTCATCTTCACAGCAGTCTTCATCTCCACAGCACTCGTCACCACATTCACATTCATGAACATAAACGTCTCCACGCATTGCTGCTACTTGGAATTCTAAATCTTCAAGTAACTCACGACTTCTCTCAACTAACATTGGGAATCCTTCTAAGCGAGAGTATTCATAAATCTGCTCTGCTTTATTCTTGATTACTTCAAATGCTTCACTAGCATATTCTCCAATTTTTTCTTTATCTAAATCATATACTTCAGCTTTTAATTCATTTAAACGATCTGATAAAAACTCTTTAGTTTCTTCAACATCAAATTCTTGCATACGTCCATATAAGTTGTTTAACCCAACTTTTAAATCTTCTCTTAACTCTTCACCTTTTTTTGGAGCGAATAATAATCCTAAAGCAGCTCCTGCCAATGCACCTAACACAAATTTTTTCATTTTTACACTTCCTCTACATTATTTTTCTTTTGTTTATTTTTAGTTCTTCTTGAAAACATCTTACTAAAGAAACCAACAGAACGATTGTTCACTTGCGCTACTGCGTCTCCTGCTTTCCCAATAGAGTTAAAAAGACCATCTAATTGCTTAACTTTACCATTAACGTCCTCAGCGATTTCGTTAACTGTTCCAAACAACACATTCGTATTCTTTAAAATACTAAAAAAGATCCAGATTATTATCCCCACTAATACGCTTAATAAGAACAATAGGATAAACAACATAATTCGATTCATTAAAATCATATCTACTGCTAATGTCACAATATCACTCCTTGTCTATATATAATTATATTTTATTCCTTTTTTTGATTGCATTCAAGTTATCAACACAAGATTTAATAAAAAATTACCTATGACAATAACCTAATTGCATAAAAAGACAAGTTACCTTGTCTTAATAGTCATCTAGTTTATCAATTAAGCTTAATAAGTTCTCACGGTCAATCTCATCAGTATTTTCAAATGGATTAACTGCTTTGTTATCATCATTGACATATTCAATACCATCACGTGCATACGCTCTATCAATATCTTCTATTGTCGTCACTTTAATATCATCACCAATGATTTCTTGTGTCGTAAATAAATAATTTGGTTGCTTTTCTTCTAAATCCTCATCAACTAAGTCAAAGAATATCTTTCCTTCAACATCAATATCCGTTTGAATCGGAGCCGCGTCAAAATCAACATCCTCTAATACATTTAAATCTGTATCTTCGAAATACTCATTAATTTCGGGACTTAACTCTTCTTGGGGATACTCAATTGATCTTTTTTCAATCAATTCTTGCGGAATCTCAATTGGTCCTGTATTAAAAGCTTTGTTTCTGATTCTTTCGTAAGTTTCAATTTTACTTTCGAACTTTTGATCTTCAACAACTGCTCTTTTTTCTTGTTTATGAGCACTATAAAATATTTCTTTTTCCTTTGGATCAACAATTCCATGAACCGGAGAAATGAATGGTCTTGGTTTATACTTTTTTGGTTCTTCTTTAACTACTGGCTTTTCAACCTTTTTAACAGGTTGTTTTTCAATACCATAAGATTTAACCACTGGTTTATAAGTTTCGCGTTTTTCCTCAGGTTTTTTTACACTTTGAGTATCTTCATAAGCCGCCTGATTTCTTATCATCTTAGGAACTTCCTTTTCAACTACAGGAGTTGGAATCGGTCTCGGTTTTTGAACAGGTTCATCCGCTTCATCAACGATTGTTCTCTTTGTAGATAAAACAACTTCACTTATATCCTCATACGTATCTTCTGGAGCAAAAAATTCATCCAGTTCTTGCGTATTTTCTAATTCCTCTTCTTGGTTAAACATGTAATTTCTAATATCTCGTTCTGTCTTAGTCTCTTCTACTACTTCTTCTTGATCATCAATTTCTTCTGTGAAAAAATTCAGTATCTTTTTCATGAAAAAACCTCCTTTTATTGCAATTTTAATTCTATCAAACTCTACCCTAAATATATATAAATTAATAACAAAAAAGTTATTACTCTAGTTTATAGTCAAAACTTTACATTTTATATACTACTGTTTATAAGAATGTAAGAATTGGTATCTACAATTATAACAAAAACAACTACTCCATTAAAGAGTAGTTGTGATTTTATTCTGTTTCTTCTTCTTGATATTTTATGACGTTATCTTCTTCAACTTTAGACTTAAAGATATCGATTGATTCAACAATTGGATTCTCAACTTCAACTTCTGCACTTAAAACGACATCATCATCAACTTCGATTGTTGACATCAGTGTAATCATCGTTTCAATAATATCAGGTAAGTAACCGATGGTTGTATTAGCACTCACTCTTGAGAAATTATTTGAAGCAAAAACAATATACTCTGTCTTGTTTTGATAAACCGTTAAAGTAAACACACGATTATTAAGACTCACTTCTTTTTGATACAGAGGATCCAAATTTAATCTGTAGTTGATATCTAAAGAATTCTTATATGAGTATAAGTCAACAAAGAAATACAACTTGGCCTGATTGACTTTTATGATATCGTTTGACTTAAATTGCTCTTCTATACTTGCACTTATAGGTAAGTAATAAGAATAGCTCTGTCTATACGTATTGTTTTTTGGAAACTCGGTATTTTTCACATGTTCATCAATCTTTGTAATAATCTCTGCTCTAATGTTTTCTTCAGTAAGTTGACATCCTGTTAGCAAAAAGGCAACTAACAATAAGGCAATAATTCTTTTCATCTACTACTTTTGAACCTTAATTTTTTTAACTGTCTTTTGATCCATAGACTTAATTAAGTTCATTGTCATTTTGAATGCTGCATCATAATCATCTTTATGCATCATTGATGAATGTGAATGAATATTTCTTGCTGGAATACCAATCACGCATGATGGTACACCTTCACGATTTAAGTGAACTGCACCTGCATCCGTTCCACCTGGTGATGTATAGAATTGATGCTTGATTTTTTTCTTTGTTGCAATTTTTAACATATGATCACGCATCTCACGACTTAAAATCATAGAACGGTCATGAATTCTTACTAAGAATCCTTCACCAAGGCGACCTAACTCTGTTTTAGGACCACTCGTATCACGAGCAGGTGAAGCATCTACAGCAATAAAAATATCTGGATCAATCATGAATGAAGCAGTACGTGCACCACGTAATCCACTCTCTTCTTGAACAGTTGCTCCTACATATAAATCACATGGAAGTTCAACATCTTTTAAATTTTCTAAAATATCAATAGCAATCGCACAACCATAACGGTTATCAAATGCTTTACCTAACATTGTTTTACCATTAGCCATTTCTACAAAGTCACCTTGTGGTGAAATCATCTGACCAATCTTGATTCCTAAACCTTCTGCTTCTTCTTTTGTAGAACATCCTACATCAATAAGCATTTTCTTAATATCCATTGGTTTTTCACGTTGTGCAGGCGTCAATAAATGCGGGCTTACGCTTGAAATAACACCAGGGATAACTTTATCTTCAGTATGAACATTTACACGTTGTGCAAGCATGTTTTGCCCCCACCAACCACCTAAAGGTTGGAACGTAATTAAACCATATTGGTTGAAACCAGTTACCATAAAACCAACTTCATCCATATGTCCTGCTAACATAACTTTTGGAGCATTCTCAACTTTAGAGCGTTTAACAGCAAAGATAGATCCTAGTTTATCTTGAATGATTTCATCACTGTGTTTAGATAACTCTTGTTTCATATACTCTCTTACTAGATGCTCTTGTCCTGGAACTCCATTTAGTTCAACTAATGTCTTTAATCTTTTTACACTACTTCTTTTCATATTTTCACCTCTAATTTTGTTTAAACTTGGCTTCTAATCTTTTAATTGGGAAGCCCTTTTCTGAAAACTTTCTTTCATATTCTGTTGTAACATTTTCCTTAGTATGAAACTCAGTTTGATGTAAATCTAAGCTTACATTTTTTAAGAACACGCCGTAGTTACAAAGCGATTCTAAACTGAACTCAAATAGCCCTTGATTATCAGTCTTAAAATGCAATTCTCCATCAGGAACTAAAATGTCTTGATATTGCTTTAAAAAGTTCTCATGCGTTAATCTTCTTTTTGCATGACGAACCTTCGGCCATGGATCTGAGAAGTTTAAGTAAACTCTACCTACTTCATTTGTTGCAAACAATTCTGTAATCTTAATCGCATCAAATCTGACTAAGATAACATTATCAAGATTTGCTTCCTCAAGTTTTTCCAAAGCTCTCACTAAAACACTATCATACTTTTCAATCCCAATATAATTAATGTTTGAATTTCTTTTTGCCATTCCGATAACAAAGTCACCTTTACCTGTTCCTATTTCGATATGTATTGGATTGTCATTATCAAAGACAGTATTCCACTTTCCAATAAAATCTACAGGATGATCAAAGGATTGTTTATTACTGGCAATTTTATCCTTTGCACCAACTACATTTCTTAATCTCATCTTTACACCTCACTACACTAATCCTATTATACTATTTGTTGCTTATAATATAAACAATTTTATGCATAAAAAAACAAGCGCCATTTGGCGCTTGAAAGGCTTTATATATCCCTTAAAATCTGTCCTTGCTAAAACACTGCCTTTTTTACAATCTACTATAAAATATATAGAATTCTTACTTATGTTTTCGATACTTTCTAGAGTCAATTGCCACTGCGATTACAATGATTAACCCTTTTAAAATATTCTGAAATTGTGGTGGCCATCCAACGAATGTCATACCATAAGAGATCACTGTAAACAAAAGTACCCCAGCAACGACACCACGTAATTTACCGATACCACCATTAAATGAAATTCCACCAACGATACAGGCAGCAATGGCATCTAACTCATAACCAAAACCAAATGCTGTTGTCACAGAACCTACACGTCCTACTTCAAGCACAGCACCTAGTCCATATAACGCACCAGCGATAGCAAACACACTAATTAGTGTCACTGTATAGTTAATCCCTGATACAATGGCAGCTTCTTTATTTCCACCAATAGCATACATATTACGTCCAAGCTTTGTTTTATACCAAACAACATAACTAAATACGACACCAATAAGTGAATAAACCACTACATTTTTTATAACTAAATCCCCAAGTTTTAAAAATGGTTGATTTACAAAGTCGATGAAACTTCTGGCAAAATCACCAATCGGCTGAGCAGTTTCAGGACTTAAGTAATACCATTGAATCAATCCGTAGAATACTAAGCTCGATCCCAAGGTTGCAATGAATGGGTCTATCTCCAGTTTTGAGATGAAGATGGCGTTCACAACTGAACACAGCGCTCCAATAATCATTGCAATTGGGATTACAAGCATGAAATTCATTCCAGTTGATCCTGGGAAGAAAACACCTGATATTTGCAGTAATGATGCTGAAATAACTGCAACTAATCCAACAATTCTACCTACTGATAAGTCCGTTCCTTGAGTAATGATAATCATCCCTACTGCCATAGCAAAGAATAATTTTGTAGCTGATTGCTCAAGAATTGAACCTAAAGGACGAAGCCCTAGTAAGTTTGGCTCAAAGGCAACTAATACAATTAACAGCCCAAGCATGAAAATATAAATAGCATTATTTAACAATAAACTTTTATAATCTTTAAATTTCATTTCACGATAATTTCTAATGAAATCTTTAAATTTTACATACCTTTCCATAATCTAACTCCTTACAAATATTTAACTGCAAGAGTCATTAGTTCCTCTTGAGTAGTATTTTTAGTTTCTACAATACCTGCTACTTGATAGTTACTCATTACCATGATTCGGTCAGTAACACCAATTAACTCAGGCATTTCAGATGAGATCATTAACACCGTCTTACCCATATCCCTTAATCTTAGGATAAGCTCGTAAATCTCATATTTTGCCCCAACATCAATCCCACGAGTTGGTTCATCTAAGATAAATATATCTGGTTCTGTAACTAGCCAACGACCAATGATTACTTTTTGCTGGTTACCACCACTTAAACTTCTAATCAACGTTTCTGTTGATGGAGTTTTTATACGCATATCTTTTATTTGTTTTTCTGTATCCTTTATTAGTTCCTTATCAGACAAGAAACCAAATTTGTTTAAATACTTCGCTGTATTTGCAATCGTAGTATTAAACGTTATATCACTCATATCGAAGATTCCTGTTTCACGACGTTCTTCCGTTACATAGGCCATTTGAAAGTCTTTAACTGCCTTACGCGGTGTTAACTTTGTTACTTTCTCACCATGAATGATGATTTCACCTTCTTCAATCGTTCTAATCCCAAATAATGTTTCAGCTAACTCTGTTCTCCCGCATCCTACTAAACCAGAAACACCTAAAATTTCCCCTTTTCGAAGTTCAAAGTTAACATTCTTTAATTGTGGGTCAAATGTTGTTGAAATATTTTTCATCTCAACCATGACCTCTTTGCTTAACTTATGTTCTGTTTTATCTGGGAATCTTTTACCAAGATCACGTCCAACCATCATTTTGATGATTTCTGCCATCGATGTGTCCTTGATCAATTTTGTTCCCACATACTGCCCATCCCTCAAGATAGTAATCTCATCACATATTTCAGTAATCTCTTCCATCTTATGAGAGATAAAGACCATTGAAACCCCTTTTTCTTTAAGGTTTCTCATGATACTAAATAAATGACCTACTTCTTTATCCGTTAGTGATGAAGTTGGTTCATCTAAGATAATAACTTGTGCATCATATGAAACTGCCTTAGCAATCTCAACCATTTGTTTTTGTGATACTGATAAGTCTCCAACTTTTTCATTTGGATCAATATCTATTTCTAATGACTTTAACAATGTCTTTGTTTGTTTATACATCTCTTTTTGGTCTAAGAATCCATTTTTTGTTAAGTACTTTCCTAACCAAATGTTCTCAAGAACCGTCATTGAGTTTACTTGAATCAACTCTTGATGCACCATCGACACACCATTTTCAAGAGCATGTTTCGGGTCAGAGAACTCAACTTTTTCTCCATTAAAGAATACTTCACCAGCATCCATTGTATAAATACCAAACAAACATTTCATAATTGTTGATTTTCCGGCACCATTTTCACCCATTAGAGCGTGGATACTTCCAGGTTTTACACTTAAATTTACTCCATCTAAGGCTTTTACTCCTGGGAAAGACTTTTCAATACCTTTTAGTTCTAATCTATACATAATGTCCTCCTCATAAAAGTAAAGGGGCAACACTGTTGCCCCTAATTAAATTCAGTAAACTTATTATCTACCAACTTTTACATATGGAACACGAACAGCTTTAGTACCATCTGCTTCAATTTTCCAGTTTCCACTCATAGTTGAATCTTTAGTTAATTCACCTTTAGCAGCAGCGATTGATAAATCTAATGCAGCTTTACCTTGGTTCTCACCATCGTTTAATACAGTTCCACCTAATGTTCCAGCAGCGATTGCATCAACAGCTGATTGAATAGCATCTACACCATAAACACGGATGTCTCCTTCTTTAGGAGCTTCTGCATTCCAACCTTTAGAACTTGTTTGTAAAGATTGAATAACACCTAAAGCCATACCATCATTGTTAGCGATAATTACATCGATATCTGCAGCATTTGCATCTAACCAAGTATCTACAGCATTTTTAGCTTTAGCAGTATCCCAGTCAGCAACTTGTAATCCTAATTCATTTACATCAAATCCAGCATCAGTTAATGCTTTTACAGATTCAACAGTTCTTGCCATTGCATCTGGATGTCCAGCTTCACCTTGAAGCATATAGTAATCAATTACACCATTTCCATTACGGTCAGCAATGTAACCAGAGTTAACATCATCTACCATTAATAAACCTTGTACGATTCCTGACTCAGCAGAGTTAGTTCCTACGTACCATACTTTATCGTAACTTGCCATTGCATCTTTAGTCGTTTCTTTGTTGAATAATACTAAAGGAATATCAGCAGCTTTTGCTTTATCGATTACAGTTTGACCAGCAGTTGGGTCAACTAAGTTAATCATTAATACATCTACACCACTATCGATCCAAGTATCAATTTGGTTATTTAAAATATTTTGGTCACCTTGTGAGTCAACCATTTTAATCTCTACGTCATCCATAGACGCAACATAATCTTCAATCGCAGGTTTAACAACTGAGTTCATAAAGTTATCATTATAGTTATAAATGTTAACTCCAATCGTAATTTTTCCATCATCTTCACTAGCACCACCACAAGCAGTTAATGTAAACATTAATGCAAGAACAGCTAAAACACTTAAAATTTTCTTCATTTTAAAAATCTCCCTCTCTTATTTAGTTCAAAGTATTTTTTGATACATTAAATTTAACAAAGAAAACGTTTTCAAAAAATGTGTTTTTTTACTAAGTTTTTATAATTTTTTACTATTCACTAAAAAAACTTACAAAAATTAAATTTTGTAAGTTTAGTTACTAATTTTCTTGTAGTTGACCCAAACGTAATGGTCATCAGTGATTTCAAACTTCAAATCATCAACTTTTTCATTTTTTACCAATGCTCTAACAAGCTCTACAATTTTTACTGCTGACTCCTTTGAATCATTTATCACTGTCCCATAAAGTTTTCCTTCTTCTACAAGACGGAGTGCTTCGGGAATTCCATCAATACCAACAACAGGTATAAAGGAATCAGCGTCAATATCAAATTGACCGTTACTGTTAACATCGTTAAAGATGTTTTGATCATCTAGGGCTTCGATTGCTCCAATTGCCATTGCATCGTTATTTGAAACGACTAACTCAATTTTACCTTGATGCAATGATATCAAATCAAGCATTTTCTCATAACTTGCTTCTTTCACCCAATCAGCACCAGCGATTGCTAAGATATCTAGTTGGTAACCTGCAGCCTCTAACTCAGATATAATAACATTGGTTCTAATTTCAGCATCTTGATGTGACTCTTCACCCTTTAAAATGACTAATTGAATCACACCATCATTATTTGCGTCATATCGCGTTAACTCTGATGCAGGACCAAATGCTTCTTTTACAAGTTCTGCTTGTAACATGGCACTTTCTTTTGCCTTAGCACCAACATAGAAAGCTTTATCATACATTTCAAGATCCTCTTTTAGTGGTTCTCTATTAAAGAAAATAATCGGAATGTCTTTTGCTTTTGCGGCATTGATTGTAACATAAGCTCCTAATCGATCAACAGGATTTACAAGCAATATCTTCGTATCATTTTCAATCAATTCATTGATTTGTTTGTTCTGTAAAATCTGTGAGTTCTCACTATCAACTATTGCATATTTGATATCATAACTACTTAAATCTAAGATGTCATTTGCAAATTGATACATATAGTTGTCATTTGTATTATATATAAGCATATCCACTTTTACTGGTCTTTGGGGCTGACAACCTGAAAGAAGTAAAAGTGATAATACCAATATTATTCGTTTCATTTTTTACTCCTTTCTAATGGAAGAACTAATCTAAAGATAGTTTTTTCATCAAGTTCACTTTCAATCTCTAAATCAGAATCATTATTAAAGTAAATTTTTAATCTTTGATAAACATTTTTGAGTCCTACTGATGAGTAGGAATCTTCCCCTTTAATATCTTGATACAACTCTCCTATCTTTTTCTCAGGAATTCCATAACCATCATCTTCAACCTCAAGATGAAGACGATCATTCTTAATCAATGTTCTGATGATTATATGACCCTGATCAAACTCTGTATTGACTCCATGATAAATTGCATTTTCAATTAATGGTTGTAAGACTAACTTCACTACCCTAAAATCAAGAGTTCGTTCATCAATATCAAACTCAAATGTAAACTTTTCATTATATCTAATCTGTTGAATCAGCAAATAGTTTTTGGCGTGTTCAAGCTCCTCTTCTAACTTGATAACATTCTTACCACGAGAAATGCTAATTCTAAAAAACTTTGATAGTGCTGCTACCATTCTTTGTACTTTTTCATTTTCATTACTTTCACTAAGATACATAATACTATCTAAAGTATTGTATAGAAAATGTGGATTGATTTGAGTTGTTAAAGCTTTAAACTCACTTCTTCTTTTGGCTTTTTGTTCTGTAACCAATTGATCCATCAAAACAACTGTTTCATCAATCATTTGATTAAAGTTGTCTGCAAGGTCAACCACTTCTTTTTGACCTTCTAATTTTATCTTCTGGTAGTTACCATTATTGATTGTGTTGATATGATCTCTTAACTTAAATATCGGATTTGAAATTCTTCTTGCGATTAAAGTTGCAGCTAAAATTGTTATCGTAAAGGTAAACACTAAAACCGTCAAACTCAGAATTTGCGAATTCCTTCTTGATACCGCTATATCTTCACTATTAATAAAACTTGCAATACGCCACCTTGTATTCTTTAATGTGTTGATACTTAAAAACATATCAGTCTCATCTACAACAACTTGCTTGGACCCTATATTATATTTATCAACAATTTGAACTGATTCACAATTATTTGTTGTACAACTCATTAAGTTAGAAAACACCAGCGTATCATCGGCTGCTAAAATCACAATATGACCACCTTCTCCAAGGTTAGTTCTTGAAGCAATGTTGTTTATATTGTTCATTGATAAGTCAATTACTAAAACACCTTCATACTTTTCATTATCAATGTAGTATTTAACACTCTTACTCACGGTAATTACTTTTTCATTACTATTAACTAAAAATATATCTTGTGATTTTGGGCTTGAGAAATGAAAAATTTCTTTCGTCTCTAATGCTTTGTTAAACCATTTGCTGCTGACAAGCTCGCCGTTTACACCATCATCTCTTGATGCATATACTTTTTTTCCATATTGATCTAGCAAAGCAATATTCACAATATCACTTTGAATATTAGACGCTTGAGCATATATCGAGTTTAAATCTTGATAGTTTCCATTTAAACCGTACTCATTTGTCGTTTGACTAATGTAGTTTGCAGTCTCTGTCACGTTATCAATATAATTCTCATAATTAAGTACCAGTTGTTTATTAATCTCTTCTGAACTACTCTCGACAATTCTTGCAGTAGTAATATTAAAATTAACGAGAGTTGTGAATAGAGTAATCGCTAATGCAACGACAGTGATTACAGTAGTGGTGATAATAATAGCACTACGAATCGAACGATTTCTAAGCATTTGCATATTGTTTGCGATACTCCTTTGGACTCATTGAAGTATATCTTTTAAAACTGTGCGAAAAATAATATACCTCGTTATAACCTACTGCCTCGGAAATGGTAATGATTTTGTCATTGCTATACCTTAAAAGTTCTTCTGCTTTTTCCATTCGAACCTTGATTAAATATTTGTTAAATGTTAATTTTTTATACTTTTTTATTAATGAACTCAAGTACGACACACTGATATCGAGTTCTTCTGCTACTTGTTCAAGCGAAAGTGAGCTATCACTGTAGTTTGATTCAATGACATTAAATGCTCTTTCTACTAATGATTCAACTTTAGTTACTTGTGAGTTAGAGTTCTCTTCTCTGATTTTGATTGCAGAGTGATATATCCACGAGAATAACTGCTCAAGATCTTTAAAAGATAGCACCTTATTTATGATTTCTGATGACAAGACATTACTTGAGTTAAGTGACTCAGAAAACTTAACAACACGATTCGCCAAATTCAACAATAGATATTGGCGGTTATAGTGATGTTTATCATCAGTCAGTATTATATCTTTTAAACCATTTAAGTAGTTCTCTAGTTTTATCTTGTCATAATACATAATCGCTTTATCAAAATCTTGTAAAAGTTCATCATCTAAATTGACATTTTCAATCAAATTCTTATCGATGTCATTAAAAAACACAATCGAGCCTACTTTGTAGTAAACACCGTGGTTCTTTGCTTTCTTTGCCTGTTGGTAATAACTTGGAAACTCTGACAAATGTTTAAATATTGACGAAACACCAATTGTTGTTTCAAACCCTAAAAATTCTTGAATATAGGATAGAACTTCAAACAAAAACCCATCAATCTCATTTTTGACATAGGGTCTGATTGATCCTGCTAACACAATCATTCCGTCTCTTGTCTTAAATGAGGATACAAATTCCAAATGACTCAGAGCATTATCTATGATTCTTTTTAACGACAGTTTGCTATCTTCACCAATATCACTATTAACGTCAATGTTAACAACAAAGAACTGATTCATCATGATGTCTAGCCCTAACTCACCTAACGTATCAAGATCTCTTGAACTGAGTCTCTTTTTATACGTGTATGAATTCAAGTTCGAATCAATTATCTTCGGAAGTGATTGATCGTATTTCTCGCGTAAAGTTTCAATATCTTCTATTTGCTTTTTTTCATCATCTAATATTTTCTTCAACTTTGATAAAAACTTTGTCAACTCTTCTGTTGTGATAGGTTTCATGATATAACTCACAACATTAAGTTCAATTGCCTCCCTGGCATAATCAAACTCATCATAACCTGAAATAAATCCAAGTTTAATCGTTGGATAATCTCGTTTTATAATCCTTGCTAATTCTATTCCATTAATAAATGGCATTCTTATGTCTGTAATGACTACATCTGGTTTTAGCTCTTCGATTAATTCCAAGGCATCGTATCCATTCCCTGCTTTTCCTACGACACAAAAACCACTCTCATCCGTGATCTTTGAAATAACTCTACCTCTTACATCATCTTCATCATCAACTAAAACAACTTTATAAAGATCGTTCATGATTTCACCCCTAGTTGCCTTTAATGATAGCACCTTCAAAAATATTTGTAAACAAACGAAAACCCTAGCACTAGACTAGGGTTTAAGATTATTTGTTTAAGTTGTAAATGATTTCTAATCCTTTTAACAATAAATTTTCGTCATAAGTCATCTCTTGATAACAATAATTATTGACTAGTTTTGATAAACCACCCGTAATAATGACTTTCATATTATCATTTCTAACTTCCTTTTTGATGCGGTAAACCATCCCATCAATCATCGAGGCTGCTCCATACACTAACCCTGATTGCAGACACTCTATAGTGTTAGTACCTAAAATCTTTTTAGGTGCTTTTAACTCAAATCCAGGAAGCAATGATGCACTGTTTGTCAGGGCTTTAGCACTCACTTCAATACCAGTTCCAATGACTACACCATCTAATGTTGCATTTTTAGTATGAATAAATTTTGTCGCTGTTCCAAGATCAATTACTAATGTATCAGTACCGTATAAATTTAGGGCACCAATAGCACAAGCGATTAAATCTGAACCCACTTCTTTTGGATTGTCAGTCTTTATTTTGATTCCCGTTTTAATACCTGGCCCAATAATAATTGGATCAATTTTAAAATGGTTTTTAAACATTAATCTAAACTTTGTTGTTAGTGTTGGTACAACACTAGAAATAACTGCTCCTTCAAAATCATTATTACCTACTAATGATTTTATCTTGATTGCATATTCGTCACCAGAACTGCTCGCAATCGTTGCCAAGCGATATTTGTTTTTAATTTCCCCACCATCACTAACACCAATTTTCACTTCAGTGTTACCAATATCAATCAATAAAAGCATTTACTTCACCAACTTCTTTAATGGTACAGCAACAACTGTTACTAAAATTGCAGCAAAAATAGCTTCAAAGATAGCATTAGAGACCATAATTCCCCAGATCCATACCATAATATTTTCAATTCCCCACTCGTTTAATTGTGCCCCATAAATAATTCCAATCGCACCTAAAACAAGTACCGAATGAATTAAAGTCGTAATTAAAGCTGTAGTTGGAAATAAGATTTTGTCATCTTTAATAAACTTCTTAACAAATGCATAAACTTCATATACTGCCATTCCAAATAATACACGTGGTAAAACCGAGATTAATGGATTTAAGAAGAATAACTCAAATGGAGTCGCTCCTCTTTGCAACGTAACAAGAAATGATAAAATACCAAATGTTGTCCCTAAAATAAATCCGAACTTTCTACCTAATAATACTGCACCAATGATCACTGGAATGTGCATTGTTGTTACACCAATAACTGGTGTAATTTGAATGTAACCAAGTTGAGGTACGAAAGCAATAACTGTCATTAAAGCAATCATCATCCCTGCTAAAGTTAATTCTTTTGTGTTTTTCATGATTTTCTCCTTTTTAGTCCCTTAATGGGTACCATATATTTTTTTTATGTTCTACTTGTCTAGTCTTACGTACCAGCAAGCACATACATTATAAGTTATTCACTCAATAATTTCAATTCATCTTCACTTAATTCTTTATAAGAACCTAATTCTAATTGATTATCTAAATCTAAATTATTCATCTTGATTCTTTTTAGATATATAACTTCATTATCAAGCGCTTTGAACATTCTTTTTACTTGATGAAACTTACCTTCATAAATGGTCAGTTCTATTTCTGTTTCATTTAAGATGGTTAATTCAGCACTCATACACTCGTAACCATCACCCAAGGTAATACCTTCTTTAAACTTTCCAATAGCATCAACTTCTATCTTCGAAGCTAATCTTGCAAAGTAAGTTTTGGGAATGTGTTTTTTAGGGCTGATGATATTGTGAGTTAACTTTCCATCATTTGTTATAATCAGTAATCCTTCTGTATCAATGTCTAGTCTTCCAACAGGGTGTAAGTCATAATGACTATAGTCTGAAACGATATCAATGACCGTTTTGTGTTTTTCATCCACAGTTGCTGATATAACCCCTTGCGGTTTATTCAACATTAAATAGACATATTCTTTGTACTCTATTTTGACACCGTCAAGACAGATTTCATCTTGTTGATAATCCACTTTGACATTTGCATTCTTAATCACTTCAGCATTAACCGTGATTCTTTTTCCTCTAATCAGACCTTTGGCATCTTTTCTTGATGCAATACCTGCTCTAACTAAAAATCGATCTATTCTCATATTATTTACTCCAACTCAATAGTCTTCTTTCACCCTCTAAGGCTCTAATCCCAGTGATATCTTGGCTCACTTCTAAGGTACCTTTATAATTACCCTCTTTATCCCTTAGAGCATAATAAGTAATCATAATCATTTTACCTCTAATATTTAACCAAAATTTTGCCTCATCCTCAAGCCCTAATTTAAATGCATCTAAAATTTCTTTTACAACATGAACACTTTCTTTCGGATGACATTTTTCAACTGAGCGATTGATTACTGCTTTACTCCTAGGGAAAAAGCGCTCTTTACAGTTATTAAAGAACTTCACTTGGTCATGTTCATCAACAAAACTTAAGTCAACAGGCAAGTTATCAAAAATCATGAATATCTGTTCTAGATTTAATTCACCTGTCGATGTACGTACAATTAAGTTACCATCTAATTCTTCACTTTCTATGTCATCTATTAAATCTAGTTCATCAAGTTTGGGTTGCTTGATGAACGCAAAGGGGTATTCTATAGCTTGACTAAGCATTTCCTTGAACTCCCTATCAGTAAAAAGTTCAGTAGCTACTGGATATAAAAGTAAATCTTCCTTTTGCATCAAACCACGAATCTCATAAAACACTTGACCCGCTTCAATCAAGACATCTCGTCTATCAGCATTATTATCGATTAACTCAATTACATACTTTAATTGTTGTCTAATCACATCATGAAGACTCCACATAATCGTGAGCCCATCAAATTTCTCTTGCTTTTTATCCATATATGGAAACAAGATATTTTCTTTTTTAATAAAGTGAAAATTTATTTGTTGCAGTTGTTGAAACTGCTTTTTTAACGTAGATAACTGATCATCAGATGATAACTTAAAAGTTGCTGTTATGCTGTTAAGCAACACATCCATCTCACGATTTTCTTCCATTAAATACCATAAAAACGTTCCTTGTTTAGGTTGCTTCCATTCATAGGTCACAAGACTATTGTAAAATGCATTAATGATGTTACCTAAATACTCTAATATCTGACGTGGATCTTGTCCACTCTCTAATATACTAAAGAAAATGGAAAACGCTTCTCCAGGCTTAACGCTATCTATATCATGTCGATACTCATTGTATAACTCAACCTTATCCATTCCTTTACTAAATTTTTCAACATACTCAATTAATCTTTCAACTCTTTGTTCTGAACTCATCTTATCACTCCTTAAACTCATTCTAACATAAAAAAACTGCCGAAGCAGTTTATTTTAAGAATGGTATTTTAGCTCTTATTTTGTTTCTTATCTCAATAATGATATCTTGACCTAATGCACGTTGTATTAACTTTGAGTAGAACCCTAAATACAAGTAAATTGCCAAGCTAAACACTCCAAACAGTCCTAAGTATATCAAGATTGCAATAAATCCTTCTGGTGAGTATGGTACAAAATACTTAATAGTTGCCGTTAACCCAAAAGTGATTCCAATTATGATAACTAGTTTTACAAATCTTCTTCCTAACACTCTGTTTTTCACATTGACAAATCGACCAATTAAAATCAAGTTTAGAACAATTGTCACGAAGAAACCAATCATTGTGGCAAGCGCAAAACCATGAGCAGCTTCAAAGCCTATACGGTCTAGTAGATGAACCATCGGCTCATTTAGTAATAACTTAAATAGCCATCCGATAAACATTGTAGCAATTGATATGTACGCATGTTTTGTGGCTTGTAAAATAACACTCGTCATATACATTAATGAGTGGAATAAGGTTGTAAATATTGAAATCTTAAAGATAGTAGGTCCCCATACACTTGTTGCAAAGAAAAATGTGAAAATTTCCTTCGAGAAAACAGAACTAAAGACACTTAAGAATCCAACTAATAATAAAATCAATTGTAAAGATTTTTCCGTCTTCATTTTCACTGCAACCATATCACCCTTTGCATAGTCACTTGAGATAGAAGGCAATAAGGCTGTGTTAAATCCGATCGTAAAAGCAAAAACTAAACGGTTTAACTTCGGTCCCCAAACTGTTAGAGCTGCAAGAACACTGTTTGCCTCTTTCGTTGTATATCCAATACCAGTTAAGACATTAACAATACTCAACGTATTCACTTGAGTATATAGGTTGATAATCATACTCAGTAAGATAAATGGTGCTGAAAATAAAATTAACTTCCTAAGAATCGTTTTAGTAGAATCTACATCATGATAATCTAAATGCAGCTTTTTCTCAATCGTTCCTCGTTGCTTTTTCGTATTTTTGTAAACGATAAAGTAACCAGCAACAGCACCAACAAAGGCTGCAAATAAGGCCGTATAAACCGCTACATTTACTCCTAAGTCAAACAAGTATAAACAGGCATAAACTCCTACTAACAGAAATAACACTCTTGCAAGTTGCTCTGTTATTTGTGATTTTGCTGTTGTGGTCATGTCTTGGAACCCTTGTAAGAAACCACGCCCAAAAGCTAACATTGGCACAAACAATAAAGAGAATGAAACCAATCTGATTCCCAAAGCAATATCCCCAACACTATGTACTTGTTTTGCAACTTCAACATTTCTAAGTACAGCCTCAGCATAATAATTAGCAAAACCAAACATAATGACAAACACTAAAACACTAACGGCAATCATCAGTTTCTTTGCAATATCATAAGCTTTATCTATTGATTTATATTTATCTAGCGATGAGTAATTACTTACTAGCTTAGAAATACCAAAAGGTATTCCAGCAACACTGATGTTAATAAACATAATATAAACACTATATCCATATCCGTATAAAGCTGCTCCATCATCACCAATCATTCGATTGAATGGAATAGCGTATAAAACACCTAATACTTTTGTAATAATAACACCTAAAGATGCTATTGTTGCTCCTTTGATAAATGATTGTTTCATCAAAACACCTCAAACTTTCTTAATAAATTATAACATAAATAAAAAAATGTGTGTAAAGAAAAAAGAGTAATTAATACTCTTTGATAAACCATTCTTCAAGATATTTTTTAAGTGAGTCTTCCATTTCCATTGCGAAGTCACTACCTAATTTCCTTGCATAGACTAATTGTCCAAAGTTTTTTGCCCCTACTGTGTTTTGCTCATTAAAATGAGTCTTTGCATACATTCTTTGATAATCATTGCCGTCAAGAATTTTATATTCTTCATCAAAGACAATGAACTCTTTATCAAAACGACTGCGCGGACTAATATTAGATCCTTCAGGATAGTATCCTAAAGTTAACATCGCTACAGGAATTGTCCATTTCGGCAAGTTAAGTAACTCTTTTACTTGGTCATGATTCTCTACAATATCCCCGATGTAACAAGAACCAACTCCAATCGATTCAGCAGCAACAACTGCATTTTGAGCTGCTATAAAAGCATCTCCTGCTGCTAAGAACAGTTTCGAATTATTAGGAGTAACCAACTCTTTATCTTGTTCCATACAATAAGACAAGATATTTGAATAACCTAAGTAGTTATAAAGTTTGTACATATCTGCAACAAAGATAAGTGATACCGGTGCTTTTGCAATAAACGGTTGGTTGTCACAATATTTAGCTAACAATTTACGCTTTTCTTGATTTTTCACAACAATGATTGAGTACAACATCATGTTCCCTGCTGTTGGTGCTCTCATTGCTCCATTTAGAATTAAATCAAGATCTTCTTTCTTAATATCTTCATCTTTATACTGACGAAGTGAAACACGTTTGCTTAATAAATCGATTGTATTCATTACGTTCTCCTTTATAGTGTTTTTAACATTAGAATAGAATCTCCAATATCGGCATGAAACTCAAATCCAGTTTTTTGATATAGTTTTAACGCGTAGTTTGATTTTGATACGCTAAGGCTGATGCTTTTAACTCCTCTTAATCTTGCCTGCTCAAACAGAGTATTCATTAATTGTTCTCCAATTCCATGTCCTCTTGACTGTTCTGTAAGTCCAATTACAAGTACTGGTGAACTCTCATTAATATAACCACGCATCTCATCTTTTTCTTCCCAAAAGCGATACCACACCGCACCGACAGGTTTTAGATCATGAAAAGCAACCAGAGCAAAGTCCCCTTCTCTTTCCATCCAGTTGTTAAGTGGTTTCCTAACAAAATCTAGGTTTTGACTGTCAGCTATGCTCGGCGGTTGTTTACTTTTGTCCCAAAATATTGCATGATATAACATCAAGTTGATAAATTCTTTTTCATTTGTATATTCTATGATTTCAATGTTAATGATTATCACCTCTTGATAACAGTATACTTTAAAAGACCATATAAAAAAAGTGTGCAATTGCACACTTAATGTTTTTGAACATCTAATGTTAAACTCAAACTAATACTTGCTAAAATTAAAGCAAAACTAATCCAGATAACTGGTGTTATTGAACTCTTGAAGTAAAGCGCAGAGCTAACAAAACCGACGATAAAGATTAGGTTCTCATATATCGTTACAATCCCTGCTCCCAATATTCTCGCTGCTAAGTAATAAAATAAGTATCCAATTACCGTAGAGAAAATAACTAAATATACAATAATTGCAACTAAGGTTGGTGTCACTAGGATTGGTTCATTAATCTTTGTTAAGAAAACACCACCATGTATGACAGCTGCAAAAGCAAACTGATAAGCGACAATTACAAAAGGATCTGCATCAATTTCAACTGCTTTAAATAGGTAAATAATCCAAGCTGACACAGCCATCAGAATAAAGATGTATCCGATTATAGACCCTCCTAAAGAAATTTCTTCTCTAATAACCAGATAAACTCCAACCGCTGCTAACACAATAACCGCTACTGTTCTAATTTTGAGTTGTCGACGTTTTAGTAAAATTTCAATTGTAATTGATATAACAGGGATTAGCCCTAAAAACAAACTGACAACACCACTAGACAGATAGCTCATTGATTTAACTTCAAAGTAAGCATATCCAAAAAATGCTAATGCTCCGGTATATAGAATTAATCCTAGTTGTTTTTTTGTTACTTTCATATTTCGTTTACTAAACTTAACATAGCTTAGCATAATGATTGCTGCAAAAAAGTACCTTAAAAAACCTAAATGTTCTGGTTGTAGATAGTTTAATGCAATTTTATTTAATGGAAAAGTTAGTCCCCATAGCACTGCTGCTATAAGGACTAATCCATGTGCTTTATACTTTGACATTAGACTACGATATTAACAATCTTATTCGGTACAACAATTACCTTCCTAATTGTCTTTCCTTCAGTAAATTTAACAACATTTTCCTCTGATAAAGCAATACGTTCTACTTCTGCTTTATCTTCATCAACTTTTACGTCGATTTTTGCTCTTAACTTACCATTTACTTGAACGATGATTTGAACTGTATCTTCTACAAGTTTACTTTCATCAAATGTAGGCCATGGTTGGTAACTAATTGTTCCTTCATGTCCTAAAACAGTTGTCCATAATTCTTCTGTGATATGAGGTGCAATTGGATTTAACATCTTAACAAATCCTTCAGCAAACTCTCTAGGTAAGTTATCAGCTTTATAACAGTCATTAATAAAAATCATCATTTGCGAGATTGCAGTATTGTAACTGATATTCTCATAATCTTCAGTGACTTTTTTAACTGTCTGGTGATACACTTTCTCTAAATCTTTATTCGTTGTATCAACTATTTCTTTTGATTCAAACAATCTAACAACTCGGTCAATAAATCTTCTTGACCCATCAACACCCTTAGTGTTCCAAGGCTTAGATGATTCTAATGGTCCCATAAACATGATATAAAGTCTTAAAGCATCAGCTCCATGAGTGTTAATAATATCATCAGGGTTGATTACATTTCCTTTAGACTTAGACATTTTTTCATTGTTTTCACCTAAAATCATTCCTTGGTGGAATAATTTTTGGTAAGGTTCTTTAACTGGAACTACACCTTTATCAAATAGGAAGTTATTCCACATTCTTGAGTAAAGTAAGTGACCTACTGTATGTTCTGATCCACCTGCGTAAAAGTCTACTGGCAACCAGTGTTTCATCAATTCTTGATCAGCAATTTCTTTGTCATTATGTGGATCAATATATCTAATATGATACCAACTAGATCCGGCTGAACCAGGCATTGTTGTCGTTTCACGTTTTCCTTTAACACCATCAATCTCAACATTGAACCATTCAGGTGCATTCTCAAGCGGTGCACTTCCTTTAACTTTAGGTAAGTACTCATCCATTTCTGGAAGCTCTAACGGAAGTTCATTTAATTCAATCACTTTTTTAGTTCCATCTTCCATATGAATAACCGGAACTGGTTCTCCCCAATAGCGTTGGCGAGCAAAAATCCATTCACGCAGACGGTAATTCACAGACTTTTCTCCAATTTCACGTTCTTCCAGCCATTCAATCATTTTAGCGATTCCTTCTTCTTTTCCAAGTCCATCTAGGAAATCAGAATTAACATGAAGAGCGTCACCTGTAAAGGCTTGTTCACTGATGTCACCATCAAGTACCTTAAGGATTTCAATTCCAAACTTCGTAGCAAACTCATAATCTCTTTGGTCATGAGCTGGCACTGCCATAATCGCACCTGTTCCATATGACACAAGAACATAATCAGAAATCCAAATCGGAACTAGCTTGTTGTTAACTGGATTAATAGCATATCCTCCAGTAAACACACCTGATTTATCTTTATTTAGCTCTGTACGTTCCATATCTGATTTACGGGCAGCTTGCTTTTTATACTCTTCAACAGCATCTTTTTGCTCTGATGTTGTAATAACTTCAACTAAGTCATGTTCTGGTGCTAAAACGCAATAAGTAGCCCCAAACAAAGTATCTGGTCTTGTTGTAAACACTTTAAATGAAGCGTCGTGTTCACTTATTTTGAACTCTACTTCAGCACCAACACTTTTCCCAATCCAATTGCGTTGCATTTCTTTTGTAGAGCTTGGCCAATCTACTGTTTCAAGTCCTTCTAGTAATCTTTCAGCATATTTTGGAATATCAATAATCCATTGCTTCATATTTTTCTTAACAACTGGATGACCACCACGTTCACTTAGTCCGTCAATAATCTCATCATTAGATAATACTGTTCCTAACTCTTCACACCAGTTTACTGGCATATCAACGTATTTTGCTAAACCTTCTTTATACAGTTCACCAAAGATCCATTGTGTCCATTTATAAAACTTTGGATCGGCCGTACTGACTTGGCGTGACCAATCATAGTCATATCCTAAAAGTTTTAGCTGTTTAGTAAAGGTCTTAATGTTTTCAGCAGTAAATGTACCTGGGTGGTTACCCGTTTTGATTGCATATTGCTCTGCTGGTAAACCAAAAGCATCAAATCCCATTGGATGTAAAACATTGTATCCTTGCATTCTTTTCATTCTTGCACGAATGTCTCCACCTGTGTAACCAGCCGGATGACCAACATGTAGTCCACTACCGCTTGGGTAAGGGAACATATCTAATACATAGTATTTTGGTTTATCAAAGTTCCAAACATCTGTTTTAAACGTTTCATTTTGATCCCAAAACTCTTGCCATTTCTTTTCTACTTCTTTATGATTATAACTCATTTTATTTCCTCCTATCTTAAACAACTTGGTAAGTTACCCAAACTACCATGGAACCTCACACATGCTTCACAATCTTTGTGACGCTTACATCTTGTGCTAACACAACTACAATTCTCATTATATGTTTGCTCACCATTATTAATATAAATACAGTAAGGGATAAACCCCTTCTTTGAATGTTCTTTAACACATTCAATACAATTTCCTTTTATCTTACAATTTTGATTTGGACATGGGCAGTCCTTGTTTAACATAAAAAAACTCCTTCCTATATATTTAGGAACGAGTTATCGCGGTACCATCCTAATTCACACTTATATGTGTGCCCTCAATTAACCTTAACGCGGTCAACGACTTTGACTTGACTTACCTGCACCAAAGCGATTCAAAGGACTAATTCATAAGATTTATTATCAGTTCGCAGCACCACTGACTCTCTTAAAATAAATGACTTATTACTACTTCCTTATCTCTATCATTAAAGATATTATATTTAATATATAACTACTTGTCAACACACAAAAAGAAGGCAAGCCTTCTATTTTGTGTTTATATAATTAAGGATGTTATTAAAGTCTTCTTGACTCCCACCCAAATACTTTTGATACTTACGTTTACCCTTAGTGTAAGTTAACTCAACATAGACCTCATGATTATCATAAAATATGTATTCGTTCCTACCATATCTTAAACTTCCTGTATAACCAATCTCTTCAAGTGTTGCTTCATTAGCAACTTTCTGAATCAAGTCATCTTTTAAGAAAATTAAAAATCCTTCGATGTCATCTTCTTTAAAAATAGATGAACGGTCACCATGATAAGTAACTGAACTCAATGTCATAGAATCAGGTGTTTTTAGAATAGCATCCACAATCGCGTTAACCATTGACTCATCATTTCTAATAACCTCAATCACATTACTAACATTTTTGGGAAGCGCTTCTTCACTATAGTAATGACTCTCATCCTTAAATGACCTTGAGAAACTCATTCCAAACTCTTTATCATATCTAAATCCTACAATTTTGTATGTACCTAAATGCGAGCTTTTGTTTTCAACAATGATTTTATGCAAGGCATAAACGATTTGAATGTCTTCAGAATCAGAATAAGTAACACCATCATCATGAAATAACTCATAACCAGAGTAAGTACTCACTTCAACCGCTTCAACACTCTCTACTCTTGGTAGTTTCGTTCCAATCGAATCAGTGTAACTATTTAATGCAATCACTAACACAATCACTATAATGATTGAAATTGTTGATGTCTTAACCATTTTTTTAGTAATCTTAAAGCTTAAATCAAGAACCATTGTAGCGACAAAGTACACTAAGTAAAATCCAATTGCATAAGTAATGTAAGTTGAAAATTGATCAATGATTCCGCCACCAAATCCAAAGGCTACAAGACCTGAGAAGAAAGCAGCAACTGTAATTGTTAAGAAGGTTTGTACAAAGTCAAAACTGAAACCTTGACTTGTGTTTTCATTTCTTCTTGATTTAGAAACAACTCTAAGTCCTGCATATAGTACTGCCATTGTTGCAATAAAGAAAAAGGTTCTATTTAATAAATAACCAAAATCTATAGCAACTGTTCTATAATCAAACATTCTATACAAATCAATAACATACAGTTTTTCCATTAAGAAGCCAGTTAAATCCTGTGTAATGGTATTTCCAGCAAACCCGATTGTGTTTAACAACACTAAATTAACATGTGTTGATAACATAACTGTCATAATTAATGGCAATGCAAACACAACCATTGATGCAAGTAATGAAGATAAAACAGATGTTGTCAACAGACTTGCAAGTGCGATCGATAAGATAAGTAATAACGTCAAATTCGAAAATGCTAATATGACATTTAAAATACTTCTTATTCCAAAATCATCACCCGTAAAGAGAACTCCTAACGAAACAAAGACCACTGTCACAATGAACCAAAGAACTAAGTTTGCAAATAAGTTCTTTTTTACTAAACCCCATAATGTTGTCGGTTTTGCAAGATAATAATTAATTTCTTCCCTTTTATGTAAAAAGGTAAAATCCATAAAGGTTGAAAGAATAACGATGCAAAACATGACAAATGATGCAAATGTAATGGCAGGCTCAACCCAACTAGATGTGATGAGTAACATTGCTGCTAAACCAAATGCTATAACAGCACCAGACAAAAGTAACTTCATTTTACTTATAATCGCATTTTTAGTGTAACAGAAATAATCTTTTATAATTTTCTTACTCATATGAATATCCCTCCTCTTTCAGGTTGAATAACATAATATCTTCTAATGAAACTTCAAATTGCTCATACAAACCAACTTGGTAGTTTTCCTTTAAATCTTCTTCAAACAAGTTAAAGTCTCCTTCTACTATGGCATTCACTACAGAGCCATACTGACTAAAGCTTTTAACTTCATAACTTTCTGTTTTCAAAGCATTAAAGTCAGAATCAATTGAGAACTGAATACGTTTTAATCCTTCCTTCTCAATTTCTAAATCGTTATTTTTGATGATACGTCCTTCATGCATTAACACATACTTATTACATATGTTTTCTAACTCGCGAATATCATGACTTGATATCATCACTGTAGTTTCATCTTCAATTGTTCGGTCAATAATATATGACCAAATTCTTTTCTTCATCACAATGTCTAATCCATCGATCAACTCATCTAAGATTAATACATTAGCTCTTGAAGAAAGACATATAATAAAGGCAATAATTTTTTTCTGACCTTTACTCATTCTTGATGGAACATCATGAATATTGAAGTTAAACTCACCTAACAATTCACACAATAAATCCTCATCAAAATTCTCGTAAAAACATTTCTCATAATCAACGATTGATGCTATTGATCTCCCTTTTGGGAAAAACACATAATCTTGAATAAAATAAAAATCTTTCAATACTGTACCTTTATCATGTTTGACACCATCATACTCAATATATCCTTTTTCTGGTCTAACAATATTCATTACAGTTGTCATCAAAGTCGTTTTACCACAACCATTTGAACCAACAATTGCCAATATATCGCCTTTGTTAACCGTTAAACTTATATCTTCAAGTATTATGCTATCATCAATAACTTTTGTAAGATTACTTATTGTTAACATCTTTACCCTCCTCAAAATATTTATCAACAAGCTGATAAATATCAGTTTTTGTAACACCGAAGTTTATTAAGGATTTAACACTTTTTCGTAATTCTTCTTTCGAAGAATCAAGATATCCCGATTTGTAATTTTTTCTCTCACTAACAAAATTACCACTTCCAGGTTTTGAAAAAATATAACCATCTTTTAATAAAAGCTTGTAAGCTTTTTGAATTGTGTTTGGGTTGATTCGCAACACTGTTGCCATTTCCCTTACTGATGGCATTTTATCATTGGCTTTTAAAGATTCAGTTGTAATTAATGAAACAAAATTACTATAAATTTGTTCATAAATACTTAACTTTGAATTCGAATCTAACTTAAACATAATGCCTCCCTCTAAGTGTATTACGTTAACTAGTACACTCGTTGTTATTATATCAAAGATACACCGAATGTCAATAGTTAGATAAAGTGTAATTATTCGGTTCGTTTTCATTTTTTTTTGAACCGATATCCACAATTAAATGGTATAATAATCTTGGTGATAATATGAAAAATGAGTTTAAATATACATTCGATAACAAGCGTTATCAGACATATAACTTTTACTTAAAAAGCAAGTTTCATTCAAAGGTTTTCAAAGTTGGATTAAACGCTGGCTTTACTTGTCCAAATAGAGACGGTTCTAAGGGTAAAGACGGATGCGTTTTTTGCTCTGACTTTGGTGCAGGTGAGTATGCAGGTGATATTGAAAAAGAATTACTACATCAGTTTGAAGAAGTCAAAACTTTACGTCATGTCAAATGGCCAGAAGCAAAGTATGTGGGTTACTTTCAAGCATTTTCAAACACCTATGCAGAAGTAGAACACTTAAAAAAACTTTATGAGCCTATACTAAAGCAAGACAACGTTGTTGGTTTAAACATATCAACACGTCCTGACTGTTTTAATGAGGAAATATATGATTACTTAGAAGACCTCTCACAAAGAACTGACCTGTGGGTTGAGCTTGGGCTTCAATCAAGCAATGAAAATACACTAAGAAATATCAACAGAGGCCATACTTTCAAGGAGTATAAAGAGGCTATAAAAGAACTTAGAAGTCGCAATATTCAGGTGTGTGTTCACATCATTAACGGTTTGTTTGGGGAATCGAAAGAGGATATGATTCAAACTGTATTAGATATTCGTGACGATATCCAGGCAATCAAGATTCACATGCTTCATGTGATGAAGGACACTGATCTTGCAAACATTTATCAAAAGAACAACCCTCACATTCTAACAAAAGAGCAATATATAGATATCGTAGTAGACCAGTTAGAATTACTTCCTGAAGAGGTTGTTATAATGCGTTTGACTGGAGATGCACCGAAAGATCAACTCATCACACCAGAGTGGACATTAAAAAAAGTAATCGTTCTAAACGATATAGATAAAGAAATGGTAAAAAGAGACACTTACCAAGGGAGGAAAGTAAATGCTTAACATATTAGAGTTTGCAAAGAGTATCATTGATCAACGCGTTACCAGTAACGATGTTTGCCTCGATGCAACACTTGGAAATGGTCATGATAGTTTGTATCTTGCAAAACGTGCAAAAAAAGTCTTTGCATTTGATATACAGCTTGATGCAATCAACTCATCTAAGCAATTATTAGATGAAAACAAAATAGAAAACGTCAAATTGATTCATGATGGGCATCAAAATCTTGACCAGTATGTCAACGATGAACTGGCTTTAGGTATTTTTAACCTAGGATATTTGCCTAATGGTGATAAAAGTATTACAACAAAATTTGATTCAACAATTACTGCTATTGAAAAGGTTTGTCAACTTTTAAAGATAAACGGGGTGTGCATTGTTGTTGTTTATACCGGTCATGAAGGCGGACAAGAAGAAAGTGAGAAAGTATTAGAATATGTTTCAAACTTAAATCGATTTCAATACAATGTTTTAAAGTATGATTTTATCAACAAAAAGAATCCCCCTTATGTGATTGCTATAGAAAAGAGGTCTTAAAATGACGAACCAACAAAAATTAACAACATTTTTTAAAGAAGATATTAGATACGTCGCACATAGATTTGGTTACAAAACATCACAACTACCTGAAAACTCATTCGAAGCGCTTCGATTCATTTTTGATAACGAGGAGTATATTCAAACAATTTCTTCAATTGAGTTTGATATTAATCTGACAAAAGATGGACATTTAGTCGTTGTTCATGATGCCAATCTGAATAAACTTTCTGACAGTGACAAAGACATTAAAGATTTAACACTTGAAGAGTTCAAACAGGTAAACTTCACCTATAGAGAGGGAGACTCAAACAAAAACAATCAAGTCTTCAAAGCACCAACACTAGTTGAATTGTTTGATTATTTAATGACAAAGTTAGAGCTTTTAAAAGGAAAAACATTAAGAATAGAATCTAAAGGGGATGAGTACTTTGATGATCGTTTGATAACTGTACTCTTTAATGTCTTAAAAGATTACCCTAAACTTCACCAACACATTGAACATATAACCTTTATGGATGAATACATATCTGAGTTTGATCATTTGAGAAAAAAATATGACTTCAAGATAAAAAATGAAAAGCTATTTTGGGGAGGTTGGGACGTTCCTTTGGAAAGACAAAATGACGTTTTTGATCTCGTTGGAATGGACTTTGATAACCCAAAACTAACAAATGACTTTGTAAAAGATTGGAAACATATTTGCTTCTATACAGTGAATACGAAAGAAGATATTTTAACCTTACTTTCTAATGTTGATGTGGCCGCATTTAGGGGTAAAACCATTTATTTGACAACAGATGATTATACTGAACTTGAAAAACTTAGAAAAGAATACAACTAAAAAATCCTAGAGCGGCAAGAGAGTTCTTGCCAACCCAGGATCTTTTTTTTATGTATATAGAGGAGTATCTATTACATTAAATTTTCTAGTAAGACTCCTACACCTGTACCAAACTTAACAGGATATCCTACTTTGTATAACGCTCTTTCAATTGTTGCTATAACACTAACCATGTCATGAGTATCAATATTACCCATATGACCTAAACGGAATAATTTTCCTGCGTATGGGCCTAAACCACCGGCTACAACAATACCTTCATCTGCTAACACTTGACGGAACTCAGCGTCATTAATTCCTTCAGGATACAAACAATTTGACAGTGATACCGCACGGTATCCTTTTTCTGCTAAGATGCTGAATCCTAACGCTTCTACTGCTTTTTGCATCGCGTTTGCATTCTTTTCATGACGGTCATAACGATTGTCAATTCCCTCTTCTTTAATAATTCTAATTGATTCTTGTAAAGCCCAAATAAGGTTTACTGCTGGTGTACCAAAGTACTTCATTGGATCATGCATAATTGGTAACCACTTATTAAAGTCAGCATAGTATTCTGGAATCATACCTAATGACTCTCTTCTGGCCATCGCTTTTTCACTTGCCCATAACATCGTTAATCCTGGTGCAACACCAAAGGCTTTTTGTGTACCTGTAAGTAAGATATCAATGTGCATCTCATCAACATACTCTTTAGCTGCAGCCGTCGCGCAAACACCATCAACAATAAACATCGTATCTTCAAAGTCTTTTACTACATCTCCAATAGCCTCAATATCAGCCATTACACCGGTTGCTGTATCAACGTGTGTAACAGTTACTGCTTTATAATTTTTAGACTCAAGTTTAGCTTTAATATCTTCAACTGGAACTACTTTACCCCACTCACTTGAGATAACATCAATATCTAACCCTTTTCTTTCACATAATTCTGTAAATCGATCACCGAAGTAACCGTGACTAATGATTAGTATTGAGTCACCCTTTTGCACTGTATTACATACAGCCATCTCCATACCTAACGTACCTGAACCAGCAATCACAAATACCTCACCACTTGTTTTCCATAGTTCTTTTAAATCTTTAACAACTGATTTAAAGTCGTTAACAAAGTCTGGATCTTTAAACGCAACGGTTTCTCTTCCCATTTGATCTTGAATAGAGCGTAATACCGGTGTTGGACCAGGTATCATCACTAATTTTTTATTTTTCATTTTTATATCCTCTTATTTTTATATTTACTCTCTTAGAGTTAACAGATGTGTTTTAATCAGGGTAGAAACAACCATGGCTGTTGAACACAGTTGTTTCATTATGGCTTTAATCCCCGACCAAAAAAATTTACTATATTATTAAGGAAACATGTTCTCTTATAGTTTCTAATCACTATGTGAAATTAACTTTCACTTAATTTTTGGCAAACTTAAACGAGTCCTGTCAAAATCTATTGCTTAAAAAACTCGTACATTTTGTCCTGCTAAAGCTGCTTGTACTTTCTTAATATCAACTTGTGATGTTGGAACATCATCCTTAACAGAAATTGCTGCTGCAACTCCAGCTCCTTGTCCTGTTACGACACAACAACTCATATTTCTAAATGAAGCATGTGCTTCAATATCACCAGAGATACATCTTCCTGCTACAAGTAAGTTTTCTATTTTTTGTGGTAAGATTGCACGGTATGGAATTTGGTAATATCTTCCGGTTGTCGGAATCCATAAAATACCGTTCCCATCGATAAACTCCGGGAATATTCCAATACTATCATCAAACCTTGCTTGCTCCATCACGTCTTTACCTGTCATCTGATAATGACCTGTTACTTGACGGGATTCTCTTGTCCCAAGTGTCATTCCATAGTTTCTAAGTTTTGCATTTTCCATTCCTGGAATAAACCCTCGCATCGCTTTGATTGCATCAAGAACCGCTTCACGACCTCGAATTTCAGCACGTGTTAAGTCACCAATATCAGTACAATCAACATCACCGATAAAGACAACATTCATTTGTGTCACTTCACCGTTATCAGTCACTGTTGAATAAGAACCACCAAAATCTAGGTCATCTGTTCTTTCTATGACACCGGCTTTGATCGCTTCATTAAATGGTTTACATAAGTAAGGACTAAACATATCATCTTCCTTACCACTCGTTTCCATTGACCATTCACCTTTCCAATCTCCATATTTAGGCTTTAAGTCTTCGTAAATGTATTCTTTAAACTTGTCAGGATTTACACCACTCACATTAAATAAAGGTGTTACCCATGAAAGTGAATCACGTTTTGTAAAGGGTGCTCCTGCTAAAGCAGCAATATCACCATCACCACTACAATCAATTACACGCTTCGCTATAATGGCTAAACGTCCTGATTTTGACTCAGTTATAATCCCTTTTATGACGTTATCTTCAACAATTGCTTCAACCGCTGAACAATGAAGTAATGGTTTTACACCAGCATCCATTATCATTTTATCTGCAACAAACTTAAACATCTCAGCATCTAATGCTTGAGAAGTTGATTGTGGTTCAGGTGTCGCACCACCATATTCAATTGCTTTCTCTTCAAACTCAAATGCAAGTCCTCCAGCTTCAATTGTACCTTCATGTCGGTACCATGCGAATCCTTCAACACCTACTTGGCTAATAACCCCACCAAAACATCCATATCTTTCAAGCAACAATGTAGAAACCCCTTCTCTAGCTGAAGCAATGGCTGCTGCTAAACCCGCAGGTCCGCTTCCTACAACTAAAACGTCAACACTATCATATACTCTTGTTTTTTTAGGGTTCTCTTTTATATATTCCATAATAGCTCCTTTTTTTTACAAAAGAAAAAGATTACTTAATGTAACCTAATTCCTTAGAAATCTCATCACTACAATCTTTAATTAAAGAAAGTAGATTGCCCATAATTTTTTCATTCATTCGAGGAGTTGGTCCTGAAATACTAATGGCCGCAACTACCTCTCCTGTATAGTCTCGAATTGGTGCAGCGATACATCTCGCTCCAATCTCACACTCTTCATTGTCGTAAGCAATATCATCACGAACAACATGATCTACTTCTTTATTCAACTCATCCACATCAGTTATTGTGTGTTGAGTGAATCTTTCCATAGGTTGTGAGTTGTACACTTCAAGTCTTTCTTCATAACTCATATCTGCTAAAAAGACTTTACCTACTCCAGTACAATACAATGGAGCACGTTTCCCTATTCTTTGTAATCCACTAACAATTCGATCTGTACCAGCGACTTTATCGATGTAAACAGCCATATTGTCAGATTTTACTACAAGGCTTACAGACTCACCAGAGTCAGCAGATAACCTTCTTAAATAAGGATGCACAATTTGATTTAAGTTGTAATTCGATTCTATTTTATCAGCATAATATTTTAATCTAAGTGTTAAATAGTATCGTGATGTATCAGGGTCTTGCCTAACATAGTCACGATCCATTAAAGTGACCAAAAACCGATAAACAGTTGTTGGTGACATATTTAGGTTTTGCGATAACTCGTTTAATCTAATTGGACTACCAAATTCAATCATGATTTCAATGATATCAAGTAGTTTTCCAACCGACTGATTTTTCTTAACGTTATTCGTTGCCATATATTCTCCTTAAGTGATTCTATCTTAATATGTGAAATGTCTTCTATTAATCAATATATTAACATATGGCACCAAAATATGGAATTAATCGTCGCAATTAAGTCAAGTTATCCAATATATAATTGTAAAAAGTCGGAAGAATAACTCTTCCGACTATTCTTCTTACTCTTCCTCAGCTTTTACATAAATTCTTTCGCTTGAGTATTTTTTTACAGGATATCCATTTGGGAAGTCTTTCTTAAGTTGTTTAAAGAATGCTAATATTAGCACAACTAAAGCGATACAAATTGGGAAACCTGTTATGATTGAAACTGTTTGTAAAGGTTTTAACGCCGATTGATTTACTAGGTATAATCCCAATGACACAACACCCGCTAAAACTAACCAGAAACTCATATTCCATTTTTGTGGATCTTCATCACCTTGGATACGTTTTTCTGAAGCTGCTGCTAAAGAATAACCTACGGCAGCATGACCTGTGATATATGATAATAAACAAATGATTGTAAATAATGCTACCATAATCCATCCACCTGGACCATGACTAAACATTTCAATAACAACACCACCACGACCTTTTTCAGCTAAGATGCTTACTAAATCTGCAGTACCTGTTAATTGTAAATCTAAACCAAAGTTTGGTAAAACCATGTAGAAAATCATACATCCAAGAGAACCAGCGATTAATCCACCGAATACCATTTGACGAATTGTTCTACCTTTAGAAATCTTTGCAATAAATAACCCAAATGGAAGTGCATAAACTGCCCACCATGCCATGTAGAAGATTGTCCAACCTTGTGGGAATCCTCCTCCACGAATCACATCTGTTGATAAACTCATTGTAAAGAAGTTATTAACCATAAGTCCTAATGACTCTGTTGACTGGTTTAAGATAAACCATGTAGGTCCTAAGAATAAAAGTAATACAATAAGGATTCCAAACCCATACATATTAATGTTACTTAATTTCGCTAATCCTTTTTGCAATCCAAGTACTAGTGCACCTAATGGAATACAAGTCCATAACACGATTACTAAGGTATCAATAAATACATTTGTTTGTTCTAACCCAATCATATAAGCAATCCCACTTGAAATAGCTGGAGTACCTAATGCGATTGATGATAAAACCCCACCTAATAACCCGAAGATATAGAAGAAGTTTAATAAATGACCTAAGATACCATCTGACTTTTTACCTAATAATGGTCTAGCATACTCACTCATCTTCATATTCTTTTTCTTTTTAGCAAAGTAGAAATATCCAATTGGAACTGCTGCTGCAATATAGAAAGCCCATGCAGAAGGTCCCCAGTGGAACATACCATATGCTGATGCCCATTGAGCTGCCTCAATTGATCCTGGTTCTACACCAAATGGTGGAGCTGCTATAATCCAAATCCACTCAATAGCACCTAAGTAAAGTAAACTACCACCTGTACCTGATGTTAAGATCATCCCTAACCAAGTAAAAGTAGAAAACTCAGGTTTTTCGCCTTCAGCACCTAAAACGATATTACCCATTCCAGACAATGCAAAGTAAAGACATAAGAATAACATTCCTACTGTAAACAGCAAGAAGAACCAACCAAGTTCATTTGTTGTAAATGCATGAATTCCATTCAAGATTGAGTTACTCTTGTCAGGAGCAAAGAAAAATAACATACCCGCTGCTAATGTAACGATTGTTGCTGGCCAGAACACTGAACGATCAATCTGCATTCCAGACCCTTTTGCTTTTTGTACCTCTGTACTCATGTAAATCCTCCCTATTCTTGAAAAGTGAATTCCGAATCCACTTTCCGAAATTCTTTTTCACTATGTGAAAAGTTGTATTTGTTAATATTTTAACATGTGACTTTCGTTTACACAAGAAAAAATTATAAAAACAACTTATAAGGAGGGCTTTACTATAACTTAAGGTAATAAAAAAAGGCAATAAATTGCCTTTGATTTACTTAATTATCATAATGTTTTGATCAATTCCGTCTAAATATTTATTAACATTATCAAATGCGATAGTAATACGTCGAACCATTGACTCGTCACTTGCAAATGCAACATGTGGTGTTAAGACTGTATTTTTGGCCTGTAATAATGGATAATCTTCTAAAATGGGTGGTTCCATATCAAAAACATCTATTCCTGCACCCATGATTAGTTCTTGATTCAATGCTCTCGATAAGGCCACATTATCTACAATAGGTCCCCTAGCACAGTTAATCAGAATTGCTGTCTCTTTCATCATCTCAAAGGAATCCTTATTAATAAGATGTTTAGTTGACTCCATCAAGGGTACGTGTAAACTGACAATATCAGACTGTTTCAACAACTCGTCTAGCTCCAGATAGGTCACCCCTGCACTTTTAACCTCTTCACGAGGGTATGGATCATAAGCTACAACATTGGCATTAAATGCCATAAACAACTTAGCGGTATTAAAACCAATACGTCCAGTCCCAATGATACCAACCGTTTTCCCATTTATTTCATTACCAATTAATCCTTTTATTGTTCCACCTTGACGAACTGTTGAGTCGCACTTAGTGATATTTCTATACACATTTAGTGTTAATCCTAGTACTAACTCTGAAACAGCTATATCACTATAGCCTGCACTATTTGATACTTTTACATTCTTATTTATGATCGCTTGATGACCCAAGTGATCAATACCTGTAAATCCTACTGAGATGTATTTTAAGTTGTGACAGCTCTTAATCACATCATTTGAAAGCGGATTGTTTCCAATGATTAAGATATCAGCATCTTTTGCACGATCAGTCAACTCTTGATCATTTGCTGCAATACTATTATAGTATACAAACTCATGCCCCTTATCTTCGAAACTTTTCGCCAGTTCATACACTAATTGATCACTTACAACTAGTGGCTCTATCATTTTAATTTTCATTAAATCACATCCTTTTCTAAATTCATCATACCACAACATTTCATTCAGTGAAAGATGATTTCAATAAATGAAATGAAAATATTGCGTTTCCGAGAATACATCCGTCGATTTCTGCTCCATTTACAATATTATTCAAAAAAGACAAACTACGTTGTCTTTTTTGATATTTGATTTTTTGCCACTCCGACAAACTCTTCAAACAATGGTAGCATAGTGTTGCTACTTTTAATTAACTGCTCTGGATGCCATTGAACTCCAACCATGAACTCGGCTTTCTTATGCTCAATCGCTTCAATGATATCATCACCTTCTGAAAATGCAGCAACTTGTAGGTTAGAACCAATAGTCTTAACTGCTTGATGATGAAAACTGTTTACAAAAGCTTTTTCACCTATTAGATCTTGTAATTTTGTCCCCTTAACAGTATTAACATAGTGTGTTGGAATTGATTTGGCTTCTTTTTGTTCATGAACATTGTCCATATTTAACATAGTTGGTACGTCTTGATAAAGCGAACCACCCATTGCTACATTGAATACTTGGTATCCTCTGCAAATTCCAATGAACGGTAAATCTCTTCTTTCGACCTCTTTAATCATTGAGATGTGATAAATATCATCTAGCTCATTTGTGTAGCCAATCTTTTCGTGCTTTGCTTCTCCATAGAACTTAGGATCAACATCGGCACCACCAACAATCAATATTCCATCAACTAAATCTAACTGTGCATTAACATCCTCATTACCTACTTGAGTTAATACAACCGGTACAGCACCGACTCCCTTTAATACGTCAGTGTATTCCTCTACCACATAACTCTTGTAGACTTGTCCAAAATAACTTGTTTCAAATGGTCTTGAAACACTTATTACTCCGATAACAGGTTTTCTCACTTTTACTTATACTCCTTTAATTTCTCCACTTTATCTAATTGTTCCCACGTATATACTTTATTCCCAAAGTGTCCATACGTAGCTGTATCTTTAAAGATCGGTTTTCTCAATTCAAAATGATCGATAATTCCTTTTGGTGTTAAATCAAAGTTTTCATCAATCGCTTTTAAGATTACCTCATCTTTAACTTTTCCAGTACCGAAGGTATCTACCATGATACTGATTGGTTCCACAACACCGATAGCATACGATAACTGGATTTCACATTTATCTGCAAGTCCTGCAGCAACAATATTTTTGGCAACATACCTTGCAGCATAAGCGGCACTTCTATCAACTTTCGTTGCATCTTTACCACTAAACGCTCCACCACCATGTCGACTGTAACCACCGTATGTATCGACAATAATTTTACGTCCAGTCAATCCAGCATCACCATGAGGTCCACCGATAACAAAACGTCCCGTCGGGTTAATTAATACTTCATAATCACTTGCATCAACATTGAACGAACTTAATGTTTCATCCATGATTTCATTCTTAACAAATGCTTTGAACTCTTCTTCATTGTAATCACCATCATGTTGAATACTCATTAACACAGTGTCAACTTTTGGTGGCATTTGACCATAATCAAGAGTAACTTGACTTTTCATATCCGGACGAGCCCATTTAAACTCACCTTTACGAAACTTCTTAGTTGCCATTCGTACTAACTTATGAGCCATAACAATCGGTAAAGGCATATATCCTTCATCTTCGTTAGTTGCGAAACCAAACATAATTCCTTGATCTCCTGCTCCTAAGTTGTCAACACCCATTTTTATATCAGGGCTTTGTGTATGAACTAAAACCAATACATTACATTGATCTGCATCAATTCCTACTTCATTTGAAGTATAGCCGATTTCACGTAAAGTGTCACGTGCTATTTTTTCAATATCTATAACAGCCTTAGTTGTTATTTCACCACCAACTACGACTTGGTTAGTCGTAACAAACGTTTCACACGCCACGCGTGAGAACGGATCTTGTTCAAGACAAGCATCTAATACTGCATCACTAATTTGATCACAAACCTTATCAGGATGTCCTGGGGAAACTGACTCTGATGTAAATAAGTTTTTATACATTATAACTTCCTCCTTTAGATAATAAAAAAACTTTTCTAAGAAAAGTTATTCATTACTTTTCTTATTGTTCGATTTCTCGCTCGGATAAAGCACCTTCTCATTTTGAGGGTTGCTGCAACGTCATTCTTCCTAAGTCAGTTGCTCTGAATAAGTTTTTTATTATATTGTATTTTGCTTTATTATACTATCATAACAACTCATACTATGCAAGAAATTCGCCTTGAAAATTACCTTATTACAAAAGAGCAGTTTACTTTACACAACTGTTGTCATTATAATTATAAAGAGGAGTTGATTAGATGAAATTGTTATCATTAAACATGCATTGTGGAAAAGAAGAAAACTATAATGAAAAGCTTAACAGAATAGCGAGTTTTATTGTTGATAACGACATTGATGTTATCTTGTTGCAAGAGGTTTCACAATCAATTGTTAGTCCCCTTCTTAAAATGAAATCAAATGTTATCATTAAAGAAGATAACTTAGTCGATATTTTGTGCACTAAAACTAATTCGCTTTCAAGCACTCCTTATGACTATTACTATGATGTCAGTCATATTGGTTTTGACACCTTAGAAGAAGGGTTAGCGATACTAACAAAACATACAATTGATTCACTCGATTCTAGATACGTGAGTTCAACAACAGATTTAAGTGATTGGAAAGCAAGAAAGATTGTTAGAGCGACAATAGATGACGGAAAACAGCGTATTAATTTCTATAGTTGTCACTTTGGTTGGTGGGAGGATAATGAACACCCCGCCAAGTGTCAGTTTGACTTGTTTGATCAATGGTTAAACAAAGAGGAAGTCAGCATTATTGGCGGCGATTTTAATAACAATGCTGGAGAAGAAGGTTATCAGTATCTTACTAGATCCTTAAACTATGTCGACCTAGTTTATAAGTCTAATCCCGATTTATTCTTAGTTCCTACAATATATGAAGGCGATAGAATAAAGCCGATTGATTACATTTTTTCTACATCAGAAATTGATGTTGTTGATGCCAAACATGTGTTCACAAAAAAAGATGGAATGGTTTCAGATCATGTCGCACTATATATAGAAATAAAATAAAAGACCTTTCGGTCTTTTTTTAGAATTGATGTTTAAAAGCATCTGCATATTTTCCAGCAGCAACTCCCATAAACAATAATATTTTATCTTGATGATGATTAAGCTTAGAAATGGTATCCAAGGTTAACCACTCACTATTTGGAATCTTCGAAAGAATAACATCACTATCAACTGTTCCTTCAGCACGAATTTCACGAGCTGATGAATCAACAGGACAGATATAGGTCATATAACTTCCCTCAACAGATTCTGCAAACTCATCGATAAATGCGTTAAATCTTGAAAAAGTATACGGTTCCATAATTGAGATGATATCTTTATCAGGGTACTTTTGTTTTACCATCGAGATAACAGCTTTTATTTCAACTTGATGATGCGCATAATCATCAATCACTAAATTACCACCAATGAATGTTTCTTCAAACCTTCTACGGTTAGTTGGTAACGAATCCAAACTCTCGTTAATTTGATCTACACTAATTCCGTTTAGCAATGACACAATAATTGCAGCACTTAAGTTTAAAATATTGTGCATTCCATATACAGGCGCACTAAACTTACCGATCACCTTTTCTTGCTTCATTAGCGTAAACTCACAACCTGCTTGCGTTAATTTATAATCACGAGCTTGATAATCATTCCTATCAGAAAATCCATACGTTATCAAGTGTTCACTAGGTAACTTCCAAATATTTTCATCATCTCCACAGGCGATGATTTTCTTAGATGTTTGATTCGTGAATACTTTAAAGGCTTCAATTGTATCTTCAAGATCCTTATAACTATCAGGATGATCAAAATCGATATTAGTAATAATTGAGTAATCAGGAAAGTAACTCAAAAAATGGCGACGATATTCACAAGCTTCATAAACAAAATAGTCACTATCACTAACCCCTACTCCTGTTCCATCACCAATCAAATACGATGCATTCTTATACTTATTAAACAGATGGGCTACCATTGAAGTTGTTGTTGTTTTTCCATGTGTACCCGTAATAGCAACTGAAACAAACTCTTTATCCAAATTGGCCACCATTTCAATATAGGTATGCATCTCGACACCTAACTCAATTGCCTTTGCGACTTCTTGGTGTTGCTCATTAAAAGCATTTCCTTTAACAATCACATAATCTTCTTTAATGTTAGCAGCATTAAAAGGTAAAATTTCAATACCTGCTTCTAATAACTTATCTTCTGTAAAGACATATTTATCTATATCAGAACCCATAACCTTATAACCCATATTGTGCATGATTAAGGCAAGGGCACTCATTCCTGTTCCTTTAATTCCTAAAAAATAATGTGTTTTCATAAACTACCTCCTAGTTGAGTCCTTTTAATTTTACACTATCAAAGATGTTTTTTAAATACTTCTCGCGCTCGTTATCAAAATTTGATTCCACTAACTCCTTGGCATCGACTACTGCACATTTCAAAATATTTTCGTCAGTCACTAAATTAGCCATCTTAAATGTTAATAAACCACTTTGCTGATTTCCAAAGAAATCACCAGGACCCCTTAGCTTTAAATCCTCTTCACTTAACTTAAAACCATCATTAGTTTGTGTTAAGATATCAAGCCTTTCACTTTCTTTTGAAGAAACAAGCAAACACTTAGAATTTAGTTCCCCGCGCCCTACTCGTCCTCTTAACTGGTGAAGTTGAGCTAGTCCAAACTTATAAGCATCAAAAATGACCATCAAGGTAGAATTAGGATTATCAACACCAACTTCAATGACTGTTGTTGATATTAATAAGTCAATCTCTCTGGCTAGATAACTCTTCATTATTAACGATTTCTCCTGACTCGTCATTGCCCCGTGTAAGATTGCCATTTTCACTGTTCCCTTAAAAGCAAGGTTAAGTTTTTCATATAGTGAGTTAACATCAACCCCCTCAACCTTTTCACTTTCTTCAATTAAAGGAGCAACGACATACACTTGTTCCTGACGTTTAACAGTACTATATATCTCTGTTAAAACATCTGTTATTTGTTGATTGTTATATAGTGTCGTCTTAATTTCTTTTCTCCCATGTGGCATTGTCTTTAACTCACTGATGCTTAAATCACCAAAAACGGTTAATGCTAAAGTTCTTGGTATTGGTGTTGCACTCAAATATAATACATCAATAAATGGGTTCTTACTATTTAAACGCTCTCGCTGCTTAACACCAAAGCGATGTTGCTCATCAGTAATCACTAAACCTAAGTTATCATAAACGACTTTCTCTTGGAAAACAGCATGTGTTCCCACAACAACATCTATCTTGCGTTCCTTTATACGTTCATATATTTCAGCCTTTGACTTTGTAGATCCTGTTAGTAACTCGACTGAAATATCATAAGGTTCAAAAAAGGTTTGAATTGATTTGAAGTGTTGCTCAGCCAAAATCTCAGTTGGTGCCATAAACACAGACTGACACCCCGATAGAAAACTCATTAGTATAGTAGCGACTGCAACAACCGTTTTCCCACTACCAACATCTCCTTGAACAAGTCGATTCATCCTAGTATAACTGTTCATATCGCTAATAATATCATTGATAACATCTACTTGCGACTGTGTTAATATGAAAGGCAAGTTTGCAATAAAGTCCTCAATCATCTCATTTTCGAATTGTTTCTTGTATCTCTCATCATCGATAACTAATTCACTCTTTAAAGCATTAACTTTGATCATAAATATCAGTAACTCTTCATACTTAGCACGCCTGATCCCTGTTGTAGCACTTTCAAGGTCTTTTGCTTTGTGAACAAGTTTATACATTTCTTTCTTCGAACAAAGATGGTATTTACTTATTAGATCAGTAGGAATATTTTCATCAACCTCACTTAAAAATTGATCAAGAGCTGCGTTAATATGTTTTGCTATCACTTTGGACGAAAGCCCATCTGTTGAGTGATAAACCGGCTTAAAAAAATTAAACTGATCCAAATTATTATGGATAATTTCAATGCACGTTATTCTTTGTTTCAAGTAATCATACTTACCAACAACTTGAACCTCTTCACCAACACGTAGTGTACGGTGTAAAAAATTTCTATTAAAAACATATACAGGGATTTGTATTGAATCGTTTTCAATTAAGAAGTTAAAAAAATTCAGTCTACTAAACACCGCATTACCTCTGGAAACGACTCTCCCTTTAATCAAAATATTGTTCTCATACTCTTTTGTTAAATCAGTTAACTCCTCAAGTTGCTCATACCTAAAAGGGAAATGATTTAACAAGTCATCAACAGAAAAAATCGAAAGTTTATGATATAGACTTTCACTTTTTTTACCTATTCCATTAACTTTTGTAATTGATAACTCACTCAATGACACTGAAACCACCTTCTTCTATAAAAATTATACCATAAATACCGATAATATCCTTTGAAGACTAAAAATAAAAAATTCAATTTCAGTCCTAAAAATGATATAATAATTTTGATGGATTTGGAGGTCAGTTATGAACGAAAAAACAAACATAAACGATTATAGTTATGAGGAACTCATCGAACTTGAAAAAAGGATGAAACTCAAAATCGAGAAATATAATGTTCGACTCGAGGCTATAAGCAAACAGAAAAAAATACAAAAGAAAAAAGAACGCTTAGAAGCCAAAGAACAGGCGAAACAAGAGAAACTCAAAACAAGTCAATCTAAACTGATAGATAATGCTTTTGATGTAGAACTTAAGAATACTCAAATTATCAATCTTGAAGAGAGTGCTAAAGCAGAAAATGTTGAAAAACAAAAGCCAGCAGAAGTAAAAACTGATGAGATGTATAAAGTGAGTGTTGATCGCCAAAGTAAACATGACAAGGAACTAAAGGAAGCGAAAAAAGCCAAACGAACATCGGCTCTTAGTTTCTCTAAGGATAAAAATATTAAGGTTTCAACTAAGTTAGATAAAAAGGATGAACCTGACAAAAAAGATCCAAAAGAGAAAAAGTCAAAAACTGGACTGTTTGTTGTCTTGGCAGTCATTGTGTTACTTATCGGAGCAGGTTCAGTATATGGATACACCTATTACAAAGATACCTATCGAGAAATTGCCGATTTCACAAAACAAGATATCGTTTCTTTAGAGAACTGGGCAGCAGAGAATGAAATCGAGATTGTAAGAAGCTATGAGCATTCCGATATTGTTCCTGAATACTCAGTCATTAGTCAAAACATTAGTGCTGGTGAAACAATTAATAGAAAAGAAGTAAAACTCGAAGTTATCGTTTCACTTGGACCTGACTTAAAGAAAGCAATAAGTATTGATGATGGTACATTTTCTGGAATGACACTTGAAGAAATCAATAAATGGCTTGAAGATAACTTTGTAGAAAACTTTGATTTTGAATACATCTTGGATGATGACATTGAATCTGATTACTTTATTTCATTTAGAGTTGAGGATTTATTGACAGATGAAAGCTTAGCAGAATTTAATAGAAGTCAGAAGTTCTTGTTTACCATTTCACTTGGTTCCTCATCAGATGAAGTAATTGATGCTACTATTATTGACTTTAGTCAAATGAGTAAAGGTGAAATTGAATTGTGGCTGTTAAAGAGAAGATTAGTACCAAAATTTGTATATGACTTCAGTTCTACTGTTGAAAAGAATGGTGTCATCGAACAAGATGTTGCACCTAACTCAACTGTTGCATCAGGAACAACAATCACAATCACATTATCTTGGGGTAGTGGAGTTGAAGTACCAAACTTTGCCTCTATGTCTCTAAGTCAGATATCTTCTTTCTCAAAAGACAATAAAGTCACTGTTAGGCAAAACCTAAAATATAGTAACACAGTTAAAAAAGATGCTGTAATCAACCAGTCACTCAAGAGTGGAACTAGAATTAAGGAAAACTCAACCGTTTATATTGATGTCAGTTTAGGAAAAGTTGACGTGGTTAACTTTGTTACTGAAGGATACAATGTTGATGATATTGGAAACTGGATTAGTTCTGTTAACTCATATGGAGCTGGATTATCCGTTCAATATGTTGAAGACTGGGACAAGGCTCCAAAAAACAAAATTGTTAAGCAAGATATTACTGGTCCTGCTAATAACGGAACAGTTATCACAGTTACAACATCAAAAGGGCCTGCTGTTGATATTCCAAACTTTAATAGTTGGACAGAGGCTCAAGTTAATGAGTTTGAAAACAGCAATTCAATTACAATTAATATTAAACAATCTTACAACTATGAAGATAGTGGTAATGTAATAGATGGTACACAATCTAAAGTTGGTAAGTACCCAGAAGGAACAAGTATGGATGTTACTGTCTCTCTTGGAAAAGTACCAATTGAAGACTTTAGTGGTAAAACGAAAGAGTATGTTCAATCATATGTTGATTCACTTAACGGTGATGGTGCTAAGATTTCATTAACGATAGACTATGAGCCTGTTGTTGGTGGTGAAAATAATAAGTATTATTCTCAGTCTGTAGGTGCTGGAAGTTACAATCCAGACTTTGGAATTACTGTATATTTCGAAAAAACTGCTGTTCAAGTGGAAAGTTTTGCAGGAAGACCCAAAAGTGATATTGTTGCATTTTGCTCTGCAAATGATTTAACATGTACTTATTCATACGATGGTTATAGCGATACCCTTAGTGTCGATGAGATAATCTCTAACACAACTTATGATAAGCTGCCTTGGAGTTCTCCTGAAGTTATCGAGGTTATTTTATCAAATGGTCCAGAACCTGAGGCGTTTGTTAAACCTTATCATGAGTTACCAGCATATAGTGCTGAATCTATGTCAGCAGCTCAACGTAAGTCAGCTGTAGAAGGTCACCTAGCATCACAAGGATTCACAAGTTATTCAGTGGTTTTAATGGATGCAGGAATGGCTTCTGGAACATTCTTAACATCACAAGGTGGTTATTCTTTGGATGGTTACTATAAACTGTCGGAATCAATAACGATCTACATACAACAATAAACGAAAACACTGAGATGTCATCTCAGTGTTTTTTTTTAATACTATTCTTTAATTATTTCAAGCCTAGTTCTAAACTCAGCATTTGTAACGATAGAGTGTGAACTTGAATCAAAACTATAACCTGTTTCAAAAGTTTTATTATATTTGTTATAAATCTCAGATCCATACTCAAAGCCATTTTCAAATAATACTGCCTTGATCACATAGGTATCTTTTGGTAATGTAGATAATTGAATTGTGAATTGGTACCATGGATTTCCATAAGTATAACCATCATCAAAGGCTTCGGTTAAGTCATAAACTCCATCCCAAACATTTTTTGTCATTTCATGAAGAGAACCATCAGTTCCAACAAGATACATCTTCATACTGATACTCTCGACATTTGTAGAAGCCATGAACGCATATCCTTCAATGATTAATGAATCAGCATTAAACCTTACATCTCTTAATACATCAACAGTTTCAATAGTACTTTCCTTAGAAGGATCGAATAACATATTATGTTGAGCAATAGTCAACTCAAGTCGACCAAATTTTTCAATAGAACGATATAGTTCCATCGATTTTGCATTAATATTTGAGTTGCTAGGTTGACTAATTCGATAAGAATTTAGTAGTTCTTCTCGTCCATGATAAGAATCTGTACTTACATCAATTAAGACTTTATAATCTCCTGGTACAACTGTATCTAAATCAATGTCTGCAATAAACCATGACATTGAATAATCAACTCCGTGTTCAAATGCATCGGTTAAATCGTAAGCTCCTGCATCTGAAGTAATCTCAAACTCATACTCTGCAGCATCATTCTTTAAAATGATCTTATGCTTTAATGTGGCAGGATCATTATCTACTAAGTTCATAAATGCATAACCATCTAAATGTAGAATATTTCCGCTTAAAGAAGCATTTTTAAGGACATGAACAATCTCTCTAACATCAAGGTCTAACTTGTTAAGAGTCAAAGAAAGTTTATCTAAGACTGAATACTTGACATTGTCATTTAAATGATCAGCATATGTCCCAGTAAAGTCGTCTTTGTTAACTACTTCTGTATAAAGCAATTCATCTGCTGCATTATATAACTCAAGTGTCATTGTATAATCACCATCAGATAACTGGTCTAAATCTGCGATTGAAGTCGTAAATCCTCTAAATGGGTATTCAATTCCATTAATGATACTACTTCCTAAATCAACATTGGTCATCGTAAGATCTCTGACAGTATCACCGTCACTATCTTTTACAATCAACTTCTTGTAATGCGTATCAGTTGCAGTCATATCAATACCCGTATAAGAAAGTGATCCCGCAATAGTTAAAGAAGTACCAGAGTAATCAAAGTTTGATATACTCAAGTCTGCTGCTGCTGTCGATGTACTTTTAATCAATTGTAGGTCGCCTCTATAATTTTTTGATACTTCAAGTTTATTCAAACCATAAATTCCTTCGTTGTTTAAGACAACAAAGTCGCTATCACTCAACTGATTCAACGAAATAATATTTCCCAACGAATCATAAGTCTCGATATAAACCTCATAGGTTCCATCTGCAATCGAAGTAATATCAATCTTATCTGCTTCGTCCGAACTTGTTTCAAAACCAGCAAATGTGTAATCTATTGCATTTATTGTTTCAGCGTATGTATTTACATCGTGTAGTGGATAATCATAACTAATTGAACTGTTTTTAATAATAATTCTTCGGTAGTGTTTGTAGTCTTCATCCATTGCTACCCCTCTCACGATATTTCTTGCTTTCATCGTAAGATAGTGTGAATCAAAAGCGGTTTCATAAACATCAATGATATGGGTATCAAGTAAACTTGGATTATTGTAGTTACTATTGTTAATAATACTGATGTTTGTCTGTGTTACTTCTGCTTGGAACTTAAAGTCATAATCACAAATTGGCCCTAACGTTCCAACTGGGTAACTATCAGAAAGGTCATATACTAAATATTCACCTTCAGAACTATTGTATTGAACAAACGTACAATTTTGTTGTTCATTCTCACGCATCGGAGCGTCCATCATAATTTGGAAATTAGCCCCGTTTTCACCTGTAATTGTCACTGGATAGTTTAGAATAGAGAACCCTTTCGACCCATTGTTTGTTTTGTATACAGTCGCTGCATTATATATGACATCTTTTACTTCATTATTTAAAATCCCTACTGAGTAATAGTCTAAATCTTTAAATCCTAAGTGCTTATCGATACGGTACATCTGTCCCGCAATACCTTCACCCCAATAAGGATCAGTTGCATACTTAACATTATAACCCGTCACTTTATTTCCTAAACTAGCACCGTAATAACGACTGTCCGTAATTGGGTCTGAATATCCTACACTTACCCATGTTTTAGCATGATAAGAGATACATTCTTCTACAGATGTAAAAGGGTTAGCATTAGTTAGTGGAGCAGAATCAACTGCACCAATACCAAAGATATTGTTTTTAGTTTTTGCAATTGTACTTGTACCATAGGCTGACTCATGTAAAGCCCAAGCATATTCCATTAACGCATTAACTCCAGAATCCTCTTGTGCTTTGATAAAATAAGCAGCAGTTTTAAACAAAACACTTTCTTTTGGATCACCCGATCCCCCTGTATAACCTTTTGCTTCAAGATAACTATCTAGCTCTATTGCTGTATAATTGGTTCTTGTACGGCTCGAAAGATACTGAAAGTAATTGTAATTAGTAAACTCTTTATTTGTAGTAGAACCATTAACTAAGTCTGTACTCATTGTCACGTAACTTGAATAGAAGTTGATTCCATCAAAACTATAGTAGTGTGTTCCATCAACCATCCAAGCGGGTGCTGGTCCTATCGTAACTGGCGTACTAACTTTATTATAAGTTCGTGCATGGATCAAATCCTTTGTCCCATTTTCCGTATCATCATACATGTAATAAAAATTTGCAATATCTAAGTGGGCAGTTGGAACTAGTTCAACATAACTAGCGTCATTAATCCAACCATCAAGTCCTGATATCATTCCTTTAACTCGAACTAAAGATCCATTTACAATGTAACTATCCATGTATCCCATTTCACCACCGAACACACCATTAAAACTATGAGATGCACTGGTCGCTGTATTGGATGAGTAAATATTGATTGCTGATGAAATTGAAGCATCACTAACATCTATTATACCTCCAGCCATTTTGACGATAACATCATCGACTCTAATTACTGGAGTATTATCTATATCATTTGCTAAAGCATTCATTGCAACTTCTGCATCCGCTAAGTCATCATGACATGAAGAGAATGAAAAACCTGCACCTCTTTGTGCAGTTAATACTTCATATTGACCTACGGAACAGCTTGATGCTTCAACACTTTGTGGTACTGTAACATAAGTTGTGACGAGTAATCCAATTGTTAAAAACAAACTCAGTAGTTTTTTCATTGAACCTCCCCTTTCAACTTTAAAATTTCTCTTTTATTATATCATAATTACCTGTAAAAAATGACAATGAGATATAATTTCATACTACATTCTTACTATCGGCATTGTTTAAGACAAGTTTATCTTTTTCCATCAAAAAAAGCGAGAATCATCTCGCTTTTGCTAAACTTCTAACCTAGAAGTTAATCTTAGTTTCAGCCACAGTCTGAAGCAGGTAAGACACCTTCAAATACTTCAACAGATTGCATAACGTCGCCTTGTTGAATTCTTAAAACAGTTTCCATACCTTCTCTTACTTGACCAAAAACAGTGTGATTACCATCTAAATGAGGTTGAGGATCTAAACAGATAAAGAATTGACTTCCACCTGTATCTCTTCCTGCATGTGCCATAGATAATGCACCTTGAATATGTTTGTTAGGGTTGTTTTCTAACTCACACTTAATTGTGTAACCAGGTCCACCCATACCAGTTCCATCTGGACATCCTCCTTGAGCAACAAATCCAGGAATTACACGGTGAAACTTTAATCCGTTATAAAATCCTTCATTTGCTAATTTTTCAAAGTTAGCTACAGTACCTGGAGCCTCTTTGTCAAACAGTTCAAGTAAGATGAACTCATCGTTTTCGAAAGTAATTAATGCTAATTTCATGTTATTCTCCTTATTATTTTAATTCATCAACTAATTGACAGAATCTGTCGATTTCTCCTTTAATGATTTCTAATGAATCACACCAGAATTCTTCCTTAGTAATATCAATATCCATCATTTTGGCAACGTTCTCAACTGAATTCTTAGTTGTTTCTACCAACATTTTATCAAATTTTTCTACAAATGCATCATTATCTTTTAAATATTGTGCATATAATCCTTTTGCATACAACAATCCAAATGCATATGGGAAGTTGTAGAAATGAAGTCCTGTTGAATAATAATGACCTTTATTCAACCACATGTATGGATGTAAGAACTGATGATCTAATCCTTCTCCATAAGTTTCTACTTGTGCCTCTTTCATCATCTCTTTTAACTCATCACTACTTAAAGCGAAGTTTTGAGATTTCTCAAATACATTTGTTTCAAAAATGTATCGACTCATTATATCAACAATTACTTGATTTGAGTCCATTAGTGATGCCTCAAGAATTGTTAACTCTTCTTCTTTTTCTAACTCATTAATAATGTTTTCCTTTACAATCGTTTCGCAGATAATTGATGCTGTTTCAGCAAGCGGCATCGGATAACTCCAGTTTAATGGTGTGTTATCACACATTACACTACCATGGTATGCATGACCTAATTCATGGGCCATTGTTGTTACATTTGAAAATGATCCATCAAAGTTTAGTAACATACGAGATTCCTTGATTGCAGGTAAATTTGAACAGAAAGCTCCACCTCTTTTACCTGGACGTGGTTCAACATCAATCCATTTATTATCAAATGACGTTTGAGCCAACTCTCTTAATTTATCTGAAAACTTACCAAAGTTCTCTAACACAACATCTTGTGCTTCTTCATAAGAATAAGTTTTTGAAGAAGACCCGATTGGCGCAAACAAATCGTAGAATGGTAATCCGTTATCATAACCTAAGTACTCCGCTTTTTTTGTCATATATCTTCTAAAGTCTGGAAGGTACTTTTTCATTGAACTCATCATTGCATCTAGTGTTTCTTTTTGCATTCTAGATGATTCTAATGTTGGTTCAACTGGCGAGTTATAACCACGTAGTTCATTCATTGTATTTGTTTGACGCTTAATATTTGATAATGCCATTGCAACAGCATCTTCAATTTGCTTGTAACCTTCAAGTTCTGCATAATAAGCAGTCTTTCTTGTTTCGGCATCATTAGAATAAGCTAAGTTTCTAATTGCCGTTAACGGTAACTTTTGGTCAACACCATCAAGCTTAATATCAACCATTAAGTTAGATGTAAGTTTTCCTTGCAGTTTTCCCCAAGAAGCACCACCTGTGATATTCAAACGTGAGTATAATACTTCTTCTTTGTCTGTTAACATGTGAGAGGCATTCTTTTTAATTTCATTTAATGCAAACAAGTTGTTACTCACAACATCACTCTCAACAGTCGTTAAATCTACATCCTTAATCCATTTAATAAATTGGACACGAGAAGATGTAAGTCTCGTCATTTTTTGGCTTAAGATATCCATGTAGTTTAAAGCCTCTTTGTCCGAAGTGTCAGTTGCACTTCTTAGTGATGGATAAGCAAAGACTAATCTTACTAATGCATTTAAGCGCTCATTAATATCGATGTATTGTTCTAAAGTCTTTTTTACATCACTGTCACATAACCCGTTAGAAAAGCTAATAAATTCTTCAATGATCTGATCAAGTTTCTCAATATCACTTTGATACTTCTCGTCAAAACCAAGATATAAACTGTCTAAATTCCATTTGTTCATATTCATTCCTCCTACGATGCTTATTATAACAAAAAAATGCCTAAACGTGTAGGCATTAACAATTCTAATAATCAGTATTTACATAGTTTATAAATGAGTCTCTTAAGGCTTTAGCAAAGCCATCATAATTCTCTTTAAATCTAAAGAAATCTTCTCTATCATCTATAAAGGCCATTTCAACTAGCACTGCTTCAACTCCATACACAGATTCACGGTATTTATTTTCCGCTCGATCTGGTCTACGACCATCTTCATAAGCGTCAGTCGCTAGCGCACCTAACTCTCTGACAACAGCGTAATAATCTACTTTTCTTTTAGATGTTAATAAAACTTCAAACATCTCATAGCGTTTAGATTCTTCTCTTTCAGCTAATGATTCCTGCCAGGATTTTATATCTGATTCACTCAAAAAGCGTGAATAAACACCATCGCTGGCTTTGTGATACAAACTATTTGAAGACTGTGAGATTTTTGAAAGTTCTTCAACAATAAATGAAGGAATAACTCCACCTCTCGATGTACAATAAATCTCAAATCCATGTCGATCTTGTGGATGTGAATTTAAATGAAGGCTATAAACTAACTTTGGGTTTGCCTCATGCAACATTTGAATACGTCCACCCTCACCAAACATATCACGGACATTTCCAGGGTATTCATCTACATACCTTGTTAACTTTACTTTGTAACCGGCATCTTGGAGCAACTTCTCTAAGCGCAAAGATACTTCAAGTACTTCCACTTCTTCTGTATAAACTTCACCATCAAACTTACCTACAGCTCCAGAATCCATACCACCATGACCTGGGTCAATCACAATATCGTAAACATCTTCTGGTAAAGCATCAATTGCTGTTACCACAAGTTTGTTTTCAGTAAGTTGAATCTTTTTATACCCTTCACGCTTGATTGGATAAAAGGTGAAATTAAATTCATCTTTAAGACTGTATTTTTGCTCACTTTCACCATTACTAGTTTTAATGTAAAAATCATACTCTCCTACTTCCAAACTTGGTAGGAAAAATCCCTCTTTTAATACATCAGATAAAGTAAACCCATTAACTCCTTCGACAAAAGGTAACTCCCTTTCACCGATAACCAGAGATGCATTATGATAATCAACTTGACTAGGCACCATATCCAAATGAAGAAATTCACCATAAGTGAACAGTTGTCCCGTCAGTTCTCCATCAAACTCTATTTTTGGAACTTCTACCACTTCATTCTCTTGGCAGGCACCCAAAACAAAAACAAGCATTAATGCTATAATCAGTTTTTTCATAATGGCCCCCTATAACTCTTTTACTTCTTCAATATCATCAATTGCAATTTTAGTTTTATTCTTTAACTTGATGACTCCTCTTTTTAAATCAATTTTACGAATTTTAGAGTACTCATATTCTGTAACACCATCAACAAAATAAGACACTCGTAAATTGACTTGCTTTTTATAAAACTCTTGTAACTGTTCTAACAATGACTCTAACTCAGTTTCTGTCATTTTTGATTTCGATTTTAAAAATCGTCTAACTTTAAGGTTATTTAACTCTTTGTTTCTAAAAATCATACTTTCTACCGTTCCTTACTTTTTATGTTCTTGATTAGTATATAATAAATCACTCAAAATATCTATCAACTTAACGTATTATAATATTTTTTTATTCTTCGAGATATGTAACGTAGCGTTTAGGATTTTCAAGAAATGCACGATAGAATTGTACACTCTCTAAATCTTCATATTCAATCTCGTTAAAATGCCCTTCTTTTACTTCATAAATAGTTGAATTCGGTAACGCTTCAATAATCGGTGAATGGGTAGCAATGATGAATTGTGATCCCTCTTTTACAGAATCCAAGATCATCGCCATTAAAGCATATTGATTCTGAGGACTTAAAGCTACCTCAGGCTCGTCTAATATATAAATACCATTTGGTACTAAGCGAGAATGAAAAAGCTCTAAGAAGCTTTCACCGTGACTTTTAGCGTCTAAGTAGCCATTATAGTAATTCTCTGTAGCGTAAATACTTCCAACAAGCGGACCTCTCATCAACATTTTGGCATAATCACTTTTCCCTTCGAAGTCTTTTTCCATCTCTTCTAAGTCTCTTTTTAACTCCGCCACAACTTTTCTTTGATTTTTAGTGAAACTAATAAAATCTTCACTTCTCAAAAAGAAACCAGTTCGCATAAAACTGTTCTTACTGATGCGAAAGTGTTTTGCTAGTTGCCTCACTTCCTTAAAGGCAGGGTCACTTTTTACACTCTCATTACCTACTGTGACAAGTTCTAATGAACAGGCTAGTGTCTCGATGAAGGTTGATTTCCCTGTCGCATTCTCTCCAACTATGAATGTAATTGGTGTTTTAAACTCTAACGCCTTAAAGTTCTTAATCAACTCTGTGTTAAAGGGATACTTGTCTATATGCTTTTTTGTATATGATACACTTTTTACAATCATTTTCTTCACCTCAAAAATATTATAGCACAAAAAAACCACTGAACTTCAGTGGTTACTCAAATTTAAAAATATGATACTTTTCATTCACTCGTGTAATTACAATTTTGATAATTGATAACACTGGAATGGCAATTAGAATTCCTACAATTCCCAGGAAATAACTAAAGACAATAATCCCAGTCATCGTAATAACAGGATGTAGATTAGTTGATTTACCCATAAAGTAAGGATTTAGGATGCTTCCATCAATTTGTTGTACAACAACAATAACAACTAATACAAGAATCGCTACATTGAACGATGATGTTAAGGCAACTAACACTGCCGGCACCCCACCTATGTATGGTCCAATATATGGAATCAAGTTAGTTACAGCTACAATAATAGCTAAGATAAAGGCATTTGGTACGCCTATGATTGTGAATCCAATAAGTACTAGTACAAAAACAATCCCCATGATAACTAACATCGCTTTAAAGTACTCATTAATGGCTACCGAAATATCATTCATGATACTTATAAAGTACTCACGGTGCTTTTTAGGAATAAACTTAACAAGTGTTCCATTGATTGAATCAAAATCAGCTAACAAGTAGATAAACAGAGTTAATGTTAAAATTGCCTTGAAGATACTTGAAACAATTCCACCAATCATTGATCCAGCTAAACTACTTATATTAGAGAACCCTTTAGTAATGATTGTGCTTAAGCCATCAATTTGACTTTGCAATGAGTTTGCAATTTCATCTGATTGTAAGTCAACACCAAGTGATGTTAAGTAATTAATAAAATCATTAGCAGTATCGCTTAATATATCTTGGATATTTGGGAATATATCAATAATTGCTGCAATTTGCTGAACTACTAGTGGTACAAGCAATCCAATAAAAATTCCAATAATTAGTAAGATGATTAACATGACGGCAATGATACTTAACCCACGCTTCTTAAGTTTCTTTTGAAACATGTTCACTAGTGGATTAATAATTGCTGCTAGCACATAGGCAATAATTAATGGTGAGATAACACTCATTAAATTAGAGAATATACTAAACACATCATACTGATTTAGAACTATGGTTATAATGTAAATTGAGACAAATGGTAAGGTAATATATAAGAACCTATTTATAAATTTTCTATCGATCATTTCTCTTCCTCCAGTCATTGATATTATAGCACAAAAAAAAGGAGCATAGCTCCCTTTTTTCTGTACATTTTTGGGGGGGTAAAAATATACAATGTGTTTGTTTACACACCTATATAATACCATAAGTTACCCCTTTTGCAACCCTTTTGCTCAAAAAAGTGCATTTTTTTTATTTTCTTCTTAAATTCTTACCTTTTACCTCAATGACATCACTAAGACTATTAATTCTTTCAATAATACGACGTGCTTTTATTAAATTATTTGCATCATTACTTCCGGCAAGGTGTTTTTCAAAATTATCTAATGACAAGTTAGATGTGAAAAAAGTTGGCAAATTCGCTTGCATACGATGCTGCAAGATAGAAGATAAAATCTCATCACGGCCCCACTCCGTTAATTTCTCAGCACCAATATCATCAATTACTAATACAGGTAGATTTCTGATATAAAGATATCTTTCGTCATAATCATTTCCAAAGTTAGCCTTCAATGAACGAAGTAGCTCAGGAAAGTAGATTACTCCACATCTGACATTTCGTTTTGCAAGTTCATTGATCATTGCGGCCATGATATGAGTTTTACCTGATCCATTATTACCATGAACATAAGCTCCCTTAACTTCTTCACCTGCAATATATTTATCCAAAAAGACACTGACAAACTCGATCAAAGGAAATCTAGAACTATCATCGGTCCAAAGATCTTTAAAGTCTGCATCCTTAAGTCTTTCAGGTACATCGAATGAGTAAATATACTTAAGGTGCTGTTTACTCTCACGATCGCTTTGATTATATTTACATTCAATGTAATCAACATAGATTTGTGAATGCTTAACAATTGGTGTTTGGCAAAAACCACGAATCTCATTCATACAGTACTTGAGACCCTGACAATCAATACAGTTTTGCTTTTCTGAAATCGTTTCATTAATTAAATGTACATTAGCTAACAATTGCTCTTTAGAAACATTTAAGTTAGTAGCGACGGATCTGAACCTCGGATCTTTATAAGCTTCGTCTAAACTATCATTTAAGCTATCATTATCAACTCTTGATACAATATCACTTATCTTTTTCATATTAACCCCACTTATTTAGTAATTTTTTAATGCGTTCTTCTTGGTTCTTCTCTGGTTCTTTTTTCTCTATATTCTCATTATACCAATCGGGTATTTCAACTTTTGATTTACTCTTATTGTTGCTATAAGCCTTGGCCTTAGTCTTTTTTGCACCTACTTGTTTGTATTGTTTAAGTGCTTGAGTTGCATTAACAATATTTTTTCTTGACCACTGTGACGCAACAAAGAAATAATAATCCTTTGATAATCGGTGATCATTTTCAACCAATGATACATAAGTCAGGATATTGATTACTTCATCATTTAACCTGTAATCTCTTGATGTTTCATTCAACAGTCTTACATCTCTATTATTAGGTTTCATCCCATTATACAAGTATTTTAGGAAATCAACAGGATTCAGACGCTTAGCATACATCATAAGCTCTCTCTCTTCGATGTCTGCAATATTAAATGATTGTTTTTCATTAGAGGTGGAATCTTTTGACCATACTTCACATGACTTTAAGATAAAATCACGGTCAATCTCATTTCCTCTTAAACCCATACTTACATATCTAGCCATGTTTGCTTCACTAACATTATACGTACTAGCTGTTGATAAAATAAAATTCATCAACTCCTTTGTAATCAGTTTAGTAGGAACTCTTTTCCTACGGAGTTTTTCATTAAACTTATCAAGACTAAAATCTTGATTATCATGCTTGATATCTGCTGTTACCTTGTCTGCAAATTTATCATTTTCGTTCAAATACTCATGATGTTTCTCATTAACATTGCAACTAAACACTTGGTTAAATCTTTTAGTAACATTCACTAGTTTCGAAACATCTACTTTATCTACTTTAAAACGGTTTTTTAACCTGTTATATTTTTCGTGTCCTAATGTTTTATGAATCAATTTATTTGTTGCTGGATTCATAAAAAATTCAGAAGGTTTCATTGGTGGATTCACTTCATAATATAAAGTGTGTTGACTTGCAACTTCATCTTCATAAGTTCTAAGTAAACCAATTGCCTCTAGTTTTGATCTTTCTTCAACAAATGAGCCAATAGTCCCTTTAGTTACATCGAGAATCCCCGTGTGATTTTTCGGCTTCGAAAGAAGCTTATCAACATTTAGTTCATCTCTAACCAACATATAGATGCTCATCGCTTCCAAACCAATAATTGGCAAATATAAAATTTTAATAATGTCCATATCAGAACTTGATAAGTATGAATTGGTAAACACAACATACTTACTGTTTGGCATTATTTCTTTCACATAACTCACCCTCTCACAAATAAAAAGAGACTAATCTCTTTATAGATGTAATCTCATTTTAACTTAGTCATTTTATTTTTACAATACGATATCACGCTTTTTAAGGATTTCAACCAACTGTTTCTTGGTATCAAGAATTGAGTTGGAATTATCAATCACTTCATCGGCGCAAGCACATTTTTCTTCTAATGGCATTTGCGATGAAATCTTTTTTAGAGCAAGCTCTTTTGTTATTCCATCCCTTGTCATTAGTCGTTCTATTTGAATCTCATTTTCCACTTTAACACAAACTACAAAATCTACAAGATACTCAAGTTTAGCTTCAAACAACAATGGAATATCAACCACAACATAATCCTCACCCTCAAGGTCATATAGTTGAATTCTTCTTTTAATCGCATCTACAACTTTTGGATGAACGATTGAATTAAGAATTTGTCTCTTCTCATCATCATTAAAGATAATCTCTCCTAAACGTTTTCTATTTATATGTCCACTTGGTAAGACAATCTCTTTACCAAATGCTTCAATTACTTCTTGATAACCGCTACTGTCAATATCTAGTATTGATTTTGAAATCTTATCTGAGTCTATCACTTTTCTATCACAGTTTAAAAACATTTCTGAGACAGTTGATTTCCCACAAGCTATTCCCCCTGTTAATCCAATAACTAACATAATTATTCTCCCTTCAAAAACCAAACTTGATTAGTATAACGATTATTAGAAGTATTGTCAACACATAAAAATTCTTTTTTACTTTTGACAGTTCTTACAATAGTAAGTCCCTCTACCTCCAACTTTTATCTTCTCAATTGTCGTTTTACATATAGGACAATCTTCACCAACTTTTGTATGGACTAATAATTGATTTTGAAACAACCCTGTTACCCCTTCACTAGATTCATAAGAGTGTATGGTTGTACCACCTAAATGAATTGCTTTATCTAACACTATTATAGCATTCTCTATAATGATCTGACATTCTTTGATTGAAAGATCATTTGATGGGCTTCTTGGGTCTATTTTAGACATAAACAATACTTCATCAACATAAATATTGCCAAGACCTGCAATAATCGTTTGATCTAGTAGAGATGTTTTAATAGGACGTTGAGTTCTTTGCAATCGCAAAAACAAGTCTTCCTTGTTTAAGCGTTGATCAAATGGCTCATATCCAAGTTTTGATATTTGCTTGGATGTTGACGCCATCCCTTTATCAACTAAACTCATCTTCCCAAACTTTCTTGTATCATTATATTTCAAGTATGACCCATCTTTAAAAGCAAAAATAACATGATCATGTTTCGTTTTCTCATATTCAGAAGTCAAAAAGTACTTCCCTTCCATTCGTAGATGAGATATTAGCTCGTAATCAGATAACTCAAAGATTAGATACTTTCCAACTCTTTCAACTTCTGTAAAGACCTGACCAACTAGTTTTTGAGTAAACTCATCAAGGTCAGACTCCACTATATTTTTATGAAACACAAGTACCTCAGTGATTTCTTTTCCAATAATTAGGTTTCTTAAAGTTTGTCTAACTGTTTCAACTTCTGGTAACTCGGGCATAATTAGTCCTCCGTTGGCTCTATGTGAACATTTGAGTAGATGACTTCATTGGTTTGATGCAAGGCCTCATCTACTAATGTTGCAATATCATGGGCAGCCTCAATCGTAATCGATTTATCAACAAGAATTGTTGACAACACTAAATAACAAGGTCCTTGTTTAATGATATCAACCCATTTAATTTCTTCGACACCTTCAATACTTTTTATCAGTTCTTTAAATCGTAAAATAACGTCCTCATCAGCACTTTTCCCTAAGATATTACTTATTGAATCTGACATAATCTCATATCCACTCTTCAGAATAAAGAGGGCGATAATAACACCGGCAACAATATCTCCATACTTTAGTATCTCTAAATCAAAGAAATCAGATGCAATACTTAGCAATATCCCAACAAAAGCAATTGAGGATTTCATTACATCAAGCAAGTTTTCTTGACCAAGCGAGTAGATTAACTGATTGTTAATCAATTTAGACTGCTTGATTAAATAGAGTGCCAAAAACACTTTTACAACTGTTGTTATAATTAAGACAATTAATGCCGTTGGTTGAGGTATTACCACCATGCTACGTTGTGAAAAAATCTCTGATATCAATGCAAACCCAACACCAAAAATCACGAACGATAAAATCAGTGATGCAACATACTCAACCTTACCATGACCTAGCGGATGATCTTTATCTGCAGGGTCATGACTTCTCTTGATAGCAAATATAGCGATTAAATTGTTAAACGAGTCCATCGCTGAGTCAACACCCTCGCTAATGATTGATTGTGAATTTGTAATAAACCCAAAGACAAACTTAATAATTGATAATACAATGTTAACCACGATCGAACGATACATTATATTTGTTGATTTCACAAGGTCACCTACTTTGCTTCATACCAGTTGTTACCAGTATTATAGTCTACTTTTAATTTAACATCTAAATTGACTGTATTTTCCATTGTTTCAATCACAATGTTAGTGATTTCATCTACTTCATCTGGATGACAATCAAAGATTAACTCATCGTGTACTTGAGCGATTAATTTTGTTTTAAATTTTCCATCAATTTTCTCAAATACTTCAATCATTGCTTTTTTAATGATATCGGCTGCACTCCCTTGAATAGGAGTATTCATCGCCATTCTTTCTGCAAAACTTCTTTGCATTCCGTTCTTATCATTAATAGCAGGAATGTATCTACGACGATTCATGATCGTCTCAACATATCCATGTTCCTTACAATACAAAACTGTATCTTCCATATATATAGTAATACCAGGGAAATTCTCATTATAAGCTTGAATAAACTGTTTGGCTTCCTCAACACTTACATCAATATTTTGACTTAACCCATATGGAGAAATTCCATACACTATTCCAAAGTTTACCGCCTTCGCAGCACGTCTTAAGTTTGGTGTAACATCATCAACGGAAACATCAAAAATGTCCATTGCTGTTTTGGTATGAATATCCATATCGTTGTTAAAGGCGTCAATTAGTTTCTCAGCCCCAGAAATATGTGCTAATACTCGAAGTTCGATTTGTGAATAGTCACATGCTAACATCACATTACCTTCACTTGCTTTGAAAGCTTTTCTAATTTCTCTACCAATTTTAGTTCTTACTGGAATATTCTGAATATTGGGATCAATACTGCTCAATCTTCCTGTAGCTGTATAAGCTTGTTGGAAAATAGTGTGAACTTTATCATCTTCAAAGACGCTCGATAATAATCCTTGAATGTATGTCGATTTGATTTTAGTTAATTTACGGTACTCAAGAATTAAAGGAATAATTGGATGAGCATCTATTACTTTCTCTAAAATATCAGCCGCAGTAGAATATGACTTACCTGCTTTAACTTTTGACGGATAACGAATACCTAAATCTTCAAACAATACAATCCCCAGTTGTTTTGGTGATGATATCTTAAATTCTTGATTCGCCTCTGTATAAATAATGTTCGTTAAATCAACTAGTTTCTCATCTAGATTCGTTCCCATCGTTGTTAAAAAGTCACTATCAATATTAATACCTGTATACTCCATATCTGCTAACACTTCAGATAGTGGTAGTTCAATCTCATGGAATAAATCATACTGATTATTTTCTTTTAACTTCTTAATTACAACTTGTTCTATCTTATAAACAAATCTTGCTTTTTCAGTTACGTACTTAGCTATAACATCAGTTTCAGGAACTTTAAACGTTCTCCCTTTACCAAAGATCTTCTCTTTAAAGTCTAACTCCTCCCCATACTCAAGCGCTGCAAAAGCTAAGTCAGCTTTGACAGTTGGGTTCAATACATATTGAGCTAGTAACATGTCAAAGTTAGCTTTACTGAATTTTAACCCCAACCACTTAAAGGCAACTATAGCCTGTTTATAATCAAATGTTTTAACATTTTTAACAAGACTTAAGTCAACATCACTGTTTTTCAGTACTTCGATTGGAACATAAAAACTTCTTTTATCATGATAAACACCAACTCCTAAAACAGAAGATTTATGATAGTTGTCATGATCGAGTTCAACAAGTATAGCTGAACCATCTTCAAAATCTGATTGTGCTACTTGAGTTAAGATGTCAAACTTGTGTTCCTTAACTACTTCTTTTTTAATTGCTATATTTTTTAAGAAGGTATGAAATTCTAACTCTTCATATAAATGCATCAATAAATCACGATCAATACCTTGATAAATTGTCTCATCCATCTCTATTCCTAAATCAATATCTTCACGAATCGTTGCTAGGTCTTTTGACATAAAAGCCTTTTCTTTATCATTAATTAGTTTTTCTTTTAGTTTCCCTTTTATCTCGTCGATATGTTCGTAAATTCCCTCTAAACTATTATATTCAGTTAGTAGCTTTAAGGCAGTTTTTGCACCAACACCAGCAACACCTGGAATGTTATCAGATTTATCCCCTTCAAGCCCCTTCATATCTCTTATTTGAGCTGGAGTCACACCTTTTTTCTCCATCAATGTCTTTTCATCATACATGACAAAATCTCCTTTAGAGATAAGTTTAACTGTCGTGTTCTCGCTAACAAGTTGCAACATATCTTTATCGGATGAAATGACAATTGATTGATAACCTTCCTTATCAGAAATAAGTGAGGCTGTTCCGATAATGTCATCAGCTTCAAATCCAGGAACTTCTAACCACTTTATTCCTAGTCCATCTAAAATCCTTCTAGTATAAGGAAACTGTTCAATCAACTCTTCTGGTACTTTTGAACGACCACCCTTATACTCTTCATATTGTTCATGTCTAAATGTTTTTCCTTTATCAAAGGCCACAAGAATATGATCTGGCTTTTCTTCTCTCATAATCTTATTCATCATATTGATAAAACCAAACAATCCATTTGTATGTAAACCTTTTGAGTTTCTCATCAAATTACCTGTATAGGCCGTTGCAAAGTAAGCTCTAAAAATTAGGTTCGTTCCATCTACTAGTACTACTTTTCTCATTATAATTCCTCCACTGTTAACATATTCTTGATTACATGTTCTATATCTTCATAAGCTATACCACTGTAGTTAAATAGCAGTGATCCATCTGATATCTTTTCAATTCTTAGTTGCTCACTTGAAGCGTTCTTAAATACTTGTTCTTCAAAATCTTTCAACTTAAATAATATATTTAATCCTCCACTTGCAGAAATGACATCTACAAATGAATATTTCTCAAACAAACTTACAATCAGTTCATTCTTTTTCTTTTGAATCTTTTTCAATTTTCGCAAATGCCTGTCAAAGCTACCTGAGTTCATAAAACTAGCTAGAGTTAGTTGTTCTAAAACACTCACACCTTGAGTGAATCGATGTTTGCTATTCTCAAACACCTCCACTAAATCTTTAGGTAGTATCATATAACTAATCCTAATTGATGGCAACAATAAACTTGAAAAGGATCCAAAGTAAATGACCTCATTATTATTCGATAACCCTTGAAGAGATGAAATTGGATTTACATCATATCTTAAAATTGAGTTATAGTCATCTTCAATGATAAACTTTGAATGTTCTTTTGCCCACTTTAATAAGTTTATACGGTTATTATATGGCATGACTGTTCCTGTCGGATATTGATGTGAAGGTGAAACATATAACAAGTCAACACCCTGATTAGTTAATGAACTAACATCTACTTCACTATCAATGAGCGGAATCTTAATCAAGTTATATCCCGCATCCTTAAAGACATTAGCGGCTTTTTTATAACCTGGGGACTCATAAGCAAAGTTTTTCACTCGATCTCGCAGCATAACAGACAACATATCCAAAAGGCGTTGAGTACCACTCGCAATAACAATTTGATTGTAATGACAATTAGCACCACGAAGTTCACGTGAATACTTTGCAATTTCTTTTCTTAGTTGTTTTGTCCCATTAACACTAGGTGTTGTAATCAACAACTCTTGCATTTCATTAATTGTTTTAGTGAGATGCTTTTGCCATAATTTAAAATCAAATGTTTCCTTATCTGCATTCATATTGTAATAGTTCGTTTCATTAACTTCTATTTGTTCAATATCATGAGGATGTGATGATAGGGTTTCAATCTTTTCAACAAATAAACCTTTTCTTGCAACACTTGAGATAAATCCTTCAATTTCAAGTTGCATATAAGCATTTTCGATTGTTGTAGTACTCACTCCTAAATCAGTACTCAACTTCCTAATGGCTGGAAGTTTCTCCCCGACGTTGATATCTCCTGAGATAATAGCGTTCTTAAAATACTCATAAATTTGAATATATAGTGGTATGTCATTGTCTTTAGAAATATTATGAATTATAATCACATTATCACTGCCCCTATCAAAAGATTTAATTTTATTAATTGTAAACAAGTCAATTATACTATAAATCTTTAAGTTATTGAAAAGAAATGAGGTATAAATTATGAAGGTTATTTTAACAACCTTAAATTCAAAATACATTCACACATCTCATGCACTTTATTTATTAGACAGTGCAATAGAAGATATTTGTGAAAGTCATGTTAAAGAGTTTACAATCAAAGACAATATCGAAAGAGTTACGAAAAACCTTATCAGTTATCAAGCTGACTTAATCTGCTTTGCCATCTACATATGGAATGTCAAAGAGACACTAAAAGTGATTGAAGTGCTAAGAGAAACAACTGATGTGAAAGTTTGTGTTGGGGGACCAGAAGTAAGTTATGATGTTAAACATTTTGTTAACAAAACAGGAATAGACTTCTTAGTAAGCGGAGAAGGTGAAGAAATGCTTAGGGAGTTGATCCAAAACAAACTTAACGCTACTTCTTTGAATATTGCAACAAAAGAACATCCTTATGCAACGCCTAATCAAGTTAACTTAAATTGGCTAGAGACTTTAAATAGTCCCTACAGAAAACTAAAAGACATTAACAATCGTTTAGTTTACTTTGAATCAAGCCGAGGTTGTCCTTATCAATGTAGTTTTTGTCTCTCCTCATTAGAAAAAGGTGTTCGTTTCTTTTCAACAGAATACTTAAAAAAGGAACTATTATATCTGATAGAACACGATGTTAAGACTGTTAAGTTTTTAGATAGAACATTTAATACAAAACTGTCATTTGCTAAAGAGCTATTTGATTTTATTATTGCTCACTACAAAGAAGGTCAAACCTTTCAGTTTGAAATAACAGGTGACATCTTACCGACAGAAATCATTTTATACTTAAATGAGAAAGCTCCAAAGGGTCTATTTAGATTTGAAATTGGGATACAGTCAACCAATCAAGAAACTAATAACTTGGTTGATCGAAACCAAGACTTAGATATCTTGCTAGAAAATATTAGATTAATTCAAGAAGCCAATGTTATTGATTTACACTTAGACTTGATTGCCGGATTGCCAAAAGAAAGTTATCACAGTTTCGAAAAGACATTTAATGATATTTTTCAAATCAAGCCACTAGAGCTACAACTTGGATTCTTAAAAATGCTAAGAGGTACTAAAATCAGAAATCAGGCAGATTTATATGGTTACCACTTTGATCAAGAAAGTCCTTATGAAATCACTAAACATGATGATTTGAGTGAAGAAGACATTTTTAACATCCACCTAGCTGAAGAAGGACTCGAGAAGTACTGGAACAAACATAAAACCGACCGAACAATCCATTATCTTGTTTCAATAAAGAAGAACTATTTTCAATTATTCTATGAGATTGGTCGTTATTGGTTTGACCACTATCAAAGGTTTACAAACTTTCAGCAAATTGACTTGTATGAACGATTGTATCTCTATGCCAAAAGTAACAACTATGACGCTACTGTCGTGCTAGACTTGTTAAAGTTTGATTACTTAACTAATGCTAAAACAAAGCCTAAACGTTTTTATCAAACGATAGATAAGAAAGAACGCAACCACTTATTTAGACAAATCATGGTCTATGATAGTAATTACCATATTGATGATTTGTTTAAGTACTCATATCTTGAAATACTCACACTTGATCCTATTACAATGGAAAAAGAACAAATGGTCTTAGTCGTTACTTATAAACAACAGACAACATACCGATTATTCAAACTAAAAAAACTCTTATAAAAGAGTTTTTTTCTTTATTTTAAGTTGTCAGGATTTAACCCTTTTAAAGAATCAAGAACAAACAGTCCGTCTTTTCTAATAAGGACATCATCAAAATAGATTTCTCCGCCACCAAACTCAGGTGTTTGAATTAAGACAAGATCCCAATGTACAGCTGATTTGTTACCATTATCAGCACTACCTTCATAAGCTGCACCAGGTGTAAAGTGAATTGACCCTGCAATCTTTTCATCATACAAGATATCACCCATTGGTTTTGTAATATATGGATTCACACCAATAGCAAACTCACCAACAAATCTTGCACCTGCATCTGTATCAAAAATCTCATTTAACTTTTCGTTATCGCCTTCATTTGAACAAGTTGCTTCAACGATTTTACCTGCTTCAAATTTTAAACAAACATTTTCATACATATTTCCACGGTATCCGCTTGGTGTGTTGTAAGTTATTTGACCATTAACACTATCAATAACTGGAGCAGAGTAAATTTCTCCATCAGGAATATTGGCTTCACCTGCACAAGGAACTGAACCTAACCCTTTTAAACTAAATTCTAAGTTTGTTCCTGGACCTGTAATTTTCACCTGATTTGTTTTGTCCATTAACTGACGTAATGGTTCAAATGCTTCACGCATTTTTGAGTAATCTGCCATACTAACATCCATGCAGTAATCATAAAATTGTTCAAAGCTCATTTTTGCTTTATTAGCTAAATGATTTGTAGGATAGTTTAATAATACCCATTTCTTATTATTGATGATAATATCAGAAACTGGGCGCATTTTCTTTGCTCTTAATAATTTAGTTTCATCTGGCACATCAATATCAGCATAGTCATTTCTATCTGCATACACAGCGATAGATGCATCAAAATCATTGAACTGAACAGTTTTCCATTTCACTAACATATCTAAACGTTCTTCTTTTGTAGCTAATGCTACCTCTCTACTGATTTCATCATCTGAAATCTCAACATATGGGTGTGCTCCGACTTTTTTTACTTCTCTAACAATTTCAAGAAGTAATGGCTTTGCCTCATAGTCCCCAAAAATTCTAACATGCTGACCTTCTTTAACTTCTACCGAATAATTAACTAGGCTTGCAGCAATTTTTTGTAATCTAGGATCTCTCATTTGTACCTCCAAAAGTATATATCATACTACATTAATATATAGTTGTTTTTGTTGTTTGACAACAGTTATTAATTGATTATATGTTAAAATCAAACAAATATATAATCATATTACATCTCGTCAACATATGCCCTCAGCCCTCTAAGGACTTCAAACATTGCCCACGTATCTTGCTTACAGTATTCAACTAATGCTAATTGTTTATTCTTTAAGTCTTCTTCTTCATATTCAGCATAACTTGCATAGGCATATACTGCCTCCATACCATTACTAACATCCATACCTTTATAAGTTAAATCACTAAATAGCGGTAAAACCTTTTTGATTGAGTATGAACCATTTAGATCGTTATGATAGTAATTAACTTCTTTACTTTCTTCTTTTCCAAAACCAAGTTCCTCATACATCGAGGCTTTTGTCTTAACAATATCCATTAAATCAAATAACATGTCGATCATCTTATATAAATCTGATCGTAAGTCTGGATACTGGAGTGCCATCTCTTTCAATCTTGTTCTTTCAAACCCAGCATTATACACCAAAATCGTACCACCACCATCTATATCAATGTTTTTAATCAAGTGCTGCATCATCTCATACCTGCGGTCCTTGTGATCTCGACATAAAAACTCATAGTGATCTCTTTCTTTGTCACAATCATTGATTTCTTTTTCTATATGAAGCGAGTATTGAAAAAGCGACTGACGGTAAGGCGTTTCACCCTCAAACCTTGGTAAAGGACATGGGAATGTCTCAAAATCCAAATGGTATATTGGGTACATAAGTTGTTTTAAACCTGTTTTAACTTTAGGTAGATTAATAAAAGGCTTACCAGAATCAATAACCTTTCTTTGTATGATATTGTTTGGTCTTTGTATCAAGTTATGAGGTATATCAGTTGCATTAACCTTTTTGGCATTAATCAACTCGTACAAATCAAACTTAGTTCCGTCTTCATCTTTAAACCCATGATGGTACCCAAGATAAGTAAAAATGGAATTATACTCTGGAATAAAAGTCCAGCACACTTCTTTTTTATACTTACATTCTGTTGTTCTTTTACGCTCACAATACTTACCAAGTGGCACTTCTCTTGCATCTAAGTCATCAAGATACATCTCGACTCTCTTGCGGTCTAGTTCAATATAGGCCTGCATATCTTTTGTAACACTAGTTAAATCTATAATAGAGACAATAGAGTTTCCATTTGGATCTTTATCGTAAACTGGTTTATCATTTTCATAACGACCATCAAACTCATACTCAGGATTTAAAACAATCAAATAGTAGTTCCCTTTATCTAACTTGTCTAACTGATTACTTTTTCTATAAAAGCTTTCAATCATAAATCTTTCAACAGCAAGATCGTAAACATACTTTCCAACGGCATTATATTTATCTCTCATTTTTGTAAGTTGTTTGTTAAATACTTTTTCAGTTAACTCATCGTCATATGCAAAACCATCAATATCAGTTTTTAAGCGCAAAACCCCTTTTTCGTAAGAGAAAATTGAATTATATTTTTCAAAGAGTTTTTTATCACTCATCCCTTTTTTGGCCTTTCCAAGTTCAATGAACTTTTTAGCAGTTGTAGCTTTCACCTCAAAAACATTAAAAGAACCATCTTCATTTTCCTGATAACCATCCAAAAAACACTGATAAGCATAATCATCAATGGTTACGCGGTAGTTTTTCTGTTCAAAGTTATTAAGTGAATAATCAATATTACCCCCAAATATATGTTCTAACTCCTTACCCGCAATTACTTCTAACTGATTAAAGTAAGGCATCATAACTCTTAAATGTTCATTTTCAACATCAATTTTTGAGTCCTCCTCATCATACATCGAAGACAATAAATCTGCCAGTTTCTCTTTTCTCGCAAAATCATTTACATCTAACTCATCACTATCAATGGTAATCAATGATTGACTTTTCTTACGATGCAAATCATCAAGCGCACAAAATCTTGGACATCTTATATAGTTTTTAAACATAGTTTTCGAAATAATCATATAAATCCCTCCAAAAAAAGAATAGATAAACTATTCTTTTAATAATTATTACATATATTCTTTGATTTGATCAGACATTGGTACCATTTGGACACCAGCGAATTTAATATTCAATTTACGTTTTAAGACCTCATAGAACCTTACAGTAACTACATTATCTTCAAATCCAATACGTTTAATGTTATATTTTCTTTTAACATCTCGAACAATACCCGAGATTCCATTTTTATATTCTTCAAAATTAACAACATGAAATTTTTCATTCTTCTCTTTCGCGTCTTCAAAATCTTTTTCTGCAACCAAGAAATAATTTTCAAACTTTGTAACTAATAAATACATTTCTTCGTAATCACATTCAGTAATGTCTTTGATGATATCTTTAGTGTTTACAAACGTGGCTCCTACATTTGCCTCATCCATAATAGCAACTAACTTGTGTAACTTATTCATTTTAATCATCCTTCCGTAAAGTGTTGTTTTTTCAATTATAGCATAACCTTAATCAGATTTTAACAATTGTACATAAATTTACGGATTTATTGATAATGTGATTTTTGTTCCTTCGATTACAGTTGTCGTTGGAGCAATTGACTGAGTATTAATCTGTCCTGCTGTAAAACCGTCAACAGCATCTCCCTCTACAAACTCAATGATAAGCTTGGAAAACTGAGCATGAGCCTCAACTTGAGCTCTAGTCATTGTTTTAAAATCTGCAACATTTAGTGTTGCCTTTATCTTATTATGTTTAAGGGTAATCGTAGACCCTTTCTTAACTTCTGTTCCAGCAGCAATTGATTGATGCCAAACTTCTCCAGAAAGTCTTGAGTCATTATTTTCTTGATCAAACACCACGACAAGTCCAGCAGCATTTGCTAGTGCTGTCGCTTCTTCTCTCGTTACAGCTTGATCGTAGTTAGCACCATCAACTGCAACAAAATCTGGTACGATAACGCGTGTTCCTTTTGAAACGACTACTTCAATTGTTGAGTCATAATTAATGAAACGATTCTTTTGCTCTTGAGAAATGATGACTCCTTCACTTAACTGTGATTCTGTATACGTAGTTTCGATTTTTAACTTTGCACCCTTTTTACCAACTGTAGAAACAAAACTCTCTAGGTCAACTAAATGCATTCCTTCATAACTTCCTATTTTTATACTAGGACCTAAGGAGTAGTAAAGTTTAAGTTTTGAATCTTCATCTACCACATTACCAGGTTCAATGTTCTGCCAGTTTAATCTAGTTTCATCGGTTGTTGAGTAGATCTCGATTACTAGTGGTGTAACTCCTAATTTCGCTAGAACTGAAAGTGCTTCAGTTTGTGATACCGAGTATAAATCTGGCATGACTTTCATTTCACCCTTTGAGTAAACAAGAGTGATTGTTTCATCAGGGTGGACAATACCATTTTCTTTAATTGACTGACTAATCAAGACACCTTCTTGAATGTAGTCATTATATTTGTTTTCAATCTTAACGTTAACTTGATTAGCTTCAGCAAACTCTTGTACTTGAGCAATTGTCATTGTTGTAAAATTTGGTACTTTTATTTCTCGTTTCGTAATGTCTTCTTTTCCTTTTGAAACAGTAACAAAAATGGCTGTTGATCGTTTTGTTTTTGTGATATAGTTATCATCTTTTACATCAACATCCATGATAGCCCCAGTTACTTCAGTCTCAGAAAACTTTGCGATGATTCTCAAGTTGACAAAATGGTTTGCCTTCGCCCATTCTTCTATTTCAATTGCATTCATAGCAAACAAATCTGGTACTTCCAATACAATGTTTAAATCAGGTCCTTTAGAACTCGTTACTTGAACAGAAGTTCCTTTTCTAACTTTTTCACCTTCTTCAACCATCTGTGCGTATATCTCATTAGATTTAACATTATCGTTGTAAACTTCCTCAAAACTTATAATGACATTGTTTTGATTCCCCCACACGATAGCGCTGGATTTTGTCCAACCCTCGAAGTTTGGTACTGAGACATAATTCATTGCTCTAAATCCAAAGATACCAACCACGACCAAGATGACAGATATTATCACAACATTTAAAATGTTTCGTGCTTTTTTCTTTTCTGCTTTGTTTTCAATAATAATTGGTTTATGTTCAACCTTTTCAAAGCGAGTCTCCTCAAGCTTATTTTTTGCTTGAGGATTCACTTTTAACGTTGCTTCAACCTGCTTTACTTCTTCTATCTTTGTTTCTTTAATTTCTTTTTCCTTCTCGTCTAACTTTCCTTTATACGAGTTGTAAAAATCACCCATAATAACCTCCTAGTTAGTAACATCTCTTACCTTTAGATTCCACAATCCAAGTCCGATGCTCAATGCTGATAATGCTACTAATATAATAATACCATTCCCAAGTACCAATGTCGTTGTATTACTATAATACATGTTTGTTGCTCCAGTAAAATATTGATGGAACTGGAAATATGGAATTGGTGTCCATTTAACCCATGACAATTTTGGCATAAACATTGCCATTTGTGACACAATTGATGAACCAAAGAATGCTCCCATAACTAGGGCAATACTTGGTGCATTTCTTCTAAGTAATGCCGACACTGCAAATGCAAGTGATGACAATGAAACGATTGGTAAATAGGTAATCAACAGTGTCCAGATGAAGTATAATACAAATGGAGTTGTTGAATAAGGATTTATCTTTGGATATGCAAAGGCTGCAAATCCTTGATCAATACCAACTGCTAACATATGTCCAAACTGTGTTATAAAGTGTAGTGCCAACAACAAAATCAGAATAGCTATTAGTTTAGAACCAAAGATTTTAATTCTTGTTTTTGGTCTAATCAGTAACAACCTTACTGTTCCATTTTGGAACTCTCTTGCGATTGTATTAGCACTTAACATGATCCCAAACAAAGTTATCATTGTCGAGAAAGATAAGAAACCTAAAGCAACTTCACGAGATCCTGTTCTATCATAGAAGATATCAGGTTTGTTCAGTTCTAATGCTTTTACTGCAATCAAGTATTTTTTCTCATCCTTAGCAAGTTGTTCTTGATAAACCTTTAAGTATTTTGCATATGACCCATGCTCTTCTATTAAGTACTCATTTTCTAAGAACTCTTCTTCTTTCATCGGTCCATAAGCTTTTCTACTTAAAAAGCTGTCTCTTGCATTCAATGCATCATTACGCCAGTCATCTTTTGGCTTAACATCATTAGCAATTTTATATTCAAGTGTTGGAATAGTTCTTGTTTCAAATGATTCAATGCTATTTTTCAAGCCATCGATTTGTTTCTGAATTTCTGTTTGATTTCCATCCACCATGTTTTCTTCTAGCTTAACAATTTCCTCTTGAAAGTCTTTAATACGTTCTTGTGTTAATTCAATCTCAACTTTGTAGTACTCAATATAGTCAGAATTAACGACAATGTTAGATTTTCTTTCAATCTCATCATTCCATTCCTTGATACTTGTAACTTTTTCTTCGTCAGTTAATTTAAGAATTTTTTCAAGTCCTTCTTTGTCATGAACTGAGAATGGGAAATAGTAATCATTCGCATTTCCTCCATAAAAGACTCCAACTTCATCCAAAGTTTTGTATTCTTTTTCAACAATAAACTTCTTTACTTCTGCTTCCATGATTTGTCTTGTTAAACTGTTTGCAAGGTAATCAAGTTCACTTTGACTTGCCTTTGCAAATAAGTAGATTAGATCATCAGCAAAGATATATTCTTCACTACCATTATCGATGTTTCCTGATTCAACAAGGTATTGAAGAGAATTAACAGCCTCACGTACTTCCCAAAACATATCACTTTCATTTGTTACTGTGATGTCTCTAACAACAACAGGTTCATTCCAGCTATTGTATCCATCATCTTTAAACATTGCACCTACAATATGACCAAAAGTAATACCAAACAATGAAATCAAAATAAGAAGAATGGCACCAATCTTAAATAACTTTGATTTCGTTAGTAATTTTAACTCGAGTTGTATTTGTCTAATATAATCTTTCATTATCTAATTTGTCCTTTCGTTCCTTCTGTGATTGAAATAAAATCTTCTTCCAACGTTCTTTGTTTTCTATTTACAGCATAAATCATAACTTCTTCTTTAACTAATTCTTTCAATATATTATTTAGCTGTGAACCACGAATATTAAAGGTAACACCTTTAGTACTTGGATGTGATTCAAGCTCTAGTCTATTTAACATATCATGAACAATCTGATTATCTGATGAGATGATCTCATAGTCGAAAGTTTGATCATTCAAATCAATTTCAGTATCATTAATCATTTGTTGTCCAATGATTTTTCCATCATCAATAATGTAAATACGATCACACATCATTTCCATTTCTGAAAGAAGATGAGACGATACTAAAATACCTACTCCCATATCTGAAAGCTTTTTTAGTAAATCACGTAATTCTTTAATCCCTAATGGATCTAAACCATTTGTAGGCTCATCAAGGATTAATAGTTTCGGTTTATGTAATAATGCTTGAGCTAAACCAATTCTTTGGCGCATCCCAAGCGAATACGTTTTAACCTTGTCGTTAATACGACCTTTCATCTTAACAATTTCAACAATTTGATCAATATCTTCTTTTGTTACGCCATGATGCATTCCAGCATAATATTCAAGATTTTGATAACCAGTTAAATGTTTGTATAAATCTGGATTCTCGACAATACCACCAACAGATTGCATTGCAGTTTCAAAATCTGATTCTACATCAACTCCATTGATGTAGATATTTCCTTGACTAATTCCAAACAATCCCATGATCATTTTAATCGTCGTTGTTTTCCCAGCCCCGTTTGGACCTAAGAACCCAACAATCTCACCAGTATTAACTACTAAATTGATATCAGTAAGAATCTGGCTTTTTTTGATTTTTTTGTGTAAATGTTCTATTCTTAATATTTCCATTTCTTTACCCCTTTATGTTTGCTAACTGTATTATAACGAGTAGTACAGTGCTTGTCAATAACATACTAGTCTAATTATTGATGATTTGTTATAATGAAACAAGGTGATAATATGTATGAAAAACTAATAAAAAAATACATTCCAGTGAATGGACAGGAACAAATTGATCAAAAAGCGATGTTATCTTTTATTGAGCACAATAAGGATTGTTTAGATAGAACCAATCTTTCAGGACACTTTACATCAAGTGCTATTATTGTAAATGAAAGCATGGATCAAGTTTTGTTTGCTTACCACAACATTTACGACTCATGGAGTTGGGTTGGTGGACACAACGATGGTGAAAGCAACTTTTTGGAAGTTGCATTAAAGGAAGCAAAAGAAGAAACAGGTATTAATAATGTGTACCCGTATGATAGTGAGATTATGATGTTAGATATTTTACCCGTAAAACGTCATGTTAAAAGGGGCCAGTTTGTAGGTCATCATTTACACTTTAACTTAACTTTCTTATTAATTGCTAACACTTCTGACGAGTTAAGCATTAAACCTGATGAAAACTCAGGTGTCAAATGGTTTAAGATAGATGAAGTGCTGGATTATGTCTCAGAAGAGGATATGAAGGAAGTATATAAAAAAGGATTTGATTACATAAACAAATGTAAGAATCAAATCCATAATTAAAATAAAGATAATTGTTCAGGTTTATGAAAACGAAAATGCGGTGTTTTAGTAGCGAGCCCTAACTCTCTACACTCATTGTAATATAGTTCGAATAAATCTTTTTTGTTGTCTGTTGAACAGGCATAAGAATTTCCATATCGTTTAATGTATCGTTCTCTTAAATGGTAGTTAATATGTTTGAGTTTATCTAAAAAGTATTCTCTTTGATTTTCACGCAACGTTACTCCTGGAGAAAACAAGACATAGCTCGCTCCATACCTCTTGGCAGTTCTGATGATGTTACGAATATTAATCTCGTCATCTGTTATAAACGGTAGAACTGGCATTATCGCAACTCCAGTAGTAATCCCCTCATCACTTAACTGTTTTAAAGCATGTAATCGTCTTGAGGTTGAGGGAGCACCTGGCTCTAACCTCCTACTCAAATTATCATCAAAAGCAGTAATTGTGAACAAGACATTGGCATTGGCATTACTATTAATTTCCTTAATAAGATCCAAATCTCTTAACACCAAGTCGCTCTTAGTATGAATTTGAACTGCGAACTTATGTCTTTCAATTACTTCTAATACTTTTCTTGTATATTTCAGCTCACGTTCAATTGGCATATAAACGTCACACATCGCCCCGCTTATTCCAATAACGCTTCTCTCACGTTTCCTTGCTAATTCCTGGTCTAGTAGTTCAACACAATTCTCTTTTACTATCACTTCCGTATCAAAGTTTTTCACACGATAAACACTCGCCCTTGAGTCACAGTAAATACAACGATGTGAACAACCACGATAAATATTAAAATAATAGTCATGTCCAAAAACATCGTATTGACTATTGGCTTTAATTAACAATGATTTTGCTTTCTGATATATAATCATATTATCACCTAAAAATATTATAGCATAAGAAAAACCATTCAGTTAAGAATGGTTATATATTTACCTCTATGGCATATTCCATAAACTCACTTCTATTAACAGGTCTCGAGAAAAAGAAACCTTGTAAATAATTCACACCAATGTTTTGCAAAATCGAAACCTGTTCCTCAGTTTCTACTCCTTCACTAACAACTTCCATATCCAAAGCCTGCGCAAGATTGACTATATTCTTGTAAATTATCATATTCTTCTCAGAACTATTAATGCTTAATTCGGTCAATAGCTGTCGGTCTACCTTTAGCGTTTTTGATCTAATCTCAGCAATGTATTTTAGTGACGAATGACCAGCACTAAAATCATCAATTGATATGTTAAAACCGTTTTCAGTTAAATCTTCAAGTAGGTCCCAAACATAAGTATCCATTTTTTCTTGTTCGGTTAACTCAATTTTAACATCAGCTCGGTCCATATCGTAACGATCAACAATCTCTTCAAAGTCCTTAACACATACCATTTTAAATGATTTAGGACTCAAGTTGCTTGAGGCAATAAACTTTTGTTTGTCTCCACCCATCAAATCAAACTTCATTTTCATTTTACAACTCTCTTCAAACATCATTAAATCAAGTTTATATATAAGATTCATACTTTCAAGTACAGGAATAAATTCACTCGGTTGATAAACAACATTATTGATAACTATACGAGCAAGCGATTCAAATCCAATCACTTTTTTAGTATGAGTATCAATATAAGGTTGGAACAACGGATATACTACATTTTTATCAAAGCCTTGAGAAAGCTCCTTATAAAGTATTTTTTGTCTTTCAAAGTTGATAAAGACGTGATCATCTACTTCGATACAACTTCCTGCAACATGGTCTTTATAAGTCTTTCTTGTATAATCAAGTATTGATAAGATGTCTTTTAAGTTATCAAACTGATTTTTTGCTAAGTCAACAAAGAACATTGATGCTGTCACTTTGTGAGCATTTCCAGCAATTTCAATGGGACTAGAGATTTTCTCCAAAATATCTGGAACCTCCTCTGTAGAAAAATCACTTGTAACCACAACAAATTCATCTCCACCAAGTCGGTAACACACTGTATTTTCACCCAACTCTTTTAAACGTAATCCCAGTTTAGATAAGTAAACATCACCTGTTCTTCTATCGTACATCTCATTAATGAACTCTAAATTCTTTAAATCAACAAAACTGATAACACAGTTCTTAAAGCTCGTTTCCATATAATCAAATGTAAAGGCTGTTCTATTTCTTAAACCTGTGAAGTGATCCGTAATCTTTCTTAGTTCTTCCTTTTCTATCGTTAACTGCTGTTCAGTATAATCAGAATAAACAATAACAATACGTCCACTCTCTAACCTTGTCACTCTTGTCTTAAAGTACAGCTCCACCTGCTCATTTCCGGCAACTGTTGACATCTTAGTAATGGTAGAGAAAGTATCTATTCTCGCTTCTATAACTGCTTTGATTTTATCACTATAAAATTGAGTTGACTTTTGATGTGAGTTATCAATAAACAGAGCAATAAAGTCTTTCAATGAGATTTTAATCTGGTGATCAACGATGTATTTGTCGAAACTAAACAGACTGTAATTTTGAACACTTTCATCAAGCAACATATACGGCACTTCTTCTAACACAATCTCTGCAAAGAAGGAACTCGTTGTCTTCATAATGTCTTGACTAATTTCATTCACATCATTGACCTTGATAAAATGTTTCATTAATTGACTAGTTTCCATAAACATCGCAACGATGTAGTCATCAAATCTCTTAATAATTTGTGAGTAGTGGCGGACATTGTCGTTTTTTGAGTAAACAAAAATATTTGATATTTCATCTATTAATCCACTTCTTAATAAACCTAGTTTATCTTGATACTTCTCGATAAATAAATTATCGCACACAAAGTATTTGTCGATGATATCTTTCCAATCGACAATATAAACACCAGATTCATCAATACGGTAATCTTCTTCTTCAATCTCTAGCTGATCAATAACAGCTTTAGACTGATAGGTAATCCCACGGTAATCCGTTGAGATTAACTGAAAGAATGAATCCGTAGTATTTGATGAAAAACCAAATATTTTATTATAGTTTAATTCTAATAAATCAGACGCAATCGTAGTTTTATTTGCCATACACTCTACCCACCCTCCTACTAGTCTACTTTCATAATAACATATCGGTTACTATTGCTAAGTTTTTAGACAAGGGTTTATAAAATATAAAATAAAATTGACAAACTGTGTACGCTACTCTTTAAAGTCGCATTCACTACATGCAACACCTTTTTTCTTTTCTACTAACATTGAAGAACATTCAGGACAACTTCTATCTGTTGGCTTATCCCAATAGGCAGTCTTACATTTTGGATAATTATCACATCCGTAGAATATCTTACCTCTTCTTGTTCTTTTTTCAATGATGTTACCATCATCACAGTTAGGGCACTTACAAATAATTTCCACTTCTTTTTCTTCTTGTTTAATGTATTTACACTCTGGGAAGTTTGAACATCCAATGAACTCTCCATAGCGACCTTTACGGAATACAAGCGGTTCACCACAAAGTGGACACATTTCACCAGTCTTTTTAGCTTCTGCTTTAACCATTGATGCATTTGCTTTTTCAACCATAGGTTCAAACTGAGAATAAAATTCTTGTAAAACATCAATTGAAATTTGACTAAGAGGATTAGTTTCTGAGAACGCATGGTAATCAGAAACAGAGATACGGTCTAAGTCACTTTCCATATTGGCAGTATACTCAACATTGATTATTTCACTGAAGTATTCATTCAAACTATCAGATGTTAAAATTCCTTGTTCTGTTGGAATAAATCTTTTTTGATCAAGTGAAACATAGTCTCGCTTTTTGATAGTCGCAACAGTTTGAGCATAAGTTGATGGACGACCTATTCCAAGTTCTTCCATCTCTTTTATCAGTTTAGCTTCTGTATATCTTGCAGGTGGTTGAGTAAAGTGCTGAATTCCTTCAACCTTTGAAGCAGTTAAAAGTGCATCCTTAACTAATGAAGGAAGAACTTCATCTTTGTTTTGCTCATAATCTGCATAAACTTTTAAGTAACCATCAAACTTAATCACTTGACCTGTTACATTAAACAAACAATCATTGTTTGTAATATGGAATGTAGTTGAATCAAACTTTGCATTTGCCATCAAAGAGGCTAATGCTCTAGCATAAATCATACTGTATAGTTTAAATTGATCGTCATTAATGAACTTCTTAACACTTTTTGGTGTTCGTAAAATACTCGTTGGACGAATACCTTCATGGGCATCTTGAGTATTATCACTTTTCTTATCAACCTTTACTTTACCTTTATACTGCGGGCCAAACTCATCCTCAATAAATTTAAATGCAGAATCAACAAACTCATTAGAAAGTCTTGTAGAGTCCGTTCTCATATAAGTGATCAAACCTGCAGTTTCATTACCTAAGTCAATCCCTTCATAAAGGGTTTGAGCAACACGCATTGTTTTTGCAGCAGGAAAGTTTAACTTTCTAGAGCTATCTTGTTGCATAGTTGAAGTTTTATAAGGTAATTTAGATGACTTTGACTTTTCCTTACTGATTACATCAGCGAGTAAAAATTCTTTATCTAATCCCTCAATTAACTGATCAGTTTCTTCTTTATTAACTAATTTTGCCTTCTTATTGTTTATTTTTGTTAACTCAGCTTTAAATCCGTCAAAGTGAGCATCTACTGTCCAGTATTCCTCCGAGATAAATGCTTCTCTTTCTCTTTCTTTATCGACAATAAGTTTTAAAGCAACACTTTGTACACGCCCTGCAGATTGTGAGTTGATTTTTGACCTCATCAAGTTTGATAACTTAAACCCAATGATACGGTCTAAAATTCTTCTTGTTTGCTGAGATGTCACTAGTCCCATATCAATCGTACGCGGTACATCAAAAGCCTCTAATACGGCTTTTTTAGTAATCTCATTAAAGACAACTCGATTCATCTTATCAATATCAAGTTCAAGGACTTCCGCAAGATGCCAGCTAATTGCTTCTCCTTCGCGGTCCGGGTCAGTTGCAAGGTAAACATTGTCACATGTCTTTGCTTCTTTCTTCATCGCGTTCAGCATTTTGATTTTGTCTCTCATTCTTGAAAATGATGGATTAAATCCATTCTCTATATCAACACCCAGTTTACCAGGTCCTGTTTTTGCTAAATTTCTAATGTGTCCTACACTTGACACTACTTTAAAGTCAGGTCCTAAATACTTCTCAATCGTTTTAGATTTAGATGGTGACTCGACTATTACTAAGTTTTTAGGCATATAATTCCCTCCAAATTTTGAAAATCATTATTATTATATAGTTAAGTAGAGGCTATTTGTCAAGTTTTTTTTCTAATCTAATCATATTTGCACCTTCATCTAGCAACTCTTTTGTTCCAGAGAAGGCATTATAATCATTTTTAGAATACCCACAAAAAACATCATTCCCAATATCTAAAGCCATGTCAGCAGTGATTTTAGTACCGCTGTTTTTTCTAGCTTCACACACATAAAGTTCTGTTGATAATGCTGCAATGATACGATTTCTCATTGGAAAGTTTCTTTTTTGAGGCTCAACATTTTGAGGATACTCGCTGATTAGAAGACCCTTTTCAATGATCCTATTGGCTAAGTCAACATGAGCCTTTGGATATATATAGTTAAACCCGCTACCGATTACGGCAATCGTTTTTTTACCTTCCTTCAATGCGCACTCATGTGCAATTGAATCAATCCCATAAGCAAGTCCACTTACTATTGTTGATTCTTTACTACAAACTACATGTTCACAAATTACTTTACCATACAATGTGAATCTACGCGAGCCAACTACACTTATACATTGGGTCTCTAATAACTCAATATCACCCAAACAAAATAGTACAAATGGGGGTTTATCCAGCCTCAAAAGTTGTTTTGGATAATTCTTATCAAGAATCGTCACGTACTCATACTGTTTTGAGATCTCAACATCACTATAGTAGACATTTTTTTCAATGTCTCTTTTAACTTTGAAGTAATCACCATTATTTTTAATAGCAATCTTAATCAGTTCTTCTCTCATCTTATCACCCAAGTCTTTATTAACTACCCAGGCTTTTTTTCCTTTAAAAAACTAATTCCTAGGAATTAGTTTTGATTCTTGAAGTACTCTTAACACTTCAGCAGCACTTTCAATTGTAAAGATTAACTTAAAGTTATTGACTCCAAGTTCTTGATATCTGTTTATTTTATCTAAATCATTGTTCACTTTGATGTTTAACACTTTAGTTAGACAATCTCCTTCTTTTAATAGAGGATATTTTTCTTTAAAATCGTTTTGTAAGTAATACTGAGTATCACATAAAGAACAGTTTTTCCTCGTATTAAATACATGCGAAACAGGACAATGTTTAGTAATCATTAACTCTTTGCGATTATAAACAATTACTTCTGTATTTGGGTGATAAGTATAATCATCTTTGTAACCTGTGATTAAATTATCAATTTGCCTAAAACTTAATTCTTCACTCAGACACACTTTGGCAACTTTATTTCGATGTAAAAAGTTAAGTGCCTTTGAGTTAACAACATTGAAAAACGAACCACTTCCTAAAATATGAGAAAGACTTAGTCCTCCTAGTTCACCGATATAACTGTTATCAACATAGTTTCCTTGATGATGTACGCGTGGATTGATATAAACAATTCTTTCATCATCAATTGATGTTAGCACGCGATCTCTCACAATTATTCTATCAAACTTATATTGCATACAGATTTTGAGTTGCTCAAGGTTAGCAACTACTGCTGTGATTTCACGACTGATATCTGGAACAGCGACTAATTCAGTCCCCCCTTTCACAACTTGTTTCGATTTATTAATTCTTAACTCATCAAGTTGTTGAGTAGCACTTCTTCTTAGCTCGTTTACTTCTTTTATTGGTAAAGTGTTCCCCTCTTCAAAAGTTAGATTTAATTCAACTGGATTATAAATAGTACTTCCAAACTTGGACAGTTGCTTAACTAGACGATCTGTATCAATGGCAGTCTTTTGAGCTTTCTCAACGAATGAGTTTGACATAACTTCAACTTCAAACTCACCATCAGTCAGTACAAGACTCATCTGCTGATTATTTACAAAGACTACATTTAGTGTAACATCAACTTTTCTAAGTGATTTTTTTACGTCTTGATTAATCTCAGAAAGTCTAAAAGCATCTGTAGTTTTTAAAACAGAACTATTCTTTTTTACATCAACTTCAAATGCAAACGTTAGTGTAACAATTTGGTTCGCTTTTGCAGTTTTCACTAAATTGTTATTCACATACATGTTATTAACTTGATACCCTGTATTACCAATACGCAATCCATCTCCTATATGCAAATCACCTGATAATCTAATCGTCAATTTTTTACCTTTTGCAATTACAACCTTACCTACTTCAACTCCAACATGAGAATTTGAATCAGAATTAACAACTGAATCACTATTAAATAAATAACCTTCAGTAAACTGGCGATTAAAAATCCTTAGTAAACGATCGTGATACGTATCGTAATCATATTCAGTTTTTGCATAATGGTTATCGATTGCCATTCTATATGCACTTACAACTTCATACACATACTCTGGTCGTTTTAAGCGTCCTTCAATCTTGATTGAATCAACACCTGCTTCTATGATCTTATCAATGTTGTCTAAGTTGAACAAATCCTTGGTAGAGAGTAGGTATTTTTGCTCTTTTACAACTTCATCATCTCGGACTAAATCGTATTTTAAACGACAATTTTGAGCACATTCTCCTCTATTACCACTTCTATTATGAGAAACAGAACTCATTAAACACTGTCCACTGTAACTTACACACAGTGCACCATGCACAAAAACCTCAACTTCAATATCAAGTTGCTCTTTAATAGATTTAATCTCTTCTAAACTCATTTCTCTTGCAGCAACAAATCTAGAAACCCCATTATCCTTACACACTTTGGCAGCTTCTAAATTATGAATATGCATTTGTGTTGACGCATGTAATTCTATTCCTTGATAAACACTATTTAGATAATCCAAAACACCTAAATCTTGTATAATAAAGGCATCGGCATTGTAACTAATCAATGTATCAATTGCCTCTATAAGTTCAGTAAATTCATCCTCATATATAATTGTATTAACTGTAATATAAACTTTCACACCATACAGGTGAGCATAGTTTATTGCCTCAATAATTTCATCATCATCAAAACTTGCCTTACTTCTTGCTCCAAATGCATAATACCCTAAATATACTGCATCACAACCTGCTTGAACCGCAGCATGCAGTGATTCTATTGATCCTACTGGAGCCAATAATTCTATTCTATCCATTCATCTCACCTCTAGGGTATTATATCACAAAATATGGTTTTACTAACTTTTTTCACTATGCTATTATTAATAAGGCGGAGGTGAATTATGGAAATCTGGGATTTATATGATAAAAATCGTATTAAGTTGGAACAAACAATGATTAGGGGAGAAGAAATTCCTCAGGGATGTTATCATCTTGTTGTAGAATCGGTTATCGTTAATAGCAATAACAAAGTATTAATTCAAAAACGCCACCCTCAAAAGATAGGATATCCTAATTTTTGGGAGTTTAGTTGTGGGGGTTCTGCAACAACCGGTGATTCATCACTTGTTGCAATGGAACGTGAAATAAAAGAAGAAATTGGTATTACTTTGGATCCAAAAAATGTAATTGAAGTCTTAAAAAGAGAGTATGGTCAATCACTATACGATTTTTACTTTATTAAACAAGATATAATGATTGAAGATATTACGATGCAACCAAGTGAAGTTGTTGATGTTAAATGGGTGACATTTGATGAAGTCATTAATTTACTAAATAAAGGAACGTTTGTACCTTATCACAATTATGGACGTGATCATTTTAACTATTTAAAGGAAAAGATAAATGAAGATTGTAATTGATGGCGATGCATGTCCTGTAAAGGAACTTGCTATCCAAATTGCAAAAGAGCATAGTATTGAAGTCATCATCTACTTTGATACTGCTCATGTTTATTCATCTGAGTATGCAACGGTTAAATTTGTTGAGAAAGGATTCGATAGTGTTGATTTCGCCATTCTAAACTCAGTTAAAAAAGGTGATATTGTCATCACCAATGATTATGGTTTAAGTGGTATGCTTATCACGAAAGGTTGTTTCGTTGTCACAGCTTTTGGTTTAGAGATAACTAACTTCAATATCGAACAGTTGCTAGGACAACGTTATATCAATCAACAAGCAAGAAAAGCAAAAGTAAGAACCAAAGGACCTAAAAAAAGAACAACTGAAGATGATCAAAAATTTGTCTACACATTTAAAAACATAATAAAACACACCCACTAATTGGGTGTGTTTTTAATTAATTAGTTTAACTTATCTTTTAAGATGTTGATTGCATCTGCAACTGTTTGAATATTAGGAATTTCATCATCACTTAAAGCAATATCATACTCACCTTCTAATGCGACTACAACTTGCATTAAAGATAAACTATCTGCATCTAAGTCTTCAAATAAATGTGCTTCCATTGTAACGTCACTTGCTTCACAATCTAACTCTTCAACTAATAACTCTCTTACTTTGTCAAATAACTCCATAATAGTCTCCTTATTCTACTCCGATAATATATGAATAAACTGGTTGATTACCTCTAACAAAATCAGCATCAATCTCTGGATACTCTTCTTCGATATAATCTTTAACCTGTTCTAATTCTTCTTCACTTACATCTTCAGAAGCTCCTACAAGTACAGTTAATATCTCATTGTCTTCATCAACTGTTTTTTCAAGTAATGCTTTTAAGCATTCAAAGCGATCAGTTGTTGCTTTCACTATCTCTTTTGATGTAATCGCAATATAATCACCTTCGTTGATATCGACACCATTCATAGTCGTCTTTCTTACTGCATACGTGATTTCACCTGTTTTAACTTCATCAATGATATCAATCATATCATCAAAGTTATCTTCAAGTGTGTTTTGATCACTATACATTAACGACGAACTTAATCCTTGAGGGATTGTTTTAGTTGGTACTACCTTAATGTTAATATCATCAAATAAATCAACTGTTTGCTCTGCAGCCATAATAATATTTGAGTTGTTTGGTAAAATAATTACATTTTTAGCATTTAACTCATTTATAGCATTGGCAAAATCTTCTGTTGAAGGATTCATCGTTTGACCACCTTCAATTACATAGTCACAACCATGATCTCTAAACAAGTCAGCAATTCCAGTTCCTGCACAAACAGCAATCAAAGCCATTTCTTTAGGTTCTTTACTCTCTTCTTTTACACCTTGACCAATTATTTCTTGATGTTGTTCTTGCATGTTCTCAATCTTAAGTGTTAAAAACTCACCATACTTTTGTCCTAAATCAAGCGCTCGCCCTGGCACTAAAGTATGAACGTGAACCTTTACAAGATCTTCGTCATTTACAACAACAATAGAATCACCAATTTTTGAAAGAGCTAACTTTAAAGTTTCTTCTTTAAAATTATTCTTTTTCGCTTTATCTTCATCTAATTGTAAAATATATTCTGTACAGTAACCAAACTCAGAATGTTCAACATCTACACCAGCACTATCAAATACTTCTTGTGATGAACCAATTTCTATAGGATTACCTTTAATATAATAAAGCATACCTTCAAATACTCTCACTAAACCAAAACCACCACTATCTACTACACCAGCTTCTTTTAACACTGGAAGTAAATTTGGTGTGTTTTCAAGTGATTTTTCTGCTTCTACCATCGCTTTTTCTAAAGCAGATTCAAAATCATCATCAACACTTACTTGTGTACTTAACGCTTCACTCGTTTCACGAACAACAGTTAAGATTGTTCCTTCAACTGGTTTCATTACTGCTTTATAGGCCACATCTCTTGCGTCTAGTAATGCATAACAAAACTCTTGAGCATCTACATTTTCAAAGTCTTTTAGTCCGTTAGATAACCCTCTAAAGATCTGACTTAAAATAACTCCACTATTTCCACGAGCTCCCATTAGGAGTCCTCTTGAGAAATCTTTAGCAACATCAGAAACTTTTGCGTATTCCTTTTCAGAAATAGCCTTAACACCTGATGTGATCGTCAGTGTCATATTTGTTCCTGTATCTCCATCTGGAACTGGGAATACATTAAGTGCATCAACTTCTTGTTTATAATTACTTAGATTGTTTGCGGCTGATACTAACATTTCCTTAAACTGATTAGCATTTAAAATCTTCATAGTTACACCCTATCCTTCGTAAGATATTCCCTCAATGCAAATTTCTATATTTCCGACCTTTAAATTTGCACTTTTTTCAAGTTCATATCTTACCTTTCTTTTCATTTGTTCAGCTGCTATTGTCGCTTTTACACTGTAAGCTAAAATAACATGTAATTTAATATGATATAATCCATTTTCCTCAGTAATTTCAACACCGCGAGAAAAGTTTTCTTGCCCAAGAATTTCTTGGAAACCATCAAAAATAACTCGCTTTGAAGCCATACCAACAACACCATAACATTCCATTGCTGCCCCGCCTGCAATTTGTGCAATTGCATTTTCATTTACAACGATTTTTCCTTCACGTGTGTGTTTATTATAGACCATTGAAAAAACCTCCTTTACATAACGCTTATTTATTTTATCATAATTTCAATTATAGGGCAAATTTTAAACTTGTTTGCTAAAATAAATTGACATGATATTTTTTCTATGTTATATTATATAAGCGTTATTTAGGAAAAGGAGTGAGTCAAGTGGCAAAACAATGTTATCAAACAGGTAAAAAAGTAATGACAGGTAATAACCGTTCTCACGCTCTTAATGCTACTCGTCGTCGTTGGAAAGCTAACTTACAGAAAGTTCGTATTATCGACGAAAACGGAAAAGTAAAAACTGTCTACATGTCAGCTAGAGCGATGAAAAAAATGAAGTTCCAAAAAGCTGCATAATTATGCAAAATAAACCACAATGTGGTTTTTTTTTGTAGCCTCTATTCTAAAAAAAAAGAAGCTTAGGCTTCTTTTTGATATTTATCAATCAATTGTTCTAGAATATCAGCACTTTCAACGATCATATGTGTACAACCACCGTGCTTTGCTTGATGCACAGGCTTTAAGTAACTACATTGAATAGACTTGTACTCTTCTTTGAACAAGCTATAGTACTCTTTTAGTAATTGAGGTAGCACTGGTGTTTGATGGGCCACTGTCTTTGTAAACATATGACTAATCACTGCAACAGAAGCTGCATTAATTCCACATAAACCTCCAATATACATACCACCACTAAATCCGGCCATTTGCTTCATTGCATCTTCACTCATGTTTAAGCTATAGTATTCGTTACAACCTCTAATCGTCGCCTCTGAACAACTATAATCATAATCACTTGTTCGAAACTTAGCAATCACATCTTTTAATTTCATTATCCGAAGTAAGCAGCTAGTTTACGCTTGCAACCACCACAACCAGTTCCAGCTTTTGTCACGTCTTGTAATTTCTCTAAAGTATCAGCACCTTCTTCAATACTTCTTACAATTTCACCATGACTTACTTGGAAACAGTGACAGATGATCTCTTTAGGATCTTTTTCTTCTACTGGTGCATCATCCGATAATACTTCTTCGTTAAAGTAACGTTTTAACAACGCTTCTAACGCTTTACCATGACGTGCTTCATCTTTACACATTTCATGTACTGAATCATGAATTGCATCATGTCCATCTTGTTTTGCCCATGTTGCAATATCTTTCTTATATTGACAAGCTCCGTGCTCACCTTTAATCATTTTAATTAAGTTTTTCTTTGTATCAGCAAAGACCATTTCACCTAACATTTCACCAAATCTTGATGCATGCTCTGCTTCTTCAAGAGCAACTTCATGTAACACTCTTGCAATTTCAGGATATCCTTCACGATCTGCTTGACGACTCATTGCTAAGTACATCCCTACTTCTGAACACTCTCCGTTAAAGTTATCTTGTAATCCTTTTCTAATTCTGTCGCTAGCTTCAGATGCAACACCAATTTTATGCTCATCAGCCCAAACTAATTTTCCCATTTTATTTCCTCCATGTTGTTTATATAAAATCACTATGGCTCTATTCTAACAAAAAAAGCTGTGATTTAAAATTAAATCACACACTTTTTTTCAGTAAAATTATATTCTTTTTATTGTGTTTGACAATCTCGAATCCAAAGCGTTTCGCCAGGTACGAAAATGTCTCTAAGTTGTAAAATGTAACATGAGTTGGATCTCTTCTATACCACCAATCTTGAAAGTCAATGTCATCATTTATAAACAATGTCATGACGGCCAAGTATCCATTTTCATTCAATAATGATGATAAGAATGTTAACTCCTTTAACGGATCATAAAAATGCTCAAAGACCTCTGTTGAGGTAATCAAATCATATTTTTTCTCTGGTTTTTCATCTGCATAGTAAGGATCGTAAATGTCACATACTAACCCTCTTCGACCAACTACGGTTTGGAGAACTGGTTCTGGCCCACTTCCAAAATCCAAGCAGTTCCCAGAAAAACTCTCCGGAATAACAAAGTCTAAAAAGCGATCAAACATTTCAACATATCCAGGACTTTCGATACTGTTGTTATGTCTTGAATATTGATCAAGTTCTAGTTCTTCATTCAAATAATCCGTTTCGTTTGTAAACACACATTTGCAGTGCAGACACTCGCGATATATTTGATTAAACTGTTTGTCCAAAAGTTCAATTGTCTGAGCACCACATATAATGCATTTCATTACGACACCTCTAAACTTGAATCATATCGTTCAACAAAGTACTTGAACTTAATATTATTGTTTTTAATTGCGTGTATTGCAAACATGATTAGTCCAGCTAAACCTTTAAATATCGATGATAGAGTAATTGCCCACCAGATTCCGTAAACACCCATAGATGGTGTTAAAATAAGCAATAACGGTACTCTTAAGGCATTTCCTATAATACTTATTGCTGATGGAATATATGTCTTTCCAAGACCATAGAATGTTCCTGAACAAATTGTTTCAAACATCATTCCAAGCTGTGATAAAGCTAATACTTTAAGATATTTTTCTCCTAACTCGATTACAAATTCTTCATTCAAGAAAATATCAAATAGGAAGTAACCACTTGAATATAAAAAGATTGATACTAAGGCACCATAAATCGTCATGATACCCATCATTAATGTATAACCTTTAATCAATCGACGCCATTTACCGGCTGCAAAATTTTGTCCAACAAATACACTAATCGCAACATTAGCACCAATTCCTATCATCCACGTTAAGGATTCAATTTGTGAACCTATTCTCTGTACAGCCATCGCATCTTCTCCAAAGATAAGTGTTTCTCTTGAAATATACATTGCGATACCCGTAAAGAATAAAGATTGTACCGCTGTTGGGATCGACAACTTTAAGATTGTACTTGCATGCTTTGTTTTAATTCTAAGCAAATTAAACTCATCGAAGATTTTAATCTTTGTAAAGGCATAATATGTAAAAATCATTGTCGGTACAGTCGAAGCAATCAATGTTGCCCAAGCTGCTCCTGCAACGCCTAAATCAAGACCATGTATTAATAGGGGATCTAAAATCATATTAACAAGCAAACCAGTGCTTGAAATGATCAATACCATTTTTGAATTTCCTACACCATTAAATATTGCAACATACGTTGTATTGATTGCTTGAAATATTACTGCAAAACTAACAATTGCTAGATAACTCTTAGCACGATTTGCAGTTTCAAGAGTAGGTAGTTCAAAGATATTAATTGCAAATTCCCTAAAAAAGAACGCAAAACCTGCATAAACAAGTCCTACTATTGCTGCAATCTTTAACCCAGTAATTGCATAATAGCGAACATCATCATAATTTTTTTCACCTACTGCATGCGATACCTTTATTTGTGTACCGCTTGAAGCAAACTGAAAGAAACCATATGCTAGCCATAAAAACAGACCTGCTGTCCCAATTGCTGTAACCGCTTGATAATCAAGTTGTCCAACCCAAAACATATCTGTTAAGTTATAAGCCATATTGATAACATTTGTTATCGTGAGTGGTAGTGCAACAATAAGTAAGTTCTTTAAAATTGCACCATAAGTTAAGTCTTTAACCTTCATAATTTATTCCTCCTGCATTCAATATGAATAATACCTTAAATAAGTGAAAAAGGAAATAGTTTGCACTATTTTATACTAAAAAAGCCTAAGAAAAATAAATAAATAAAATCTCAATAAAGTGTTGACTTTATAATAAATGATGGTATAATTTATTATGCAACTAAGAATTGCAGGTGTAGTTTAATGGTAGAACCTCAGCCTTCCAAGCTGATTGTGAGGGTTCGATTCCCTTCACCTGCTCCATTTGCAATTAAGAGATTACAGTTTATGTAATCTCTTTTTTTGTATATTGATGTGGTATACTTCTTATGAGAGGATGTGGTTTTCTTGCGCAAAATATATCTTGGTTCATATTACATATTTGTCCTAATAACAATTGTACTTTCTTTCTTTAGTGCTGATGGTTATTATATCCTTTTTCTGGATTTATCACTTTAGTTACAAGGTCCCTAAAATTTGAGTATCTCTAAAGAGATACTTTTTTTTACGCACAAAATAATTGTACAATAAACTTGACAACTCAACACATCAAGGTTATTCTATGGATGTAAAGTTTATTAGACAAGGAGGACATTATATGTCTTATCAAGAAAAAAGAAGTTATGTTCAAGTCATTGCTAACGTTATTGGGTTTATAGTTTATTTCATGTTCATTATCGATTTCTCAACAATAAATGAGATGACACCTCAACTCTTCGGTAAGTACTTATTTATTTTAGTTCCTGTGTTAGTAACATCACAAATCATCACTAAAATATTATTTGATATCATCAATAACACATCCATTAAAAATGAGGAGCCGACTTTCATTGATGAGTACGATGCACTGATTGAACTAAAGTCAGTTAGAAATTTCATGTTCGTATTTGTATTTGGTTTCTTTGTAACAATGTTGGCACTGTGGTTAGGACTTAGTTTAACTTATGCCTTTTACTTAATGTTAGTCAGTATTTTCTTTGCTGGTACCACACTTGAGTTATCTTATATACACTTTTATAGAAGGGGTGTTTAGATGCCTAAAGAAAAAAGCATTGTAACTAACAACGTAAAAAGCATTAGAAGTGAAAAGTTCAAAATTAGCCAGGATGCTTTGGCTAAATGTATTGGTGTATCAAGACAAACCATTGTTGCAATTGAAAAAGGTGCGTATGCACCATCCTTGGAGCTAGCATTTAGAATCTGTTATGCATTTGATGAAAAAATTGAAGATGTGTTCAGCTTCGATCCAAACAAATTAAAAGGAGGAATTAATAAACTATGAAAACAAAACAGTTATCAGTAATTACAGGAATTTTATACCTTTCACTAATCTTTATTGGACCAATTTCTATCATGATTATTCCAGAGATGTTTAATGGTGCTTCTGATCTAGCATCATATGTAAACAACAACCAAAGCTTACTTAGAATATGGTTGATTGCGGATTTATCTTTGATAACAATAGAAATCATTTTAACAACGACTCTTTACCTTTTACTGGCGAAGTTAGATAAAACAAAAGCACTAATTGCTTTTATAACAAGACTAATGATGATTGTCGTAATGATTGTTAATAGTTTTATGATCTTACTTATGTTAAATGAAACTACACCTGATGTAATGTTAAGCACTTACTTGTACTTACATGGTGCTGGGGCTTATATTTGGGGAGTATTTTTCTTCATTCATGTATTAGTGTTAGGGTTAATCTTATTAAAAGTTACTCACATTAAGAATTGGATTGCCTATTCATTAGTCATTGGTTCATTTGGATATCTATTAGACTCAACTCTATTTATTACTAACATAAGTTCACAACTTGCTAGCATCATTTTGGCAGCAACCTTAGTCATCGTTGTAATTGGTGAAGTCACATTTGGAGTTATGCTCGTTAGAAACAAAGTGATTGTTGAATAAAAAAAAGACCACTAAGTGGTCTTTTCATTTATTTGAGATTTCTTATGTCTGCTTCTTTTTGTAAGTTATCTCGATGTTTTTTATCAAGTGCTTCTCTATCAGCAGCCATTTTCTCATTATCTTTTTCAACAAGTGATGCAATACCTGCTTTAAGGTTTCTTTTGTTGAAAAGTAATTCTTTTTTCTTATTAACCGAATTGACTATGCTTACTCGCTCCTCAACTAACTTATCATACTTAGCTTTGAGTTCACGATATCTCTTTGTTGCAGCTTCCATCTCTTTAGAGAAAGAGGCTTCGTGCTTACGCATGGCATCAGCTTGATTTCTTTTTGACTTCTCAATCTCTGATGTCAATATATCAACTTCTAGATCAAGTTTATTTAGCTCAACCTTTTTTAGTGATAACTCTTTGTTTTCATCATTAATCACATTCTTTAATGCAATAATATCATTCTTTACCGCAATTAAATTGTTTTGATCATTTGCAATGCTTTCAGACAACTTATTGTTTTCAATCGCTACAATATCAATCTCTGACTTCAATCCATCAATCTTGTTTCTTGCGTTAATAAGCTGATAATCTAGTTTAGAGTTATCTCCGTTTAAGGTTGTGATAACACCATTCAACTTCTCAGTTTCTGCAATTAAACTGTTGATCTTATTTTTTGAAAGAAAATCAATTTTATTAGCGAATTGTTTTTTCTTAAACTGTTTAACAACATCATCACGTTGCGTTTCAAGCCGTTTAAGATCTTCTTTGGTTTCAATCAAAGTATTCTCTTTTAAACGTAACTCACTCTCAAGTGCAATCTTTTGCTGTTTTAAGTCATCAATCGATTCAGTATATGCATCGATCTCAACGAGACGATTTGCATAAACTTTTGACATGTTTACTAATTCATTTATGCTGTCTTCAAACACATTACTTGCTGTATAGATATCGTCACGACGTGGCTGTAAATGGGGTGTAACCTCATCATAGTAAGTTGTGACTTCTTGTGGAACTTCTGAAACAACATCGATGCTATTAGGGTTTTTAACTCTCCTAATAACGCGTTTTCCTGTGGAATTAAGAGGTGTACTCATTAGTTCCTATTATAATAAACTGTTGTTTGAATCTGTTCCGAAGATTCTTACAGTGATATCATTATCACCTTCAGATTTATCTAGATCTACACCAATTACTAAATCAATACTTCTACCGATTAATGAAATAACTTTATCTTTAATGATTGATAAAGATGATAATGGTAAGTTTTTACCAATTGTTAAGTGTACAATTGCAAATGTAATATCAGAAATTGAACTATTGATGAATGGAGTAGATACTGCTTGATTTACTGCATCTTCAACACCATTTTCTCCACTACCATAACCTAAACCAACATATGCTTCTGTATTACGTCCAATGATTAAACGTTGTAAGTCAGCAAAATCAATATTGATGAATCCTTTAGTATTTAATATTGTAATTAAACCAGCAATGTTGTCAATTAATAAATCATTCACTAATTGGAATGCGCTAAATGTTGGCACATCAACAGATACTGTTTCAATCAATTTATCGTTACTAAACACGATATATGCATCAGATAATTCTCTAATTGCATTTAAACCAGATTGAGCGATACGCTTTCTGATTTGTCCTTCAAATTCAAATGGCATAATTCCCACTGTTAATACTAATACTTCTAACTCTTGAGCAACTTTAATGATCTCTGGAGTAGCACCTGTACCAGTACCCCCACCAAGACCTGCCATGATAATTAAGAAGTCAGCATCTTTGATACTCGCGATGATGTCATCACGGCTCTCAATAGCAGCACGTTTACCAGACTCTGGATGGAACCCAGCTCCTAATCCACCACTTGTAACATTACCTAAAATGATTTTTTTATCTGCTTCAATTCTCTCTAAATCTTGTACGTCAGTATTTGCTGCAATTAAAGATACGTTTTCAAATCTCCCTGATTTATACATACTGTCAATTGCATTGTTTCCCGCTCCACCAATACCAATGATTTTAACATTCACACCATATTCAGCGTATTGATTTGGGGCTGGAATTGTATTTCCCAAATTATTCTCGTTTTGAACCATATAGTTACACTCCTATCCTTGTTTTGTATATAGCCTATACACATAGTCACTTACAATAAGTATACTTTTTTTAATTCTACATTTCAACAAATAATCATATTTCATATCCTAAATTACATCTTATATACACTATTTTTTGACAATTAATATTGAAGGGTATTTGAAAAGACAAAACTTATATTTTTTTTACTTAGAAATTGATTGAAAAAGAAACAGAAATGGTATAAACTTGTAACACGAACATATGTTCGGAGGTGGTAAAATGGGACTTGTAAAACAAAATAGAAACTTTTTGTGCATCGATCTTAAATCGTTCTTTGCATCATGCGAATGTGTGGAACGTGGATTAGATCCTTTTACGACACCTTTAGCTGTTTCATCAGGTCAAGACGGTGCAATCGTTCTAGCGATATCACCCTACTTAAAGTCATTAGGGATCTCAAATAGATGCCGTATGTATGAGATTCCAAAAGATATTCCGGGATTAATTATTGCTAAACCTAAAATGAGGTTGTACACTCAAGTTTCGGCCCAGATTGTGGGGATATACTTAGATTATGTGAGCGAAGAAGACATTTTAGTTTACAGTGTTGATGAGGTGTTTTTAGATGTAACAGAGTATCTTGAGTATCATCAAATGAATGACTATCAACTGGCATTAGCTATTCAAGATAAGGTGCTTCAAGAAACCAAAATACCTTCTGCATGTGGAATTGGACCCAATATGCTAATTTCTAAAATTGCCCTTGATATCGAAGCAAAAAAGAATCCCGACATGATTGCCAAGTGGGGCTATGATGATATTCCTGAAAAATTTTGGAAGATAAGGCCACTTTCAAAGTTTTGGGGAATTGGTCCAAGAATGGAAAAACGTCTTAATGCAATGGGACTGTATACTATTGGGGATGTTGCAAACGTACCAACCTCAAGGCTCAAAAAAGAATTCGGAGTGATGGGAATGGAATTACATTACCACACTAATGGAATTGATATGACTAGAATCACTACTGAACCTTACGTTCCCAAAAGCAAGAGCATTGGACATGGACAAACATTGTACAGAGATTATTACGGAGAAGAGATTAAACCAATCATGATGGAAATGATTGATGATGTAACAAAGAGAATGCGTTCAGGAAATTATGAAGGTGATGTTGTTCACCTATCGATTACCTATTCTAGAAAAGGTAGCGATAAAGGATTTTCTAGACAACGAAAACTAGATCATCCAACACAAACGAGTTATCAAATATATGAGACTTGCTGTGAACTGTTTAACAAGTATTATGAGGGCAAACCAATAAGAAAGGTGCGAATTGCTGTTACTAATTTGAAACCTAAAAAGAACTACTACCAATTAAATCTTTTTGAAGATAGCAACGCCCAAATAAAGAAACAAAACATAGCGGAAGCAGTAGATGAGATTAAGTTTAGATATGGGAAAAATAGTATCTTGCGAGGGATTTCCTTCACCGATAAAGGTAATGCAAGACATCGCAACACCCTAATCGGTGGTCATAATAGTGATTAGGAGGATACATGATGTATCAAGATAGAAAAATGATGAAGTACTTATCTTTTGATGCTTTAAGTAGTTCAGCTTCAGAATTAGAAAAAGTTAAGTATAAAAAGTTCGCTAGAGGAAGAAAGATTCTAGCAGAAGATCAAACAATGGAATTAAACAAAGTTATTACCACGGCATATAGAAATCACTTGCCTATTGCAATAACTTACTACAGTCACGGTTATTCTAAAACGATAACCGGCAGAATTAAATACATCGACGTTAATGCTAAGACGATCATTTTAACAAACAGAAGTAATGTTAGTTTTTATGATATTGAACATGTTAGCTTACTTAAATACTAAAACCCACGTAAGTGGGTTTTAGTGTTATTCATATAAGTAATGTTTAATGTTCTCAAAACTGATTTGGTCGCCTTCAACACTAACTCTAACTAGCTGATAACCATCAACATGTCCATCCTCAAAATTGATAAACATCAACTCACTGTTAATTAGCACCATTCTTGTCGTGTAGAAAGTGCCACCCAAAGTGGGTTTAGCATCGATGATTACTTGTTTTGACGCCACTTCAAATATTTCCTTCACCGTTACATCTTTTTTCATTAAATCGCGCTCGTCTAACTCTGTGAAAGCAGTATGAAGGCTAGCATGTTCACTCAACTCATCTATTTGCTGTTGCAGTTTAAGAGCCTCGCTTTTTAATACTTCTGTACTGTTTTCAAAAGCCACAACCTGATTTTTCAGCTCAGCTAGTTCTTTTTCGGTTGTAACTAATCGATTAGTCAATACCTCATTTTCAACTTTAATATCATTTGAGATTTGATAAGAAACTATAGCAAGAATCATTAATGATATTATCAATACAACAACCAACACTTTTTTCATTGTCATCCCCTCCTTCTTCCCAAGGTAATTATAGCACAAAAAAAGTCTAACGATATCACGTTAGACTGAAGGTATATTACAATGCTTTTTGAGCAGCAATATTAATGATATTCCAAACTTTATTAAAGTGTGGCATAAAGTAGAAATCAGCATATGCTAACTCATCAATTGTTGTATTTTTGTGAATAGCTAAACTTAACACATTAATCGTTTGTGGCAACAATGCTTTAGAGATGAACTGTGCTCCTAGCACTCTTCTTGTTTTGTTATCAAAAACAATAGTCAAGTATTGCGGCTCTGCACCATCAACAAACTCAAATAGGTGACTATCCTCAATGCTAACTGCACTTGCATCCATTCCTTCATCCTGGGCCATCTTCAATGTTAACCCTGTTGTTGAAACGTGGTTTCCAAAGATTTTTACAGAACTTGTTGCATTCGTACCTGGGTGAGTTGCCCTATTCTCTTTTAAGTTGGTAGCGATAATAGCACCTGTCCTAACAGCATTAGTCGCTAGAGGTAAATATGACTTACCACCCGTTGGAATATAATCTAAGCACACTGAGTCTCCACCAGCGAACACATCCTTATCACTTGCTCTCATATACTTATCAACAACGATTGCACCATTTGCTAACGTCTCTAACTTACCATCAACTAAATCATTATTCGGTCTAAATCCAACCGATAATATTACCGTATCAACGTCAAACTCACCTTTATCTGTTATGACCTTTTCAACCTTAGAATCTCCCTTAAACTCTAAGCAACGGTGTCCTAACGCCAATTCTATTCCTGCTTTTGATACTGCATCTGCAAGTAAGTCAGAGTACTCCTTATCAACATACTTACCAAGCAAGTCATCAAGTAAGTCAATGATCACAACTTCTTTGCCTAAATTATGATATGCTTCGGCTAATTCCATTCCAATGTAACCACAACCAACAATAGCAACACGCTTGGCTTCATCAGCCTTGTCAATAATTGTTTTTGCGTGACCATAGTTTTTACATAATAATACATTTTCCAACTCACGACCCTTGATATCTGGAATGATTGGCCATGATCCAGTTGTAATAATTAACTTATCATAATCATCTTCAAACGTATCTTTTGATTCTAAATTTTCAACCAAGACTTTTTTGTTGTCAAAGTCGACACTTGTTACTTTATGACGCATGAACATATTAACTCCTAGTTTCCTCATTTCATCTGGTGATGAATAAAAGAAATCGTTAATATTCTCAATCGTTTTGTCAACGCACATTGCAATCCCACATGACAAGAATGAAATATTATCATTAATTTCATACGCATTGATTGATACATCATCATACATTTCACTAATCTTCGATATTGCAGCCGTTCCTGTGTGAGTACATCCAATTACTACTACTTTCATTTAATTGTCCTCCTTAATGACTTTCCTAACTTGATTATAAATCGCTAATAAATCTTCGTCAGTTGGTACATAATTTATATAAATACCATCTGCAATTAACTCTATTCCTGCTTCACTTACTCTTGGTTCTAGTTTTTTCGCAAAGTCCTTTGACCATCCATAAGAACCAAAAGTAAATCCTTTTTTGTTTTTTAATCTTGAACCACTAATTCTTTCAATAAACTCCGCTACTGAAGGAATCATCGTTCCATTATGGTTTCCAGTTCCAACAATAATGTATTTTGCATCCATTATTTCTTTCATTATAGTTGAAGATCGCATTTTTGAGATTTGAAATCTCTTAACATCTAATCCTTCAGCATATAGGGCCTCACCAATCGTTAAGGAAATCATCTTTGAGTTCCCCCACATTGAGTCATATATGATGACTGCCTTATCAGTGACATCACCACGTGCCCATCCTTTGTATGCCGTTACAATATCAGCCACTGTTTCCTTATAAGCAATCCCATGTGCTGGAAATATTGCTTTTAACTCCACATCTTTTAAGGCTTCAAGAACAGGAATCACTCGATCCGAATAAGGCAATACAATATTTGCATAATACTCTTTCGCACTTTCAATTACTCGTCCGATTCCAAAATCATCAGCAAACGTATGAGTAGATGTAATGTGTTGGCCAAACGCATCGTTACTAAACAAATATTTCTCTTCTTTTAAGTATGTCACCATATTATCTGGCCAATGAACAAAAGGTGTTAACATAAACTCAAAATTGTACTTTCCAGTATTTAAGACATCATGTGTCTTAACATTATTATACTCGACATCTTTAAAAAATTGTTTTTGCATTCCTCTTTTTCCAGAAGCCGAGGTATAAACATTTCTCACATTAAACTCTTCATAAATCTCAACAAAACCTCCAGAATGATCTGGTTCTACGTGATTTACTACAACATTATCAATGTCTCGTCCATTTAATACCTCACGTAACTTTATCTTGAAGATGCCCATGAACTCATCTTCCATCGTATCTATTAATGTTACCTCATCATCTATAACTAAATAACTGTTGTATGTTGTTCCATTGTCCAATGGATAAATCGGACCGTGAAAATCTTTTAACTCCCAGTCTACTTGTCTAAACATATAAATATTCTCGTTAATTTTTTTTACTACCATAATCAGTTCCTCCTACATGTATAATTTATCACAAATGAATTTTGATTGCATACAATACGATAATTTTTTATGCAAATAAAAAAAGCGCTCTATTTAGAGGGCTTTTCATTACTTGATTTGTCACCAGATGTTGATACTTCTTTATCAACTCCAACTGTCATAACATCACTTTTTACCTGTATAGTCGTGTCAGTTTTGATACCTGGTATAAACTGCTCAATCAAAGCAGAATCACTGATGTCATACTTTATGTAAAATTTGTACTCAATATCATGATCAAACTTTAAACTTAAGCCTGAGATACTTTGATTAGGGAAATCCATATTTTCATCAAGTGTCGTACAAATGTCTTCACTTGATTGCTTCAAACATAATGAAACAGGGCTACTTTTTAACTCTGTAGGTAAATCAATTACTAACTTATCAACACTTAGCGATTGTACTGTAAAATCATAGTTAAAAGCTGATTGGGTCAATACATCATTATTAAATTGAATAATCGGTAAATAACTACTAACCAGTGGTTCAATCATCAATTCTAAACTTTCACCATCTGTAAGTGTTGTGTTGATTGTAGAAACTAATGAATCATCAGTTGCAAAAGTTAGTACTGGTGGTTGCAAATTATATCCATTACTATTTTTTGATTTATTAATCGAAGCATACAATTCTTTAGTAAAGAACTCCACATGTACTTGATGTTCTAGTGTCTCTTTATCAATTCCTACAGTAATTGAGTGAATACCTTCTTCAAGCGTACTATTGAGACGTTGATCTAATCTTTCGTTATAAAGTTTTAATGCATTTCCGAAAGTTTCTGATTTTCTGTATGGTGCTTCTAAATCAAATCCTTTAATAGCATCATAAACCTGTGCATCATAATCAACATACTGGCTGATATAAAAACCGGCTATAAAATCTGATGCATTTGAATCTAATAAAAGATCAATCATTAATTCTGTTACCGCAAGATGAGGATCCGATATCCCTGAATCAAGCAACCTAGGATTAACAATTAGTTGCCTCCCATTTTCTGAAATAGCACTAAAATCACCCATGTCATAGTCAACAATTACTGGTTTAATTTTCATCTTGAGATGCTCATCAAACAAATCATTAATTACTAATGATATAAAGGCATTCGTTTGTGCCTCATTCATGTTCGTTCCAAATTTTGATGAGTATGGACGTAAGTTACCTGTAATGTATTTTTTTGCAAACTCTTTTATATCATTTTCAGGAACAACACCCGATTTTATTTTTTCTTCAATTAACATAAAGTCTTTTTCTACATTAGGGTAATCGTTTAGATTAAAAATAATCGCTTTTGCTCCTAATGTGTCTTTTACAACTTCCATATCTTCTGGTTCGTATGGTAGTTGTTTTTTTGCTTTATTGTCATTATATAAGTTAGTTGCAAACGAAATCAGGAAATAAGTTATTGCAATAAAGATTAACAGCTTCAAGAATTTGTAACGTTTGTAGCTAACCTTTTTGTTATCGTAAAACTCCTTAAACGTTTGCTCATCAATATGTTCATCGTGAGTAATCTTTACTTCACCTGTATTTTTAAGTTTACGTGGCATCACTTCAACTTTCTCCTCGCGGAAAACGGGGTGATCGCTGGTCACATAATTTTCGTTTTTATTTCCTTGTGCATCTAAGAAAACCTGACGTCGATTACTAATCGTCTTAAAATTGGATTCCGGTTCTTCGTTCACTTTAGGCGTTGATTCAATAACTGGAACGGGTGTTTCTTTTGGAGTAGGACGTTCTGTAACAGTTTTCTTTTCCTTTTTCTCCACCTTGAGTGCTCTAACTGGCTTTTCCTTTGTGATAACTGGTTTCGGTTCGTCCTTAAAATTAACCTTTAGGCTACTGCTAAGGCTATCTATACGATCCTTGTTACGATGATATACACTTGTTGATGCAACCACCTTATCACTCGTTGATTGAATAGATTCAATCTTAGACTGAGGTAATCTTGATTTTAGTTTTCTAATCTCTTTAAAGTTATTCTGATTCATCTTATCCACTCCCATATAAAGAATACCATATATCATCATTTAGATAAATATTTGCAAACAAAAAAGAGTGCAAATGCACTCTTAAATGTTATAAACCACGCTCTTTAATCGAGTTTACCATTGCTGTTGCAACATGAATACCTTTAGTTCCACGTCCGAACCCAGCATCCATACCATTTTGTACAGCAATTTCAGGTGTTACTTGCGTTCCACCAGAAACGATAACTAATTTGTCTCTTACACCTTTTTCGATTGCGTAATCAACTAATTTCTTCATGTTTTTGTAGTGAGTATCATCATGAGAGATAATTGTAGACATCATGATTGCATCTGCATTTAACTCAATAGCAGCATCTACCATTTTTTCAATCGGAACACTTGTACCTAAGTACTCGTATTTGATTCCGTATTTCTCTACACCACCATGTTTGATATCTAATACTTCACGAATTCCAACAGAGTGTTCATCTTGTCCTACTGTACCAGCGACAGTTAAGATTGGGCGTTCTTTGATGAATGCTCTTAACTCATCTTCTTCCATGATTTCAGGTTCATCTGGAATAATTAACTCATCAATGTTAATATCAAATTGAACTTTTCCTTTGAACTGAATTCTTGTTCCTTCAGATGGGTGAAGTACTTCTTTGTGGATAACTTCCACATCAACAAGATTCATGTTTGCTCCTGCTTTTAAAGCAGCTGCTTCTGCAGTACGAGCATCTGTAGGGAAGAATAAATCCACCGTTACAGTTCCATCACCTAACCATTCTACTTCTGGTTTTAAAGCAGGAGTTGAACGGTACTTTTCAGTTTCATCCATACGTAAGTACACGTTGTCAGTATCATCTAACTCATCAATAAAGATGATTTTCTCTGGTTTTTCTAATGTACAACCATCAATAGCTTCACTTGGATTAGCTGGATCCACATCATATTGAGCCGTATTGTTGTATCCATAATGAGCTGTTACTGGAGCAAAATATCTTTCATCACGCTTAACTGTCGTATTAGCACCTACACCACCTTCAATTTGGCGTGCAATTCCATCAGCATTACGTTGTGGATATTCACCACTATCAACAAACATTCCCGCTTCTACAGCTTCAAAATATCCACCATACTCTAATACTTCTTCGAAGTATAAAACAGCACGTTCTTGAATATCACGTTTTTTGTCAGCTAAGTAACCTTCAGTTTTAAGTTCTACCATGCTTAATAAATCATCCATACCTATCATTGCTTGTTTTGCAGTATCACATGCTTCAATGTTGTAAATATGCCAAGGAACATTACGACCTTCATCAGGTGTAATTGTAGATTGGATATCAGCACTTGTTAATTTTGAAATTAATAAGTTTAATACATGAGTAACAGTAGCTTCACGAGTTGAAGAATCCATATACTTTGTATTCATTTGTGCACGCATTTTATAGTCACTGAAGAACTCACGTAATGCGACTGCATATGGTAAGTTTAACTTTAAGTCTGGTGCAGGAGTTGCTGCAGGTGGTACTGTTGAAAGTGCAATGTTCTCTGGTAATATTCCGATTTTTTCAGAGAACTTTGAGTTAATGGCATGTTGCACTAATAACTCAGGCATTACTTTCCAAGCATCACGAGCTGTCGCATTAGCATTATGTGCACCATCAATTTGTGCAACACCAGCCCATGCAAGAACTTTTTTACTTTCAGCCGCATCAACGAATGAACGAATCATGTTGATATTACGGTATAATACATTATATTGAGGATCCTGGTGAACACCATTTACACCCTCTTCAGCAAACATTACAGCGATATCTGGTCCAGCTACACCACTTACATATGAATGGTAATTGATTGGACGTCCAACTTCTTCTTCAATGAAGTCAAGCGCTTTACGTTGTGCTCTTACTTGTTTTCTTGTTACAGGAATCCCACCTACACCTTGAGGTGTTCCTTCGATTAGACCATCAAAGTGAGATTGTCCTGCAGTACGGATAACCATGATATGGTCAGCTCCATGCCATGCTGCCATTCTCATACGACGGATATCATCTTCAAATCTCCCAGATGCAATCTCAGTTGTAATCACTGAATCAGGTTGAGGATCAATATTTCCTAAGTTTCTAGCAGATGGTAATGGTACATAGTTTTTTAATGGCGCACTTGCATCTTGAAATACAAATGGTCCGTATTGAGTAGGTTGTTTTTCACGCCATACCCAGTTAGTTCTTTTTGGACGATAGCTTTCAAGGTCAGTTAAGATCTCTCTAATGTCCATTTTTTCATTAATGTCATATTTTTTCATCTCTTAACCTCCTTAAGCGAAGTAGTTAACAACAAGGTCCCAATGAGCGCCATCAATAAGCTCTAAACCTGCTTGTCTAACTTCGATTCCTTTTTCTTTTGCAGCAACATAAACAACATGTCCTGCACCAAATTTTAATAATCCACGGTCAACTACACCGTCAATAATTGCTTGTGCTTCAATTGATGAGAATCCCATACGTAATAAGATTGAACGCTCAACAGAAGCTGATGTATTTTCTTTTGCTAAATCTAATAATGGATCAACAACTTTTTCTGCAAGCTCCCAGAACCTAGCTTTTAGTTCTGCGTCAGAAAGATTTTTAACTTGCTCTCTTCTTGTTTGAAAGTCATCATTTCTTTCAATAACTTTTTTCATTCTATTTCCTCCTATTTAAGGTTGTTTATTAATTCTATAACTGTCTCACGACTTGAGTTTGTTTCTTCTTCTAAGTAAGATAGTTCCACTTCACTAAAGTTCGTACTACCTTTTTGTTTGACTGCATTCTTAACTAAAGATTGACGTAACTTATTTACATCTAAGTCAACTGCTTTAATCAACTCTGGTGTTTCAGGCAAAATGATTGACTCTCCTGGTACTTCCTCTTTTGGATTACCGAATTTTAAGTCTATGCCATTTTGTCTTGCAAATGCTAATTGCGGTTGTATATGTTTCCCTGCACCAGTATATTCTGTTTCTTGTACAACAATCACTTGATCTTCATCCAACTCTTGAGCTAGTGAAAAAGCAGCAGCTAAACTTGTATTTCCAGCTGGTCCTCTTTCTAATCCTTCAAGCTGAGCTAACATTTCTGTAATGTAGAATACTTCACCTTGAGTAATCGTCACGTGACGATCCAAATATCTTAATGGACGTGCAGCACTACGTGGCACATCACTTCTATCCGGCCAAGTTGTGAATGGAACACTAAATCCTGTATGACCTGTTGTAAAAGACTTTTTATTAAATTGGTTATCACTTGCCATATGTAACCCTTTAAGACTAACACTAGCACCAACTACAGTCGATTTTGCATTTGCTTTCCTTAATCCACGGGCAGTTCCTGTTAAGTTACCACCACCAGCATTTGTACAAACAACAACATCTGGATGTTTACCAATTTTTTCAATACATTGCTCTGCTAATTCATAACCTAATGTTTCAACTCCAGCAATACCAAATGGTGTATATAACGAGGCATTAAAGTAACCGGTTTCTTCTAACATACTTAACGCTTTGTAAAATAACTCTGGTCCCACTGTTAACTGTGCGACCTCAGCTCCATAGGCTTCACACTTACGTGCTTTTTCAACAATTTCAGGTTGTCCTACTTTACTTGAGTCATAAGTCTCTTGAACAATAATACACTTTAGTCCTTGCTTCATTGCTTGAGATGCAACAGCGGCACCATAATTTCCACTCGTTGCAGCTATAACACCTTTATAGCCTAACTTCTTAGCATGATAAGTTGAGATTGAGGCACGTCTTGCTTTAAATGAACCACTTGCATTACACGCTTCATCTTTAATAAAGATTCTAGCTCCCTTACCCTCAGGTGCATATTTTCTAGCTAAAGCAGAAATATTTTTAAGTTCTAATAATGGCGTATTACCAACACCATTATCCAATTGAATTTCACGCATTTCTTCTAATGAATAAGCAGCCTCATTCATCATTTTCTCGTAATCAAAAGCAATACCTTCAAGCTCAAAGTTTGTATAATCCAAACCAACGGCATTTTTAATGATTTCATTTTTACGATTCATTATTCCTTGATATGATTTATCCATACTATTCACCAAACAACTCTTTCTTAACTTTTACACCAATTTGAATAATCTCTGGTACAAAGTCACCATAGTTAACATCATGAGCTTGATTTACTTCGATTAATGTTCCTGTTTCTTCACGATCTGCAAGTGTAGTGATTGTTACTTCATCACCAATTGTTGCATCTGCCATTAAGAAACCTTTCGTCCACAATTCTAAAGGTACTTGTTTTGTATCTTCAGGAACTTGAGGAGCTCTTTCTTCACTTGTTAAAATAATCTTATGAATTCTAACAAAATCACCTTTTTTTGGCACGAAAATCACCTCTTCTATATAGTAGATAAATGCACACCATAACTGGATGTGCATTTAAGATTAGTTTTTATTCTTCGATTAACTTTCTCATATCTCCCATGATTGCTCTTGGAACTGGAAGATCGATCATTGTTTTCAATCCTGGTCTAGCATTGATTACATGAGGAATCATGTTAACACACATCGCGATAGTTCCGATTCCACCATCAATTTCAGGAGTGATTGCCATATTAATTTCTGGCGTTCCTTTTAATGTAATATAATCTCCTGTATGAGTTCCTTCCATTTCAGGCTCAATTTGTTGTGGGTGAATCATATCAATTAAAACTTCACCATCTACAATCCCTTGACCTGTCATGTTTACACCTGCAACATTTCCAGCAGCAGCGAATCCATAAGGACTTTTACGATCAATTGTTGTAACAATTGGCTTCATTTGAGTCTCGTATTTTTCAACATCCCAACCAATTGCATCTCCGATCATTTGGATTGATTCTTCAAATCCAACGTGACCTGCTAATGTATCTGTTTCAACACCGTGGTTAAACTCTTCTAAAGTAATTCCCACACCTTGCTCTTCCATTACAGCTGGACCAAATGGACTTAATGAGTTAACACGTTTACATTCAACGTGACTCACGTCAGTCATTGCACCAGTTAAGCAAATAGCAAGTAAATCCATCATTAATCCTGGATTAATTCCAGTTCCTAATACAGTGACACCGTTTTCTTTAGCAATTTTGTTTAACTCCTCAGCTAACTCAGGACTTTGTGCTTGTGGATAAGCCATTTCCTCTGCTGTAGATACGATGTTAATTTTGTTTTCCATTACAAACTTCAACTTGTCAAATGTTTTAGCAGTAAATGAATCTGTAGCTACTAAACATACATCAGCAGCTCCTTCGTAGATTACTTCTTTGATTTCACTTGAAATTAAAACATCTGCGCGTTCACCTTTTTCAACACTTAATAAGTCAAAAATTGATTTTCCAACACGGTCTGGATGTAAGTCACAAACACCTGTGATCTCTACACCTTTTTTAGTTAATAACATTTTCGCCATACCAGAACCCATAGCTCCGAATCCCCAAATGGCAACTTTTACATTTCTCATTTTAATAACCTCCATAAAGATATAATTTCTATACATTTGTATTTTAGCAAATACTCTTTTTTTTAACAATATATAAGAACAAAAAATATATATTATTTATCACTTTGATATATTTTTTTAATAATAAATTATTCTTAATATATAATATATACTTAACTTTAATCTAATGTTAATTATGGGCCTTTAATCAAGAAAAAAACAGCCAACTTGACTGTTTACTTCTTTATCTTTTTATACACATATTCTGATGTTGCAAGATTAAGTAATGACCCATATGTGAGTTCAAACTCAATGATATCTCCAACTTGATAGTTTTTATCTGAGTTTGAGACATCAACTATTAAATGATCAGAGCTAGCTCCTATCACTTCAATTTTATCGTTGAACGGAATTAAGTTATCAGGATTAACATCTTGACGACCAATTCCCATAATTGCTCGTTTCATCATTCCTTTATCTTCAATAACCGGAACATTTCCAAATGCATCACGACCAATTTCCCCTAAAGGATAACTTGGTTTTTCTTGAAGTTCTACAATTTCTGCTTTTAACGTAAAGACATCATTATACGTATCTTTAATTCTGTCTCCAAACGCCGTTTCATAACCCAATACTAATGATTCACCTAATCGTAAATTATTGAACTCTGGAGAAATCTCACCTTTTTCTATTAAGTGAATGCTGCTTGAATTACCCGCTGATAATATCTCAACTTCAAAGTTATGTTTTTCTAAAACCTCTTGTTTTATTTTCACTAAAGGGTTTAAAGTTTCAGGATATGGAATAATTCCACCATAACAAGTTAGGTTAGTCCCTAACCCTTTAAGGTTAATATGTTTCATCGACATTATTTCATCTATAACTGTCATGTAATCGTCTTTGAAGAAAATTCCTTCTCTTAAGTCGCCTAAGTCGATCATTAACATAATATCATGGACTCTGTTTTGTTGGTTAGCTTCTTGATTTAACAATCTAATCGTTGAGATTTCAGAATTGAAACTTAAATCAACATACTTGATGACTTCTTTCACCATAGACTGCATTGGAATGCGTAACAATACTTTATAAGCCTCAATCTGAGACATTTTTTTTATGTTGGCAATTCTCGAATCGGCTAATCCTACTACTCCTGCATCAACCATGACCTGAGCAGCTTCAGGAATAGCACAAAATACCTTCGAGACACCATATACTTCGAGTCCTGCTTCTTTACACAATGATGTAATCACCTCAGTATTTTTTCTAAGTTTAGTTAAATCTATTTCTAATGATGGGTACATTGTTCTCCTCCTAGTTTATTCCTAAGCTTTTTTTCATTAAGATTAAAGCATCTTCTTTATATTTTTTACTCATTACTCCAAGTGATGCCATAATGTAGTCATTATCAATTAACACTTTTGCACTTTGATTAGGATACATTTTATCACCACGATTTTGTTTATAAATATCTGTTAGGATTTGCTCTCTTTTAGGTAATCTACTCATTGCGCCACCTGTCCCAATGATAAACTTAACTTCTGTTAAGTCCTTCCCTTCAGCCATCTTTTTACGTCCAGATGTCGTAAATAAATCTCTGAATGAACCTGCATGTCGGTCCATAGCTCTATAAACACACTCTTTAGCAATTTCTTCAATAAACTCGATTTGAGTTTCACTTTTTGGAATTGGGATCACATCAGTTATTCGATCCTCAATTTCTTCTTCACTAATGTTTAAACGTTCAGCAAGTTTTTCTTTTGTAATAAAATCAATTACATTTTGAACACTTACAAAACATCCCAAATCACCTTCAACAGTACGTTTTGCTTTTGGTTGTGGTGCAATTAACACTTTATTAAATTCCTCGCTACCCTCTGTAACTGAATGGATGTCTGTTGTTGCACCCCCAACATCAACACAAACTAAATCACCTATTTCTTCATATAACATTTTAGACGCTTCCATTACAGCTCCTGGGGTTGGGATGATTGATCCTGTCACAAGTTCTTTAATCTTTTCCATTCCACTAGCATGAATGATATGTTCTTCAAAGGTATCATGGATAACCTCTCTTGTCGGTTCAACATTTAACTCATCAATTCGTGGATATACATTATCGACTATTTTTAAGTACTCTGTTTTATTATAATCTTCAAAAATCATTTGAACTTCTTCATGATTATCAATATTACCAGCATATATGATTGGTACATTTAAATCTAGCGTCATGATTTTTTCAAGATTATCTAGTGCTGTGTCGCGCTCACCATAGTCTACACCACCTGCAACCAAAATGATATTTGGATTTAAATCTTTTATCTTTTTCAAATCACTTCTTCTCATTTTACCCGCAGTAACTAAGTGTATGTTTGCACCTGCACCTAAAGCGGCCTCAAAAGCGGCATTTGCAGTCATCTCATATACAAGACCATGAACTGTCATCTTTAATCCACCAGCTGCACTTGATGTTGCAAACATTTCTTCATATTCAATTTTTTCTACATTCAAATTCTGTGCAAGATGGTTTATTGCTTGATTTACACCAATACTTACATCTCCTTCTAATACACTAGTAGGAGCATAACCCTGTCCTATATACTCAGGATTTATTGTACCAATGCCGATAAAAGCGTTAACAACTGTTGTTGTCGAACCAATCTCACATACTAAAAGATCTACTTTCATATTGTCACCTCATATGTTTTGTCAATCATATAGTATCAAATATAATCTAATAATCAAATCAAATAACTCAAATTGTTATTATTTTGCAGTAATTAGATTCTAAGTAAATAATAGTATTTATTTTTTGAATTTAAATGGTATTATATTAACACGGAGGTAATTTGATGAAGAAAAAACTTTTATTAATTCTTTCACCATTAATCTTTGCATTAATTGTCTTTATTGTCTTACTCACTTTTATGACAATAACCGATTATAACCCTAAGTTAAATTTAGACTTAAACATCAATCAAGTCGCTGAAAATGAAGTAAGTGATGAGATTTCAGTCATGACTTGGAACTTAGGTTTTGCAGGATTAGGGAAAGACAGTGATTTCTTTATGGATGGGGGCGAAGATGTAAACCCTACCCGTGAAGTCTTTACAACAAACATGGAAGATATTATTGATACTTTAAAAAAGAATAAGGTAGATATAGTGTTTTTACAAGAGGTTGATCGTAACTCTAAACGATCTTACAAAACAGACATGTTCGAAAAAATCAGTTCTGAGGTTTTTACTCAGTACTCTAGTAGTTTCGCAACTAACTACAAAGTTCCTTATGTGTTTATTCCTTTCCCACCTATTGGTAAAGTTCATTCAGGGATAGCCACATTTACTACTTTTGAAATGTCTTCCTCAAAACGAATCGGTTTTGATATTAACTACTCTTGGCCTACAAGAGTCTTACATCTTGATAGATGTCTAAACGTTTCAAGGCACCCAATTCAAGGATCCGACAAAGAATTGGTATTAATCAATCTACATTTGTCTGCTTATGATGATGGTGGACTTAGAGCCGAACAGTTAAAGGTGTTAAAGGAGTTAATAACGACAGAATATGATAACGGTAACTATGTTGTAGCTGGAGGAGACTTCAATCAACAGTTTCCAACAATCGATAATTCTAAGTATCCAGTTGTTTATCCGGACAATTATTTACCGAACACAATTGCGGATGATTATTTAGAAGCAGACTGGAATTATGCAGTAAGCGAAGATATTCCTACTTATCGATTGCTAAATGAGGTTTATAACCCAGAAACATCACAAGTTGGTGTCATTGATGGTTTTATCACTAGCCCAAATATTGAGATAACATTTGTTGAAAACCTTGATTTAGGATTTGCTAATTCTGATCATAACCCTGTTGTAACAACATTACGACTAAAAAAATAAGACAGCCATAGGCTGTCTCTTTTCTTAGTAATTAATTCCTGCTTTACCTACTTTACTTGGATCATGAGCACTACATGGTGTTACACCAAATACCATACCACAATGTGGGCATTTGTATTCGAATGTATTCATTGTAATTTCATTTCCACAATCACATTCTAATAAATGTGGTAACGGTAAAATTCCCTCTGAAAATCCCATCATTCTTAATTTATCTACAGATGCTTTACCATCTTTCATTCCTCCACTACAACCTTCATGCATATTATACAACCTCGCTTTTCTTCAATGTTTTACCTGTTCTTAAATGATTTCTCATCTTAAACATCAGTTTGTCTATTTTTTCTAACTCACTCAGTACTTCGAGTTCTTCTTCTGTTGTTTTAATTATATCAGCGATACCACCGTCTTTAATGATGATACGTTTGTCTCCCATTAGAGCCAAGATCGGATCGTGTGTCGCCATTAAAACTATTTTATCGTTAGACACTAATAATTCTAGTGCACTTCTTCTATCGATTCCAGCATTTTCAAGTTCATCAATTAAAACAATAGGTGATTTTGATAAAAAGGCAGTATCTGCAATCATAAGTGCCCTAGATTGTCCTCCACTTAATGATGTAATATGTGCGTGAATATCAAACTTTTCACCCGCTAACTCGTTTGCCTTTTCATGAATTTTGACTACAACTTCTTCTACATCTTTAACAAGGCGACTTGTCGCATGTAGTTTGATGAACTCATAAACTGTTAAATCCATTACGAAGTTCATATTTTGTGACAACTGTGCTACTAATTTATTTCCAACTTTAAATCTTTCGCTAGGATCGAGTGTTTCACCATTGATCAATATTTTTCTATCCGTTGGCGTGTCATTATTTGCTGCCCATTCGATATCAGCTAACAAGCGTGACTTACCACTTCCGGTTGGACCAACAATACATACAATCTCTCCTGGTTCAATATGAAGTTTATCGTAAGTTTCCTTTTCTCCAAACTTATTATTCCCGGGTAATACTGTTAATTCTATATGATCAACTTCTTCAACAACATCACCAATTAAACTAATGTAGTCTATAAGTGATGTAACAAACTCGTCTTTTGACATTTCGAGCTCTGCAAGTTGAGTTTCACTGTTGTTTAACACATCATTTAAAATACTATCACGGTTATAAACTAGCATAGCATCATCAAGCATTTCTATTAAAAAATCAAACTTGATTGAAATAGCTTCAATTCTCATACTTAACAACGTTTCTTTTTTCATATTATTCACCTAAATCAATCTTTCTTACGTTTCCGTACTGATGATCTTTACCGATTCTTGTTTCACCTAGACAATATGAGCACAATGCACTTGGCATTGAGAAACGCAGTTTCATACCTTCAACCGTATCTACAACGTGTTTATCATCATAAAGTAATGTTGATAACTCATAAGCTCCTTGACCGTTCAATCCATTAACATGAATAACTAAAGCTTTAGGATTTACTGTTTGAACTTTCATTGCGAACACTTCACGTTCTGCCTGACTTACAATATCACCTTTTGTAATGACAACAATATCTGCACTTTTTAACATAGGTCCAATTTTCTTAGGTGTATTAACACCACTTAGATTGTCGATAACACAAACAGCCTTGATTTCTTTAATGTATGGTGAACAACGGTTACAAAGACCAGCTGACTCACTAATCAAGATATCTAACCCTTCAGTGTTCCCCCATTGAACAACATCTTCAATGTTTGAGACAAAGTAATGATCGGGGCACAAAGCCCCACTTAATCCTTTTTTGACAGGAATTCCCATTTTTTCATAAATTAAGTCATCATCTGTATATAGACAGTCAAACTTAACCACTCCAACCTTAATTCCTTTTTTAATATAATTCTCTATCGTTTTTACAATAACTGATGTTTTCCCACTTGAAGGTGGACCACTAATTGTTATTAAATCCATAATTACACCCCTTTATTGAACTCTTCTAAACATGTTTCAATGATGTGACCGATATCATTATTGTTAATGTAATCCCAACCAACAAACTTGAATGGTTTACCTTCTAGATTATTATCTACTTCTTTATTAACACTTGGGAATAATCCCTGATGAGAAAGAATTTCTCCCATTTCTTTACTTAACATAATTTCGTTGACAGCTTTTATTTCTGCTTCTTCACTAGCTTTAGTTAACATAAAGATAGGACTTACGATTGCTCCATCTTCTGGCCAAACTGCAACTAATGGTGAACCTGGTGCAGCCATTCTTGTAAAGAAGTAAGGCATTATGCTAATAGCAGGAACAACACCTTTTTCACCCTTAACCATTTGTGCAGGATGTAGACTAGCGGCTAAGTTTTCACGTAACATGCTAACACCTTCCATTCCAAACTCTTTGTGAATATGAATCAAGATAGCATTAAACAAATCAAAATCACTTACAGGTAAGCTAAGCATTCCTTTATAAATTGGATTTAAGATATCTTTCCATGTTTTTGGCATTGGTTTTCCATCCAAATGGTTTTTATTCACTAAGAAGACTGCAGGTACCACTGATATCATTGAGTAATTACCATTTGGGTCTTTTAAGTCAATATCAGAATTATTAAAATCTTTGTTAAACTCAATATTTGCAAAATCTTTAAATGTACCTTTTCGCGTAAACCTTTCCATCAATCTCTCATCAAAGAATAAATCGAATCCAGCTGAAATATAAACACTAGCCAGTTGTTCTTCTTTATCAGCAGCTAAGATTTCTTCTTTTAAATGATCTAGCCCCATACTTGCAGCCTGTAAATCAAAATCGATATGATTGACATCAAATTTATTGATTTGTTCTAAAATCGGAATTCTAACAGGACAAGGTAATAGGCCGATAACTTTTATTTTACTCTCACTATTAGACATGTCTTTTAAAGTAACATCTGCACTCGTTAAATCTTGTGTAGCATCTTCTAGTAATGTAATAAAAGCATCAACATCAATTCCTTTTTTATCAAGAATTTCTTCTAATGTGTACTTTCCTACTTTCTTTAAAATCATTTTATTATCTAACCCACGCAGACCTTTTGAAGAAAACACATCAACCGTCTCAGGGTATGTTTCAATAATCTCTTTAATTGTTAGGTTTTTATCAATCATAATTATTCCTCCAAGAAGTCCCAAGTTAGTTCGTCTTCTACTTGTACAACGTCCTTAATCTCAGGTATTTGATCCATTAAAACTCCCTTTACAACAACATTAAAGGTATCTTGTAACGAATGACAACTCGCACAAGCGCCACCCATATTAACATAGACGATGTTATCTTCATACTTGATGTATTCAACAAAACCACCATCTTGTTTTACATAATCACTGATTTGTGCAACTAATTTTCTAATAATTTCTTCCATTTTATATTTCCCAAATTGATATTTTCATATCCCTTTCTTACAATTTTACTACTTTATTATACACTCTGTATATCCATTTAACCTTATATATACTCATTTATAAAAGAGAAAAGTAATTCACTTATAAATAGAGTGAATTACTTTAATAATATTATCCAAAGAACCTTTCAATGTCTTGTTCAACAGTAGTAATCGTACCTAAGTTGAAGTTCGAAGTTAAGAACTCTGCTACATTTTTTGATAAGAATGCTGGTAGTGTAGGTCCAATGTTAACATTTTGAACACCTAAGTGAAGCAATGCTAACAATACTGTAACAGCTTTTTGCTCATACCATGCGATGTTATAAATTAAAGGTAATTCATTAATTGTACACTCAAATACTTCCGCTAACTTCATTGCAATAACGACTAATGAATATGAGTCATTACATTGACCTGCATCAAGTACACGAGGAATACCACCGATATCTCCAAGCTCTAATTTATTGTATTTAAACTTAGCACATCCTGCTGTTAAGATAACAGCTGATTGAGGTAACGCTTTTGCAAAATCAGTGTAGTAACTTCTTCCTTTATGACGACCGTCACATCCAGCCATTACAACAAATTTAGAAATATCACCAGACTTAACAGCGTTAACAACTGGTTCAGCTAATGCAAGTGTTTGCTCATGTCCAAATCCACCAACAATTTTACCTTGTTCTAATTGTTCAGGTGCATCACATGTCTTAGCTAATTCGATAATTTCCGAGAAGTCTTTTGTTCCATCTTCTTGAGTTTCAATATGTTTCCAACCTTTATAACCTGTATTTGAAGTTGTAAAGACTCTTTCGTTATATGTTGCATCTTTTGCAGGTGGAACAATACAGTTTGTCGTAAACAGGATTGGTCCATTAAATGCTGTAAATTCTTCTTTTTGTTGCCACCATGCATTTCCGTAGTTACCTACTAAATGATCGTATTTCTTTAATTCTGGATAGTAGTGAGCTGGTAACATTTCACTATGTGTATAAACATCAATTCCAGTTCCTTCTGTTTGATCTAGTAATTGTTTAATATCATGTAAATCATGACCAGAAATTAAGATACCTGGGTTAGTTCTAACACCAATATTAACTTCACTTAACTCTTTAACACCAAACGCATCTGAGTTTGCTCCATCAAGTAATGCCATTACTTCTACACAATACTTTCCAGTCTCATCAATTAAAGCAACGTAGTCATTTAAATCTAATGAGTCATTTGCTAATGCAACTAATGCTCTTCTTGTAAATGCGAATACTTCTTCACTCACTTTTCCTAACTTATGTGCATGAGAATGGTACGCAGCCATACCAGTTAAACCGTATAAGACAATTTCTCTTGCCGAACGGATATCTTCATCTTTCGTAGATAAAACACCTGTAACTAATCCCTTAGTAATCATTTGCTCTGTTGTTTGTGCAGCCCATGTTGTAATATCATCATTACTTAACGAATCATATCCTTGTTTTAAGTTTTCTCTAATTGTAATACCCTCAACAATGTCTTTCTCAAATCTTGAATCATCAAAATTAGCGTTTGTAATTAACTTGAACAATCCTTCCATAATGAATAAGTCAGCCGTTTCAGTAGCTAATCCTGCTTCTCTTGCTTCTGTTGCTGTAATTGCTAAACCTTTTAATACATATTTAAAAGCATCCATTAAAGTCGCAAGTTGAGGTGTTTTTCCACACACACCAACGATTTCACAACCTGTTCCTTTTGCAGCTTCTTGACATTGATAACAAAACATTTTTCTTTCCATAACTTTTCTCCTTAGTTTTTGAATTCGTGTTAAGTATAGTGTATTAAAGGCAATAAAACTGTTGCATATGTCACAAAAACAAAAAAAAGTGAAAAATATTCACTTTTCTTTTAACATGTTAACTCGAGCTTATTATTATCAGGATCTAGAAAAACGGATTCAAAGTAACCATCACCTGTTAAGCGTGGGCCATCAACAATATTGTAGCCGTCATAACTTAGTTTTTTCGTAAGTGCTTTGACTGTTTCAACAGAATCTAATTTTAACGCAATATGACAATATACAAAGTACTCCTTGTTATCATCAAGAACTGTTTCGATACCCTCTTTTGTCATAATCTCTAGTCGAGATCCTTGTTCAAACTGTAAAAAATACGATTTGAACTCTTTGTCTTTGTTTTCATACAAAGGGCATGATTTGGCATTAAAATACTTTATATAGAATTCTTTCAATCATTCTAGATCTTTTGTCCACATTGCAATATGTTCAATTATAATATCCCTCCTAGTACAGTATTGTTTAGGAACTCATGATTTCATATAGATATACCAAGAGAAAGTGAAAAGATTCCACCAAAAAAGAGACTAAGTCGTCTCTTTAATTATCAGTTGTGTTGTACCCCAATTTTTTTTGCATATTTGTGCCCTTCAAATTGTTCTATTAAGCAATCGATTGCTGTTGAACCCATAAACTCAATATGGACTTTCACAGTCGTAAGTGAGGGAGATAAATTGGGTAGTTGGGATATTGTTAAACCCTACTTTTGCAATATCGTTTGGTACTCTTTTCCACCTAAGAATCCAACCTTCTGATATGACTTCTCCACAGTTAAATAGTCCATGACTGAAATCATTGATGAAACAAAATCAATTATGATTAAATATCCAAAATAGTTAACAGGTCTTGAATCAACAAAGACAACATTTCGACACGAACTCTATATTAGATCTAACTCATGTTGCTTGAACTTACCTACTGCTATAATACCATCCAATCCAATAAATAATTCAAAAACGTAGTAACCATTTCATTAAATATTCATTTGATTGTTAGATTTTTCCTTTGCGTTTCTTTCGATAGCTAATCGCATCGACATGTAATAAGGATCCTCAAGCTCCTCACCAGGTGTATTGCACAACACTAAACCAACATTTCTACTCGACATTTTCTTATGATTTATTCTATTTCTGGGAGTTACATTTTTCGGTTCATCAGCTATTTCAAGAATTTTGTTCCTTTTTTTCACTTATTATAGTGTTTCGTCATAATTAAGTGTTCCTGAAACTGTAGCCATACTAACATTACATAACTTTGCAATTTCATTAATTGTTACTATCGTATTCCTCACCTTTTACTTTAAGTAACTTTTTATTAGTGGGTACTCAAAGATGTATTTAATAATTTCTTTATCCTTAAGTAAATTAAATTCTTCTATGTAGTTGTCTGTCATCAAATGGGAATACATGAGATTTGAGAATAAATCAGCAATCTGAATGAGAGACAACTGGTCGCTTTCATAGTACTCTACTTCAAAACTGTCCTGAATGTCCAAACCCGTTACAAGTTCAGTATTCAAATACTCCTCAAATGCTGTTAAGGTATTTTTCTTAAGATTGCGTTCATCTACATGCAAGAAGTTAACATCTCGTTCAATAAGGCCTTCTTCAGTCAATCGCTGGAAGAATAACTTCATGACATAATTAAATGCTCTAGCAGTGTTATCATAAAAATTATCTCTTACTTTATGATTGTTAAATAAAACATAATATACCTCAAAGGATTTACTTTCACTAAAAAATCTAACGAACTTTTCTTTTAGTTCAATAGTAAACTCACTACCCTTCAACTCTTTAAATCCTTCTTCGTTAAACATCTTATGTCGCCCTGCTTTTTTTAGTTCTTTTATATTTTCTGTTACAAACTGACGGTATCTTAGTACTAAATCTTTCAAATCTTTCACTCTGATCACACAAGTAATAAAATATCTCTTGTTCTCTTGATCGTTAGCTTTCATAGATCCAGATTCATCAATATAAAAATAATTCATTATATCACCCCAAGTCCATTCTAACATATAGATTATAAACAATAAAAAAAAAGACACAATATAACATGTGTCTCTAATAAATAAAAATGCCCGGCGACGTCCTATTCTTGCACCGTAGTACTACCTTCAGCGCTGAGATGCTTAACTTCTGTGTTCGGTATGGGAACAGGTGTGACCATCTCGCTATTGTCACCAGACATTTTTA